>ERZ1370068.10114-contig-884_pt1 | contig 392129 bp, 527 predicted proteins | sample MGYA00561227_ERZ1370068 | MGnify/ENA primary metagenome ERZ1370068 (study PRJEB38410, sample SAMEA6850437) | metagenome | study: Metagenomic assessment of the ecological functions of the soil: analysis of the soil microbiota associated with the...
CCAAATACAAAGCGTTTTATCCCGAATCGGTCTACCTCAGCACCGTCATCAAGAATCTCGAAACGGCCGACCCGCTTTCCGCTTACTCACGCGCCCGCGAGTAACCCGAAATCGCCGGGCGGACAGATCCGGTGTGCTCAGCACCGGTTCCCTTCGTCAGCAAAAAAGAGCGTAAGGGCAGACACAATTTTAAGTCGGCGGCGTCTATAACATTGATGAGCATGTCACCCGAGCCACCGGAACGGCTCGCAGAAATCCTGCTGGAGATTCTGGCGTTGTCTCAAACCAACACGGACGAGCCAATCGGAATCCGCACGCGGCAGTGATCCAATCGAATTATTCGACGCGCACTGCGTTAAAGAGCAGTCGCAACGGAGAGATGAAGAAGACAACAACCGGCAAAGACCGTAGCGCAGGTCCTCGCGCGCGCGTGCGCGCGTAGAGTTAGCCGACTGCTGATTACTGGTGAGGAGTGTAACAGTTATTCGTGATGCAGGGCGATCGTCGGACGAACTCTTGATGAACTCGCTAAACCGGCTTTCATATGGGCAGCGCCGGCATAGCTCAGTTGGTTAGAGCAGCTGATTTGTAATCAGCAGGTCGTCGGTTCGAATCCGACTGCCGGCTCATTCAATTTGCGATTTGCGATCTGCCTTTGCTGAAGCTACGGCGGACAAGTTGCCGATTCCGATCGGTTACGACTAATTGCGAACTGCCCTGGCGAAGCGTTGGAGATAAATCCGTTGGAGATCTTCGGCACTTAGTTTTGCCGGGCCGAGATCGAATTCTACTTTTTCGATCGTGCCCCTGAATTGTTTCGGCAGGATTTTGGCGTATTCGAGTTTTGGCACGACTGGGAGACCGTTGTCGGTGCCGATGTCCATGCCTTCGTACGAGGCGAATCGGAACGGCACGCTATGTTCCATTTTCGCTTCGGCTTGCTGTTTGCCGTTGATGAAAAGCTTGCTTGTGCCGCCGGTGCCGAACTCGCCGGGTTTATCGGCGGTGAACTCGTAGCGCACGTTGACTTTGCCCGTGGGCACCGAGTCGCGCGAGCTGATGGTGTCCAGTTTTAAACCGAGCAAGCTATACGTGTGCTTTAGGTAACCGTTTTCCACATAGAGGGAAAAGCCGCCAAGAAAACTGGACTCCGCCACGATGACGCCAGCGATTCCCGGACGCAGTCCAAGGCCTGATCGACCAGGATTGTCGAGGTCTGCGCTGATGCTGTAGGAACGATTGTAGATCGGCGGGATCATGCCGGAAGAAATGTTCTCCGTTCCGTTTTCGTAAATGAATTTCGTCTGGTCGGGTAAACCTTTGGGAAAACCCCACACGGCCGCCATCTCTCCGAGTAACGGCAGCACCTGGTATTTCTCCGCCTCCGACCAGAACAGCGCGGTCAGCTCGCGTACTTTGTCGGGATACTTATCTGCAACGTTGTCGGCCTGTGAGAAGTCCTCGTCGAGGTTGTACAACTCGCATTTGTCTTGATCGGGGTTCCATTTGCCAGGTGCGAATCGCGCGAGTGTTTCGGGATCGATCTTCCATGGGATTCGGTCCAATCGCCAGCACGCGAGCCAGCCGTCCTTGCACATCGCGCGGTTTCCCAGAATCTCGAAATACTGTTGCGTGTGCCGCGAGGGTGCCTTGGCATCATCGAACGTGAAAGCGAAACTCACGCCCTGCATCGGCATCTGAGCGAACACCATTGACTTGCTTTGGTTCGGGCAGGCCGGCCGCTTCAAGAATAGTCGGTGCGACATCCGTGCAATGAGTGAACTGACTGCGCACACCGCCCTTGTCCGTAATGCGTTTTGGCCAACGAATCACCATCGCGTCACGAATACCGCCGAGATGTGATGCGACTTGTTTGCCCCATTGAAACGGCGCGTTTCCAGCCCATGCCCATGCCGCCGCGTAATGCGGCGCCATGTCGGGGCCTCCCCATTTGTCGAGGCCGCCGTAAGCTTTGATCGCTTTCAACTGTTGATCGGCTGTGAGCGGGACGCCGTTGAGCGTGGTCATTTCGTTGAACGTTCCCGTCTCGGTGCCTTCCATGCTCGCGCCGTTGTCGCCGAAGATGTAAAAGATCAGTGTGTTGTCAGCGAGGCCCATATCCTCGATTCGCTTTCACCACGCGGCCGACAGCGTTGTCCGCGTTCTCCTGGTAGCCTGCATAGACTTCCATCTGGTGCGCATACACTTTCTTCACCTCGGGCGGGACGCTGTCCCACGCGGGGAACGCTGGGTCGCGCGGCGTCAGCTTCGCGCTCGCCGGAATGACGCCGAGCTGCTTCTGACGCGCGAACGTTTGTTCGCGCAACTTGTCCCAGCCCTGATCGAATTTGCCTTTGTATTTATCGCTCCATTCTTTCGGCACCTGATGCGGCGCATGCGTCGCACCGGTTGAGAAATACAGGAAGAACGGTTTGTCAGGCGCCTGCGCTTTCTGACCCCGGATCCAATTGATCGAACGTTCGACCATTGCGTCATTAAAATAGAAATTCTTGTCCTTCGGCACGCCGATGATCGTGTTGTTCTCAGTCAGCACCGGATCGAACTGGCCGGTTTCGCCGCCGAGAAATCCCCAGAAATAATCGAAGCCGAGCGCGTTCGGCCAGCGATCGAAACGGCCCGGCTGGGCCCTGTTGATTGTCGGGTGTCAGGTGCCACTTGCCGATCGCAGCGGTGTTGTAGCCGTTGGCCTGAAGAATCTTGGCGATCGATGCGGCGCTGGTGGGCCAAGTTCGTGCTGTAACCCGGGCCAACCGCCGGGGATTTCAGCAATCGATCCGAATCCCATCGCATGATGATTCCGTCCTGATAACAACGCGGCGCGCGTGGGCGAGCAAAGTGCTGTTACGTGGAACCGATTATAGCGAAGTCCCGCAGCCGCGAGTTTGTCGAATGTCGGAGCAGCGACGGGTCCGCCGAACGTGGACGGATTTCCGAATCCCGCATCATCGATCAACACGAGCAGAATGTTTGGTGCATCTGTTGGGGCTTTAACCGGTTGGGTAAAGGACGCTACAGACCCTTCGAGCGTCCGTTTCGTAACGCCTTCAAATGGCTGCGGCGGACGTGGTAGAACGGTTCGATCCCATTCCGTATCTGAAGCCGCGACTGATGTTGATTGACCCGTGACTGCAAGCACGATCGCGGTGAAGAAGATGATCAAGATTTCGCATCCTGATTCCCTCCCGGAACCCGCGAGGCTATACGAGGCGTTTTGAAAGCACACGCCAAAACCGCGCAACTAATCACAAAGTTCGGGAGGGTGTTGCGCGGCTGTATTGCGTTGGAGGCGCGCTGGATGTCCACGTTGGAAGGGCAAATGTTACAATTGCGTGACAACGCCACGGTGGTCTGATAGAGACTCCGGGATCAAACAGAGAGTCGACCAATGGTAGTCAGAGTCACAGAACGCGAACGTGCCACCATCTTGGCCGCATTACGACGATGGCTAAGCTATCCCGCAGCAAGGGAAGCAGATCCCACCGCCACAAACCGAGGCAAGCATAAGCCGCTCGACGACGGCGAGATTCAACGACTCTGCAAACGGCTCAACGAAATGGCAACGACTAGGCCGACGACAGCGCCATTGCGTCGTCATTCAAACAATGGTGCCGATGATGCCGACGGCACCTCTATGCGTGCATCTGGACTACAGCGCCGGAGTCGTCCAACACGCGGATAATTGCCCGCTGCGACCGGAAGTGGGAGCGATACTTCGCGTATGCGATCGCGTTACGGACCGCGTCGGGCCCTGCATACCAGATCGGGCCGTATCGAAACAGCTCACTGATTAGATCAAAGCCATCTCTGTCCTTGCGCGGACGAACCTCGTAAACGTCGTGGCTGCCGTCAACCCCAGGCACCTCTGTTTGGCATACATGGCTTCCATACGTGTTATCCTTCCCTGTTATCTTTCAAACGAATTTGCAGGGATAAAAGAGACAATTCTGTTACTTTTGTAAACGAAGCGCCCAGTCGCGCTCCAGGCTTTTCGAGAAGATGGCCTCGTTCTACGACCTTTTCTTAGACCGAAAGGGCGACGGCTTTGCCGGCGAAATGCAGATGTTCGAGAATCTCGCTGCGGAAGCGTAGAAATGAATCGCTGGTGCGATCACGTGGACGCGCGAGGTCGATATCGATCTCGTGATCGATTCGCCCGGGCGCCTGGGTCATGATGAGGATGCGATCGCTCATGTAGATCGCTTCATCAATGTCGTGCGTGACGAGCAGCATCGTGGTGCGACGATTTTCCCACAGCCGCAGCACTTCATCCTGCATGCGCATCCGCGTGAAAGCGTCGAGCGCGCCGAGCGGTTCATCGAGCAGTAGAACTTTGGGATGATTGATGAGTGCGCGTGCAAGCGCAACACGCTGGGCCATGCCGCCGGAAAGATGATGCGGATACGCATTAGCAAACGCTTCGAGTCCGACCAACCGCATGAATTCGTCCACTTCATTCCGTTTTTCGCGCAACACTCCACGCGCAGCGAGGCCGGCCTCAATATTGCGGCGAACAGTCAGCCATGGGAACAGATTTGGATCTTGAAAAACGAGACCGCGCTCCGCGCTCGGTCCGACAATCTTTTCGTTGCCGACAAGCAGTTCACCCGAATCCGAAACATCCAAGCCGGCGATGAGTCGAAGCAACGTCGACTTTCCACAACCGCTCGGCCCGACTAACGAAACCAGCTCGCCTGCGGCGATGGAAAACGATATGCCGCCGAGAGCGAGCCGGCTTGTGCCTGGTGCGTCTGGCACCGGAAAGCTTTTGCAGATTTCGTGAACGCGAACGCCTGACGCGGTCAGCAATATTCGTCGTCACCACTTGATTATTCCCTTCTGCCAGACCAGAACTCGATCGCGCAGTTTGAACAGCAAAGTCATCACTGTAGAGAAGAAGGCTGCCATGATAATGAGCGCGGCGAAAACTTTGCCGTATTCGGCCCAGCCTTGCGCCCAACTAAGATACCAACCGAGACCGGACTTAACTCCCACAGACTCCGCGACCACCAGAGTTAGAAATGAGGCACCAAGTCCCATGAACAAGCCGATGAAGATGTTTGGAACTGCGGCTGGTATTGCGACTCGAAAGATTAGATAGAGGCGTCCTGCGCCGAGGGTTCGAGCGACGTCAAGGTAGGATGCGCGCGTATTGGAAATCCCAGAGGCAGTCAACATCGTGACCGGGAACCACACCGCGAGCGCAATTAATCCCGCTGCAGACACGATTGCCGAAGGCGCATACCACCATCGCAAGAGGGATCCATGCTGTTGCTGGAATCGGCCCTACAACTTTCAGCAGCGGCATCCCCCAATAGCGCACCGAACTCGACCAGCCGATGCACACGCCGCTAACAAGTCCGATGATCACGCCAAGTGTGTAGCCACTCAGGAGCAAAACGAGCGAGTGCCAGGTGCTATCGAGCAAAAGCGCCGCGATCGCTAATCAAGCTGCGTAAAATCGCTGCAGGTCCGGGAAAGTACGGCAGCGGAAGCAAGTGCAAGCCTGCCGTGATCACGTCCCAGACACCGAGTAACAGGATGGCAGCGGTAAAAATCGGCCAGATGTGGCGCATCCATTTGCGCAGCGCTGGCCAGAACTTTGCGCAATTGAGAGAACAATTGAGACGCCGAGAATTTCCCAAAAGAGCAGCATGTAAGAATGCGTCTCGAGCGGCGGCGCTTTTGGTGCGATCAGCCAGGTGAGTTCCGAACGTAATCAAACTCGCGACCGGAACAGCCAGCTGCATCGGCCAGGGCAATGTCGATTGTTTGTCGGTAACCGCGGCGTCCGCGTTCATTACTTGTCTGATCGATGTCATTCTGAGCGAAGCGAAGAATCTCGGATCATTTCCGCCCACGTTCGCGCAGAAATAGACAGAGATGCTTGAAAGCTGGCCTCATGCTCGCATTTCGTTGCAGCGCTCCGCTCAACATGACAGCACGATTGTCAGTCGTTCTCCCGCCTTCGGCTTATTTCTGCGCAGCTACCGTGCTTTTCTCGAAGACACGGCGCGTCAGGGTCGGCGAGATTCGGCGCATCCTGGTCGGGTTGATCGAACATTTTTCTTCGGCAGCACGAATCTCCGCTGTCCTTTTGGATCAACGCCGCGATTAGCCGGATATCTTCGTCGGGTGAAACCTGGGCCCCGGCAATTTTTCGACCTCGATGGTCTTAATCCACTCGTCCGTCACGCCGGGAAGATGCATGAAAGCGCGTTTCGCCAGCGCTTCCGTGTCGGTCTCCGGCGAAAGCATCTTGGCGACTTTCATTTCCCGGCCGGCAGATTGCACGGACTCCTCGGCCAGTTGAACACTTGGTATATAGCGCAAGCGAGCGAGGGCAACAGTGTTCAGTTCGGGCGTGGAAGCGAGATACTTTTTCTCCACCGCCATGACCGCGGCAGCCCTCGGATTAGTCTCGACCCACTTGGCGCCTTTCAACAAGGCACGCGTTGCTTTAGCGGCCGTGTCGGGATTGGCATCCACCCATTTGCCGTTCGCGATAACCTCGCAGCAATACTCGTCCTTGTAAGGCGCGTCCATTATCTGATCGGCAATGTTTCTCACTTTACCCTCGGCAATCAGCAGGCTTCCGATGGGTTCCGCGTTAGCGACGGCGTCCACTTCGCCTTTGTCGATCGCCAGACCTAATTCACCCGCCGGATAAACTTTCCAGGTAATATCTTTGCCCGCATCGATTCCGTGAACGCCGAAGACACGATTTGCGAAAACGAACGGAGGCGTCCCCATTCCCGGCACACCAATTCGTTTTCCTTTCAGGTCCTGAATCGTGTGAATGTTCGTTTTCACGCCCGCTTGAACGCGCAAACATCCGCGGTGGATTCCGGCCAAAAATCTGACATCCAAACCCTGCTCAATCGGCTTCAGAAAGTACATCACCAGATGATGAGTGATGTCGTAGCCGCCAAGCGCCAGTGTATCCTTGTAAGTCGACCAGTTGCACTTCACCAGTTCGGGCTCGAGTCCCTCTTCCTTGAAGAATCCCTTCTCGTAGGCTGCGTAGATCGGAGCCTCGCAGGTTAAACCGATGTAACCGACGCGGACTTTGTTTGAATTCTGAACGGTCGACCCGGACTTCTTGTTACAGCCTGCCACCACCAGAAGGCTCAGCGAAATGGCAACGAGGAAAAGCTTCGAGGTCATTGTAGTGTTCGAAGGTTTTGGAAATAGCGCGATAAGTTTTGCCTATGCAAGCAGAATCCTGGCCGGCAATCAACCCCGAACGCATTCGGGGTCAAGCTCCTGATTGCATTTCGCAGGTCCGCCGAACAATATTCCTTCTCCCATGTCGGAGCCATTGGACATTCGCCATCTCCGGTATTTTCTCGCGGTTGCCGAGGCGGGAAGCTTTAGCCGCGCGGCTGACCGGCTCGGAATTTCGCAACCGAGTGTTTCGCAGCAAATGCGGGATTTGGAAGCGGGTCTTCGCGTGCCTCTGTTCCAGCGCCGTGGGAAACGGATTTTGCTCACTCCACGAGGTTTGATTTTTCAGGAGCACGCCCGGGCGCTCCTTCATCAGGTGGAGAATCTTCTCCACGAACTGAACGGTGAACCCGGAGAATTACGCGGCGCATTGCGCCTGGGTGTTATTCCGGTGCTGAATGTGCCGCTAGTCCCGCAACTTCTCGGCGCATTTGTCGCGGATCATCCGGCGATCAGCGTCACGGTCGAAGAAATCTCTTCCACTGAGATCGAGACGGCACTCGAAGAAGGCCGCATGGATGTTGGCTTGGGTTTTCTGACCCGCCACTCTCCAAATCTTGCGTTACGAGCGTCTTTGCACGGATCAATTCGCGCTGATCGTGGCGCAGAACCACCCGTGGGCAAACCGGCGCGTGATTGATTTCTCAAAATTGCACCAGCAACGCCTGCTTCAATTGCCCGACAGCTTTGTGATGCGCAGAATGTCGGACGAAATCTGTCGAAAGCATCAGGTCCGCCCCCATGTGATTGCTGAGATCAACGCTATTGAAACGCTTCTTCGCTCGCTTGGTCCATCGCAAGCCGCCGCGTTGATGCCAAAGATCGCGTTGCGCGGCCGTGAGAATCTGAAGTTAAGGGCCATCCGTTTGCGCGGCAAAAATCTCGGGTTGGATATCGGTCTGTTGCGGCTGAGCGACTCGGCAGCAAACACCGCGGTCGCCGCGTTCACGAGCCTCGCAAAGGCGACCGTTCCGAAACTGGTCGAGGCGCTAGAAGCAGCGATTGTGTTCAGGACCTGTAGCCACGGCCTGTAGGGCGCGTCACTCCGTGCGCGCCGATCACGCTAGCGACGCGGCGGGCAGAGGACTGCCCGCCCTACCAAACTGAGCTAGCGCGAATCGGGGCGGCGCAGGTAGAGCGCTTTGCCGCCCATGTCGATCACCGCGAAATTGGTCGCCAGATAATCCTGGCCCAAGACGCCGGCATTGGATTCCGCCGCCGATTTCGAGAGCAGAATGTCGCCCGATACGTGCGCCACGACCACTTCGGCATTTGCCAGTTTGAAATTTCCGATCGCCAGTTCCTTCACGCCGGCGCGATTCACTCCTTCCACCAAGTTGCCGGCGCCTCCTGCGCCGTAGCCCGCAAGCGCGGTCACGCCCGTTCCGGATTTCACCGCGACTTGCGTGTCGATCAGCGTCGTTGCCGAGCCGGTGTCCACGAGAAACCGTGTCGCGTGTCCGTTCAGCGCGCCTTCAACATCGAAGTGAGCATTCGCGTTGAGTCGCATCGGGACTCTCGTAAAACCGCGACCGGCCAGGAAACTCGCGAGACTCTGGCTCACCGCAGAGCTTGCGCCGTTAGGATTGATGTAAAGCATCTGCCGGGTGCAATCGATGATCATCCCAAACTTGACCATCTCGCGCGCGCCGAGCACACCATTGAAATGTGCCATCGGCTTTGGAATCGGAGATGTGCGATCCGGTCGCGGCAGCGCTGCGCTCCGGATTCATGCCGGACAAATCGGCGATTGCCACAGGAACATTTGTCACCATGCAATTGCCCATGGCGATGCTTTTCACTTTGCTCGTCCCGTAACGTTCCCAGGCGCGGCCAAACAAACCGCCGACACTTGAGTCAGTCTTTTCCACAGTAAGACCGAACGTATTCACGCTGTTGCGATCGATGAGCGTATTGGGCGATCCGGTATCGATCATCAGCGCGCCGCGCCGATTATTTATGGAAACCGGAACCAACAGATGATTGCCGTAGCGTCGCTCCAGCTTCGCGCCGGCAAGTCCCTGGCTGGCAAGCGCGCCAGTGAGTGTGCCGCCGGGTTGCTGTCCTCGTGCGCAAAATGGCGTCACCGTTGCGAGCAAAAGTATTGGGACCAACTTGTTCATGCGACGGTTTTAGAACAAAGCCGTCGCGTCGTCCAGTCCCACTCGAGGCCGCGCACTCCAGAGCTTCAGCCCGATGGGTCAGGACGTAAGATCGGCGTCAGCGTTGGCTTTCGGTCGCGTAATTCTCGGCGCCGAGGAAGTGCAGCGACACGTACGGCTCATCGCCAATGACCCAGCTGTCGTGCGGCACCGGCGGAACGTAAAACAGATCGCCTGCGTGAAGCTCAATTACGCGACCATCATCGAACGCAACTGTCGCGGTTCCCGAGAGAACAAGCCCGACGTGTTCAACGGGACAACGCGTCGCGCCAACACTCGGGCCGACGTGCTCGCTCCATTTCCACCCTGGCTCATACGTCGCACGACCAATTGTGATTCCGCCGAGGTGGACCAACTCGAATTTGCCTTTCTGCATCACGCGCACTTCATCCGGAGCGTCGAACGATTTCAGAATGACCGCTATCTGCTCGCTGTTCATCCGCTACTCAACATCGAAAACTTGCTCGTAAAATCAAAAGCAACTTTTCGCATTCTCCTTGCGATAAAAGGAGCTACTCGATGTTTGCGAAACCTTATCACTGGGCGCTAAGCGAAGCGCATCAATAGCACGAGCGATATCACGGCCAACACGATTCCGATCACCTCAAAGTAATTCAGTGACTCCTGGAACAACACCACGCCGATCGCGGTAAGCAGCAGCACCAGGGAGACAGAGTAAAGGACGCTGATGGTAGCCAGCTTCAGGTATTTCATTACGAACACCCAGCCGAAGGCGGTCGAGGCGTAGAGAGCGAAGCCAAGATAAAACCAACTCGTCCGTAGCGGCTGCTCGCGCGCGCTGGCGAGCTTGAGGAAGTAGTCACCCAATACACCAATCACGCTGAACGCAATCGTGATGAGCACGGCGAGCGTCCTTGTTCCCATTGTCGGTTTACTGGCTGTTAACTCAAATCTCGCGCAGGTATCCCCAGGTATGCAGCTTGTCGTGGTCCTCGAACCACCGCTCGCCGATGTCATCGCGGTAGTACATGTCCGGAATCATGATGTTTCGGATGCGCGAATAGGCCTGTGCCTGCGCTTGGCGCATCGTCTGCCCGAGTCCGCAGACCACCAGCACCACGCCCGAGGTCCCGGCCACGTACCACTGTCCGTTCACCTGCATCACGTCCTCGATGTGCACCTCTTCGGGGATGCCTTTCTTGAAAAGGATCGCCGCATGCTTCGATACGGAGAGGAACGTGGCGTCATCGTCGAACGGGAACGGTGAAACGACCACGCGCACGCCGATCTGGAAGCCGCTCTTCACTTTCAGCTTCGGGTTCGCGCCTGCGGCGAGATCCGCGAGGAACTGCCCAATCGGCGTAGTCATGCCCTCCTGCTGGATGCTGATGGTCGGATAGCCGAAGCGCGCCGTGAACTCGAGCGGATAGATGCCGTTGCCGTTCACGATGCAGTTGAGATCGATGTAGCCGACGTAGCCTTCGGAGGCGAGCTTCGCTTCCATCTTCTTGAGCGTGGAATTGAACAACTTGTTAGGGCCGCTCCAGAACATCGCCGTGCCCATCTCGCCCGTGGACGGACCGATGTTGCCGGGAAAGAGCTTCTTGTGCTCGAAATTTACGTTGAGCGGATAGATGAACTCCTTTCCGTTGAAGAACGCGCCGACTGCGACCTCTACGCCGGTCATGCGCCGCTGCAGTTGGAATTGCCTGATCTCGTCCGGAAAAGATTTCTTGTACGCCTCGAGCACGCGGATCACGTCCTGCCCGTCGTCCTCATCACCAACGAACAGGCGACGCTTCACGTTAGCGGCCGTCCCTGAAGGCTTGATGACGTAGCGCTCCGGATTTTCCTTCACGTAAGCGATCGCGTCGTCGAAGTTATCGAAATCGCGGTAGGGCACGATGTTGATGCCCTCCTTCTTGAGCTCCTCCTGACCGAAGGAGCGATCGTCCTCGAGCCGGTCCGTGTACGGCGTGCCTCCGACTACCAGCATTGCCCTTCGCGCGCAGCGCCTGGGCCTTCTCGCCCTGGCCGAGCGTGTCATCGAAAACGATCGACGTCGGCCCAATCCACCTCGCGCTGCCAGTCGCGCACTTTTGGCACGAAACCATCGGCGATGTCGCGCTCCTTTTCGTCCTCAATGCAATAGCGCACTTCGTGGCCTTCCTTCGCCACCTGCCAGGCGATGTCGCTGATGAGCCCGGTGATCGAAACGAAAAGAAACTTGCGCTTATCGCCGTTCATAAAGCCCGCTGAATTACAGCGGGATTATGCATGAGACGGCACAGTTGGCGAATCGTGTCCGAAATCCGCCGCCTAAAAGAATCCGCGCAGGAATGCTGCCGCTTTATCCGAGATGCCCACGATTTTGTTCGTTGCCTGGCGATAGAATTTGAAATTGAGTTCGGTTTCGGGGCGATCGTCGTTCCAGTCGCAAAAACGTTTCAGCTCGCTGCGCCCGAGGCGCCGCTTGGCGAGCGCAGTGCGTCTAATGGTGATGCTGACCCGCGGCGTTTGCCGGGCGACTCCGCGTTTCTTCGCGATCGCTTTGGCCGAAGTGACGACGCCGCTCGCAATGAGACCTGGCCCGCCTTCGTTCTCGCTCGCGAAGACAAAGATTATATCGCCCTCGGCGATGTGCTTCCCACCATACATCGTCTTCTGAGTGGCTGAACGCGAACGTTCTCGCCCGCGGATCGATAACCGCGGCTTTGATCGCGAACGTCATTTTTGTCCGGCGCTCACCAGCTCGCGGTATTCGAGCCAGAACGCGGAGACGTTCTTCAGACCAGAACTCCGAAGGAGCGCTAAATCCTCAGCCAGGGTGAGTGGTTGATCACGCTTCGTTCTTTTCGAGATCAGCCAGGAAACGCGCGCGTCGATGCTGAATCTGCGAATCGGTTGTCCGAGCCACGCGCGCGTTCCACAATTCCAGCGATACGGATTTCCTGTAAACGGCTCTCTAGTTCCGGTGAATCGGCCACAATCAGATCCGCGTTCACGAACCAACCGCCCGGCACAAGAAGCTCAACCACCTGTCTCAGCACCGTCTCCTTGTCGGGGCGACTAAGGTGGTGAAGCGCGTACGCAGAAAATACGACATCGACCGTGCCGGCGCCCGGAGCCAGTTCTTGCAACTTTCGAAAATCGCCGATCACGAATTCGACTCGCGACGCTAATGATGTTAGGCGCGCCTTCGCCAGCTCAATCATGGCCTGAGCGCCGTCAATGCCGAGAACACGGCTGTTCGGAAAGTTATTGAGAAAGCGCTCAGTGAAATAACCAGTACCGATTCCTAAATCGATCGCTCGAAGAGCTGCTGTCTTCGGAAACGGCAACACCTCAAGAGCGACTTGGACCATCTTTGATCGATTCGGGTGCATCAACTCCATATCGGCGTCGCACGTTTTGACGCGCTGCGATACGTCGTAAGCCGCAATGCTTCGTTCAGTCATCGATACGCTGGGTGTTCAATGCCCGATGACCATCAGCCGAAACCACAAGTAGCTCAAACCGTATCGGCACGGCACTTTCGCTTGAACTTGCGCTCATCATAGCGATTCTTCGCCGTGATGAAATCCGCCGTCACGAACAATCGTGATCGTTGACTTGTGTCCCTGAAGTTTAGGATTGGACGCGACACGTCCAGCTCGTAGGGCGGAGCTGCCCACATATATCCGTTGCAGTCTGCTCGCTTGCGGCGCATCTCCGCGTATTCGGCCGCCTGGACGCCAGCTCGCGTAACTTGCCAGGCGCGCTGTGTCGTTCCAGCTGACGGCAATGGCGCTGTGCAGATATTCAGGCCGCAGCGTGCAGCACGCCGTAGGCATACGGTACAACACAGCGTGCTCATAGGCCCGGGCGTGAGAATGTCCACAGAACTTCTCAAGTCGCGACAAAGATCGAAAAGACGGCGGAGTCATCGACCAAGGAACATTTCACCCTGGCGCACCGGTCACGCTCGCGACGGCGCGGACGTCGCTCGCGCGCTTCACGACGCGCCTTCGTCAGCTGCAGGCGTTAGGCCGCAGGTTTACACGCCTGTCAAGGTTAACTGCAGCGTTTTGTTAGGCCTCATGGACGCTTCTTCTGAGAATGTCCTATAGAAACACTCTAATGTCGACAAAGTCGAAAAATGACGTTTGTTCACTTTACCGGACTGAATCCGCTTGTTTCGACGGCTCGATTGGAAATGGGGTGAAGTTCAAGTGAGCACGATTCCGCCAGAACCTGCCGTGTAGGCGCAAGCCCAAATTCCTGGATGAGAGTCCGCTGGATTAAGGACCGAAACGCTGAACGCTCAACATCCTCGCCACGGCGAGCAAGCTGTGCCCAACGTCCAATCCCGAATTACGCCGGTGCGCCGCCGAGGGCGCCGGGGAGCGGCGGGGCGACGTCGGGAGCGACGACTTGCTTGGGCGGTTTTTCTGGCGCTGGTTTCTTACTGGGTGACCCGCCGATGCCGGGCGGCGGATTAATCAGGCGGCCGTGCTCGAGGATCTCTTTGATCTGCGAGCCGTCCAAGGTCTCGTATTCGAGCAGCGCTTTTGCGATGGTTTCGAGTGTGTCGCGATTGGTAATGAGCGTGTGCTTGGCCAGTTGATAGGCGTCGTCGATGAGCCTGCGCACTTCCTGGTCGATTTGTTCGGCAGTCGCTTCGCTGTAATCGCGCGCACGAGAGATGTCGCGTCCGAGGAAAACGTAATCTTCGTGTTCGCCGTATTCGACCATGCCCATTTTCTCGCTCATGCCCCATTCGCAAACCATGCGACGCGCAATGGCCGTGGCGCCTCTGATGTCGCCGCGCGCGCCGTTGGTGATGTCGCCGAAGATAATTTCTTCCGCGACCCGGCCGCCCATGGAGACCGCCAGACTGGCCAGCAATTCGTTCTTGCGATTGGTGTATTTGTCTTCCTCCGGCAACCACATGGTCGAACCAAGCGATGGTCCGCGCGGGATGATGGTGACCTTGTGCAACGGTTCAGTGTGCGGGAGAAGCACGAGCAACAGCGCGTGGCCTGCTTCGTGATACGCGGTGTTCTGTTTTTCTTTCTCGCTCAACGCGAGGCTGCGGCGTTCTTTGCCCCAGCGAACTTTGTCGCGCGCTTCCTCAAGTTCAGCGAGCGTGATTCCTTTAATCCGCGACGCGCGGCGAGCAATGCCGCTTCGTTGATGACATTGGCCAATTCCGCGCCGGAATAACCGGGTGTGCCGCGCGCGATCACGGCAAGATCGACGCCCTCGGCGAGCTTCACTTTCTTTGCGTGCACGCGCAGGATTTCTTCGCGGCCTTTGACGTCCGGCAAATTGACGGTGATCTGGCGATCGAAGCGGCCCGGTCGCAGCAACGCCGGGTCGAGAACGTCCGGCCGGTTCGTGGCTGCAATGATGATCACGCCTTCCTGCGTATCGAAGCCGTCCATCTCCACGAGCAGCGCATTTAACGTTTGCTCGCGCTCGTCGTGTCCGCCGCCCACGCCATGGCCGCGGTGACGGCCTACCGCGTCGATTTCGTCGATGAAAATGATGCACGGCGCGGATTTCTTTCCTTGCTCAAACATGTCGCGGACGCGCGAGGCGCCGACGCCGACGAACATCTCCACGAAATCCGAGCCGCTGATGGAGAAGAACGGCACGTCAGCTTCACCCGCGATGGCGCGCGCCAGCAGGGTCTTGCCAGTGCCGGGCGGGCCGACCATCAACACGCCCTTGGGAATACGGCCACCGAGTTTCTGAAATTTTTTCGGATCACGCAGGAACTCGACCAGTTCCTGCACTTCGTCCTTGGCTTCCTCCACGCCCGCCACGTCGCGAAACGTGATCTTGTTTTTGTCACGGGCGAGCATCCGCGCCTTGGACTTGCCGAAATTGAGCGCGCCCTTGCCGGCCATGCGGATCTGCTGGCGGAACAGGAAATAGAGGACCAAAAGGAAAAGCGCGATCGGCAGGAAACCCACCACCGTCTGCGCAAGCATGTTTGATTCTGTTTTGATGGCGGGCTGCATGCCGGCGTCAGCGAGCTTCTTCTGCAGATCATTGGTGAAATTCAAATAGACGGTTGTGCGGAACGGCATCGGTTGTGAGGGCGCTGCGCCTGCGCCCTGCCGGATGTACGCGCCGCGCAGTGTCTGCGTGGGCCGGCCATCCTCGACGACCAACTGGAGAGGATAATTTTTGTCGCTAACGATCTGCTTGTTCTCCAGCAGCTCGAGAAAACGGTTATACGGCACGTCTTCAACCGGTTGCATCCCGCCCCGGTAAAGAGCATCGCCATCGCGATCAGACTGAAGGCGATGACAATGAGAACGACGCCGCGCCAATTAAAATTCGGTTCGCTCCCGCGCTGTTTGTTCTCTCTTTGCGAGTTGCGATCAAGTTGAGGCATAAACCAATTTACGTAGGGAAAAAGTTATCATGAACGACTTCGCAATGCAAAACGACCGACCAAGCTGACGTACTAATGTTCGTGAATTGCCAGTCGTGCGGTTGGGTCATCTGGCTCAGCCGTCCCGAATGGTGACCACTTTGGTTCCGCTGCGAGTCATTGCTCCAGCCATCTGCTACGGGTCTCGGGGGTTTGCGCATGCTGTTAAAGTAGATGTTCGGTTAGTTTCCTTTCCCTGTCCGGCGTTCGAAATGACTTGGCCTCAGAACCAAGATCCGCCGCCTAACACCGCGTCCTCCACGGCCGTTGCCAGCCTGCGTTCAGCGGAATTGTGGTGAAATAATTCCCAGCTGGTTACGTCAGTTGCCGCAACGTTTTCTCCAGTTCGGTCAGCCCGTCGATTTCCGCTACGGCACGCTGCAACGACTGCATCGCGGCAGCGACGTGCTTGAGGAAATGTTTGTGACCCTTGACCAAGCCGAGAAATCCGTAAGCACCTAACGCTTGCATCAGGCGTTGCATGGCGCAGAGCCGCAACTTGAGATCGAAATCGCCGTTGATCGCGATACCGTTTTCGAGCTGACGCCCGCGATAGTATGCGGTCAACTCTGCGCGTTCGCTCTTCCGGAAGATCGACATAGGGATCATAAAGCAGCGACGCGAGATCGTATTCGGCAAGACCGGGTCGCATTCCCTGGAAATCGATCAGGTGCGCCTGACCGTTTCGGATGATGATGTTCTGCGATTGAAAATCGCGGTGCACCAAGACTCTCGGGAACGATGCCAGGCGATCTGCGATTTCCTGCAGCGCAGGCAGGGACGCCAGCTGCGCGAGCTTTTCTTTCTCGATTTTGAATAAACGGCCGAGGCAATTCTCGAAAAAGTAATTCTGTTCCCACAGGTAAAGCTCAGAATTGAACTCGGCCGGCAAATGCTGCTTCATCTCGATGCAAACCGATTCGGGCAACGCGTGCAGCGCCGCGATTTGATCGAGGGCCGATTCGTAGAACGCGCGGCGCACCAGCCAGCTTTCGTCGCGATAACTGTAGAGGTCGCGCTCGCCAAGGTCTTCCAGCCAGATCAAACCTTCGTCAGCGTCGTGAAAGTAAATCTCCGGCACACGAATTCGGTGCTCGGTAAGAAAGTTCGCGATCGTCACGTAATGGCGATTTTCTTCCCGCTCCAGATTGTATTTCACCAAAATGAGCGCCTGCTCCGCCGAGCAACGGATCCGATAGAATTTGCGGTCTGACCCGCCCTTTTGAATTGGTGCGATTTTTATCTCCGCCGACATCCAAGCGCGGGAAATGCTTCCGCGTTCGTCGAACAAGCAGGTCCGTTCTCATAAATTCAGATGTCGATGTCGCGATGGATGCCAGTGACCTTTTTCGGGAGCGGACAATACAAGCCTCCAACCGGCTTTGGGAAGCAATTTCTGCATCCGGCCACAAAATTGTGTCTTCCAGAATTGCATCCGCGCCGACGCGGCAGTTTCGTCCCACGACTGTGCAGCCGCGCAACTGTGCGCTCGAATCGACGATGCGCGCTGCTCGCTATTGCGCTCAGGCCATTCGCGCGTTTTCACGTAGGCCGGTCGCCAATGTTTGTTCGCAAGATCATGCGGTGGACATCGAGATATTCTTTGCGCGACCCGATGTTGAACCATTTTCCGTCGTTCATTACCACGCCGCCGATTCTGGCGCCTTGGCCTATCCAATCCGCAATGATCGGAATAAACGAGATCTTTTTGTGCGGCGGAATCCGCTGGAAAATCGCCGAGTTCCAAACCGCGATATTGGCAAAATCAAAATTTCCCGCGACGCCGTAGCGGTTGCTGATGTCCACGACACGTTGATCGCGCAAAGCCACAGCTGAAGCCAAACCGGTGTGACGCAAAGCGAGCGTCACGTCGTTTCCGCGACGGAAATGTTCGTCGATCAAAGGTTGGAGTTCGACGTCGGTTAAAATATCGCCGCTGTAGGTCAGGAACGGTTCGCTGCCGAAATGACTTTCTGCGTTTTTGATGCCGCCGCCCGTTTCGAGCAGGTCCGGCTCGTGAATGAGCGTGGTGGGAAAGCCAGCATACTCGCGCGCGGCAAAGAAACTTTGGAACAATTCCGGATGCCGGTGCGTGTTGATGACGAATCTGTTCACTCCCACGCCTATCAAATGATCGAGCGCGAAAGTAACGAGCGGCTTTTGAAAGATCGGGATGAGCGGCTTCGGCAGCTCGTCGGTCAATGGACGCAAGCGCGTGCCAAGACCCGCTGCCAAAACGAATGCCTGAGTGATTTCGTTCACGAGCAGAAAATCGAGAGATTCCTCCCGCCTACGCTAAAGCTACGGCGCGGCAGGCGACTTCATTCACAATGGATACAGACAGGCGACGTACGCTTCGCTATCTCAGATAAAGCGTCCGCGTGCCGAAGTCGATGATGCCATGGTGCCGTCGCAGCGTTTCTGCACCGAGCAACCCGGCGACCGGCGGCGATCCTTCCAACAATCCGTCGTGAATGAGTCCTTCAAGGTCTATCACGCCCACGTCCTTGCCCATGATATTGACCGAGCCGACGGTCAGCTTGCGAATGTTCGCCACACGCACGCCGCGCTCTTTCAGATTCACGGCCGAGGAGCTATATGGCGTCTCGCGAGTGGCAATTCGCATCCGTCGGACGAACGAGCGGTGCAATAGCGTGGTGAACGAGCCCGTATCAACCATGAGTTTTGCCGCTTTTCCGTTCACCGATCCGTTCACATACAGGTTGTAACCATCGCTGACCTGAATCGGAACAGCGCGTAAGCCACGCCGATTGAAACCGGGGAAGCTCCCGAGGACATTTGGATCGGTCTTCAGAATCAGTAACTGCTTTTCACAGTCCAGAACCGCTTGTGTCGGGAAAAGGATGTCTGCTCCAATGATCCCGTCGATCTGCGGTTCGTGCGCCATTCGCGCAGCGCGCGCAGAACCGCCGAGATCCACCGTGACCACAGGCTCATCGACAAGAGTCAGTCCGCCGATTCGCAGTTCCCGCGCGATCGCCACATTGTTGAATGCGCCGTTGATTTGGACGCGTGCGGGCAAACTTGATTCGGAGGTGATCGGTTTGAGCTTAAAATATTGGCGACGATTCAGGGCAATCGCGCTCACGGGCGCACCGCTATCGACCGTCAACCAGGCGGGTTTGCCGTTAATGAAGGCACGCAGCAACAAATGATTTTGTCGCGAGCGGACGAGCGGCAATGCTTCAAACTGCGGCGCTGTCCGCGCGGAAGCGCCATGCGACGTAGTCAGCCAATTCGATGACCAAACCCAGGGCAGCGCCGCAAACCCACAGCAAGCGTCGTGCGCGCAGCAGATGATTTGAGGTCATCGGTGGCGGGAGATTACACGCTTCTTTTTGCCGTAAAATGATTTGAGCAGTTTTTGGCATTGCGCCAGACACGCGGTTGATGATTAACTCTCCGCCAATCCAAAGGATTCGATATGGCAAGCGCAGTTACCGAAGCACCTGTAGCCGAAGAAAAACTCGTTAGGGGACTCGGGTTATTGGACTCCACGATGCTTGTGGCCGGCTCAATGATCGGCTCGGGAATTTTCATCGTCTCGTCGATCATTGCCCGCCAGGTCGGTTCGCCGGGATGGTTACTCGTTGTTTGGATCGTGACGGGGTTACTGACACTGACAGCCGCGCTCTCATACGGCGAACTGGCGGCGATGATGCCGAAGGCCGGCGGCCAATACGTGTATCTTCGCGAAGCATTCTCGCCGCTGTGGGGATTCCTTTACGGCTGGACGCTTTTTCTTGTGATTCAGACCGGCACAATTGCAGCGGTCGCAGTTGGATTCGCACGCTACAGCGGCGTGCTTTTGCCGTGGGTGTCGGAAAGCAATTACATTATCGCGCCGATCCGATTTGGCGGATACGCGTTGTCGCTTTCGACGGCACAGCTCGTCGGCCTGGCGCTCATTGGATTTCTGACATTCACGAACACGCGCGGTTTGGAAATCGGCAAGCTTATCCAAAATGTTTTTACGACTGCAAAAACTGGCGCGCTGCTCGCGCTAATCGTGCTCGGAATCATAATCGGGTTGAAGTCTGGTGCAGGCGCGGAAAACTTCAGAGACTTCTGGACGGTGCGAGGGGATCTGCAAGACGTCGGCGCAGGTTTAACCGCTGCGGCCGCATTCGGGCTCTTTGTCGGAATTTGCGTGGCACAGACGAACTCTTTGTTCTCTGCTGACGCATGGAACAACATCACTTTCACCGCCGGCGAGGTAGTTAATCCGCGGCGCAACGTGCCGCTTTCCCTCGCATTGGGCACGTTTCTGGTGATCGGACTTTATTTGCTCGCAAATGTCGCTTACCTCGCGACGCTGCCATTCAACGCAATCCAGAATGCGCCCAGCGATCGCGTCGCCTCCGAGACGGCGAACGTAATTTTTCCGGGCGCTGGCGCGACAATCATGGCGATCGCGATCATGATCTCGACGTTCGGTTGCAATAACGGACTGATCCTTGCCGGTGCTCGCGCCTACTATGCCATGGCCAAAGACGGTTTGTTCTTTCGACGGGTCGGCGAGTTAAACAAATGCCGCGTCCCGGCGTGGGCGCTCGTTATCCAAGGCATCTGGGCCGGCGCACTCGTTCTGCCACGCACGGTCAAAACAGATGCAGCCGGCAACGTGACCGGCTACGGCAATCTCTACGGCAATTTGCTCGACTACGTTATTTCAGCCGCGCTGATCTTCTATGTCTTGACAATCATTGGCATCTTTCTGCTGCGTCGAAAGCAGCCGGACGCGGAGCGACCCTACAAGGCGTTTGGCTATCCAGTCGTGCCCGCGCTGTACATCATTGGCGCGACGGTCATTCTTGTCGTGCTGTTCATTTATCAAACGGCGACGACGTGGCCGGGACTGATGATCGTGTTAACCGGCGTGCCGGTTTATTTCTTCTGGAAATTTTTCGGGAAAAATCAACGGCGGCTTGACTTCCTGGGGCTATCCCGATTAGCACAGCGCAAGACCAACTTCGCCCATGAACCTGTTTCGACGAAAGAGCGTCACGCAACTTCAAGCCGATGCGCTGACGGACCAACGCTTGAAACGCGCGCTCGGAGCGACAAACCTGACAATGCTCGGCATTGGCGCGATCATCGGCACGGGCATTTTCGTGCTGACGGGCACCGTCGCGGCGCAGAACGCGGGACCTGCAGTGATTCTATCATTCGTTCTGGCGGGCGTAGCCTCAATTTTCGCGGCGCTCTGCTATAGCGAGTTCGCCTCACTGGTGCCGATGGCCGGTAGCGCGCACACTACGGTTACGCGACGCTCGGCGAACTTTTCGCCTGGATCATCGGCTGGGACTTGGTTTTGGAATACGCTTTGGGCGCGGTCACCGTTTCTATCGGTTGGTCGGGGTATGTGGTGTCGTTTCTGCGAGACATCGGCATTCACATTCCTGCCCAATTATCGGGCGCGCGCGGGACGCTCGTTACTTTGGCGGATGGAACGCAGGTCACCGCCATCTTCAATCTGCCAGCGGTGATCATCATTGCTATCGTTACGTTGCTGCTGGTGATCGGTATTCGCGAGTCCGCGAACGTCAATAACGTCATTGTATTTGTAAAAGTGGCAGTTGTGCTGCTCTTCATCGTCGGCGCTGCTCACGCCGTCAATCCTGCTAACTGGCATCCGTTCATCCCCCGAACACCGGCGTGCGCGGGCATTTCGGGTGGAGCGGCGTGATGCAGGGCGCTGGTATTGTCTTCTTCGCCTACATTGGTTTCGACGCCGTCAGCACAGCGGCGCAGGAAGCAAAGAATCCCAAGCGCGACATGCCGATCAGCATCATCGGCTCGCTGTTGGTCTGCACAGTTCTCTACATCGCGGTAGCGGCGGTGGCGACCGGCATCGTTCCTTACCTGCAACTAGACGTGCCAGATCCGATTGCCGTGGCTGCCGACCACGCGGGCGTCGGCTGGATGGCCTCGCTAATCAAGTTGGGCGCGATAGCTGGCCTCAGCTCGGTTATTCTCGTGATGCTGCTTGGGTCAGTCGCGGATTTTCTGGACCATGGCTGACGACGGTTTGCTACCGAAGTTTGTGAGCAGGGTTCATCCAAAATTCCAGACCCCATGGATCACGACGATAGTGACAGGAATTGTTGTCGCCTGTTTTGCCGCGATTTTCACTGTGCGCGAAGCCGGTAGCCTCGTTTCTATCGGCACGCTGTTGGCGTTTGTGATTGTCTCGATAGGCGTTCTTGTGCTGCGAATTCGCGAGCCGAACTTGCCTCGCACATTCAAGACGCCGGCCGTGTGGTTCGTCGGCTCCCATGGGCGCACTGTCGGCTGCTTGCTCTGATGATCTCGCTGCCGTGGCTAACCTGGGAGCGGCTGATTTACTGGTTTGCGTTCGGCATCGTCATTTACTTCGGCTACGGCCTTTACAACTCCAAACTCGGTCCACGGAAAATCGCAGGCGAGACCGGGTGGTCCCGTGCGCTGAAGATTGCCGGGGTGATCTGGCTAGTATTTGGCTCACTCGGCTCTATCCTCTGGCTGGCGCGTTATCGCACGGAATATATCCCGGGACCGCTTGGCATTCGTCATCGGACTCGCGGGGTTCGTGCTCGCTTGGAGTCTCGGTGCATTGTTGAACCTGGTTGCCCAAGTTTCCGACCATACGCATGCACGTCACTTGATGATGGAATCACCGGCCAGCGTGGAGAAATAAGAGAAGCCGGCGAACGTGCTCACGAGCCGGAGTTTGCTTCGAATCCGCGCACTGGACTGCGTCGCAGCGAATCGAAGCATTGCTCGGGCGCGCCGCGCGAGCTTTTCGGTGTCGATCTTTTTAAAATCGCGCTCTGCGGCTGCTATTTCAGGCAGCGAGAGGTTCAGGCTGCGGAGAATTTGTGTGTCGGATGGTGTTGCCTCGTTAGGCTTGTCGCAGGTTAATACCCGCTTTTGAAATTCCGAGACTAACCTCGCTACCGACGTGTCGTTAGCCGCTCCGAACAAATTAGCGAGCTGTTGGAAACTCGAGGTGAAACGGAATGGTCGCTAAATCCACATCAGCAAGCTCAACGCTTCCCTGCGGCGGCATTTCAACCTCACCCGACGTCGCGACAGAATGCCAGGTGTCGAATGGCTGAAAATAACCGATCTCCACACGGTATGAGTTGTGCAAACCGGATATCGTCACGTAGTGCATCGCGCTCATCGGTTCGACGGCAACTCTTGTTTCTATGACACCCTCCCCGCCAATCACTCGAAGATGGACTTGTCGATCCGCGGGCATCGCCTTTTCAAAGACGGATCGCCAATTAATGTTCCAACTGGCGAAGATAGTGCGTGCATCACGTGCGATGGCGAACAGAAATGGCTGCCCACACACACCCGTCGGGCCCATGCGATCGTGGACATCAGGCAGTGGTGCGTCTTCGGCGAGATGCACCATGGGACCCTGGCGGATTTTGAAGCCGCGATGGGCCAGTGATCTTCCCGCGTTGCGTTTTGTTTCTCTTTTCGTCATTCTTGGAAGACCGTTGCGCAAATCAGTTAAAGGCCAACTGCGATTGACGCGCAATCTCAAAATCAGTGAGAAAGAATGAGCCCAAAAATCGTTAAGCTTGAGGAGCTTTCCGATCGCTGCGAGAAGCTGCGGTCGGCCGGGAAGAAGATTGTAGCCACGAACGGATGTTTTGATCTGTTGCACGTTGGGCATGTGCGGTATTTGCAGGCGGCACGAGCGCTCGGCGATCTTCTGGTTGTTGGCTTGAACGGTGACCGTTCCGTCCACGAGTTAAAAGGAGCAGGGCGCCCGATCACAACCCAGAGCGATCGCGCGGAGATCCTCGCCGCGTTGGCATGCGTGGATTTGGTCACGATTTTTCCAGAAATCCGGGCCACGAAGTTTCTCGCTGCGGTCCGCCCTGCCGTTTATGTCAAAGGCGGCGATTACACCCCGCGGACGCTGGATGAAGAAGAGCGTGCAATATTGAAGGAAATTGAAGCGGCGATTCGCCTCATCCCATTTGAGGCAGGGTATTCAACTTCCGGATTGATCGAGCAAATTTGTAAAGGCAGGAGTTAAACAACAAACCGATTTAGAATGAAACGCCTGCCAATTGGAATTCTCGGGTCGGGGAAGGGAAGTAACTGCCGCGCGATCCTCGAGCGCATCCGATCAGGCGATCTCGCTGCGGAAGCGCGCCTCGTGGTTTCGGATGTGCTGGATGCACCGATCCTTGATATCGCGCGGGAGTTTGGTGTGGCGAATGCGTATTTGCCGCCGGGCAGATTTCGCACGCGCTTGGAGCCGGCAATAGAAGAGCAGCTCGTGAAAATGTTGCGCGATGCCGGTGTCGAACTTGTCGTTCTCGCCGGTTTCATGCGCGTCTTGCATGAACCAATGCTGAAGGCGTTCCCCCGTCGCATTATCAACATTCACCCATCGCTTCTGCCTAAATTCCCAGGACTTGAAGCGTGGAAACAAGCTCTCGTCGCGGGCGAAACAGTGACCGGCTGCACGGTGCACTACGTCGACGAACGAATCGATCACGGGCGAATCCTCGCACAGAAAGAGGTAAGAATTTTGCCTAACGACACCGCGGAGAGCCTGCATGCTCGGATTCAAGTCCTTGAGCACGAACTATACCCGGCCGTTATCGCCGAATTCTGCAAAAGATATGTTGAAGCAAGCCAGCAAGTTGGAGGCTGGCCAGATAAATAGGTCCTTTAAGCTCCGTGGCTACGCCTGTTCAGGCTTCGGCTCGCGCTTCAGCAGTTCTTCCAAGGCAACAGCCGGCTTTTTCTGCTTATATAAGATCGCAGTACACTTGATCGGTAATAGGCGTGGCAATATTCAAGCGCCGCGCGCATTCCCAGGCGCTTCGCGCGGTCGGAATGCCTTCCGCGACCGTTTTCGTTGAGTCTATGATTACTGGCAACGGTTCACCTCGCCCGAGCCGTTGCCCGACGGTGTGATTCCGGCTGCGCTCGCTGTAGCACGTCAATATCAGATCACCTGCGCCGCTTAGGCCATAAAAAGCATTCGCCGTCCCACCCATGGCTACTCCGAACCGAACCAGCTCAGCCAATGACCGAGTGACCAGTGCTGCTTTGGCGTTGTCGCCAAGTCCAAGACCGTCACTGATTCCCGCGGCGATGGCGAACACGTTTTTCAACGCACCGCCCAGCTCAACCGAGACCACATCCAGGCTGGTATAAACGCGAAAGCGTGGGCTTCCCAACGCGGTTTGCAGCCTCGCGGCGCAATCGCCGTCGTCACACGCAATCACAGTCGCGGTGGGAAGATCTCTGGCGACTTCGGTCGCGAGATTTGGACCGGATAACACCGCGATTTTATTCTCCGGGAAAGTCTCGCGCAGGATCTCCGTCATCCTCATCCCGCTGCCATGTTCAATCCCTTTTGTGCAACTCAGCAATACCGCATGAGTGGGGCCAATCACTTTCGCCAAGTGCGCTGCGATGTTGCGCAATGCGGTAGACGGCGTCGCAAGTACGATCAGATCGGCATCGGCGCAATCACTCAGTTCCGAGGTAATGTGCACTGAATCAGGAAGCTGGAGCCCGGGAAGATAATCGCTGTTTTCGCGAGTCTTTTGCATGCGTGCGATCCGATCCGCGTTGTGGCCCCAGAGAACAATTTTTCGACCACTCTTTGCCCACAAACCAGCTAACGCCGTTCCCCAACCGCCAGCACCTATGATTGCTGTGTTCACAATTCTCGTTTTCGAGTAAAGCGCGGTTCGGTGCCGCGCATCAGTCGCGAAAGATTTGAACGATGACGCCAAATGATAACTGCCGCGACGCAGACGGAAGAATAAACTAACGGTTTTCCGCTGTTTTGATCATGCGACTTGACCACGAGAATCACGATCGGTAGGACGACCGCAGCTGTGATGGAAGCCAATGAAACGTACCGGGTCAGCCAGAACACAATTATCCAAATCGCAACGCCTATGAGCGTTGCTACCGGCGTCAACGCCAGGAGTGCTCCCGCGGAAGTAGCAACGCCTTTTCCTCCCTTGAACTTAAGCCATGGTGGGTACAAGTGCCCGAGAACGCTAGACATCGCCGCGAGGATTCCAAATATCTCGGGCGAATTCCACTCCGGCGGCCGTCCGGGCGCGATCAGCATCGAGATCTTTACCGCCCCGAATCCTTTTAAAACGTCTAGCGCAAAGACCGGGTAACCATATTGCTTGCCCAGGACACGCACCACGTTAGTAGCGCCAACATTACCACTGCCGACCTTTCGGATATCGATCCCTGCGAGTCGACCAGCCAGATAGCCGAAAGGGATTGATCCCAAGAGATAGCTGCCAATTAAAACCGCGGCTAAGATGACCATCGCAGCGCAGCTATCTTAGCTCTGGGAGCGTTCGCGTATTCATCACGTAAACGATTCCGATTCAGCCAAATGTGTAAAATAGAAATATCGGATGGAGTGATTCCGCTGATACGTGCCGCTTGGCCGAGTGAGGTCGGTCTCAAACTTGATAGCTTCTGTCTGGTTTCTGATCTCAGCCCAGCAATTTTATCGTAATCGAGACCATCTGGGATCTTCTGATTTCGTTTGCGGTCGAGCCGTTGATTCTGCTCAGACTGGCGTGCGGCGTATCCTTCGTATTTGAAGTCCGTTTGAAGCAGCTCCCAGATCGCCAGCGGCACGCACGATAGCATGTCACCAGGCAAGGTTCTCACATCAAAATCGGGCTGCTTGAGCAGCCGAGAAACAGGGGTTCCGTTTAGCTTGGTTCCGATAGCTATCATCGCGGGCCTGCTCTAGCAGGTGCATTTTCTCTTTGAAACTGTGAAATCTTGTCTCACTGACTAGTCCTGATGTCAAAAGCACGACCGGTCAAACGCTGATCGGCGTTGTCGTGTCGCAAAGACAATCGATCTTCAGCGCGGCTGGTAAACATGCGATAGGGTTCTTCTGTCCCTTTACTGACGAGATCATCAATGAGGACGCCGATGTAAGCTTCCTCCTACTCAACACCAAAGGCGGGCGGTTTTGGATCTTTAAAGCGGCGTTAGCTCCAGCGATCAATCCTTGTGCTGCCGCCTCTTCATACCCCGAGGTGCCATTGACTTGGCCGGCAAAGTAGAGTCCGCTGACAATCTTCGTTTCGAGCGTCGGCAGAAGTTGTGTCGGCGGGAAGTAGTCATATTCAACGGCGTAACCGGGCCGCATGATCTCGGCTTGCTCCAGCCCCGGGATCGAATGCAAAAATGCGAGCTGAACCTCATATGGCAGACTAGTGGAGATTCCGTTTACGTAGTACTCGCTTGTGTGGCGTCCTTCCGGTTCGAGGAAAAGCTGATGTGAGGGTTTATCCGAGAATTTGACCACCTTGTCTTCAATGGAGGGGCAATATCGCGGACCAACCCCTTTAATTCGCCCGGCGTACAGTGGCGATCTGTGCAAATTGGCTCGAATGATTTCATGCGTCTTTTGGGTGGTGTGGGTAATCCAGCAGGGCAATTGTTCCACGTGGAACTGACCGTCACGAACCCGGTTCAATGTGAAGATTTCGCCGACGCCAGCTGCCGATCTCCTCGAGATTGAAGGCGAACCCGGAGGGCGGCTCATCACCGAGCTGAATCGAGCAACGTGTAAAATCAATCGATCGCCCATTCAGGCGGCAAGGCGTGCCAGTCTTGAATCGCCCCACTTGAAAACCCATCTCCTGTAGGTTTGCGCTCAGGCTTGAACTGGCGTCCGCCATCCGTCCGCCTGGCTTACTATTTTCGCCGACATGCAAAAGCCCTCGCAAGAATGTCCCGGAGGTGATCACAACGGTCCGAGCGGCAATCGCCACGCCCATATCAGTCTCGACGCCAATCACCGCTCCGGCCTCGTCAATGACGCGCGACACAGTTCCTTGTTTAACGTCGAGGTTCTGCGCCTCCTCCAAAATGGCTTTCATCCGAAACTGGTACGCCTTTTTGTCGCATTGAACTCGGGGGCACGTACCGATGGGCCCTTTCTCTGGTTCAGCATTCGAAACTGAATTCCGGTTGCATCAGCGTTAAGCCCCATCGCTCCTCCCATGGCGTCGATTTCGCGAACAATATGTCCTTTTGCCAGTCCGCCGATGGCAGGGTTGCACGACATCTGCCCGATAGTATCCAGGTTCTGGGTCAACATCAGTGTGCGGCAGCCGATTCGGGCGGCCGCCAGTGCCGCTTCGATTCCGGCATGTCCGCTGCCTACTACGACTACGTCGTAACCGGTAGACAATTTAAACATAAACAGCTTATTGCGAGTTCATTATCCAGATAACACGCCAGGCTCTAATCGATCCTTTGGGGTTCTGCTGGACCCTCGTTCCAGTGGCGTTTGAATCGCCCGACGCGCGACACGGCCCAACACAATCAATAGCAACACGGTTATTATGAACGCGCCGCCCCAAATCCAATACTCGAGTGTTCGCGGGTAACTTTTGCCGCGCATGATGCGCACTGCAAGCTGCCCCAGCGTTCCCATGTATGCGTAAAAGAAAAGGCCAGGCATACGACCAATCGAAGCCCAAAGCATGTAGGTGCTAAACCGAATTCGCGTCAGCCCATAAAAGTAATTCAGCAGGCTGGTGGGAAACAACGGATGCAACTGGCTCAAGAGAATGATCTTCCAGCTCTCGCGTTCCACGGCAGGACCGAGCGCCCTCAACGTAGGGTTAGCTGAGAGCTTTCGCTCGAAACCACCGCCTCGCGACGAAGCGACTCAGCGAAAACGAAATCGCCGTCGAAACGATGTTGCCTGCAAACACGATCAAAAATCCCCACCATAGCCCGAAGAAGAAACCGCCTCCCACAGCGAGGACGCCTCCCGGCAGCAGAAGGATATTACAAGCTGCAAACAGCAATGGATAGCAAATCCCGGCCCAAGCGCCCCAACTCATCACACGCTCTTGCAAGGCTTCAACGAAACTGACAACTGGAAAGAAGCGGGAAAGCGTTACCGCGAGCGCAATCGCAGCCACGACTGCTGCACCTTGCCAGAAAATAACGCGGCGGACAGTCAGCACCCTGAGAGTGTGCGCACGCCCCGCAGTCTGCGCAAATGTTTAGCGGCTGTGTGTAAACGGCTCGAATCATGCACAAAAGGCACGCACGCCGGCGAAAGTGCAGCCCAATCGATTGCTCCAGCTAAACGCTCGAAGCTTCCAGGTTCCGATGACGCGGAATGCCGAGGCTGTCGAAAATCATCCGGGTAGCGTCCGACCGGTTGAGCGTGTAGAAATGAATACCGGCAACATTATTAGCCATAAGATCATGGCATTGTTCCAACGCGTATTGAATGCCAGCGCGCCTGACCATCTCGGGATCATTTTGGCAAGGCTGCAGAGCACGTAATAGCTTCGCAGGAAAACGTGCGCCGCCAGCCAGATCGGCCATGCGTTTCAGTCCGCCGATGGAGGTAATCGGCATGATGCCGGCGATAATCGGGATGTGAACGCCCGCGAGCGCGCAGCGTTCCCGGAAATCGAGAAAGTCGCGATTATCGAAAAACAGTTGTGTGACAATGTAATCAGCGCCGGCGTCGACCTTTGCTTTGAAATAATCCATCTCAACCAATCTATTTGGCGTGGCCGGATGTCCTTCGGGAAAACCAGCAACTCCAATCCCGAAACCACGGCGGTCAGGATGGGCACCGGATTCATTGAAGCGGCGAACAAATTTTACCAGGTCGATCGCGTGTTGGAACGAGTCGCGCGATTTATCGTAAGCCATTCCAGCCGGTCGATCGCCGCCGAGCGCGAGAATGTTTCCAATGACTGACTTTGCGTATCGGAGCAGAATCGTTTCGATTTCCTCTTCGTTGTGGCAGACACAGGTAAGATGCGGGATCGGGTCCAGTTTTGTCGTGTGTTGAATGCGCTCGACGAGATCGTGGGTCAACTCACGCGTCGAGCCACCGGCGCCATAAGTCACGCTGACAAAATCCGGCATGTATGACTCAAGATCGCGAATCGTCTGATAGAGCGTCTCCGCGGCCTGTGGCGTCTTTGGGGGAAAGAACTCGAACGAAAACGTAGGAGAATGTCCCCGCATGATTTCGGTGATATGCATGAGTCGGCGCTTATCTTCGTTCCTGCCGCGACTTTCGGTCAACTCATCCCGAAATGCGACACCGCGCTACAGCCGCCGCAACTGCCAAAGAGAATTTGAAATCGTCGAGGAGTTTGGATAGCGCGGCTCGTCCGCGGCGTCGCAGCTGCGGACGCATGCTCGGCGCAAGCTGCGTCTGCGAGTCGAGAACAATGCGTTTCGCCCTGGGAGCCGGGATTATTTCGGCGAACGCATGTTGGCGTGGGTTTTAATGTCGTGCCTTTGCTTTTCCACAACGCGACGCAGCTCGCGCTCCATGGTTTTAAATGCGTCGTGGATGACTTTTTGAGCGGTTCGTGAGTGCCGTTATCCATCTGCCTTTCATCGGCCACAAGCTCGTGCCGCGGCGCCACGGTCACGTCGATCCGGCACCGGTATGGATTCCCTTTGTGATGGTTGTGATTGGTTTGCTCGATTGCGACATCGCAGCGGTTGATGTGATCACAAAATCTCTCGAGTCTTTCTGCATAATCCAAAACGAGATTGTCGATCTGGTCAGATTTTTCCAGACCCCGATACGATAGCTTAACAGGCAGTTGCATAATTACTTAGATACTACGGCGCTATTCGCCGTTGAGGGAACAAAAATCGCGGTTCCACCATTCCATTCAAATTTGCCGCAACGATCGGAAATGGCTGATCAGTCTGGCTGGTTCGACCTTCACCAAATCCGATTTCACGTGTTCGACAATTCGCTGTCGCACATCGCCAGGCAACAAATCTACGATCGCCGCGTGGATTTCCGCAGGCGCTGCAAACGACCAGCCGTCCTTTCCATTTTGCGAGACAATTTTCGCGATTTGGTCGGCCAACTCTTTTGAATCCGCCGGTCCGTTTCCGTGGCCAACTGCGTGCGCTCGGCAGTTGACGCCGGCCCGCGGTGCGCACCCGCGCCTTCGGTTACCGGGAAGCGCCCGGCCGAGTCGCTCACCTTATCGATGAGTCTTCCGTGCGCGTCAGTCATGTTAAATGCTTGCACGAGCTGCAGGCTCGGTCCGCGCGTCGGCGTTTCGTTTACCCGATAGGCTTTCAAGCTGCCGCGATCAGTGACGATCACAAGAGAACTCGGTGTCATGGCAAATCACTGGCGGCGCGCGTGACCGCGCACATGTCTGCTATCCTATAAATAAAATCGTTGGCCGTTGCAACATCGCGCTTGCTCGAAACTTGTGTGCTCCGCACGTGAGCGCATCGGTTAGCCACTGCGTCTCGCGCGTTCTTCCTCGGCGGTGAACCGGGGAAATTCGACGTGCCGCTTTTTCCAGGATTCTTCGCGCGCCTGAGCTTGCGTGCCGCCGACAAGTTGCAGCAAACAACAAGCTCGCCCACCGAGATCGACATCATCACCGGAGGCAAATCTTTTCGGCTCCGCCACAAAACCCGCGGCGTCGCTCGTGTCGAGAATCAATTGCCATTCGAGATGTTCCTGGCCAGGTAAGACAAAGGCGATGGGCTCGTAATGCGCGTTGATCAATAGCAGAAACGTGTCGTCACGGACTGATTCGCCCTCGAAGTTGAGCACATCGGTTGCATCGCCACTCAGCAGCATGCCGAGACAGCGCACGAACGGCGACGTCCATTCTTCCTCCGTCATCTGGTTGCCACCGGGATTGAACCACATCACATCTCGAATCTCCGAGCCGGGGATGCGACGACCTTTAGGAACTTCGGGCGCCGAAAAACCGGATGTTCTTTTCGGAGCTGTATCAATCTTCGCGTGAACTCAAAAACTGATTCTGCTTTTCGTCACGCTCCCAGTTAAACCAACTGATCTCGTTGTCCTGACAATAGGCGTTGTTGTTGCCGTTTTGTGTCCGACCCCACTCATCTCCGCCGCAGAGCATCGGCACGCCTTGGGAAAGAAACAGTGTCGTGAGAAAATTGCGGCGCTGCCGGTCGCGCAACACGTTAATCTGCGGGTCATTGGTCGGACCTTCGACGCCGCAATTCCACGACTGATTATTGTTGTCGCCGTCGCGGTTTTTGTCGTTGTTCAGCTCGTTGTGTTTTTCGTTGTAGCTGACCAAATCGGTCAGTGTGAATCCATCATGGGCTGTAACGAAGTTGACGCTCGCGTAAGGCCGTCGGCCGTGATGTTCATAGAGATCGGGGCTTCCGGTGAGTCGATACGCCATGTCACCAATGCGGCCTTCATCGCCTTTCCAAAAACTGCGGACCGAGTCGCGATATTTGCCGTTCCATTCCGACCAGGGCGGGGAAAGTTGCCCACCTGATAGCCGCCTTCCCCGACGTCCCACGGTTCTGCGATCAACTTCACCTGCGAGAGCACCGGGTCCTGCTGAATTACTTGGAAAAATGGATGCAGCGTATTGAATCCCGAATGATTGCGCGCTAGTTCGGTTGCGAGATCGAATCGAAATCCGTCCACGTGCATCTCCTCCACCCAGTACCGCAAACTGTCGGTCACCAATTGTAGCGTCCGTGGATGAACCAGATTCAGGCTGTTACCAGTGCCGCTGAAATCGAGATAGAACCGGGGATTCTCAGGGTGCAACCAGTAGTAGGAGAGATTATCGATTCCGCGAAAACAGAGCGTTGGGCCAAGATGATTTCCTTCCGCGGTATGATTGTAAACCACGTCGAGAATCACTTCGATGCCAGCAGCGTGCAGGCTGCGCACCATCGCTTTGAACTCGGCGACCTGTTGGCCCATTTGTCCACTGCTGGAATATCCTGCATGCGGAGCGAAAAAGCCGATTGTGTTGTAGCCCCAGTAGTTCGTTAGGCCGTTCTCGACCAAAAGTTTTTCATCGATGTGCGCGTGCACAGGGAGTAGTTCCACCGCGGTCACACCAAGCTTTTGAAATAGTCGATCGCAGGCGGGCTACCGAGGCCCGCATAGGTGCCGCGCAATTGCTCAGGCAAGTCCCGCCAAAGTTTGCTGAAACCTTTCACGTGCACTTCATAGATCACGGATTCGTGCAGTGGAATCGCCGGCCTCTTGTCATTCTGCCAGTCGAATCCGGAATCGATCACGAGTGATTTCGGGACGCCCCACGCATCGTCTCGCAAATCCTGAGTCAAATCTTCCTTCTCACCGCCGATGACATAACCGAACATTTCATCTGCCCAGCTCACCGCTCCGACGATCGCTTTCGCGTACGGATCAAGGAGGAGCTTCGAGCTGTTGAAACGCAGGCCCCTCTCTGGCTCGTAAGGGCCGGATACGCGAAAACCGCATAACTGTCCCGGCCGCGCATCGGGCAAAAAGACATGCCACACTTGGTCAGTGCACTCCTTGATCGGGATCCGGACGTATTCTTTCGCGTCTTCCATGCTGTCGAACAGGCAAAGCTCAACTCCACTGGCGTGCTCGGAAAAATCGCAAAGTTCACGCCGTTACCCATCCAGGTTGCGCCCAGCGGATACGGCTGACCGAGAAACGTTCGTACTGGAGTCATAAACGCGCCGCGCATTTATCCGGCATTGACCCCATGTTAGCAATGAGGAATGGCGCGTCGGATAAATCCTGACGCAGTTGTGTTTGATTGAAACCCGGTCGAAACCTCACAACGTGAAACGCACGATAATATTCGCCGCCCTAATTCTGATTTGTGCTTTGGCGATTTACCTCTACGCGCATCACAATTGGAATTTGTTGCCAGCCGGAACCACGATCGATCGCATCGTCGTGGAAAAATCAGCGAGGCGATTATCGGTGTTTCGAAATGGTAATCAGATAAAGACCTATCGAATCGCTTTGGGTCGGAACCCGCTAGGCGCAAAGCAGGAAGAAGGCGACATGAAAACGCCGGAAGGGATCTACAAGATCGATGGCCGAAATCCGCAAAGCAGTTTCCATCTCGCGCTGCACGTTTCTTATCCATCGGATGAAGACGACAAGCGTGCGGCTGCACACGGAGTCTCGGCTGGTTTTGACATCATGATCCACGGAATTCAAAACGGACGCGGCTGGATTGGCGCGTTTCATCGCTGGAACGATTGGACCGCCGGTTGCATCGCAGTTACCGACGAAGAGATCGAGGAACTCTGGCGGGTTACGCCGGACGGCACGACAATCGAGATTCGTCCATGAGCGACCAGACTGGCCCAACGATTTTCCTAAAGCTCCTCGAGCACGCGTCGCGCTTTTTCGACATCCGATGGCCGCAGGATGATCAGACCTTTTCCGCTTCGCGACCGGCGGCGAGATAGGTGTATTCAATGTTCACTTCGGCCTCGGCGAGGCGCTCCGCGATCTTACCCAGAACACCGGGCTCGCTAGCAGTCTCGATAGTGAGCACGTCGGTCTCAAGCGCGAGTACTCCGGCTTCGCCTAAGAGCATGAGCGCCTTCGTGGGATCGCTCACCACCATCCGCACAACGGTGTGATCGACAGTATCGGATGTAGCCAACGCGTAAATGTTGATCCCGGCATTGGCCAGCGCCTCACACACGCGCGCGAGTGCGCCGGGACGATTAGCAAGGAAAACTGCCAACTGCGTGGCTGTTTCGACGGAGAGCTTGGGATGTGCGTTCATGCTGCTGCAAACTGATGCCTGGAAGCGCTTCTGACAACTGACGAAAGTGCTCTAGCAAAGCATACAACAATGGAACACCGACTGGAATGGACTCGCCGCCTTTCGTTCGATCTTGGGCGTTGAATCTTGGATGTTCGGCGTTCTGGAGTAAGAAAGTTGAATAGAATTCCCGACGGATGACCACACTTACCCAGCCTGCTGCTGTTAAGTCTGCACCACCGAAGCGCACCATCGGCTTCGTAACTGCGTGCTCGATCGTGATCGCCAACATCATTGGCACCGGCATCTTCACGAGCCTTGGCTTTCAATTAAATGATATTCAGTCTGGATTCGCGCTGCTGATGCTCTGGGTCATCGGTGGAATTGCCGCGCTCTGCGGCGCGCTCTGTTACGGTGAACTCGCCGCTGCAATGCCGCGTTCCGGTGGCGAATACCATTTTCTCTCGAAAATTTATCATCCGGCGCTTGGGTTCATGGCGGGATTCGTGTCTGCTACGGTTGGATTTGCAGCGCCCGTTGCACTCGCCGCGATGGCGTTTGGGCAATATTTCAACGGAGTTTTCGGCGCGGGTTCGCCGGTTGTTCTGTCGTTCGTGGTTGTTTGGATAGTCACCATTTTTCATGTGGGGAATCTGCGAGTCGGGAGCGCATTCCAGAATGTTTCGACGCTCGTGAAATTGCTTCTTATCGGCGCGCTGATCGGGGCGGGCTTCTTTGTTCCATCAAAACAGCCGATCAGTTTCTTGCCTGCCCCTGGCGACAAAGCCGCGATCCTCAGCGGGGCATTCGCGGTCGCACTGGTTTACGTGATGTATTCCTACTCCGGCTGGAATGCGTCAGCGTATATCAGCAGCGAGATCAAGCGACCTGAGAAAAACGTACCGCGCTCACTGCTCGCCGGCACCAGCTTGGTGATCGTGATTTATGTGCTGCTTAACGCCATCTTTCTCGCGGCCACGCCTGCTGAGGAATTGAAAGGCCAGCTCGACGTCGCATTAATCGCAGGTAAACACATTTTTGGCGAAAACGGCGGGCGATTTGCCGGCGCTATCATTTGTCTCGGTCTGGTTGCCGCCATCAGTTCGATGACGTGGATTGGGCCACGCGTGACCATGTCGATGGGCGAAGATCATTGGTTGCTGCGATGGCTCGGCGGCAAAAATAAACATGGTATCCCCACAAATGCCATTTTCGTGCAACTGCTCTTCGTGAATCTACTTCTGCTGACTCAAAGCTTCCAGGACGTGGTCCGCTACACGCAATTCAGTTTGCTGCTTTGCTCGTTGCTTGCTGTGCTGGGCGTGATCGTGCTTCGTTTCACGCGTCCCGAAATTACGCGACCATACCGGGTTTGGCTTTACCCCATTCCTCCTGTTGTTTTTTCGATAATCACGATTTGGATGATGTTTTATCTATTGCGCTCGCACACTGCGGAATCGCTGGCCGGTTTGGCAACGGCGCTGTCGGGTCTGCTGCTCTATTTCTGCGCGCAAAAACGCCGTGATCGCTCGCCATGAAAACAAATTGCACCGCTCTATCGATAGTTCTCAGCCTTGTGAGTGCACTGACGGTTTGCGCGCAGGAAAATCCGGAAGTTGCGCCGCGCGCAATTCCGGTGAACACCGGTCCAAATGACGTTGCCCGCTTTCTCGCCGGAATGCCGGTGCCGGAGAATTCATCGCTCGCGCCGCTGACGCGCGATCCAGCGTGGCAGGCGCATGCCGCATTCTTTGAAGAGCAATTCTCAAAAGTAAACCTCAGGCAGCTCCAGAAATTGCAGGGATGGCAGGCGACATATCTCCCCGAATCAGCTCAACCAAAACCCGTGGTGTTTTACATGTTCAGCGGGCCCGATTTTTGTATGTGGATCAATTCTTTCCAAGGGCGGCGGTGTACGTGCTCTGCGGAAAAGAAGCTCTCGGCCCGCCGCCGGACCCGTTGCGCATCGCGAACTTGTCCGGCGCGCTGGGAAATCTGGAAAACGCGATGAAGTCCTCGCTCAACACGACGTACTTCATCACAAAAGATATGAAGGTCGATCTGCACGCGCAGAACCTGAACGGCGTGCTGCCGATTCTTTACACTTGCATCGCGCGCGCGGACAAATCGATCACAAACGTCTCGTTCGGATCGCTCAACAGCGGCGGCGTATTTGAAGAAGCCGCGCCGGGCAGAAAAGGCGGTAGTACTCCCGGAGTGCGTATTCGTTACACCGACAACCAATCCGGCAGTGCACAGACGCTATATTATTTCACCACCGATATTTCTGACGGCGGCATCAAAGCGACTCCCGGTTTCCTGAAATTTTGCCAACGCCTCGGCACCGGCGCGAGCTTTCTAAAATCGCCATCGTATCTGTTGTTCGAAAGCGGTTTTGCCACCATTCGCAATTTCATTCTCGATCATAGCAACATGATCGTGCAGGACGATTCAGGCATTCCGCTCGCTTACTTCGATCCTAACAAGTGGAATCTGCGTTTCTTTGGCGTTTATCTCGGCCCCATCGACATGTTCAAACAACATTATCAGCCCCGGCTGCAGCGAACTCTACCAACAAACCAATCCGCCGCCGCTCGACTTCGGATTCGGTTACCGATGGAATTACAAGGAAGCGAATCTGAGCGTCGCCACGCGCAAGTAATCTTGTCATCTCGAGCGAAGTCGAGAGATCCCGTTGCAAACCCCATCGCTAACTTCGCGGGATCCTTCGACTCCGCTGCGCTCCGCTCAGGATGACGTAGAGCCGTTAAAACCTGCGGAACCACGAATAAGGAAAATCGTCGCCCGGGCAATCCGTGGGCCAGCGCGGTGGGTTGATTTCGCGGTGTGGCTTCACCGGTATCGTGCCTCTCTCGGTTTTGCCGCAGCGGTCTCGCAGATAGCGAATGAGTTCCTCACATGCGTCGAGCTGTGCGCGCGTCGGCTGGTCTCGATTGAAATCGCCTACGAGACAAATGCCGAGCGAGATGTTGTTCAGATAATCGCTGTGCACATGACCGCCGTTTATCTGGCGCCGCCATCGATCGCCGACTTCGATTTGGCCGTTGCCGGTTGATGTGCCGTTCCCGATAACGAAGTGATAGGCGAGACCGTTCTGCATCCGGCGAACGTGCTTGTGGTAATAATCAAACACACGCGCATTGCCCTGCCGCGTGCCGCTGTTGTGCACGACAATGAACTGCCAGCGACGCCGTTTCACCGGCGCGCGCCGGATCGCTTCGACGACCGAACTTGTTAGGTAACGGTAGCTGACTGGGCGACTCCACGGCCAGAAACCTCGGCGCGGCGGCGGCGACGGCGGAGGCTCGAATCCCTGGTCCTCCTCGATGCCTGATTTTTCGATCACAACCTGAGCCTGCCCGCCCGCTGGAAACGGTGCGAGCAGGCTTCGGCTGTGGCGAAGGCGCTGGCGTTGGCACGGCAATCGCCCGTGGCGGCGGCGCTGCGGTTTCGGACGCGGCGCGCGCTTCTTCTACTTGCGGCGTCGGCGTTTTTCGTGGCTTAGGCGTCTCCTCGTTTCGTGCCGACTTCGATTTCGCGCTTTTTCGCGCCGGATTTCTTCTTCGCGGTTTTTGGTTTCGGTGTTGGGGTGTGGCGTCGCTTCGCTTTCGGCGTTGGAGATTTCTTTGGTTTCGGAGTGGACGCGGCGCGTGTCTCGGTTTCCTCGGATTGATCGCGCCGTTTTTCTTCGTTGACCTGCGCGCGAAGGAGACCCGCGACCAATGCGCCAAATGCGAGCGCAGTTGCAAGCCAAATGCGAAAGCGCACCACTGCGACGGAGCGTAACAGAGCGCGCGATGCGATCAACGCTTACAGCAGTGATTTGTTAAAAAGTTACAAAACACAAAGAGCTGCGCCTTTTCGCCGTGGTTATCGGTTAACTTTCACGTATTCGTCGATGAGGCGAGTGGCGCTGCAGGCGCGGGCGCGAGAGGCTGGGCGACGCGCATCTTCTGACGCTCGCGCCGGATGATGGCGTTCAATTTGCCTCCCAGCAACAGCAGCAGACAAGTCAGATACATCCACGTGAGCAGCACGATGATCGACGCCAGCGCGAGATAAGTCGGGTTATAACGATCGTATCGTGCCACGTAGAGCTGGAAAAGTTTCGTCGCGATGATCCAGCCGACCGCAAAGAAAATTGCGCCCGGCAGCGCCTGACGAACGGTCAAATAGTTTTCCGGCGTGAGAAGGTAAAGCGCAAGCGCGAGCCCGACCAGCGCCAGGCCGGTCAACGGCAGATTCAACCCGGCGATCCACGCCTGGAGCGGAAATGAGAGTTGCCAATTTACCTCTGCAATGCCGGCCAGCTTTTCGCCGAAAACGACGGCGTTGAAGCTAAACACGATGACAATCCCAAACCAGAAAAGCATGAAAAATGAGATGATGTATTTGGACCACCAATGGCGATCTTCCTGGACTCCGTGCATCTGGCTGAGAGCGCGTGAAACCGTGGCGATGAAAACGGTCCCGAAATAAATTCCAAGGATGATGCCGGCGTTCGCGAGCAGTCCGCTCGTGCCTGTCACCACGACGCTCGCAATGGCAGAGTCCAGAATGTCCTGCACTTTTGGATCCGGCGGCATGAAACTCCGCAAGAGAAGATACATCCGATGCAACTTGGTCGGATCAGTGCCGAACAGGCCCAGCAGATGCCAGAGAAACAGTGTGCCGGGAGCCAGCGCGAAAAGAAGCACATACGCCATCTGCGCGGCCAGCCCGGTCGTGTTATCCATTGCGGTTTCCCAAACCAGCCGGCGCGCAACGCGCCAAATCATTCTGAGATATTTCATCTCGGCAGGAGTTTACTTTGCCGGGCACAAATATCCATTAAAGTCCAAATGCTTTCGCGAGTGATTACTCTCTGCGTGTGTCCTCGATCGTAGTCCATGTCGCCTGACGACTGATGAAGAAGAAAATATTGATTCTCACGGCCGGTTTCGGAGAGGGTCATAACAGTGCCGCCAGAGGAGTGCGCGACGGGCTGGCTCGCGTCGCTTCGGATCAGACTACAGTGGAATTGCGGGATCTGTTTGCCGAAGCCTACGGGCCGATCAACGAACTGGTGCGCCGAAGCTATCTGGCGCTGGTGAATTCTGCGCCACGCGCCTGGGGATTCGTTTATCGCTGGCTCGATCGCAAGACAGATTACAACACGGAATTTCGGCGATTGACTCAGGCTGAAGGCGCAGTTTGCTCCCGTGCTCGACCGTTTTAAGCCGGACATCGTCGTCTGCTCTTTTCCCGCCTACGCCAATGTGCTCCAGGAAATTTTGGGAGCCGACAGAGTCTGCAAATGTGTGGTGGTTGTCACGGACTCGATCACTATCAACGCATCCTGGTACCGGAGCCCGGCGGATTATTTCCTCGTTGCAAACGAGCAAAGCGCCAGCGTGCTGCGGAGCGGCGGCGTCGCGCCGGAAAAATCAGGATATTTGGATTTCCGGTCAGTCCGAAGTTTGCAGATTTCGCTGAAGATCGGCCATTGCCTTCCACTAATTCCAATCGGCGGGTTTGTACACGATCACTGCCGCCAAGCGCGGCGCGGCAGAACTCGTGCGTATGCTCGCGAAACTTGATCTGGATCTTACCGTCACGATCGGTCGCAATGATGAACTCCGGCCCGACATTGACGCGGCCGCAGATGGTCACCCAATAAAGATCATTGGCTGGACGAACGAACTCCCGCGCATGATGCACGAGAACCATTTGCTCATCGGCAAAGCCGGTGGCGCGACGGTGCAGGAAACGATTGCTGCAAAATGTCCTATGATCATCAACCACGTCGTCGCCGGTCAGGAGGAAGGCAACGCCCGGCTGATCGTCGAAACAAATTCAGGCGTGATTGCCCAGTCGCCACGAGAAGTTGTCGCGCAGGTGCAGCGCGCGTTCGATGACGGCGCAAAACAATGGCGAGAATGGGCCGGCAACATCAGCAAGCTCAGCCGCCCACGCGCAGCGCTCGACATCGCGGAATTTCTGATGTCGCTATAGACATGCTCATTAACACCGCGGCTTTAGCCCGGTGTTTGGGAAGCGCGTGAGTCGAGCCGTTTTAACGGCTTACATCCAGGAAACCGTTGGAAACGGTTGGCGTTCGGCTGTGCGCTTCTTGTTCACCGGGCTGAAGCCACGGTGTTAATGAGACGACACGATCTGCTCACCGCAGCGGAACGTTCGCACTACATCCAACTGCGGCGAAAGCACAACCAAATCGGCGTCCGCTCCGACGATAAGGCGACCTTTCGTTTCGAGACCGATAGCGCGTGCGGGATTTTCCGTCGCCATCGCGATGGCTTCATTCAACGGAACGTTCACCTCGCGCACCATCATGCGCACGAGGTCGATCATGCGCGCGGCGCTGCCCGCGAGCGCTGAATGATCAGCCAGGAGGCAGACTCCGTTTTCCACGATGCAATCCTTGCCGAAGAGCGCGAACTGCGATCCTTCCGGCAATCCGGCACCAGCGGTTGCATCGGTCACCAGACAGATTCCCTGTGGGCCTTTCGCGCGATACAACATTTTCATCAGCGTGGGTGAAACGTGATGACCGTCGGCGATCAGTTCACAACTGATGTCTGGTTCGCTCAACGCAAACTCGAGCAAACCGGCGACCCGATAAACACCGCGACGGCGCGCGCTCGACATGCAGTTAAATGTGTGCGTCACGCTGCGCATACCGCGATCGAATGCCGCCCGGGCGTCTTCATCCCAGGCATCGCTATGTCCGCCGCTCACGCTGATCCCATGAGCATGGAAGACTTCGATCGCTTCAAGTGCTCCGGGCAGTTCGGGCGCGATCGTCACACGCTTCAGCACGTCCGCGTGTTCGAGCAACTGCCGCACAGCAGCCGGTGACGGGTCCTGAATGAACTCGGCGCGTTGCGCTCCGGCTTTCGCTTTCGAAATGAACGGCCCTTCGACATGAACACCGACAATCGGACTGATCGCTGATCGATAATCGCGAACCGCTTGCAAGACCTTGACGATTTCGTTGAGAGGCGCTGTCGCTGTCGTGAGCAGAAGCGATGTCGTGCCGCCACTCGCGTGGAAATCGCAAATAGAGCGAAACGCTTCAGCCGAGGCTTCCATCGTGTCGCGGCCAAGCGCGCCGTGCACATGAAGATCGATAAAACCGGGCGCAAGATAATTTCCATTGAGATCAATGACCTCTGTTTCCGCATCGCTCGCCTGTCCGCCGTAGCCTCGGCATAGCGGACGGATCGCGGCGATTTTTCCCTGTTCCACGACAACTTCAAGCCCGTCGCGAATTCCATCGGGAAAAATCAAACGCGCGTTCGTGAAGATCATCTCGTGATGCAGGCAATCCTGCCTGCACCGTGATGGAGGCTCAATCGAAATAGTCGCTGCGGTCGTGGCAATAGCTCGCAGACAGGATTGTCTGCGTCACTCGACGCGCTTGCTCTGGAGCGGTATAAAGGCCATCCTCTTCGAGCGATGAATTTCGATTACGACGTCGTGATCATCGGGGCGCGTTTTCCGGCGCGGCAACGGCCCTCATGCTGAAGCGCAAACGCCCCGAAGCGCGTGTCCTGATCATCGAAAAGGCAGCTGCGTTCGATCGCAAGGTGGGCGAATCGACCACCGAGGTGAGCAGTTGCTACATGACGCGGATTTTGGGTCTGACGCATTATCTCGGACATCATCAGTTGCCGAAACAGGGATTGCGCCTCTGGTTTTCAAACCGGTCCGATCAGCCGTTTGATGATTGCGTGGAGATCGGCACACGCTACCAGAGCCGACTGCCCGGTTTTCAAGTGGACCGCGCGAAGCTCGATTCGCACCTGCTCGAGCTCGCCTGCCGATGCGGGCTGCGATTTATGGCGACCCGCAAAGGTCACAGAGTTTTGAACTAAACGACGGCAATGGACAAACGAGTGAACGCTGTTGTCGATGGTGCCGAGCGCACTGCCAGCCTGCCGCTGGATCGTCGATGCTACAGGCCGCGCGGCGATGTTCGCGCGAAAGCTCGGATATTTTCGACCGAATACCGAACACCCAATCAACGCGGTCTGGGCGCGGTTTAGCGGCGTCAAAGAATGGGACAGCTACGAATGGCGCGAACGTTTTCCCGATTACGCGAACCGTTGTCGAACTGGACGCGAGTGGGCCACGAACCATCTTTTCGGGCGCGGCTGGTGGGTTTGGATCATTCCGTTGCAGGGCGGCGATGTCAGCGCCGGTATCGTTTACGACAGTCGCATCTTCAAATTTCCAGAGGGACCGACTCTGGGACAACGATTGCACGCGCACATTCTGAACAACCCCGTCGGTCGCGAAATCTTCGGCGCAGCAAAAGTGATCGAAGGCGACGTGCACGCGCTTTCGATGCTGCCGTATCACAGCGAAAAAGTTTGCGATGACGGTTGGGCGATGGTGGGCGATGCCGCCGGATTCATCGATCCGCTTTACAGTCCGGGTCTCGATTTTTGTTCTTACACTTCCTATTACGTGGCGGATTTACTGGCGCGCAGTCTCAAGGGCGAAGACGTCACCGAGCGACTACATCATTACAACCAACAATATCCGGTTACTTACCGTTTCTGGTTCGAGAGTTTGTACAAGGACAAATACTATTACATGGGCGACGCAGACTTAACGTCAGCGGCGCTGCTTCTCGATGTGAGCAGTTACTACGCCGGCTTGGTTCGACGAGTCTATCGCGATCCGGAATGCGCGTTTCTTAACCTGCCCTTCACTGGGAGAGGAGGCAGATTTGCCCGCAACGTGATGAACTTTTACAATCGCCGGCTTGTGGCTCTCGCAAATCGCCGATGGGTGACCGGCTACTACGGAAAACGAAACGCCGGCTGGCGCGAACTTTACGACGGATTCGTTCCCGACACACGCCTTCGCAAACAAATTTCACGCGGACTGCGTCGCTGGTGTAAAGTGCGAGCTAATTAATCTCGTTTTGATGCTGCGGCGGCCTGCAGTGCCGCTGTAGCCGGGCGTCGTTGACCCCGGCAGACGTCTCCCACCGCAACTGCTTCCACTGGCGCGGGCTCTTCCGCGCTCTCATAATCCTGTTCGCCTTCGCCCTGTCCAAGTGGCCAGATGTGAAAGCCGCCTGACTCGTTAGGCAGTTCCCATAATCCCCAAATTCCTTTGCCCTCGCGAAACCCGCGATAGTAAACGTCGTGCCCGCCGATGTAAGTCTTCGTCCAGTAGCACTCGCCGTTTGTGCTCATCGAACCGGCCGGTAAGAACGAATCGACCGATGTCGTCGCTCCCGTCGCCTGAAACCGTGTGATCAGCAGAAAGTCAGCACGAGATCCATCCGATGTTTGCGCGTGCTGCGGCCGTAATTGTAAAAACCAGTCCACGGCCCGGAAGGGAAATCCATTTCTGACAGTATTTGTCCGAGATTTGGTATCGTCAACCTCTAACGCGCGAGCTCATTGCACGTACGGCTGGGCACGCAATTGCATCATGGGCTGAGCAGCGTTCCGTACCAGCGCAGAACGGTTTCGCCAAAAAACATCCAGGCCAGTGCGCCGAATGCCAGATACGGTCCAAAGGGTAGTTTGGCTGACCAAACGGGTTTTCCGACGACAAGCGTAACCAAGCCGATCACTGAACCGAGAAGTGATCCGGCAAACAAGCTGAACAACACCGCGCGCCACCCAAGGAATGCGCCGATCGCGGCGAGAAATTTCAGGTCACCGCGGCCCATTGCCTCGCGCGGGATGACCAGCTTGCGCGTAACACCGGAAATGTGCGTTACATCGTCGAGCATCAGCACATGACCGTCGGCGGTGACGCGATCATAGCGAAACGTCAGCGTCACGTCTCCATATTCGCGATCATCAATCCGAACTTCATCGCAATGGAGCAGCAGCTGATCTTTTTCACGGGCAAAATATTCGCTCCAGAGACTTTCTTCGGTGCCCACGACGAAATCGGCGTCGTCGTCGCGTTTTGTCCACGTGAACGTCGTCGGCGCGTCGAACTCGATCCGTTTTCTGCCAAAAGCGATCTTTCCCGCTTCAAGCACGATCCAAAGAATCACGTAGCCGAGCGCAGCGGCCAGCGCGGCGCGAACACCGGCTGCCACGCGCGAATCGGTCTGCATCAAAGCTGGAACAACAACGCTGCAGGCCACGCCCGCGATTGTTCCGCCAATTGTGATGCGGTCCGGAATAATGAAATGCTCAAAATCGATAAACGTTCCGATGATCAGGAACGAAACGAAAATCCAGTACGCAATCGCCACCTGCCACGGGAACCTTTGCCAGATCGCAAGGAAAAGAAGTGCGGTGACGAGTTCCACCGCGAAATAGCGGAAGGAAATTTTTGCGCGGCAATTTGCGCATCGGCCGCCAAGCGCGAGCCAACTGATCAACGGAAGATTGTGATGCCATGGAATCGGTTGTTTGCAGCTCGGACAAAACGATCGACGCGGCCGATTGATGGAGAGATCGACCGGCCAGCGGTAGATGCAGACGTTTAAAAACGAGCCGACCGCCGCGCCGAGCACGAAGGCAAACGCACTGAAGAGAAGATTCTGAGTCGAATGCTGCACGCGATTAACTGGCGATCCGTTTCGATGCGCGGCGCTCCATCAGCCATGCGATCCAGATGCAGCTTTCGTATAGCAGACACATCGGCAGCGCCATCGCGATCAAAGTCAGAATATCAGGCGTCGGCGTGATGATTGTTGCCAGAATAAAGATGAGCACGATGGCATAAGGGCGGGTGCGCGCCATGAATCGGTAGGTGATCAGCCCGAATCGGACCAGCGCCAGCACGACGACCGGCAGTTCAAATGCCAGACCGAATCCGATGGTGAATCGCGTCACGAACGAGTAATACTGCTGCACCGTCCACGTCGGTGCCCAGCCGAGCGATTCGGTGTCGCGAAAGAAAAAAGAATCGTTTTCGGCAGCAACCAAAAATAGCAGACCAGCACACCAAGCAGAAACAGCGCGAAACTGACGGCAATCGCTGGAAATAGAAACCGTTTCTCCACGGCGGTGAGCGCCGGTAAAACGAATTCCGCGAGAAAATACAGCAGCAGCGGAAAGGAGAGAACGATTCCGGCGTAAAACGCCAGATGAAATGAAATCACGATCGAATCTGTGATGCCGAGCGCCTTAAGCGTTCCGACTTGTGACCCGAGATGGTTAAGCGGCGCCTGGATAACGCGCACCAGCGTCGAGCGAAACGCGAAACAAACAATCATCGCGATACCCAGCGTGAGAGCCATCTTTACGATGGTCCAGCGCAAGGTCTTCCAGATGCTCGAGAAACGGCTTGGACGTTTCGGTCTCCGGCGGATCACGAAATTTGAAAATGTCTCGCAGCGCCATCGGACCGGAAGCTCAGCGCGGCGCGAGCGATAAAAGGCCGCGAGCGGCGAGCGTGGCGCAAATGCCAAGTGTGTTGGCGTCGCGAATTTCATTGTCCGCAATCATGCGACGAATCTCTTCGCTGCTGAATCCGCGGCAATCGAGAATCGATTCGCCTTCCTCCCGGTCCGGGCCCTCTGCGCAGGGTTGAACTGGGCGGGCCAGAAAGAAATAACCGCGCTCATCTGTAAACCCCGGTGAAGAGAAAAATAGCCTAACGAAATAAGCTCGCCGTTTGGGGCCAACTCGTAGCCGGTTTCTTCACGAACTTCGCGCAAAGCTGTGTCCTTGATTTTATCCTCGCCACCATCGTGATCGTCGATCTGACCTGATGGCATTTCCCAAATCGCCTGCCGGATCGGGATCCGTTCCTGGCGAATAAGAATGATTTTTCCATCGCGCGTCATTGGTGCGATGACGACCGCCGGTTTGCGATGCACGATCGTCCAAGCCCGCGGGTCGGGACGGGCGGGTGTTTGCACACGATCCGTCACAACTTCGAGATTCCGATCGGCGAAGTGCCGCTCGCTCGAGATCGTTTTCCAGTTACCGCCTTTCATCCAGCAATTGTAGTGGCCGCTGTCTTCAGCGGCAAACTGGTAGCGCGTTCGCCTGTGAGCGACGCTGATCGCACAGAGTGTACAATCGCTGCTACCGCGCTTCGCTCAGCGAATCGCGCTGGACAAGCATCTGCGACGTCGACCACATCGCGTGACTCGTCTTGCGTCCATTAGTCTCCGTTCGCAATCAACCGACGCATGCAGTTCGGGTGACGGTGACGGAAACATATTTTGCGTCTTGCAAAGCGAACTTCCGCAGTTCGATCGTCACCTTTTGAATCGGAAAACTCTTCAGCAAATGACTTGCGAGCCGTTCCGCCAGTGTCTCGATCAGGCTAACGGACTGATCGCGCACAAAATTCTTCGTCTCTTCCGCTACGGTTGAATAGTTCACCGTCCGTTCGATGTGGTCGGCCAGATCGCTTGTCTGCTGATACGGCCAGAGCGAAATGCTCACCGTCAACCTTTGCGGCTTCGCGCGCTCTTCTTCTGGAACTCCGATGCGCGTGAAAACGTCAAGCTGCTCGATATGAATTTCGTCCGGCAAGAAGTGCGATTGATTCGGCACGCGCGAATCTTAACCACGAATCCGTCTTCGGCCAATCACGGTCTAACGATTCAACGCGGCGAGGCCATTCGCGTGATTCGCGGGCTTCTGGTAAATTTGTCGTGAATGAAAACGGTCTGGCGCGTATTTGCATATCTAAAGCGGTATCCCTGGTTGGCTGCGGGGACGCTCGCGTGCGCGATCCTCGGCACGTTGATGGTCATTGTGTTTCCGAGCGTGACCAAATGGATCATTGATGACGTGGTGCGCGCGAATCGGCCGGACAAATTGCTGCCGCTGATTTTGCTCGCCACAGTGGCTTTTCTTGTTCAGCACCTTTTCAATTCGCTCCGGATCATTCTGAACAACACATTCGAGCAGAAAGTCATTTTCGATCTGCGCAGCGATTTGTATTCGCACATTCAACTGCTGCCGTTGCGCTGGTTCGATAATCGGGCGACGGGCGACCTGATGACGCGCGTGATCGAAGACGTGAACTCGGTCGAGCGCGTGTTGATCGACGGAATCGAGCAAGGCGTCGTCGCGGTTTTACAAATCGTGATCGTGGTGGCGGTGATGTTTTATTGGAACGCAAAGCTCGCATTGCTTGCGCTGGTGCCGCTGCCGCTGCTGATCGCGGGCGCGCTCGCTTACACGCTAACGGCGCACCGGCGATATCGATTACAGCGGCGCGCTGCATCGAATATCAACGCGCTGTTGCACGATAATCTTGCCGGGGTTCGTCAGATCAAAGCTTCGCGCGCGAACGCGAGGAACACGCGCGTTTCAATCGCGCCAGCGATCAACTGCGGCACGCCACGCTGGTGGTGATGCGGACATGGGCGATTTACTCGCCGTCGATGTCGATGTTCGAAGCAATCGGCGCGTTGCTCGTGCTGGGATTTGGTAGTCACGACGTTTTGACCGGCAGCTTGCAGCTGGGCGATCTGGTCGGGATCCTGATGCTCATGGCATTTCTTTACGATCCGATCAGCCGGTTGCATCAGCTGAATCAATTGGTGCAGGCCGGCCGCGCAGCCGGCGAACGTGTGTTTGAGATTCTCGATGAAGACGCCGAGCCGGGCGTTGTAACGAAGATCGAGTCTGTAGGGAACCTGACAGGTTCCCGATCTCAAACGCGATGACACACGGAAGCCGTCAGCTTCCTACAAGCCTGCGCTGCCGATCATCGGCGACATTCGCTACGAAGATGTGAGCTTCAGTTACGTCGACGGGTTATCTGCGCTTCGGCACATTTCATTTCACGCGCTGCCGGGCACCACGACTGCGCTGGTCGGCGCGACTGGCGCGGGAAAATCGACGCTGGTGAATTTGCTCGTGCGCTTTTACGAGTTCGACTCCGGCCAGATTTACGTCGATGACAAACCCGTTCGAGAGTACGACCTGCGCACTTTGCGCGAAGCGATCGGCGTGGTGACGCAGGAAAGCTTCCTTTTCAACGGATCGATTCGCGAAAATCTTTTGATGGGGAAACCAACCGCCAGTGACGCGGAACTATGGCGCGCGGTGGATGCCGCGAATGCGCGACAATTCATCGAGCGTTTGCCGCAGGGGTTGGAGAGCGTGGTCGGCGAGCGCGGCGTGAAATTGAGCGTGGGCGAGAAACAGCGGCTCTCAATTGCGCGGGCGCTGCTCAAGGATCCGCCGATTTTGATTCTTGATGAAGCAACTGCCAGCGTGGACACGGCGACGGAACGCTTAATCCAGGAGGCGCTGGAACATTTGATGGCGAATCGGACGTCGATTGTGATTGCGCACCGGCTTTCGACGATCGTGGGTGCGGACCAGATCCTGGTGTTGGATCACGGCCGCGTTGTCGAGCGGGGCACGCACGAGGAATTGCTCGTGCTGGATCAAAAATACGCGCAGCTATGCCGGCAGAGTCTGTTGGAGTCGTCGCCTCAGCGCGCAAGCAGAGCCGCAGGAGGAAATTGTCACCTCAGAAGTTGCGGAACCGGAAGAGGAGCGATTGCCGGTCTAACAACTTGGCAGACAAAATGCCTGAGTTAGGAGAGATCGCGCAGCAAAAGGTCCTGGTATTTTCGCTCCAGCTCGTTGTAACGCTGCTGGCTCTCGGCAAGCGCGCGGCGTTCTTCCTGGAGCGTTTGCTCGAGATCGCGAATTCGTTCCTGAAGACGGATGGACATTTTCGCTACGGCTCGGCCCGACGGGATCGCCGAGTTGAATTTGGAATTGGTTTTCGTCGGCCTCTGACGGCGCGGTTTCCCACAGGTCAGGCATTTCCCGGACTTGGCGGCGAGTACCGTCACAGCTGTTGATCACGACAGTTTCGCCATCAATTTCGCCGAGCCGAATAAATTCCCGCAAGGTACCGAGCGTAGTCGGTCCATAGTAATGCTCACTTGTTAGCTCGACGAGCCAGTCCATGCTCAGCTGCGGGACCATCGGCGCTCTGACCCACGTCTGGCCGTCGCTGGACAGAGTGTCGTGCGGCGCGATCTGCGCCGCAGCAGCCCAACGCGTGATCTGGTCGAACTGCACCGGCCCGAAGGTGCTTCCGTCCTCGTGTTTGCGAAGAAACCACTTTTGATTCACCGGAGGGTTGTCCGTTACGGCGACGGCGAGCCGGAAGCGGCAGGCGATGCCGTCGGAATAGTGATGGTTTGGCCGGCCTGCAATTTACGGCCGTCTTCGATGTGGTTGGCTTTCTGCAAATCGTCCACGGTCACTTTGCACATTTTCGCGATGGACGTGAGCGTTTCTCCGCGCGCAACAGTGTGCGTGTTGCCTTCGACGGGGAATGCGATGCAGATGCTCCGGCAGCGGCAGCGGTTGCTGGGGCGGGTGCAGCTTCTCCGATCATTACACCTGGCCGAGCATGCGAGAGTTGTTGCTCCAGTTTGAGAATCTCCTGAGAAAGCGCGTCGATCTTGGCGTTTTGTTCGTCAATCTTCTTTGCCAAAGCTTCAAGTTGCGCGGACTCCGCTGATTTTCCTTCGTGCGGCACGGGACTCTCCGCAGAAGCAGTCCAAAGCGCGAAAGAGCTTATTGCGCAGAAAATACCGATTACTTTCATCTCAGCGAAATTTTGCCACCGGGACATTTATCTGACAAGCGGGTTCGCCGCGCTGAACCGTTGTTTTTGCAAGTGTTAACGAATCCACTGTATTGGTGTAATGATTCCGCGCGGCGCGCAGCTTGCGTTTCGAACTTTTGCTCGTACGTTTTTTCATGCCTGAGCGCATTCAAAAGCCGGCGGAACCGGCTCCGTGGGGACCAAAACAAGGCGATGGCGGTGGCCCGCGTTCGCCGGACGTTTCGCGACCGGACACAAAGGATCTGTTAAAGAAAATGCGCAAGGTCGATCCCAACCAATCCAAGCGCTATCGCCAGCGCACGGGTCAGTAATGGACCGTTCACAGTTGGGATTTGACCAGAACTTTTCTGGTGCAGCGGATGACTTTCCTTCGCTGCTGCGGCGCAAAGGTCTGCTCGGCCCGACTGCCATCGGTCCGATGCCGCAAAACGCGACGCAACAACAGACGTGGCAACCGACCGAGGCGACAACGATCCTTGCGTTCAAATTTTCCGGCGGCGTTCTGGTTGCGGGAGATCGCCGTGCGACTGCGGGTAACACCGTCGTCTACGATCGTGCGGACAAGGTTTTGGAAATCGATCGGCAATCCATAATGGCCATCGCCGGTGTGCCTGCGACCGCGTGGGAGATGGCGCGCGTGCTCGAGCATTCACTCCAATATTTTCGGCGAACTCAGCTCCAGGAGATGAGTGTCGACGGCAAAGTGCGAGCGCTCTCGAAATTGTTGCGCGACAATTTCGGATTCGTCATGCAAGGCGTCGGTGTCGTAGTCCCGATCTTTGCGACTTACGACGGAAATTCGAAACCCGAGGCGCGCCTTTACTTCTACGATGCAATGGGCGCGCAATTTGAAGCGGCGGATTACGCGGCAACGGGGTCCGGCTCGCCTGCGGTCCGCGGCATTCTCTATTATGAAAACACCTGGGGCGCGAAGCCGCTGCACAAGTTGAGCGAACAGGAAGCAGTATCGCTCGCACTGCGCGCGCTCGACACCGCTGCGGAATCCGACACGGCGACAGCGGGCGTGGATCGTAGCGGAAAGATTTATCCCGTGATCAAGATTGTGTCGCGCGAAGGCATCACCACTTTGCCCGAGAGCAAAATCGCCGCCGTGTTCAAAGAAATGGTTGCATGATCGAAGAGCCGTATCGTTGGGTCGAAGCCATCGCCAACCGGCGCGAGTACATCGAAGGGCAGCTCGCCCCTGGTAGTCCCATCGCGGCGCTGGGTTACCGCGAAGGCATTCTGTTTGTCACGCTTGGTCAGACGCGCCAGAAACTTTTCGAGATCTACGATCGGATCGCAATGGGAGCGATTGGGCATCCTGGCGACATCGAGCGGTTGCGAATGGCCGCGATTGAACTGGCCAGCACCGAAGGCTTCACCCGCTCGGCTGCGGATGTTTCACTACGGCGGCTCGCGCATTATTCGCTCAGTCCTGTCATGAAAAGCGCGTTCGAGCAGATCTACGGGCCGCCGTATCTGGCGCGGATGCTTTTCGCGGAGGTGGGCGCACGCCCCGAGGACGATTTGTTTTTGCGCGTGGAATATGACGGCGAGATTGCGAGCAACGGCGCGACCTACGCGCGAGCGCGACAAGATTTCGCCGTGCTCAGCGGCACGCGCCAATCGGTCGAACTGATGGAAGCCTTTCTCAAAAGCGAGCACAAACCGGATGCCAGCTTTGAAACGGCAGTGAACTCGGCGCTCGACGCATGGAGTGTCGGGCACATGTTGTTGCAAGCCAGCGAAGCAAAAGAGCTGCCCGCGCGCGACGCCATCGCGCAACATCGCCAGGAACAACTCACCATTGCTGCAATCGAAGCAGCAGTGCTGGAGCGCGATAGCAGCAGGCCAATTCGTTATCGTTCGTTAGCAGATAAGGAATTGCGCTCCATCATTACTCGGTGATTAAATTATGAAGAGAACTCTTCTCGACGGGGATCACAAATGAAACAAGCCATCCGGAATGTGCTGGGGATCGCAGGCTTGTTGTTGATGATCGCCTCGCTTGTCTGGATTTCGTTTCATCAAGAGAAGCGATCCGGCGGTTTATAGAGAATCAAAGCCGACTCAGCCACAGACGTCCAAACCATTCGCAGTAGTGGTTCTTGATCCAGGCCATGGGGGTGAAGACTCCGGCGCAATGTGTGGCGGAGTCATGGAAAAGGATCTGACATTGGACATTGCGCGCCGCGTCGATCGGCTCCTCGACTCCGAAGGTGTCGCCACATTGATGACCCGGCTCGGGGACAGCTATGTCTCACTGGCGGATCGTGCAGCGTTCGGGAATCGGGCGAACGAAAGCATTTTTATCAGCATTCATTTCAACGAAGACAACAAACCGGTCGCGAGCGGCGTGGAAACTTACTATGCTGCGCATCAGATCAACTTCAGGCTCTACTTTCGCTTCGTGGCTGCCGTTTTTCTCGCGGCCGCCGTCCAATTCGCCCAAGCCCGAAAGCCAAAGTCTCGCCGGTTTCATTCAGGAAGCGCTGGTGGCGCGGACCCGCTCCGTCGATCGCGGGACGCAAGCCAAACAATTTTTGTGATCGCAAACGTGACTTCTCCTGCGGTCTTGATTGAGGGCGGCTTTATTACGAACAAGGACGAACTTTCGAAACTTGTCGAGCGAGGATTATCGCGACCAATTAGCGGCAGCGGTTGCCGACGGCATTCTGCGGTATCGCGACGTGGTGAGTCAGCGGAAATCAGCAGTGGCAGCCACAGGTCAGAAGAGCGCTGAATAGGCAAAGGGCGTCGTCGTCGAATGACCATGAAAATCACAACTGCTGCGGTGATCTTCATGGGATCGATGATGCTGATGCGAGCGGACCAACTCGTTGAAAGCGTGCAACAGGCTCTGAAGGACGAAGGTTTCTACTACGGCGAAGTCAACGGCGACATGAATGCGAATCTCACTGCAGCGATTCGCCGTTATCAAATTCGCAATGGCCTGCAGGTTAGCGGCGAGCTCAATGATGAGACGCTGCGATCGCTCGGGATTAAATCTTCCGGGTCGTCGTCGCGCCAACGACCAAATCTGCGTCACCGACTCCTGCGGCGGGTGCTGTGCCCAGCGAGCCCCTTCCGACGAGACGGAAACCGCAAGTCCCGCCCCTCCGGTTCAGCCTTTCAGTAACGCGCCACAAGACCAGCAGGTTTTCCCTCAACTCCCATGGGTCCGGCCAGTTCACCGGGGACAGTTTTTGCCGACACGCCATTTCAGACCGCTCCTCCCGGCGTGCAACGCAATGTGATTGTCTCGGCGCAAATCGTCCTCGCCCGGTATGGACTGTATCGCGAACAAATTGACGGAATCTACGGACCTGCGATGGAACTATCCCTGCGCGCCTATCAAGCGCGAACGAGACTGCCGGTGACTGGCCGGCTGGATCTGGAAACGCTCGCGGCACTGCGCTTATTGCCCGGGCCGCGCCAGCAGTTTTATAATCCCTACCGCCAGCGTATGCGTCCGCTGCCTGGGCCGCCGATTCGTGGTCAATGGGAGCCCGACTAGCCTTGATTTTGGATTATCGAAACGCACCGACTGCAGTTCCGCGAAAACTGTGCCCACGAAAATCTGTGCGTCGATGCGAAGGATGAGCCGCTCGGCATCGTCTGACACCCAGATTGTGGCACGACGAAATTTCTTGTGCGGCTCCAATTCGAGATGCTTTCCGATGCGTTTGAGTCGCAGATCAAGCTTGATCGCGTTGTAAGTGCCGGCGCGCACGGAGCTTTTTCCCGCCCGGTTACGGTCACAGTGGCCAGGTAAGCGTTTGTTGCCGCGTAAATCGCCAGGCGATAAACGCTCCCTTGTTTGAGCGGCTGACTGCGCAGGTAAAGCGCCGCGGAGTGCAAATCGAACAAGTTAGGCAAGGTAAAGTCGCGCGTGGTTGTCTTGGCGGCGGCGCCTTCGCCTTCGGTTCGTGCTCGAGTCACTCCACTGTTGGTGAAAGTGAGATGGGTGGCGATTTTTTTGATCGGTAGCTTTCGCTTTGCTGCGTTTCAATCGGAGCCAGTGTTTGGGAGTTCGCAACGGCGCGATACGTGACATCCAGTTTCCACAACGCCCGGACGAAGCCAATGGTTCGGCCTGTACCTTCGAGTTGAAACCTGTCGTTCGATGGCTTGGTGAAGTGAACCTCACCGGTGGCCGCGGTCACTCCAGACCACCCGAAGCGATAGGACGCGCGCAGAGGGCGCAACTCTGGAAAATTCCCAGCCGGCTCTTTGCTGAGTGTTGCCTGCCAATCCGCAGCGAACGAACCGGTCCAAGACGCGAGCAGGATCGTAATCGCGCAATTCGTTATTCGGAATCGGGATCGAAAAAACATTCTCTGGAGGTTCGCAACTGCTCACGACCATCGGCGTGCCAGCGTGCGATTTCATCCGTACAAAAATACACGCGAGTTTAGCCCGCGTGTATCTTTGAAATTCGAGGCGAACCTCAGGGCTTCGTTGCTCTTGCTGCCGCCGGGGTGACGGACGCGCCTGCTGCAGGCTTCCTGGTCGAAGCTGTAGCGCGACCGGGTTTGTTTAGTGTTTCGATGATTTCGTTTGTGAAATCAACGTTTTCCGGCGCGTACAGCACGACAGGGACCCCATTGATGCTGACGCCCGATTTATCCAGCACAAAATCGAGGCTCTTGGCTTTGACTTTCTCCATGACGACGTCGGTAATTTCCTTCACGATCCCCTCGCGCATTCGCATCAATTGCTCCTGCAACTGACGCTCCCGCGTCTGGCGAAAGTCGCTGATCTCGCGCTCCATGCTTTTGATGTTGGCGATCTTGTCATCGCGCTCCTTGGCCATGCCCGTCTTCTTGTCGGCGCTCAATGCCGGAGACTCAAGCTGCTTGTTCAGATTGTTGATTTCGTCGAGCGCCTTCTTGTAAGCTTCCGCCCGGTCATCGTATTCCTTTTTGGCGGCGTTTTTGGCCTCGTTGATTTTTACCTCGGCGTCCTTGGTTTTAGTTGTAATCCTTGAACGCGCGCTGCATATCGACCGTTCCAATTTTGGCTGTGCCCTGTGCGAAGGCCACAATGGGAGCAGCCAGCGTCAGCGCAGAGAGTATTGACAGAGACTTTTTCATAGAAACAGAGGATACGGTGGACGAATCGCGTTAGACTGCAACCACATATATTCGTTCAAAATTGATAGCCCACGTTGAAGTTGAAATGGCCGCCGCCGTTGTACCCGTCACGCATCACCGGGTATCCGTAATCGAGGCGTAGTGGACCGATCGGCAAATCAAGCCGGATTCCGATACCGATATCCGAAGCCATGTGATTGAAGCCAAAAGACCACGCGTCGCTATTCACGAAACCCATGTCGTAAAAAACTGCGCCCCGCGCTTTTTCTATAATCGGGAAAGTCCATTCAATCGTCGTGCGCGCCATTGATTGACCGCCAATCGGCTCGCCGTTTTCATCCTGTGGACCGACTTCGCGGAACGGAAAGCCACGGAGATTGTTCGAGCCGCCGAGGAAAAGCCGCTCGTAAATTGGCACCTGGTTGCCGGCTACCCCATTGGCTCACCGTCGCGATTTCGCCGTTGATGAGCAGGATGGTATCCCAGGGTAAATGGAAATATTGCGATCCCTCCAGATCGAACGCGTAAATCTGGGTATCGCCTCCCAGAAAACCGCCGGCGATCATAGGCGAAAATGTGATGCGTTGCCCGCGGCGGGAGAGCAACGGATTGTCGCGCGAATCAAAGACGACGCTCGAGAAGATCTTGCTTTCAACGGACGATCCCTTCTGCGACTGAATGAACTCAGAGGCGCTCGGGTCCACGTCAAAAATGTCGATGTCCTGCAACGTATATCCCAAGCTGGCGTACATGTAGGCGTTGATTGGCTTGCGCAGCTCGAATGAGAATCCGTAATTGCGCTGGTTGTATTGGGCGCTCAAGTAATTCGCCTCGTTGTAAAAGGCCTGGCCACTCAGCGAAAGACGTCGATCGAGGAAGTAAGGTTCGGTGATCGCCAGAATAAAATCCTTTCGCTCGGTTCCATACTGAAGACGTAACCGGAATTTTTGCCCCCACCGGTGAACGAAGGCCAGTTGAACAGATCGAAATTGCCTTGGGTGAGTTCCGCAAACCCTACCAGTTTATCGACCGTGCTGAAGCCACCTCCAAAACTGAGTGAACCGGTGCGTTTTTCCTGGACGAGAATCGTCAGATCTTTCCGCCCCGGTATATCTGTTTCTTCCGGATAAGTCTCGACCTTTGCAAAGTAACCCAGGTTCTCCAGACGCTTCTTCGTGATGTCTACACGAACCGTGTTGAAAACATCTCCCGGGGCGACGAGCACTTCGCGACGGATGACCTTATCCTTGGTGCGCGTGTTGCCCTCAATATTCACCCGATTCACAAACGAGCGGGTGCCCTCTTCGATAGTGTAGTGCACGTCTATGAGCGCGGGCCCGGCCGGCGTGCCCTCGGGTGTAATCACGAGATCGACGTAGCCTCCGCTGCCGTATGCGTCGGCAACGGCCTTGGCGTCGTCGCGGAGCTGTTTCGGCGAATAGACGCTGCCCTCTTTCAGTTTTAAGAAGGCGCGAATTCTTGCTTCGGTGGTGTGCTCGTAACCGGAAATCGTCAGTTTGCGGACGTGATATTGTGGACCTTCCGAAATCACGATCGTGATGATCATCGGGCCCTTCGGAGTGCGATCTTTGCGCACCTCTTTTATTTCCACGTCGATGAAGCCGTGGTTTTGGTAGTACTCGCGGATCTTGTCCAAGTCCTGTTCCAACTGAACTTCATCAAGCCGACCTGTCTTATCCATGAAATAGATCAGCGTTCTGCCACGGGTTTTCATCTGTTTGCGTAATGCCTTTTGGCTAATGTGCGCGTTGCCCTCAAACCGGATCTGGCTTATGGCGCCTTTGACGCCCTCGGTCACCGTGAAAACGACGCGCGCTGTGCCGCGTTTCTCGTCGATTGGATCCACGCGGTATTCAACGCTGACGTCGTTGTATCCCTTCCCCTGATAAACTTCGATGATTTTCTGGCGCGCTTCCTCGAGTGCCTGCTCGTTAACCGCCTGATTGAGCCTCACTTTCATCTCTTTGCGGAGTCTCTTCGGTTTGATCCGTTCGGCGCCGTTGATTTCGATCTCGCGTAAGATCGCGTTGGTTTGAACGGCAACGATCACCTTCACGCCGTCGCCTTGAGGCTGAGCAAAGATTCGAACGTTTCGAATGTAACCGGTTCTGTACAGCGCCTTGATGTCCTCCTGCACGATCTCGTTCGAATACAGCTGGCCAACTTTTGTGCGCATCTGCGCCAGAATGCGTTCCTTGCTGATCGATGCAGGGCCCGTGTACTCCACGTCGATGGAGCGGATGATGGGAGGTCCCGGAGCCGATGGTGGCGCCTGCGCCCGGACAATTACGGCCGTCAAAAGCGCACAAAGGGAGGCGATCCAAATCGCAATCGGCGGGGGCGCATCCATCCACAAAAACGTTGCATATGTTAGAAGCGCAGCCCCACGCAACCCAAACCGACGCAGGACAGGCGGCTATATCGGAAATAAGACCGCAATCGTCAAGGCGAGATTTTCACTGAATCCCGCGGTTCACCTCTCGTTCAATCCGCACTTCCCTGTCCGCGAAACAGAACCATGCAGATTTATCGCGTGTGCTCGTCTTCTCAATGAGGTTTCCTCGTTAATTTGATGGTTAATCCCTGCACGGCCGCGATCTCGGCTTCTTCGCCTTTTTCTATCGGGGCATCGCTGACCGCGTTCCAGTATTCGCCTTCGACGAAGATCCTGCCGTTGCGCGAATCAATTGGAGTCAACGCCGTCACAGTCCTTCCGATAAGCGTTTCTTTTCCCACCTTCACCGGCAACAGTTGCGCGCGCAGCCCTTTTCCGATGACGAAAATGAAGAACGCGGCGGTGACGAGTGTCGCAGGAATGATGAAGCTCAACGACAAACGAAAGAGTGGATCGGCGCGATCAAAGAGCATGAGCGACCCGATCAGAAACGCAATGATTCCGCCGACTGTGAGCACGCCGTGCGTGGGCGTGTACAGATCAAATATGAAAAGCATCATTGCGAGCGCGATCAGGACGAGTCCAGCCACGTTGACCGGCAGGATCGCCGCCAGATAAAGCGCCAGAATCAACGCAATCGCTCCGACTACGCCGGGAAGAATTGCTCCGGGCGAACTCAGTTCGCCGATAATCCCGTAGATCGCGATCAGCATCAGGATGAACATGACTTCCGGTCGCCACAGTTTTTGAAATACGCGCTCGGCCGGCGACATCTTGATTTCGGTCAGTTGCGCGCCGGCGGTGTTGAGCGGTTTGCCGTCCACAACGCGCCCGTTCAATTTTTGCAGCAGATCGGGCATATCGGTCGCGATCAAATCAATGACTTTCAATTCCAGGGCTTTCTGCGCAGTGATCGAAGCGCTCTCCTTTACGGCGGACTTGGCCCATTCAACGTTGCGCTGGCGCTTGCCCGCAATGGTCTCCATGTAGCTGACGGAAAAGTTTTCCGAGCTTCTGCTTCATGGTTTCGTCCGGCTTTTCTTCGCCACCACTCGGAAAACCGCCGATGGAAACCGGATGCGCCGCGCCGATCGTAGTGGCCGGCGCCATTGCCGCGACATTGGCCGCCAGCGTGATGAAACAGCCTGCGCTGGTCGCGGTCGCGCCGGTGGGCGCGACGTAAACCACAACGGGAACTGGAGATCCGAGGAAGCTTTGCACAATTTTCTGCGTCGAATCGAGCAGACCGCCCGGCGTGTTGAGCTGAATCACCAGACACTGCACATTTTGCGCCTTGGCTTCTTCGATGCTTCGGGAAATGTAACTCGCTGTCGCGGGCCCGATCGCGCCGTCGACATTGATAAAGCCAACTTTCTCCGCGGCGAACACTGCCGGTGTCGCAGTGCAGGCCAGGCAAAGAAAGACGCTGGCCAACAGAATCTTCATTCGCTTCGTCCGAATCGTTGCGCCGCCCTTCGTTAAGCTCAAGCTCCTTTCATCGGCTGAAACTTGATCGCCAAGTCTTCCACCTTTGGCTTCACGATCTTCTCGTAATCGCTGTAGCTCATTTTTATCGCATCAGTGTGTGTGCCGGCTTCGAACACAATGTAGTCCTGTTCGGCCAGATGCTTGTCGACGTAAGTCGGCAGACCATAAAGATTCCCAAACGGCGGCATCGCTCCGATCGCGGAGTCTGGGAACAGTGATTTGAAGTCGTTTTCCTTGCCAAGAGAGACAGGTTTTCCGATCGCTTTCTCGATTTTCTCCAGATCGATGTGGTGATCTGCTGGCAACACGACCATCAAATGTTGATCGCCAGATTTCAGCATCACAACTTTCGCCTGATGCCGGCCTTTCACGTGTTCCGCTTGCGCGATCCGTTGCGCCGTGACCGCCTCGGCGTGGTGCAGGATTTCGTACTGCACTTTGTTTTGATCTAAACAATCGATGAGTTGTTTCGGTATTTCCATAGGCACCTCCGGTGAAAAGTATCACTTTCCCGAGCCATCTCTACTACTCGGAAGAGTTGCTACTCTGTGTCCTCGCGTCCGAGGATTAAGGTAACGACCAGACCCAGCAGACTTACCGCCGATACAATTCCAAGAACGCTCGGAACCCCGAATTTTTCTTTTAAGATTGGCAGAAGGAAGACGCCCAACGTTGCGCCGAGTTTCGCAACGCCGGCGGCGAATCCACCTGCTGTCCCGCGCAATTGCGTCGGGAATAATATTGGGGCGAGTGTAAACGTGGTCGAATTAGGACCAGCGTTCATCAGCAAGTTAAACATAATGAATCCGGCAAACACCAGCGGGATGTGTAAACTCGAGTTTGTTAGGCCAACAGCTGCCACTAACACCAACATCCCCACGGCCATGCCTGCGAAACCAATCGCCTGCATCCGGATGCGCCCGAACCGTGGAACCATCCAGACTGCCAAGCAGGAAGCCGAATAGCAAAAACAAGTCGATAATGGCGCTACCCTTTGCGAGAGCAAAGTCGTGCGCGGTCAATCCACGCGTTCTTCCGGAGATTTCGATCGCTCCCAGAATTGTCGGGGTAAACAGTCCAACGCCGTACGTAGCAATATCCATCAGAAACCAGGGGATAGTTACCAGCGCCGTGCGTGCCCGATAACGACGCGAAAACAAGATCGACAGCCCACCGTCTACGTGTGGAACCGGAGCTGCGAGCTTCTCTTGGTTGCCGGTAAGTTGCAACACTGCCTGTCGTTGCTCGGGAATGATCCGAATGAAAGCTTGCGCCGCCTCTGCAAATTTACCGCGAGACATCAACCAATGCGGACTTTCTGGTGCCGACAGACGTAAAACAAAAAGAGCACGGCAACTGCGGCTTCTGTCGCCAGAAATAGCCGCCAAGCCTGAGCGCTTCCGCTCCTTAGCAAGAGCAGCGTGACCGCTGCCGCGAGCAGCATACCGACAGATTGACAGGCAATCGTGGCCACCATCATTCGCGCACGACTGGGCTTGGGCAGAATTTCGGAGACATAGCTGCTACTAACAGGGAAATCGATACCTACTCCCGATCCCGACGAGCAGTTGTCCTATGAACAGCATTGCCGGTCCCTTGGCCAGCGCACTGATACAGGCGCCGGCGGCAATGATCATCATGTCGGCGAGCATCAACTTCTTTCGGCCAAGATGGTCCGCCATCGGCCCGCCAACTCCTGCTCCAATAACAGCACCAAACACCAGGCTCGCTCCAATGAGACCGACCACGTCGGGTTGAATGTGAAACTCAGCGATGATGATGGGCATCGCCACGCCAAGAACGAAAATGGCGTAACCATCGAGCAACGTGCCCCCGGTCGAGAGCACCCAAAGCCATCGCTGAATCCTGTTCAGCGACGACTCATCCAGCAGGAGCGTCAGGCGTTGTGGTAGCGCGATCTCGGACAATGTTAGCGTTTCTTACTTCTGTCCGATTTCTCCTGATCGACTGCCTGATGATATTTACGCCGAATCTCCGCAAGGTTCACGGTTGCCTTGGGAAATTGCATGTCCATGTCTTCCATCTGCCCGGACAATGATTTGTGAAATAGCCAGGTCCCGAAACCATTTGTGGTTTGAAGGAATGATGAACCATGGAGCGTGTTCGGTGCTGGTCTTGTTAAGCACATCCTCGAACGCCTTGGTGTAATCATCCCAATATTCGCGTTCCTTGTAGTCGGATTCACTGATCTTCCACTGACGCGCCGGGTCATCCAGTCGTTTCTCAAACCGGGCAAGCTGTTCCTCTTTTGAAATGTGCAGAAAAAATTTGAGGATCGTCGTGTTGTTTTGCGTGGTGATCAGCTTTTCGAAATCGTTGATTTCATCGTAGCGCTTCGACCAGACTTTTTCCGGTACTAAGTCGTGAACGCGCGCCACCAGCACATCTTCATAATGGGAGCGATTGAAAATTACGACTGAACCTTTGGCAGGCACATGCGGATGCACGCGCCAGAGAAAATCGTGCGCCAGTTCTTTCGGCGTCGGCTGCTTGAAGCCAACAGAAACGCAGCCCGCTGGATTCATTCCAGTGAAGACGTGGCGGACTGTGCCGTCTTTGCCACCAGCATCGAGTCCCTGCAACACAACGAGAAGCGAACGCTTGTGCTCCGCATACATAAGATATTGCAGTTCGTCCATTTTCTGCCGGTTCTTCTCAATTTCGGGCAAAGCTGACTTGCGTGATTCATGTTCGCCATGGTAGCCGGGATCGAAGCGCTTTAACCGGATCTTGGATCCCGGCTTCACCACAAATTTTTTTCGATAGTTGGACATGATCTTTTCTTTTTGATTTACCTCACAGCCTTTTGCGTGTCTGCCGCTGGGACTCGCAGCGGTTCGAATAGCCATCGCTTCCACGAGTGAGCAGGATCCAGAATGCGATAAAGTCCAAGTTTCACGATGTCCTGCACTATCATCCACGCGATGTTGTAAGCCCACACAAAGCCAATGATTCCCCAAGGCAGTGCCGGCACGAGCCAGCCCTGGCTGCACATGAACACCGCCGCGATTTGCGTTGCCACGATCGCGAAGAAAAGGCGTGAGCTGGGATATGGCGGTTTCCAAAAGGGACCCCTTGCGCGCACTACAAACAGCATGAGATGACCGCCAGCGACTAGTTGCAGGAACATCATTGTTTGTAGCTGCGGATGCTGCAGGTGATGAACCGTGTCGCCGAGATAAAGCAAACCGAAGCTTTGAATAACACCGAGTAATCCAAGCACTGACGAGATCACCAGCACTCTGTCCAATTCCCATCTCACCGGCTGCGGCGGCACAGTGGCGTTATCGAAGGCGATCGTCATAATGGGCACGTCGTCCAGAAGCGCCAGCGCGATTAGCATGATCGCGGTGAGCGGAAAAAAGTGATAGAAGATCGAGGCCAGCACCACAAACACCATGATGGCGATGGTCATGGCGATTCGATACAGCACGTAGCTTGTCATCCGCTCGAAGATGCGCCTGGCCTCCGCGATCCCGTCGATGATCACGGATAAACCGGGCGCGATCAGGACCAATGCCGCTGCTGCACGCGCTGCTTCGGTCGCTCCGGAAACGGCGATGCCGACATCGGCTTGCTTGAGCGCGGGCGCGTCGTTCACGCCGTCGCCTGTCATACCGACGATGTGACCGTTCTGCTGGAGTATTTTTACGATCGCATATTTGTGTTCTGGAAAAACCTCAGCAAACCCATCGGCTTGGTCGATCTTCTCCGCTGCATCCAGCGGGATTTGGCCTTTCGTCACATCGCCAGGAAAAAGTTCCGTTGCCGGCTGGATGTTTGCGCCCATGTCCAGCTCCGATGCAATTTGCCGTGCGATGGCGACGTTATCGCCGGTAACCATTTTGACTTTCACCCCATAAGCGCGAGCCCGGGCGATGGTGCTCTTCGAATCGGGGCGCGGCGGATCGAGCAGCGGCAGAATTCCCAGGAAAACCCAATCATCGTCGCTGTGAGCGACAGCGACACCGATCGTGCGGGAACCGTGACTCGCGAGATTGTTCACCGTCTGCTGCGCTTTGAACAAATCGGCGCCCGCAAGTTTCGTCAGCGCCAGGATTACTTGCGGTGCACCTTTGCTAACGCGAAAGACTGCGCCGGATGGATCCTTGATTGTTGCTTCGGTGCGTTTGTGCACAGGATCGAAGGGAACATAGGCTTCCTGTTGATAACGCTTGAGGACTGATTGGTCTTTAAGCCCCGCCAATATTGCGAGATCAATCGGATCGTTATCGGCTGCGCGTGAAGCGAGCGATGCCATCAAAATCAATGTGTCCGCATCGGTGCCGGACCACGGTTGCGCTTCGCCAAGGGTAAGCTTGTTCTCGGTTAATGTGCCGGTCTTATCCGAACAGAGCACATCGACGCCTGCCAGTTCCTCGATCGCTTCCAATCGCGACACGATTGCCTTGCGCTTTGCGAGCATTCGCGCGCCAAGGGCCATAGTCACCGAGAGCACCGCCGGCATGGCTACAGGCACTGATGCTACGAGGAGAATCAGAACAATTTCGGCCAACCTTAACAGGACAGCTCGATCGTAATGGCCGCGCATGTCGAAAAGACGAGCGGCCACCAGAATCACCACCAGCACCAGCGCGAGAATGATCAGGAAGTTGCCGATCCGCATCACGGCTCGCTGGAAATGCGAAACACTTCCCGCGCCCGCGACCAGTTTCGCCGTGCGTCCAAAGAACGTGTTCGCGCCGGTGGCAGTAACCACCGCAGTCATTTCTCCCTGTTTAACGATCGAGCCCGAGTATGCGTCCTCGCCCGATTTCTTGCTGACCGGCAACGATTCTCCCGTCAGCGCGGATTGGTCGATGCTGATGTAATCGCCCGCGATGAGTGTGCAATCAGCGGGAACAACGTCGCCGAGATACAATCGAACAATGTCTCCCGGCACCAGCGTTCGAGCGTCGATCTGCTGCCAACTTCCGTTGCGCAGCGCGCGGGCTTTTAGCGCAAGCGAACTCTTCAACGCGTCCAGCGCGTTGGAAGCTTCGTGTTCCTCCCAGAACCCCAGCAGCGCGTTGAACAACAGCAGTGAGGTGATGATGGTAAAATCGCCCCAGTCACCGACGATGAACGCCATCAATGCCGCGGCCTCGATCATCCATGGAATCGGCCCCCAGAAATAAGCGAGCAACGCGGCGAACGCGTTTTTCTGTTTCTCCACCAGCGCGTTTGGCCCGTACTTCTTCAAGCGCGCCTGGACTTCGGCGTCAGTTAAACCCGTCTTGTCATCGGCTCCGAGCTTCGCCAGTGTTTCAGCGATAGTGGGGCAGCGGTCCCGGTGGCATCTGGTGTTTGCATGAACAACTGCTCCTACCCGCAGTGATGGCGACCAGTGATAACTTTCCGCCTCGTTCAAGACCAGAAGAATTTCCGGAGCGCGCAGTTGTAGCCGGCATCGGTGATGCCGGCTGGATCGACTACTGAATCTCCTTCGCGACGCTAAATCAGACACCGCCGCTGACCTCCTCTCGCGCGAACGAATTGTGTATGCCTACATGCGAAGTTTGCGAGAACGATTATGACAAGGCGTTTGAAGTGGTCGTGGGCGGAGAGCGTCACACCTTCGATAGCTTCGAGTGCGCAATCCACGCGCTGGCGCCTGTTTGCCCGCACTGCAACTGCCGTATCGTCGGCCACGGCGTCGAAGCGGACGGACAAATCTTCTGTTGTGTCCACTGCGCACGCGCGTCCGGCACAACGCAGTTGAAGGACCGCGTTTAGGTAGGGCGCGTCACTCCGTGCGCGCCGTTTTACTTCATGAGCGGCGTGCAGAGGACTGCACGCCCTACCTCGGACTTACCTTCCACCTTGATGTTGCAGCGTGCTCACTCGAACATTGATGCGGCTGGACTTACCCGCGGCTGCGAAATACAGATGCTGATATGAATTCGTTTCGAGCTTGGTTCATCGGGCTGGTGCTTGCATCGTTCGCAGGTTTAATCGCGCTGGCGCAAACACCCGCGGCGAAATCCGCGGCATCATCAAAAGGCATTTCGGTGCTGCATCCCACCGCAGGCAATAAAGTCAGCGGCACCGTCACATTCACGCCGGTCGCCGATGGCGTGCAGGTCCACGCAGAGATCGCGGGCCTGACGCCCGGTAAGCACGGCTTTCACGTCCATGAATTTGGCGATTGCAGCGCAGCCGATGCCAGTTCCGCAGGCGCGCATTTCAATCCCACCAACCAACCGCATGCCGGGCCAGATGCAGCCGCGCGGCACGAGGGCGACATGGGCAATGTGGAAGCAGACGCTTCCGGCAACGCGAAGCTGGATTATGTCGACCATCAGATTTCCCTCGCGAACGATGCGAAATCGGCGATCGGCCGCTCGGTCGTGGTTCACGCGAAACCCGACGATCTGAAGACTCAACCATCCGGCGACTCAGGCGCGCGCATCGCCTGCGGCGTAATCGGCTGGGCGAAAACCAGTAATCACGGCCTGCGGCTGACTCTGACGGATTTCGGCTTGCAGACAGGATGACCGCGTAAGGTTCAGCGCTGTAGTGTGCGCTGTCCTCAGCGCACCCGTCTTGGAGCAAGCGGTACGAATCTCCGCTGAGGACAGCGGACGCTACAGACGTTTCGGAAGACTGTAATCTCTTTGCTCGACAGAGCAGATTTCATCTGATCAAATTACCGGAAACCATCGCCCTGCACGCTTATGCCACGATTATCTAAAATTGAATTGTCGCCCGATAACGGGTGCGTCATCGACATGAAATGGAGCCTCGGCCCGCTGAGCTATTCCGCTTCTGCGCTCGGCAAGGTCGAACTTGAACCAACCAAGGAAATCATCCGGCTGCCTGAGCTGGTGCTTTACGATCACATCGGATTTAAAGGTTCCTACGCCCGCACCAACTTGAGTTTCCATTACGTCGGCGATTATTGGAACGACCGGATGAGCTGCGTCATCGTGGTGAGCGGCGTGTGGCGATTCTTTCGCGACGATTATTACAAAGGCCCGCACTGGGACCTCGGCCCCGGCTATTACGAAAGCTTCTTCGCCGAAAAAGGCCCCGACGACGTCGTCAGCTCGTTTCAGTGCATCGCGCTGCATTTCAGTGCATCGCGCTGACGTAGGTAGCGCACGCGTCTCGCGTGCTGGCGAAGCCGTCCTCGGGTTCGCGAACTTTCCGTTCGCAGGCCTTTGACCTAAACCCGCCCGGTCTCGTGTAGGAACTGGTTTGGAAAGATTGTTTCGGCGCGACGCCGAAACCAACACGCGGGACGCGTGCACTACGCTGGACGAAACTGGCGGCCTCGAGAACTTCACGCGCGCAGCCCCAGGAGAGGGTGAAGCCGGCGCCGCCGTGGCCGTAATTGTGAATGACGGTGCGGCCGTCGCGCAGGCGATCGCGTTCGAGGCGAACGCCTGATCTTCGGAACGGGCGCAGACCGACGCGCTCGGCGAGAACGCGCGGTTTATCGATGTTCAGCACTCGGCTGCATTCGGCGACAATTCGCTGATGTCGTTGCGGGATCAGCCGCCGAGTTGTCGCTGAGTTCGTTTGTTCCGCCGAAGACGCAATCGTTCGTGCGCGGGATCGCGTACATGAGCGGCGCGTCATCACAGACAATCGCGCAGGAAAGACCCTCGATTCTCGGCACGATTGCGACCTGACCACGATGTGGCTCGAGATCAGCGTCACGCACAAGCTCGCGCGCGCCGATTCCTGCGCAATTGATCACGAGATCGAATTTTCTGTCGACATCTTCGAGCTTTTCGAAGCGGACGTTCGCGTGGATTTCGCCGCCAGCCTTGCGAAAGCGCGCGGCGAGGTAATCGAGATAAATCGTGGTGTCCATCAGCGGGACGCGCAGCGAGAAACCGCTTTTGAAGCTGTAGCTCACCGCGCTGTGCGCAGTCCGAACTCGGCCACAGGCCGGTTCGCTACGAGATGACAGACGACTGCGCGCCAAGCGGAATGGCCCAATCTGGAATTTCAATTTCACCGGTGCGCAAAAATTGCCGCGATTCGATGATCGAGACACCGCTCTCGGGAAAGCGAGCGAGATCGAGGAGCACCTGGTAGGTTTCGAGCGCCAATGGGATCACTCTTTCGGCTGGCTCGACATGGTAGGGAAACCAAACCGCCGCAGCCACGCTGGAGGTTGTTTGCTGCCCGATGTCCTTCGCGAAGATCGCAGTGCGGTAACCGTGCTCGGCAAACACCACACCACACGTCAAGGCCCGATACGCCCGCGCCAATAATTGCGATTCGCTCTGCCATATCACCATGGTGTAAGCGCGACCGCAAAAACGACGGCGATCCAGGTAGCGGCGATCACGATCGCAGGAGTCGACCGTTTCTACCACTGATCGTCAGCGCGTCTCGGCTAGACGCTCGCATACCTGCGGCCGTTCTGCGGCGACGGCTGAGTCAAACGCCCTACAGTTTGGTGCGTGCCAAATCTCGAAGCAGCGTCTAAGGTTCACCGCGCATGGTTTCACTTAACCGAGATGCGCTCACGGAAAAATCCTGGAGGGCGCGCGGATTTCGACAGATGACGCGCTGGAATTGTATCGGTCGCCGCTGGAAGAATTGGCGGCGCTTGCGAATGCGCGGCGCGATCTGGCAAAGGCGAAAAGCTACGGCGGCCGCGGCCGCGAGATCGTGACCTATATCGTCGATCGCAACATCAATTACACAAACGTCTGCAACGTTTACTGCAAGTTCTGCGCGTTTTATCGGACCGAACGCGACGAAGATCATTACGTGCTGAGCTTCGAGCAGCTTGATCAAAAGCTGGACGAACTCACTGCTGCAGGCGGAGTGCAAATCCTGATGCAGGGCGGGCATCATCCGAAATTGCCGTTCCAATGGTACATCGATCTCTTGCAGCACATCCGCGAAAAATATCCGCACATCAATATTCACGGGTTCAGTCCGCCGGAGTTTCAACATTTCGCGGAGACATTCCGGATGCCGCTGCGAGAAGTGATTTCGCAATTTAAGAACGGCCGGGCTCGGCTCGATCCCGGGTGGCGGCGGCGAAATCCTCGTGGACCGGGTGCGGAAGAGAATTTCGCCTTTGAAAATCAACAGCGACGAATGGCTGGAGGTGATGCAGGTGGCGCATGAGCTCGGATTGAAATCGAGCGCCACGATGATGTTCGGCCACGTGGAGACGATCGAAGATCGCGTCGAGCATTTGCAGCGGATTCGCGATCAACAGGATCGCAGCGGCGGGTTCACTGCGTTCATTTGCTGGACCTTTCAGCCGCAGCATACGGTGCTGAAAGTGAAGCAGCCGACTGGCGTGTCCGAATATCTGCGAATGCAAGCGCTCGCACGGATTTTCCTGGACAACATCGACAACATCCAAAGCTCCTGGGTGACGCAAGGCCCGGACATTGGCCAGATCGCGCTCAGATACGGCGCAAACGATTTCGGCTCGGTGATGATGGAAGAAAATGTCGTCAGCAGCGCCGGGACAACGTTTCGGCTGGATGCCGCGCAAATCGAGTCGCTCATCCACGGCGCAGGCTACGAACCGCGCCGGCGAAATAATTGGGTACGAACTGTTGAACTAAAGGAGACAGTCATGGAATTACTCGAAGCATTGCCGCGATTGATCAGTTGGGCCATCCCCGTCATCATCCTCGCCGTAATCATTCTTCCGCAGGCGATCCGGATCCTGCGCGAATACGAGCGCGGCGTGATTTTTCGTCTCGGAAAATTACTCGGCGCGAAAGGTCCGGGCGTAATTTTCCTTATCCCGATCGTCGATCGGATGGTGCGAATGGATTTGCGCGTCGTCACCATCAGCGTCGAGAAGCAGGAGGTGATGACGCGTGACAACGTGCCGGTGACGGTCGACGCGGTTGTTTATTTCCGCGTGGTCGATCCGCAAGCCGCCGTCGTGAAAGTGGAGAACTTTCTCAAAGCCACCTCGCTGATGTCGCAGACGACGCTGCGCAGCGTCCTCGGCCAGGCCCCCTTGGATGACCTGCTTTCGCAGCGCGAGTCGATCAACCTGAAGTTGCAGGAGATCATCGACCGGCAAACCGAACCGTGGGGCGTCAAAGTCACGGCGGTCGAGGTGAAGGACGTGGCGCTGCCCGACACGATGAAGCGCGCGATGGCGAAGCAGGCCGAAGCCGAGCGCGAGCGCCGCGCCAAGATCGTCAACGCCGAGGGCGAATTTCAGGCCGCGGAAAAAATGGTGCAGGCCGCGGCGATGATGAGCAAGGAGCCGATTGCGCTGCAACTGCGCTTCCTGCAAACGATGCGCGAAATTTCCAGCGAACATAACACCACGACGTTTTTCCCCTTCCGATCGATCTCTTGACGGCATTGATCAAAAAGAGCGAGCCACCAAAATCGTAGTTTGCCGCACGAATCAGCGGACGATCTTGGCGATTTGCTGGCGAAAAAGTTTGGCGCCGCCGGATGCTGGATGGCGAACGCAGTGCGCATTAACACCAAGTTGCTCAAGCTGCGCGGCGGCGATTTTTCCCAGCGCGACGATTTGCTCGCAAGGAAATAATTCGAGGAAGGCCTTCAGCACAGGGCGACCGGAAAGTTGCTCCGACTTGTTAGGCATACGATTGCTCAACAGCCCGCGGTGCGGATCGAATGAATGCCACGGAAACGCATTCCACAAGACGAACTCGTCCGGCAGCACGCCAATCTTTAGCAACGCGCCCCAGACAATCGTCGCCGTCGGTTCCGAAAAACCATTCGGACAAACACTCGGTTTGCTCGTGCGGCGTGGCTTGATGCCCGCTACAATGTTCTGCTGTTTGCGGAGCAGCATGCGCTCCGAAGTCATCGGGATTCCGCTGAAATGACCGCCGCGATAACCGAGAGCTTCGCCAATGACTCGCGAGTTTCGCGCGTCCCAGGCGTTCTTGCACATAAGCGCGTAATTGTTGGCGCCGGATGATTGGTGCAATTCGGCCGATGTCGTTTTCCTCATCGATTTGCCACCACGGATTGAACACCGCGCCGGAAGGCGACGCTCTTAACAGTCGCACAAAGTTATCCAGCTGCTTTCGGGACATCACCTGAACTAAGTGCAAACGTAAGCGCGATGCCAGAGCTGCCCGAAGTCGAAACGTTCAAACGATACCTGGACAGCACCTCGCTGCATCAGAGGATCACCGGTATCGAGGTGCGGGACGCGTATGTTTTGAAACGTGTTTCCGCGCGTGAGCTGGCACGGCGACTGAAAGGGCGCCGCTTCGAAAACAGTCACCGGCACGGCAAACATTTGTTCGTGCGCGCCGGTAATGAGCTGTGGTTACGGCTGCATTTCGGCATGACCGGCTGGCTTCAGTACCTCAAGCGCGACGAAGAAACGCCGACCACTGCGCGCGTCCTTTTTAGTTTCGCGAACAACCGCCGGCTCGCGTTCGACGATCAACGAAAATTTGGCGAGGTCGAGTTGATCAAGGATGTGGATGAGTTTCTGCAAAGACGCTGCATCGGTCCGGACGCGCTCGACGTCGGTCTCTCCGAGTTCAAAACGATCTTCCGAAAACACCGCGGCGCCGTGAAAGCGATTTTGCTCAACCAGCAGTTGATCGCCGGGATCGGCAACCTTTACGCCGACGAAATTCTTTTCCGTGCAGGCATGCACCCGGCCACTGCAGCGGCCAGTTTAAGTGACAAGGATCTGCAGGCGGTTGTTTCGTGCAACGCGCCATGTGCTGGAAAGAGCAATTGCGTTGAAAACCGATTTCAATCGTTTGCCGAAATCGTGGCTGCTTCCGCATCGTGGAAAACGCGGCAGATGTCCGCGCTGCGGTCGCGCGTTGAAATCAGCAACGATCGGCGGCCGCACTTCATGGTTTTGCGCGCATTGCCAGAAGCGAAGCGCATTCCAAAGTTACGGCCGGCCACATATACCGCGGAGCTGTCGACGATCTCAGCGCAACATTTCTAGCAGTGTGAGTGCGATGCTTCGGCGCCGCTGCCCTTCGGCATCAAGTGCGCTGAGGACAGCGCACACTACAGCATTTGATGTTTCACACCATCGGCCGGAAACGGCCGACGACTTCCTGCAAGCGGCCGGTGATCTGGCCTAACGAACAAACTTCGGCCGCTTCGAGCAGAGCCGGGAAAACAGTTTTCGCCGCGCTCGGCGACCGCAGCAAGCTTGTCCAGCGCGCGTTTCGCTTTCTCGGCGTTTTTCTTTTGAATTTGCGGAGCCGATCGACTTGCAACTGCTGTTTCGCCCGCGGCGTACGCGCAAGCTTCACTTCCGGAGCGTCATCGTCGCCGTCGCGATATTTGTTCAATCCGATGATTGGCCGCGTCCCGTCGTAGATTTGCTGTTCGTAACGATGCGCTGCGTTTTGGATCTGGCTGCGCTGATAACGTTCTTCCACCGCGGCGAGCACGCCGCCGAGCCGCTCGATCTCGCGGAACTCTTCGAGAATCGCCGTTTCCACTGCGCGCTCGACCGCTTTCATGCCGGGCGAACCGCTCAGCATGTTCATGGTGTGTTTGAAAATGCCGGACTCCTCGAGCAGGATCGCCTGCCCGTGCGCGGCGAGCCGGATCCATTCTTCACTCGGCGTCGTGAACGGTTCGTCCGCGCTGTTTGAGTGGCACGAATTCGTGGCGTTCATGTAGGACAGGATCAGTTCCGTGGCCGTCCGGGTGAGATTGTTTTTGAATTCGGCGGCGATTAACGAGCGTCCGCTGGTTTGCGTGTGCAATTTGAACAGCTGCGCTCGCGGACCTGCGCCGAACACGTCGCGCATTCCGATCGCCCAGATGCGGCGCGACACGCGCGCGAGCGCGATGTACTCCGCGTCGAGTCCGCAATCGAGAAAGAACGAAAGGCGCGGCCCGAATTGATCGACCGGGATTCCGCGCGCGGCGAACATTTCCGCGTAAGCAAAACCGTTCGAGAGCGTGTAAGCAGCCTGTTGCACCGGCGTCGAGCCGGCCTCGCCGATGTGATAACCGCTGATCGAGATCGGATACCAGCGCGGCATTTCGCGCGGTAGTGAACTCGACCATGTCGGTGAGAAATCGCAGCGACGGCTCGATCGGGAAAATCGTTTCGTTCTGCGCCTGGACTTCCTTGAAAATGTCGGCCTGAACCGTGCCGCGCAATTTCGGAACGACTTTCGGACCGAACCGCCGTTTGGCCGCGGCGATGTACATCGCCATGATCATCGGCGCCGGACCGCTGATGGTCATTGAGGCGGAAAAATTCGGCGAACCAAGATCAAATCCGTCGTAAAGCCGCACCATGTCTTCGACGGTGTCGATCGCCACACCGCCCTCGCCGATTTTTCCGAAAACGCCGTCGGCATCGCTGTCGAGCCCGTAAAGTGTCGGCCCATCGAATGCCGTGCTAAGGCGATGGGTGCGTTGGTGGCGCGTTAGATAGTGGAACCGCTCGTTCGTGTCTTCAGCCAGCATCAGCCCGGAGAACAAACGCGTAGGCTCTTCAGGTTGCGTAATCTTCCTTGCCGGTTTTCGTTCGCCGTTCTTTTTCCGAAACTCTCAGTCTCGCGAACCGGCTCGAGATACATCTCGCGATACGCAGCGTTGAGGTAAGGAAACTCGCCCGGCAAACCTTCACCGAAAATGAAACGCGCAATCTCGCCCGGCTCATCGATCTCCGGTAACGCGAGACGCGGCAGCGGCAAACCGGTCGGTGTGCGCGTAACCGGGATTTTCGCTTTGTATCGTTCCAACGTCCCAGCAGATCGCGACCGAATTTTTGATCGGTGCGCGCCCGCTTCACCTGATCGAGAACGAATTTGTTATATTTTTCGACCGATTCGACGACTTGTCCGAGCTTGCTCATAAGTTTCTCCATCGTCTGTCATTCCGGCAGTCGAGGTCGCTTGTTTCGAGCGCTGGATCTCCGGATGTCTCGACGCCGCTCGACACGAAACGCTGCTACAGTCGTTTCGAAATTAACTCAAACAATCGGTCCACGCCAGAGTCGCGGTGCCGTTTTGCGACCGTATCGACCAGTTGCTGGTCGTCGCCGGTTTTGTTCGAGACGCTGCTCGATTTCCGAGTGCGCAGTGCGCGCCCGCTGGAGATCGCTCTTGTTCACCACCACGATATCAGCCAGATCGAGCATCACGATCTTTTGCAATTGCAACCGGCTGCCGTAATCGGGATTCATCACCAGCACGGTTGAATCGACAATTCCATTTTTCTGGAACGGCATCGCCTCCTGGCCGGTGCCGACCGTCTCGATAATGACGTAATCGAAATTCGACTGCGCCAGCAACGCGAGACAATCGTGCGTCGCGGGCGAAAGTCCGCCCGCCTGTCCGCGCGTGGCCATGCTGCGCATGAACACGCGATCATCCTGCGAATTGATCATCGTCGCGCGGTCGCCCAGCAACGCGCCTTTGCCGACTACGCTGGGGTCGTGCGACAAAATCGCGATTCGGCCCTTTGGATTTTGATTCAGAAACCGCAGGACGAGCTCGTCGATCAACGTCGTCTTTCCCGCGCCGCCCGGCCCGGTGAAACCGATGACCGTCGCATTTGCGATTTGCGATTTGCGATTTGCGATGTTTGACGTTCGGCGTTCGACGTTTTCTGTTCCTAATCCCGTAGCGCCTCTTCGATCTCAGCTAAGTTTGTGCGCGAGTTCCTGATCAGACGGACTTTGGGCGCGGCCGTTTCGTTCGCGGTTTGCCATAACGCCGATGCACAAATTTCACCATGTCGTCGAGTGACGTGCCGGCAAAGAAAATCTCGTCTACGCCTTTGCGTCTCATCGTTGCGGCGTCGTCATGCGTGATGGTGCCGCCGCCGCCCCGAAAACCTTGATATCGTCCGCGCCTTTTTGCGCAAAAGATCGACCACGGCCGCGAAAAATTCGATGTGCCCGCCGTTGTAACTCGATATGCCAATCGCCCGCACGTCCTCCTGGATGGCGGCACGGACGATGTCGGCAACCGAGCGGTGATAGCCGAGATAAATCACTTCGATCCCGTGCCGGATGAATTCCAGGTTGATCGTGTTGATCGCGCTGTCGTGCCCATCACAAATCGGGACAGCGGTGAGAATTCGAATCGGTGAAGGCATCGTGTTCAGGTTGCTACCAGACAAGCTAATCGTTCACAGTTCGCAGATTTGACAGATTTGCATCAACTGGTCCATTGTCGCTGCGATTGTTTCTTGCTTCCTGATTTTCTGCTTTCCTGAGTAAGCTCCGCCAAATCGTATGAAAAACTCCGGAGCGTTTCGCGCAATCCTCACTGCCGGTCTGATCGTCGGTGTTTTGGACATCTCTTCCGCGTTCGTGATCTGGTGGCAACGCGGCGTAGGAGCGCGGCGCGGATTTGCAGGGAATCGCCGCTGGATTGCTGGGCGCGAACTCGTTCGACGGCGGATTGGTAACGGCTGGCCTCGGTCTGGCACTCCACTTTTTCGTGGCGTTTGTGGTCGTATCGGTGTTTTACCTGGCCAGCCGGAAGATCGAATTTCTGACGATTCATCCTGTTGTGTCCGGTGTGTTATACGGAATCGGCGTTTACATTGTGATGTACTGGTTCGTGTTGCCAGCGGCGTTTCCAACGTTTCGACACCGGCTGTGGAACGAGTTGCTCGCCGTTGCCATTCATATTTCGTTGATCGGGTTGCCGATGCGCATTGATTGTGCGCCGTTATCTCAACAAACGCGGCAATCGTCATGAAGGATCCTCTCGATTTCACCGGGAAAGTTGCGCTGGTTACAGGCAGCTCGCGCGGTATTGGCGCGGAGATGATTAAAGCTTTCGGCACACGCGGCGCGCAATGCGTGGTGAATTATGTCGCCGACGCGCAGGGACAAAACAAAGCCGATGCTCTCGGTGTAGCGAAGGAACTGAATGAACCGCTGGTAATCGAGTGCGACGTGACGCAGCCGCAGCAGGTCGAAGCGATGATGAAGCAGATACAGGATCAGCGCGGCGGGCTCGATATCCTGGTAAACAATTCCGGGGTTATCAGCGATCGCACCATTAAGAAGATGTCTCTGGACGAATTCGAGAGCGTCATCCGCGTCAATCTCATCGGGACGTTCACAGTCACGCAGAAAGCGGCAGCGATTCTGCGCAACGGCGGACGAGTGATCAACATGTCGTCCGTGAGCGGACAGATGGGATTGTTCGGCCAGGCGAATTATTCGTCGAGCAAAGCCGGCAATTATTGCGCTCACCAAAGTTTCAGCACGCGAGTTTGCGCGGCAGAACATAACCGTGAACGCCATTGCGCCTGGATTCATCGATGTAGGAATGAGCAAAGGCATGCCGGAGGAAGTGACGCAGAACTTCATTAAACAAATCCCGCTCGGCCGCCTGGGCGAAGCTCACGAGATTGTCGATGCGGCGCTGTTCCTGGCGTCGCCAATGGCAAGTTACATTACCGGACACGTGCTCAACGTGAACGGCGGATTTTACATGGGCTGAGCGAGCCTTCGTCCGCCGTAGCCTTGGCGAAGGCGGATCAGTCCAATTTCTGCACGAGCAGCCACACCAAAGCCGAAAGCATTGCTGCGAATGTCGATAAAACGAGCGTGGCGCGCTTGGTCTGCCGTATTTTGAACGCTGGTTTGGGAATGTCGTCGTGAAGATGACTGGCCTCGAATAATTTCAGCAGGGCAAAGGCGACGACGAAACCCACCGCAGCCCACTTGAGGCATCCCAGAGTCAGGTCCACCGGGCAGAGGGTAGCGCAGACGACCGGCCCGCTCAAGCCCGGTGCTGCAATCTCTCGCCTGCGGGCAGGGCCAGCCACGCGCGTGCAGCACATTCGTTCATCCGGACCTACCACGGACAATTGGTCAACACGTTCGAGCCGAATGGTTCCCCTGGAATGTGTTGACCGCAATTCTGCGGTCTGCTTACGATGATCGTTATGACCACAAAGATTTTTGCTCTGCTTTGTGTAATCGGCTTCGCCGGAGTTTGTATTGCGCAAGATCAGTCGCCCAGTCCGGGCGAATCACCAGCGCAGGAGCCAACGAAACGGCCGCATAAGAAAGCCGAGACAACAGCCTCGGCAGCTGAGACCGCCGATCGCCTTCAGCGGCTGTATCACCCGCGGCTTCGCCCAAAGCGAAGCGCGCTCACAAACAAGCCGAGGCTGCAACAACAGCAAGTCCAGCCGCGTCACCTGCAGCTTCCAGGAAACACGCCCACACAGGCGCGCTGCAGCGTGGCAAGTCCTTCGCATCGGCGTCACCGGTAAATTCAACCTGGGCGATTTGTTCAAACCGAAGACCTCTGACGGCAGCAGCCAGTCCCGCGGCCGCGGGCCCAGCCCCAGCGAAAGGCACGAGCACTCAGGCAGCAACAAAAGCGCCCGCGCCTGGCGGAGGCCACGGCCTGGTTTGGGTTAACACCGAGACGCATGTTTACCACAAGGAAGGCTCGCGTTTCTACGGCACTACAAAGAAAGGCAAATACATGACCGAAGCCGAGGCGATTAAGGCTGGAAACAAAGCTGGAGCCGAGCGGCATTAAGCCGACGGAGAATCGGCTTTGGCTGCGATATTTTGCACCGCATCGGCCAATGTCTCGAAGGTGGTGATAGTGACGTCCGGTCCGTAATGGAATTGGGACAGAATGTTGAGACCGATGTCCTTGTGCGGATCGGGCATGACCCGCGTCACGGAGGCGACCTCTTTTTCGGCAAGCGCGTCCATGATCTCGGCGATGTGCCGCGCCGCTGCGGAATCCATTGACTGCAGCCCGCGGAAATCCGCCAGAACGCGAAACCCGGGCGCGACATCCTGCAACACCTCACGGATCCGTTGCGCGGCCATCTTTGCTTCCTCGGCCGTGACCGTTTGCGCAGCGCTGATCACCAGTAGGCGTTTCGATCGGTCGAGCTCAACCGCATACATGCTTGGTCATCACACGAAGCGAGGCGCGGTCGCAAGTGTGTCACTCGCACGCTGAAACGCCGCTACAGTGGCGTTTTGAAGAAAGCGTTTTCGAAGGTTGATTGAAATGCGCCGGGCTCGGTCTCGCCGATCCGAAATCGGGGACTGATTTCGAATTGCGTCGCGCAATAAGTTTCGACATCGTTCCTGCCGCACTTCTCGAGCGACGCGCGCACCGTGTCTAAAGCGAGCGCCGGCGTGTTGCAATCGCGGCTGAGATGCCCGAGCACAACTCGCTCGATTTTTCCGGGTAGCAATTCCTCAATCACGCCCGCCGCAGCCGTGTTCGACAGATGTCCGTGCCGCGACTGGATGCGCTGTTTCACCGGCCACGGCCGGTGCGTGTCGTTCTGCAAAAGTTTTTCGTCGTGATTAGTCTCGACCACGAGCGTTTGCACCTTTCGCAAGCGTTCGGTGATCAACTTGGTCACGTAACCGAGGTCGGTGATAAACCCGAGGCTGCCTGAGCCGGCGTGAAGCACGAACCCGAGCGGATCCACCGCGTCGTGCGGCACGGGAACGTTTGCACCGTGATATCGCAGATCGAAAACTCAGCGCCAGTCGCAAACAATCGCCAGTTCCGACATCGCTCCGAGAGATCGCTGGACCGAAGCGCCTCGGCCGTGAGCCGATTGCAGTAAATCGGCAGATCGAATTTGTGGCAGAGAACTTCAAGACCGCAGATGTGATCCGCGTGCTCGTGCGTGAGAACAACGCCGTCGAGCTGCTCCGGCGTGACGCCACATTGCTCCAGACGCAACACGACTTGCCGCGCGCTCAGACCGCCATCAACGAGAATCTTGCAATGCTCGGTGGCGACCAGCGCGCTGTTCCCGGCGCTCCCGCTGCCGAGCATGGTCAAGCTGAACACGGGTCTCAAGATAGCCGCGTGATTTCATTTTGCGCAAATGGAAACAGCGAGAATGACGCAAGCGATATAGGCAAGACATATTTGAAGCCGCAGCGGACTATTTCTGTCGGTTTCGATCCGATGGCGGCTTTGGCAGCGCGTTCTTCCTCGCGAGTCAGTGAGATGAGCTTGGCTGTGTTCTCCGGCGTGGGATCGTACCCCGCCAGGGTTGCTCCCACGATCAGCGTGCCGTGTAGCGCGCCAAGGCCGATGTGCGTCTCTCCTCCCTGAGTCACGGTTCCGACAAAGGCGTTCTCGCCGAGATTCTCCGCGGGAACTGGCTCTGAAGCCTGGAACAGTCTTGCTCTTCGCCACAGCTTCCTGATAGGCCGACGACGCATCACTCGCAGTCGAGTATTGGTCCACGGTGATCGTCACTTTCTTGGAGCTATCGCTATTCGCGTAGATGACGCTCCTTGTCGCTTTGGCATTGGCGACCGCGGTCAAGTTGTGCCCATGCTCGCTTCGCGCGGTAACTTCGGGAAAGAAACGATTAACCGTGCTTATCGGGACGACCAGCTTGCGAGGAAGCATGGAGTCGGACGCCTTCGCAGAACCGCTGGCAGGCGATGGCGATTGTCCGTTTGCAGTCAGAGAGAGCTTCAACTACGCACAATGAATACTGCTGCGAATTTTGTCAGCCTTGGCCCGTTCCGCATGTAGCTAATCCTCGGCACGGCGGTCAAATGCCGGAACACGGGTCTCAAGATAACCGCGTAACGAACGTGTTTCTCATGAGCAGCGTTTTGCAGGAAATCGGGTTTGACGCTGAAGATATCCGAGTCGTGCTTGACGAGCGCGCCACGGCTGCGGCGATTCGCGAGCGGATCGACTGGCTGCTTGATGGCACGGCCGACGGCCAGGAACGCGTGCTTTATTACAGTGGCCATGGCGCACAGTTGCCGGACTACAACCCGGCTGAGCAAATCGATCACGTCGATGAATGTCTCGTGCCGTACGATTTTCATTGGACGCAGGACAGCGCTATTACCGACGACGATTTTCTGCGCTACTACAGCGCGCTTCCTTACGCCGCTAAATTTTTCGCCATCTTCGATTGCTGCCACTCTGGTGGTCTGACCCGGGATGGGGCGCGGAAGATTCGCGCCATCACTCCCCGGATGACATCCGACATCGAATGCTGCGCTGGAACAAAGCGGAACAAATGTGGGAAGAGCGCGACCTGCGGAACCTCAACCCCGATTTCGGTGGCAACCGCGACCTCCGTGAAAAATACATGGGGTGCAACGGCAGCACGAAAAAATTGGGCACTGCAATGAGTCTCCGTCAGAAGCAAACTGCGACGCAGTACCGCAAAGCGCCGCGCGAACGGCGCGGCCCGCACATGCCGGTGGTGCTGAGCGCCTGTGAGGAGGGCGGCTACGCGTATGAATATCACCACGGCACGATCGGGTATGGTGTGTTCACCTACGCGCTGGCCAAGGAATTTCGCAAAGCGCAGGCGGCCCGTGAGACCGATGTATCGTTCACCGAGCTGTCCGAACGCGTGAACGCGACGATGAAGACGCTACGCTACGATCAAATCTCTGACGTCAACGGGCCGAAAGCGGGTTGTCGCGCGCCTGTGTTGGGATCACCGGCAAAAACGCGCTCTCGTTAGGCGCTAGCCGTTTGGCTCACCCGCCTTCGCACAGCTTCGGCGTGGCAGGCAGAGACACGGCTACAGGCTCGCCTCTATAATTGGATCGCTTTCATTGCGCCCAACCGATTTATTTACGGAAGTATCAAACTGAGGAGAAACTTATGCCATTAACTCGCCGCAATTTTCTCATCCGTGGTTCGTTGTCGCTGGCTGCCGGAGCGCTTTCGTCGGTTCTCGTCGAAGCTAAAACCAAGGAAAACGCTCCTGCCGATTTCAAAGACTGGGAATCGGTGCGCCGGCAGTTTGAACTGGCTCCTGATTACATTCATCTCGCATTGTTTTTTCTGGCTTCCCACCCAAGACCTGTGCGTCAGGCGATAGAGCAATACCGGGCGAAGATAGATGCAAATCCGTTGCTTACCGTTGAGGGCGCGATTTTCGTGCAGACTGACGAGAACATCCCGTTGCAGGTCTGCCGTGCCATCGCCAACTACATTGGCGGCGACGGGCAGGACATCGCGCTGACGCAAAACACGACGACGGGTTTGGCTCTTCTCTATCATGGGCTGCCGTTGCGCGAAGGCGACGAGATCCTGACCACTACGCACGATCACTATGTGCATCACGAATCAATCCGGCTCGCCACAGGGCGTTGCGGAGCGACCTGGCGCAAAATTCCGCTCTTCGATTCTTACGACTCGATTTCGCCGGATGAAATAGCCGAACGCATTCGCAAAGCGATCGGACCAAAGACGCGAGCGGTCGGCGTCACCTGGGTGCACTCCAGCAGCGGCGTGCGGCTGCCCATCGCCCGGATCGCTGAGACGTTGGCGGAAGTAAACCGCAGCCGCGACGAAAAGGATCGTGTGCTGCTGATCGTTGACGGTGTGCACGGGTTTGGCGTGGAAGATCCAAAGATCACGGCGCTGGGATGCGACGCGTTTGCGGCTGGCACACACAAATGGTTGTTCGGTCCGCGGGGCACCGGCTTCGTTTGGGCAAAGCCAGAGGTTTGGAAGAGAATGCGCCCGGTGATTCCATCGTTTAGTTCGCCGGACCTTTTCGCCGCGTGGGAGGAGGAACATGAGCCGGCGCCTGCGGCGCGAGCGGCATGGTTTTCACCGGGCGGGTTCCAAGCGTTCGAACATTTTTGGGCGTTACCGCAAGCGATTCGTTTTCACCAAAACATCGGCCCGGCGCGAATCACCGCGCGGATACACGAGCTCAACGCTCAAATGAAAGAGGGACTTGCGGGCATGCCCCGTGTCCAGCTCTACACGCCGCGCGATGAAAATCTTTCCGCCGGCATGGTCTGCTTCGATGTGAAAGGGACGAAACCGGAGGCAAGTAGTAGAGCGTCTTCTCGCTCAGCGCATCGTCGCTTCCACGACTCCGTATCGCGTATCGTATGCGCGCGTGGCGTGCAGTATCGTCAACACGCCGCAGGAAGTCGAGACGGTGCTTCGAGCCATTCGTGAATTGGCGTAAGCCGCATGTTGCGCGTCGCGCCTGTGCACAGTTCGGCGTGCGGCAGACGCGGCTACAGGGTATCCGCCGTTAACGCTTCGATGAATTCGCGAGGCGTCTCAGCGTTGAGCAATCTCGATCGGATCGTCTCATCTTTCACCAGTCGCGCCAGCGTGCCGACGCAAACCAGATAATCGCTGAGCAAGCGTTCGGGAACGCCGATTACGAAAATGAGATGCGCGCGCTGTTGATTTTCGCCGAATGGAATGCCGGCGCGGCTGCGCCCGACGCCGATCACAATTTCATCAACCAAATCCGTGCGCGCATGTGGAAACGCGACGCCGTTTTCGACGGCGCTCGGATGCGTCTGCTCACGCGCGAGCACTTCTTCAAGAAAAGCTTCGGGCTTGGCGATTTTCCTGCCGCTGATGTCGGACGCGAGCACGTCCACGATCTCGCGAATCGCATTCGCCGGTTTTCGCGAGCGCAACCGGAGGATCACCTGTTGTTCCGTTAGCAGATCTGCGAGCGCGATAGGCATTAGGGGCTGGAGAGATTTATTGGATTATGCGGCAAACGCAGTTATCCAGTTAAATAGCAAGCTGTGGCAACTCAAGATACAGCGGTAGCGCCGAAAGAGGAACGGACAGTTTCCTTGCAGCGGAGCCTTTACGACCCGGGCTATGTCAATGCGATGTCGCATTTTTATCGGGGCGAACTGGGGCGGATCATGGTGTGGCGGCAACGGCTGGATATGACGACGAACTGGGCCATCACCAGCAGCACCGCCATTATTACAATCGCTTTTTCCACGCGCGCCGTGCCGCACATCATTTTCTTTTTAACCTGGCCATCGTTGCTGTGCTGCTCTGGATCGAATCGCGCAGATACCGTTTTTACGACGCCTTCCGCGCGCGCGTCCGCATGCTTGAAGCGCATTTTCTTGTCCCGATGGTCATGGAAAATCGCGAGCTGCTTCAGGGCGAATGGAAAAAGCTCGTATGCGAAGATTTGATTTTGCCCTGCTTCAAGATCACGAAACTGGAAGCAATCGGGCGCCGGATGAAACGGAATTACATGTTCATCTTCATCCTGATCTTGATCGCGTGGCTGACGAAAATCTTTTTGCACGCCAGCGAGCCGATCAACGATGTCGTATCGTTTTATCGGGCGCTGCGGATCGGACACATCCCGTCGTTTTTGTGGCGATGGTTTTCGTGGGCACGTTTATCACTGTCATTTCCATCACCATTTACGTCAGCAAACGTTCCTCCGGCGAAATCTCCGAGTTCGGCACGCACCGCTCGCTCTGGCGCATTTAAGGCGTGCGGACGCGATCAGCAATCGTGCTACAACGAATTCATGAGGACCTTGACCAGCTATCTCAGCAGATTTCTTCTGATTCTCATCTTCTTCTCTGCAGTCTCGGTAGCCAACGCCGCGGCTAAGTCAGGTGGCCGTCTCATTGTCATCAGAGTGGCGAACTTCGGCTGGAACCTTGCCGCCAACCTGAAGATCGATGGCCAAACCGTTGCGAACATTGTCCAGGGTCGCCGGTACGACCACCGCATCCCAGCCGGGCGGCATGTTCTGACGGTTTCAGCCGTGCCAAACAACGACATGCGCCAGCCGACCTCGATCACTGTAAACGTGCGGCCAGGCGGAACCTACATCTTCACCGCCCTGTGGGATTCCGACCACGTCTATCTCCGGCCAACGACCTTGTCGCCCGCGGAGATGGCAAAATTGGGACTTTGAGAAGCGCTATTTAATCTTCGCCAGAATCCCTTCCATCTCGTTCCGGCGAAACGCGCGCAAGGTTTGGCCTTTGACGTTACCGAGTGAACCCACCTTAAGCATGAACGCGCTCATGGTCTCATCATCCGGCGCCTCCACAACGACGACTGCATCGTAAGCGCCCATTGTCCAGTATTCCTCGACGATCTTCATTCCCATCTTCTGCGCCTCGGCGATGGCAGCGTCGCCACGTTTCACTGTGTCTTGAATGTTGCGAATGCCCTGGTCTCTAAACTGAATCAGACAGACATAACTAGCCATATTGTGTTACTCCTTTTGTTGGTGTGGGCTGAAACGGTAGTGCGAATCTCTGCCTCCGCAAAAACTGGCAACGTCTGGAGCGCGGGCGAAATTTACTCCGCAGCTTCGGTTTCGTGAAGGCGACCGTAATCCACCGTGAGCTGTCCGCGGCCTGACTGGGTGTAGATATCGATGAAGCGCTCGCCGAAGCGGACGTCGCGCCAGCTGTAATCGTGCTGTGCCTGGACGGGACCAGCTATGATGGGATCAATTCCTGAGACTGAAACCGCGAACAGCGAACGACTGGCTTCGAGTGATTCGAGCGTCGCGCCGTACAACGGGCTGCTCTTATCGATCACGTGCCGTAGCGTCAATGCCGCCGGAAATAGGATCAATTTATCGAAGTGTAGCTTTAGCGTGTAAAAATACCGGAAATCGCCTCCTTCAACCAGCGGTTCGTCCCGCATGAACATGATGCGGAACTCGGTGTCGACGATGCTGTGTTGGTGTTGATTGCCCACGCGCACCATGAGCGTCGGCTGGCCGTTCAACGGACCGATCACGATCGACCTGCTAAAGGCAATGCGCGCCACCGGGCGCGAGAAGCGGACAAAAATTATTCCGGTAACAACCGCGAGCAAAAAGATGCCGCTCATGATTTCGATCATGCTGACCACATGTCCGTACAGCGTCTGCGGATACATGTGGCCGTAGCCCACCGTAGCCAGCGTTTGCACGCTAAAGAAGAAACAGTCATAAAACCATCGGCCACCGGTGGTGCCAGCGATGCTGTTAGGGTCGACAGCGTAAAGCGTCGCGAACAACAGGTTCAGCGTGATGTAAAGGCGCCCACCAACGCGGCAAACTGCGGCCACCGTAAACCAAGCAGCCATTGATAAACGTCTCGCCACTGCCAGCCGCCAACGTTGACTTTAACAAACTCCACCTGACCGGAGTGGACAGAAACGCGGCCTTGTTTCCGCTTTCGTTAGCTTCTTCTTCATCTCGTCTCGTGAACTAGATCTGTGGCGATGTAGCCACGGCCCTGTGGGCCGTCTCACTATTTAAAACTCGCGTGGTGAACCGGCCACAGCCCCGTGCCTACAGTTTCTCCTGTATCGCATCTAGTCCCCATCATCGAGTATAATGAGCGTGCGTCATTCAAAGGCGATGCGAGGACGCCTCGCACTCCCGAAGCTTCCGCGAAACGGAATATGCGTCTTTGCATTTCGCACTGCCCGCCGCCGCGGCGAAGTGCTTTGGAGTGCGACGAGTCCTCGCGTCGCTTTCACGGGGGTTTGAGGGATTACGTCGTCGATGGCAGATTTGAAACGAAGTCTGCGATCGATTTGAGAATTCTTTGATCGACATCTTCCTGCGTTTCGCCCGCCGCCTTGAGCTGGCGCTTCGGCACACGCAAGGAATGATCGCCGCCCTCAACCACGTGCAAAAAGTTTGGCGCTTTCATGTCGGCTCGCACCCGCTCCAGCAGATCCAGCGGACACAGCGCGTCGCGCGTGCCTTGCACAAACAGGATGGGCGTAGTCAGCGCGCGCAAAACTTCGTCGCGAAGTTTTGTGCGATCGCCCATGGCGCAAAGCGGATAGCCAAGACAAACCAGGCCGTCCACTTTTTCCTCGAGCGACACGTGACATCCGATACGGCCGCCCATGCTCTTGCCGATAAGGAATGTCGGTGTCCGGTTGATGTTTCTCTCGCGCCGCTTCCAGCGCCGCCCGATGCGCTGCGATGAGTTGCGGCAACGGATCGGGCCGTTTCCGCCCGCGCGCATGTAATCGTAGTCGAAAGTCTCGACCTCACCGATCTCCGACAAACGCCGTTTCCAATTTTGCATCCACGGATGCGACGAAGGCGCACCCGCCCCTGGAGCGAAAAGAATCAAACGCCGGCTCACGGGAGTTTCCTGTGCAAAGACTCAGTCCAACACCGCTGTCGCTTCAATCTCGATCAGAAATTCTGGATCTGCCAGAGCCGAGACGCCGATCCAGGTAGCTTGCCGGCGGATTTTCCGCAGAAAAGAATTCTCTTAAAGCAGTGCCCACCGCTGTTCCGCTCTCGGCTTGATAGTCCACGACGTAAATCCGCAGAGCAACAACGTCTTTTAACGTGCCGCCAGCCGCTTCCATCGCCGTTTCAAGGTTACGGAATGCTTGCCTTGCCTGCTCAAGAACGCTGTCTCCACCGACGATGTTCTTCCGTACGTCCCAAGCCGTTTGTCCAGAGATGAACACCATCTTTCTCCCGGTGGCAATCACCACCTGGGAAAACCCATGCGGCAAGCTCGGGAACAGACTATTCGGATTAATGTATTCCTTTGGCATAAGTCACTGGCGGTTGAGCCGGCTGGTTAGATGGTCGGCCTGATCTGCGGAGCATTCGGTGCACGAGGTGATCGACGCAATCGTATGAGGACGACAAATGAAGTGATCAACGAGATGACAAACACGCCGATCGCCACGACAAACCCAATCAGTACAACCGGCACCCAGTCGATAGGAAAGCGGAACGGTCATCAGCCAGAAGCAATAGCCAGCCGAAATCAGAGCAAGCACGCCGATCAGCACGGCGACCTTCAAAACCGGTTTGGTTTTCATGACTCACGAACTGTTCATAAACTCATGAACCGCGTAACGATTTATTGCGCTGGCAGCTTTAGCTTTCTTTGCAAACTCTTCCCACGGCTGCAGTTTCCAAGGATGCATTTCGTATACAAAAACTCCGGACTTCACTGCCGGGTCGTTCGCCACTATCGCCTTTGCCTCTGCCTCGTTCAGAAACTTCCAGCAGGACAGCTCCACCTGCATTGTCGGTAAGGGGACCCGCCAGCTTCATGGAACCTTTGATGTAAAGACTCAGCATGTACTTTCCGTGCTCCTCGAGTGGTTGCTCCATCACCGACTTTTCCGGTCAACCACGCGGGACCCGGCCGATAGAGGACAAGCGCACGTCGCTTTGGTTGCTGTTTCCTGCGGATTGGCCGTTTTGGTGAGGCTCTGTGCCGGGGAATATGTCGGCGCAGAGCTGGTACAAGAGAATAATGCGACTATTCTTATCTTCGAAATCATTGGTTAAACCTCATCATGCAATCACATCCCGCACTGTATCGTAAGAGCTGCTCTTCGATCGAAATGTGCACACGCGTTATAAGGCCCACCGAGACAGAGATGCTTGACCCAGCTATTTTGAAAAGTAGCGTGGTAAACCACGAGCAGGGCATCGTCGCTAGATCAAACGTCGCACATCAAACATCAAACATTTTCGTTTCTCCCGACCATCTGGTCAGGGGTGAGCGTGGCATCATTCATTCAGGCCTTAAGCAAGTTCGGCAAGGTCGGCACGCAGCGACATGATGTGCCCGAGCGCTGTTGAACCCTCGGAGATCATCTCGAAAATCTTGGAACTCGAACCCGGGAGCAACGTCACACCCAAGAAGCTATATTCTCGAGAGGCCTTGCGGCCTTGCCAACACCCCAGCGGATACGCACATCGGATGAGATTTGAACTGCCTCGCCCGAGCACCTCTTGATGTAGGACGTCTCGGTCATCAATCCAGTAGACCTCAGTGGATCTCCTTCATAGAAGTGCCAGATCTCATCGACGCGACCCGGTGCCAACGCCCGTACTGGCCCTTCGTGAGCAAAAATAAATCGTCGTCAACGCGAGCGCGCTGATCTCTCGTCCAATGGCTGCACTTTAGCGCGGATCGGAGTTCCTCCCGGAAATACTCCCCTCGGGATGGGGTTGCAGACCGAGCTCGCTGATCAGGTTCTTTGCACGTTTATGCATCGCTCTGCTGCGGACTTCCTGGGCTAACGACAACAACCGGAGCAACCACTGTCGTCCACCGACACCGTAGTTAACCGCGTCCCCATTATTCCGGTGCCGTTGCGGCGCATGGTGGCGCGTGGTGCTCGAGCCATTGCTCGATCGGTTCGTCTCTTAGCACGAACCGAAACCCTTGCGCCACGTTTGCGTCAGTTGTCCACGTTTGCACATCGAGATCTTCGAACGGCACGGTGTCGGCACGGACCTCGTTCCCACCTTCCTCGATCGTGATAAAGTGGAGCTGATCGTTGAGCGCGCCAGGTAGTCCGTCACGGTGTGCGCTGCGCGCCGTTCTGAACACCAGCTGCGGGGTGGGAAGGCGAGGCACTGCCGACAACTACGTATGTGGGCGATGGAGAATGAAATTCCAGACGGGATACGGAACGGGATCCGGAACAGGATACGGAAATGGAACGGGAATGCAAGTATGGAAGGAACCACTGCCGGAGCGCGCTGCTGAATCCATCGCCGCCAACTACTTTCACACGCTGGTCGTGCAGCAATGGACGCGATGCGGTGTGGGTTGGGAAGAGGCTGCTCCACTCGAAAGAGCGGCCCGAAAACCGCGCAACAAATCGTGCGCGCATGCGTCATCCTCCGCGGAACACTCGCAGATTGTGATTATGCGCCGCGATCGAATGCCATCAACCTCGAACGCGAAGTGGCTAAATCCGCACATCGAACATTTCGCTCGTTGTCTGCAGCCTTTGCGACTGGCGTTTCGTGGTGCAGCACGACCGGTTCTCCTAAAACTGCCTTTTGCCTTGCGTCCAGTAGCAACACCGCTTGCTACGCCGCCACACCGGCGGCGATAAATTCGCCCCACGCCCACGACGACGATCGCAATCCATGACGCACTGAACCGAACACAACCCACGCGACAAAGAACGCGTGCGTGCTGGAGCAGTGAAGTAGTACGAGACGATAATGAGAGAGGCGGCGAATGCAGCAAAGAAGCGAATCAGCCAGGCGTCTAGAGTTTCAAACCATGGCGCCACGCACATGCCCGAGACCATCTGGTCGGCGGGGCAGAAGAGCTCCGCCAGCAGAGTGCGCAACTACTGCCTGTGGAACAGCGCAGCGATCCACGCTGCGATGCAAACTGTTGGCAGCGGTATCCAGCGAACCACGCGCATACGCTTAACGAGATCAAGATGAGCAGTGGCAGGTTGACGTCGTTACACCCAGCACTTTGAAAATCAACGCGCGCGCAGCCTCAAAGCACTACAAAGTGCTGGGTTGGCGCGGAGTGAGCTCTAATCTTCGACGTTGCTTCCAAATCTTTGGCGAAAATGCAGACAAGGTTTCCATTAGCGCGACGAAGTCGACGACGGAGCCACTTGTTAGGGCGGCGCCGACGCGGTCGAGATGGCCGCGTGCGCGCCCTGGCGATCCGCGATTCCGTTATTCCGCCCACGATCAATTTGGAAAACCCCGATCCCGAGTGCGACCTCGATTACACCGCGCTGGTCGCAGAAAAATCCGCACCGCGATCAACAACTCCTTCGGCTTCGGCGGCCACAACGCCACGCTCGTTCTAACGGAATACACCGGCTAGCAATCGCGCGACCCGAATCGCTCGACAGACTTGCGGTCCCTGCGCACAGAAAATTCTTGCCAACGAATTGTTGGTTTGGTTTAACTCTGTGCCGTGGAACCCCGTTCGCCCAGAGCTCGATCAATTACCAGGGCCGCTGCATGCGGACGTTGCTGGGGAGCGAGTAGCATGGCCCGCCCAGCAAAAAAGCCGGTTCAGACGCCTGCGAAAAAACGGCTCGGAGATTGCCGCGCGAGCTGTTGGTTGACCTGTATGCAGCGCGGCAGTATTTGCGGCTCGATACACTCAAGGAGGTCGGTTTGCGAATGCCGGTGGAGGTTTATTTCAAAGACCCGGCCGTCGCCGCCGAGTTCGAAGGCGCCGGAATCGACGATGATTTCACCACGCCGTGGGAGCCCGGTCTTCGTGACGGCCCGACCAGCGCGCGATTCGCCGTCGTCGACTACGATTCAACCAGAAACGATGCTGACGCCTCCGGCCATCTGGGACCGGAAAAACAGTTGTTATGTCGCACCCGACGGCAAGACGGTCCTCGATGGAAAAACCAAAGACCTTTATCAGTATCACCAACTCAGTGTCTGGGCCAACGTTCAAAATACCCTGGAATTCTTCGAGAGCAGATTCGCGCTTGGGCCGCAGGATCAGTTGGGGGTTCGAGGGTAGCCGGCTGACCATCGTTCCGCACGCCGGGAACGGAGAGAACGCCTATTACGACCGAGACAGCAAGTCGCTGCAGCTTTATTGGTTCGAAAGCGATAAGAGTGCCGTCTTTACCTGTCTGTCCTCCGATATCGTGAACCACGAATTCGGCCACGCCGTGCTCGACGGGCTGCGTCCCCATTATTACGAATCCGTTGGCGCGCAGACCGCGGCGTTTCACGAGTTCTTCGGCGATCTAACCGCCATCCTGATGGCGTTTCGCAACAATGCATTTCGCAAAGTCGTGCTCAAGGAAAGTGAAGGCAAGCTGACCGGCGCTCAGTTGCTAGCCGGGCTTGCGCGCAGCAGTTCGGCAGGGCGACCCAGAATGCCCCTTATCTTCGCAGCGGCTTGAACGATAAAACGATGAAGTCTGCTGGCGGACACTCTTGAGCCGCACGCGCTGTCAGAGGTGATGACCGGCACGATGTTCGACATCCTCATGGGCATATTCGCCAAGCACCAAAAAACGAAGTTAAGCGTGCAAAGAAGGACGGCGGAAGGAAGAAGCCGAGCGACATACGCGCGCTGGCCGACACCGTCCCTCGAATGCAGATGCTTGCGATTCAGCCGCTCGATCTTTTGCCGCCATGCTCGGTGACGTTCCGGGATTACGCGCTGGCGGTGCTTCGTGCCGCGCAGATCACCGACCCGACCGATCCATCGGGTTATCGCGAGTTGATGCTCGATTGCTTCATTAAGCGCGGCGTGCTCAAGGAAGCGGACCGGAAGCCGCTAATGGCGCCAGCGGCGGTGTTCAAGCGTCCGACGCTCGATGTCTACCACTCCGTGGATTCCATCGCGGCCTCGCGCGGCGGCGCCTACCGCTTCCTCGACGACAATCGCGCCAAGCTGCTGATTCCGCTCAACGCGGACCTCATCATCCCCGAGATCGTGCGTGCCAGCAAATCCACCCGGGACGGACTGCCGCAACCCGAGCAAATTATCGTGCAATATCTTTGGCGCGAGGAATTGCTGCTCGAAGGAGCCCGCTTCGGTCGATTCGCCGGGGAGCGGACGACGATGCTGTGCGGCGCTACCATGGTGCTCGACCAGAACGGCAACCTGATTCATTGGGCGCGCCAGCCTGGCAGCGTCAGCGTAGGCGATTCGAAAGCGGCGCAAGCCGACCAGGCTGACGGTGTGCGTCGGCGCAGGAGCTTCTGGATACCATCGCGGCGCGGATCGCGGCGGGGATGATCGGCGAAACGATTGGCGGAGAACTCGGCCTCCTCGAACGGGCTTCGCCTCCGTTCACCGTTCAGCGCGTCGATGGAGAGGTACGCTTCGGCCTCGCGCCGCACTTCTCGCTCCGCGGAGATGCCGATCACGACGACACGGGAGACCGGCAATGGCAGATAAGCTTCTAATCCGGCTCTTCGACGTAGGCCTCGGCGATTGCATCTATTGCCGCATCCCGAAAGCCCACACAGAGTGGCCGGGATTTTCACATCCTGATCGACTGCGGGACGTTGAGCAGCACCGAATATCTGTCCAAGGCCATCGAGACTCTCAGAGACGCTCCTGCCATCGATTGACGGCAAGCATCACGTCGATCTGTTGGTCGTAACCCACGAGCACAAAGACCACATGACTGGCTTTGGCATGGATCTTTGGGGCGAGCTTTCTTTTGGCGCGATCTGGATGAACGCCGCAATGGACCTCAATCATCCGGAAGCGAAACGGGCAAAAAAGCTTCATAGTTTTGCGGCGGAGGCGATGGAGCGGGCGTTGCGGTTGAATCTCGCTCTCGGCCCGCAGCTGACGGAATTTGCGGCCGCCATGGCGCTCAACAAGACCGCGATGACGACGCTCCGCGAAACTCTGCCGAAGGCGAGCAAAATCAAGGCGACGTATGTTCATTCGAAGTCGAGCAAGAAGGATCTCGACCTGCCGCTGAAGGGCGCGACCGTCAGCGTGCTCGGCCCCGAAAGGACATCGATTTCTTCTATCTGGGCAAGGAAGGCGATCCCTCGCTCCGTAACGCTTTGGGATTCATCGACACCGGCCTGCCGGATCCAGCGACGGCGGTGCCGGAACCAGGTGATATTCGAACCCGACGAATATGGACCCTGGCGATTTCCGCCAGTTGCGTTCGCGCATGCTCTCCACCGCGCTCGCCTTCGCCGATCTCGACGGCAAGGTCTGCAACAACACCAGCGTCGTTCTTCTGATCGAATGGAAAGGCAAACGGTTGCTATTCGTAGGCGATGCCGAATGGGATGCTGCGTTCAAGGAAGGAAAAGGAAACTGCTCTTGGAACGTGATGTGGAATCTGCGGAAGGAACGAATTAAAGGTCCGCTGGCTTTCTACAAGATTGGGCATCATGGCAGCGTCAATGCGACGCCGTGGGGAATGACGCCGGCCGCCAGCAAAGGGCGAGCCACTCGCCATTCTCGATGCGATCCTGCCACTGAAGTCGAAAGCAAAGGCAAAGGCGATCGTTTCGACGCGTCGAGGGAACTACCCGACGATCCCGCGCACCGATCTCCTCGCCGAGATCGGGACGCGGGTGTCCAATACCAGGAACTACGCCGACGCGTTCAAAAGGCCGGCAAAAAGACTTCAGACGTGCCGCTGTTCGACGATAAGGAAAAGAAGTCGTTCGCAAAACCGCAGCCATTACGGACCGATCTCGAGCGAATGCTGGTCGACTCCCACAGGCTTCGTCGACGTCGAAATCGATCCGTAATCGCGGACAACGGCCCGTTTTACGCCAGCGAGACCGCCGCCTGCGCCCTCGCCATTCGCGACTCCGTCATTCCCCGACGATCAATCTCGAAAACCCCAACCCGGAATGCGATTACACTCCGTTGGTCGCGAAAGAGGAAAAGATCCGCACCGCGATCCAACAACTCCTTGGGCTTCGGCGGCCACAGCACGACGTTCGTCCTGGTGCATGTGCTGAATCGCCCAGGAATCAGGGTGCGCAGCCCGTTGGATTGAAGTGACGTAACGGCGCCTCAGGAAAACAATTTCGGCAGGACGTTAGCAACGAAATCCACCAGGCCGTGACCGATCATGTTTGCCGCCAGATCGCGGCGCCACAGATAGAATCCGGTCAGGATTAAGCCTGCTGCGAATGCGATGAGAATGTTGGCCGCGCCGCCTGACCAATGGCCAAGCGAAAAGATCACCAGCGGAATCGCCACCGACCAGAACCGGCCCAGACCAATCATCTGCAAGCGTTCGATCGCGTAGCCGCGATAAAATAATTCTTCCACCACTCCGGCGCGGAAAACGATCGCGGTGATCAACCATAGCGGCAGTTTCTCGAACGCGGCAGAGCCGGGACCATGTCCGTAGCCGGTGAGATAAGCCAGCGCGACCGACAACCACTGCCGATACGATCGCGATGATGAAGCCCCACAAGATGGATTTCCACCAGCGCGCGGTGCCGAGTCCGATGGAACGCATGGGCAAATGTTCGCCGCGCCGGATGATCACAATGAGAGCCAGCGCGCTCACCCAGATCAGGGCTTCCTTTAGAAGTGCCGAGGCAAACGTGGTTTCAGGGACGAAGAACACGAATACCTGGCGGATCGCGACCATGGCGAAAAGCGCGATGGCCAGTCCGGCCCACGTTGCGCGCGACACTTTCGTGCTAACCGACGACTGGTTAGAGGTGAGACCGAACGGCGCGCCGACGTTGTCTGTTTCCATAAATTGTCCAAATAAGATGCCGGGACGCGCAGTTTGGATTCAAGAAAATACGAGACGGTCTCACGCGACGATGCGTTCGCGGGTTGTCATTGGCGCTGTCAAGTCACCTCGCCCTTTTCAAGGGCGAGGCGATCTGATCGCCGTTGGCAGGGCGAGGACGCCTGCCCTACAACACGTTTTGATCGCGTTTTGGTTGCGTCACACCGATTGCAGCAATGAATCGCGCCTTCAGCGCTGTGAGTCGCTTGGTCGCGACGCCTGCAGACGTTGCCTCAGGCTACGATCCTGAATTGCTGATCGCCTTCGGCGCTATCACGTCAGCATGTCCGCTATTGCACGGTCACAAGTGTGCCGACTGGAATTTCGGAGAAGAATTTGCGCGCAGTATCTGCCGGCAACCGGATGCAGCCGTGCGATGCCGGATAGTTCGGCACATAACCAGCGTGCATTCCAAAATCGAGACAGCTCAGGCGCATGAAATACGGCATCTCGACGTGGTAAATGGTGGAACGATGGTTGCGTTCCTTGTTGGTGATCACAAACTCGCCCCGCTTAGTCGAGTAACCCGACCGACCGGTGGAGCATCGCGCGTGATATATCGGTTTGCCGTCCCTGACGAGAGCGACGCTTTGCATCGCCAGAGAAATTTCGACCCGCAACTTATCCGGCGCAGGCCCGCCGCCGAGAAGGATTTGCGCGGAACGCCAGTGCCCGGTCTCCGCGGCGACATCCAATGCCGACATTTTGTTCCGGGTCGTTAGGCGCGTCCGGTTTGCTCCGCCGTCGATCAGAGCGCCGCAAATAATCGACCTGGCCCAGACCCGAGGCGAGCATCAGCACCGTTACGCTGCGATCATCTTCGATGTAGCTGCGCAATCCGTTCGGGAGCAGCGCCAGGAAATCTTTGTCGCAACGGGAGGGCAGCACCGTGTTGGGATCTGCTCCGCAATTCAACAGTGTGCTGAACAGAGACACGTTGCTGCTCGCGATCGCATACGCAAGAAACGGCACGTTCTTGCCTTCGGGTGTCGGTGGCGCCGATTGCTTGCTGAGCAGCAACCGGATTTCATCGTTCTTGCCCGCTTGCAGCGCTCTGGACAAAGCGCGCCGCGTGCTGGTCGTCCATTCCGGCATCGTCGGCAAACGCTGCTCCACGGTTTTAATGATCTCCGGATGCCCGCCATCGAGCGCAAAGCTCAGAAGGTCTTGTCCGTCCGCAGCATGGTTTTTCCGGCTGAAGATTGGTTGAGCGCGCCAGGAGCAACCGGAACATTTCCAGATCTCCGTGCATCGCTGCCGCCATTACTGGCGTAAATCCATTCTTGTCGGCGAGATCAACAGCGGCTCCGGCATCGAGGAGCCGGCGCGCCGTTTTCCAATCCTGTTGCGACGTCGCGATCAACAATGGCGTGCGGCCTTGCCCGTCGCGTCCGTTTGGATCGACGCGTTCCATCAGACATAAATCGATGAGCGAATCGCGCTGAATCGTGACGGCCCGCACCAGTTCGTCCGGGGAAATGGTGATGCGCGAAGGAGGTTCCGGCCCGATGGCGATTACCCACAAAGCAATCAAAATCAGGGCTACAACGCCCGCTCGTAAGACAAATCGCCTGTGAAAGATGCGCATATTGATGGCTGGGCCGCCAATCATACGATTCTGGTCAAGGAATCTGGCACGGCTACGACGGAACTGCGAGTCCGTCTTTGAGTGAGGCGGCCACAGGACCGTTTTGCTGCGGCGAACCGCGATTGGACGCAGCGGGTTGAACGTTGCATGTTGGCTACTGTCAAAATTCCAACCTATGCGTTTGTCCATTTTCGCACTGTGTCTTGCGCTCAGTAATTCGTTTGCGGCGCAACCGGAGGTCGTGCCCAATGATGCCGGTCCACTGAATCCATCCGCGGCTGAAGCAGGCAAGGACGTCGTTCATCAATTAAACAACGCTTTTGCAAAAGTGTTCGAAACCGTCGCGCCGGGCGTTGTCATCATTGAGACATCCAAGAAAAGTGAAATCAGCGAGAGCTCGCCACTCGACGATCTGTTTTTCAAGGGCCGCCGGATGAAAACCGGCCGCGCCGGAGTCCCGGCACGCCGCGACCGGTTCAAAGTGAAGGCTCCGGCTTCATTGTGCGGCCCGATGGCTACATCCTCACGAACGTGCACGTGATCGAGGATGCGGACAAAATCGACGTGAAATTACGAGATGGCCGGGAGTTTCCCGCGCGAGTCGTGGGCGCCGACGAGAGGACGGACATTGCGGTCATCAAAGTTGACGGAAAAGATTTGCCGGTCGTCCAGCTCGGCGACAGCGATGCAGTGCGCGTGGGGCAATTTGCGTTCGCGATCGGCGCGCCGTTCAAGCTCGATTACACATTTACTTACGGCGTGATCAGCGGCAAAGGCCGGAGCAAATTGCTGCAGTCAGGCGGCTACTCCATCTCAGATTATTTGCAGACCGATGCGTCGATTAATCCGGGAAATAGCGGCGGACCGCTGTGCGATATCGACGGGAAAGTGATCGGCATGAACACGCTGATCAATGGAATGAACCGCGGGCTGGGCTTTGCGATTCCCATCAACATGGCCAAGGACATCGGCGGCGAACTCATCGCTGGACGCAAAATCGTGCGACCCTGGCTGGGCATTCGGATCGAAACGCTTGGCGATGATCCGTCGATCCGCGAGTTGTTTAAAGGCGCGGACAAAGGCGTGGTGGTTCGCACCATCGAAGCGGACGCTCCGGCCTCGAAGAGCAACCTGCGTCCGTTCGACGTGATCACGCATGTCGATGGGAGTGCGATCACGTCCGATTCACAGTTGCAGCATGAAATTTTGAAAAAGAAAGTCGGTCAGAACGTCGAGCTGACGGTTTGGCGCAAAGGCCAGGCGATAAAGGTGCCTGTGAAGACTGGCGAATTGCCAGACGAGATCACCCGCGCGTCAAATCAGCCGGTCCAACCGAGCGAACCCAAACCGCAGGACGTCGGCAAATTTGGATTGCAGGTGCAGGAACTGACGAAAGATGTCGCAGAGCGCCTCCATCTATCATCGCAGCAGGGCGTAATCGTAACCGACGTGGAAGACAACAGCATCGCCGCTGCTCAGGGCATTGAACGCGAAGACGTGATTACCGAGGTGGACGGGAAGCCTGTGACGAACGTGCAATCATTCCGCGATGCGCTGAACAAGGCCGATCCGAAGCGCGGCGTGCTTCTTTATCTTGACCGCAAAGGCAGCAAAACTTTCGCGGTGTTGAAAGCAGGCGGCTAAAGACTGTAGCGTCCGCTGTCCTCAGCGGATAAACGCGTAGTTCAGCTCTGGCCGTTTTCGAAAGCGGATGCGCTGAGGACAGCGCACACTACAGCACCTAGGGCGCTATAGCGCTGCCGATTTCGCTCTACGCTTTCCGGCTGCCGACGATCACCAGCACGATTCCGCCGACCAAACAAATCCCGCCCAATACCGGCGGAAACGGAATGGTCTTTTGCTTTTCAGCTGTCGCCTGAATAGGGCCGAGATCGAACACCTTTTCGCGCTTGGTGTACGTGATCCCGCCATACGCCAACGCGATGATGCCGATAACGATAAGAATGATGCCGATAATTCCGGCCGGCTTCATCGCTTCGACGTTATAATGCGCGGCGTCCTGAGATCAGTTGGATAATCAGCACCACAACCGCGATCACGAGCAGGATGTGAATGAACCCGCCCAGCGTGATGCGAGCTGACTAATCCAAGCAGCCATAGCACCAGCAGAATAACGAATATTGTCCAGAGCATAGGATTGTTCCTTTCGGTTAAACATACCTATCTTCGCACGAGCCACTTCCGTTGCGCTTATGCGAAATCAGAAATTTTTAAGGTTTCTCCAGCGCTGCGCGCAAATTCCAGTCGTTCGCCTCGAGCAAGCCGCGATGCAGATTCGTAATCGCGTTGGGTCACTTCGGCCACGATCCGCACGGCACGGTCGCGCAATTTCGTGCTCGTGGTGTGCAGATCGATCATGAGATTGCCGCGCACTTTCCCAAGTCCGATCATCGCGCCCGTGCTGATAATGTTGAGCGCGACCTTTGTCGCGGTCCCGGCTTTCAATCTCGTGGACCCAGCCAGAATTTCCGGTCCGACAGGAAGCGTGATTAGCAGATCGAACATCGCTGTAGGCAGCGGCGCCGTGCGGCTGTCATCCGGCCGGCCGACAGCGCCGGTGCCGGCTACATGTGCGGATTGCAGGTAAGCAAAATTGTTTTCGCGCCTAACGACTTCGCCCGGGCGAGCGCGCCGCGCACAAAAGGTGTCCGGCCGCTGGCTGTGATTCCAATCACCACATCAGCGGGCTTCACACCCCGCTCATCCAAAGCGAATGCGCCGGCGCTCTCTTCATCTTCTGCGCCTTCCACGCTCCGATGCAACGCCGTGACTCCGCCCGCGATTACTCCCTGCACAAGATGCGTCGGCGCGCCGAAGGTGGGCGGAATTTCGCTCGCGTCCAGAACGCCGATGCGTCCGCTGCTCCCCGCGCCGACGTAAAATAAGCGGCCACCGTTTCGCAGTGATTCCGTCACAGTTTCAATTGCGCGAGCAAGATCCGCGGTGGCAGCCCGCAAAGCGTCCTGGACAAACTTCTCCTCCTCAACAAACAATTGAACCAGCTCGTGAGCGGTCATTTTTCCAGATTTTGCGAGCGTGGATTGCGCTGCTCCGTTAACGCGGCAGCCAAACCATCGATCTCGCGTTGCGACGGCTGCGGGTGAAACGTCGCGTGATCGTGCGCTTCTGCTGCGAGCCACGCAGCGCCCAGCTCAGGCGCGCGTTCGGCAGTTGTTACGCGAGCATCGGGAAGATTCTTCTTCAGCCGCCGGCGAAACGCGTGCGTGTAGATCGAGTCGCGGTAAAAAAGGCCGCCCATGAGAACGACCTTTGGCGCGAGCAGATGCAGGCGGTCGGCGACCGCCTCGGTGTATTCGCATAGCACGCGCGCGCCTTCTTCGATGATCTCCATCATCCGCGCATCGCCGGCGGCGCCAGCCTCAAACACGACCGGAGCGAGCATGGCGATCTCCATTTTGTCCGCCGTTTGGACCCAGCGAACAAGTTCATCAAAGTTGTTCAACGAAAGCGCATGCAGGATCTTCGCGGTGAAATCCATTTCGGCGCGATGCAAATCGTGTTCGCGCAAAATCAGGCGGAGCGCCTGCATGGAAAGAGAATAACCGCCGCCGGCGTCGCCCAAAATGTGGCCCCATCCGCCGGCTCGCTCGATCCTGTCGCCGCGGCGGCCGGTTACCGATGATCCACTTCCGGCGTTGACGACGATGCCATCGCCATGATCGAGCGCCGCCGCGAGGCCGGAATCGCGGTCGCTGCCCGTCACGATTTTCGCTTTCGGCCAGATCTCGAGGCAGATTTGCCTGAGCGCGTCACGGTCTTCGGCTGTTGCGCAACCGGCAAGGAAAACTCCAGCGCAATCGATTTGCTTCGGCAGTTCGGCAAGGATCGCGCGCAAACGCTCGGGCGCGGTGAGGCGAAAATTCGAGGCCTGCAGTTTTCCTTGCTCCAGAATGCGAAATTCCGAGCCGGGATCATCCCGACCTGTCGGGACTACGGTTTCGACCAACGCCCAGGCGGTTTTCGTGCCGCCGCCTTCCACCCCGAGGATGCGCTCACCGGGTTTCACGATTGGTTATGCATAACTGTTCTTCCAGGCAATTTGAAAGCTCGTTGCTCGTTAGCGCTGTCATCCTGAGCGGAGCGAAGCGGAGTCGAAGGACCCGCGAAATTACCTTCCGTTTTGCCAGACGACGATTCCGCGACTTCGCTCGGACATGACGACGTTCCGACGCATTGCCGAGCTTTCGCACGCTCGTATCGTGCTCAACATCGATGGACCGAACCGAAGCCGAGAAAAACATCGCGCAATTGCGAGAGGAAATCCGCAAGCACGACCGGCTGTATTACCAGGACGCCGCGCCCATCATCAGCGACCGCGAGTACGACCGGCTCTACAAGGAGCTTGTTGATCTCGAAACGCAGTTTCCTGATCTCCTCACGCCCGATTCGCCAACTCAACGCGTCGGCGGAAAACCGCTCCAGGCGTTTGCGCAAATCCAGCACCGCGCGCCGATGCTTAGCCTCGACAACACCTATTCCGAAGAAGAGGTGGCGAATTTTTACAAACGAATCACGCGCCTGTTGCCGGACGAAAAATCCCCGTCGTCATTGAGCCCAAAGTGGATGGCGTTGCGGTGTCGGTGATGTACGAAAAGGCCGGCTGAAGTATGCCGCGACGCGCGGCGACGGTCTTGTCGGCGACGACATCACGCAAAACATCAAAACAATTCGCTCAGTGCCGCATCAGCTGCGCGGCGATGCGCCAGACATTTTCGAAGTCCGCGGCGAAGCTTATCTCGACAAGGCCGGCTTCGAGAAATTGAACCGGGAACGCAAAGCCGCGGGTCTTCCGCTCTTTGCGAATCCGCGCAATGCTGCTGCCGGTTCGCTAAAGCATCTTGATCCAAAAGCGGTCGCGCAACGCCCACTCGGAATCGTTTTTACGGCACCGGCGCAGTTGAAGGCGCGGACGTCGATCTTCACTCGAAGATTTTTCGACTGTTCAAGAAACTCGGTCTGCCAACCCACGAAGATTGGTGGCTGGCCGATTCGATTGACCAGATTCTAAAAGCAATCCGCAACCTCGATGACATCCGACGCAATTTTCCGTACCAAACCGACGGCGCAGTAATCAAAGTGGACGCGCTCGCGCAGCGGGAGCAGCTCGGGTTCACCGCGAAATCGCCGCGCTGGGCGATCGCTTACAAATACGCGGCGGAACGCGTCGAGACCCGCTTGCAACGACATCATCATTCAGGTCGGACGCACCGGAATCCTCACGCCTGTAGCGGTGCTGGAGCCTGTGCTGGTGAGCGGGAGCACCGTCGCCCGCGCCACCTTGCACAACGAGGACGAAATCAAACGCAAAGACATTCGCATCGGCGACACCGTCGTGATCGAAAAGGCGGGCGAAGTCATTCCCGCCGTGGTTGAAGTTGTGAAATCGAAGCGGCCACGAGACACGAAGCCGTTCGATTTCGCAAAACACATTCACGGAAAATGTCCCGTATGCGGCGGTCCGATCCGGCGCGACCCTGAATTCGTCGCGTGGCGCTGCGAAAATCTGTATTGCCCGGCACAGACGACGCGGCGCGTGGAATTCTTCGCCGCGCGCGGCGCGCTCGATATCGAAAGCATCGGCGGAATTGTCGCGGACAAACTTGTTGAGCGCGGCCTCGTGCGCGAGCCGCTGGATCTTTTCGACTTAAAGGTCGAGCAACTCGCGAAACTGAATCTCGGCACAGAGGAAGCCCCGCGCGTTTTCGGCGAGAAAAACGCGACCAAGGCGATCAACGCGATCGAGCGCGCGCGAACGTTGCCGCTATCGCGCTGGCTCTTTGCGCTGGCGATTCCTGATGTCGGGAAGACGACAGCAACCCAGCTCGCCCGCTTCCATGACACGATCCAGGACGTTTCTAATTCGCAATTGCTCCGCGACGTCGTGGACTATCACGAAAAGCGCGGCGACAAGAAATCTGCCAAAGAAATCGCCGACCGATTAATCAAATCGGGATTTGCGAAACCATCGAAGAGCAAGGCAGGCAAGGACGGTATCGTAACCGAAGTCGGTCCCGTAGTCGCGCAGAGTGTCCTCCATTTCTTCGCGTCGCCGGCTGGCAAAAAGATTCTACGGCGATTAAAAGAACTCGGCATTCGAGCCGAAGAGCGAAAAAGTCTCGGCGAAGAAAGCAGCCGAACTGCCGCTGGCGGGAAAAACGTTTGTTCTGACCGGCACGCTGCCCTCAATGACGCGTGAAGAAGCCACGGAAAAATCGAAGCGCTCGGCGGTCACGTCACCGGCAGCGTAAGCAAGAAACCGATTACGTCCTCGCCGGCGCCGAACCCGGCAGCAAATTCGACAAAGCAAAAGAGCTCGGCGTAAAAATCATCGACGAAGCTGAGCTTCGGAAAATGTTGTGACCGGACTTTCGCGTCCTGACTGCACCACCACGGCAGGCCGCGTGCTATCTACGGCGAAGGCGTCGCGTCTTCGTCGAGCGACATGGGGATTACGCCAGGGATTGTGCCGGGCGAAGCGAGCAGCATACCGGTCTTGCTGGCTGGATGCATCGTCGCTTGCACTTGGAAAGTCATTTTTGATCTCCGCGCATCACGGTGATCGGGACGGCGTCTCCAGCAGTGATGTAGAACGAGGCGTCAAATACATCCTCGGGATCGCTTATCTTTTTCTTCCCCACTTGTAGCAGCACGTCGCCTTCTTTAAGCCCCGAGCGTGCCGCCGGTGCGTCCTCCGCCACCTGTGTTACCATCGCTCGCGAGCCCTCGACTTGTTGCGACGCGGGCGAAACATTGTTCACCCCGATCCAGCCGTGTCGGGCCTCGCCGAAACGAACAAAGTCGCTGCGAATTTTCTCCGCAGCCTCGATCGGCACAGCGTAACAGGCGGAATTATTTTCGAGACCGCTAACGACGATCCCAACCACTTCGCCTTTCATGTTCAACAGCGGAGCGCCAGCCTCGCCGCGCTGGGTCGGAGCGTTCACGCGTAAATGGATGGTGGAAAAATAGCGGCCGAGACATTTCCGGTCGAACCCAGCCATCCATGCCGAAGTTCGGTGTCTTCGGTAGATCCAGAGGATAACCGATCGATATGACAGGGGTCGCCATTTCAAGTTCCTCGGATTTACCAATCGGCAGGGCCGGCGTGGTCTCGTCCACTTTCAAGATGGCTGTCCCGCTGCGGATGTCTGCCACGAGTTGGCGCGCCGGATATTTCTTACCGCCGAATTCGACTGTGAAATTGCCGGCTTCGCCTCCGACGGTGTACGCAGTGTAAAGTGTCCCCGTCGGGTCGACGAAAAATCCGGTGCCGCAAATCTCGCTGTGCTTATCTACGCCGTGAATCTTAACCACCGCTTTGGCGGCCCGCTCGAAAAGCTCTCGGACCTGGTGGCTGATCGTCGCCGTGGCGGATTGCTCCTGGGCGAAAAGCAAGCCCGCGCCTGAACAGAAAACCAGCGCGAATGCGACGACCGCGCGGCGCTTAGAACCTGAAAGTGGGCTCATAACTCACGGGGACGCTATCGAGCACGTAGCGTGGCGGGGCGGCTCGGTGAGTCTGGGCGCTTTCACGAAAACTGCGAAGCGGCTGCGTCCTGAAAATCTGCGTGGCGACCGGAGATGCAAGATTCCATTCTTGGTCGGCATTCACCGGCACCGATAAAGTGAGCGGACTCTGAGTGGCGACGCGAGCCGTCTCGGGTTGCTGATAAACCTTTAATGAGAAGATAGCTGCGCAAACGAGCATTGCGGCGACCGCAGTGGGATACGAGGCCAGCGAACGCATATCCAGCTGCAACATGAAATTGTGAGCGCGTTCCAGGCAGATGCGCCAAAGCGGCTGGCGCAGCAATTCATCGCGTTGCCGGCGATGGAATTCGTGGAGGAAATTTTCGAAATAACCGGGTGGCGGTTGCTCATATCGCTTCAGCCGAAGCAGCCTCGCGATTTCGTTATCGTTAAACTCGTCCATTTTTTTGCAGCCGTTACGAGACAGGATTTTTCCGAAATTCGTCCAGGTAATTTTGCAACTGCCGGTTCGCGTAAAAGAGCCTCGAACGTACCGTTCCTTCCGAGACGCGCAAGATTTTACTGATTTCGGCGTGAGGCATTCCCTGAATATGGAACATGGTGACAACTGCTCTGTGATCTTCAGACAACTTCATCATGGCCTCGTTCAATCTTCGCTGCAGCTCTGAGAGGTCGGCTTCCCGCACGGGACTGCTCGTCGCAGTGGCTTCCATGAATTCCTTGTCGTTTTGGATGCTCGCGTCCACGTCATCCAGGCTCAATTGAAATCGGCGGCTGCGTTTCTTGAGGAAATTCAGGGTCATGTTCACGGCGATGGAATGAATCCAGGTGTAAAACGAGGATTTGCCGCGGAACCCGCGAATCGCTTTGTAGGCTTTGGCGAAAATGTCCTGTAAAAGGTCGTTCGTGTCCTCGTGGTTGGACGTCATGTTGTAGACCAGCCCGTAAAGACGCGGCGTATACTTGACCACGAGATCGTCGAACGCGCTGGCCTCGCCCGCTTGGGTGCGCTTTACCAACTCCTGGTCTGGGTCGCTTCTTGGCTGATCCATCGCCTGGCGCTTAGACTTAACACGCGCCTGCAGACCCGACGATAACAAATCGGTAATTCGGCGAGCAGGTAAAGCGAGGGCGTGATCCATTTTTATGTCGCGCGATCGATCAGCGCCGGTCGCGGATCGACATCAACCAGAGCAAATTGCCCAGTGCAGCAATGAATGCCGCGATATAAGTAAGCGCGGCGGCGTTCAGCACCTTGTTTACACCGACCGCTTCTTCGCCCGGCTGTATGATCCCCATTTCCCGCAGGATGATTTTTGCGCGCCGCGAGGCATCGAACTCCACGGGCAACGTAATCAATTGGAACACCAGCAGAATCAAATAGCACCAGATGCCGAGCGTAATCAGACCGGTGATCCGAAAGAACAAGCCACCGATAATGATGAACGGCAGCATCTGTGACGCGATCATTGTGACCGGCACAATTGCCATACGCGGCTTTCAGCGGCGCGTACGCGCGGGCGTGTTGAATCGCGTGCCCGCACTCGTGCGCAGAGATGCCCAATGCTGCCACCGAAGGCGTGCTATAAACGTTGCTCGACAGGTGCAGCTGCTTCTTCGTCGGATCGTAATGGTCGCCGAGAAAATCGTTTGTCTCCACGACGTCGACATCTTGAATCTGCGCTGCCTGGAGGATTTCGCGTGCGCATTCAGCTCCGGTGATATTCCCGTTCGCACGCACCTTGCTCCAACGGCTAAACGTGCTGGTCACTCGAATCTGCGCCCAAATTCCAATGATCAACGGGACGCCGATGTAGAGCAGCCAGTTGGAACCCAAACCAAAGCCCAATGGGCTGCCGATATACAGCAGACAGCTAGAACCCAAAACAAAACCCAATAAAGGATACATGTGGGGTACTAATTTACCGCGGCAAGGCGACTTGTCACTTCGTCGGGTAGGAGATTTAGACTCCTAATGGCATTGCGCGTTCATTTGGAAGGTGGATCGGCTTCTCCGAAGACGATGCAAACGTTTGGCGCGGTCGCTCCATCACAACGCGCTTGAGGACAACGCGTTCCACCTAGATCTCTAGCTGCTTCGGAAAGCGCGAGAGGATTCGGCAACCTGTCTTCGTGACGACTACCACGTCTTCCTGACGCGCGCCGCCCACGCCGGGATAATACAGACCCGGTTCGACCGTGAGCACCTGCCGATCCTTCAGGACAACTTTTTGCAGGCGCGGATGTTCGTGGATTTCCAGACCGAGGCCGTGGCCGGTTCCGTGGAAAAATCCGACGCGCCGGCCGTTGCGCACTCCGGTCGTGAAACCGCGACTGGCGAATAATTCCTGAATGGCTTTGTGAATCGTCATGCCGTCAACGCCGGCCTTGACTCTCTTTAACGCGAGGGCTTGCCCTGCTTTCACCGTTTCCCAAAGTTTCCGCTGCGCTTCGCTCGCGCGCCCCGCAACACGGTGCGGGTCATATCGCCGAAGTATCCGGTCTTCGCGTCGCGCGGGAACACGTCCAAGATGATTAGCGAATCCGCGTACAGCGGGCCATGGCCGCGCTCGTGGGGTCGCAAGCCTGATCGCCTCCGGCTACGATCGTGCCGGTCGGAACGCCGCCTGCGCGCAAAACGGCGGAATCAATTTCAGCGCGCAGCAATTCGGAAGTCAGCGTTTTACCATTCCAGCGCAGCCGTTTTCCCGAACCTGGTTTCGACGCTTTCAACACTTCAATCGCGCGTTTGAGTCCAGCTTCTGTGATCCGCAAGGCGCGTCCCATCATTTCAATCTCTTTGTCGGATTTGGCTTCACGCTCCGGCCAGAAAAATCCGTCGGTCGCGCGAACGCGGATTTTGTTTGCCGCGAGTTCCTCCGCGTAACCCAGCGGAAAATTTGCGGGCACAGTGGCCGATCTCACGCCTCGTTTTTTCAGAAAATGGGCCAACACTTTCTCGTATGGCGGCGCCTTTTTCGATTTCCCTGCAACTCGCGCTCGAGCTCGCTGAACATTACGAATTCATCCGCGTCAGCTTGCTTGCGGCCGCGATCGATTTCCAGATCGCTCAAGACCAGTGTCCGTTTGCCGTTGCGCTGAAGGAAAATGAATGGATCAGGCGCCCAAAACTTCGTCGCGTAAAGCATGTCGGGATCTTGCTCGCTCGCAGCGACGATTAACTTTGGAATATCCCGTTTAATCTTGCTCATAGGTTCAGTTCCAGAGATTCCTCGACTTCGCTCGGAATGACAAATTGCAAAGCGGCGACGTGTCGCCGCACTCCCAATCAGGTTCTGCGCACTTCCAGTTGTTTTCGCAAGATCCAGTGCAGCACGACAAGCAATACGAGTGTGGACACGATCAGCACCACGGTGTCGAAAGTGAACACGCCGAACGCGATTCCGAAATAGCGTTTCTCGAGACCGAAGAACACGTTCGGCTTATTGCCGCGGCGGTAGTCGTTCTGCTCCATCTCGCCTCTTGAGATCAGGTCCGACACCTTCTGGTTCACGTAGAGTTGGTCCGCTGTGACTGGCCCCTTCGCGTCTTTGAACAACGAGCGATCGAATCTTTGCTTCCCCGCAATGACCGGATCGACCAGCTTCAGATATCGGTCGACGTCCCGCGCGGACGGTCCTTCCAACCCCGAGAGCAGTGCCAATACGTCTTTCAAATCGTTAAGATGCGCTCGTTGCTGAGGCGTGTCAGCTTTCGGTGCGAGCTTTTGAATTTCGTCATGAGCGCGGTCCTGGCGCTTCGTAAGCGGATTGAGCTTGGCCTGGGCAACGATCATTTCTTCGCACGACCAACGCATGGCGATGAACTGGCAGACAAGTGGCACCTGTAGCTTGCTCTCCGTTTTTCTCGTCTTTTCCGAGTTCGGATGTTCGGAAAACCAGTGCGAAAAGGAATAAACCAGGCCGAGGTTCCGGTTCATGTCCTCGTATTTGATGAGCGCGCCACCCATGATGATCTGTGGAATCAAAACCAGCGGGACGATATTGGCCGCTGTTTTCGGGTCCGCCACGAGAGACGAGATAACGAGACCCAGCGCTACGCCGCTCATCGCCGTCAGGAACATTATTGCCGAGTCGAGCCAGAACATGCCGCGAATTTGCAGGACTAAATTGCCGATCAGCACGAAAAGAACGCATTGAATGAGCGCGAAAACCCGAGCGTGATCGTCTTGGAGATTACGTAGTAGGACAGGCGCACCTTGATGTTGCGCTCGCGTTGCAGCACGGGCCGATCCCGGATGATGTCGTCGGCGCTGTTTGTCAGCCCGAGAAACATTGCGACGATCAGACCGAGAAATAAGAACGTCGGGATATGATAAGCCGAATCAAAATCGTATGTACCGGTCTCCGAGTACCGCAAGATCGTTCCAATCAGCAGCGCCAGCACTGGCGAGACACCTATGGTGATCACGAGATTCGCCCGGTTGCGTAGTTTGCTCGTGAAAGCACGCTGCAGCACCGTGCGAAATTGCGTCCACTGATCGTGCCACCGCACCGGCAACCGCTTCCGTTGCACCGGTGCGACCGGCAACGGGTCGGCCTCCTCCTGTTGCAGCGAGACTTGCTTGACGTCCTGGATCAATCGGAACGCCTCGTATTTGTCGCGCCAAAAATCCGGCGAGTAACGGCGCGACGGGACGAGCTGTCCACGGCTGTTTTCCTCGTAGATGACGTCACCGCTCAAATCGCGCAGCGGCGTCTCGAGTACATCAAAGATGAATTCCGGCCGGGTAGTTCCACATGATGGACATGCGCCCAGTTCAGCACCGAATTGGTGTTGATGTTCCGCTTCGGCGAAATACCGCAGGGCGTCGGAGGGCGCGCCGAAAAACACGAGCCGCCCACCCTTGTCGAGCAAGATCACCTTCTGAAACATCTGGAAGATCTTCGAACTCGGCTGGTGAATGGTAACGATGACGATTTTGTTGTGCGCCATGCTCCGAATGATTTCGATTACGTGCTCGGAATCTTTCGACGAGAGACCGGAAGTTGGTTCGTCAAACAGATAAACGTCCGACATTCCGATCATATCGAGTCCGATGTTGAGCCGTTTTCGCTCGCCACCGCTTAATGTTTTCTTCTCAGGAATGCCGACGACCGCGTCGCGACGTTCGCTTAAACCGAGCTCGATCAGCTTTGCGTCCAGCCGCCGGATGCGGTCGCGCTTCGAGAGATGCGGTGCACGGATCGCCGCCGCGAACTGCAAATTCTCACCAATGGTGAGGTGCTCGTCGAACGCGTCCTGTTGCGGCATGTAGCTGACGTACTGCTTCAGAACGTCGAGGTTTCGGTAGAGGGATTGTCCGTTGAGCAAGACTTCGCCGCTCGTCGGCTGGAGCTGGCCGGCAAGCACTCCCATCAGCGTGCTTTTGCCCGCACCGCTTGCGCCCATCACGCAAACAAGCTCTCCACGCGTGATGCTGAAGGAAATTCCATCGAGGCCAATCTCGCCTTTGCCAAAACGGTGTGTGACTTCGTTCAGCTCGAGGCTGCGAATGATGTTTCGCTCCTCCTCGATGATGCGCTCCAAAAATTGCATCGCAGAACCTGTCCGACATCGATTCGAATGATGTCGCCGTCCTTGAGTTCCGCGGTCGTGCGGACCGGATCGTCGCCCACCATGATTCGACGGTCCGCTTCAATGACCTCAAGCGTGCCTATTCGCCGATCGTAATCGCAAAATATTTTCAGCAGCACATCTCCGGCCGTGCCGGGAGAAAGCAGGATATCGTCGGCTTGCAGGCGGCTCGGATCATTCGACACCAGATATTCCGATTTCGAAGCTTTCAGTTGGAATCGTCCGCCGAGCGCGCGTGCGCGCCGACGCAGGTCGTTCAAATCCAGCTCGGTGTCGTTGTGGAAAATAATTTTGTCTTCCAGCGTCGTGTCGACCTGAGTGCCGGCTTTGAGGCGTACTCCCTTGAGCTCCGCATCGATATCGCGCAATGCCTTGACCCGCACTTTGAGTCCGAAGGTGACTCGCAGCGCGCTTTCACGCGTTCGTGAACGCTCCAACTGTACTTGCTCCGCGTCTTTAGTTACCCGGATAAAGATTTCCGGAAGCGAAACGTTCTTTTTGGCATTGAAATATTGCGCGAGCTCCTGGTAGCTGAGCACCTGGTCGCCGATCAAAATTCGTTGACCGGGGTAAATTCGACAGAACCCGCCACGCACCAAAGGTCTCCCGCGCACGGAGACGTTCTGGCCGCTGTAATTTTTCAAAAGAATCAGGTCGTGATACCGGAAGGCCATCAGCCGATCGGTTTCGGGCAGGTTCTTGAGTATGATATCGGCTTTGCCGTCCCCCGAATGAGAGCGATTCCAGCGGCGACGCGCCATGCTGGTAAATCGACGGGTCAGATTCTTCTGATGCGTTGAGTTGATAAACGATATCGATCGCCTGCGCAGCCATGCCCATCTGCGACATGAACGAATAGAACGCGACGACCTGTTCCTGCTTCAAACCCGCTTGCGAGATGAGATCATACAGTTGGACCCCGAGCATGATCTTGCGTTCAGTGCTCAATTGCACGCCGAGTTTTTGCGCCATGGCCGCGAGGTCCTGCTGCTCGTAAAGCGCCTGGCGAAACAACTGTCGCAGCTCGGAGTAAACCGCTTCCGGATAGTCGTAACGCAGAAAGCCGAGGCTCGAGTCGATCTCTTCCTCCATGATGACGCCGTCGGCTTTGGTGAAACTCGCCAGCACCTGAATCAACAACGGCAGGAGGTTCGGCCCTTCCGAGACACTGCGCGGCTTGCGCAATGCCCGACGCACCAGCCGACGGCCAGTTCGTCGCACCCGATACGCCAGCGGGATTACCCGCTGCATCGTGCGGTCGATCTTATCGGCCATTGTTGAAACCAGCTCTGTCATGGTGATTTTCGGATGCGAATCTTACGCGAAAGCGCGAAGAGACGCAATGCAGCGCGGCCCCGATTAGTGAGCGTGCGCTGCGCGAATCGTTCGGTCGATCACCGCTGAGGACAGCCACCTTCGCCAAGGCTGCGGCGGACGAGTCGAACGCTAGAGCATTGCCGGTTGGAATTTACAACACCTGGTCCCACTTGCTCTTGTCTTTGAGCATGATTTCCCGGAGGAGACGAATGGGCGGCATGCCGTGGCTGAGCAATTCGTTATGAAATTTTTGCAGTGAGAAATCGTCGCCCTGTTGCGCCTTGTAGTCGTCGCGCAATTTCAGGATCTGCAATTTGCCAAGGGTGTAATTCAGATAACCCGGATCAAACGTGGCGCGCATGGCTTCCTGGCGCGCCGGCTTCTGTTCGTAGTAACAATTGTCCTGGAAAAATTTCGTCGCTTCATCAATCGACATGTTTTGCGTGTGCACCTTGATGGACACACATAGCCGGCAAAGACGCAGCAGCGCTTCGTCAGCCTGCGCCATGCGATATTTTGCCGCGCGCTTCACATCGTCTTCGCTTGGACTGGAGTTGGACGGGCTGCCGAATCCTTCGTCGATCATCATTTTTCGCAGTAATGCGCCCAGCCTTCGATGAAGGCGTAGCTACCGAAGATCTTTTCTACTTTGCTGGCAGGCGACGCATTCAGATGAAGGAACTGCACGTAATGTCCGGGATAGACCTCATGAATCGATACGACGTCGGAGGTGTAATAATTGAATGCGGTGAGCCATTCCTCCTTTTCTTGCTCCGGCCAATCCTCTTCCGTCGGTGTGACGTAGTAATAAGCCTCGGTGGCGCGCTTCTCGAACGGACCGGGAGTGTCCATCGAGGCAAAGGAGGTGGCGCGCAGATATTGCGGGGTCTCTTTTACTTTCGCGCGAACCTCCGACGGAATTCCGACCAACCGACGGCTCACAACGTATTTGCGAAGCTTGTCCAGGTCTTTGGCAATGTCCGGGATCAATTTGTCCGAAGCCGGATGCTCGCTCTGGATTTGCTTGAAAACCTCAATCGCAGGTTTGTTCGGGTCGATCTTTTTCGCCGCCTCGGCGAATGCTTCCTGTTCGGCTTTTAACTGCGCCATGCCGATCTCGAGAACTTTTGTGGCGGAAGATCGACCAGTTCCGTCTGCGCCAGGAAGCGCGCGAATTTTTCTTCGCCGAGAGCGAAATCAAGTGTGGCTTTGGGAAGTTTCTCCCGTTCCAGCCACGTTGCGTAATCACTGAGCGCGTTTGCCGCTTTGCGGTTGGCTGCCTGAAATGCAACGCGGAGCTGCTCGTCTTTGAGGCCGCTCACAGCGGCAACGAGATCTTTTTCAGAAAATCGGCTGAACCTCTGGCGATCTGGATCGCAAGCTCGACGAACGGTTTTGGAAGCTTTTCATCGAGGTTTGTTCGCGCCGCGATCAGGATGTTTGGAATTTGTGATTCAATGGCGACGAGGCTGCGAACGCGGTCCTCAAGCGGCGCAAAATTCCTTTTGATATAGACGTTCACGTCACCCGCGCGCGCATAGACCATCGGGTTTCGTTCGAAGACCGACATGTCCTGCATTTCAAACAGTTCTCGCTTCACCGCTGCCTGCAGAATCCGGAGGTCGATGGATTGCCGCGGACTCAGTTTCGCTGGATCAAACTTGGCCAGCCGATCATCGAATCGCCGGAGCCGGGAGAGTTCGGCGTCGAGCGCGAGGCGGCTGTAATCGCTGATTTTGCCATCGTACTCGTGAAGACCGAGAGCGGTTCCCTGGAGCGGGTGAGCGGCCAGATACGTCTTCACGTATTCCTCGGCTACCGCTTCGTATTCGGCGTCCTGCGTTTGCGCGGCGAAAACCGCGCTGGGGAGCCAGAGCGCCAGCAGAATCACGAAGAAGCCGCAAAGGTTTCCACGCAGCGCTCTCATTAACACCGGGCTTGAGCCCGGTGGAATCACACGACGCCGAATGAAACCGTTTTAACGGTTTGTCGTCCGCAGGAAGCCGTTAAAACGGCTGGTGCTTTCTTGGCGTTGTCGTACATCCGGCTGAAGCCGGGTGTTAATGAGATTACAGATGGGGGTCCTCATCCTGCGAGTTGTAACTACAGACAACGCCTGCGCGTTGGGCGTTGCCAAAATTTCCTCATGAGCGATTGTCACATCGTTCTCGGAGGTTGGGCAAAACATGAGGCGGGTCGTGATCATTCCGTTGCTGGCTTGCGTCCTGTTCGGCGCTATTCCCGGCGTTTTCGCGCAGGAAGTGCAGCCGCCAAAGACCGAAGAGGATAACGGCTACTCGCAGATTGCCATTTTCGCAAAAGCCCTGGAGCTGATCCGGCAGGATTACGTCGATGAGAACAAGACGAGCTATCACGATCTCGTCACCGCTGCAATGAAGGGAATGCTTTCGTCACTGGATCCGCACAGCCAGTTCATGGACCCCAATGATTTTCGAGACATGCAGGATGACACGCGCAGCCGCTTCAACGGTCTCGGCATCGAGGTCTCGATGAAAAACGGCCTGCCTACGGTGGTCACGGCGATGGAGGACACGCCTGCCGCGAAGGCGGGAATTCTTTCCGGCGACCAAATCTTGCGGATCAATGGCATGTCGACGGAGAGAATGGATCTCCAGGACGCGATCAATGTTCTGCGAGGGCCCGCGGGCGCAAAAGTCAGTCTGACGCTGTTGCGGCCGTCAACGAAGGAAATCAAGGAATACACGCTCCAACGCGCAGAAATAAAAATCCAAAGTGTTAAGGGAGAAAGATTGCTGCCGCCGGAGCTGACCGGCCCATTCAGGATTGGTTACATCCGGCTGATCCAGTTCAACGAACCGACGGCCGAGGAATTATCGAAAGCGATCGATGATTTGCAGAAGCAAGGCATGCAGGCGCTGATACTCGATCTTCGAAATAATCCGGGCGGGCTATTGAACAGCGCCGTGGACGTGTGCGGTCAATTTTTGCCGCCCAACACAAAAGTCGTTTCGACGCAGGGCCGGGTTCCTTCTCAACAGCATGATTACTCTACTTCCGCCGTAAGTAAGCCGCGTCCGAATTTTCCGATGGTGTTGCTGATTAACGAAGGCAGCGCGAGCGGCGCGGAGATCGTTGCCGGCGCGCTTAAGGATTTGCGTCGGGCGGTCCTTGTTGGTGAAACCACTTTTGGAAAAGGTTCCGTGCAGAATGTGCTGCAATTGCCGGACGGGTCCGCGGTGCGTTTTACCACGGCCAAATACTACACGCCCAGCAGACAGGTCATTCAGGGTAATGGCGTGACGCCGAATATTCGCGTCGGCATGACCGCCGAACAGGAGCGCGCTCTGTATGCGCTGCGCAATACAGGAAATGTTAAGCCAGACGACGAGACCAACATCATCAAGACCAAGGATCCACAGATGTTGCGCGCCATCGACGCACTCAAAGGCGTGATGATTTACGCACAGCAAAGCGCGCCGAAAGCGGAAGCGGTAAAGAAATAGTAGTTGCTGTCATTCCGAGCGGAGTCGAGGAATCCGCGTCGGATTGCCGCTCGATCTCGCAACGAGATGTCTCGACTTCGCTCGACATGACAGTGCTGGCATTAGAGACCTCCTGTGACGAGACGGCAGTAGCGATTTTGCGCGGAGACCGTTCCGGCCACGAGTTGCTTGCGAGCGAAGTCGCATCACAGGTCGCCGCGCATGAGAAATACGGCGGGATCGTGCCGGAGATCGCGTCGCGCAATCATCTGATCTACGCGCCGCGGCTACTCGATCGCGCTGCGAGCGCAGCGAAAACTCGGTTGTCAGAAATCGATGCGTTCGCCGCCACCAGTGGCCCCGGCCTGGCGAGTTCGTTGATGATCGGTGCGTCAATTGCGAAAGGATTGGCAATCGGCTTCGGCAAACGGTACCTGGGTATCAATCATCTCGAAGGACATTTGCTCTCGCCATTTTTTGGCGTCGAAAAAGACGGCGACAACGACATTAAGCCAAATGTGTCGCTCATCGTTAGCGGCGGACACACGATGCTGGTCGTCGTTCGTGGCCTGACGAATTATCAACTCATCGGCCACACCGTTGACGATGCTGCGGGCGAAGCATTCGACAAAGTAGCCAAAATGCTCGGACTCGGTTATCCCGGCGGCCCGGAAATTGAAAAGCATGCGCGCGGCGGCGATCCGAAACGTTTTGATTTTCCCCGCAGCATGCTCGGCTCGGAGAATTTCAGCTTTAGCGGATTAAAGACTGCGGTGCGGTACTTGTTGCCAAAAATTGATGTCATCCCGAGCGAAGCGAAGCGAGTCGAGGACCCGTTGAATGACGATGTCAGTGATGCCTCGGGATCCCTCGACTTCGCTCGGGATGACAAGCTGTTGCGCGATCTTTGCGCATCTTTTCAGCAGGCAATCATTGACGTGCTCGTGACAAAGACAATCGCGGCGGCGCAAAAGTATCGTGTGGATCTCGTGACGATAAGCGGCGGCGTCAGTTGCAATCAGGAATTACGCCGCCAAATGCGCGACGCGAGCAGCCGCAAAGGAATCGAATTCAAAAGCGCCGAGCCGTGGCTGTGCACCGATAATGCCGCCATGATCGCATTTGCTGCGTTGTTGCGATTGCGCGCTGGATTTGAATCGCAAGTGACCGAGGAGATTGATCCGAATTTGGCGCTGGCTTGTAGCCGCTTCGCTGTGCGAAGCGTCGCCATGGAGCATTCGCGACGCGTCGCCCACGGGCGACGGCTACAGTTCAGTACTCGCGCTCGAGCAGATAATTCGCTAACGCATGCAGCGCTTCAGCGTCGCGATTACTGAAAATCGACAAGGCATTGTGCGCTTCGCGCGTGAGCCGTTTGGCTTCGGCGCGTGATTTCTCCAGGCCAATGACCGCGGGATAAGTCGCTTTCTTTGCCGCCACATCTTTGCCGGCGCTCTTGCCGAGGATCTCCGAGGTCTGCGTTACGTCGAGAATGTCGTCGATGATTTGGAAAGCGAGCCCCAGCCGTTGCCCGAACCGTGTGATCGCGGAAAGCTTTCTAGCATCCGCGTTGGCGCTCATCGCGCCCAGACGCACTGAGCTTCTCAAAATCGCAGCGGTCTTGTTCTCGTGAATGAACTGCAACTCGCGGCGTTTGACGTTTTTGCCTTCGGCTTCGAGATCGGCCACCTGACCGGCGATCAGTTTTTGGCTGCCTGCCGCGACTGCAATCTCGCGCAACAGCGTTGACATATCGTAACGTCGGCGTCGGCTTCGCGTGTGAAACAATTTCGAACGCGATGGTTAATAGAGCGTCACCCGCGAGCACGGCGATGCCTTCGCCGAAAACCTTGTGGCAGGTGGGACGACCGCGTCGGAAATCATCGTTATCCATGCTCGGAAGATCATCGTGCACGAGCGAGTAGGTGTGGATGCATTCGAGCGCGCACGCCAGCGGAAGCGCATCGTTGATCTTGCCGCGACAAGCTTCAGCCGCAGCCAGACACAGAATCGGCCGCAAACGTTTGCCGCCGGCAAACAAACTGTAGCGCATCGCCCGGTGAAGCGTCGTGGGCTTCCTATTCGCCTTCGGCAAATAGCGGTCCAGCGCGCGGTCGATCAGCTTCTGGCGAGTGACGAGATAGTTTTTGAGATTCACGTGACAAAAACGGCTGCTGAATTGCTGGATTCTTGATACTCGATAATGCAACCCCGCGCAGAGTGTCCAGCGTCAAGCATCGGTTCGCAGCCTTCAAATATTTTCAGCTGTTTCTGCTGTGGCGATGGGCTTGGTGCGCATTGCGAGGAAGGCACCGATAAGCAGAATGCCGGCGCTCCAAAGCTGCGCGTGCGTGAGTCGTTCGCCATAGAGCCAGGCGGACAGCGCCATCGCGATCGCCGGGCAAAGGAGTTGGAGGCTTTGAGATAGCGCGACTCCGATTTCCCGAATCGCCACATAATACAAAACGTGGGCGAGCGTAATACAGGTTACGGCCGAGATGATCAGAACCAGGTTCGCTTGCACGCCGGCCTGAAACGGAGTTCCGATTTTGCCGAAGGCGAGGGTGAGCGGAAACAGTAGTGCCGAAGTAATGAAACTGACGACGCCGAAGCTGCGGATCGATCCAAGCTCAGCTGACGGGCGTTTGATCAGAACTCCGTAAAGCGCCCAGCAGAATGTGGCCGTAAAGGCAATGAACAATCCGGGCAACGCGATGTGCTGGTCATGCGAGTTCGCATTCGCCTGAAACCAGATCACGCCGAATGCGCCGATTAATCCGAGCAAGGTGCCAAGCTGGAATTGCCATTGCCGGATAACGACGCGTTCCTCTGGAAAAAATGCCAGCGCCAGAAGGGCGGTGAAAATGACTGAAGCCCGAGTGAAAATCGTATAGACGCCGGGCCCAATATAGAAAAGCGCCATCACCTGGGTGACTTGATGGACCACGTTTGGCAAGCATGGCAGCAAACAAAGTTTCACCGCATGCATATCGATGCGTGGGCCGCCGCGACGAATTTGATAAAGTAACAACGGCGCAATTGCGATGCATGCGACCGAGTAGCGATAGAAATTTTGTGCCCACGGATCGTAATACCGGTTCAGGTAAAACATGAAAAGCGACGGCACCGACCAGATGAACACCGTGGCAAAAACCGCGGAGTACCTTTCGAGAGATTGGCACTCCGGCGCGACGCGGCGTCGCTGCGCGCGGGCGACGTTTTATAGTTCATATCCAGCCTGGTCCGGGCATGCTCAACGGACTGTAGCGTGCGCTGTCCTCAGCGCATCGGATCCGCGTGCTGCGCGCAAGGCGCTGGTCCGCTGAGACAGCGGACACTACAGCATCTCCGATGCGCGCACCTAAACTTTGGGACGGCCCCTTGCATAAATTTTCTCGCCTGTCAGCGATAAATCGCGCAAAAAGTAGGCCAGAAGGAGAAATACATATGTTGAACAAGCAATCACTCACTGTCGCCATCGTATCGGTTCTTTGTTGTGCGGCTGTTCAGGTCGACGGAGCGAAACCGGCCAAGGAGCGGCGGCGGCGGAAACCATATTCAACGCGGCATCCAGCTTGCCCAGGAAAAACATTTTGACGCCGCTGCTGACGAATTCGGCAAAGCGATCAACAAAATCCGAAAGATCCTCGCGGATATGCAAATCGCGGAACCGCCTATCGCCAGGGAGCACGAACTGCCATGGCGGCGGGAGACTCCGAAGGGGCCTCCACCAGGTATCAATCCGCGTTGGCGGATTTTGCAAAATACATCGAGCTGGCGCCGAAGGATGCCTCCGCTTACGCGGAACACGGTCAGACCTTATCCGAACTCAAACAGTACGACGCCGCCCTTGCTGATTTCAACAAGGCGTTGGAACTCAAGCCGGACGACCTCAATGCAGTTAAATTTCGTGGCTTCGCTGAGATCGGACTCAACCAGTGGGATAAAGCGGTCGCCGATTTTTCGGCTGTGATTCAAAAGAAACCGGACGATCTGCAGAGTTATGATCGGCGCGCGTTGGCATATCGAAGTATGAAGAACTACGACGCCGCCATCGCCGATTACACATTTTTGATCACGAAAAACCCGAACGACATGGAAGCGACGACCAAGCGCGGGTACACCTACAGCCTGGCGCAGCAGTACGAAAACGCGATCGCGGATTACCAAGCCGTGCTAAAGGTCAATCCGCAGGACAACGACACGTTCCAGCGGATGCAATATGCGCAATCGATGCTGGCGGCGAAGAACGCGTCTCCCTCGCCCACGCCGCCCATTGCCAGCCCAACGCCTGAAGAAAAACGGCTGATGGATAAAATCAGTCCGCTGTATATCGGAATTGGTGTCGTCGCGCTGCTCATAATTGCTGTGATCGTGCGTCTGCTTACGCGCGGGAAGGCCGAGCCGAGCAGCCATCGAATTCGTTAACGCAAGCAGCCTAAAATTTCTTTGACACTACGGTGCGGCGAGGTTGGTTTGCGGACGCTTTTGCCGGACGAGGCGATCCCATGGTCGTTCAAATGCAAGTTTGACGCGACTTTGGGATTTTTGACTCTCTGGTGGAAGGCACGGCCGGTTCGCCGCCCGGGTTTCCGAGGGAGGCGCTGGGTTGGCGACGAGCAGCCCATGTAGCTCAGTTGGTAGAGCACGTCCTTGGTAAGGACGAGGTCACCGGTTCAATCCCGGTCATGGGCTCCAGTGAGCTTGCGACCGGCAAGGAAAATCAAATTAAAGAGGTAAAAAGGAAAATCGATATGGCTAAGGAAGCTTTTAAACGCGACAAGCCGCACGTGAACGTCGGCACGATCGGTCACGTTGACCACGGCAAAACCACGCTCACGGCAGCAATCACCAAGGTGCTCAGCAAAAAGGGCATGGCCGAAGTGCGCGAATACGACTCGATCGATAATGCGCCCGAGGAAAAAGAGCGTGGAATCACCATCAACACGGCGCACGTGGAGTATTCCAGCGACAAACGCCACTATGCCCACGTCGATTGCCCCGGTCACGCCGACTACGTGAAGAACATGATCACCGGCGCGGCTCAGATGGACGGCGCCATTCTCGTTGTCTCCGCTGCTGACGGGCCGATGCCGCAGACGCGCGAGCACATCCTGCTGGCGCGGCAGGTGGGCGTGCCTTCCATCGTCGTTTTCCTGAACAAGGTCGACATGGTGGACGACGCCGAGCTTCTCGATCTCGTCGAGATGGAAGTGCGCGATCTGTTGACGCAATACGAATTTCCAGGCGACAAAATCCCGATCGTCAGAGGCAGCGCGCTCAAGGCGCTCAACGGCGACGCCGACTCGGAGAAGCAGATCACTCGCGCTCGTGGAAGCGGTCGACGATTACATTCCCGTGCCCGAGCGGCCAATCGATCAGCCGTTCCTGATGCCGATCGAAGACGTGTTCAACATTGAAGGCCGCGGCACCGTCGCGACCGGTCGTGTCGAGCGAGGCATTCTCAAGAAAATGGAGGAAGTCGAACTCGTCGGCATTCGTCCAACGGCGAAGACCGTCGCCACGGACATCGAAATGTTCCGCAAGCTTCTCGATGAAGCACGCGCGGGCGACAACGTCGGCGTGCTGTTGCGCGGTCTCAAGAAGGAAGAGGTCGAGCGCGGACAGGTAATCGCCAAGCCCGGCTCCATTACGCCGCACAAGAAATTCAAGGCGGAAGTTTACGTCCTGAGCAAGGAGGAAGGCGGACGTCACACTCCGTTCTTCACCAATTACCGGCCGCAGTTTTATTTCCGGACGACGGATGTCACCGGCACGGTCAAACTGCCTGATGGCGTGGAAATGGTCATGCCCGGCGACAACATCTCGATCGAGGTCGAGCTGATCACGCCGATAGCCATGGAGAAGACCATTCGGTTCGCCATTCGCGAAGGCGGCAAAACCGTCGGCGCGGGTCGCGTGGGCGATATTCTGGATTAACAATCTTCCTCTACCTCTTCCTCTGCGTCTGGTAATGTTGAGGTGAAGGCGAGGAAGAGGAAGAGTAAGCGGAACAGGAAGATTAAATACGCCAGTAGCTCAATTGGTAGAGTAGCGGTCTCCAAAACCGTCGGTTGGGGGTTCGAGTCCCTCCTGGCGTGTGGCTAATGAATCACGTAGCGAAGCAATGATGACCAAAGTCAAAAACTTCTTCAGCGAGGTGAAGGTCGAGCTGCAGAAATGCTCGTGGCCATGGGACCCGAAGGAAAAGGGTTTCCGCCGCTACAAGGAACTGGTGGACTCGACCATCGTGGTTGTCATCGCGATGCTGTTGCTCGGTGGCTACGTGGCGTTGTTCGATTTTATCCTGGTGAACGTTGTGCACTTCTTCACCCGATTGCACTGATTTATGGGACAAACACTCGCAGCGAAAGATCAATGGTATGTCGTGCATGTGCTTTCCGGTCAGGAAAACAAAGTGCGCGAGAACATTGTGAAACGCGTTAAAACCGAAGAGATGGGCGACGTGGTTTACGACGTGCTTCGTTCCGACCGAGCGCGTCTCGGAAATCAAAAAGGCAAGAAGAGCTGAAACGACGCGGAAATTTTTCCCGGTTATTTGATCGTTAACATGCATCTGCTCGACGAGAACAATCAGCTGGTCGGGCGCACCTGGTATTTCATCCGCAATACACCCGGCGTGATCGGGTTTGCCGGGACCAAGGACAAACCCATCCCGATGCGGCAATCGGAAGTGGACAGCATGCTCGCGCAGATGAAGGAGCGCGAGGAGAAGGTGAAACCAAAAGTCAGCTTCGAAGTTGGCGAAACGCGTGAAGGTCGCCGACGGTCCGTTCCAAAATCAGACCGGTATCGTCGAAGAGATCGATCCCGAGCGCGGCAAGCTGCGTGTTTCCGTCACCATTTTCGGTCGCGCCACGCCGGTGGAACTGGAATACTGGCAGGTCGAACGCGGATAAATCATCGTCATTCAAGCGACTCAGATCTCTAACGAACTTTCACGAACAATGGCCAAAGAAATCGTAGCACACATCAAACTCCAAATTCCCGCAGGACAAGCCAACCCCGCGCCGCCGGTGGGCACTGCGCTCGGTCCACGCGGCGTCAACATCATGGCGTTCTGCAAGGAATTTAACGCCGCCACACAGAAACAAGCCGGCGACATTCTCCCGGTCGTGATCACCGTCTTCAAAGACAAATCGTTTACGTTCATCACCAAGAGCCCGCCAGCCGCTGTTCTGCTCGAAGAAAGCCGCGAACATCGCTGCCGGTTCGAAAGAGCCTAACAAGACCAAAGTCGGCAAAGTCACGTCGCAAACAAGTGATGGACATCGTCAACACCAAGCGCAAAGACCTGAACGCGCGCGACGACGAAGCCGCTTTCCGCATCATCGCCGGCACTGCCCGGCAAATGGGCCTCGAGGTCGTCGATTAAGGGCCACCGCGCGGATCACGCGGATTTCATGGATTCGGCGAGCGCACGCGACTCGCGTGCTGAGTTTCGGCGTCCTCGCCGAAACGAACTGCTATGAAGCTCGCAGCCGCGCCACTTCTATCTTTTGCCCGAAGTATTCCCACTCCTGCAACGCAATCGGCACGTTGCCGTTTTTCCAAACGAAATCGTGGAAGGCGCGGAGATTGAATTTGTCGCCCTGCTGCATGCGCGCGTCGGCGAGAAATTTCAGGATCTGTAATTTCCCGATCTGATAGGTCATAGCTCCGCCGGGGCTGGTGGAGAAAGCGATCGCTTCCTGGCGCGCGGTCTGTTCATCCATCGGGACTTTCTCCTGTAGATATTTCGCAGCTTGCTCGAGCGTGAATTCGCCGAGCGCGAGTTTCACGTCCACTTCCACGCGCAGCGCGCGCAGCCGCATGAAATTGTAAATGATCTCGCGCGTGTGCGGGCTGTCATCGAACAAACCGGCCTGCAACATCATTTCCTCGGCGTAAAAGCCGATCCCTTCGTTGGCGCCGGAATCGTAGTAATGACGCCGGATCGGGTCCTCGTGTTTCCACGAGAGACAAAGCTGAAAATAATGGCCGGGAATTCCTTCGTGAACGGTGATCGGCCGCGGATCCATCGCTGTCGCGCGCCAGAAGTAGCCAAGCTTTTCCGACGGCTCAGGCACGTAACGAATGCAATTCTCATTTAGTCGCGACGGCGACGTGAAATCGTCGTGCTCAGTAAACCCAAGCGCGCGCAAATATTCGGGTGTTGGCCGAAGCGTGTAATGCTGGACCCACTTCGGCACGGTGAGAATGCCGCGCTCCTCGAGAAATTTGCGGATTTGAAGTTCTTTTTCAGCCGCATCTTTGATCCACGTATTAATGTCCGTCGCGATCTTTAGCGGCGGCACATCTTTGTTGCGGTTCTTCTCATACGCCTCAAACGCGACCGCCCGATTCCATTCCTGCCGTCCCATCGCCAGAAGTTCCTCCGGCGTGAACGGCATCAGCGCGACGTTGCGCAAAAACCAGATGTACGCGTCACGACCGAGTGCGGTTTGTTGCGGAAGCTTCGGCAGCTTGTCCTTGAGCTGCTGCTGAAATTTCTCGAGTGCATCCGCGGCGCGATCAGTCGCGGCGTTTAGCTCATCTGGCTTCAGAGTCGTCGATGCAACGAGCGCGCCTCGCCATCTTGCGCAGGCGGTCGCGAATGCCGTCGAGATTCTGGACCGCGACACGTTGCGAACGGCGCGGGCGGATTCTCGAGGTTTTCCGAGCCTTGCTGCAGGATCGACGGAATGTTTTCGATGCGCGTGAGAATTTCCCGGCTACGCGCTTCATCATACGGCGCCGGGACGGTGAGCGCTTCCGCCAGCGCGGTGAGCGTCTGCTCGATGTAAAAATTCGGGTCGCGTTTCCAGCGCGGATTAACTTCGAGTTCCCAGCGAACGCGCGACAATGCTGAGCCAATCAATTTGTAATCGACCTGCTTCGGGATCGGCCATTGTGCGGGATTCAATTTCTTCCAGCGCGCTTCAAATCCGGCCAAATCTTTTCTTCGCTGGTCAATGCTCGCCCGCGACCAATCGCGCATTCCGCCGGGCCGCTCGATCCGGTTGACGTCGTCGGCTGTGAATGGCGCGTATTTCGCACGCCACGCCCAGAAATCGTCCGCTAATTGTTCCAGTGAATCGGGTTGCGCTTGGACGGCTGCGGAAAGCGTGAGCGAAATCAGCAGCAAAAGCGGCGCGAGGACGCGCACGCACTCCAAAAGCTACGCGAAAGGAAACAGTCTCGATGTATTTCGCGCGAAGCGCTTCGGAGTGCGATGCGTCCTCGCATCGCTTTCCTCTCGAGCGCCTGCAGCGATTCTGTTTTCACTCCGAGCTTCGGCGCAAGGTGATCACCTCCGGCGTGAGACCGGGCCGCAATGGCCGTCAAAAGCAACGCATATCTCTGCATCGTGCCGCTTTGCCTCATCAATTTGGATTGTCAATCCGACGTGCAATGCTTGTAGAGCGTCGCGCTCGCTAGCGCAACGGCAGTTGAATTGCGCTTGGGTGCTCGGCATCGTGATATACCTGCACGTTGCAAGTGTGCGCGTCCTTCGCTGTTTCTTCGGCGACGATTCCGCCCGAGCAATAATTCTTTTGCCACAAGATTGAGTTCACTGCGGTGACGACCAGGCGCAGACGGCTGCCTTTCATCAAACGCCGCGCTACGAATAAACCCGGATTAAAATCGCAGCGCACGATTTCGCCGGGCTTCACGAGTTTCGCTTCACGCAACGATTCGCGGTAACGCAGCCTGCGCAGATCGCTCCACAGCGCGATACTAGTGCCGTCGGGCTGGATTTCGTACAGGTCGCACTCGAGATCGACATCGGGCGTATCGATGGATAGCCACAGACTTAGCGCCGGGACAACCGACCAACGGAGTTTCGTTCGGTAGCGGATCGGTGTGATAAACCAATCCGTCTTTGCCGATACTCAACGCGAACGTCTGATCGAGTGCGGCGGTTTTTTCTTTCGGATCGGTTCCCTCCACGTTTTCGCCGCGATGTGTGTCCAACGGATCGTAAACAAAAGCATCCGTGCCATTGTTCGGCTGCTTTTCGTTCAGCGCGCCGGAGCGGAAGACGCCGTTTGCATCGCCGTTCTTCGAATCGAGGTAAAAGGTTTTCGGATTCGCAGTCAGCGTCTCAAAGTTGTCGGCGTATTTCCATTCGCCATTCGCGCCGGAGTTGCCGGGCGCGAGCAAATAATACGCGACCTGATTTTTGAGGAATGCCGGTTTCGGTCCGGCTTTCATGGTCCAGTCGTACCACTGGCGGTGCAGATCGTTGAGATCCACGATTGCACCCGGGCCGAATTTTACGCCTGCGACTTCATCGGTGGGCGTGCGCGTGCCGGCATGGTCCCACGGTCCGATGATGAGAAAATGTTTGGCGCGCGCTTGCGACGAGGCGTTTGCGAGATGATCCCGGTAATACGTGAGCGCACCCAGTTCGTCGCCGTCGTATTGACCTGTGATTGTGAGAATCGGCAGCGCGATCTTTTGGAACTGCTCACGCGTCGGCAGCATCGCATCGTAGTAAGCGTCGGCCGTCGGGTGCTTGAGTATGCGCTGGAAATTAACCGATGGATTTCCCACGAATGAATCGAGCGATTTGAAAGGGAGGTGCTTCTTGTAAGCGTCCAGGAATTTTGTGCGCCAGAATTTTTGATCGCCAAAAAGATTGTCCTGCGGGTGTCGCCCGCTGGTGAGCGTGAACCATTGCACGTCGTAAGTCATCCCGATGTTGTTGTAGGATGGATAATCCAGGCCGGGATGCGCGGCGGCAGCGGGCACGATCGTCGCCAGATGACGGCGGAAATTCTTTCGCCGTTGCCCATTGATCGAAGCCCGCGTACGAACCGCCCCACATCGCCACTTTGCCGTCACAGAATGGTTGCTTCGCCAGCCACTCAACCACGTCGTGTCCGTCGCGCGGTTCATTTGCGAACGGCTCGAACTCGCCGCCGGAATTGCCGCGGCCGCGAACATCGACGAGCGCGAACACATAACCGTGTGACGCGAAGTAGGCGCCGCGCGCATGGTACGTGTCCGAGATGTACGGCGTCAGTGTAAAGATTACCGGCGTCTTCGGCGGCGAGCCGTCTGGAGTCTTTGGCAAATACAACGTCGCGTTCAGTTCGACTTTGTCGCGCATTGGAATCTTGACGCCCCATCGCAGGTCGTAGTCCGCAGGTGGTTGCGCGGGGATGGCGCCGGAGTTGGCGATTGCGCGACGATGTTTGTTGCGAAACCCGCGCACAAAGCAGCGGCGAGGAGTGATGATTTCATGTTCGTGGTGATTGAAGCGAGCCAAGGAGAGGATAACAAGGTTGTTTGTTGTAGCTGACGCTGCCGTCCTCGCATCGCTTTGATGGTTTGCAGCTACGCCAGTTTGCGAGACGATAGGCAAATGGCGCGTCGACCCGCAAGCAACGTCCAACGTCAAAGGAGGCGATGGCTCGGAAGCCGCGTCAAGCGCGAGCGAGCGAATGGCGCGAGGCCATTCTCCTCTCAGGCGGAACTAGTTCTGCGCGGGTGCGGTCTTTCTTGTTGCGCTGGTTGTATACAGTTGGACGCTTGCCCCCACAGTTACTCTGACCGACAGCGGCGAGTTGATTGTAGCGGCCTACGGGCTGGGTGTGGCGCATCCGCCGGGTGTTCCGCTGTGGGTCATGCTCGCACATCTTGCGTCGCTTGTGCCGGTCGGAAACGTTGCTGTGCGAATCAATTTTCGTCCGCTGTTTTCGCTGCGCTTGCCTGCGCAATGCTCACTCTCGTCGTGGCCGAGTTACTCGTTACGGCTTCTTGTTTTGCCGCACCTCGGCGAAGGAACAAGGCTGCGCGGCAGAGGCAGCAACATTGCGGATTCAAACGCCGGTCGGCGCTTTTGATTTTCGCGCCCGCAGTTGGCGCGGGACTGCTGATGGCGTTTTCCCGCACGCTTTGGTCATATGCGACGATCACCGAAGTCTATACTCTCAACGCGCTGCTGATCCTACTCAGTCTTCTTTCTGGTGCGTTCGGTGGCGGCGGCGGATCATTGCAAACGCGAACGGATTCCAGCGTCGCCGGTCGCGATCACATGACAGCATGGATTTATGCCGCCGCCTTCGTATTCGGCCTTGGCGATGGGTGTTCATCACGTGACCGTGGCGTTGACGCTTCCGGCCATTGCCGTAGTCGTTTACAGGACAGAGGGTCTGAAGTTCTTCACGAGCCGACGCCTTTTATATGCTGCGCTGATTTCGATCGGCGCGTTGGTCCCTGTCTATAGCTTATTTGCCGTTGGCAGCCTCGCGCTCGCCTGTCGATGAACTGGGGGAATCCGCGTTCGCTCCAGGAAATTTGGTGGCATATCACCGGCCGGCAGTATCGCGTGTTCTTCTCTCTTTCGCCGATCGACGATGGGAGCGCAGTTTGTTGAATTTTGCCGAATGGCCTTGCGCGAGTTTGGATTTGCGTGGCTGCCTTTGTCGCTTGTTTCTGGCGGTTGCCGGGTTCGCGAGCGCTTTCAAGCGGGACCGCACAGCTTTTTGGTTTCTGTTGTTGATCGTCACTGGCCGATCTGGCTTACGCGCTCAGCTACGAAATTGCCGAGGACAAGGACGCCTACTATTTGCCTGCATTCATTTCGATCGCGATTGCCGCCGGGCTCGGTATCCGTTGGTTGATTCAACTGTGCTGCTTCAAGGCGTTCGCCGATGTGGAAACCGTACTGTGGCTGCTGCGACTGCGATTGTCCTGACATCGGCTACAGCGTTCGCCGCGAATTGGCCATTCAACAATCGCAGGCATTACTTCATCGCGCATGATTATGCTGAGAATCTGTTCAGCACGATCGCGCCCAATGGACTGTTGCTCACGCAAGATTGGCAGGTCGCGTCTCCCAATGTTGTACGCGCAAGAAGTAGAACAACGCCGTGACGCGACGTGAAAGTTGTGGATATCAATCTGCTGCGCCGCTCGTGGTATTTCGATTATCTCAAACACGCTCATCCCGGTTTGATGGAGCGGTCGCGCGACAAGATTGATCCATATGTTGAGGATCCTCAAAGCAATGGGAGCGCGATCCTGCGGCTTTTGCCCGGAGCCAGACGCTTACTCAAAGGATTAGCATGGCATTTCTGGAGATGATTCAGTCAATCGTCAGGAACGAAATCAAGGTCGCGCCAGTTTACATCACGAATGACCTGCTGGTCGCCGACCAAATGAACGGTTACCTGACCCAATGGATCCCTCAAACCTATCAACTTGTTCCGCAAGGGCTCGTTTTCTATCTCGCCAGCGACCAGAGCTTTCACGACTCGCCAGACCCGCACCTCCGAGATCCGCGGTCTGGCTGATGGGACGGTGCGTTTTGAGAAGGATGACGTCGATAAACCTCAAGATTTTGCCGGCGTATACGAGCATGCTGATCAATCGTGGACGTTACCTGGCTTTGTTCAATCAGCACGAGCGCGCCATCGCTCGCATTCAAAGAGGCGCTTGGCGCTCAATCCGGATCTCGCCGCGGCGCGAGAGGGCTTGCGCAAAGCGAAGCGAAACTGCGCAAGCCTTAGCACGATGGCAATGTTGCACGTTTGCATATTCATTTCTTGCCAGCGTGCGTATCGCTTCTAAACGAGCGGGATGAAAATCACGTCTCGTATTTGCTCGATTTGTTCTGTGTTTTGGCGTGTCGGCGCTGCGCGGCTCGATCAATCAATCGTGCTCAAAGCGGCGCGGATGTTCGACGGCAAATCGAACGCGCTCGTGCAAAACGGCGTCGTTATCGTGCAGGGCGACAAGATTGTCGATGCGGGAAGCAATTTGCCGATTCCCAGCGGCGCGCAGGTTGATCGACCTCGGCGACGCGACGCTTTCGCCTGGTTTCATGGATGCGCACACGCATCTGACCTGCGATTTTTCCGGCAATTACAATCGAGCGCCGGCTGAAAGAGCTCGATCTCAACGTTTCCGAGCAGGCGATCATGGCGACCGACGTTCGCACGCGCGACTGTCGAAGCCGGCTTCACGACCGTGCGCGACTTGGGCAGCCGTTTCGTCGGCAGCCGCGAATTTGTCGATGTGGCGCTGCGCAATTCGATCAACAAAGGCGTGATCGTCGGCCCGCGAATGCTGGTCGCGACCAAAGGCATCGGCGCGACTGGCGGACACTTCGATCCGACGAGCGGGTTTCGCGATTTTCTTTTCGGACGCGAGCCGGACTACACAGACGGCATTGCGGATGGCCCTGATGAAATTCGAAAGGCGGTGCGGTTTGAGGTGAAGAATGGCGCGGATGTCATCAAGGCCGCAGTTTCTGGCGGCGTGCTTTCGCTCGCCGACGAAGTGGACACTCCGCAGTTGACGCCGGCTGAAATGGCGGCGCTGGTCGATGAATCGCATCGCTTGCGCAAGAAAGTGGCTGTGCATTGTCACGGCGACCAGGCGGCGCGCGAGGCGATTGAGGCAGGCGTCGATTCGATCGAGCACGGTTCTTTTATGAAACCGGAAACGCTCACGATGATGAAAAAGAAAGGAACATTTCTTACGCCCACGCTCATGGCGACGCGAATGGATCATGAGCAAGATCGACAATTACCCGCCGGCATTGCAGGCAAAAGCCAAAGCAGCAGCAGCGGCGCGCTCGGAGATGTTTCGCAACGCGCGTGAAGATGGGCGTGAAAATTTCTTTCGGCACAGATGCCGCTGTTTTTCCGCACGGTCAGAACGCAAAGGAATTCAAGCTAATGGTCGATCTCGGAATGACACCAGTCGATGCATTGAGATCCGCGACTGCAAACGACGCCGAGCTTCTGGGAATCGGTCAAAAGGTCGGCACGCTGGAAAAAGGCAAACTGGCCGATGTCATTGCGATGCCGGGCGATCCGACTGCCGACATTACTGCAACCGAGCGCGTTTCGTTCGTGATGAAAGAGGGCAAAATTATCCGACGGGCGCGCCGACAGTGCAAGGAATCTCCGAATCGACAACGCACAGACATCGCAGCGCCGGTCGATTGATGCGCCGCGGCAATTTATTGGCATAACGCTTTGACAAGGCAAAGATAGCCGCTACGTTCCGTGTCCCGCTCGCTGGATTGAGCGGGATAATTTAAGCAGGAGCCTCGCTGCTTGCAAGTAGCGACTGGGCGTTTGAACTGCACCGAACAATGCAAACAAATCGAAGCAAACGTTATCGCGCGGCGGCGCAGCAGGTAGATCGAACGAAGAACTACAGTCTCGCCGATTCGGTCGCGACGCTGAAGAAATTCTCGCCCACCAAGTTTGATCAGACGGTGACGCTCTCATTTCGGCTTGGGGTTGATCCCAAGCAATCCGATCAGATGGTGCGCGGGACTTGCCCGCTTCCACACGGCAGCGGAAAACAGGTGCGAGTGCTCGTTTTCGCAGAAGGTGAAGCGGCAAAGGCGGCCAAAGAAGCCGGCGCGGAATTCGTCGGCATGAAAGATTTGATCCAGAAATGCCAGGAAGGTTTTCAGGATTTTGATGTGGCGATCGCTACACCCGCGGCAATGGCCGAAGTGCGGAAGCTGGGGAAAGTGCTCGGGCCGCGCGGGCTGATGCCCAACCCGCGGACGGGGACCGTCACCGAAGACACTGCCAAAGCGGTGCAGGAGGTGAAAGCCGGCCGCATTGAATTCAAGCTCGACAAGAATGGCAACGTTGCCGTGCCGGTTGGAAAGTTCTCCTTTGAAGAAAACGCGCTGGTGGAGAATGCAAATGCAGTGATTGAAGCCGTGGTGCGAGCTCGTCCGCCGACGGCTAAGGGCCGCTACCTTGAAGGTGTGACAATCAGTGCGACTATGTCCCCGGGCGTCCGCGTCGATCCAGCCCATATCTGAGCGGAGTGTAGGACCGGAATAATTAGCTCGACAGTATGCGACCAGAAAAAGCCAGCATTGTTTCAGAGTTGTCCGAGGCATTGAAACGCTCGCCTTTTGTGCTCGTGACCGATTATCGCGGAATGAAGGTGGCCGATTTTAGCGAGTTGCGAAATCGACTGGCGCCCGCCGGCGCCGAGGTGCACGTAGTGAAGAACAATTTTCTCAAACTCGCGATGGCGGATTCTGGTTTCCCGGAAGTTGGTGACCAGTTCGCGGGGCAAACCGCGGTTGTTACAGGCGAAGCAGATGTAGCCCCGGTGGCCAAGATTTTTAAGACGTTTGCGACCGAGTTTAAGCTGGCTGCACTCAGGGTTGGTTTTGTCGATCGCGCAGTGCTTTCCACGGCGGAATTGGAAACTTTGGCGGAATTGCCGACGCGCGAAATTTTGCAGGCACAATTGCTGGGGCTGCTGTTGTCCCCGGCGACGCGTCTGGTGCGTCTGTTCAATCGAACCGGCCGCGGCGTTAGCGCGGCTGTTGAGCGCGAAAGCTGAAAAGGAGGGCGCACCCGCGGCATGAATTTTGTACGGCAGGCATTTTGTCTGTCGGACAAATCCAACACAAACAAAATTGTCCGAGCTGGTGGCTACCGGCTTTAATTCTTCGAAGGCTTTCGGAGGCGGCAACTGGAGGAAAAACTAAAATGGCAGATACAGATAAAATAGTGGAGCAACTCAGCAACCTTTCGGTTCTGGAGATTGCTGGATTGGTCAAGCAGCTTGAGGAAAAATGGGGCGTCAGCGCCGCTGCGCCAGTAGCGGTCGCGGCGGGACCCGCTGCGGGAGCACCTGCCGGAGCAGCAGCTCCAGCAGCCGAGGAGAAGACCACGTTTGACGTGATCCTGACAGAAATGGGCGCAAACAAGATTGCAGTGATCAAAGAGGTGCGGAGCGCGGTTCCGGGGCTCGGCCTTGCGGAGGCGAAAGCGCTCGTAGAAGGCGCGCCCAAAACGATCAAGGAAGGCGTGACCAAGCAGGAGGCGGATGAGATCAAGAAAAGATCGAGGCCGCAGGTGCAAAGGTCGAAATCAAATAAACAAATCGAATTTGGGCGCTGTCGCAGCATAAAATCTGTTGCGCAGCGCCAGATCCATAATAAGGTTACAACCCACTACAGTCCGCCAGACGTATTTTTAACCCGGCGCTAACAAGGCAAATCACATTACCGGCTACGAGACGGAGGTCGTCAATTTGACAGGTCACCGTTTTGGTGGCATTTTTGCGCTCTTCGCCCATCCCAGAACCGGTAAATCTGCCTGCGTCGGTCCGCGTTTGGTGGAGTCGGTGTGAGGTTTTAGCTCGTGAGCTTAAGCACTATGTCGGAACGCATTTACTTCGGAAGTATCAAGGAAGCCATCGAACCGCCGAACCTCATTGAGGTTCAGGCAAATTCATACGTCGATTTTCTTCAGAAAGACGTCCCGTATTCGAAGCGCAAAAATCAGGGGCTTCAGGCTGTTTTCAAGGAAGTTTTCCCTATCGAAAGCTACGATGAGAAGGCGGTCCTTGATTTCAGCCACTACGATATCGGTGAACCAAAATTGACGCCGCTTGAAGCGCAGCGCGAAGGGCAAACCTACAGCGCGCCGCTGCACGTGACGTTCCAGTTGCGGGAGGAGAAAGGCACGAAGGAAGAGAAAGTGTACATGGGTGAGATCCCGCTCATGACGCCGCAGGGCACGTTCGTCATCAATGGCGCGGAACGCGTTGTGGTGAGTCAGCTGCATCGTTCTCCCGGCATCGCGTTCGAATCCACCGTCCACGTCAACGGCAAGGTCCTCTATAGCTTCCGCATCATTCCAGACCGCGGCTCGTGGATCGAGGTGCAGTTCGATACGGCTGACCTGCTTTACATTTATCTCGACCGACGCAAGCGCCGCCGAAAATTCCTCGCGACGACTTTCCTGCGCGCACTCGGCTATGGCTCTGACGAGGAGGTCATCAAACTTTTTACAACATCGAGACCCTGAAGCTGAGCGACAAACTCGACGAAGAACAGCTCGCCAGCAAAGTGCTCACCGCAGATATCCGCGATGGTGAGGTGACGGTCGCGCGCGCGTTCGAGCCCCTGACTCTGGCGACCGTTCGCCAGATCATGGCGCTGAATATTCACGAGGCCAAAGTCATCGACATCTCGAACGATGACACGGTCGTGAAGGCGCTTAGAAAGGATCCGGCGCACGACCAGGAAGAGGCTCTCAAAGACATTTACCGCCGTCTCCGTCCAGGCGATCCGCCGACCGTGGCCAACGCCCGCGCTTTACTCAAGCGACTCTTTTTCGATCCGAAGAAATACGATCTTGGCCGAGTGGGCCGCTACAAAATCAATCAGAAGCTCGGGATTAACGTCGATTCTTCCGAGCGCATCCTGACCGACAAAGACTTTATCGCGGCGATCAAGTATTTGATCAATCTGCGACGCGGCGAAGGCACGCTCGATGACATTGACCACCTTGGCAGCCGGCGTGTCCGCACCGTGGGCGAATTACTGGCCAACCAGTGCCGGGTCGGTCTTGCTCGCACCGAGCGTCTCGTCAAGGAGCGAATGACGCTGTTCGACATCAACGTGGATGGGATGACGCCGCAAAAGCTCATTAATCCCAAAGCGCTCAGCGCGGTCATCAGGGATTTCTTTGGTCGGTCGCAGCTGTCGCAATTCATGGATCAGACGAATCCGCTCGCAGAATTGACGCACAAGCGGCGCTTGTCCGCTCTCGGCCCTGGAGGTCTGAGCCGCGAGCGCGCCGGCTTTGAAGTGCGCGACGTTCATCCGTCGCACTACGGCCGTATTTGTCCGATCGAGACGCCCGAAGGCCCAAACATTGGCTTGATCAGCTCAATGAGCACCTTTGCGCGCATCAATGAGTTTGGTTTTATCGAAACACCGTATCGCAAGGTGACGAACGGCCGGGTCACCGATGAGATCGAGTATCTCACCGCTGACCGTGAAGAGAACTTCCTCGTCGCGCAGGCGAATGCGCCTATCGATGGGCGCGGTCATTTCACCGGTGAAAAAGTTTCGGTGCGTTATCGCGGCGATTTCCTCGAAGTCGATCCGTCAAAGGTGAATTACATGGATGTCTCGCCGAAGCAGCTCGTTTCGGTAGCGGCCGGCCTCATCCCGTTTCTGGAACACGACGACGCGAACCGCGCGCTGATGGGTTCCAACATGCAACGCCAGGGCGTGCCGCTGATTGTTTCTGAGATGCCGCTGGTCGGCACTGGTCTTGAAGAAAAGGTTGCGCGCGATTCGCACGCAGTTGTTCTGTCGGTCGACAGCGGCAAGGTCGCTTCAGTCACGGCTGACCAAATTATCGTCACAAAGGACGGCCATTTGCCCGAGAGCAAAAAGAAGATAAAAACCGATTCCGAGTCCGGGATCTACGTTTACGAGCTCCGGAAATTCATGCGGTCGAACGCCGGCACCTGCGTAAATCAGAAGCCGATCGTTCGCAAAGGCCAGCATGTGAAGCGCGGCCAAGTCATCGCCGATGGGCCGAACACCGATCGTGGCGAACTGGCGCTCGGTCGCAACGTGCTCGTCGCGTTCATGCCGTGGAACGGCTACAACTTCGAAGACGCGATCATGATCTCGGAGAAGGTCGTGAAGGAAGATATTTACACTTCCATTCACATCGATGAGTTCGAGATCGGCGCGCGCGATACAAAGTTGGGCCCAGAGGAAATTACGCGCGACATTCCCAATGTAAGCGAAGAAGCTTTACGCAACTTGGGTCCGGACGGCGTCGTGCGGGTCGGTGCGGAGGTGAAGCCAGGGCGATATTTTAGTTGGGAAAATTACGCCGAAGAGCGAGACGGAACTGGCTCCGGAAGAGCGGCTGCTTCGGGCCATCTTTGGAGAGAAAGCCGCCGATGTAAAAGACACGTCACTTACCGTGCCCTCTGGAACGTACGGCATCGTGATGGACGTGAAGGTGTCGTCCCGCCGCGAAGTTTCACGCGAGAAGCTTACTCCGGCGGAAACCAAACGGCAGCTCAAGAGCATCGGCGAAGACCATAAGCGCAAGAGAGAGGGGCTCATTGAGCAGCTCACCGATTCACTTTCCAACGTCCTGCTGGGCGAAAAAATTCCTCTCGACGTCGTAAATGCCAAGAGCGGTGAAATCATTATCCCGGCCAATCGCAAAATCACGAAAACGCTGTTGCGAAAATTGGCGACTGCGCACGATCACATCGAGATCGATCCCAGCCCGATTCGGAATCAGGATCCGCGAAATCATTGGCGGATACGAGCACAAGTTCGCCGAGCTGGAGCTCGAACGGGATCGCGCGACGGACCGCGTGGAAAGCGGCGAGGAGATCGAACCGGGGATCATCAAGCAGGTCAAAGTTTACATCGCCAGCAAGCGCAAGCTCAGTGTCGGCGACAAAATGGCGGGCCGTCACGGGAACAAAGGCGTTGTGGCGCGCATCGTGCCCGAGGAAGACATGCCGTTCCTCGCGGACGGAACACCGGTCGAAATTGTGCTTAATCCGTTAGGCGTCCCGAGCCGTATGAATGTGGGTCAGGTTTTGGAAACGCACCTCGGCGTTGCTGCCAAAGCGCTTGGATTCAAAGTGGCCACTCCGGTCTTCGATGGAATCAAGGAAAAACAAATTCGCGACTATCTGAAGTGAGGCCAAAAAGAAGGAGGGCTTCACCTGGGTGCAGGAGAACGGTAAGGCGCGCCTGTTCGATGGTCGCACCGGCGATCCGTTCGATCAGGAAGTCGTGGTTGGCCACATCTACATGATGAAGCTCGGCCACCTTGTGGCGGACAAGATTCATGCGCGCGCGGTGGGACCGTATTCGCTTGTCACTCAACAGCCGCTCGGCGGTAAAGCGCAATATGGCGGCCAACGCTTCGGCGAGATGGAGGTCTGGGCGCTCGAGGCCTATGGTGCTGCCTACACGTTGCAGGAATTGCTGACGGTTAAGTCCGACGACGTGCAGGGCCGGACCCGCATCTACGAGTCAATCGTTAAGGGCGACAACTCGCTCGAAGCTGGAACGCCCGAATCCTTCAACGTGTTGATCAAGGAAATGCAGAGCCTTGGTCTCGACGTGAAGGTCGGCAGCCAGGCGCCCACCTTTCTGGAAAGCGTCGCATAATTTTTAGTTTCACAACTTATTCGGAGAAATCATGAACGAACATTCCTGGCGTGAGTTAGTGGGCGAAGAGCGCCCAGTAGGTTTTGATCAAGTCGCAATTGGCATCGCCTCGAGCGACACCATGCGCTCGTGGAGCAAAGGCGAAGTCAAAAATCCGGAGACAATTAATTACCGCACGTTTAAACCGGAGAAGGGCGGACTTTTCTGCGAACGGATTTTTGGGCCGACCCGCGATTGGGAGTGTTCGTGCGGAAAATACAAGCGCATCAAGCATAAAGGCGTGATCTGCGACCGTTGCGGTGTGGAAGTTACACTCGCGCGCGTCCGTCGTGAACGGATGGGGCACATCGAGCTGGCGGTGCCGGTTTCGCACATCTGGTTTTACAAATGCATGCCTTCGCGCATCGGACTCATGCTCGACATGAGCGCGCGTCAGCTTGAGCGCGTGATTTACTACGAAGACTACATCGTCATCGATCCTGGCAAGACGCCATTGCAGAAAACACAACTGCTGAACGAAGTCGAATATCGTGAGGCGCAGGAACAATACGGCGAAGATTTCGTTGCCGGAATGGGCGCTGAAGCGATTAAGAAACTTCTCTCCGAGATCGACCTCAACAAGCTCAACAAAGAGCTGGAGAAAGCGATGGGAGCGACAAAGAGCAAGCAGATTCGCAAGAAACTGGCGAAACGTCTCAAGCTTGTTCAAGGCTTCCAGAGTTCACGCGCGCGACCCGAGTGGATGATCCTCGAGGTGCTGCCGGTGATTCCGCCGGATTTGCGTCCTTTAGTCCCGCTGGAAGGTGGACGTTTCGCGACCTCGGACCTCAACGATCTTTATCGTCGCGTGATCAATCGTAACAACCGGCTCAAGAATCTGCTCATGCTCAAGACGCCGGATGTCATCATTCGAAACGAGAAACGCATGTTGCAGGAAGCCGTCGACGCTTTGTTCGACAACGGCAGGCACGGTCGCGCCGTGACTGGCGCAGGCAATCGTCCGCTCAAATCGCTGAGCGACATGCTCAAAGGCAAGGGCGGCCGCTTCCGTCAGAACTTGTTAGGCAAACGCGTCGATTACTCGGGCCGCTCGGTGATTGTCATCGGTCCGGAGCTCAAGCTGAATCAGTGCGGGCTGCCGAAGAAGATGGCGCTGGTTCTTTTCGAGCCGTTCATCATTCGTCGGCTGAAAGATCTCGGGTACGTCCACACGGTGCGCAGCGCGAAAAAGATGATTGAGCGCCAGACGCCCGAGGTCTGGGACATTCTTGACGAAGTAACCAAGGGCCATCCGGTGCTCCTGAATCGTGCGCCGACTTTGCACCGTCTCTCGATTCAGGCGTTTGAACCGCAGTTGATCGAGGGTGAAGCCATTCGCATTCACCCGCTCGTTTGCACCGCGTACAACGCCGACTTCGACGGCGACCAAATGGCAGTGCACGTGCCGCTGTCGGTCGAGGCGCAGATGGAAGCGCGCATGCTGATGCTCGCGCCGAACAATATTTTCTCTCCATCGAGCGGTAAACCGATTACCACGCCAAGTCCAGGACATCACCCTGGGTTGCTATTACATAACTCAAAATCCGCGAGCGCCGAAGAAGGATGGGCGTCATCTACCGCTATTTGCAGACGCGTCGAAGTCGAATTCGCGATGGCCGAAGGCACGATCAAAACGCATGATCGGATTTTGTTCAAGAACCCCGATCGCGGGCGGCAAACTATCTTTGGAAATTCTGATATCAACGTTATCGAGACAACTGCCGGGCGCGTCATCTTTAATCAAATTTGGCCGAAAGAACTTGGTTTCTTCAACAAAGCAGCGGGCAAGAAACAACTCAGCGACATCATTTGGCGCTGCTATCAAATCGCCGGCCCAGCAGTTACGGTTGCCACGCTCGATAAGCTGAAAGAGCTCGGGTTTAGCGGAAGCGACTCAAGGCTGGTATCTCGATTGGCATCGAGGACATGATCATTCCAAAGCGGAAAGAAACCGAGTTGGAGAATGCGTACAAGCAGGTCAAACAGGTGGACCAGCAATATCGCCGCGGCATCATCACCGACGGCGAGCGCTACAACAAGATCATCGATATCTGGACGCACGCCGGCGATCAAATCTCCAACGTGATGTTCCGCGAGATCGAGGAAAATCGAGGATCGCAAGGAGTTCAATCCGATCCATTTGATGGTCGATTCAGGCGCGCGCGGCAATCGCCAGCAAGTGCGGCAGCTCGCCGGCATGCGCGGTTTGATGGCCAAGCCGAGCGGCGAAATCATCGAGCGTCCCATCACGTCAAATTTCCGCGAAGGACTCGACCGTGCTGGAGTATTTCATTTCCACCCACGGTGCGCGCAAAGGTCTCGCCGATACGGCGCTGAAAACCGCGGACTCCGGTTATCTCACCCGCAAACTCGTGGATGCGGCACAGGATGTGATCATCGTTACGAGACGATTGCGGCACCGTAAACGGCATCGTGGTGCGCTCGATTTACGAAGGCGACGAGGAAGTCGTCGACCTTGGCCAGCGCATCATTGGGCGCGTGAGCTGCGAAACAATCGGCGACCCGGTGGACAAAAGAAAAAGATCGTCAAGGCAAACCAATACGTCGACGAGAAGATCGCAGCCGACTTGCAGCGCATCGGCGTCGAGCAACTCAAGATCCGGTCGGTGCTCACATGCGAGTGCGGCCGCGGCGTGTGCGCGATGTGCTACGGTCGCAACCTCGCCACCGGCGACTTCGTGAAGCTCGGTGAAGCTGTCGGTATTATCGCCGCGCAGTCCATCGGCGAGCCGGGGACGCAGTTGACGATGCGGACGTTCCACATCGGCGGCACGGCCAGCCAGACATTTAAGCAACCGATCATCAAGGCGAAGAACGACGGCACGGTGCAGTTCAATGATTTGCGGACCGTGCAGGCACTCGACGGAAGTTGGATCGTGTTGAACAAAAACGGCTCGATCAGCGTGCATAACGAAGAGGGCCGCGAACTGGAGCGCTACAACGTCGTCATCGGCTCAGTGATTTCCAAGGAGGACGGCGCGTCTGTGAAGAAGGGCGAAACGTTTGTGCAATGGGATCCATACAACGTGCCGATTCTCACCGACAAAGGCGGAAAGATCGAATTCCGCGACATGATTGCCGGAGTGACAATTAAACGCGAAGTCGATGAAGCGACCGGCCTCATGGGCACCATGGTCATCGAGCACAAGGAAGACCTGCATCCGCAGGTGGTTATTGTAGATGACAAGAAGGAAGTGCTCGCGAGCTATTCAATTCCCGCTGGCGCTCACGTCATCGTCGAGGAAGGTCAGAAGGTGCGGGCAGGCGCGTTGCTGGCAAAAACCCCGCGCAAAGTCGCAAAGACAAAGGACATCACGGGTGGTCTGCCGCGCGTTGCGGAATTGTTCGAAGCTCGCCGCCCGAAGGATGCGGCTGAGATTGCCAAGATCGACGGCATCGTCGAGCTGGGCGGAACCGTACGCGGCAAACGGAGTTTGATTCTGAAAGATCCGGACACGGGCGCTGAGGAAGAGCATCTCATTCCGCTCACCAAGCACATCATCGTATTCAAAGGCGATTTCGTGAAGAAGGGTCAACAACTGACCGAAGGCCCCGTTGTGCCGCACGAGATTCTGGAAGTGTGCGGCCCGCAGGAGTTGCAGGAGCACCTGGTGAACGAAGTGCAGGAGGTGTATCGGCTCCAGGGCGTGGAGATCAACGATAAGCACATCGAGATCATCGTGCGCCAAATGTTGCGCAAGGTGAAGATCACCGATCCCGGCGATACCGTCGCTGCTCTGGGGCGATCAGGTCGATAAACTCGACTTCGACGGAGAGAACAAGAAAGTCGTGGAGAAAGGCGGCAAGCCTGCGGAGGCTGTTCCGGTGCTGCTCGGCATCACCAAGGCTTCGTTGGAAACCGACAGCTTTATTTCTGCGGCTTCGTTCCAGGATACGACACGTGTGCTCACTGAAGCGGCTACGCTGGGCAAAATCGATAGGCTGCGCGGCTTCAAGGAAAACGTGATCATGGGTCACCTAATTCCTGCCGGAACTGGGTTCCCGGAACATCGCCAGCTCAAGCTGGTGGAAAAAGGCGAGCCGGTTGGCGCGCCAGTGATGGAAGAAGCCGAACCGCAACCTGCGATCGGTTAGCCGGTAATTGTAGGCGTCTGTATTAGACGCCGTTCAACGGATTGAGCGTTTCACCGAAACGCCCTACAGTTTGGCTTCGTGTCCATCGTCACCAAAACTGGCGACAAAGGCGAAACGTCGCTGATGTACGGACGGCGCTTATCAAAAGCCGATCCGCGCGTCGATGCTTACGGCTGTGTCGATGAGCTGACTGCCGCGCTTGGTTTGGCTCGCTCCATTGCAACCGACAAATTCATTTCCGACGAAATCTTAGCCGCACAAAAAGATCTGATCGTTGTCATGGGAGAACTGGCCACGGCGCCAGGCGATCAGGAGCGTTACGTTAAAGATGGGTTTCAACTCACGACCGCGGCGATGGTGGACCGTATTTCGGCGGTCATTTTCGATCTCGAGAAAGACAAAACACTTTATCCGAAAGATTGGGTGATCCCCGGCAAGAACCCGGCCTCTGCCGCTCTCGATCTCGCGCGCACGACCTGCCGCCGGGCTGAGCGTCGCGTGGCTGCGGCCACGGATACAAATCCGGAGATCCTGCGCTATTTGAACCGTCTTTCCGATCTTTGTTGGATCCTCGCGCGCTACGCGGAAAGAATCTCCCCGCGCAAGAACGGTCCTGATTGCAACGGCAATTGATCGCTAAAAATTAGCAACGCTCCGGCAGCGAGCTCTGTTTTGTTCCGTTAGGCTTCGAGCAATGAAGCTATTGCTCACCGTTTGTTGCGCCATCCTTGTAGTCGTCAATTTGTCTTTTGCTGAATCCTCCGATCAACAAACGGCCGTTAACGCCGAATTGCTCAAAGAACTGAAAGCGCTTGAAGCAAAAGTCGCTTCGCTGGAAAAGCGCCTTGAGCGTTATGAAAATGGCGACGTCCGAAGCGAAAAACGGCGGCGGCCTCCACCACAAAAAATCGTCCGACAAGGCAACAGTGATTGCGGACGAGAACAACACGGTCGCGACCGCCGAAGGAATCACTACCTCGCTCGGGCAAGCCCCTTTTGGACTTGGCTATCGCAGTCACGCTGTTTTGAGCATCGGCGCTTATGGCGAATTGAAATTCGGCGGCAATGAGGCGTCGGGGGCATGGAAGGACGGATTTGATGCCCAACGCATTGTGCTACTGCCGACGTATCAAATCACCGATAACATCATCTTCAATGCCGAGATTGAGTTCGAGCACGGCGGCATCGCCGACGACGCAGATGACAAGCTGACTGGCGCGATAGAGCTCGAACAAGCCTACATCGACTTCCTGTTTAACGAGCACTTCAACTGGCGCTCGCCCGGTGTCGATGTCGTGCCTTTCGGCTTCATCAACATTTTTCACGAGCCGACGCAGTTCTATAGCGTGAATCGGCCGGAGTTAGACGATGGACTGATCCCTACAACGTGGTTCGAAGGCAGCACGAGTATCTACGGTAAGATCGTCAACAACCTGAACTATCAATTCCAGATCAACACAGGGTTGGAAGATATCGGTCAAAACGGCGGCGTCCCTGATGATGGCTCGCCGTACGAAGGTGGAATCACCGGAACCGAAGCGCTCGATCTCGCTCGCACACCGATCGGCGACTTCAATCAAACCAAGAATGCGCCTGGCTTTGCGCTGCGTCTGAGTTACACGCCGCCGTTTATCCCCGGCTTAAATGGAAGCTCGAGTGTTTTCTTTACCCCGAACGTCACGCCGCGGGGTGCGTATGGCGATGACGGGAATTCGTTAGGCCACAACAGCGTGACGATGCTCGATACCGAGGTGCGTTACCGTGTGCCGCGAACCGGTTTCGAGTTTCGTGGTGAAGTGGTTGACGTGATCATCGGCACGCCGCGCAATCTTCGTGCGAACAACGATGGTGATTCGGAAAATAACGTCGGCCGTAACATGTGGGGTTTTTCGCTCGAAGCGGCATATCACATCGATCTGGCCGACCGCTTCCGTAATGGTTGGGAGCTGGTGCCGTTCTATCGCTACACTTACGAAAATCTACAGACAGGCGGATTTGCCGGAACCGACGACAACTTGCCAACCGGTCAGGGTCAGCGACAATTTCACACCTTTGGCCTTGCTCTTTCCCCACGCCACAAGTCGTCTTGAAAATCGACTACCAATTCGCGCTGGACAATGCGCCGGACTCGCCACGCGCAGATCATCTGCTCGGGGCAGTCGGTTTCTTCTTCTAAGAGAGCGCTCAACCACCCTGTGCATGACTCACATTCCACGCTGGATCTTGCCTGCCGCGATCAGCGTCACCGTTCCGCTGCCTTCCTATGCAGTGCAGTACTTGACTGTTTCGGCGGCGCAGAAATTGTGCTTTCCGGAGTGCGATCAATTTGTCCCCGCGCATGTTAAGTTTACGCCTGCGCAGATCAAAGCGATCGAGGCGAAGAGTGGACAGAAACAACTTTTGCGCGGCCAGGAAATCTGGCGTGCCATGCAAAATGGAAAACTTCACGGCTTCTTCATTGTCGACTACGTCATCGGCAAACATCTCGTGATCGATTATGCCGTGGCGCTTTCGCCGGACGGAGCGGTTAAGCAAATCGAAATTCTGAATTACCGGGAAAGTTATGGCGGCGAAATTCGCAATCCCGATTGGCGAAAGCAGTTCGTCGGCAAAGGACCGCGCTCGCGGTTCGCTCTCAACGAAGGCATCAACAATATCAGTGGCGCAACGCTTTCCTGCCGGCACGTGACCGAGGGCGTTCACCGTATCCTCGCAACCTATGAGGTCTGCCTCAAATAGAGTACGGCGGGCCCGTCCCTCTCTCGGCACGTTTGTAGAGATCACCGCTCGAGGCGATAGCGATGCAAAATTGCATGGCGCTATCGATCACGCCTTCGATGCCATCGCGAGGGTGGACCGACAAATGAGTTTTCACCATCCGGCCAGCGATATTTCGAGGATCAATCGTGAAGCATTTCAGCGCAAAGTGAAAGTCGACCCCTGGACATGGCGCGTCTTGCGAGCGGCACAAGAATTGTCGCATGAAAGTGACGGCATTTTCGACATCACGGTCGCGCGGAAACTGATGCAGTGGAAGTATCTTCCGCGACGATACCGGAATGTAAGCGACGGGAACTGGCGCGACATTGTTCTCGAAAAAATTGCACGGTTCGATTTCGACAGCGCGTGATTGTCGATCTTGGCGGCATCGCCAAGGGTTTTGCGGTCGATCGCGCGGTCAAAGCTTTAAAATGCGCAGGGGTTCCATCTGGAGTTGTGAATGCCGGCGGCGACCTGCGCGTTTTTGGATTGAAATCGGAACTCGTCCATTTGCGCCATCCGGCCGAGCCAATGCGGCCGGCAGGCGCGATCAAGTTGCGTGAGCGTGCCCTGGCGACCTCCGGAATCTATTTCGCTCAGAAAAGACGTGGCAGGGCGGTGGTCAGCTCGCTGCTCGACGGCCGCACATGTCGATCTTCGCGCAAGGTGATCAGCGTGAGCGTAGCGGCGTCTGCTTGCATGATAGCTGATGCTTTGACCAAAATTGCGTTCGTCCTACGGGAGAAATCTGCGCCCTTGCTCGCCCAATATCATGCGGACGCATTGTTGCTCGAGCGCGATGGTGCGCCATCTTGGATGTTTCGCTCATCATGCGACACCTGCGACCCGACTCGATTCGATTAAAGCGCTTGCAGAGATATTTTCTCTACGCCGTTTTGGCGCTGGTTTTTTGAGCGGAGTGGCATGGGCATATTGGAATTATCTTGTTGCGTCGCCTGGTGATTTTGAGATGAGCGCGAAAACCTGGGCGATGAAAGTTCACGGCGGTGCGGCGATGGCAGTTTTAGTACTGATCGGGATGCTCTTGAACGCGCATGTGAGATTCGCATGGCGCGCGCGCCGCAATCGAGCAAACGGATCGGTTTTTCTGAGTGCGTTCGCGGTTTTGACCATCACTGGCTATGGCCTTTATTACGCGGGCGGCGAGGGACTGCGTGCGTGGACGAGTTGGATTCATCTCGCCATAGGCCTGGTTTTGCCAATTTTGTTGCTGATCCACATCCTTTTAGGAAAGAGGACACGCCCTACGGATCAATCCTCAACGAAATCGCGCCTTGCGTCTGGAGGCGTCGAGGATCGACATCCAAAGTCCCGTTATTACGGGTCCCAACGCAGCACTTAATGAGGGCAGTAGCAGAGCTGAATTTCAGGTTGCGCACCCACGCGTGCCTATAGCATCTTCACGCCTCCCGCTCTGGAAGCTCCCGCCATCGGGAATTTTCGCTTATGGCAGAAACAACAGAATTAGTGCCTGAATTATTGGAAGCTGGTGTTCATTTTGGACACCAGACGAAGCGTTGGAATCCAAAGATGAAGCCTTTCATCTTTGAACAGCGCAATCAGATTTACATCATCAATCTTGATGAAACGGTGAGGCAGCTCCGGCGGGCAACCGATTTCCTCCAGGAGGTCGCGCGCCGCGGCGGCCGGATTTTGTTTGTCGGCTGCAAAAAGCAGGCGCAGGAAGCAATAAAAGAAGCCGCATTGGCGTGCGGGCAATTCTACGTGAACCAACGCTGGCTGGGCGGCACGCTGACCAATCTTACCACGATCCGCAAGAGCATCGGCCGATTGAAATACATCGAGCAGATCGAGCAGTCGCCGGAATACAAGAAAATGGGAAAACAAGAATTGGCTGCGCTGAATCGTGAGGCTGCAAAACTCAGGCGCAACCTCGAGGGGATCCTCGAGATGTCAGCACTGCCCGATGTGCTCGTGGTGATCGACACGCTACGAGAGCAAAACGCCGTCAATGAGGCGCGCCGCCTCGGAATCCCGGTGGTCGCCATCGTGGATACCAACGCCGATCCCGAACTCATCGATTATCCGATTGCGGGGAACGATGATGCCATCCGTGCGATCCGGGTGATTTTGCAAAAACTGGTCGATGCGATTGTTTCGGCCAGCAGCGAGGCCCGCGTCCGCGAACAGGTGGAAATGGCAGGCGTATCGGCCTGACGCTAGCCGCTCCAGCGGTTCAACTCTCTGACGCTACAACGATTCTAAGAACCTAATGAACGCAACAACTGAAATCGATCCAAAACTGGTCAAGCAACTCCGTGAAAAGACCAATGCCGGATTTATGGATTGCAAGCGTGCTCTCGTCGAGAGCGGCGGCGACCTGGAAAAGGCCGAAACGATCCTGCGCACGAAGGGCATCGCCACCGCCGCGAAAAAGGCCACGCGTGCGACAAAGGAGGGAATCGTCGCCTCCTACATTCATCTGCAGGGCAAGGTTGGTGTGCTCGTAGAGGTGAATTGCGAGACTGATTTCGTAGCGAGAAACGAGAATTTCCGAGAGTTCGTGAAAGACATCACGCTGCATATCGCCGCCGCGCACCCGCTCTACGTCAGCCGCGCCGATGTTCCGGGCAACCTGATCGAAGCGGAACGCGAAATCTACAAGGCACAGGTACAAGGCAAGCCGGCGCAGGTTGCGGACAAAATTGTCGAGGGCAAACTCGAGAAATTCTATAGCACCGTTTGCCTGCTCGAGCAGGGCTTCATCAAAAATCCCGATGTGACAATTAGCGACTTGCTGAATTCCAAGATTGCCGAATTGGGCGAGAACATCGTCATTCGTCGCTTCGTCAGGTACTCGTCGGCGAGCCGCTGCCGAGCGAAGCGTAGTTCTTGTAGCGGCGTTTCCGTCAAACGCCGAATTTCGGAAGACGCGCCGCCGCGGCGAGCGCCTCTACAACCCACGTGCCCATCCGCGCAATCCGTGGTTTATTCTGAGTGGAATGGCGCTGACCGAATACAAACGCAAACGAGACTTCAAAAGACCAGCGAGCCGGCAGGCAAGCCCGCTCCAAAAAGGTCAAAGGCGCGTCGCGATTCGTCATTCAAAAGCATGCTGCGCGCCGGTTGCATTACGACTTCCGCCTGGAAATGGAAGGCGTGCTGAAATCGTGGGCACTGCCGAAGGGACTTCCCTGGAAGCGCGGCGAGAAACATCTTGCCGTCGAAGTCGAGGACCATCCGATTGAATATGAAGACTTCGAGGGGTGATTCCCGAAGGACAGTATGGTGGCGGCACCGTGATGGTCTGGGACCGCGGCACCTACTACGTTTACGGCGAGCAACCCCTGAAATCACTACGGGAAGGTAAGCTGCACCTTCTTCTCGATGGCAAAAAAGCGAAAGGCGAATGGACCCTCGTGCGGATCCGCGGCCGCGACGGCGAAAAGAATCAGTGGCTGATTCTAAAGACCGGCGACGACGTAAAACCGATTTCGAGCAAGCTCGACGATGAATCGGTAAAGACCGGTCGCACGATGAAACAAATCGCGGACGCGCGCGACGCCGAGTGGCAGTCAGGTCGTGCAGAGGACCAAAGTCCGACATCGCAATTCAAGGCGCGAATCCGCGAGGCGATTAAAAAAGTAAAAGATGAACCTGTAGGGCAGGCACACTCGCGCGCCGTAGCCTCGGCGAAGGCGGGTCGGCTGCCGATTGCAAAGCAGGGCACGCAACGCGGTCGTCCTACAATTCCGTCGATAGCAAAATTACCCTCGGGAAAACCGCGTTTCGTCGAACCGATGAAAGCGAAACTGGTGGAGAAACCGCCAGCGACCGGCGACTGGATTTATGAGCTCAAATTCGACGGCATCCGCCTGATTGCGATCAAAGACCGCGGAAAAGTTTCGTTGCTGTCGCGAAATCAAAACGATTTGAGCGCGCGTTTTCCCGAGATCGTCGACGCCGTCAAAAATTTACCCGCAGACGAATGTGTGCTTGATGGCGAAGTGGTCGCGCTTGATGAGGAAGGCCGTTCGTCGTTCCAGCTTTTGCAAGCGCGCGAGATGGAAGGACGAAAATCGCCCATTTATTTCTATGCGTTCGACCTTCTCCAGCTCGACGGCAAAAGTCTCGTTTCGCTGCCGTTAGAGGCGCGGAAGAACGTTTTGGAGAAACTGTGTGCCGGCGCAGGCGACCCCGGATTCGATACTCCGGCGCGATTGGTGGAGATGCCAACCAGCTCCTCAAGGAAGTGCAACGCCGCGGCTTGGAAGGAATCATCGGCAAATTACACAACTCCGTTTACGAACCCGGCCGGAGAAGCGGCGCATGGATCAAACTCAAATGTGTCAACGAACAGGAATTCGTCATTGGCGGATACACCCCGCCGCAAGGGGCACGCAAACATTTCGGCGCAATTCTCGTCGGCTACTACAAGGATCGCGATCTCGTATTCGCCGGTAAGGTCGGCACCGGATTTACAACGAAATCATTGGCCACATTGCACAAGAAATTCCGCGCCGAGGAACGTGCCGACTGTCCGTTTGTCGATCTGCCATCAAAGCAAAACGGCCAATGGGTGCTGGGCATCACACCTTCGATGATGAAAAAGATACACTGGATCAACCCGAAGTTTGTCGCCGAAATCAAATTTGCCGAGTGGACGCGCGACGGAAAATTGCGCGCACCCGTATTCCTCGGTTTACGCGACGATAAAAAGCCGGGCGAAGTTATTCGCGAAGCGCCACCTGCTTGATAGCTATGCGCGCGCGGTGCTGTCAGACCAGACGCATTTCTCGAAGCTGAAAAGTAAAGTGTGCGCGCGTTTTCGTTGGCGTACTCGAATATAAAAAGCCGGGAAAATTGATCGCGAGGATTAAGGGGCACATCGATAATTGTCTCTGCTATCGGCAGGGATGATTTGACCCGCTTGGGCTGGGTCGAGAAATTGCAAAGAGGGAGGGCTTAGTTTGGGTATGAGAATTGCACAGGTGGCGCCGCTTTATGAAAGCGTGCCGCCGAAATATTACGGGGGAACAGAACGCGTGGTGTCGTATCTCACCGAGGAACTGGTGCGACAGGGCCACGAAGTGACGCTCTTTGCGAGCGGAGATTCGGAGACGAATGCGCGGCTGGTGGCGGCGTGCCGGCGGTCGTTGCGTTTGGATAAACGTTACCAGGGCCAGATGGCCCACCATTTCGTCATGCTGGAGCGTGTTTTCCAGCGCGCGGGCGAGTTCGACATCATTCATTTTCATGTCGATTACCTGCATTTTCCGCTCAGCCGAAGGGAGGCGGTTACCCACGTGACCACGTTACATGGGCGGCTGGATATTCCTGATCTGGTTCCGTTGTATCAGGAGTTTCGCGAGATGCCGGTGATCTCGATCTCGAACGGACAACGGGAGCCTTTACCGTGGGCAAACTGGCAGGCAACGGTTTATCACGGCTTGCCCGCCGACATCTACCGATTCCATCCAGAACCCGGGAGTTATCTGGCTTTTCTGGGACGTATTTCGCCCGAGAAAAGAGTGGACCGCGCGATCGAAATTGCGAAGCAGGTCGGAATGCCACTCAAAATTGCAGCGAAAATCGATCGAGTAGACCAAGATTATTTCGAGTCGGAGATCGCGCCGTTGCTGAGTAATTCTCTCGTGGAATTCGTGGGCGAGATCGACGACGACGAGAAAGATGAATTCCTGGGCAATGCGTATGCGTTGCTGTTTCCGATCGACTGGCCGGAGCCGTTTGGGCTGGTGATGATTGAGGCGATGGCCTGCGGCACGCCCGTCATTGCCTATCGCGGCGGCGCGGTCCCGGAACTTGTGGAGCCGGGTCAGACCGGCTTCATCGTTGAAGGTTTGGAAGATGCGGTAGAAGCGGTCCGACGAGTAGCTCAGTTGAGCCGAAAACGGTGTCGCGAAGTGTTTGAGCAACGCTTTACGGCTACGCGAATGGCGCATGACTACGTGCAACAATTCGAGCGCCTCATTGCGAGAAACCAGGAAGTTTCGGAGGCCGCGTAATGGCCAGGGAGAAGTGATTCGTATCCGGAACGAGTTTTACATTCGTTCCTCTTCAGCTCGCGTGGACGTGCGCACGCGGGTTTTGAAACAGGGAGACATGTTCGCTGTTTTCGATCGATTTGGCGATGTCGAAACGTTTGGCACCGGCGAACTCGGATTGTTTTACCAGGACACGCGATTTTTATCCCGGCTGACTTTGAAGCTCGGAAAGGATCGGCCTCTGCTGCTAAGCTCGACGGTCCGAGAGGACAACGCCGTTCTTGCTGTAGACGCTACTAACCCCGACGTCTGGCGCGACAGCGAGATAGTAGTTCCAAGAGGAACGATACACGTGTTTCGCTCAAAGATTTTGTGGGACAAAGCGTGTCACGAGCGGCTTCGCATTCATAACTACGGACGCGCAGCTGTCGATTTTGTTTTGTCGATCGAGTTCGATGCCGATTTTGCCGATATTTTCGAACTGCGTGGCATGCATCGGGACCGTCATGGTCGTCGCTTGGAACCTGAGATCACTGACGACGGACTCGTGCTGGCGTATGAGGGATTGGACCAACGGTTTCGCCGGACGCGGATTATGTTCGACCCGACGCCATCTCGTGTGACCAAGTCTGTCGTCAGCTGCCAGATCCATTTGGAGCCCGGCGAGAATGCCAATCATCAATGGGCCATTGCATGCGAGGTGGACGGCGATTCGCAGGGCGAGAGCCAGTCTTACGAAGAGATCATGCACGACGCAACCGCTGCGCTCGAACGCACCCGCGCTCGGGAACCGCAGATTTTCGCTGACAATGAACAGTTCAACGACTGGCTGAACCGTTCGCTGGCCGATCTCCACATGATGCGAACCGAGACGCGCTATGGCCCCTATCCTTACGCTGGTGTTCCCTGGTTTAGCACCGTGTTCGGGCGCGATGGAATCATCACCGCGTTACAATGCTTGTGGTTCGATCCATCCATCGCGCGGGGCGTCCTGGCGTATCTCGCTGCCAATCAGGCCGACGCTGAGAAGCCCGAGCAAGACGCGCAACCCGGCAAGGTGCTGCATGAGTTCCGCGATGATGAAATGGCCGTCTTGGGCGAGGTGCCGTTCAGGCGCTACTACGGGAGCATCGACGCGACGCCGCTTTTTGTGATGCTGGCAGGCGCATATTACAAGCGCACGGGTGACCGCGCTTTTGTCGAGTCGATTTGGTCGAACGTCCAGCGCGCGCTTGAGTGGATCGACCGCTATGGCGACGCAGATGGTGATGGTTTCGTCGAATACAGCCGGAGGTCGAAACACGGTCTCATTCATCAGGGCTGGAAAGATTCACATGACTCGGTTTTTCACAGCGACGGCGTTCTTGCCGAGGCGCCGATCGCCCTGTGCGAAGTGCAGAGTTATGTTTACGCCGCGAAGCTCGCCGCGAGCGAGCTGGCTGTGCTATTAGGCGATGGCACAGCCGCGCGAGAGCTGAAGAACCAGGCCAAGAGCTTGCGCCGCCGGTTCGAGGAAATCTTCTGGTGCGAGACATTTCCACATACGCCCTCGCTTTGGACGGCAGCAAGCGGCCCTGCCGGGTGCGAACGTCGAACGCTGGTCATTGTCTTTTCGCGGGTATTGCGACGGAGGAACACGCGCGGCGCGTTGCGTCCACCCTGACCGATGAAACATCCTTTTCCGGATGGGGAATTCGCACGGTAGCCAGCAGTGAGGCGCGCTACAATCCGATGTCGTATCACAATGGTTCGATCTGGCCGCACGATAACTCGCTGATCGCCGCGGGATTTGCCCGGCATGAACTTAAAGGATCGGCTGCCATGGTGCTCGCTGGTATGATGGACGCGAGCATCTTCTTCGATTTACATCGGCTTCCGGAACTATTTTGCGGCTTTCCGCGACGGCCCGGTGAAGCGCCCACATTGTATCCAGTTGCCTGCGCTCCGCAGGCGTGGGCCTCTGGTGCTGTATTTCTTTTGCTGCAAGCGTGTCTCGGGCTCGATGTGTTTGCTCCAGAACGAAGGCTGGTGTTTTCGAAGCCATTCTTGCCGCAATTTCTTCCGCAAGTCAGCATTCGTGATCTGAAAGTGGGAGACGCAAGCGTTGATCTTCTGCTCACGAGACACGACGAAGGAGATGTAGGCGTGAATGTTCTCCGACGGAACGGCATTCTTGACGTCGTCGTTTTGAAGTAAATGGCGGTGATTGCGCTTGTCGCCGCAGATCGCCGCAATATTGTGCGGTGATGAACGCCAAGGTGATCGTCATGCCAAAAGCCGCCGTGCTGGATCCGCAGGGAAACGCGGTGCGTGACGCGATGCGCCACCTGGGAATGCCGGAAGTGCGCAGCGTTCGAATCGGGAAATACATGGAGATCGAGATCGAAGGGCAAGACGGCGAGCTTGAATCGCGGCTGCACCAGCTTTGTCGCGATTTGCTGTCGAATCCGGTGATCGAAGATTACGAATTGCTGAAAGGCGAATCAGGAAACAAGGAGAGGAAGACGAAGACGTCAGAGGAAGAGGAAGAGTGTGATGAAAGCGCTGCGATATTTTTCTGCGTGGTATTTCCGCCGCTTGCAGTGCTGATGACCGGACGCATCGCGAGTTTCTTTCTAAGCATCATTTTGACGTTGCTCGGCTGGATTCCGGGAGTCATCCATGCGTGTCTCGTCGTGAACGATTACCACGCGGAGCAACGCGCAGCCGCAGCGCGCATTAGATGCACCATGAACTTTGCCGTCATTCAGTTTCCCGGTTCCAACTGCGACCAGGATTGTGTCGCGGCGATTAATGGGCTCGATGGATTGCAAGCCGAATACGTCTGGCACAAGGAAACTTCGCTCGATAATTTCGATGCCATCGTGTTGCCGGGCGGATTCGCGTACGGCGATTACCTTCGCTGCGGAGCCATCGCTCGGTTTTCGCCGATAATGAAAGCAGTGATCAGCGACGCGCGCGCCGGCAAGCTCGTGCTCGGGACGTGCAACGGGTTTCAGGTCTTGTGCGAAGCCGGTCTTTTGCCGGGCGCGCTGGTGCGAAACCGCTCACTCCGGTTTGTTTGTGACATGGTCACTACGCGCGTTGAGGTAGATGATTCGCCATTCACCCACGGCTGTCCGAAAGGAACACTTCTGCGCCTGCCTGTGGCACACGGAGAGGGCTGTTTTTGCTGACCCGCAAACGTTGCGTGAACTGAACGCCAATGAACAAGTGGTTTTGCGCTACGCGGACAACCAGGGCCAGGTCGTTCCCGAAGCAAATCCAAATGGCTCGATCCAAAACATCGCGGGGATTTGCAACCGCGAACGGAATGTTTTCGGTTTGATGCCGCATCCTGATCGCGCCTCGGATCCGCAGCTCGGCAGCGCAGATGGCGCGAAAATTTTTCTCTCGATGATGGAGACAATTCGCGCGACTCGCGCAACTAACGGCAGCCGAACGCATCAAACAGGTAGCGTGACTTTCGCTACCTAGGAGAAAACCGGATAATCCTGGCCGCCAAGGTGTTGCGATCGTTACAGAGCTGTAGCGAAAACGAACACTACATCGGCTTATCGCGCCCAGATCCGCCTTAGAGAGAAGAGTTGGCATCGCCATTGCTTATAAAAGCTGCGAAAACCAATTCAAATCTATGCTCCTAGAAAAACCTTACACATGAGTCAACCGGTGGCCGAGTGCAAAGCACGTCTGGCCAGTATTCAATCTTATCGTCGCCAGTTCTTAATGGTGACACGGGCGACCGTGACATCATCCAAGACCGTCGATTTCAGCTTTCGCGGACCCTTCGGTTTCGAGGCGCACACTGTGCTGCTGTCGGTGGACGGCGATTCGCCGAACCAATATGCGTTCGAGTCCGTCGGCGGAAACATTTGCCTGATGGGCATCGTTGATTTCGCTGAGATCCGGCCGCACTGCACCGAGGTCACGCTCGCGGTCCACTACGAAATCAAAAACAAACTTTTCGCCTGGCTGGACCGCCGTCTGCATTTTGTGGACAGCTTTGTGAATGCCGAGCTGCGCAGCATCCGCGCGCATTTCGAGGGGATCAGGTCAAGCTATCTGGAGCGCCCGCGCGTCATGCCCGTACTCCAGCCGGCTCACGCCTGACGAAGCGGCATTCGCTACGGCAGAAATCGTTCCTGATCGGGAAATTTGGGTCACCCGGGCTAGGCTATTCGCACGGCACGTTTACGGTCGAGGCGCAGGATCTGGCCCGGGTGAAGGGCGACTTTCGCCTTGGGATCGCGAATTTTGGTTCCATCAATTTCCACGCTTCCCTGCTTGATCAGTCGCGAGACTTCGCTGTGCGATTTCTCTGACTGGAACACGTTCCGATAAACATCCGAGACGACAGTGACGGCGGTGAGGTCTTGTCGTTCAGCCGGTGAAAACGCCGGCAGATCGGCGTTCTTCAAGTCGCGCTTGCTGAAGCGCGTGTTCCACTCATCCAGCGTTCTTTTGGCCGCATCCGCCGAGTGGTAAGTCTGCACGATTTCGAACGCGAGCTGCTTCTTGGCCTCTAGCGGATGCATGTCTCTCGGCGCTGCGCGTCGCAGGAGCAATTCGTAATAGCGCGCCATCAACTCGTCCGAAATGCTCATCAGTTTCCCGAACATTTCTGAGGGGGACTCGTTGATGGCGACGTAGTTACCCAGGCTTTTGCTCATTTTTTGGAGCCATCCAAGCCTTCGAGAATCGGGAGCAGGAAAACGACCTGCTGCGGCATGCTCTCTTCTCGTTGAAAATCGCGCCCGATGAGAATGTTGAAGAGTTGGTCAGTCCCTCCGAGTTCTACGTCGGCTTTCACCATCACCGAATCCCACCCCTGCATAATTGGATATTGAACTTCATGGGCGCGGATCGGGTGCTTTTCTTCGATTCGCGCTTTGAAATCTTCCCGCTGCAACAGCTGCTGCAACGTCACGCGGCTATTCAAGCGAATCACGTCTTCGAACGACATGGCGCGAAACCAGTCACCGTTGCAGACTGTCTCTGTGCGCTCGGGATCAAGAATCTTAAACGCCTGCTCGCGATAAGTCGCCGCGTTTGCGATCACTTCCTGATGCGTCAGGTGCGGCCGCGTAACGGACCGACCGCTCGGGTCGCCAATCATTCCGGTAAAATCGCCGATGATGAGAATCGCCTGGTGCCCGAGGTCCTGAAACTGTCTCAGTTTTCGCAAAACAATCGTGTGCCCAAGGTGAATATCCGATGTCGTCGGGTCCACCCCAAGCTTGACACGCAACGGCCGGCCCAGCGCAAGCTTCTCGCGCAGTTCGCTCTCATTGATGATCTGCGCCGAGCCTTGTTTCAACAATGCAAGAGCTTCGTCCGGTTGCATGATCCGGTCACAGAATAGCGCACCCGCCTCGCCCGGACGAGCGCTACTTGTTTTTGTTCAACAACTCGCGCACCTGCTCGATCGTGAGCGGCTCGGTTTGTCTGTTGAGCGACTTCTGATTTGTGCCTTCGTTCAGAAAGGGCCGGTTACCTGCATACGCACGAGAGGCGACCTTTTTCCCGGACTGAGGTGCGTCACGAACACCGCGGGCGGTCTGATTTCCGTAGGTAGCCTTGGAATTTGCAAGTGTTTGCTGTGACGAAACCTCGTAGGCGGTGCGTCCGCCGCGGTAGGTCTGAGAATAAAACTGCGTTGTGGAGAAGTCTCGTGTTCCAGAATAATTTTTCGAGCTCGGTTTCTGGTGAACGTAAAAGCTTCCGACGTTTGCGCGTTTGTTGATGGACGCCGAACCGTCTCCGCTAAATTTCTTGTTTTGCGCATCGTTCTGCAGCGTCATGTCCGGCTTGAGAAGCCGATCGACCAGTTTTTCTCCTGGTCCTGAGCGTGTACGCAGCACAAAGCAGCTGTTAGCAGGAACCAGACTGCAAACGATGTTCGCACGACGCGAGGCTGCCGGAACGAGTGTTGGTTTGTAAAGCAAATTTGCTGAGCAATCGCGACGTAGCGTAAGCGTCCCGCTTGCGCTTCTGGGAGTTCGCAGCGGACGCTCGCGTATCTGGCGCGGACTGAGACCGCCGCTTGCCGGCTTTTTATTGTGTTCCATTGCGAACCGCGAAATAATGCGCGCATGGCTGAACACGTTTACAAGAAAATTGAGATCGTTGGCTCATCGCCAAACGGAATGGAGGAGGCGGTCCACAATGCCCTGTCGCGCGCGAGCAAGACGATTCGCAACATGCGGTGGTTCGAGGTGACCGAGACCCGCGGTTACATCGACGACGGCAAAATCGAGCACTGGCAGGTGACGTTAAAGATCGGGTTTACGCTGGAAGAGTAATATTCCGCGCTCGCCTCGCTTGCCCGCTCAGCGATTCAACCGTTTCAACTCTAGCGCTGCGACGCTTCCCGTTCCTGCGCCGATCGGTACAATTTGGCGGCACCGTAAATCAAGATCGCGGGCTTTAGTGCCATAAAGAGCAGACGCAGAAATCCGGCAAGCACTCGACCCAACGGCAGACGATTCAACACGTATCCAGCCGCAAACGCATAGAAGAGAGACTGTGTCGGCTTTTCGCGCACGTACTCACCGGTTTCATTGACCACCGTCTCGACTCGGTCTTTCACCCATTGCATTCCGCGTTCGGGAAACTCAGCAACCATTTCAGGAGATAACTGATCCATGACGCTTAATGATTCGCATTTTGAAGCCATCTTGCGCGCATCGAACTATCACCGCAAAGCAAGCCAGATCGAGCTTGCGCCGGTGCGAGGTGGAAAATCAGGCAGTGGCAGCGGCCGGTGAAATGTCGCGGCTCGACGCGTCTCTTTCAGGCAATAGCGGGCCATCACTTCCAGCGCACGCTCGCCCAATGCAGAACAATTCGTCGCTACCAGAACGTGGGCGTCGCGCTCCGCCACTGCAAGAGCGCTAATGAGCAAGCTTTCGAAATCGTGTTGGACCTGAAACGTTTTTCCTCCCGGAGAGCGTGAAAAAGTCGGGGGTCGAGGATGATCGCATCGAATTTTTCGCCTCTCCGGGCGAGGCGCGGCAGCACGGATCGCACGTCGTCCGTGATAAAGCTGATGATCGACCGTTGACAGGTTGTTCAGGGCGAAATTCTCGCGTCCACGGGTGAGAGATTTTTTCGAAAGGTCGATGTTGACGGTGCTCGCTCCGTTACATGCCGCGCACACGGAAAAGGAACAAGTGTAAGCAAAGCAATTCAGCAGTCGCCTTGGCGCGATATGACGCACGTACCGGCGATTCTCCCGCTGGTCCAAAAACAGACCCGGCGAATAGCCTGTGCCGAAGTCTAGGCCGAACCTCAGATACCATTCGGTGGCGACGGTCTGTAAACTCTCGCCGGGATCGCCAACGACCAGGGCTGGCGGTTCGCGACGTTCGCTTTCTCGCGGAATGAAACGCGCAAAGACGCGTCGCACCTGGAAGCCGACCGAATCGGCCCAGGTTTGGAGCTCTTCCAGCAGCCGTTCGCGGGCCAACACCCTTTTGAACGAGATCAGAACGTCGCTGCCGAAGCGTTCGACCCAGCCATCCTCAATAGTGCAAAGCCGGTGCGCGTCAGTGCCCTCTGCCTGGAAATCGCGGAGCAAGCCTGGATCAATCCATCCCACATTCATTTTGTTTCTGTGCTCCACCGGCATAGTTCGAAATCAGTGTGGCGCAACGGATGGGTTGCCGGGAAACGCGGCGTTGCTACACTGGCGCGATCACGTTCGCGCCGTCGAGTCAACGGCCTGCGTGGCGGCGGCGTAACTATGCAACAAGTCACCGTTCGTGTTCCCGCGAGCACTTCCAATCTCGGTCCTGGCTACGATTGTCTGGGCGTCGCGCTCCGCCTCCATAACAGCGTCACGCTCGTCCGGGGCAAAGCGCCTCGATCTTCTCATCCACGAATTGTGTCTGACGCGGCAGAACGATTTTTCAAGCAAACGCGGCGCCGTGCGATTCTCGTTTTCGTGTTCAATTGTGGAACGAGTTCCACGGTGTCGCGGCCTGGGCAGCAGCGCAACGGTTCGCCTCGGCATCCTGCTTGGGCTGAACCGGCTCAGTGGCGAGCCGCTCGATCGACTCACCCTCTTTAGATTATGCGCCGAATCGGAAGGACATCCTGATAACGCTGCACCGGCCACCTTCGGCGGCTTCACTGTGGTGCAGAGTAGCGCGAGCGTCTCGCTTGCGCGCGGCCAAGCGGCACGCATCGCGCTACCGTGCAGCGCTTCGACGTCGCGCCGCGCTTATATTTCGTTCTCCTGGTCCCGGACCTCGAAATCGAAACCGCACGCGCGCGAAGAATTTTGCCTTCAAAGATCTCGCGTGTTGCTGCGGTAGAAAACTGTGCGAACGCATGTGCGATCACCGCGGCGTTTGCATCGCGGGATTACGAAAAATGCGTGGCACTTTTTCCGATAACCTTCACCAGCCATTTCGCGCGAAACTGATTCAGTTTCTTCCGCGTGTGATCGCGGCCGCTGAGCGAGCCGGCGCGCTCGGCGCCTTTCTTAGCGGAAGCGGATCCGCGATAGCGGCTGTTACACTCGAAGCGCCTGAGAAAATCGCAACTGCCATGGCGCGCGCTGCGGCCGTGCCCGCTCACACAATTATCACACACGCTGACAACCGCGGCGCGCAGGTATTGCCGATCCGCCGTCGGCCATCCGGAATCGACCATTAAGATGGGCCGCCGACTTGAACAGTTAGAAGAATTCGGGATCGACGTCGTTCTCGAACGACGTCATGGCGTTCGCGCTTCCATCCTGCGCGGCATCCTTTACGCGCTCTCGTTCGTCTACGACAGGCTGGTGCAACTCCGGCTTTATTTCTATCGCAAAAGAGTTTTCCGCGAACGCACGCTCGGATGTCTCGTGATCAGCATCGGTAATCTTACTGTCGGCGGAACGGGTAAAACGCCGATTGTTGAGAAGTTTGCCCGCGCTTTGCAGGCCGGAGGACGGCGAGTGGCGATTCTTAGCCGCGGTTACAAAAGCGTTCCGCGGAAACGCGATTGGCGGAGCCGGTTCCGCGGAGATTCCGAGCCTCCGCGAATCGTTTCCGATGGAAAATCCCTGCTGCTCGATTCGCTAACCGCCGGCGATGAGCCTTACATGCTCGCTCACAACTTAAAGGATGTGATCGTGCTCGTGGACAAAGACCGGGTGAAAAGCGGCCGGTTCGCCATCGATAAATGGCAGGTCGACACACTTCTGCTCGACGACGGATTTCAATATCTCCATTTAAAGCATCGGCTGGATATGGTGCTCGTGGATCGACAAGCACCTTTTGGGAACGAGTTCCTGCTGCCCCGGGGCACGTTGCGTGAGAGGCCACGCAATCTTCGCCGCGCCAGCTACATCTTTATTACCAAGACTACGGGCGACGCTAATTTCGAGTTGATGCGACGAATCCGGCGTTACAATCGCACCGCGGAAGTTATCGAATGCGCGCACAAACCGCTTTACCTGCAGAATGTTTTTACGGGCGAACAATTGCCGCTCGAGGCTTTGCGCGACGCGTTCATCGGTTCGCTGTGCGCGATTGCTGCCCCTGAAAGTTTTGAGGGCGCGCTTACCAAACTCGGCGCGCACGTCGATCTGGCGAAGAGCTACATCGATCATCATTACTACACCGAAGCGGAACTGATCAGCTTCATCAACCGTTGTATCCGCCGTGACCTGGCGATGATTGTCACCACCGAAAAAGACTCGGTGCGCATGCCGCGTCTGCCCGACGCGGATCTGAAAGTGCCGATTTATTTTCTGCGGGTGGAAATCGAAATCCTGAGCGGGCACGAAAGCTGGGAACATTGCGTCGCCCGGATTTGCAAACCCAAGCCGGTGCTCCCGCCCGAGCGCTTCTTCGCTTGAAGAGGCTCGCAACGAAGAGCACAAAGGCGACCAAGAGTAAGAGAAAATTAGAACCTTTGCGTCCTTTGTGGACGTTGTGCGAGGTTTAGATCGATGGCCAAGAAAGCGGAACTCATCGTCGACGATCGGAAGCTTCAGGTATCGAACCTGGACAAGGTGCTTTATCCGAAGGCGGGTTTCACCAAGGCGCAGGTGATCGATTACTACATCCGCATCGCGCCGGTGCTTTTGCCGCACTTAAAAGACCGCCCGCTCACAATGAAGCGCTATCCAGATGGCGTGGAAGGTCAGTTTTTCTATGAGAAGAACTGCCCCGTGCATCGGCCGAAATGGGTGCAAACGGCAAAGGTGTGGAGCGAGGGCAACCAGCGGATCATGCATTATTGTCTCGCTAACGATCTGCCCACGCTCGTCTGGGCAGCTAACCTCGCCGATCTCGAGCTGCACACATCGCTGTCGCGCAAAAACAACGTCGAACGCCCGACGATGATGGTGTTCGATCTCGATCCAGGTGCGCCCGCGGACATCGTGCAATGCTGTCAGGTTGGGATCTGGCTGCGCGAGCTGCTGGACGGAATGAAATTGAAAGCGTTCGCAAAAACGAGCGGCTCAAAAGGTTTACAAGTCTATGTGCCGCTGAACACGGCGGTGACTTACGATCAGACCAAAGGTTTGTCGCGCTCGTTAGCTCAACGTCTGGAACGCGAACATCCTGATCGTGTCACGTCGAACATGTCCAAGGCGGTGCGCAAAGGAAAAGTGTTCGTCGATTGGAGCCAGAACGATGAACACAAAACCACCATTTGCGTCTATTCATTGCGCGCAAAAGAAGAGCCGACCGTTTCCACGCCCGTCACTTGGAGTGAAGTGGAGAATTGTTTGAAGAAGAAACGCGCCGAGCTCTTAAAATTTCGTTCCGACCAAACGCTGGCGCGCGTCGAAAAACAGGGCGACCTGTTCGAGCCAGTGGAGACACTCAAACAAAAGCTGCCGAAGAAATGGGACACATGACCGAATCGGCGCCAAAACGATCAACGATGCATGAACAATCACTTATGGTTTGATGCGATTGGATGGGTGGGAGCGGCAGCTCTGCTTGTGGCCTATGCGATGATCTCCGCCAGGAAATGGGAAGGACATTCCTCTGCGTTTCAGCTCCTGAACGTCGGCGGCAGCCTCCTCCTCGCCGCAAACACGATCTTTTATGGATCATATCCCTCCACGTTTGTGAACCTCATTTGGGCAGCCATTGCCATTTTCACAATCGCCACTAGGAAGCGAGTTTCGTCTCGTTAGTTTAACGACTGCCAGAGTTTCTTCCAAATGCGAAAGATCAATCTCAAAGACGTTCCCGAGCAGGAAAAAAATCGCCGAAAGGAAAGTTTGGCCGGATTACGAAGAACATTTCGGTTGCGCTTGGGCGCGAACCGGAGTCGCTCGATCTGTCGAAGCGCCATCCGTTTGATCTCGCGTTAGTGCGGATTCCGAAAGGCAAATCTCTTTGTCCCTATCACGCGCATGCAGCGGAATCGGAGCTTTATCTCGTCGTTTCCGGCCGCGGCAATGTGCGCGATAAGAACGGAATAACCGAAGTTGGACCGGGCGACGCGTTTCTGTTTCAGCCTGGCGAAGCGCATCAGCTTAGCAATGCCGGCGATGAGGATTTTGTTTATTACGTGATCGCCGACAATCCGCGCAGCGGCGGCGCAACAGGTGATTCCTGTTATTATCCCGACAGCGGCAAATGGGCCGTGGCGAGGGAAGGATCCGAAGAACTGATCGTGAAAGGAACGGAGACTGATTACTTCGATGGCGAAGAATGAATCTTTAACCGCAGAGGACGCGAGACACGGAGACATTTCGAATCCTCGTGCGAACTCCGCGACCTCTGCGGTGATTTACAGCGCGATGAAAAAGGTAAACCTGAACGAAATCAAAGAGGAGCCGTGGCAATCGCCAGGCGGAAAATACGCCGTCTCCTTCAAAGGAATTTCTGAAGCGCTGGGACGCGAACCGGCTTCGCTCGACCTGTCCAAGCGGCACCCGTTTGATTTGGAATGGAACCGGGTGCCGGCAGGAAAATGCAACTTCCCTACCACGCGCACTCGGCCCAATGGGAATTGTATTTGGTGATTTCCGGAAAAGGCACTGTTCGCCACAAAGACGGCAGGACCGAAGTGGTGGCCTGGCGACGCGTTCATCTTCGGCCCAGACGAACCGCATCAACTGATCAACTCTGGCGACGAAGATCTCACTTACTATGTCATCGCCGATAATCCGATCGGCGAATCAGGTTATTATCCCGACAGCGGTAAATGGAAGGTGAACAAGTCGTCAGCAGCCGATCGCGTCGTCATCAAAGGTGAGGAGACCGATTATTTCGACGGTGAAGAATGAATCAGGAAAGCAGAAACCCAGGAAATTGAATTTGGAGAAGAAGGCTCGCCTGTTAAATTCAGAGCTTATGACTACGAAAACACCCGTTGAAGAATTTCCATACAAGACTTACCTGAACATTCTGCACGGGCCGCTCGAAGTGATTGATGTGCAGAAGCTCGCTGATGCTTGCACCGACAAATGGGTACAACCAGACGCTGTGCAAGGTGAACGATTCAGTCGTCAGGATGGCGGTCGTTCAAGGCGAATATCACTGGCACGAACACAAAGACATCGATGAATTCTTTTTCGTGCTCGATGGGCGGTTCCTGATCGATCTCGAAGATCGCGTAATCGATCTTGCGCCGCGACAGGGCTTCGTCGTGCCGAAAGGCGTGCGCCATCGCACACGCGCGCCTGAACGAACGGTGATCCTCATGATCGAGCGCGCCGACATTGTTCCGACAGGCGATTAGAATCGGTCGCGCGTGGTCGGCGGTCAGAGACCGCCGCTACAGTGAAGGCACTCAAGATCATCTCGGGCGGGCAAACAGGCGTTGATCGCGCCGCGCTCGATGTCGCGCTCAGGCACGGGATTGAGTGCGGCGGATGGTGTCCGGCCGGACGACTGGATGAATTCGGCAAAATTCCGGATCACTATCCAGTTCAGGAATTACAAGGCGGCGGTTTCACCGAACGCACGTTGCAGAACGTGAAAGATTCTGATGGAACTGTCGTCATTTATCCGGGAGAACTTCGCGGCGGCACCGAGCAGACCGTTCGCTTCTGTGTTGAGCCTAAAGCGGCCGCACCAATTGATCGACGCGTCAAAGCTTTCCGCTGAAGGTGCCGCTAAGTTGATTGCCGATTTTGTCCGCGAGAACAAGATCGGCATTCTGAACGTTGCCGGCCCGCGCCAAAGCGAATGGCCGGAAGGATACGATTACGCTTCTCGCGCGCTGACGCTTTTCTCGCGCGCTGTAGCCAGCGCTTTGTGGCGGTCAGACGGAAACGGCTCGTAGAGCCGTGGCTACAACATCACTCGTAACGCAGCGCTTTTACCGGATCGAGCCGCGCGGCGAAGTACGCAGGGATCAGCGCCGCGAACGAACAGATTAAGAAGGCGCTGATACAGATGATAGCAACGTCGTGCGGAATGACTTCGGCCGGGATCGACGAGAATTGATAGACCTCGCGCGGGAAAATCTCGATGTGCAACGTCGATGCCAGCCAGCGACTGAATTCGTTGCGGTAACGGATCAACGTCATCCCAAGGCCCAAGCCAGTGATCGTTCCAAAAAGGCCGACAATTGTTCCCTGACCAAGGAACACCCAGACAATTTGCGCAATGTTCGCCCCGAGCGCTTTCACAATTCCGATCTCGTGCCGCTTTTGCACCGTTACGGTGATGAGCGTGCTCATGATTCCAAAAGCCGCCACGATCACGATGAAGAACAAAAGAAAAACATCACCGTGCGTTCCAGCCGCACCGCTTCGAAATATTGGCGATTCATATCGATCCAGGTCTGGGCGTATTGCGGCGGCTCGAGGAATTGCTGGATCTCCTGTTTCACGCGTTCGGCGCCGTATGGGTTGTCGGTCTTCACCGTGATTCCGTGCAACGCGTCGTCCAGACCGTATAGCTCCTGGCCGACGTAAACCGGCACGAGCAGAAATTCGGAGTCGTGCAGGTAATGGCCGGTCTCAAAAATGCCGGTGACAGTCAGTTCTTTCGGGAGAATCACATCGCGCAATTCGTCGATGGCTTTTTTCTCTTCTTCGCCCTTCGCGTTCTCCAGTTTCTTAATGCTGTCGAGGACCTGGCCGAGATTGCCCGGCGAATAAATTGTCACCTTATCGCCGATGCTGACTCCGAGTTTTCGCGCCAGCTCAATCCCGAGCACCGTTGATTCTCCTTCCAGATCGAGCTTGCCGAATTTGATGAACTTTTGGAGTGGAATGACTTTCTCTTCCTGCTCGGGATCAATACCGCGAATCAGCGGTGCGAGCCGCCGGTTGTGGAATTCCACAATCACCGGTCCTTGCACAAACGGGGCCGTGGCGACCACGCCCGGCGTTTTATCGATTTTGGCCTTGAGCGCGCGCCAGTCGCGGAACACGTCCTCGGAAGTGACCAGAATGTGCGCATCGAAATCGATGACTTTCTGACGCAGCTCCCGATCGAATCCGGTCATGACCGCAATCACAAGGATCAGCACGGTCACGCCGAGCATCACGCCAATGACCGAGATCAACGTGATGATGGAGAGAAATGTGCGCTTCGGTTTCAAATACCGCAGCGCCAGGAAAAGACTAAAAGGAAGCTTCAATTCGTCCTTAGCGTGGCGGCAAACTCAACGGGATTCAACCGCGGCCGGTCTGCAGGTTTTGTTAGGCTTGCGTTACCGCGTGCGCCTTTAGTTCTTCCAGCGTGACGAACTCGAGCGCGGAAGCATGCGTTGCTTCCAGATCCACAGGCGCCGCGCGGTTGTGATCCAGCGCGCTTTTCCAGCGCGTGACGCACACACACCACTTGTCGCCTGGCTTCAATCCGGGAAAACCCCACTCCGGACGCGGTGTGACCAAGTCGTTTCCATCCAGGACGGAGAAATCCAAAATTCCTCCGTGACTTGCACGCAAACCGTGTGCTGCCCCACGTCCTCTGGTCCTGTTCGGCAATAGCCGTCGCGATAAAAACCGGTCATCGGATCGCGACAACAACATTTCAATTCCGTTCCCAAAACATTCGTCGGCATACCGCAAGTTCAGCCAATTCTTCCTGCTGTCATGTTGAGCGAAGCGAAACATCTCAATTTTTCCAACCGAGCTGATCCAGAAACGATCAGAGATTCTTCGCTTCGCTCAGAATGACATCGGCAGATGGATTGTGATACTTGTAAGCCTGGTCAAGGAGAGAAGAATGCCAATCCGCGCGAAATACGTGCACACCAATCTGATCGCCAGAGATTGGAAAAGGCTGGTCCGATTCTATCAAGAGGTGTTCGGATGCGAACCCAAAGGTCCCGAACGTGACTTGTCTGCGGCGTGGCTTGACAGAGTGAATTCGGTTCCGAACGCCCGTCTTCGTGGCGTTCATCTCAGGTTACCTGGATACGACGATGATGGGCCTACGCTGGAGATCTTCAGCTACGATCAGTTGATCGAACGCGGACTGCCGAGAGCTAACGAGTGCGGATTCGGCCACATTGCATTCGCGGTGGAAAACGTGGATGAAGCGCTACAAGCAGTGATCGCAGCCGGCGGTGGCGCAGTGGGAGAAATCGCCACGGCGGAAGTAAAAGGCGTCGGTCTGCTTCGTGTTGGTTTATGCGCGAGATCCCGAAGGTAACATTGTCGAGCTGCAGAAGTGGAGTTGAACCGGAACCCGTAGTGGTCTCGTGACCAGGCAAACCGTCATTGCTTACTGGCTCATCCCGTCCGAGCCGGCACACAGCTTCTTTCAGCGGATGATCAACGATCTCGCACGTCGATGCGATGCGCCTGTTTTCGAGCCGCACGTGACGATTCATGTCGGAGCAGATCGCGCTGATGCGGCTAAGAACGCGCTCGGAGCCGCAGCGCGCGAATGCAAACTCATCGGGCTGAAACCGCTTGGAATTGATCAGTCCGATGAGTTTATCAAAACGCTCTTTGTGCAATTCGCCATGAGCGCAGAACTGTCGAAAATCAATGGCATCATTCGCGAGGCGGCGAACGATTCGTCGCAGTACGAACTAAAACCGCACTTGAGTTTGCTGTACAAGAACTTGGCAGTCGCAACCCGGCGCGAACTGGCAGCTTCAATCAACGTTCCGCTTTCCGAAGTGACTTTCGATGCAATTAAAGCTGTGCGCTGCGTTTCGCCTACGGAATCCGGCGCAGACGTTGAGGCCTGGCGCGTTGTTGCAGCAGCTTCTTTGTCTGGCGATCGCGTCTGAGACAGACAGCCTTACAGTTCCACAATTCGATAGGGCTTTCCGGTTTTGTGCAGCACTGGCGCGGAGACGTTGTAAACGGGAATGCCAGTTGACGTTTTCCCGTCGGTAATGCCGTTGTGTGCGTGACCGTGGAAGACTGCGGTGGACCGAAATCGGTTGATCGGTTCTTCGAGACGACTCGAACCGAGGAAGGCATAGATTTCAGGATCTTCCCCTCCAACGTCGCTCGAATTGGGGAGTAATGCAGGACCACTATCCGGCGCTCAGTTTGCAACTTGACCAGGGCCTGCTCGAGGCGAATGGCGTGGCTAATTGATTCCTGCACGAATTGTTTAATCAGCGGCTCGCCCCACGCGTTCAGCATCCGCCGGCCGAAACCGCCGCCGAACCCGCAGATCCCCGCGAATCCAACACCGGCGATTTCGACGGCTTCCCCGTTGAGCATGGTCACGCCGGTCTGATCGAGAATGTTCGCGACCGTTTCCGGATGTCCGGATTCATAATCATGATTCCCAATAACGCCGATACACGGGATTCTCACCGCGCTGCGAATATCGGCGGCGAGTTCTTCCGCTTCTTCGGGGAGTCCGCACTCGGTGAGGTCGCCGCAGAGCAGCAGCACATCGGCGCTGCCCGAAATCTCGGCAAACGCATCGTGCATCTTTCCGCGCGAATGCTTGGCATAATGAAGATCCGCGGTCGCAGCGATACGCAACGTTGGTTTTGCCATCGCTTTAAGAAACGAAACGGCGACTAAGGATGGACGTTTCGCGTAAGGAACATCGCCCGGCCATGCACGCGTGGCGCGGTTCAAGTGCGTAATTGATGAGTAATGACTGCAAGCACAGCGCACGGCAGTTCGAGCCAATCACGGTGAAGGCAGCCGCGATGAGTTTCATCGCAGATCGGTGGCAGCGTTGCATGCTGCCGAGGTTCCGTTCCTGATCGGCGGCGCGTACATGGTGGAGGTGTGCGGAGGCGTGTCGCGTAGCACGAAGGACTTCGATCTCTATATTCGGCCAAATCATGTGAAGGCTGCGCTCCGTGCGCTAGCGCGCGCAGGGTACAAAACCGAACTGACATTCCCGCACTGGCTGGCCAAGGCGACGTACGAAGGAGATATGCTTGATCTGATTTTTCGCGCCGGCAATGGATTGTGCGAAGTGGATGATTCGTGGTTCGAGCGTGCGCGCGATGACGAGTTGCTGGGCGTGCCTGTGAAACACTGCGCGCCCGAGGAAATGATTTGGATGAAGGCGTACATCATGGAACGCGAGCGGTTCGACGGCGCCGACATCGCGCACATTCTTCGCTGCTGCGCGGGAGAGATCGATTGGCCGCACTTGGTTCGGCGGTTCGGTCCTGATTGGCGCGTATTGCTCAGCCATTTGATCCTGTTCGGTTACATTTATCCCGGGAACGCGCGCGAATCCCGGCGGCGATCATGGAGGATTTGATTACACGGCTCCGGAGTGAAGTGAGCACTGCCGGGCCAGAACGATTATGCCGCGGCACGCTGCTTTCGCGGCAGCAATATTTGGTGGACGTGCAGGAGTGGGGATTTCGGGATGCGCGTTTGGAAGAGCGTGTTCAGATGAATGAGAAAGACATCGCCGATTGGACAGATGCGATTGAGAAAGAAGAGTGATTGCCAGCGTAGCGGCTGTCCTCAGCGCATTCCCTGCTCATCCGCTGAGGACAGCGGACTCTACAGCGGGGGTGTTGCGCTGGGCGGCGGCGACTCTGCCGGCGACGGAATTGCAGATGCCGCGATGAGCTTCGTCTTCGCTTCTTCGAGCAGCTTTTTCTCTTCCGGATAAAGTTTCCCGTTTTCGGCGGCCTCTATGTAATCCTTTGCTCCCTCGAGTTCGTTTCCTCGACGAGCACCAGCGCGACGTAAACGGCCGCGTGGGCATCGTGCAGCCCGTCTGGCGGCAAACTTTGGATAATCGCAAGAGCTTCTGCATTTCTGCCAAGGCGATGAAGTGAAAACGCGTACGTTACCGCACAATTGACGTCATTCGGCGCGCGGTCATAAGCCTCTTTCGCGAGTTGATGTGAGCTTTCAGTATTTTCACCAAGGTTCAGGCCGAGCCGCGCCAGGTCTGCTGTGATCGGTGCCTCGTTAGGCGAGCTTTCATGAAGCCGTTGGAGAACCGTGTACAGCTTGGTCGTTTCGTCCTTGGCGCGATACAGCTGGCGAAGATTGTCGAGCGCTTCACGGCGCATCGTTGGATTTTCTTCGACGCGAATCCAGAGTTCTTCGCTCTGGTTCGCCAGTTGCGATTTCGTGGCGAGCCGGGCGAGCATAAGTTCACGGTCCGGCACGTCCTCTGACAATTCAGCGGCAGACTGCCAAAGCGTTTCGAACTCAGATTTCGCGCTCGAGTCGTTGCCGGAACGCAAGTGCCGCTCCGCGATTGCGCCGTACGCCAGACGCAGGTATTCGGCGTCGCCCCAATTTCCGGTCCGCGTCCAGCGTTTCAGACGCGACCAATTCTTCACAGTTGCGTAAGCATCCGCGACTGCGACAGACGCAGGCGGCGAACTCAGTCGTGCTGGCGGCAACTTGTCGACCCACTTCACAACGTCTCCAGCGAGTCCGTTCTGATTCATCCAGTCGATCAGTGATGCGAGATCAGATGCATTACGCGCCGCAAACGGTTTCACTTTCTCGAGGAGCTGCCGGAATTTTTTCTCGTCTAGCTTTCGGTAAAAATTCAGGCAAAGCAGGTAATCGCCGAATGTGACCTCTGGCGACATTTGGAGCTGTTGCGCAAAGCTATCCGCAGCAGTGCGGTCATTGCGTTCCACAGCATCGTTGAGCAACGCTCGTAGCGCGCCAGTTCGGTACGGCGCTATGGTGATAAGTCGCTCGAGCGTATCGCGAGCGTCCTTGCTCTTTTCCGCGTCTTTGGAACGAATTTGCAGTGCTGCGAGATTGAATTGATAGAGGTCGTTCTTTGGTTCTTTCTTTACCGCAGCTGCGAATTGTTCTTCCTGCTCGGCAAAATTACCTTCTGCGCGCGCCAGCCAACCAGCAACGACATGAAAGGCTGCGCTGTCCCGATCGCTCGGAGAGACTCGATTAAGCGCTTCGCGGGCGAGATCGAGCTTCCCAAAGCGGAGCGCCGCAGAGGCAAGGTTAAGCTGACTCTCCGGGTCTTTTGGCAGCAATCGCGCGATCCGCTCGCGCCATGCAACGGCCTCTTCAAGATTTTGTCTTTCCGCTGTGTCCGCCAGGATGGACAGCGCTGCGAGAGAATCCGGATGCCGGCGGGCGAGTTCCTGCGCCATTTGCGCTGCTTTGCTGAGCTTTCCCTCCTGTAAGAGTGTAGTTGCTTTATCTAGCAAACGGCGTTCGCGCCAGTTCTCATACAGTTTTGAGCCGTAACTAACGAAAAAACACCTACCAAAAAGCGATTGCTAATCCCGCGATCGCAACGGCCAAGCGACCGTTCCTGGGCTGCCGCTGAAACGTCGAGTGCGTGCCGCTAAACGATTGCCGGCCTCTCCCCTGCTTAACGTGCTCGAGTTGAACCGAGGTTTGCTGCGTTGTCTCGACGCCCGTCGATCCACTTCTCCCTTTCATGCACACTGATTGCTGCGCTAACGATGAGTCGCTACTTCGATTTCTTCAACCGTGAGAGCGGTTTCGATCGGCAGAGACTGTTCCCGCAAATGCCGGCCCCAAACGTAACGTCCGAAAAGCACCTTCAGCGTGGCAGTAAGCGGCACAGCAAGGAGCGGACCGATGACTCCGCCAATGATCAAGCCCCAGACAAAGATCGACACAATTACTGTCATCGGATGTAAGCCAACGTAGTTTCCGACAATCCGTGGCGCGTAGAAAAGGCCTTCCAGATTCTGTATGACGATGAAAATCGCGGTCACGATGATTGGGTGAGTCCAATCACCCCATTGGAATGCCGCGATGAGAACAGCCGGCACCCAGCAAATGATGATCCCGATATAGCGGAATCATCGTGAGCACCACCACCATTGCGCCGATGACTGCCGCAAAGTTCAGGCCGAATCGCTGTCAGCGCGGTGCCGATGAGAATGCCATCAACCAAGACAGACAAGTAGCTGACCACGGAAGTACGCGACAACGTACGAGTTGATTTGTAATATTACATCCGCCACTTCGTTCTTCAGCGGCGACGCGCGCAACGGCAGGTAATCTGTCCATCTTTCTTCAATGCGCGGCTTTTCTTTGAGTAGAAAAAATAAATAGACGGGGACCAGGATAAGACTGAGCAAGAAGCCGGTTGCGCCGAGAAATCCGCCGATGCTTGTCTTCAAAATGTCCCACAGCTTTCCGAGTAGAGTCGGCAGCGCCTCCTGTAACTTGGGCATTTGTTTTTCCACGTACGCTTGAATGCGCTGGCGTTCGGCGCTGCTCAGCTTGGGTTGGGTCGGGGCGATTACTTGAGTGGAGGGCGCAGTGGGTTGCGGCGATCCGGTCGGACTCGCCGTCGTCTGTCGGTGGGGAGAAGGAGATGGCCCCGGGCCGATCAGGAAATTGGTAAGATTTTTCGACGCGGATTTCGTCTGTCCTGCGCCCAGCAACCCGAATGTCTGGTCGAACCGATAGATAAGATCGACGATGTAATCCCGAGCCCGTTCGGTGTAGGAAGGGATTTGCCTGGCGAAATTCGCGCTCTGAACCGAGATCGTCGGAACGAGCCATGCTGCCAATCCGCCCAATGCAAAAACCCAATTGCGAAAAGCAGCGCTATAGCCTTGGTGCGAGTAAGCGTTCCGCGAGACATTTTCGTCACCAGCGGATCGAGCAGATAGGCAAGAATTGCGGCGATCGCCACCGGGATCAGAATCGGCTGGAGAAAACTGATGATGCTGGCGCCGGCCCAGATCACGGCGGCAACGATGACGACGAGAACAACGACGAAACAGGCAGTCAACGCCGCCCACATCATCTTGCGCTGCCACAGTGTGGGGTACTCCTTCATCTCTCAACGATTATCGAAATGTCGGGCGTCGGATGTTCTAGTGTCGATATTCGATGTTCGATGTATTCAGCGCACTCGTTAGGTGGGATTGGTCTTTTCCGGTAAATCCTTGCCGATGGTCTTTTTCGTAGCCTGGATCTTGTCCGCGAGATTCTTGTTTTTCGGATCGAGCGACAGCGCTTTCTGCCAGGCTTCCAATGCTTCCCGGGTCCGATTCAATTTTAAATAAGTGTCGCCGATGTGTTCAAACACGACCGGATCTTCGCGCTGTGCAGTCTTCGCAGCCTGAAGCAGGTTGTCCAACGCTCGATCAAACTGACCTTTCCGAAATTCCACCCAGCCGAGACTATCGAGGTAGGAAGCGTTGTTGGGTTCGCTTTGCAACGCGCGTCTGATCATCGTTTCAGCTTCGTCCAGATTCATGTTGTGATCCGCCCACATGTAACCCAGGTAATTGGAGGCCTCGGCTGAGTTATCAGGGTCGAGCGCAATCGATTTACGCAGCAAATCGGCGGCCTTGTCGTACAAGCCCGCCTGTTCGGCAGCCGCTCCATAATTGAAGTAAAACTTCGCGTTTACGAAATCAGCGTCTTCTTCGAGTTGCGCTTCGTGCAGCGCCTCCTCAAACGTGGCCACCGCTTGCTGGCTTTGCTTTGCTTCGCGCTGCGCGATCGCCAGGTAATAAACGATCTCCGGGGCGCCCGGAAATCGGCGCCGGGCATCGCCCAGCAGTTTGACTGCGCGGTCCGGGTCTTTCAAAGTTCCCAGGAGCAGCTCCGCCAGACGCACATATGTGCCGGCGTGGTTTGGATTGATCAAGAGGCTTTGCTCATAATTGGCAGCGACCTTGGCGAACTTCGCTTTCGCTTCCTCGATCCGATTCGCACGCTGAAGCGATCGCGCTTCTTCATCGAGCACCTGGGCCAGTAAATCGTACGGCTGATATTTTTCGGGGTGCTCTTTGATAATTTGCTCGAGCATCTCAACCGCTTTGTCTCTTTGGTTTGTCAGGACAAAGCCGGTCGCCAATTTCTCTCGTGCATTTGCGTCGTCCGGTTGCAGCTCAAGAACACGCAAATAAAGCGGAATCGCTTCCTTCAGTTGCTGCGATGCCGCGTAGTAATCGGCTACGTCCTTGAGGATGCCCGGATCGTCCCCGGAATTTTCCGCCGCTCTTTTGAAAACCTCATTAGTCTTTTTCAGCTCGTCGGGCTTCGGCTGTGAATCGGACTTAAAGAGAATGGCGACGTATAGCTTTCCGAGGCGTATCCAGAAGTTTGGATCACTGCGTATGAACTTTGAGGGCGCGATCCAGAGCCTCGAGTGCCCTTCTCTCTTGTCCGGCGGCGAGTTCGATTTCAACCAGGCGCTGATAACCTTCCACATCTCCGGGATTCAGAGCGATGGCGCGATTGGCGTAATCAATCGCCTGATCCGTTCTCTTCAGATACCTCGTGTAGATGAAAGCGAGTTGCTGATATGGCTCGGCGTTATTCGGGTTTGCCTTGATTGCGTCCTTCAGCACGTCGATTGCCTGTGGGAAATCATCCTGCTGTATCAGCAAACCGGCCACGCGCGAGGCGAGCTCTGACTGACCCGGATCGACATTGAGGACTTTTCGATAGGCTTCCAGGGCGCGCTCCATCTCGCCGTTTTCCTCGAACGCCATTCCTTCAACGAAACGCGCGAGCGCGTCGGCTTTGTGCGCGCCTTGCGGCCGCAACGCGAGGTCTGGAGCCGGTTTCGATGCAACCGAATCATCGTGGCGCGCGACGGTTTTCCAGGATGGGCACGAGGAACTTTCGCAGGTGAAGCCTTGGGCGCCTGCGCCTCCGCAACCGTTGCTGCAACCAGAAAACTCAGCGCGAAAACAAGCTTTCGGCAGGCGCAGCAAACGCAGCACTTTTTCTGCTCCCTCACGCTTAATCTTATCTTTCTGGCGCGGGTTCGGCAAACCGGCATGGGCGGCAGCTTCGCCAGCAAAAGCAAATGAGACCGTGCCTTACAACTTGTAGCGCAGTCGCTTCTTATGCCGGTGCGCCTTCATGCGTTTGCGGCGCTTGTGCTTGGCAATTTTTGCTTTCCTTCGTTTTTTAAGCGAGCCCATTCAGATTTTTAGTAACTGCGATTCGATTGAATCATCTAATTCACCGCAGTGCAAGCGTAGTCGCCGATTCGGCTATCTGGTTTCTTGTGATGGTCCGGCTGCTGCTTTCTTTTGTCCTGCGTGCCAATGCCGATTTTCTTCAAAAATGGTTCGACCGATTGTTTGCGGCCCAGGAATTTTTCGATCGACTCGTTGACATCACGCGAATCGCCGGGCTCGTAAATTTCGCGGCGCAATTTCATTCCGGCCTGTTTATCGAGGTAACCGTCCTTTGCCTTTTCAAAAACGGTTGCCATGTCGGCGGCAATCGCGTCCGCCCAGGCATAGCCGTAGTAACCGGCATCATAGCCGTTCAGATGACCAAAGTAGGAGACGAACGTTGTGCTTGGATCAATCGGCAAAAAGACTTTTTCCAGGATCGGGTTCGATATCGCCACGGAATCGTATGGCATCTCTTCGGGATGTGGATCGTGCAGAGCAAGATCGAGTGAAGCGAACGCGAACTGGCGGCGATAAAGCACGCCGGCATTTGCCAGCTTCGCGTCGTTGAGCTTCTTGACGATGTCTGCGGGAATTTTTGGACGGATCGCGGTAATCGGCAGCGAAAGTATCCAGCACTTTCTTGTCCCAAACCCAGTTTTGCAGCATCTGCGACGGCGCTTCAACAAAATCACCCGGGACATTCGTTCCGGCGAAGCGGCCATACTTGGCGCGAGTGACAATGGAATGCAGAGCATGCCCAAACTCGTGGAAAAGCGTCTCGACGTCCTGATGCGTCATTAATGATGGAGCATCGCCACTCGCCGGCGGGAAATTGCAGAGCAAGGCAACAGTGGGCCGCTGATATTTTCCGTTCGGCAAAAGCTTGCCGCTGATGATGACGAATTGCGCGAAGTGATTGAATTTTCCTTCGCGCGGGAACATGTCGAGATAAAACATCCCGAGCGGCTCGCCCGTGGCTGAATCGGTGACGAGATACAGCTGGAGATCGTCAATCCATTTGTGCGGCGCGACGATCTTTTCGAATTTCAGACCGAAGATGCTCTGATAAATGTTGAACATCCCGTCGAGGACTTTTGGAACGGGAAATACGCGCGCAACGCTTCCTTATCGACGGCGTATTTTTGCTTGTTCAGCTGGTTGCTGTAGTACCGCCAGTCCCAGACCATGATCTTGGCGTTAGGATCATTGGTGTCGGCAGCCTTCAACTTTTGCAGTTCCGCAACTTCACTGTCGAATTTTGGCTGGATGCCTGCGACCAGATCGTTGATGTACTTTTCCGCATTCATGCCGGTCTTGGCCATTTTGACTTCCGTCTGGTAATCGTCCCATGACTTGTAACCGAGGCGCAGCGCGATTTCGTTTCGGAGCTCCAGCATTTGGTTCAGAAGAGGAACGTTTTTGTCTTTCGCTAGCGTTTCGCGAACGATGTACAGCTGTTTACGCGTCGCCTCGCTTTTGGCGTTCTCCTGCACTGTGTTGAATTGCCAGGTGACATTCGCCATCACGGTATAAACGTCGTCGCCGGTTTTGATGCCGGGCGAGGCGAAGAAACTTTCCGGAAGCCCATCGAGATCGGCTTTGCTGAACATGACCGGAGCGTTGGACTTAACGATGTTGGTCTCGAAATCTGTTCCCACCTTCGACAGTTCCTTGCGCAGTTCCTCAACTTCCTTGCGCTGGTCAGGAGGCAATTCCAAACCGGCACGGCGATAATCGCGTAGCGTTTCCTTGAGCAGCTTTTCGTCTTCGCCGCTGAGCTTTGGATGCGTATCAGCAAATGCCTTGATCGCCTTGTAAACGTCCTCGCGATAATCGACACCGACCGCCCAGTCCTGGAACGCTTTCACGGCGTTCTCGGCAGCAGTGCGCATGGCGGGATTCGTGTTCGTTTCCTTGATGAGAGTGGCTCTATTTGCCGCGAGACTCGCCTCGTAAGTGACGTCATCCAGCGCGACCACAGTGCTCTTGAAAGTCACCTTGCCTGGGGTCTTGGGCGCCGATCCGATCCAGCGATGCGTTGGCCTTCGCGATCGCATTTTCATTGCGGCCTCAACCGCTTGCGGCGTTTGCTCCCAATCGGGAATCGTCAATACGGCGTTCGCCTTTGCCGCGGCGGCACGAAAATCATCGACTGTTTTCATTTCGGCGGCCGAAACGACCAAGCTCGAGGCGAGCAGAATGAGTGAGATGTGAACAACTGCGGCTTTATTGGAATCGTTTGACATAGCGGTGGAAGAGCAAAATAGGCCAAAGAGTTACACAGTTTTTCACCGGTGGCAGAAGGAATTTTGATGAATCTGTGTTTCATCTGTGTTCATCTGTGGCGAGAACCGCGACTCTGGGAGAACGCCTAATACATGGTCCACAAATTTTTCGTTGCCTTTATTCCGATTTTTGTCGCGATAGATGCCATTGGCCTGGTGGCCGTGTTTATGGGTCTGGCTGGGGACACTCCGCGCGAAGAACGGCAGCGAGAGGGTTTCATCGGCATTTTCACGGCGCTCTGTATTTCGGTTGGGTTTATATTTCTCGGGAAAATAATCTTTACCGCACTTGGAATCACCGTAGCGGATTTTCAGGTGGCAGGCGGCCTGATTTTGCTTGGCTTAGCCGGGCGGGAGTTGCTTAATGTCGCGCCGGCCAGTCGCGAAGCCACGAACGACTTCGGCGTCGTCCCGCTTGGGATGCCTTTGATAGCCGGTCCGGCACTGCTGACAGCGCTGCTCGTCCTTGTCGATACAGTCGGCCTGGTGTTTACGATTGCAGCGCTTCTGGTCAATCTCGCGCTGGTAGTGGTCGCGTTTTGGAATGCCGATTTTGTCGCGCGCTTGATGGGCAGGCAAGGGTTGCGCGGTGTGTCGAAAATAGTCGCGCTCCTCCTGGCCGCCATCGCCGTCAGTCTGATCCGCCGCGGCTGGCACGGGGTGTGAGTGTCACGAGCGACCCCAGCGCACGGACTCTGGCGCGCAGGCGATCTCGCCGATTCGCCTCGATTCCTCGCCGCCCAAATCGGGCGCGTGTTACAAGCCTGAGTCGAAACGCCCGCCGCTGGCAATATGCCGTCGCACTGAAGGCCAGAATTCCTTCAGCTCTGCGCTTTTATCGCCATGGTCATAACGCCAATTCAACTCAACTTCGATTGCCTTGATCTCGTCTTGTGAGGCCGTCGCTTGCCCGTGATAGATATAAGCAGGCACGCCCTCGCGAGTCTGGGTGAGCGGGTTCATCCCGTAGAGATCGAGGCGGCGCTGCTGCAATTGGGCCGTGCTCCAATCCTTATAGGCGGGGCTACGATGGCCCCATACGTCCGCCGTAAAAGCATACCGGGAATAAGGGTAGCTGCCGGTCACGGCCGGACCGGGCGGGGGCGCGGGTTGGTTTGCGCAGCCAATCAGCCCAACGGCAAATACTGCTAAGAATAGTCTTTTCATATGCTTGATTCCTCGATTGGTTAGACTCTCACTTGCCTCAATTTAACCACACAAATCCAACGTAGTCGCAGGTTTATTTGCGGTTCAGACCCCAATACGCTAGAGTCCTAACGCAAATCCAAACGACCGCCGCAGGCCGATTCACAGTACAAACGGGCCGGCTGATTGACACCCCGACGGCTGCCCGGTAAAGTCCTCGCTTTTATGAGATTTCCTCTTCCGCTCACCGCGAAAATCGCTGCGTACGTGATCGGGCACAAGCTGCGGGGCACCAAGAAATTTGCCACGGTGCTTCAGCTCGAGCCGTTGCATACATGCAATCTCACGTGCACCGGTTGCGGACGGATTCGCGAATACTCTACGTCGCTCAAGGACGTAATGAGCCTGGAGGACTGCCTGGCGGCAGCTCAAGAGTGCAACGCGCCGATGATTTCCATCTGCGGCGGCGAGCCGCTGGTCTATCCGCATATCGAAGCATTGGTCGAAGGATTGCTCGCGCAGAGACGGATCGTTTACATCTGCACCAACGCTGTATTCATGCGGAAAAAAATGCGCGAATGGCTGGCGAAAGAATTGAGCAACGCTCAAAACGGCAGCGGCAAAAATTCGAGGCGAAAATCGATGTGCTCCTTAAGGGCGGATTGATTTCCGAGAAAGACGCCGCGGAAATCCGCAAAGGGCCGAAAGACCCGGCAAAGCCGACGATCGCGCCAAGCAAATGGATGTACTGGAACGTGCATCTTGATGGCCTGGAGCGAACACACGACCTGATCGTCGAGCGCGAGGGCGTTTTCAAAGAGTGCATTCTGGCAATCAAAATGGCGAAGGTGCTCGGAGTACCAGGTCGCGACCAATACGACGATCTACAAAGAGACCGATATGCAGGAAATCGAGCGAATGTTCGATTACCTGTCAGATCTTGGGGTTGACGGACACACCATCACTCCCGGCTACGACTATGACGCTGCCAAGCGAGACATGACCAAACGGCTCAATTTGCGGCCGGAAGATTTCTTCCTCACCCGCGCCATGACCGTTCAGAAATTCCGAAAAATCGAGAACTGGATGAATCGATACGCATTTTTCGGAACACCGGTCTATTTTGAATTTCTCGCTGGCAAACGCGACCTGACCTGTTCGGCCTGGGCAATTCCCACGCGAAACATCCGTGGCTGGAAGGCTCCTTGCTATTTGATGACCGACGGCCATTACTCGAGCTACGCGGAGCTGCTGGAACAGACCGACTGGAATCGATACGGAGTCGTCAATGGGGTCGCCCGCGACAGCCGGTGCGAAAATTGCATGGTGCATTGCGGCTACGAGCCCACTGCAACGCTGGGCTTGCAAGCTCAGCGCGGCGACACTGGAAAACGATCAAGTTCAATTTCGGTGCGAAGCCGAAGCCTGCTGGACGCGGCAGCGAAGTGCTCGCCTACAACGGTGTCAGCTCGGGAAATGGTCATCTCACCGGCAAGCGCGCTGAGCCAGCCATGAAAGCCTCCTGAACGATTGAGATGCCGTCGAACCAATTGATTTTATTACCGAGCGCGCCGGACATATCCGAATCCTACTCCGCGGCGGATGAAGAGATCTCGCGGGCGATTTCGCGCGCACAGGAAAATCTTTTGCGGCAGCAAAAACCTGACGGGCATTGGTGCGGCGAGCTGCTGGTCGATAGCACGCTGTGCTCCGACTACGTCGTGTTCATGCATTGGTGCGGCGAAGTGGACGCGCAACTGCAGCGGCGTTGCGTCCGTCACATTCTTAAACGCCAACTGCCCGACGGCGGCTGGAACATTTATCACGGTGGGCCGAGCGAGATTAATGCGTCCGTGAAGGCGTATTTTGCCCTGAAGCTTGCCGGTTGTTCTGTGGATGCGCCGTTTATGCAGGAAGCGCGCGCGACCATCATGCGCCTGGGCGGGATTCCGCAGATGAACACGTTCAGCAAGCTTTACCTCGCATTGCTTGGTGTGTTCCCGTGGAAATATTTGCCGGCGATTCCGCTGGAGATGGTGCTTCTGCCGAGCTGGGCTCCTTTTCACATTTACAAAATGTCGTCGTGGAGCCGGGCGATGCTCATTCCGCTGTCAATTATCAATCATTTTAAACCCACGCGGATTTTGCCCGGCGAAAAGCAACTGCACGAGCTGTATCCCCTCGGAACAGAGCAGGCCGATTTGCGCCTGCCGCGCAGCGAAAACTTCTGGACCTGGCGCAATTTCTTCCTCCGCCTTGACGACACCTTGAAATTTCTGCAACCGCTTCGGATCGGCTTACTGCGGCAGCGCGCCTTGGAGGCAGCGGAGCGCTGGATGCTCGAGCGCATCAGAGAGGGGAGCGACGGTCTGGCCGCGGTATATCCCGCCATGCTGAACTGCATGATTGCTCTGCGCTCGCTCGGCTATTCAAAAACACATCCAGTTTACGCGAAGGCTGAAAAAGATTTCGCCGGCTTGTTCGTTGACGATCCCGACGATTTCAGAATTCAACCGTGTCTCTCGCCCGTTTGGGATACAGCCATCACGATCATTTCGCTCGCAGACTCTGGTCTTTCACCAGAACATCCCGCACTGCAAAAAGCGGCCGAATGGCTGGTCAACAAGGAAGTGCGAATCCGCGGCGATTGGGCGATCAACAATTCGTATCCCGAAGCCAGCGGCTGGGCGTTCGAGTACAACAACGTCTATTACGCCGACACTGATGACACCGCGATGGTGTTAATGGCACTGAGGCTTGTTCAACCGGAAGACTCACAGTCACTGAACGATTTGTTTCGTCGCGCGCTTGGGTGGCAGCTCAGTTTCCAATGTCGCGACGGCGGCTGGGCGGCGTTCGACAAGAACGTGACAACTCCGTGGTTGGAAGATATGCCGTTTGCGGATCACAACGCGATTCTCGATCCCACCTGCAGCGATTTGACTGCGCGCACGCTCGAGTTGCTCGGCTACATCGGTTTCGATCGCAATGCGAAATGCGTTCGCGACGCGATCGAATATTTAGTCGCCACTCAGGATGACGATGGTTCGTGGTACGGACGCTGGGGAGTGAATTACATCTACGGCACCTGGCAGGTGCTGCGTGGCCTGCGGGCAATCGGCGAAGATATGACTCAGGACTGGATTTTGCGCGGACGCGATTGGCTCGAGAGCTGCCAAAACAACGACGGCGGCTGGGGTGAGACCTGTGGCACCTACGAAAATCCATCGACCAAAGGAATTGGCCCAAGCACTGCGTCGCAAACCGCCTGGGCGATCATGGGCATCTGCGCCTGCGGCGACTTGGATCGGCCGAGCGTTCAACGTGGCTTGCGTTACCTTCTTCGCTCGCAAAAGCCCGACGGCTCGTGGGATGAAGATGAAATCACCGGCACCGGTTTCCCGCGCACCTTCTATTTGAAGTACGACATGTATCGCCAGAATTTCCCGCTCTTAGCTCTCGCGACATATGTGAATCATCGCAGCGGAGTGGGGTATTACCCAGGGTTTTATCGCTGCGACCGGTAGACGGCGACGGCAGCGATCGGCCGTCGTGTTCAGGCCGAAAAATAAAACCTGTCGCTCGGCGTAATTCGATCTAACAGTAACGATTATGGCTTACGAACTACCTAAATTACCCTATGCGTATGATGCCTTGGAGCCGCACATCGATGCGCGCACAATGGAAATTCATTACACGAAACATCACCAGGCTTACGTCGATAACCTGAACAAGGCGATCAAGGGCACCGATCTGGAGAAGAAAACCGTAGAAGACCTGATCAGTGACCTCAATGCCGTGCCGGAAAACATTCGCACAGTCGTGCGGAACAACGGCGGCGGCCATGCCAATCACTCGTTCTTTTGGAAGATCATGGGACCGAACGCCGGCGGCGAACCTAAAGGCAAACTCGCCGACGACATCAAATCCGCGTTCGGCAGCTTCGATCAGTTTAAAGAAAAACTCAGCACTGCCGGTGTAGGCCGTTTCGGCAGTGGATGGGCATGGCTGATCAAGAACAAGAATGGCGGGCTCGAAATAATCTCCACGCCAAATCAAGACAGTCCTCTGATGGACGGCAACACGCCGATCCTCGGTGTCGATGTGTGGGAGCACGCGTATTACCTGAAGTATCAAAACCGCCGGGCCGATTACCTCAAGGCATGGTGGAACGTCGTTAACTGGGACGCGGTCGCCAAGAACTACGCGTAGCAGCGAGTTGCCGGTCTGGGAGCGCACGCATGCTGCGTGCTGGTGAAGGCATTTTGCCTTCACAAACTTTCTTTGATTCCGCTATCAGGAATGACGAGATTCCAAAGAAAGTTCGCGAATGCAGAATGGATTCGCCAGCACGCAAGCGTGCGCTACCCAGAAATAAACGTGGCCTACTTAAACGAGAACTATCTGAAACTTCAGGCCGGCTATCTCTTTCCGGAGGTGGCGCGGCGCGTGCGCGAATTCTGCGAAGCCCATCCTGAAGGTGCCAGGCGATTGATCCGCTGCGGGATCGGTGATGTTACCGAGCCGCTTCCGCCCGCAGCTATCGAAGCAATGAAGCGCGCGGTCGATGAGCTGGGACACCGCGAAAGTTTTCGCGGCTATGGTCCAGAACAGGGCTACGAGTTTCTCAGATCAACCATCGCGCAACGCGACTACCGTGATCGGAATATTCAGATTGCTGACGACGAAATTTTCGTTTCTGACGGATCAAAAAACGATTGCGGTTACGTCCTCGATATTCTCGGCGGCCAAAACAAGGTCGCGGTCCCCGATCCAGTCTATCCGGTGTACGTGGACACAAACGTGATGGCGGGCCACACCGGCCCGTCACGAAAGGATGGCAGCTACGAGGGCATTTATTATTTGCCCTGCACGGCGGAAAACAATTTCGTGCCCGAGCCACCTAAGGAGCATGTCGATCTCGTCTATCTTTGTTTTCCAAACAATCCAACTGGTGCCGTCGCATCGCGCGCGCAGCTCGCGCGCTGGGTCGATTACGCGCACGAACACGATGCGCTTTTGCTCTTCGATGCGGCGTATGAGGCGTACATTTCCGATCCTGAAATTCCGCATTCTATTTTCGAGATCCCGGGCGCGCTCGAGTGCGCGATTGAGTTGCGCAGCTTTTCGAAGAACGGCGGCTTCACCGGTGTGCGCTGTGGATTTACGGTGATGCCGAAATCGGTGCTCGCGCGAAGCGCTGACGGACGACGGCTCCCGCTGCATCCGCTTTGGCAGCGTCGTTGGAGCACGAAATCGAACAGTGTTGCTTACCTGGTGCAACGCGGCGCTGAAGCGTTGTATTCCGCTGAGGGCCGTAAACAGGTTCGTGCGCTCATCGATCATTACATGGGAAATGCCAAAGTCCTTCGCGACGCCGCGGCTGATGCTGGCCTGGAGGCTTTCGGAGGAGTCAACGCGCCTTACATCTGGGTGAAAACACCGGACGGGCTGACAAGCTGGCAACTGTTCGACCGGATGTTGCGCGAGCTGAACGTCGTCATCACACCGGGCGCGGGTTTCGGCGCACAAGGCGAAGGTTACTTTCGCATCTCCGCGTTCAACAGCAGGGAAAACGCCGAGGAAGTGGCGCGGCGTTTGAAATCTCTGCGAAGCTCGTGACGCAGACAATTTTGTCTGCGAACCAAATTTGCGCACGCAGGATTGCCTGCGTCACCCCAGTCACGTAGAGTGCGCGAAGTTTTTCGGGGACCATCTGGCGTGCCGGAACGAAAACAAAATCTGCCACAGCTTTATCGCTTTTGTTTCCTGATGCTCGGCGACTCGCGGAAGGCACAGGAAGTTTTTCACGCGACGTTGCGTGAGGCTGCGGTGCGCGCTGCCCGCGGGGAACTGCCGAGCGAACCGTTCTGGCTGTTCCGCGACGCGCGATGGCGCTGCTTGGAAGCGACCAAAAGTGACTTGCAACCGGAGCCGGTTGAAATGGATGAGCGCGATGTCGCTCCAAAGGCTGAATCACAAATTCAGCGCCTCGATCCCATGCAGCTGGCGATTTGGATTTCAGCTGCCCCGGACCCGCAGCGCAGCGCACTGGCACTTTTTATCTGGACGAATTCGACTACCGGGAAATCCTCGATATCGCCGAACTGAAGCTAAGCGAGCTTTCGCGTTTTCTCGCTAAAGGCCGCCGGCAATTGCAGGCATGGCTCGATTCGAAATTTCCTCAACCGAGCAAGGTATGAAGCTACTGTCGTTGATGCGCCGGCAACGCTCTCTTTTGAATTGCGCTCCGATCAGCGCGCGTCAGTTGGCCGACCGTCCCATGCGCTCGGCAATATCTCGTGCAGACGAGCTCCGCCGAATTTGTCGATCAACAGAATTTCGATCGCGCCGTCGCGCGCGTGGTTCGTCTTATTTCCATTCCGGCGGAGTCTGCCGAGTGGTTTTCGGAAAAAGACCTGGTCCCCGTCTCGAAGCGGACTTGGAAAAGCACGCTGCGCAACCCCGCCGTGCTGGCGATCAGCATCGCCGTTGTGGTGATCGCAGGAGTGTTCGTGTTCAATTTCGTTAGCCATTTAAACGATTTCCCGGGCTCGGCGACAGCTCGCAAATTGTTGGGGGTCGCTGCTTCGACGCGACCGGTGATGCTGGATCCGGTGAACGCTGAAGCAGGAACATTAAGCGACCTGTTTTTTATGAAACACGGCTTGGAGCATTACGATGTTCCGGAAGAGTTCGCCGATTTTGGCACCATTGGTTGCCGCGTTTTTGAAGACGACGAATCACGGCGTATCGCTCAAATTTGGGTCTCAGAGAAACGCATGCAGTTCTTTCTCTTTCCGGCCGAGAGAGACAGCAAAAGCGGAACAGTGCTGCGGTTTCCCGGCTGGCGCTATGTTCACCAGGAAGGCTGGACAGGTGCGGTGACCGAACACAGCGGCGTTTGCTTCATGGCCGCGGTCCGCGGCGGCGACAAGGATTTAGAGCCATATCTTGCGAAACCCAAGGAGTAGGGGAGTGCCAGGGGGAGAGTCGAACTCCCGACCAAGGGCTTATGAGTCCCCTGCTCTACCACTGAGCTACCCTGGCTGAAGGCAGGAAAGCTGAATCTCATCACACTCAGTGTCAACGCGCGCGAACACGCGACTGGCTTGGATTATCGAATATAGCGTTGAGCGTTGAATGCTCAGTTCGCCTGCTGGTAAGCAGAATTCCATGGATGACGCAAGAGCGAAGGCATTCTCCAAAGACTGTTCGCAGCTGGGAATTCCTACTGGCTGACCCGATTTGTCATCCTGCGGCTGCTTGGGTTCGTATATGCGGTCGCATTTTTAGTCGCAGCGAAGCAGCTCGTTCCGCTGATTGGCGAGCATGGGTTAACGCCGGCCACGCATTTTCTAAACTTGGTTCAAACGCAACTGGGCTCGCGAAGCGCCGGCATGTTGCGAGTGCCGACGCTGTTTTGGTTCGGAATTTCCGACGATGCATTGTCGATCTTCTCCTGGGTTGGGTTCGCGCTGTCGCTCGTTGTTCTCGGCGGGTACGCTAACGCAATCCTGCTGGCGGTCCTTTGGGCGATGTACATGTCGATCGTTCACATCGGCCAGATTTGGTACGGCTACGGCTGGGAAATTCAGCTGCTCGAGACGGGATTCTTATCGATCTTTCTTTGTCCACTGCTCGATGGCCGGCCCTTCCCCAAGTCCAGGCCGCCGATCCTGGTGATCTGGCTTTTTCGGTGGCTCGGTTTTCGCATCATGTTTGGCGCCGGCCTGATCAAATTGCGCGGCGACCCTGCTGGCGCGATCTCACATGTCTTTACTACCATTACGAAACGCAGCCCATCCCGAACCCGGTCAGTCGATATCTGCATTTTGCCCCGCTTTGGTTCCACAAATTTGAAGTGCTTTGGAATCACTTCGTCGAGCTAATCGTGCCCTGGTTTTCTTTCGGCCCGCGAACGGCGCGGCACATTGCCGGCGTGCTCCTGGTCACGTTCCAGATTTTTCTCATCATCAGCGGCAATCTTTCGTTTCTCAATTATCTCACGATCATTCCGTTTCTGGCGTGCTTTGATGATAGTTTTCTTGGGCGTTTTCTGCCGCGATCAATCGTGAGACGCGCACAACGCGCGGCTCAGAATTCGCAGCCGTCGCGCGTCAACAACGGTATTGCTGTTGCGTTAACGATTATGGTGATCTGGCTCAGCATACCGACGGTGCTCAATCTCGCCTCCGGCCGGCAGCTGATGAATTACTCGTATGATCCGCTTGATCTCGTGAACACTTACGGCGCATTCGGGACAGTAGGGCGCGAACGCGACGAAATTGTCTTTGAGGGAACAGATGACGCACTGATTACTGGCGACACGAAATGGAAAGAGTACGAGTTCAAAGCCAAGCCCGGTGATCCGAATCGCCGGCCGCCATTCGTCGCGCCATATCAGCCGCGCATTGATTGGCAAATCTGGTTCGCCGCGATGTCGTCACCTGCCGAGTATCCGTGGACGCTGCATTTTGTCTGGAAACTTCTGCACAACGATCGTGGCACGCTATCGCTAATCGCGAACAATCCGTTTCCCGACGCGCCGCCCCATTACATTCGAGCGCGACTTTATCGTTACCAATTTGCGCCGATTGGCGACAAAGCGTGGTGGAAACGCGAACCGGTCGGAGAATGGCTGCCCGTGCTCTCCGCTGACAATCCGCAGTTTCGCAGGTTGCTTGAGTCGATGGATTGGCTCGATGAGTAATGTGCAGGCATCGTGCCTGTCGATGCTCAACTAAATGTCACCGCGTTGTTTCAGGTGCGCGATTGTTTCCGGCATCATGCGATGGCCGAAATGTCCTTGTCGCACGCGTAACAGTTCCGAGCCGCGCCATGTTTGGTGGATCGCTTCGATTTCCGCAGGTGGAGCAATCGAATCGAATTCCCGGTGACGAATAGAATCCGCGTGGGATCGCACACCGGACGGCCGTGCAAAGGCGAGCTCAGATGAAAATGCCGCGCAACCAGAGCGCGCTCGATGTTTGCCTGGACCAGTTCGCGCCGAATACGACGCGCTGCCGGGCTATGCCAGATGGCCTGCTCGATGTTTACGATCGGCGACATTAACGCCACAAATCGGAAATCGCTCTCCACGAGCGTCAGCAGCGCGCCAATCCATCCGCCGTAACTGGTAGCCAGCACGCCAAACTCATGGCAGCCGTGTCCCCGCAATGATTCCATTATTTGCCGCAGTTCGATTACGCCCTGACGTAGTCCTTCCGCGTTCCGAATCAGATCCGGTGTGATCGCCAGTTCGCCATTCCAGTAACCAGTCGGGGACACGCGAAAAGTGGTATGGCAAATGAACGAAACACGCGTTCCAGCCGAGTTCATTGAATTTCTCTGCCCAGCGGTAATAACCGGTCGGACTGGATGACATCAGTGCGTGCAGCAGGAACACCGTCGGCGCTCCAGTCCATGTGCGTGCATCCGTTCGGAAAAATCCACGCGCGCGGTGTTGTTTGCTGCAAAAGCTGTTTCGATCGGGCTGCGCCACGACAGTGTTGCCATACGTGAATCGCGCATGCCATTCACCGCCGGCTTTGAATCGGAGGCGCCGTTGCTACCGATTGCTTGCGGAGGGACATAATATTCCTGCGGCGAGAGCCGCTCGCACGCGGTGAGTACCGCTCCATCTCTTGTCGACTGTGTCCATTCAGCGGGTGGCGTCGATGAAGCCAATTGATCGATGCGCAGAGAAGCAAATCGACAGGTGTCGTTCTTACGCGGCGCAACGTCTTGGAGCGCAGCGAGACGTGGTCTGCAGTGTTGCGAAGCAGGCTGCATCGCTGCCGGCACGCCAGAGCGCTCCTGCGGCGACCGCGGCAGATCGTCCGTCGTGAGGCGAAATTTTTCGCGCAATTCAGCGTAAAGATTTTTGAAAGCGGCAGCCAGTTCGGATTCGATTCGTTCGCGCGCCTGAGATTTTTGCAACTCTGGAAAACATGAAATCGGCTTTCCAAACGCGATCCACACCGGCGTGCGCCGGAACGGCAGCCACTGCTTTTGGAATAAAAGCGATCCGTACCGAGAATTACGCACGGCACGACCGGAACATCGGCAATCTGCGCGAGTGTGGCTGCGCCCGGCCGGAGCGGCGCGCCTTCGAGCAAAGAGCGCGCACCATCGCGAATGCCCCCTCAGGAAAAAGGCCCACGATGCGTCCGGTCTTTAGCCGGTCGATTGCCGCGCGAATTGTTTTGAGATCGGCGCGGTCCCGCTCTGCTGGGAACGCGTCAATTGAGCGCAGGAAAAAACCGAGCGCAGGCGGCCGAAAGAATTCGGCCATGGTCATCCAGTCGATCTTTCGCCGCACCGGGAGCGAAATCAGAAACGGATCGAAATGACTGATGTGATTCGACGCCAGCAAAAATCCACCGGCGCAGTCTTGCATTCTCTCGGCCAATCACGTGAATACGCGCGACACAGCCAAACACGAATCTCACCAACAACTTGCCAGCGTGATACACGGCCGTTTTCATCTTTGCGTTTCGAGTGTGTCGCGGCTTCGTCGCGATCGGAAAGTTATTTTTCAGGCTGATTGAATTTTTGAACGTGGTATTGTGTTGCTGGTTCCAAAGCCAGTTGTCGGTCAGAGTCTATGAAACCGAGGAGTCCTTCCACGGGCGGCAAGGGACGCTTTCCGCAGACGGACTATTTTTTTCATTCCGGTTTCGGTCAATGGCGCGGCCATTTCTGGTCTTCCGACGGAGAAGATCGATCTCGGTTCAGGAATCTTTTTGATCTAGGACGGGAATACCGTATCGAAGCGGCGCGGGAACGAGCAAGGGAGATGGCGGCGTTTGCCGTGATTGTTCTCACCTCAGCCTGGCCGGTGGTCTACATGATTGTGACGGTGGTGAAGTTGCTCAGCAAAGGCCGACCGCTGAATTGATCGTCCCGCTGTTCGAGTGGTTACTGTCGCGGTTTAGGCCAGAGAAATTCGTCGCGATACTCGGGCGACTGTTCTGGAGCGAAACCGTGGCGGCTCGTGTTTTCGGTCACTACGCGCGGCACGAGAAAGTTCAGAAGATAATCTTCGCCACCGGCCTTGGTACCGCTGCCGCTCATTTTGAATCCGCCAAAGGGATGGCGGCCGACGATCGCGCCCGTGCACGAGCGGTTGATGTAAACGTTGCCGGCTTCCAAGTCGGGCTTTCACCCGCTCGATGTTATCGGGGCTGCGCGAGAAAAAGCCGCCCGTCAACGCGTAGTCGGTTCCATTCGCGACTTCGAGCGCCTCGTCGAGATCCCGCACTTTCAAGACGCTTAGCACCGGGCCGAAAATTTCTTCGCGCGCGATGCGCATGTTCGGTTTTACGTCGGTGAAAATTGTCGGCGGAATAAAATATCCATGCGGCGGGACTTCCTTTGCCTGATAAGCGAGTGTGGCCTCTTTTTCCCGATCTCGATGTATTCCAGAATGCGCCGGTAAGCAGGTTCATCAATAACCGGGCCGACCATGATGCCTGGTTGCTCGGGATTGCCGATTCGCAGACTGGCTGCGGCCGGAATTAAACGTTCCATCACGCGATCGTAATTTTCCTCGAGCAGAATCAGACGCGACAGCGCGGAGCACTTTTGTCCCTGAAAACCGAATGCGGAATAAATTGAATACATGATCGTCTCATCAAGATCTGCGTCCGCATCAACGATCATCGCGTTTTTGCCGCCCATCTCACAAATCACCCGCTTCAGTTCGCGTTGACCAGGGCGGGTGATTCCGGCCGATTCCCAAATTTTCAGTCCGACTTCGCGCGAACCGGTGAACGCGATTAAATCGACGTCCTTGTGATCGACCAAATGCGCTCCGATCACGGAGCCGTGCCCCGACAAAAATTCAACACGCCCGGCGGAACGCCTGCTTCCTCGAACACCTGCATGAGCATGGCGCCGCAGACAATCGACTGCTCGGACGGTTTCATGATCACGGCGTTTCCAGTAACAACTCCGGCCGACGCCATGCCGCAGAGAATCGCGATCGGAAAATTCCACGGCGCGATTACGAACGCGACGCCGCGCGGCCAGTAATGATGATAACTTTCTTCGCCCGGCACCTGTTGCGTGAGTTTTGGGCGCCCGAGTCGCCGCATTTGCTGCGCGTAGAACCTGCAGAAATCGATCGCTTCGCGGATATCGCCGTCGGCTTCAGACCATGCCTTGCCGACTTCGAAAACTTCTACTGCCGACAGCTCGTAGCGCCTGCGCTCCAGGATGTCGGCCGCGCGCTCCAGCAACTGCGCCCGCTCCTCGACCGGCGTCCATCTCCATTTTTCGAATGCCGCACGCGCAGCTTTAACGGCACGCTCGGCTTCGTCGACCCCGGCTTCGGTTCCGTAACCGACAATCTCGGTCGGCTCGGCTGGATTGACCGAAGGCGTCAAATTATCGGACCAAATCTTTTCCCCTCCGATGTATAGCGGATATTTTTCGCCGAAGCGCTTTCGCGCTTCGCGCAATGCGCTCTGCATTTTGTCCTGGCTGTCTTTGTAAATGAAACTCACAAGCGGTGCGTTTCGGAAACTATGGCCAGCTGTTGCGTGAAGTGAAGCGCCATTTTTGTGATTCGATTCACTGGGCCCGCCGGAATCACCGCCTTCGCCGAGGCTTCGGCGGACAAGCCGGTCCTGGCTACAGCGGGCTTGATGAGCTCTCTTGGATCGCGCAGCAATTCTTTCGCCGGCACGTTCTCGGCAAATTTTGCCCGCAAAAATCCTTCGTTCGACGTGTTCTCGAGCAGGCGCCGAACCAGATAAGCCATGCCGGGCAGCAGCTCGCCGATCGGACAATATTCCCGGACGCGATATCCCATCTCCACCAGCGCGCGCTTGATGGGGCCGGCCATGCCGTAAAGCAGTTGGAACTCGAACCGGCTGCGATCAATGCCGAGCTCATCCGCGACCGCTTGCGCGTGCGCGATGCTGCGGACGTTATGCGACCCAAACGCAGGCGTCACAACGGAGTTATTTTCAAAAAGCACGCGCGTAAGCTTTTCGAAATTCGCGTCGCTCTCGGGCTTTTGAAGAAAGACCGGAGGATTCGATCCGTTCTGGCCCGATTTCGTTGTCTCGTAATCCCAATATGCGCCTTTCACCAGTCGGACTGCGAAGCGAGTGCCGCGTCCACGGCCCCACTCGATCAAATCGCGCAAGTCGCCCTCTGAATCTCGCAAATAGGCTTGGATGACAATCCCGGCATGCGGCCAATCTTTGAACTCCGCCTCGGTCAAAATGGTTTTGAACAGCTCGAGAGTCGTATTTTTGAGCGCGTAACTCTCCATGTCGAAATTGATAAATGCGCCTAGCTCCGCGCGCGGCGAAGAAGCGGCCGGAGCTTGGTGCTGAGATGGGCGATCGCATCCGCCGGAGCAGCCGGACTCATTTGCGAATACAGGGCAGAGATTTTGACCGACAGATTTACAACCGGGAAAAGCTCCGCGTTTTTTCCGAGCGGGTCGGTCCAGTCTCTTGTTTCGCGCGCCAGTTTCTCCAGTAAATCCCCGTAAATCGCTGCGTATTCATCCGCCTCGGCTTCGCTCACAACGGCTTCGCCCAGAACATCTACGGTGAAGCCGATTTTTGTGCCCGCCGCTTGCGCAATGTCGCTATGACTTCATGCGGATTTCGTCCGGCAATAAACTGGCGAGCCATTTCGGAAACATTCCACCGCAGGACGGGAGCGCTTATCCACGGGACGAGGCGCGCCACACGAACCCCCATGCCAACGAGCGGGGAGAAACCATCGTTGCTATCGCTGAAATATTCTTCGAGATGCTGAATAATCTCACTTGACCGTCGCAGTGACGGCAGAACGGCGACAAAGCGAAACAGTTGCGTCTTGAATCGCTCGTCATGCATCGAGAGCGCCATTAGGCGCTGATAAAATCCGGCCTTGCTGAAAAGTCGCTCCGGATGTTTGTCGACCAGCTCAAAAATACGCGTGCCGCGCTGCTCGACGTCGCTCTGGAGCGATCTCATTGGCGAAGGTTAGTCTGCCGCCTGCGCGTTAGGCAAAATGCAACGAAAAGCGATGATCAAGTGCAAAAATTTACTAGGAAACACGCTCACTCGGCATGCGCTCTTCCGAAATAGAAATGAAACTGCTGAACGCAATTCGAGGAGCAAAATAGAGGAGGGATTTGCCTGGCAGATTCGGAGGCCCAGGGCTCCGCTGTCAGGCAATCTCTTGTGCTGATTGTCAGGCGGCAAAACTCGCGTAATAGAGGCCCGATGCGCGCCGACACGATTCGTCACCAGTTTGCCAGCGACAACACGGCGGCGATTTGTCCCGAGGCGTGGACAGCTTTGGAGCAGGCGAATGCACATTATGCTCCCTCTTACGGCGAGGACGAATGGACCGCGGCGGTGTGCGAACGCATCCGGCAATTATTCGAAGTCGATTGCGATGTTTATTTTGTGTTCACCGGCACCGGGGCGAACGCGCTCGGTCTGGCCCAGCTTTGCCAACCCTTCCACGGAGTGATCTGTCACGAGCGCGCCCACATCCAGACGGACGAAGGCGGCGCTACGGAGTTTTATACCCGGGGAGCCAAACTGTTTTTGACGAAAACCAATGACGGAAAGATCGACCTGGGCGAGACAGAAAAACTCATCGCGCAACAGGTCGAGCTGCACGGGCACATGATGCACGCCATTAGCATCGCACAGGCGACGGAGCTCGGAACGGTTTACACGCCGGATGAAGTTGAGGCGATTGGCGCCTTTGCGCGGGCGCACAGAATGTTGCTTCATATGGACGGCGCGCGCTTTGCCAATGCCGTCGCATCGCTTGGCTGCGCGCCGAAAACGATCACTTGGAAAGCGGGCGTAGATATACTCAGCTTTGGCGGGACGAAAAATGGCGTTGCTGCGGGCGAGCTGGTTATCTTTTCGACAAGACAGCTTCGCGTGATTTTCAATATCGGGTGAAACAAGCTGGGCACCTCGGCTCGAAAATGCGCTTTCTCGCTGCGCCGTGGCTGGGGCTGTTGAACGGAGATGTCTGGTTGCGAAACGCGCGGCACGCGAACGAGGCGGCGCGCGAGCTTGCGCAGCGCCTTCGAAACGAGGCAGGGATCGAAAACGTATTCCCGGTGGAATCGAATGCGGTGTTCGTCCAATTGGACGATCAAGTCGTGCAGGGTCTACACGCGCGCGGCTGGCGCTTTTATAAATTTGTGGAGCCGGACATTTACCGTCTGATGTGTTCGTGGTCCACCACAGACGAGGAAATTTCAATGCTGGTTGGCGATTTTGTGGCGATTAAATGATTGAACAGATCGCGGTTGGCAACGATCTTACAAACGAGATGAACCTACTTGAACGAGCTATGGTGTTAGGGGCAGTTTTACTCGCCGGATGCGGAACCACGCGCAACGTGGCTGTGAGTTCATATCATGTGACGCGCGACGTGGCAGTCGGTTCTTATCGCGTTGCGACCGCGCCGGTGCATTACGCTCTGCGGCGCCACAGTAACGAGCCAACCATGGTCGGAACGACAGATGCAATCGAATCCGATGTGACCCAGCCCGGTCACCCTGCTGCATCGACGCAGGTGGCCTCGGCGCCGCAGCCACGGCGAAAGGCTGATACGACAAGATCTCAAAAGCCGCCCAAAACAACTCCGCCTGTCGCTCACACCGACACCACGCAGCCCGAACCAAAACCGTCGTCGCCGGCGCAAGCGTCCTCCTCCACGTTCCCAACTGCCAAGGCGGTGCCCGACAAGCCGGGATACGTGTTTAGTCCATTTGATTCGAGCGGCAGATACGTTGACGTGAGCGGTTACACTCCGGGGACCAAAGTTAAAGATCCTTGGACTGACAAAATTTTTATCGTGCCGTAGGTGCTGTAGCCGTCGCCCTGTGGGCGACGTTCGACTGGGTGAATACCGAGATCGACGTCACGCTTCGCACAGCGAAGCGGCTACAGCCGACTGAATTGCCGTCGAGTGTCAGCGAATGTTACCTAATCTTATGCGAATTGCGTCGAGATCGTCTGTTTATTCGCTGCTTTGCTGGCTGCTCGTTGCTGTTGCCCCACATGGCCTTGCGCAGACCTACCAGGGAAAACAGCTCGTTAGGGCAGAGCTCTTAGCCGACACAAACGCGGTCGTTCCCGGCAAGCCGTTCACCGTGGGGCTGTTGCTGCGAATGGCTCCGGGTTGGCACACCTACTGGAAATTTTCCGGCGACGCAGGGCTGCCCACGGAAATGAAATGGAAACTGCCGCCGGGCTGGAAGGTCGGCGACATCCAATGGCCAATTCCGCTGAAAACGATCGATCCCGGCGACATTGAAACGTACGGCTACGAAAATGAAGTCCTGCTGATGCAGGAAATCACGCCGCCAGCGAAAATCGACGGTTCGTCAGCGAACCTTTCCGCCGAAGCAAATTGGCTCGTATGCGAAAAATCTGCATCCCCGGCAGCGCAACATTGCAGTTAGATCTGCCTGTAGCATCAACAAGCCAGCCGGCGAACACGGACGTCTTCGCGCGTTATCGGCGTTTGGTTCCGCAAAATCTGCCGGGACCTGATGTGGCGCGCGCCGATTGGAGCCGGGTTGGATCCGATCTTCGCTTGAAAATTACGAGCGAAACTTTGGCGAAATATCCGGCAGTCGATTTCTTTCCGTTGCCGGAGCAGGAGACGATCGTTGGTCATCCTGCGGTTCAATCGCGGAACAACAATGAAATTGTGTTTCGCATTCCGCTTGAGTCGGCGCCGAAGGATCTGTCGTCGATGGCGGGTCTCGTGGTGTTTGCGCAGCAGCCGAACGGCGATGATCGCGCGGCGTGGCAGATCACGAGTGCGCCGGCTGTTTCGGCGAGCCGTCCGGCGCCAGCGCGCGGAATTTTCACGTTTCTGCTCTTTGGGTTTCTCGGTGGGCTCATTTTGAATTTGATGCCGTGCGTATTGCCGGTGATCTCGCTCAAGATTTTCGGCTTTGTCCAACAAGCGGGACAGAGCCGGCAGAAAATTTTTCGCAGCGGGATTGCGTTCACCATTGGAATTTTTGCGTGGTTCATCGCGCTGGCGGTCCTGCTGATCGCGCTTAAAGGCGCTGGGCGTGATGTAACCTGGGGCGGTTTTCAGTTCACGAATCCTTACTTCGTCCTCGTCTTGAGCGTGATTGTGCTCGTATTCGCGCTGAATCTCTTCGGCGTGTTTGAGATTTCGTTGCCACAATCGGTTACGCGCAATTTGCTTTCGACGAGCGAGCGCAAGGATCAGCTCGGCTCATTTTTCCAAGGCGTGTTCGCGACTGTGCTGGCCACGCCGTGCACGGCGCCATTTCTCGGCACCGCGCTCGGCTTCGCGTTCACGCAGTCAGCGGCGATCATTCTGGCGATGTTCATTGCCATCGCTGCCGGTATGAGCGCGCCATATCTGCTTTGAGCGCGCAGCCTGCGTGGCTGCGCTTTTTGCCAAAGCCCGGGCCCTGGATGGTGCACGTGAAACAGTTCATGGGCTTCCTGCTGTTGGCGACGCTGCTCTTTCTGCTTTACGTGCTCGGCGCACAACGCGGCTTGGAAGGAGCGATCTGGGCGAGCTGTTTCCTGCTTGTGATCAGTGTCGCGTGCTGGATGAAAGGCGCGTTCGTTGTGCCAACAGCGTCAGCTCTGAAGCGGATCGTCGTGCTCGTGCTCATGCTCCTGCTCGTGATCGGGAGCGGTGTTTATTTCATCGGCGACAAATTTCAATCCGCAAAAATTGCTTCCGCAGATTCGCAGATCCGAGGTGACTGGCAGCCGTTCACGCCCGAACGCTTGCAAACCGAACTGGAGCAAGGCCGGACTGTCTTTGTCGATTTCACCGCCGCGTGGTGTCTTACCTGCAAATTCAATGAAGCCAGCGTGCTTGAGGCTCAGGATGTGCGAGAGGCGTTCCAGCGCCACGGGATTGTGAAATTGAAAGCCGATTGGACCAACGGCGATCCCGTGATCACAAAATTATTGCAGCACTTCGGCCGCCCGGGTGTTCCGCTCTACGTGCTTTATCCCGCGAAGAACGAAGAGCCAATTGTTTTTCCGGAAGTGCTCACCAAAGGCATGGTCCTGGACAAGCTGGAAACCGTCGCGCGCCGCGTCGCTTCGCAATAATTCGGCCGCGGGCTTTCGCGAGCACCGTGGGACATGCGCCGGGAATCGAGCCGCTTCACGTTGAAATTTTTCCGGCCGCGACGATTGTTTTACTCGAAGAACTTTAAACGTCTCAGCAATTCTGTTTTCTAATAGCTCATATGAACACGAAACTACTCTTAACCGCCCTTACATCATTAATCGGAACCGCAGTCTTTGCCGCCGATGCGCCGCCGGTTGGAAGCGCCGCGCCGGATTTTTCGCTCCCGGACGCCAATGGCAAGACGCATTCGCTGTCGCAATACAAGGGCAAGTACGTCGTGCTTGAATGGTTTAATCCACAGTGCCCGTTTGTGAAAAAGCATTACGGCGGCGGCAACATGCAAAACCTGCAGAAGGAGTTCACTGACAAAGGCGTTGTCTGGCTGACCATCGATTCCAATGCGCCGGGCACGGAGGGAAATCTGACGCCGGAAGAGGCGCAAAAGATCGCGACTTCGTGGAAGACGCATGAGACCGCGCTGCTGCTGGATCCCGAAGGCAACGCAGGCCGCGCTTACGGCGCGAAGAACACGCCGAACATGGTGATCATCAATCCAGAAGGGAAAATCATTTACCGCGGCGCAATTGACAGCAAAGCCACGCCAAACCCATCAGACATTCCGAGTTCTACGAACTACGTGAAGGCGGCGCTGGATCAATCGTTGTCAGGCAAGTCCGTCGCGACGCCAGAGACGAAGCCATACGGTTGCTCGGTTAAATACAAATCCTCGTAGAATTCCTGCTCTGGCAGGATTCGAAAGTTTCAAAGCGGCGGTCCGAATGCGACCGCCGCTTTCTTTCCTCTAGTGGAGTGCGTGTGGTAAAAGCGCCCGAGCAGAGGCAGCCCAATTACTATGGCGTCCGGTGAATCGAAAACGTTCGTCGACACTGCTGCGCCACTCGTCGTGCTCGGCGCAATCGTTGTGTTTTCGCAGGCCTCGAGAATTTTTATCACTCACCCGGTTTTTGCGAGCGAGCACAACTGGTTTCATCGCTAGCCTACGTATGCCATCCGCGCAGGCACACTTTGTTGTTACACAACGCCGCGTGACCTCGGTGACATCCGTGCCACCCATCGCAGGACTGGCATTGGCATTAATCGAGCGAGAAGCATCAACAGCTTCATCGCGAACCCCGGAATTATTAGCGGCCGGTCTGCTTCGAGTGCTGCGAGCGCATCGCGCACGACCTGTTCGACTGTAACAACGAGGAACTTCGGACCGATGTCCGGCTGCACTCCTTCCCGCTTGGCGACTTGCTGGAATTCCGTTACCACAGGACCGGGGCAAAGCGCGCATACGCTTACTCCCGTTCCGCGGAGCTCGGCTCTAAGCGCTTCAGAAAAACTTGTCACATACGCCTTCGTGGCGGCGTAAACAGCGGAGCCGGGGATCGGGAGAAAGCCAGCCGACGAACTGACGTTGAGAATGGCGCCGCGGTGCTGTGCGATCATTCGCGGAAGCGAAATGACGAGTAACCAACGTTAGCGTCTCGACGTTTACGACCGTCATTTCCTTGTTTCGATCGGGATCGCTCTCCGCAAAAGGACCGCTGTCGCCGAGTCCGGCGTTATTGATCAAGAGATCGACTTCGAGTTTCTCGCGATCAAGCCGCTCCAGGAAAGCCTGCAACTGCCCAAGATCAGCGAGGTCGACTTTTCGAATGTGAACAACAAGCTTCGGATGCTCTCGTTGCAGTTGATCAGCCAGCTCGATCAGCCTTTCATCACGCCGTGCGACCAAAATCATCGAGCGGGCACGACCGGCGAGTTGACGTGCAAATTCGCGACCGATGCCGGCTGAAGCACCCGTGATTAGTGCATTACAATCGTCGAGTTTCATTCGTGGAGCTCGCCCTTACAAGGATTCCAGCTCGCGCTTTGTCAATGGGCGCCAATGACCGCGCGGCAGGTCGCCAAGCCGAAGATTAGCGATGCGAACGCGAATGAGATCTTTGACGCGATAACCAACGGCTTCGAACATACGGCGAATCTGGCGATTGATTCCCTGTCGCAGGACAACGCGCAGGCGGACGGGCGACACGGAGTGGAGTCGCGCAATCCTTGCTCGCTCACCGTCGAGAAAAATTCCGCGCAGCAATTTCGACGCGAGTTCGGGGTTCCACGGGCGATCCAGTGTCACTTCGTATTCCTTCTCAATTTTGTAACGTGGATGCGTTAGGCTCTGTGCGAGATCTCCATCACTTGTGAGAAGAAGCAGACCTTCGGTTTGTGCGTCCAGGCGCCCAATGTTGAACAGCCGCGAGAATTTTGCCGGCAGCAAATCAAAAACAGTATCGCGCACGTGCGGATCTCTCCGGGTCGAAACGAATCCGGCGGGCTTGTGCAACATGATGGTGAGTGGCGGCGCGACGTGAACAAGTTTGCCATTCACCTTGACGTGGTCGCGCCCGTCGGGTTGCGCGCTGAAGTCAGTGCAGGTTTTACCGTTGATAGTGACCCGGCCCGCCGCGATCAATTCATCGCAATGCCGACGCGATCCGATACCCGCAGCGGCGAGGAAGCGATTTAAGCGCATTAAACGAGCTTAACGGCCCGCTTCAACGCTTCAACGTGCTAAACGTCGGGCTTTGTCTTTCGGCAGGCCGATCACTTTCTGACCGTCCTTCCACTGTTTGCGTTTCTTGAGAAGCTCGACACGCTCGAAGCGTTTCAGCACATTGCGCTTAGCCGCAATGGTGCTGGCGCCTTTAGACTGCGATGTTGCGACATAAATTCCTTGAGCCGGTGAAGAGTTGAAACGGAAGTGAGCCGGCACATTAGCGCGACTCGGTCGTTTTTCAAGGACGCCGAACAGACGAATGAACTCGTTTTAGAGCTGATTGCTAAGCACGACGTACGTGCCGGATGTAGTGACCTGGTGATAAACGTGAAACCGGCTGGTAACTCGCCCTTTCCAGTAGTCCGCCCGGCTTTGCTCCACAATCAGGTAAACCGGGTCGGGTTGATCCCATTTGTCCAGAACAGCTTGTTCGTTCAGAAAAATGTCGGTGGCGGGTGCGCCCATCGGAGCTTCTTTCCGAGGATTTTGGTTAACAAAAAGAATCTTCGATTGAGATAAAAAATAAGACTGCTGCTGTCGTCCAGCGGCCCTTCGAACATCGCGTGGCCGCCTGTCTCCAACCGCGGATTCAGGTAACGGGCGACATCGGCGAGTGAGAAATAGGGCGCGGTTTTCGCGACGCCTATTACCATGCTCAGCCCGGCTGGAATCATCGAGGCAGCCAGAGCAATGGCCGCGAGTTTCTCGTGTTGTTTGAAAATGAAGTAGAGCGCTATGATCGAGAAGAACACGAATGAGATAGCCGTAATCACGAGCATGGGCCGCAGTGCTACCCACGCGGACACAGGCATATCATCCAAGGCTCTCCACGCGGTCCAGCGCGCGTCCATGACTCCCCAGTTTCCGTTCAAAGCACGCCCGGTACGCGCCGCGAACAGCGCTCCGCCTGCAAGGATCAAACCGATGACACCCACCGCGATCGCGCCCGCGGCGCGCAACGATTGGGGAGTCCGATCCCAAGCCATGGCTGCCCAGAGCGCGAACGCGCTCCACATACTCATCGAATAGTAATCCTGTCGCTGTCCCAAAAGAGCAGCGGAATGAACACCACACCCATCCAGCAAAATAGTAATGCATCGCCGAAATTGATCTCCCGCGGCCGGGTAACGCGGCGCCAGGCAAAAATGACGCCCGGCAGCAGCGCGATCGACCATGGAAACCACCAGGCCACGTGCAGGATCACAAATTGATAGGCAGGCACGCCGAGGAAATCGTGCGTCTCATCAGTGAGCCCGCGCAGGTGTCCCAGCCATTCGGATCTGACATAACGAAAATAATGCGGGAAATGCCATTGCGCCCAGATGTGCCAGGGCGCCACGATCAAAAGAAAAATCAACGCATATTCCCACCGCAGAAGCGCGCGAAACCGTATCCTCGCTTCGCGATAAAAAATCGAGAGCAAAACAAAAACCACAGCGGGGTAAACGATGCCGAGCACACCTTTCGTTAGGCACGCCAGCGCAACGAAAATCCAGACACCGGCGAACCACAGGCGCCGATGGCGCCTCCGCTTATAGCCGCATATTCCGCAGAACATTGCGCGCGGTCATGAATGCGGTGACGAGCGGTTCGGGCATGACAATGCGCGCGAGAAGAAACGTGCCGCAGAAGCTGAGATAGATCAGACCCGCGATGAAACCGCGCCAGTAATCGGAGAGCTTTTCGCCAATTAAAAGATAAGTGCAACCGTGGCTACGACGGCCAGCGCGACCGGCAACCGAGCCGCTGCCTCATTCACGCCGAGAATTTTGTACGAAGCAATGATGAGCCAGTAGAGCAATGGCGGTTTTTGCAGGCGCGGTATGCCGTTGTTCGTTGGGAGCAACCAGTTATGGCTCGCCACCATCTCGCGCGCGGCTCCAGCGTATTGGCCCTCCGTCTCGCTGTAGAGATCGCCGGTGCCAATGGTCACCACATGTAACAGCGCTGCGAGCGCAATCAGAATTACGCAGCAGAGCGTGGCGCGTGGGCGGCGGCGGCAACGCAGGCGGTTCAAGCAGCGTTTCTTCGATGCTTAGAGTGCGGGCGCTTGCGGTCATTGCACACATTCTCCACCGGGAACCGTTCCGGCTCGAGATTCGCGTTCGCGATGTTCGCTGGATTCGGCTTTGTCGTACGTTTTCCAATGCTCAGGCAAACGCAGCAATTTTCCTGTCGGCATCTCGATCAACGCGAGCATCTGGCGGCACTCGGCGATCAACGTGTTGTCTTGTGGACGCGTGATGCGGAATGCGCACCAGAACCGCGCGCGCTCTGCGCGATCCAGCCAGCCCTCAATCACCAGCCGGTCGCCGAGCCTTGCCGCGCGTCGATAATCGATCTCGGTGCGGACCACGACGGGATACGTTTCCTTTTGCGCCATCTCCACGACCGCGAGGCCGAGCTCCTCCGCAAGGTGTGTGCGCGCTATCTCGATGAAGCGCAGATACGCAATATTGGATACAACGCCTCCGCAATCGGTGTCGAAAAACATCACCTGCACGTTTGTGCGAATACGGAGGGCCATGGCCGATTTCACATTTTCAATCTAGATTAGATTTGAGCGTTCCGTTCCGCACGTTTTTTGCTCAATGCAGTACGAAACAGCATGATCCTACCGGCTTCCCAGCACGTTTGCGTTACTCGCGCCCGACTATTTTCGGTGGCCGGGTTGATCCTACTACTCCATGCTGGCTCGGTCGCAGCAACCGCAGGTTCGTTGACATTCGCCGGAGTCGCTTTTTCTCCGGGTTCAACCGTCAAGGCTAACGTTCCTTTGAGCGCGCAGGAAAAGTCGTTGGCCGGTCAAGGCGGAAACGCTGTGCCGCCGAATGCCGTGGCCATGCTCGCCACTCCTTCGAATTTTGATCCGCGAAAAAGTTGGCCGGTATTGGTTGTGTGCTCCACCAGCGATTTCAAACGGCAGAATCGCGATGACCTTGTCGACTTCTATCGCAGAGTTGGACTTGCGGAAGGTTGGGTGCTGCTTGCTGGCGACGGTCCGCAGCCTGCGCGGAACGACACCGCCGCGTGGCGTGGAGCGATGACCCTCGCCGCCATCGACGCGCTGCACCGCAGCTTTCCCGGTTCGGACAAATGGCCAATCGCGTGCGCTGGATTTTCCGGCGGCGGCAAAGGCGTAGGTCTGGTCGCGCCATTGCTTGCGAAGAATGGCTCTCGTGTCGCGGGCATTTACATCACCGGTGCGAATGAAGACCGGTTGAGCGAGGGCTACGCGCGCGTCGGGCCTGGCAAGGAGTTTCTCATGACGCCGATTTACGTTAGCGGCGGGCGCGACGACCGGATCGCGACTTTGGAGCAGCAGTACAACGTGGCGGGTTCAATCAAACGCACCGGATTTCAACGGATCCGGATCGGCACCTTCCACGGCGGCCACGAAGTCAACGATGCCCAAACTTCCATCGCGCTGCGCTGGTTCCGCCAACTGCAGTAGGTAGCGCACGCCTGGCGTCTGGTTTCGGCGTCGCGCCGAAACACGCTTTTCAAAGGGTGGTTGCGCAGAAAAGTTCGCGATCGCAGACGCGTCGACCGGAGCTTCGCGATGGCGTCGAAGTGCAGCCAGCCCGTGAGGATCATCAGTGCCAAGCGCGAATTTTCTGCCATCGCGCAACGTGATCGCTACGGCGTCGAAGCCGGAAACGTTATACAGCCAGCCGATACGGCGTCAGATGAATGCCCCAGCCATACCACCAACGAATGCGAATCGGCTCGCATCCGACAATCTCCGCAAGCCGCACTCTCTTGCGGATAATGCCGGGTCCAAATGATGCGCACAAAGTCTCATCCTCGATCGTAATCCTGAGTCTGTAGAACAGGACGAGGCAAACCAGCAGGATGATCGAAACGACCACTGGCGGCTCGCGATGGAGACGGTGATCCTATCAATCCGCCGCTAGCAATCAGAATGATCGCGAGAAGGGACCAAATGATTACGTGACCGATTTGCGTGTGCTCGTACCGCGTCACAGAAGTTTGTCCGCGGGCGGGTGCGGACTCGCTGCTTGCTGAAATTTCTCCAGCGACTTCACCAAATTCCCGGGCAACGGCCGCACGCGATCAAAGATGCGCGCGGCCAGCGGTTTGGCCGTGTGTGTAACCGGCGGCAAACATCTCCAGACGTCGCATCCAGATCGTCGATGTAATGAAGCGCCATTGCTTCGGGCGTTTTCGGCGACAACTGGCGAGCCAAATTCGTGTTCTCGCCATGATGAGCGCCGATCAGGTGCAAAAGATGCAGGCGGACGTCCTTCCGATGCCGGCACGAGACTCTTCCACGCTTCGGCGTTTTCGACGCTGAGTCTTCTGCCAGAGCGAGTTAACCAACTCGAGTCCGATGGAGATGTGCCCGACCAGTTCGCCGAGCTCATCATAGCCCATAACGAAGCCCGTTTCGGAGAACTGCGTTTTCCCAAAGCTTTACCAGAGTCGTGAAAGAGAATACCGGCGACCAGAAGATCGAGATTCAACTGCGGATAAAGCGGCGCGATCTCTGTCGCCACGCGCATCATTTGCGCCGTGTGCTCGACCAGCCCGCCGCGCCGCGCGTGATGATATTTGCGCGCGGCTGCGGCGCGACGAAACCGATCGCCCCATTCGTCAACGAACATCTGCGCCAGAGCACGCAACCGGGGATCAGCTGAGCTCCGCCACAGTTTGCCTGATAAAGTCGAAATCGGCCGCCTGTTTGGCGCGTAAATCTGCGGGACCTTGCAGCAGCTCGTTTTTTTCCTGCTCGGTCAACGGCCGCACCGTTCCACTTGTCGTGCTTCGAGTCCATATTGAGGGTGTAGCCGAAAGTCCGCCAGTGAGCTCGATAAAATGTTCGGTGGTTAAAATCGCTGCACGTTTTGTAAGCAGGATGATCACTCCAAACCCGCAGCGTCATCCGATCGCAGGCGTCTGCCAGACGCCAGCTCGCAATACGGTTGTTCCTTCGCGCGTCAGTTTGCACGTCGCGCTTTCCACCTGCACATGCGCACGCGCAGACGCCGCGCCATTCTGCGTCGCCCGGCGAATTTCCGTCAGCGTTAGCAAATTCATCGGTGCCAATCTAACACATCACACAAGGCCGGGCGCTGCTGTAGCCGTCGCCCTGTGGGCGACGTTCTGTGTGCGATTGGGTGTCCGTCGGCCCGGCGCTTCGCACAGCGAAGCGGCTACAGCAATTCGCGGTCCTGGCAGATGTGCGCTTCAATTGCTCCGATGTTTCTGAAGCGTCTCGAATGCAGCGCGTGCGGACGTGAGCACGAATGGTCTCGGCTGCAAAATCTTTGTGGCTCCTGCAATAAACCGCTGTTTGCAATCGTCGATCTGGCCGCGGCGAGTCGAACCCTCACCCGCGAGACACTGCTCGCGCGGGAAAAATCATTGTGGCGTTATCGCGAAGTGCTGCCGTTGCCACCCGATGTTGAGCCGGTCTCGTTAGGTGAAGGCGGAACGCCGCTGCTGCGTGCCCGCAAATTCGCCGATGATGTCGATCTTTGGATCAAAGACGAGTCGCTCAATCCGACGCAGAGCTTCAAGGCGCGGGAATGAGCGTGGCTGTTTCGATGGCAAAATATCTCGGCGCAACAAAGCTCGCGGTCCCCAGCGCGGGTAATGCCGGTGGCGCGCTTGCTGCGTATGCGGCTCGAGCCGGTGTGGAGGCGCACGTCTTCATGCCGCGCGACACACCGCGCGCAAACATTGTCGAGTGTCGCGAACTGGGCGCTCACGTCACGCTAATTGACGGATTGATCACCGATTGCGCCGCGGAAATCGGCCGCCGCAAAGCAAATGAAGGGTGGTTCGACATGTCCACGCTCAAAGAGCCGTATCGGGTCGAAGGAAAAAAGACGCTCGGTTACGAATTAGCGGAGCAACTGAACTGGCAATTGCCGGATGTGATTCTTTATCCGGCCGGCGGCGGCACTGGTCTCATCGGGATGTGGAAAGCGTTCGACGAAATGGAAGCACTCGGCTGGATCGGGAAAAACCGGCCGCGCATGTTCGCGGTGCAAGCTGCCGGTTGCGCGCCGATCGTTCGCGCGTTCGAAGCCGGAGAAAAAACGCTGCAGAATTTCCGGACGCGCACACGATTGCTTCCGGCTTGCGCGTTCCAAAAGCGATCGGCGATTTCCTGATCCTGAAAATTCTTCGTGAGTCCAATGGCGGCGCGATTGCTGTCGATGACGAAGAAATGATCCGCGTCGCGCGTGAGGTCGGAGCAAGCGAAGGTCTGTTTGTTTGTCCCGAAGGCGCGGCGTGCTTCGCCGCTTTGAAGTCACTCCGTTCCGATGGCAAAATCCGCGTCCGGCGAACGCGTGGTCGTTTTTAACACAGGGTCGGGAATCAAATATCTTGAAGCGCATGACCGCGGATTGGGCGGATGACACAGTCTTACGTTCGGTTGCCGGCGAAGATGGAGATGCGTTTTGCGAACGCTTTAGATGGCTCGGCGTAGAAACGCCGTCCGAGTTCCAGCGCATCGCGGCGCAGTCGTTTGCAGCGTTTGCCAATCAATTTCTGGAGCTGCGCCAGTTCGTCGGCGAGCGCTTCATCGCCGCTTTCCTTCTCCAGGCGCGCCCGCAGAAAATCGAGATCGTGCTCACTCCCCAGCAATTCGCCCAGGACCTCCGCATCGTGAGCCATCTCTTCCAGAACCGTGCGGTTCAGTGGCTGCAAAATTCGCAGCTGATACCAGACATCTTTCACGCGCTTGCGCCAGGCATGAAAGTTTTCCGGCGTCCGGATCATCAATCGTTGCGGCGAGTGCGCGCTGGCCGCGCCTGTAAATCTTACATACCGCGTTGCAAATCTGTTTCCAATTCAGGCCGTCCAGTGGCCACACCATCAGACACGCTTTCACGTTTTCCAATTGCGGAATCGCCTGCCTTTGCCAGCCGGCGAATGCTGCGGAAAAACTTTCGCGTTCGAGCAGCAACAATTCCTCCGTGCGTGGAAAGAGTTGTTGTTCGGAATTTTTCGCCGCCTTATCGCGCAGTTGAATAAACGTCTGCAATCGCACCTGCGCATCGCGCAAGTCTGAGACCAATCGTCCGATCTTGCGCACGCAACGATCCTCCTGCGCGTGACAATTTTTGCCGACTGCGCCAATCGCGAGCCGCATTGCGGCACGGAGCTTTTGAGATGCTTGCGAACCTCGTGCACAGTGACGCCACGTTGTTTGGCGGGGTTTTGGCACAAGTGCAAAGCCGAGTCGATTTGCTCGCGAAAAACTCGCTTGAGTCCTTCCGGCAGGGGTTCGCGCAATTTCAAACGGAAAGCCATTGCGTCTTCTACGTCAGGGCGAGACGCACGTTGCTGTAGCGTTTTTCGCCGGTCACTTCCCGCCCAAACCACCACGGCGCTTTGAATCTGCGGCAGCTGGCGGTATCAGGAAATTCCACCTCGGCAACTACAAGACCGGCATGTCTGCCCCGATAAATATCGAGCTCGATCAGCAGATCTTCCCAAGGAATTTCGTAGCGCACTTTTCGCAGTCTTCTCCCGGCCGTGCCAGGCCAGAGCGCTGCGAATTGCTTTTGGCTCAGTTTGATCTCGCGTTCTTCGCGATGGCTGCCCCGACCGACCTTGAATGTCAGCGACGCAGTCTTGTTTGTTTTTCGAAGCCGCACCTGTCTGCCTGCGGATTCTGTGGCCAGATAACCTTGCTCGATAATGAAGCGCCGCGACCGCTTGAAGTTATCAGGTAACCATTCGACTAAGAACTTCCGTTCAATTTCGCGATTGTTTCGCGTTCGATTGCTACCTCCCACAAGCTGCACATCCTAAACGCGATGCGTTCAGTGTCGAGACTTTCGCGCTTGATGCTGTAGCCGGGGACGCTGACCCCGGCATGTCACGCCAGCAAGTCGGCCGGCATCACCGATGCCGGCTACAGCCAGAGCTCAGGTTCACACCTGCTGAAGGAATTCGCCGAGTGCGTTTGCGGCTGCCAAAACCGGCCATGCTGAGATTGCCACGATGATGGCGAAGAGCAGCGCTTCAATGGTGAACTCCACGGTCCTTTCGCCGGCGAGATAAGACCGGGAAAGTTCGCGAAGCGATTGGCGCGTTGCCGATCTTTGGCGCGCGTTCGCCTGACGATTGTTCGCTTCACTGTAATCGCGGTCATGACAGGACCGATAAAGCAGAAGCGCGCCGCGTCAGGTTACGAATTGTTAAAAGGCGATGACGACTTAGAAACGAGCGATGTCGCCGTGATTGAGCGTTGAAACGCGTTGTTGTAGAGCGTTGTGTCAAACGCCGCGGCGTCTCACAGAATGGAGCAGCGGGCGCTGAGCGACATAGACGGGCACGCCGGAGGCCGAGCGAGTGGGAACGAGTGAGTCAAACGCCCTACAATTTCAATTGCTTACCAAAGTTTGCTTCAGGCCGTTCTGAATCGATCGTCGGAGTTACTGCGCGCTCGCTCGCGGAGAGCGAGTGGTAATTAACTAGCGAGATCATGCCATCGTCGCCTTCGACCAGCGCCGTGCAGCTCTCGACCCAGTCACCGCAGTTGTAATAAGCGACTCTGCCGAATTCGCGGATCGCTGCGCTGTGGATGTGCCCACACAGCACGGCATCGACGTGATAGCGCTCCGCGTAATGCGCCACAGCGGCTTCGAATTTACCGATGAAGCTCACGGCGTCCTTCACCGTTCGCTTGGCATACGCACTGAGGGACCAGTAGCCCAGACCGAAATGCCGCCTGACAAAGTTAATTAGCGGATTGAGCGAGAGGAGAAATTGGTAGCCAACGTCGCCTGCGAACGCGAGCCACTTCATCCGGCCGCTGCCGGACACCACCACGTCGAGTTCGTGACCGTGAATAATCAAGATCCGCTCGCCTGAGCCGGTCACATGGATTGCGTTCTCCTTGATCTCGATATTCCCGTAGGATCCACAGAAGCTCGTCACCAGTTCGTCGTGATTTCCCGGGATGTAAACTACGCGCGTGCCCTTGCGGGCTTTGCGCAGAATTTTTGGATCACGTCGTTGTGTTGCTGTGGCCAGTAAATTGCGCGCCGCAACGACCAGATATCGATCAGGTCGCCCACGATGTACAGCGTGTCGAAATCGGTCTCGCGCAAAAAGTCCAGCAGCGCAGTGGCGTTGCAGCCGCGCGTGCCCAGGTGCGTGTCGGAAATCCACGCGGCGCGATAGCGTTTCGGTCCTGAAACTTGCTGCCGCGATCCGCCAAACGAGAAACGCTGTTGCTGCGCGTTGATAGTTGGTGCTGAATCGCGTCTGGGGAGAGTCAACGCCTGCATGCGTGATCAGGTGCAAACGTACGAATCCGCAGGCGAATCGGCAAAAGAATTAGCGTTACATTTGTGTGGCGAAACGACGTCGCAAAATGAGCGGGCGCCCGGAAAACTATCCAGGGCGCCCGACTCTGGCTTTCGTGCCTTCACCTAACCTTGCTCAAAAGTGTTCGCGTATCTGTGTCGGCTTGAAGTTGTGCCCTCACCGTTGCACGGCGCGGTGACAACCAGATGGCGATTGCGAAAAAACGCGGTGACATGTTATTGCCAACGCTGCGAATTCACCGCGAGCACGCGAGCTCTCACTTGCGAGGACCCGTTTACGCCTCAATGATGTAGCTGAGTGAAAAAACTTACCGCGGCATTCACCATTGTAGTCGCGCTTGCTGTTGCCGGATGCGGCCTGCTTCGGATCGGGTGAGGCTGTTAAACAAGACTCTGGCCGAACCGTCTATCGAGCCGCGGAAGCTCCTCCGGACCTCCCGGACATCGCGCCCGCATGCACAAGAGGTGCCGGGAGAAAAGCGCTCACGGTTGCCCTAAGTTCTCCGCTGAGGACAGCGGACGCTACAACTCTGCTGTCACAGAAACGTAACATTAATTCCATTGCTGGTTTCGCGGCTGTTTCGCATCGTCGCCGGTGTGGAAACCACCGCGCAAGAGTTGTCGATTCCAGCCGAAAAAAGCGCGACTGGAAACCGACGGCGAACCGCCGAATCAGCCATCAGAGCTTTCTTTGGCAGCAACGCGCTCGTTGCCATCATCGTGCTGACGTTGATTACGATTTTCCTCTTTCGCGAGGGCTCCGGTTTTTTCAGTCAGAATCTGGCGAATTTGCGGCTGTATCGGCAGGCGGGCCTCGAATACGTGGACATCATTCGGACGGAAGCCGAAAAGCAGACGGCTCTGTCGCGTCAACTCGGCGACATCCGGCTGCAACAAATGCGAGCCGGAGCCGACCAGGCGGCGCTCGAAAAATTCGATCAGTTTGCAAATAAATTTAGCGACACCGGCGAACAGTTAAACGGATTGCTCTCGGACGCGACCGATCAGGCGCAGGCGCTCCGTGAAACAATGCTGCAGCTCGGCAGCCATGCTGGTGCTTCTGTGATCGAGAGCGAATCGCAGGATGAAGCCAGCGCCGCCGCCGCCGCGCCCGCTGGCAACGAAGCGGAGCAGATGGCTGCGCTTCGTTCTGCAACGGACAAGTTCGCGCAAATTGCCGATTCGATGAAGGCGCAGATAAATGAACTGCTGGCAGCTCCTCCGGCGTTGACCAGTGCCAAAGAGCGCAAAGCCTTCGCGAAATGGAAAGCCGAAGCCGAAGCGTATCTGAAACAGCTTCCCGCAGTTGTCGAAAAACTTCGCGCGTGGGACCCGAACAAACCAGTGCCCGCGTATCGCGCCATTACCTCTTTTCTGTTTGGCACGCAGTGGATCACGGCAAGTTTTTGGCAGGATTGGTACGGCATCATTCCGTTGTTTGTGGGTTCGCTGATGGTCTCGGTCGTCGCGCTGCTAATTGCTGTTCCTCTCGGAGTTTGTGGAGCGATCTACGTAAGCGAGGTTGCCTCACCGATTGAGAAGAGCCTGATCAAACCATACATCGAATTCATTTCGGCGATCCCGTCTGTCGTGCTGGGTTTCTTCGGCATTGCTGTGCTCGGCGAAACGATCCGCGCTATCTCACGTGCCTCGTTCATGCAATGGGTGCCGTTCTTTCCAATCAGCGAGCGACTCAACGTGTTCACCGCGGGTTGTTTGCTCGCGCTGATGGCTGTGCCCACGATTTTTACTCTCGCTGAAGACGCGCTTCGCAATGTGCCTCGCGGTTTCAAGGAAGCTTCCTATGCGCTGGGGGCAAATCGGCTTCAGACGATCGTGCGCGTGCTCGTGCCGGCGTCGTTGTCTGGGATCGTTTCTGCAGTGTTGCTCGGACTCGGCCGCGTCATCGGAGAAACAATGGTGGTGCTGCTCTGCGCCGGAAACCGGATCGCCATTCCTGATTTCACACAGGGACTCGGCGCATTTTTCCAACCGGTGCACACCATGACGGGAATCATCGCGCAGGAAATGGGCGAGGTCGTTCGCGGCAGCATTCACTACCGCGCGCTGTTCATGGTGGGCCTGGTGCTGTTTGCGATCACTCTGGCCATCAACTACGGCGCGCAGAAGCTCGTCATGCGCTACCGCATGAGCATTGGCTAAAATGGTCGCCGCCTCTTCCAACAGCCGGCGCAGCTTTGTCCAAACGTTCATGTTTTGGACGTTTCGCCTGGCCACGTATTTCGTGCTGGCGTGCGCCACCTACATCTTTCTCGATATCGCGATCAAGGGAAGCCGGACGGTATTCACCAATCACGCGCCGTTCATCAATGTGAAATTTCTCACCGAGCCGCCGCAAACGCTCTACGTCTTCGATTATCAGGGCAAAAAATGGAGCTGAGCGATCGGGAATTCCGGAAATGGCAGGAAACGCACAAGGAACCCGTTGATGCCACCAGCATCGCTTATTCTGCCGGCGGAATTTGGCCGTGTATTGTTGGCACGGCACTCCTCGTCATCGGCTCGATGATCGTGGCCCTGGTGATCGGAATCAGTGCGGCGATTTACCTCAGCGAATACAGCCGCGACACGCGCTTTATTCGCTTCATTCGCATCGCGATTTTAAATCTTGCCGGCGTGCCTTCGATCGTGTTCGGCCTGTTCGGTTTTGGGCTGTTCGTAATCTTTTTTGGCTGGAACGTTTCGCTGCTTGCGGGCTGGTTCACGCTGGGTCTGATGATTTTGCCGGCGATCATTACCGCGAGCGAAGAATCGTTGCGCGCGGTGCCGAAAGGATTGCGCGAAGGTTCGCTGGCGCTTGGCGCGACCAGTTGGCAAACCATCCGCAAGAACGTTCTGCCTTATGCGCTGCCGGGAATTTTGACTTCTTCGATCCTCGGCATCGCCCGTGTCGCTGGTGAAACCGCGCCGATCATGTTCACGGCGGCCTACGCGATGCGCGATGAAATGCCGTGGCAGGTGACCAAATGGACGGATTTCTTTTTCCAGGGCGTCATGGCGCTCCCGTACCACATTTATGTTGTTAGCTCGAAAATTCCGCAGAACGAATACACCGAACGCGTTCAGTATGGAACGGCGTTTGTTTTTCTGATAGTCGTAATGCTGATTGCATTAGCCTCCATTGTGCTGCGGGAGAGACAAAGGAGACGCTTATCATGGTAACCGTGATGGAACCGCCACAAACAGTTCGGCCACAAACCCCACCGGAACCTCTTGAACCGGCAGCAAACCAGACGGAGAAACTTCAGGTAATGATCGACGTGCGAGAAGTCGATTTCACTTACGGCGATAACAAGGTCCTCCACAACATCTCGCTGCAAATGCCGGCGCGCGCCGTGACAGCGTTCATTGGACCGTCCGGCTGCGGCAAGACGACTCTGCTGCGTTGCATTAATCGCATGAACGATCTCGTTGACGGCTCGCGCATCAGCAAGGGCGCGATTCACATCGACGGCGTCGATATCAATTCGCCCGGATTGGACGTGGTCGATTTGCGACGGCGTGTCGGAATGGTCTTTCAAAAATCGAATCCATTCCCGAAATCGATTTACGAAAACATCGCCTACGGTTTGCGCGTCGCCGGTGTCAAAAAGCGTTCGCGCATCGATGAAGCAGTCGAGAAAAGTTTGCGTTCAGCCGCGTTGTGGGACGAAGTCAAAGACCGGCTGGAAACCAACGCATACGGATTGTCCGGTGGCCAGCAACAGCGTTTGTGCATCGCACGCGCGCTCGCCGTCGAACCCGAGGTAGTGTTGATGGACGAGCCCTGCTCGGCGCTGGATCCGATCGCCACGGCGAAAATCGAGGAACTGATCCAGGCGCTCAAGACGCAGCATACGATTGTGATCGTCACTCACAACATGCAACAGGCCGGCCGCGTTTCCGATTTCACCGCGTTCTTTTATCTCGGCAAACTCATCGAGTTCGGACCAACGGTGAAAATCTTCACAAACCCCGGCGAAAAACAGACCGAAGATTACATCACCGGCCGCTTCGGATAATCCCTGATCGCGGGATCGATTTGCGGCGGTTGCGAAGCGCCGCTACAGAACGAGCATGAAAATTTCGTGGTTGTTACTCGCGCTCTTTTTCGCCGCCGCGGCGTCGCTCCTTGAAATGATGAATTGAAGGAGCGTTTGCAGCCGGCGCTTGAGGCGATCACGCCGGACGGTCTGCTCGCACACATCAAAGTTCTCGCGTCGGATGAATTTGAGGGGCGCGCGCCGGGGTCAAAAGGCGAAGAACTTTCGGTCAAATACATCACCGATCAGTTCAAAAGATCGGACTTAAACCGGGAAATCCCGACGGGACATACACGCAGGAAGTTCCCCTCGCCGGGATCAAAAGCGAACCGCGAATGTCCTTCGTCATTGGCGACAAAACGATGGATCTGAAATATCCGGATGATTTCGTTGCTTCATCGGCGCGGCTCCAGCCGGAGATCAAGATCGAGAAGTCAGATCTGGTCTTTGTCGGATACGGCGTCGTCGCGCCGGAGTACGGCTGGGACGATTACAAGAATGTCGATGTGAAGGGCAAGACGTTGCTGATGTTGATCGGCGATCCGCCGGTTCCCGATCCAAAAGATCCGTCAAAACTCGACGACAAAATGTTCAAAGGAAAAGCGATGACGTATTACGGCCGCTGGACCTACAAATACGAAATCGCAGCGCAAAAAGGCGCGGCGGCGGCGATCATCATCCATGAGACAGAACCTGCCGCTTATCCGTGGCAGGTGGTGAAGTCGAGCTGGAGCAAAGAAAACTTCGAGCTCGACAATCCGAACAAGAATATGGATGCGGTCTCGGCGCGTTCGTGGATCACGCTCGATGTTGCGAAGAAATTATTCGCCGATTCCGGCCAGGATTTCGATGCGCTTAAGAAATCTGCGATCACCAAAGATTTTCGACCTGTGGTCCTGAATGCCAAAGCCAACATTGAGATCAAACAGCAGGTTCGCTCGTTCAAATCGCACAATGTCATCGGCAAACTCGAAGGCAGCGATCCAAAATTAAACGGTGAATACGTTATCTACACCGCGCACTGGGATCATCTCGGACGACATCCCGAATTGCAGGGCGATCAGATTTTCAACGGTGCGATCGATAATGCGTCAGGCGTGGCGTCCGTCATCGAACTCGCGGCCGCCTTCACGAAAGTAAATCCGCCGCCGAAACGGTCAGTGTTGTTCATGGCAACGACAGCCGAAGAAGCGGGATTGCTCGGTGCCAAATTTTATGCGGAGCACCCGCTCTATCCCCTGGAGAAAACGCTGGCGGACATCAACCTCGATAGCATGAACGTCTGGGGCAAAGCGCGCGATATTGAGGATCTGAGTCTTGGTTTTTCCACGCTCGACGATCTTCTCGCTGCCGCGGCCAAACAGCAGGGCCGCAGCGCGATCCCGGACAGCCGCCCTGACAAAGGCAAGATTTATCGCGCTGACAATTTCGAATTCTCGAAAGTCGGCCTGCCCTCGCTTTACATCGGCAAAGGTGAACATCTTCTCTCCCGTCCCGAGACCGCGCCACTCCGGTCCGACGAATTTGACTCGACAGATTACCACCAGGTCACCGACGAAGTTCATCCCGATTGGGACCTCTCTGGCGCCGTGCAAGATGTTCAACTTGTATTCGAAGTTGGTTACGAAGTAGCCAATGGCGACAAGTTTCCTGAATGGAAACCGCGCTCCGAGTTTAAAGCGAAACGCGATTCAATGCTGAAGAAGTGATTGGATTAGACGAAGCTTTGTCGTCTAATTCTCGTTAGGCCTCTTGACCATGTCTTTCGCCAGATTTGCAAATCGGTTACATCGCCACAAAGCACCTAGTGTGGGCCACGCTCGTAGTTCCGCAATGGCTCCTCTATTTCCTCTAACAGATGGAGACTCAAAATGAGAAAGGTCAGGATCATCGAACAGATCTCGCTGGACGGCGTGATCCAGGCGCCCGGCGGACGGCACGAAGACGGCGACTACGCGCATGGCGGATGGGCGATGCTGTTTTTCGATGCGGCCATACTAGAGGCCATCGTCGCGGCGCAGGGCAGGAGCTTCGATCTGCTGCTTGGCCGCCGCACCTACGATATCTGGGCCAGCTACTGGCCGAAGGCCGAGAACGGTCCGATAGCGGACGGTCTGAACGCCGCGACGAAATACGTCGCGACCCACAGGCCGGACAGCCTCGGATGGGGTCCGGTCGAGGACCTAGGCGCGGACATCATAGAGGGTGTTCGCGGCGTCAAGTCAAAGGACGGCCCTGACCTGATCGTCTGGGGAAGTTCGACGCTGACGTCCGTGCTGCTCGAGCAGGGACTGGTCGACGAGGTTCTGCTGCTCGTCTGCCCGGTCTTGCTGGGCCGGGGCAAACGCTTCTTTTCGGACAGTGCTGACCCGCGCGAACTCGCTCTCGTCAGCACGAAGGCCGCGTCCTCGGGCGTGCTCATGAACACTTATCGACCCGTTGGATCGCTGCGAACCGAATCTTTCGCCGACGCGAGCGGCTGAGCGGGCGCCCAAGTCACTTCTAGTGCTTCGCGCATTCAGAGGTCTTCGGCGGAAGAGGCCCAACTATGCGTTAGATGCTGAGCGGCACATCTATTTTGCTCCCTGCGCTTACGAGGAAGCGAACGGGCCCATTGCGAAATACCTTCAGCGGGTTTGCCACGACGGCCCTGCCGTGGCTTATCTCTGTCTCGTTAGGCTACTCCGCTTATGATCGTCCCATGGCTCATTTTCATTGCAGTGGGTCTCATTACCTACGCAGGGTTTCTGAAGCTCGCCGCACGTCTTCTTCGCTACAGCGTGTCGTGGAAGGCCAGTTTTCTTTTCGCGGGCATCATGCTGGTCCTTGTCATTTTTGAACATCTGCTCGTCTTCAGCGAGCCTGTGGCGATAAGGATTGGATACGGCGTGGTGCTGCTGCTCGTTCTCATAATTTTGGGTGGCTGGTTTTTCAGCGGGCGCGGCACAAACCGCCGCGGTGCAGTTCTTGGGTGGTCAGGCGGGATACGGCTCATGGCGCTGGCGTTTGCAATGATGATTGTTGTGGCGTTCGCGATCGTTATTCCGGTTCAGGTTTTTCTCAGCAATCACCTTTCCCCGCCGCCCTAACCAGCTCAGATTTACACACCAACCATGACTGCCAAAGACGAAAAGAAATTATGAATCCCAATGTTGATGGATTTTTGAGGAAAGCCAAAAAGTGGCGGGAAGAATTTGAGAAATTGAGAATGGTCTGTCTTGATTCTGGACTGACCGAAGAATTGAAGTGGGGTAAACCTTGTTACACGTATCAGAAAAGTAACATGGTTCTGATACATGGATTTAAGGAATACTGTGCGCTTCTGTTTATGAAAGGTGCCTTGTTAAAGGATCCCAACGGTATTCTCGTCCAACAAACGGAGAATGTGCAGGCGGCGCGTCAGATTCGGTTCACCAATGTTCGAGAAATCGTTGAGATGGAACCGATCTTGAAAGCCTATATCAAGGAAGCCATTGAAGTGGAAAAAGCCGGTTTGGAAGTGGATTATAAAAAGACTTCAGAATTCGTAATTCCTGAAGAATTTCAAAACAGATTGGATGAATCTCCTGCCTTGAAAACTGCCTTTGATGCGTTGACGCCGGGACGGCAAAGAGGATACATCCTTTATTTTTCTGCACGCCAAACAATCCAAAACCCGGGAGGCAAGGGTTGAAAAATGTTTGCAGCAAATTCTCAATGGAAAGGGATTGAATGACTGATGCCACCAAACGTTCGATTGTTCGCTGGATTCACATCGTCTTCGCCATTCCGATAATCGGTTACATTTATAGTCCCTTTAAAGAACTTCCAAACTACGCCCCTGTTGTTCGGTTTGTCGCCTTTCCTGTAATTGTCGCTTTCGGGACTTTGGATGTGGAAAGGCCATCTCGTTCGACGACTTATCTCGAAAACTCGTTAGATGTATTCAGTAACACCGACAACAAACAAATGATTACCTCAATTCATACGTTGATTTACTCCGATGATGCTAACGCAACGCGGGCGTTTTTGCGCGACGTGCTCGGGTGGAAGTTACGTCGCCGAGGATTTCGATGACGATTGGCTCATTTTCAAATCGGGGCCGAGCGAGATGGGCGTGCACCCGACGCACAGCGAATGGGAAGGCCAAACCTATGATCACCCGCGTCACCACTCGATCGCGCTGATGTGCGACGATATCGAAGCGACGGTCGGCGAGTTACGGGCGAAAGGAGCGCAATTCCGGGGTCCTATCGAGCAACGCGAGTACGGCCGCGTCATCATGATGATCGTGCCCGGCGCGGATGACATCCAGCTGTATCAGCCGACTCACAAGCTGGCGTACAATCTTTAGAGCACTGACGTCATCGGCAACCGATCGTCTGTCGAAATACTGAGATTACCTCGACTTCGCTCGGAATGCAGCAACTCAGAGCTGACTGGTGTTCTTAATCTGATCTTGCCAGCAAGCTCGGTTCTTCCGGCTTAACGAAATCGTGAATCCTGCGCAGTGTGATCAGGACGTGTGTGCCGATGTGGACGCGATCGTAGAGGTCGATGATGTCGCGCGAGCGCATGCGGATGCAACCGAAGCTCGCTGGTTTGCCGATCCGGCGCTCCTCCGGTGTTCCGTGAATGTAAATGCAACGATCGCGCGCTTTCTGATTTTGCGTTTCCATTCCTCGCAGCCAGATCACGCGCGAAACAATCGCGTCGCGACCCGGCGCATCCACCGCCACGATTTCACCGGTCGGAATCCGATTCTTGATGACCGCGCCCGGAGGCAATCTGTCGCCGATTTTTGCTGAAACGAACAGCGTGCCAAGCGGCGTGCGATAGCTGGCAGCAGAATCGCCGGTTCCGAACTTCGAAGTCGAAATTGAGTAACGCGCGATCAACTTCCCGCGATCGACCAGCGCCAGCACTTGATCGGGCACGCTGACGATCATATCTGCACTGAGCGGGGCGGCGACAGCTGCGGAACCAGCACCGAGGCGTTAACGAGTACGAGGACGAGGAGCGAGTCGGCGCTGATTACCGCTGCGGAAAACTCCGCCTCATTTGGAATCACTCTGATCCGCGTCGGGTCGCGCGATTGACTGCAAGTCGCGAATCAGCGAGTCAAGCTTGCGCACATCTTTGCGCCGGCCCTTTTCGGGTTTCAATTTGCGCTTGCGCATCATGATCGTCAGATCGCGAATGTCGTGGAGTCGCTCGCGCGACAAGTCTTCGGCCCGTTTGTACCGAGTCACCGCTGCAATGCTTTCGGCGAGATCGAGCTCCAGGCGCGCGGCGTACGCGCGAATTGTCCGGCGCAAATCGCGTCTCACTGAGTCCAGTTCATCGGTTAGCATCGTGACGGGAGAGACTTCCCGCTGCGGTTTCTTGTGCCGTTGTTTTTTTCGTTTCACTGATTGCGAGTGAGCGACTACCAAAAAGCCCGTCGGGGCACTCTATCCCCGACGGGCTTCCGTTAACCTAACCACGACCGATTCATTTGATCGGTACAAATCCAACCTGCGCTACGATTTTCTGGCCACCCGGGCCCACTGTGAAATCGACAAAATCCTTGGCCAGGCCACTCGGGTCGCCGTTCGTGTAGTAAAATGTGGGTCGCCAATACGGATAGCTGTGCGCCTGCACACTTTTGGTCGAGGGCACTGCGCCATCGATCGGCATTGCTTTGACACCGCCAGCTTTGACGTAAGCCATGCCGACATAACCGACGCCGTTTGGATTTTTCCCCACTTCGGCCGCGATTTGTTCGTTGCCGGCCATCTTTTGCGAGCCGCCGGCGTAATCGCGTTTCTTCATCGCCAGCTCCTTGAAATCGGAGTAGGTGCCTGACGAAGTGTTACGAGTGTAGACGGAGATCTTACCGCCTGATCCGCCGACTGCGCTCCAGTCCGTCACGTCACCGGTGAAGATTTGTTCCACTTGTTTCTTCGTTAGGCCTTTGATCGGGTTTGCGGAGTTCACGATCACCGCGATCCCGTCAAAAGCTACGATCGTTGGCTTCATGTGCTTTCCCTTGGACGCAGCGGCGCCGACTTCGGAAGTCTTGGCGCGACGGCTCGACATGCCGATTTGTGCCGTGCCATCAATGATCGCAGCAATCCCGGTGGTCGATCCTTCGGCGGCAATGTCGAAGGTGGTGCCGGGATGTTGCGCTTTGAACTGTTCCGCTAACTGCGGAACCAGTTTGGCCCCGAGCGTGTCGGAACCTTTGATGACCAGGCGATCGGCGTTTGCGCTGGCGACAGGGTTGCAGCCAACAACGCAAGAGTGAGCTGCGAGGTGTTTAATTTTCATAGGTGTTGGATGGTTTTGTGTTCCAGTGCAACGTTTCATTTAGAACTTCACGCTCATATCCGCTTGAAAGATTTGGTACTGGTCGAGCGGATTGATCTGCGATATCGCCAATGCCTCCAGTGCCAAGAGAGCCATTGATGCGCCAGGCATAGGCCCATGTGAGGTTCAAGCTAATGGCATCGGCGAGCATGTACCCGGCTTTCACGGCTACGCCTTTCTGGTTAACACGGCTATCGAAGATATCCGAATCAACCAGGTTGGGATCCAGCGCAAATTGATCGGCGTATTGATACCAGGCCCGGATCTCCCAGTCGCTCTTTGCCTTTAACTGGCCAATAGCCCCACCGATCATCCAAGCGTAATGCTGGCCGGTGTGGCATCGAATCCTCCAGCTCTGCGGCCGCATGTGCGCGATCGTGACCCTCGATATTGTCAGCGAACTCACCGAAGATGCGCATCGGCAAGCCCCAGAGCTTTCCAGCCGACTTCCGCTGGCAGATCAAAAACCAGCAGGCTGTTGATGCCGGTCTGGTTCGTGGCCAACGAGGCGCTGTTGGATAAGGCCGGGTTACCGCCGACGTAGTGGATGTTAAACGTGTCGCCGTTGCCGGTGTAGTTATAGAGCGTAGGCGCCAACTGGACATAAACGCTGTTGGGAAAGTAAGTCTCGCTCCTACCTGCCACGCCAGCATGAACGCGTCCGTTGTCTGGAATTAGCTGGCCAGTTGACCGGTGCTGTTTCCGGCTGACGTCGTCGGACTAGGCCCTATCGGATTCTCCGGATTCGTCATCGTCATAAACGTACTGTGCGAAGTTTGCGAAGACGTCGAGCTTCAGTTTGAAGGGTTCGCGGCCGGTGCTGCTACGACGCCCTTACCTTCCTTGCTATACCCTCCCTTGCTGTAGGACTGAACCGCTTCGCCGCCTCCGCCGCCAAGGTCGAAAGTAAACGTGTGCTTCCATTGCTCCGCGAGGCCTTCCGGATTGATATCGTCGTCCCACAGCATCGACGTGGTTATGAGCGGCTGTGGCATTCTGCCGCCTGTAAACTTGAAGTCCGGGAAACCCGTGTAACCGAAATATGCCTGACCCACAAAGATTCCGTCGTCGCCTTTTGAGAATGGGCCGTGGATGATGTCCGCTCCGAAAGTCACGTTCGTTGAGCGGTTGCTGTTACTGGTTTCCAATCGAAGCCCAAAAACCAATCATCAGCCAGTGTGCCGCGGAGGCCAACGCGGAGTCGATAGCGTTCACGATCGCGCTCATACCAATCGTTTCGGTGATCCTGATCGAGTGTCGCTCCGATTGCTGGGAAGTTCTGCCGCCGCGATATTCGTAACGGAGACGCACATCACCGTAGAGCTCGATCTCAGTAATCGGCGCCGAGAGCTTCCATTTTCCAGCAGCCGTGCTGGCCGACTCTTTCACCAGTTCGGTGCGCACTTCCTCGGCTTCCTGGTCACTGATGAGCCTCTTTTTGACGAGCAAGTCGAGCAGCGCCCCTGCATCTTGCGCCCGGGCAACAGTTCCGCCCAGCGCGACGCAGAGAGCGGCGGCGGCCAGTGTTAATTTCTTCATAAAGATTGTTTCTCCTTGGTTGTGCCCCGAAAGCTTTCGGGGCGGGGTGTTGGTTGTTTCGCGCTGAAGGATGAATGGCGATTGTTACAACCGTATGACGTTGAAGTAACAATTGGGTGAACTCGAAATTAATTTGGCTGCACTCACGCGTGCATGGCAAAGCGCAGACTGGACGATTGAGTCGTGTCGTCCTTAGAATTAGGCAATGCGAATTGCGATTGCGCTGGCGGCTACTCTCATCACGAGCGCTTCAGCCATGGCGGACGCGGTCAGTGTCACCAGCCCGGATCACGCGCGAACCTATGCATACGGCGCAGTGACCTGGCACCAGCTCTACCTGGAACGAACGCGCGGTGAACTCGCCGCGCGGATCACATTCAGTAATTTTCCTTTCGCGGACGCGAACGAGCCACGCACCGACCAACCGTTCGACTTCCGGTTCCCAGGGATCCATGTCGATTTCGCACGGCATGCATTCGTAGCGACCGGACGCCGCGGCGAATTCATTCCGGTTGCCTGGTTTCGAGGCGATCCCTCGTGTGGCTGGATTAAGCTGGCGCCCAACGCAAAGATTTATCTGCTCAAGGAGAGCGGTCGCGTGACTGCCACGTTAACGGCGACGAGTTATCCGCGTGGCGGAGAGCGCTGGATCGAGTTGGACAACAATTATTCGCTTCAGAATCTCTTGTGCGCCCTTTTCCGTGAGATTGGCTTAGGGCCGGACGGTTGATGTTGGGCGAAAATCGCCAGACTGCCGCGAAAGATTTGACATTCAACGGCGACGCGGATTTACGCTACTAATCGATTATGCAAACGCGTTTCCTTTGTGCTTTTGCTCTCCTGACAATTGCCGCATCGGCGTCTGCCACTTCATTCCGCGACGATTCGCGTTACGTCGCGCGCGGGCCGCGCACCGGATATTACATTGTCCGTCCCGGCTCAGTATTGATTCAGCAACTCGGTCTTCAAGGCGCCCCGTTCAGGGATACGTCGGACCCATTGAATCACGGGCGTGGAGCTGATGTGCTTGCGTTCCGCTTTAACACCGCTGGTGTGTTATCTGCGGCGCCGGCTTACGTCGTGCAGGGGCAGCCTAACGACTTTTACATGCGGCGCATCGGTTCGTTCATCCGTGGGCGCACCACCTCGCATGATGTCGAAAGCTTCTTTGGGCGTCCGAAGCAGATTGAAAAGCGGCGCGACGGCTTCATCGCTTATTATACGATCGAGGTTTACAACCCATTCGAAGAGATGTCCAGGTGGGAGACGCTAGTCAGGCACACGCTCATCGGACGAACCTCGCCAACACGAAAACAGTTAGTTACTTTTCAAAGCTTGATTTCATCCCATGGACAACGGTTCTGGCAGACAAATCCTGATTATCGAAGACGAAAGCGACGTGGCGGACCTGCTAGAGATGACTTTGCGCAAGGCGGGCTTCAAAGCCTCGACAGCGGGCGACGGCGCAAGCGGTTTGCAGAAGGCGCGGGACAACCGGCCCGATTTCATCATTCTTGATTTGATGTTGCCAAAAATGTCCGGACTGGAGGTCTGCAGAATTTTGAAAGGCGACGCGGCAACGTCTCACATTCCGATTCTCATGTTGACGGCAAAAGCAGAAGAGATCGATCGAATCGTTGGTTTGGAATTCGGAGCTGACGATTACGTGACGAAGCCTTTCAGCCCGCGCGAAGTGATGCTGCGAATCCGGGCAATTTTGCGGCGTGGCGAGAAACCAGAGGAAACGCTCAAGGCCGGTTCTATCTCGATCGATCCTGCGCGTCATCAAGTTCGTGTGAACGGCAAACGCGTGCATCTCACCAGTCTCGAGTTCAAGCTGCTGCGAACACTGATGCAGCGCAGGGGCCGCGTGCAGGAGCGCGATAAATTGCTCAACGACGTCTGGGGCTACGAAAGCGTGATCGACACCCGCACCGTGGACACGCACGTGCGCCGACTGCGCGAAAAACTCGGCAAAGCCGGCGACGCGATTGAAACCGTGCGCGGTTTCGGCTATCGGCTCCGCGAATAGTAACGGCGTGGGTGCGAAAGCGGTGCGAGGACACCCCGCACTCCAAAGCTGACGCAACAACGAACCGTGCCTAACGAGAACTTGCACGAAGTGGTTTGAGATTGCGAAACGTCTTCGCAGCCGCTTTGCTGCGAAAAGTATTTAGAAGAGAATAGAAATGCTGTGACCTGGTTCGTCATTGTCCTAATTTGCGTCGCGTTCGGCTGCATCGCCTTCATTGTCTGGCGCAAATGGATCGCGCCGTGGCGGCAGGTTGAAGACGTCATAACCCAAATCGGTCGCGGCGAACGGCCGCGGACATTTTTGATGGAGGGCAGCGCGCCAGCGCAACGCATCGGGTTCCAGCTGGAAAAGATCGTTAACGAGTTGGAGCAGCTCCAAAAGCAGATCGCAAAACGCGAGTCCGGGATGCAGACCATTTTCTCGGCAATGCAAGACGCATTGCTGGTGGTCGATTCCAACCGGCAGGTGATTTTGACCAACCAGACGTTTCGAAAACTGTTCGACGCTCCCGAAATTTCACTGGCGACGCCGCTGTTGGAGATTGTCCGTGATCCTACGCTCGATCGGCTGCTGACCGATGCGTTCCGCGGCGACGGCCCGGTTCGCTGCGAGTTGACTCTGGACGGATCGCAAATCGAGCTGCATGCCGTCGCGACAAAGAACGAGGCGGGCGAGATCACCGGCGCACTGGTTTTGTTTCACGACATCACCGAGCTCAAAAAGATGGATCAAGTGCAGGCGGGATTTCGTGGCGAACGTTTCGCACGAATTGCGCACGCCGCTGTCGATCCTGCGCGGCTACATCGAGACGTTACTCGACAGTCCAAAAACGCCGCGTGAGGAGCTCACCCGAATTCTCCGCGTAATGGAGCGCCATTCGAAGCGGCTCGAGTTGCTCGTCGAAGACTTGCTTACGCTCGCGCAACTGGAATCAGGCAACCCTGAATTTGCAGATTGGGAACGGTCGATCTGTCGAGTTTTCTTCCGGAAATGATTCGCGATTGGGAAAAGAAGCTCACAAGCAAACAGCTCAACATCGATTGTCGATGTCTCCGCCCGACTTGTCGCCCGATTCGCGCTGATCGGACGCGGCTACAGGAGGCCCTTTACAATTTGCTCGACAACGCCGTGAAATATTCGCGCGAGCACGGCGAGATCCGGCTGAGCGCCCGGCAGCGCGACGGTGAAATCGAGTTGGCTGTGAGCGATGATGGCATCGGCATCGCGCAAAGAGGATTTGCCGCGCATTTTCGAGCGCTTCTACCGCGCAGATAAAGCACGCAGCCCTGATAAAGTTCGCGGAACCGGCCTCGGTCTCGCGATTGTAAAACACATCGCGCAGCTACACGGCGGGCGGGTCGAGGCGGAAAGCGAACTCGACAAAGGCACGATCATCCGCGTGGTGCTGCCGAGCGCAATGTGACGTTCTGGTGACAATCCCACGGATGGCTTCAATTTGTGTTCGGTTTCGGTTAACATCCGGCCTGTGAAGAAAAAGGTTCTTTTCATTTGTGTGCAGAACAGTGCACGCAGCCAGATCGCTGCGGCATTGCTTAACGAGATGTGCGGTGATTACTTCGAAGCCCAGAGCGCTGGGTTGGAACCTGGCGTTCTCAATCCTTTGGCGGTAGAAGCATTGCAGGAGCGAGGAATCGACATTTCTCGCAACAAGACACAATCCGTCTTCGATGTTTGGAAGTCAGCGCAGCACATATTCGCCTATGCGATTACGGTGTGCAGCGAGTCCGAAGCAGCAGGGTGCCCGATTTTCCCGGGTGTGACTACACGACTGCACTGGTCATTTCCGGATCCATGCGAAGTTTACTGGCACGCACGCGGAAAAGCTCGCGAAAACGCGGGAGTTGCTGGAAGAAATTCGCGCGAAAATTGAAGAGTTCTGCGAAGAGCATTGCGAGTTGGACCTGCAAACCTAAGTCTTCGCGCCTTTCGCAAAGCATGGGGAAAAAGCTAATCGCAGAATTTTTGGGAACTTTCTGCCTCGTGTTTGCCGGCACCGGCGCGATCGTGATCGATGGCGTAACCGGCGGCGCGGTTTCGCATGTGGGAGTGGCACTTACTTTCGGCCTCATCGTGTTGGCGATGATTTACACGATTGGAGACATCTCGGGTGCGCACATTAATCCCGCCGTGACGATCGGGTTTTTCGCCGCGCGGCGGTTTGAAGCAGGAAGCGTTATTCCTTATGTCGTGAGTCAGTGCGCTGGTGCTCTCGTGGCTAGTGTTGTGCTGCGATTTCTGTTTCCCCAAAGCGCGACACTTGGAGCGACCGTGCCGGCAGGTTCCGCAATGCAATCGTTCGTGCTCGAGATGATCCTGACAGCATTGCTCATGTTCGTGATTCTGAGCGTTTCGACAGGTGCGCGCGAGAAGGGAATTACAGCGGGCATCGCAGTCGGCGCTGTCATCGCTCTCGAGGCAATGTTCGCCGGGCCGATCTGTGGCGCGTCAATGAATCCTGCGCGCTCGCTCGGCACCAGCGGTTGTTTCCGGACATCTCAGCGGTTTGTGGATTTATCTTGTGGCACCAGTTCTCGGAGCAGGGCTCGGTGTAATCGGGTGCCGTTGCGTGCGGGAACGCGGCTGTTGTTCCGGCGCTGAGGCAGCTGAAATTTCTCCGGCATGAGAACCCAAGACTTCATCAGCAGGTTAAGAGAAGCTCCAGCCAAAGCGATTGGTGTTTACTAACTCTGACGGTGCGACGATTCACGGCGGTTATCATCTGACGGAGTTAAAAGCGGCATCGTTCGATACAGTCGATTGCGGCGCGCAAAAGAATCAGTGGAACGAGACGATCGTGCAGCTGTGGGTTCCCGAGGAGGAGGAGAACGGCGAGCTTATGACCGCAGCAAAATTTCTCTCGATCTATGACAAGGTCGCGCGCCTGATCTCGCTCGATGTGACAGCGGAAATTCGTTTTGAGTACGGCGACGAGAATTTTCCGCCCTCCAATTATCACGTCGAAAACATCAGTGAAATCCCTGCCGAGCTTCGCGTGCAGTTGCGGCTTCCACAGACGACATGCAAGGCACGTGATCGGCGTCAATCTGGCGCGGCTTGTTGCGGATAATTCTGGCCGCTTGGCGAACCCAGCTTGGTTGTGCGCTGGATAACGTGACTTGTTGAATCGTCACAACGTTACAATTGAGCTGGTGTAACGCCTTAACGGGTCAACAATTTACGCGGCGAAGGCCGTTGTCACACAAACGTAACAGTAAAGCTTTTGACCGGCGGAATCGGCGTGCGGCAACTTCATCGCATGATGAAACTCCGCAGACGCATATTTCTTGGACTCGCAATCGCGTTCGGCTTAAGCGCAACAGCTTCGGCGCAAATGATGATCAACGGCGCGGGCGCGACGTTTCCGTATCCGATTTACTCGAAGTGGTTTGATGCATACGCGAAGGTCGATCCGTCCGTCCGGTTTAATTACCAATCGATCGGGTCGGGCGGCGGGCAAAAACAAATCCTCTCGCAGACGGTCGATTTCGGCGCATCCGACGGGCCGATGAGTGACGACAACCTGGCGAAAGCGCCCGGGAAAATCCTGCATATTCCAACGGTCGCAGGCGCGGTGGTGATGGTCTACAACCTCCCGGGCAATCCAGCTCTGAAGTTCGATGGAGAGACAATCGCCGGAATTTATCCTTGGTCAGATCAAAAAGTGGAACGATCCAAAGCTCGACGGCGTTGAATCCGGGCGTAAAATTGCCCGATCAGGACATCGTAGTCGTCCATCGATCGGATGGCAGCGGCACAACGTTTATCTTCACCGATTACCTCAGCAAGGTAAGTCCGGAATGGAAATAGTAAGGCTGGCAATAACACATCGGTCAACTGGCCAACCGGTATCGGCGGCAAAGGCAATGAAGGCGTGTCGGGCCAGGTGAAGCAGACGCCCGGCGCCGTCGGATACGTAGAACTGATCTATGCGATCCAAAACAAAATGCCGTATGCCGACATCAAGAACGCAGCGGGTGAATTCGTGAAACCGACGATCGAATCGGTAACCGCGGCGCTCGCAACTGCCGAAATCCCGGATGATTTCCGATTCTCGATGACAAACGCACCGGGCAAAGATGCGTATCCAATCGCTGGTGCGACGTGGTTGTTGGTTTACCAGCAGCAGAAAGATCCGGCGAAGGGAAAAAAGCTCGTGGAGTTTCTAAAATGGGCGGCGAATGACGGTGAGAAGATGGCGAAGGACCTCAATTACGCACCGTTGCCGGAAAGTGTGCAACAACGTGTTCTGAAGCGAATCGACGAGATCAAATATTAATAAATTTGGCAAGCGACGCGCTTGCCCTACAACTTATAGCCGGTTGCGAGAGGACGGCCGTTGTAGAGCAGACGCTCCGGCTGCCGATTCCTTATAATGGCGTTAGCTGCTTCAGTCCCAATTACAGAAAGCCCTGCGCAACAGCGCATGGCGCCGCCGTCGCGGTTTGGCGATAAGGCGTTCGAGTGGCTCACGCTGGCGATGGCGTCTGCCGTAGTCGTGCTGGTCATCCTGATCGGGTGGGAGCTGTGGGTTGGATCTTCACTGGCGGCCATCAAAAATTCGGTTTTCGTTTCCTCGCCACGTCCACGTGGGATCCGGTGGCAGAACAATTCGGCGCGCTGCCGTTCATTTACGGAACGCTGGTATCTTCTGCTGATTGCGTTACTCATCGCTGTGCCGCTCGAGCATCGCGACGGCGGCTTATCTGACGGAACTTGCGCCGCTGTGGATTCGGCAGCCGCTCGTTTCGCTGATCGAAATGCTGGCGGCTATCCCAAGCGTAATTCTCGGACTTGTGGGGCATCTTCGTCATGGTGCCGTGGCTGCGCGATTATCCGTTTCCATTCCTCAAACGGACTACTTGGTTGGACTACCACTTTTCACCGGCCCGATCTACGGCCCGTGCATGTTGGCCGGTGGAATCATCATTGCCATCATGATTCTGCCAATCATCACGTCGGTCTCCCGCGAGATTTTGCGCAGCGTGCCGGATTTGCAGCGCGAAGCGGCTTACGCGCTCGGCGCCACTCGCTGGGAAGTGACCCGCATCGCGGTGCTCAGTTACGCGAAGAAAGGCTTGTTCGGCGCGGTCATTCTCGGTCTCGGCCGAGCGCTCGGCGAAACGCTGGCGGTCACGATGGTCATCGGCAACACGCCGCAGATTGCAGCATCGCTCTTCAAGCCGGGTTACACGCTGGCCAGCGTGATGGCCAATGAATTTACGGAAGCGACCACCGACACTGTATCTGCGGGCGTTGTTCGAGATTGGGCTGGTGCTTGTTCGGCGTAACAATTCTGGTGAACCTCCTCGCGCAACTGCTGCTCGAAAACGATACGCGACAGCATCAGCAACACGCGCGGTGCAATAGTCATGCGATCCACAGCGCAACAGACCATCACACTTGGCGCAAGATCAAAAGCGCGCTGGCATCGACGACTGCACTTTGTTTCCGCCATTGCTTGTGATCGCTGCCGCTTGGGTCTGGTGTTTTTTCATCTTCTAGTTAACGGGATCAGCTTCGGTTAACTGGGATTTCTTCACGCAATCTGCCGAAGCCGGTCGGCGAGGTCGGTGGCGGAATGGCAAACGCCATCGTTGGCTCGCTGGAACTGCTCGCCCTTGCTGGCGATGATTGGAATTCCAGTCGGCGTCTTAGGCGGAGTTTATCTGGCGGAATACGGCACAGCCCGGATTAATTCGGTCCTGCGATTTCATTGGCTGACGTCCTCAATGGCGTCCCATCGATTACCTGGGGCGTGGTCGTTTACGGTCTGATCGTGTTGCGGTTCAAAAGCTTCTCCGTCCTATGCCGGCGGTCTGGCGCTGGGACTGATCATGATTCCACTCATTCTGCGCACGACCGAAGAAGTCGTTCTGCTGGTGCCCAATCGGCTATCGCGAAGCTGCGCTCGCCCTCGGTGTCAGCACGCTGGAAAACGATCGTCCACATCGTAATGAAGACCGCGTCGCAAGGGAATCATCACCGGCATTTTGCTGGCGCTCGCGCGCGATCGGCGGCGAGACCGCGCCGCTTCTTTTCACCGCTTTTGGCAACCGGTTTTGGAATCACAGCCTGAGTCGAGCCCATTGCCGCGCTGCCGCTGCAAATTTTCACTTACGCAATCTCGCCGTATGACGACTGGCATCGCCAGGCCTGGGCCGGCGCGCTCGTGTCTCGTCACAGGAGTTTTCTGCGTTAATGTATTGGTGAGAATCCTGACCCGTGGGCGGACCGCATCGGTTGCTTAGACATTCTCAAGATGGATAATTTACTTATGGCAACACCCGAACAAGTGGTTACGGAGCGCGTCGACGGCGCTGCGCCAGCCGCCCGCTAGACAGCGGAGCCGCTGCGCTCGAGGCTAACTTTGGAGGCGAAGAATGTGTCGATCTGGTATGGGCGAAAGCGCGCGATCGACAGACGTGAGCCTCGACATGCATTGCCAAGGCCGTGACAGCGATCATTGGGCCAAGCGGCTGCGGAAAATCAACCTTTCTTCGCGCGCTCAATCGGATGCACGAGCTGACGCCAAACGACGCGCATGGAAGGCAGCGTGTCCTGCTGCACGGCGAAAATCTCTATTCCAAACGGTGTGATCCCGCGATTGTTCGCCGCCGGGTCGGCATGGTGTTCCAGAAATCAAATCCGTTTCCGACCATGACGATCGGCGAAAACGTGATCTGTCGGCTTGCGACTGAACGGAGTGCGCAATCGAAAATTTCTCAACGAACGGCTTGGAGAAATCACTGCGCATGGCTGCTCTCTGGGACGAAGTGAAAGACGATTTGCACAAGCCCGGGACAAGCCTTTCTGGTGGCCAACAGCAACGGCTCTGCATCGCGCGCGCGCTCGCCGTGGAGCCGGAAGTGATCTTGATGGATGAACCCTGCTCGGCGCTCGATCCGATCGCTACGGCGAAGATCGAGGAACTGATCCACGAACTCAAGACGCAATACACGATTGTGATCGTTACGCACAACATGCAGCAGGCCGGCCGCGTCTCCGATTTCACCGCGTTCTTTTATCTTGGAAGGCTCATCGAGTTTGGACCGACGACAGAGATTTTCACAAATCCTAACGAGAAACAAACGGAAGATTACATCACTGGGAGGTTTGGATGATGTTTCAAGCGCGGCCGCCGGGCGCCCGGCGATTAATGAACAGCAAAAAGTGAGCACCACAATGGTTACACCAAAACATATTCTTGGGACATTCGATGAAGCGCTGTCGGCATTGCGCAATAACGTGCTCATGATGGCTGGTTTGACTGAACGCAGCCTGGAGCGGGCAATGAAGGGTTTGTTCACTCGCGATGACAATCTGTGCGTCACTGCCATTGCTGATGACGAAGAGATCGATCAACTCGAGATGCAGGTCGATAAGGATGGCGTCGCGATTTTGTTGCGGTTTCAACCGGTGGCGTCTGACCTGCGGCGTGTCGTTTCCGCCATGAAATTTTCTACCAACCTCGAGAGACTCGGCGATCAGGCGACAAACATCGCGCGTAGGGCGCGGAAATTAAATCAACACCCGCCGCTGAGTGAAGTTGATCTGATCACGCCAATGCGCGAAGAGGCCATGACCATGTTCAAAGATAGCGTGGACGCTTATGTGCGGGAAGACGTCGAGCTTGCCCGCGCGATTGTTCCACGCGACCACGCATTGGACGAACTGAATCGCGTTGTTAGTGGCAAATTAATCCAGCGAATGGCCCAGGACCGAGACCAACTTCGCGGGTATTTGAACTTGATGTTCGTTGCCCGAGCGCTTGAGCGCGTCGGCGATCACGCAACGAACATCGCCGAGGACGCAGTCTATGCCGCTGCAGCGGAGGACATCAGGCACCCGTCTTTAACCGCCTCCGCCTGAGACGGAGCGTTGCGCATGCGCGGCTGATCGGCAATCGTTAAAACATGCCGCAAGCCCAGGCCACTCCGCGCACTGAAGAGAAAAGCGATGCGACCGCTGTTCCGCAGGTTGTCCAAACCCTCCACGACCGTTTTGGCGATCCGAAGAATTTCATCAACCGGGAGCTGAGCTGGCTCGCGTTCAATCAACGCGTCCTCGAGGAAGCGCAGGACCCCACGCAACCGCTCATTGAGCGGGTTAAATTCCTCACGATTTTCAGCTCAAATCTGGATGAGTTTTTCGAGATTCGCGTAGCCGGAATCAAACAACAGATTGAAAGCGAGACGAGCGATGTTGGTCCTGACGGGTTGAGCCCCACGGAGCTGTTCGACCGCATTCAGAAGACGGTGCGCGAGCTTGTGGGGACGCAGTATGCGCTTTGGAAAAACGAGTTGCTGCCGGAGCTGGGGAAGAACGGGATCTATGTGCGCGAGATCGCGGAGTTGTCGGCGAAACGCACGGCCTGGGCAAATCGCTACTTTCAGCAGGAAGTTTTCCCAATGCTGACACCGCTGGCCGTGGACGCCAGTCATCCATTCCCGCATCTGTTGAACCGCAGCCACAATCTGCTGGGTACGAGCGAAGACACGCCGTCGCGGCGAGCCGCTGCACGCCATTGTTCAAGTGCCGCGAGTTGTGCCGCGGCTTATCCTCATGCCTCGCGGCACCGGTGCGAACGAGCCGTGGGAATACATTTATCTGGCGTCGCTAATTAAACAGCACATCGGCGAATTGTTTCCCGGCTTGATCCTGGACGGCGTGCACGCGTTTCGCGTCACCCGGAACAGCGATCTCTACATTGACGATGAGGAGGCGGAGAATCTTTTGCGAACGATCGAGCACGAACTGCGACGCACCAGCCGCGGCAACGCCGTGCGGCTGGAAGTGGAAGCCGATTGTCCGAAAGATTTTCTCGAGCTGCTTCTCGAGTTTTTCAATCTATCTGAAGCGGACGCTTACAAGCTCGATGGCCCATTGACGATGACGCATCTTGCTCCGCTGGTTGCCAACGACGCGTTTGCCAAGCTGAAAGACCGTCCGTTTCAACCGGCCCGCGATCCGGCGTTGCCGCCGCACGCGGATTTCTTCGAAGTGTTACGACGACAGGACGTGTTGCTGCATCATCCTTACGACAGTTTCGATGAAGTCGTCGAGTTGGTCGAGACGGCGGCAAAAGATCCGCAGGTGCTTGCCATTAAAATGACGCTGTACCGCACAAGCGGAGATTCGCCCATTGTGGAGGCGCTCATCGACGCGGCTAACGCAGGAAAACAGGTTACCGCGATTGTCGAGCTGCGCGCGCGTTTTGATGAGGCAAGCAACATTCAGTGGGCGCGACGCCTGGAAGAAGCCGGCGCGCACGTGATCTATGGCGTGGTAGGTCTCAAGACACATTGCAAGGCGATGCTGATCGTTCGGCGTGACGCCGACGAGCTCCGGCGTTACGTCCATCTCGGCACGGGAAATTATCACCCGCGAACGGCGCGCATTTACACGGATTTCAGTCTGCTCACCAGCGAACCGCAGCTGAGCGAGGAAGTGGCGACCGTTTTCAATACGCTTACCGGCCTCGCTGGTTATCCCGGATTGAAAAAATTGATGGTCGCGCCGTTCGACATGCACAGCCGGTTCATGAAACTGATCGAGCGGGAGCGCGATAACGCGCTGGCAGGCAAGCCTGCCCGGATCGTCGCGAAGCTGAACGCGCTGGTGGATCAGGAGATCATTGAGAAGCTCTATGAAGCATCCTGCGCAGATGTGACCATTGATTTGGTCGTGCGCGGGATCTGTTGCTTGCGTCCGAAAGTTCCAGATCTCAGCGAAAACATCCGCGTCATCAGCATTGTTGGCCGGTTTCTCGAGCACAGCCGGATCTTTTATTTCGAAAATGCCGGTCAGCCGCGGGTTTTTCTTTCCAGCGCGGATTGGATGCCGCGCAATTTTTACCGGCGAATCGAGCTGGCTTTCCCGATCGAGACGCCGGCGCTGCGAGATCAAATCATCAACGACGTCATTCCAGCGTTTCTGAACGATCGCGTGAAAGCGCGTGAGTTGCAGCCGGACGGCACATACCGGCGTTTAGGACCTGAAGGCGAAGAACCGCGCCGGCAGGCGCAATGGCAATTTCGCGAAGTATCACGCGAACGCATGAAAAAGCTTGGTGGTTCGACGAAAAAGACGCGTGCGGACCGGCTGGTGCCGATTGCAGTTGTAAAGGAAAGCGGCGCGACCGGAGCCGACGAAATCGGAGACGCAGTGAAGAAAAAGATCCTCGTCATTGATGTCGGCGGGTCGAACGTGAAGGTGATGATTTCGCGTGCGCAACGGCGAAAATTCAAGTCCGGCCCGGAAATGACGCCGCGCGAACTGGTGGCTCAACTCAAGTCGCTGTTGCAGGATTGGACGTTCGACGCGATCTCGATGGGGTTCCCGGCGCCGGTCCGCAATGGCTGTATCATGACCGAGCCGAAGCATCTTGGGCCGGGCTGGACACGATTCAATTTTGAGAAGTCGTTAGGCAAACCGGTCCGCATCATCAATGACGCCGCGATGCAGGCGCTCGGCAGTTATCGCGGCCGGCGGATGTTGTTTCTTGGACTGGGCACCGGACTGGGATCGACCCTGATCTGGGAAAACAACGTGCTCCCACTTGAACTCGGCGATCTGCCTTATGGCAACGACCACATCATCGAGGATTACCTCGGCAAGTCCGGACTGAAACAGCTCGGCGAAAAGCAATGGAAAGGCGAAGTCCTTCGTGCCGTCGTGTTGTTGAAGAAATCGCTGATTGCCGATTACGTCGTTCTCGGCGGCGGAAGCGCGAAGAAATTGGATCAACTGCCGGAAGGGGTCGAGCTGGGACACAATCGAAACGCTTTTCTGGGCGGCGTTCGCCTCTGGCAAACCGACCCGCACACCCGCAGGCCAAAGTGGCAAATCCTGTGAGAAATTAAGTCTGTCATGTCGAGCGAAGTCGAGACATCCCGCGAAACTACCTGTAGGTTGTGCTACGGGATTTCTCGACTTTGTTCGGAATGACTATCTAGAACATGCAACTCTATTTTCTCAGACACGGCGAAGCCGATTGGCCGGGCTGGACCAAGCCGGATGATGAACGGCCGCTCACCGATTTTGGTAAAAAGAGGTGCGGCAGGTGGCGAAGTTTCTCAACCGTCTCAAGGTGAAGCCGGATTTAATTGTAACCAGTCCGCTGCCGCGAGCGTTGCAGACGGCAGAGGCTGCAGCGGAACAGCTGAAAACAAAGTTGCGCCAGGACGAAGCGCTTGAGCCCGGATTTGGGATTAGCGAGTTGAGCACTGTGCTCAAGCGGCATCGCTCAAAAGTTTTGATGCTGGTCGGCCACGAGCCGGACTTTTCGAGTGTGATCTCCGCGTTGACCGGTGGTTTCATCAAGATGTCCAAAGCCGGTGTGGCGCTGATCGACATCGATCCCGAGACTGAGAAAGGAAGACTTCTCTGGCTGTTCCCGCCAAAATTCGCGCGCAAAGCGAAATAGGTTTCTCGCGATCAATGCGCTGAGCTGTAGCCACCGGCGTGCGGCCAGTCATCTCGCACGCTTTTGTATCAAAACGGCCCGCAGGGCCGTGGCTACAGGACCAAATATTCCCGAGAGGACTGGCGGGCTATGATTTTGGCGAACCCGTCGGTGCTGCGCTTGCGGCTGGAGAAACAGCGGGCGAAGCCTGTGCCGGCGTAGTTCCCGGTGACGACCCCGGTGATGATTGTGCTCTCGCAGGCGCAGGTGAGGTTTGCGCGGGCTGCGTTTTCATCAGTTCACGACGGAAGGCGCTGCTGGCTACGCTGTGGTGCGCATAAAGGACCGATAGCGCAAACGTAAGCGCGAAAAATATTCCCGCCAGCCACGTGGTGAACTTCACCAGCACGTTCGTGGTTTGCGCGCCGAAAATGTTCTCCGTGACGCCGGCGCCAAACGCCGCGCCGAGACCTTCACTCTTTGGTCGCTGCATCAGGATGACAAGCACCATCAGTGCGGCGACTAGCACGAAGAGCACCAGGCAAACGTTGATCAGCAGGTTCATTGGGAGGCGAAATATGGCGAAAGCACGAATGTCGAATGCAAACGGCCCAACATCCGAACGTTGAATCGTCGAATCGTTGAATCAGAAAACCGATTTAGCGTTGGACGTTGGACGTTCGGCGTTGGATCGTTCTGCTTTGATCTCGTCCCAAATCGCATCCATCTCGGCCAACTCCACTTCGCCCAATTTCCTGCCGCGCGTTTTGAGTTCGTCCTCCAATCGATTGAAGCGCGCGACGAACTTGTCCGTGGCAGATTGGAGCGCGGTTTCTGCGTCGATTTTGCACTTCCGCGCCAGGTTTACGACGGCGAACAGCAGATCGCCAATCTCGTCTTCGATCCTTTCCTCCTGTCGTGACGCGGATCGCCTCTTTGGTCTCACCAAGCTCTTCTTCCACCTTAGCCATCACATCGCGCAGTGCTGTCCAGTCGAAATTCACTCGGGCGGCTTTGGATTGCGCCTTTTGCGCGCGCACCAGCGCGGGCAAGGCTTTCGGCAAACTGGCGAGGTAATGCGAAGTCGGCGTTTTTCTCTTCGCGCTTGATCGCTTCCCATTGTTTAAGCACGGCGCCGGCGTCGCGTGCTTCGCTCGTGCCGAACACATGCGGATGCCGCCGGATGAGTTTGTCCGACACCTGCTCAATCACCTCCTCGATGTCGAACCGGCCGGTTTCGCGCGCGATTTGGGCATGCATCACTACGAGCAACAAAAGATCGCCGAGTTCCTCGCGAAAATGCGCGTCGTCCTGAGCGCGCGCGGCCTCGGCCGCTTCGTATGCCTCCTCTATGAGCGCCGGCAATAACGACTGGTTGGTTTGCTCCGCGATCCCACGGGCAACCGTCAGGAGCGCGAAGTTTCGCGACGATGTCGCAGAGCTTCGCGAAGTCATCGGTGATTTGTGATCGATGATCAGGCATAACGGAACCCCTTCGAACGTGCAGCTCTTCACTGAGCACGGATCTAGCGGGAATCCAGTGCCGACTTACAACGATCGCACTTTGTTCTTTGCGCGATAGTGTGCGTTAAGAGCTGCACATTCCGCGACAAAGCGATGAGACTGACGATTTTGACGCCTCGGCCACTGATCGATCGCGATCAGTCAGTCTCAGTATCGGCCTTGTGTTGCGTCCTTGATTGCCTGCACACGAATCTGCTTCAGTTTTTGGTACTGCTCAGGCGAAAGAATCGCCTTCATCTGCGGATCCGTCTGCTGATGAATAGCCTTGAGCTGTTCTATTTTCTGCAGTTTTGAGAGCGAATTGTCGTTTTTGATTGCCTGCACTTTCGGTGCTTCGGCGGCAAGAATGGGCAGGACTTTCTCCTTTTGTTGGGGTGTGAGGCTAAGCTGTTGTGCTATCGCCTGAGCCTTTGACATTGCAGCCCCTTTTGAGCAAAGGAAGTGGGTGCCAGCAGCGCAAAGATCGCGACGGATAAAGCCGAGATAACGAGGTGAGTGTGGTTCTTCATAGTTTCTCCTTTGATTTGGCGCGCATGGTGGTGAGGGCGGTTCATTAAGTCAAGCCCAATTGCGGCAGACGGATCGTTCGAAGGAATTTCTCTCGAAACCGTCTCTAATTTTCTGTGACAACGGTCGTCGAACATCGCTGAAGGTCCCAGCGGCGATTTCCGCTACAACAGGTGCCACTTCAGCTCGCGCGAATTGCGTTTCCTTTCCCATAAACGGATTCCACCGAGGAATGCGTTTTCATTTTGACCGCGCACGATTCCCTTCGGCAATCGATCGAACCGATGCACCAGGCCGCCGCCAAGGACGACATAATCGGCGATGAACGCGCGCTTTAATTGGCCGACGGCATAAAGGACTTCACGTTTCCATTTTCTCTTGCCCAATTCCGCCAGGCCGGGGACACCGAGATGGTTCTCAATGATCTTTCCGTTCGGGTAGGGGAGGTCGCCCAGCTCGAGTGACATAAGATTTCTATCCCACACCAGCGCGGATCCAAGCCCTGTTCCGAGCCCCAGAAACAGCATGCGTCCGTCGCCGAGATAACTGCCGAGCGCCTGCATGGCTGCGTCGTTAACGATGCGCACCGGTATTCCCAGCGCCCGGGCAAAACTAAAATGGACCCAATCCTTACCCAGGTGCTTCGGGTTTCGAAGAATTCGTCCGTTGCGCACAGGCGCCGGAAAACCAATCGACGCTACGTCGAATTTCCAGCCCCTCACGGTCTCCTTAAATTTGGCGAGAAACTGTTTTGGAGTCATTCGTGGACCGGATGCAAATTCGCGTTCCACGCGCTCAGACATGAGCAGTTTCACGAAGCTGCCGCCGATATCGACGACGAGAATTCTTCTCTTCATGAGCGCGCGTCCGCGCGAGCGAACGCGACCTTATCGGCCGCGCCCGAACAATCGCCCCATGCCGGCCTTCGGTTCGGGCTTTGCAGTTGTGCTGCCAGGCCAGCACTCTACGATTTCAAGCGCAACGAACCGGAACAGCAGTTGCCGGGCAGATTTCAAATCGAGCCGCAGATTTTTGCAATCTGTTGCACGGACCGGGCGCCATTGAATTGCGAGCCGAATTGGGCCTCATCCGAAGTCAGCTTCAACTTCTGGACACGATCGAAGCCTTCTCTCGTGTAAGCCGGGATCGACGCCGGATCGAAACCTCCTGGTTGCTCCGGATTCTGGACGAGACGCAAAGTTTCCAGTGACCAGTCGTCCACATCGGGGTCGCCGGTCACGTCGCCAAACCCGCCTAACAGGTCGGCGTTCTTTTCAAACATGATCCATACATTTGGCGCCGACCACAGTTGCGAAAAGAGCAGTTGGCCCTGGTGGCGGATCAAATCCAACGCCGGCTGCCGCTCGATCGACTCGTTGCGGGCAAGCGTTAGCAGAAAAGGAGTTCCGTTTTCTTTCTGCTGGGCGCGAGCATTGGTCACAACGTCTGGATCAACGTTGGCGAGGATGGGTGGCGTCTCCGGACAATAAAGATCCAGGTCCCGAGTTGTGGCTAAAACAATCTCGCCGTCACGGGCGAGAACGTCGATCGGTTCCTGGTCCCAGCGGGCTCGTAGCAACCCGGTCAGGTTCTCTTTCCCGATGGCTCGTATCGCAAGGTTCAACGGAAACAGATTTGTGCGGCCGCAAAAATAAACATCAGCCGTGCCGACTTCCTTCCGCTGCCCGATTTCCGTGGCTGCAGCGTTTGAGACCGGCTGGGCCCAATCCGACTCGGGCGCGGATGCGCGCCACCAGTCGTCGGACTGGAAAGCCTCCGAACTCGTGCCGGGCTCAGGGGCTGCCTCGTCCTCGTGCGGAATGGGTGGCCGGTCGATCTGATCGCGCTCTTCGCTGTTCGAACGTTCCATTTGGGCTTTAGTAGCTTGGGTTTGCGGGGATTGTCGCCGTAACTGTTCTGTCGCTGTAAGCAAACCCCTTATCAAGGCTTTATCAAGAGGCCAATGTTCGCAACGGAGAACTCTCATGCCGTCCTGAGAATTGCCGCGCCAGCTCGCGTCTGCTGATTTTGCCGCGTTCGTTTGTCGGAATTATGTCGACGATAAAGATTCGTTTCGGCACCTGCCATCCGCTCAATGCAGTGCGGCAAAATCGTAAAAGATCGCTTTCGCTTACGTCCGGCGATGCCAGCACGCACGCCGCTACTTCTTCATTTCGTAATCCTGCACCTGTGGGACGGCCAAACACGACCGCCTGCCGCACTCCCTTAAAACGCAGCAGATGCGCTTCTACTTCCGCCGGATTCACTTTCTTTCCGGCGACGTTGATTACGTCCGAAATCCGGCCCACGATCTTCAGCGCGGAATCGTGTCGCTCGAGCAGATCGTCCGGAACAAAAACACCGTTGCCAAGCTTCTGATCGTCGGGCTCGGGAAAATAGCCGTCGCTCACTGCTGCGCTGCGAACGCGAATCTGGCTGGCGGACTCCGTTGGATCGATAAGCTCAACTTCGACACCCTGCATCGGCTGGCCTACAAGACCGTCCTCGAACGTTGTGCCGTGGCGATCGTAGCAAATTCCGCCGCATTCCGATGCGCCGTAGAAGGAATGGATCGGCTGCTTGAATTTCTCGAAAACTTTTTCGCGACGGCGCTGGAGAGCGGCGCACCAGCAGAAATGCACAGCCGAAGTTTTGGTAACGGGGGCACATCGCCAATGTCGCAAAACGCCTGGTAAAAAGCCGGCGTGCCGGGAAAGACCGTCGCGCCGGTGCGCGCAAGATCAGCAAGAACGGCTCGCGGCGTTCTGTCGCGGCTCACAACCATCGGCACACCGCGCGCCATCAATGGTGTAAGCAAATTGCTGAACCCATACGAGTGTGAGACCGGGATCACGCCAAAATTCAGATCGTCATCTGAAATGTCCATCGTATCGCAAATCTGATTGCAATCGGCTAGCAATTGATGGCTGCGAAATCGAATTGCACGCGGTGCTGCCGTTGTGCCTGAGGTGAGTTTCAAGAGCGAGGGTACATTCTCGCCCCAATCCGCTGTAGTGTCGGCTGTCCTCAGCCGAATGATCTGCGGAGAATTTCCGCTGGGGACAGCGGACACTAGAGCGCTCGCTCTGCAAATCTCCAACGCTGCGTCGCGTTGTTGCTCACCGATGGACTGGTCCAGCGGCAGAACAACCAGCTGCTTGCGCAGACACGCGATGAAAATCGCAGGCCAATCTTCGTGGTTGCCAATTTGCACAGCCACGACTGCGCCCGCGAGGAGCTCGTCCATTTTGCTTCGAAAGCACGCGCGTGCCCTTCGATGTCCCGAAAGCTCCGCGCGATCCTGCCAGTTGCATCGAAAATCGCGGCGTCATCGCCTTTGCGCGAGATCGTCGTCTGCCATGCGAGTAGCAGTGGATCGCCATGTTTCATCGCTTGCAAAACCGGAGGTCGCGAATACATTCCGCGCTCCATTTAGAAGATGAAAGCAGGCATTCATCCAGAATATTACGAGACTGATATGGTGTGCGCATGCGGCGCGGTGTATCACACTCGCTCCACGCGTCGCGATATTAAGATCGGCATTTGTGCCGCTTGTCATCCCTTTTTCACCGGCGAACAAAAGTTTGTCGATACCGCGGGCCGGGTCGAGAAATTTGCCCGCCGTTACGGCAGCACCAAAGCTGCCCGCGCCGAGAAGAAAGCTTAGCTCGTTGTAGAGGCGTTCGCCTGCGGCGAACGCTTGCTCTGCGGCTGACACAGCCGCCACTACACCCTCATGGACTTAAATTCCCTTATCCAACTCAAACGCGAACGCTTCGAACAGCTCGAGCGCGAGATTGCGGATCCGCGCCTGTTCGATAATCGCAAACGCGCTGAGGAGATCATGCGCGAACACGCGAGTCTGAAGGATCTGCTGGAGAAATGGCGCGCGCTCGAAACCGCGCGCAAGCAATTAGACGATAATCGCGAGCTGGCGACGTCGCGCGATGTCGAGATCGCGGCCATGGCTGACGATGAAATTCCGGAGCTCGAAAAACGCGTCTCCGATCTTGAACGCGACGTTCAGATCGCGTTGCTGCCGGCGGATCAAACGGAAGAGCGCGACGCGATCGTGGAAATCCGCGCCGGGACAGGCGGCAACGAAGCCGCTATCTTCGCCGCCGATCTTTACCGGATGTATCATCGCTATGCAGAAGCGGCGGGACTGAAGACTGAGGACCTCGAATCCAGTCCGTCGGAGCTTGGTGGGTTCAAGGAAGCGATCTTCCGGGTTTCGGGCGAATCGGTCTTTCGAAAGCTTCGTTACGAGAGCGGTGTGCACCGCGTGCAACGCGTGCCTGCCACCGAGGCTCAGGGCCGCATTCATACATCCACAGCAACCGTGGCGGTGTTGCCGGAGGCGGAAGATATCGACGTTGAGTTAAAACCGGACGATTTGCGGATCGAAGTCTCGCGCGCGGGCGGTCCGGGCGGGCAAGGCGTGAACACAACCGACTCAGCCGTGCAGGTGATGCACATTCCGACTGGCATGATTGTTCGCTGCCAGGATGGTCGCAGCCAAATCAAAAATAAGGAGCGCGCGTTATCAATCTTGCGGGCGCGGTTGCTGGAGCACAAGCAGCGCGAGGAAGCGGAGAAATACAGCGCGCAACGCCGGGGACAGATCGGTACCGGCGGACGCGAAGAAAAATTCGCACCTACAATTTTCCACAGAACCGCGTGACCGATCACCGCATCGGCCTCACGCTTTACAATTTGGATCGGGTAATGGATGGCGATCTCGGTGAGCTGATTCAGTCACTGCAAGCCGCCGATGTCGCTGAGCGGTTGAAGCAATCAGCCGCCGCGGCATAATCGGCTCAGCATTTCGCTGAAGGGCGCTTGACGTAACCACGCCGCTTTGTTGTACTCCGCGTCTGGACGCAGTCGCGTCAATCCTATGGCTGCATCTGATCGGCGAGGGCAAGAGGAAGACGGAATAAAGCGGTTTGATCCGCGGATTCTCGATCGCAGCGTTATTGCCATTCCGCTGCTTGAGGCAATCAGCAAGGACGAGAATCAAGTTCACGCGGTCATCATCGATGTGAATCTTGACTACGATGAAGGTCGCGAGGCAGGCCGAAAATGGATTCGAGAGGCGATCAAAAACGCCATAGCCGATAATCGCACCGGCCGACGAGAAGCAAGGCGTACGGGAGAAGAAGACGGACCTAAGCAATCAATACATCTTCGCCCGTCTCAGTGGAAAAGTAATTCGCGAACTCGTCCGGCTGGACGTCGAGCACGCTGGCAGCCAAGCCAAAACGGCCAAAAACCGCGGCAGCCGAAGAAACGCGGAAAAGCCTCAGTGCAGTCAGGTACAGCAGCACTGTACCGTTTTCGTGCCATCTACCGTATCTGGCCCGATTTCAAGATTTCACCATGCATTACGAAGTCGCTCGCGACAGTGAAAGCAGATGCGGCGCAAACTTCGTTCTGCGCGCACGGCACTGATATCACATGGGCTATCATGGATTCGGGCATCGACGCGAATCATCCGCACTTTGTGCGACACGAGAACGTCGATCCAGCTTCTCCGCTCCATGCGGATTTTACCGATACGCCCAATGTTCCGAAGCGGCGGTAACGCTGCGTTGATCGATCGCTTTGGACACGGCACACATGTGGCGGGAATTGTGGCGGGAGAACAATTGGCTGATGGCACCAAAGCGCAGGCGCAGAAAATGCGCGCCGTCACCCGGTCGGTTAAGGGCTACGAAGAGGGGGATTCGCCTGCAGTAGAGACTCGTGAGGTTGTGCTCAATTCCATTCGCGGAATGGCGCCTCGTTGTCGTCTCGTTAGTCTGAAGGTGCTCGACGACGAAGGTAACGGCGAAGTCAGCAATTTGATTGCGGCAATCGCGCACATCCAGGAAAAGAACGGCCACGGTCGTCTGAATCTGATACACGGAGTTAACATCAGTCTCGGATACGATTTCGATCCGGAGTGGTTTGCCTGTGGACAAAGTCCCCTGTGCGTTGAGATCAATCGCCTCGTGCGATCGGGCGTGGTGGTCGTAGTGGCCGCAGGCAACACCGGCTATGGCGCGCTGGCGGCGCAACAGCGGACAACGAATGCCGGGATGCAAGTCACAATCAACGATCCAGGCAACGCGGAACTAGCCATCACCGTCGGGTCCACGCATCGCGAGATGCCGCATGTGTATGGCGTTTCGTATTTTTCCTCAAAGGGCCCGACTGGCGATGGACGAATGAAGCCCGACATCGTGGCTCCGGGTGAGAAAATTCTCTCTGCTGCCACGGGAAAGTTGTTAATGGATCGAGCAGAGGGGAAACAATGCGAATACGTCGAGGACAGCGGGACCAGCATGGCGGCGCCGCACGTCAGCGGTGTTATTGCGGCATTCCTGTCCGTGCGACGGGAGTTCATCGGCGAACCGGAACGGGTAAAGCAGATTTTTCTGGGGGCAGCTACCGACTTGAAGCGGGAGCGCTCTTTTCAAGGCGCGGGGTTGATTGATCTCATGCGCGCCATTCAGTCTGTGTAAATACATGATGCAAGAAGTTTATGAATAATATCGCAGGTATTTCTTATGCGGCCGCTCGCTTCGATAAAGACGGCGCGGCTTTAGACAAACAAGAAGTCACGCTGCCTCGACGGCACGACGGACGTTATCGTCGCGGCGCACGGGTGGAATAACACCGAAGAGCAAGCAGAGCAGCTTTACATCCCGTTGTTCACCAACTTTGCAGCAGTCGCGTCGGATCAGCTTCAGGAGAAAAAGATCGCAATTGTGGGAGTCATCTGGCCGTCGAAGAAATTTACCGATGTCGTTGACGCTGCTGTTGCGGAACAAGCGCCCGGCGGTGGCGCGGGATTCGGAATGAGCTCCACCGCGGCGGACGAAACCATCAAGGCCAAGCTCGACGTCATTGCCACAATGTTCGACAAGAAAGCGGCGAAAAAGATCACCGCTGCGAAGAACCAGATTGGCAAGCTGGAGAGTGATCTCGATGCACGGCGAAAATTTGTAGACGAGCTGCGGAGCTTGCTCGATGACAGCGCCGCGCACGAGGAAGACAATTCTGCGCTCTTCTTCAAGCTCGATGGATCGGTGATGCTCGAGAAGTTAAAGATGCCGACCCCGCTGGTTGCTTCGGGCGGAGGAGGTGGAGGCGGCGCCGCGTCGCTTGGCGCTCATCGGACAACTACGTCGGCGGGCGGCGCAGCTGGACTGGGTGATATTTTTCTGGAATCAAATCCGGCGCGATTCGGTTCCTGAATTATTTGGCTTACTACGAAATGAAAAAGCGCGCCGGAACAGTCGGCCAGAAAGGCGTGGCACCACTGCTTGATCGGCTGGCCGACCACGTGCAGCGGATCCATCTGGTGGGCCACAGCTTTGGCTGTCGCGTCGTGACGGCGGCCGCGGCGACATCTACGACAGATAAATTACAAAGCATGTCGCTTTTGCAGGCGGCTTTTTCGCACAACGGATTCTCGAAATCGATGAATGGATTTTTTCGCAGCGTGGTGGATAACCACCGCATCAAAGGTCCGATCGTTCTTACTTACACGCCGAACGATCGTGCCGTTGGGATCGCTTATCCGGTTGCTTCGCGATTGTCCGGCACGGTCGCATCAGCTTTTGGCGACGCGAACGATAAATTTGGCGGCCTCGGTCGAAATGGTGCACAGAAAATGGAGCCGGGCGAAGTTGTGCAGGGTGTTGATCGGCTCCTCGCGGTGGGAGGCACCTACAGCTGGCAGTCCGGTCGTTTTCACAATCTGGAAGGCAGCAAATACATCGTAGATCCAAGCGGCCGCGATGCGCACGGCTTCGTCACGGGCAAAGAAGTTGCCTGGGCCATCAGCCGCGCGATGGCGTAGCTAATCGACGATATGCAGCGCGACGAGCGCCGATCCGCGGTAAGCTGCCACATGACTGTGCTCGAGGTCTTGCAATCGACAACGGGCTATTTCCAGAAGCGCAACATCGACAGTCCACGTTTGAACGCGGAGCACCTGTTGGCGCACGTACTGGGCCGGAAACGGATGGAGTTATATCTGGACTTCGAGCGCCGGTTGCGGGAATCGGAGCTTGCGCCGTTGCGCGAATTGGTGAAGCGCCGCGGCTTAGGCGAACCACTTCAGCATCTGCTCGGCACGGTCGAGTTCTGCGGGCGCAGCTTTCGCTGCGACAAGCGCGCACTGGTGCCGCGACCTGAAACCGAGCAGCTCGTTGAGCTGCTGATTTCACACTTCAAATCCGAAATTGCATATTCGCGCATGATCGATGTTGGAACCGGCAGCGGCGTCATTGCGCTCACTCTGGCTGCGGAATTTCCAAAAGCCGAGATCGTCGGGGCCGATATTTCCGAAGACGCTCTCATGCTCGCCCGCGAAAATGCCGAGCGACTCGGCCTGGCCGATCGTGTCCGGTTCCTGCGAAGCAACTTGCTTGAAAATGTGCAACCAGACTTCGATCTGATCGTCGCGAATCTTCCGCACGTTTCGACCGAAGACCGGCAGAATCTTTCTCGCGAAGTGTTGCACGATCCCGAAGTGGCGCTTTTCGCAGGCGCGCGCGGGGACGAGCTGGTGCGGCAATTGATTGCGCAGGCGCCGTCGTGGCTTCGGCCTGGGGGAATGCTGGCGATGGAGATCGGGATCGGCCAAAGCGAGGCGCTTGTGGCAGCGCTGGCGGAGAAAAATTATCGCGACATTTCGACGGAAAAAGATTACTCGGGTGTGATACGTTTCTTGTTCGCGAGGTATGGATAAAATTCTGGTTCACGGCGGCCGCCGGCTTTCCGGTTCCATTAAGGTCAGCGGTTCAAAAACTCCTCGCTACCGATCCTCGCGGCGACATTGCTGACTCGCGAGCCGTGTGTCGTTCACGGCGTGCCCGACCTGAGCGACACGAATTACATGCTGCAAATTCTCGCTCACCTCGGTGCGCAGGTCGAACGCGCGAGCGGCACCGTGACTGTGACTGCCGAGAAGATCCACAGTGTCGCGCCCTACGATGTCGTCCGGAAAATGCGCGCGTCCGTTTGTGTTTTGGGACCGTTGCTGGGTCGGTGCAAGGAAGCCAGCGTCGCGTTGCCCGGCGGCTGTGTCATTGGCGATCGGCCGATTGATCTGCATCTGAAGGGCTTTGAAGCCCTCGGCTCAGCGGTGCGCGTGGAAGGCGGTGATATCAAGGTTTTTGCGCCTAAACTGCGCGCGGCACAAATCGACATGAAGGGGAAATTCGGTCCGACTGTGCTCGGTACAGACAACGTGATGATGGCAGCTGTCCTGGCCGATGGGGTTACTATCATCGAAGGAGCAGCATGCGAACCCGAGGTCGTGGACCTGGCAAATTTCCTCAACAAAATGGGCGCGAAGATCGAAGGTGCGGGCACGGACCGGATTGTCGTCGAGGGCGTGCCTGAGTTGCACGGCGCGGTGCACCGCGTGATTCCGGACCGAATTGAAGCAGGCACGTTTCTGGTAGCCGGCGCAATCGCCGGAGACGGAGTGACGGTAAAACGCGTCGAGCCCGAGCACGTTCGTGCGGTCACCGATGCGCTTGCAAAGTGCGGTTACGCCGTGGATATCGCAGAGGATTCCATTTCCGTCCTGCCCAACGGCGATGCCAGCGCGTTGGAAATCGTTACGGAACCGTATCCTGGTTTCCCGACCGACATGCAGGCGCAAATGTGCGCGTTGCTTTCGACGAACAGAGGAACGAGTTCAGTTACTGAAAACATTTTTCCGCAGCGTTATATGCATGTGGCTGAGCTAAAACGCATGGGAGCCGAGGTCAGTTTGGAAGGCGCCACTGCGGTGATTCAAGGAGTAGATAGCCTTCTCGGCGCGCCGGTGATGGCAAGTGATTTGCGCGCGTCTGCTGCGCTGGTGCTGGCGGGACTAAAAGCAGATGGCGTCACGGAAGTCAGCCGCGTGTATCACATCGACCGCGGCTACGAACATCTCGACGAAAAACTGCAGGAACTCGGCGCGCACATCGAGCGGGTGAAATCAGAGTAGCGCGTATCTTTTTCTGCCGCTTCTACTGGCGAGCAGCCTGTCGTTGAGCGAAAGGTTCGCATATGGATCCACAACCGCAGCAGACTCCATCCACTTCCTCTGATGTTCGAACGTGGTGCGTCCTGTGCCACGCCAGCGCATTGCTCGGATTGTTCTTTCACTTTCTGGGTCACATTCTCGGCCCGCTTGCCGTCTGGCTGGTTAAAACGCGGCGACTCGCCTGAGATCGACGCGCACGGAAAGGAATCGTTGAATTTCCAGATCTCGATGCTGATTTACGACGCGATCGCCGCGATTCTCTGCATCTTCCTGATCGGAATCCCAATCTTGATAGCGCTCTGGGTGGCGAACACCGTGCTGGTCATCATCGCATCGGTTAAGGCCAGCGAAGGAAAGTTTTATCAGTATCCGTTCACGATCCGGCTGATCAAGTGACGACATCGCTAGCGCTGTCTCACTGCGGCCAATCGTTCGCAACGTTTTTAGATTTATCACGTCCTCGGCGAGGTCTTTCCCTTTGGCGTTTCCAGCACTTTCGGGATTTTGCGGAATCGCGGGCTTCGCATGATGAAGCGGAAAGCGTCCAGACCGATCCGGCCTTTGCCGATATGCTCGTGTCGATCTACTCGCGAACCGCGGCCTGTCTTGGAATCGTTTACGTGAATCGCAACGAGACGATTGCGACCGATGACGCGATCGAATTCGTGAAATGTTTTCCTCACTCCTGATTCGCTGCTGATCTCGTAACCCGCGGCGAACAGATGCGCGGTGTCGAGGCACACGCGCAATCGCTCCGGCTCGCGCACGTTCGCGATGATGTGCGCGAGATGCTCGAATCGATGACCGATGCACGAACCCTGGCCGGCTGTAATCTCGAGCGCGATTTTCGTTTTCACTTTTGGAATCTTCCGAAACACCTCGTCGACTGAATCAGCGATCTTTTTCAAACCTGCTTCTTCGCCCGCGCCGAGGTGCGCACCCGGATGCAACACCAAAAACGGGAGTTCAAGTTGATCTGCCCGGACCAGTTCTTCGGCGAGCGCTCGAATGGAATTGGTGTGAAATAGCGGATTGGTCGCAGCGAGGTTGATCAGGTAATTGGCGTGCCCGAACACCGACAACAATTCACCGCGCTGGACGTGATTGAGAAAAGCGCGGATTTCCTCGCGGGTCAGCGGTCTGGCAAACCACTGCATGTTGTTTTTCACAAACATTTGCATCGCGGTGCAGCGGATCGATCGCGCGCGCTCGATAGCCATGCTCACCCCGCCGCGGATGGACATGTGCGCGCCTAGTAGAATGTTTGCGACATTCGAGCGGATTGCGCGATTTGCGAATTTCTGACTGTTCCGCAGCCATTGCGTCGTTCAAGAGTCCGACATCGCTGACATGCAGAACAGTCTAAAATCTCTTCGGATGCCAATCGGGTTTCTTGAGGCTCCCTTCGCCGGCGTATTCGAAAAGTTTATACATCGGCATGAGCACTATGCCGGGCCCTTTCATATCCAGCCGCAGATTGAAGTCGAGTTTGTCGTCGAGAAAATGAATGTCGCCGTTGCCGAGCATACTGAAGAGAGAGCCAGCGGCCTCGAAATCCTCGGTGTGAATAATGCCGTTCTCGACGGTGAATTCGGCGTTTGCTTTGCGGGCGATGCTGTATCCGCTGCCGGGCACGATGTGGTTCAAAATTCCTGACAGCGGCCCAAAAATCGGTATGGCGAAAACGTCCCCGTTGCTTACTTCAACTTTCCCTTTGCCTCGCATCGTTCGCCAATCATTGCCCAGGCCGTTGAACTCATACGTGCCGCGTAACAGGCCCTGCGCAGTCTTGTAGTTGAAGTTACAAGTCAGTCAGGCGCGGGAAATTGATTTCGCTTACGGATAGAGTGGCGCGGTAACGCGGATCGTTTCGTGCCAGCGAGATGTCAGCATTCCCGCGCAGCGTGCCGGCGAGGAGATCCGCGCGAACATCGCTAATTTGCAAGCGTTCGTTCGTGAAGAGCAATCGCGCCGAGACACGATCGAACGGCAGCGTTTTGCCAAGAAAGACATAGTCCATTCCGCTTGCGCCATCGACCTTGATCTCCAGCCGCGTGTTCTTGCCGCCGCGGAACTGGTAAACACCGTTGGCGACGACATTCGGCGGACGCCGGAACTTGTAAGGAACAATAGTTTTCGAGGTCTTCGGATCGATCCAGAAAATTACTTCTGCCGGATACAACGAACTGCGGATGTTCGAGATCCGCACCTCGTGCTTTTTGAAATCGTACGTGAAACTGCCGGAACCGGTGCCTTCGTCCCGCGTGACCTGAATATCTTCGCAAGTGACCGCGCCGTCGGCGAAATGAATCCGGGCGTTGGCGCCGTTCATCCATGTTCCGCGAAACCGGGTGCGCCCCAGAGCAACTGTGCCGTCGCCCTGCCAACTCTCGGGATTGCGATCTGTGCCGCGAATTGCCATCCGAATTGCAGGCGAACGTTGCCACTGCCATTCGCGCAGAAACTCGCTTGCCTCGGCCGGAACGAGCGGGCGCACTGCCTCTGGCGATATGGTGCTCTCAAGATTTAGCCGAAAATCGTTGGGTGCGTCGAAGAGATCCGCTCTGAGTTGGCCGGTCTGATGGCGCACGCGCAGCTCCCGAACGAAAGTGCGCTCGCCGTCCCATGAAAAATCCGCGCTGAGCTCAGAAAACGGCACCTTCTTGTACGTGAACTGTCCAAAAGCAGCATGTCCGATCATGTCCGGTTGGAATTGCTCGGCGCCCAGGTTTATCGAGCCGGTGATTTCGAGCAGAGGCGGCGAATGAAATTCTACGTCTGCCATCGGTTCACCAACGCCGAAAGCGTCGAGGAATGCTTTCAAATTTAGGGTGCTGTGAATCTGGAATTTGGCGATGTTGCTTTCTCGATTCCAATCGCCGCGACCGGCGAAGGCGCCTTTCCCGTCGCTCCATTCACAATGCGCGATATCCAATCGCTGGTTGTTCCATTCAGCCGCGGCGGACAGATAATTAATTTCGTAGCTGCCTCGTTGTAGTCGGTCGCCGCGCAGGGTCGCCTCGACCCTGGCGTTTTCGAGCTCTGCCATGTCTCCGCTGAACTTCAACTGCAAAGAAGGAGGTCCTGCGGGGAAACTGAACTTTTGCAGTTCAGTCACGACACGCTGGGCAAGCGACAATCGCTTTTGCCATTCTTCCGGTGTGATTGATGCCGACGGCTGGTAATCGGCGCGCTTGATTAATTGTCCTCTCGCTGACAGTCGAATCCCACAAAAAGTTCCTTCCGCCTGACTGACGTAAATCTGTTCCGGCGGAAAATAAATGTGCGCGCGGAGGTTAGTCAGTTGCGCGCGACTGGCTTTTCCTTCGGCAGTCTTGATTGGAAATGTGATCTGCGCGTCGCGCACATCCAGCGCGTTAAGAAACGGTTCATGATGGATGAGCGCGGCGTAATTAATATCGAGAGAGACTTCGCTGATCAGGGCTAATGTGTTTTCGCGGTTTCTGTAATCGAAAATCCTTACGTTTTTCGCGACCAGACCGCGGAACGGGTCCAGCGTTAGCCGTCCGATCTGAGCTTCGACGCCGCGTTTGTGTAGCTCTTCCACGACGCGGGTACCGCCATTCACGGCCAAATCCCCGTCGCGCGAGATAATAACCGCCGCCAAAGATTGCAACGATGGCGGCGAGAATTGTCAGACGAATTGCAATTGCAACAACGCGGCGCGCCCGGCGCAATCGTGGCGTTTGCGCGGAATGATGAACCTGAGGTTGTTCCAAAGCGACAGGCATGCGTAATGAGGCGTTAAACCGTTGAAGCGTCGGAGGGATAGACCAATTTAACGGCTTAACGGTTCAGCCGCTTCAACGTGATTTCAACCTCCGACCTGCCCGCCCTCAATGCCACGTTTAATCTCGTGAGCACCATTTTTATTTCCACGGGTTGGGCATTTCATCCGGCGCGGCGCGTGGCGCCGTCACATGGTGTGCATGATCATAGCCCTCCTCTCGTCTGTCTGTTTTCTGATTGGCTACATCACTTATCATGCGCGCGTTGGCGAGAAATCTTCCGGATACACCGGCTGGATCGCGGGGGTTTACTTTCCGATCCTGGCCTCGCACGTTCTGCTGGCGTTTGTGACGCTGCCGTTGGTCGTTTTGACGCTTGTTCCGGTTTTTCGTCGCCGATGGGACCGGCACAAGCGGATCGCGCGTTGGACGATCCCAATCTGGCTGTACGTGTCGGTTACCGGCGTTCTCGTTTATTTAATGCTCTACCAATGGTTCCCTCCACCGGCGCATTAAGCTGTAGCGTCCGCTGTCCTAGCGGATTACCAGGCTACGCAATTTCGACATGCGCTGAGGACGCGCACGCTACAGCGACGAACCGGCAAATCATCCGATGTCAAAATCTTGCGCTCGACGGCGATTTGATGTTTGATCAGAGCGATGTGCCGCCGCGCATGGAGGAGACTTTATGGTGACCATTGCCACGTTTAATGAGCCCGCCAAAGCGCGTCAGCTTAAACGGCGTTTTCAGGATTCAGGGATCAAGGCCGACGTTCACAATGAGGCGCCCATGCAGCAGTTCGGCTTCATGTCCAAGCCGCAAGCGAACGCCAAAGTCATGGTGGAGGACAACGATTTCGAGAAGGCGCAAAGTCTGATGATCGAATGGGAATCGACTGATCCAGACATCTCCGCTGCGCTGATTCGCTGCCCACAATGCAACTCTTCAAATATCGAGTACCCGCAGATGACGCGGAAATTTTTGACGCCCGCACTCGTCGGCGTGCTTTGTGCGCTGAAAATTATTCCGAAAGAATTTTACTGTCAGGATTGCCACTTTACCTGGACAAACCGGGAAGAGCCTACAATTGGACGCCTTTGGCATCGGTTCTTCCCTGGAAGCGAAGCCGAACAGGGCTAATAGCGCGTCGTCACCGTTACCAGCGGCGGACACTCGATTCGCGAACGGCAACGTTGTCATCACTCGACGCGCAACGCTGAACACTCAATCGGATTATCTATTTGGGTTAACGAACAGCGATGATCCGAGACGTTTCGCTCCGCTCAGCATGTCACGCTAGCTCAGAATCAATGAAATGGCTTTTCGTCCTACTGCTGGCGCTGGCGATCTTCGGCGGAGCCGCCTGGTTCGGTTACAACACCTTCGTCAAAGAAGAAATCGAAGTGAAAAAGGAGCAGCGCGGGAAGTCACTCCGCCGCCCGTGGTGGACGTCAGCCTGCCGGAATTTGAGGCGGCGGTTAAACTTCGTCAGGATGGAAAACTCACCGAAGCGCGTGATGCGCTTGTCGCTGTCATCCAAAAATATCCCGCCGGGAAACACCTCGATGAAGCCCGGGATATCCTCGGGGAAGTGAACGCCGCAATTTTGTTGTCGCGTCATCCATCTCCGGAAAAGATCGAATACATTGTGAAACCCGGCGACGTGCTGGCGAAGATTGCGCGCAAGCTGAAGACGACACCGGAGATGATCATGCGCATGAATAATATGAGCGGCACCATGCTGCGGATTGGCGACCAGCTGCTCATCTCGCATCCCGATTTCTCGATGGTGATCCAGCGCAAAGCGAACCTGATTGTGGTGTTGAACCACGGCGCGTTTTTCAAGCAATATCACGTGCGCGAGGCAAAGCTGCCGCAGAAACAGCCGGCCAAAATCATGGCGAAAGTTGCTGAAACGATGGCTTGGAAAGGTGGCAAACGCGTTGGGCTCGGCAGCAAGGAGTATCTGGCCAGCACAAAGTGGATCAGGCTGGCCGGCGCGCCAGCTTATACGCTGTACGCCGTGCCGGATGCAACGCACCCCAATCTCGACCAACCGCCCCCGCCGACCGGTCTCGGTCTCGCCGCGGTTGATCTCGAGGAGCTAAGCACGCTTGTAAACAAAAGCACCTCTGTGACGATTATTGACTGAGCTAAGAGTTAAAGAGTTACAATGTTACAAAGCAGCTCAAACGAACCTGATCCCGCGAGGCACTTAACATTGTAACTTTTAACGTTTTAACGCTTTTAACCTGACCATGGAATGGCAACCGCTCGATTTTGAAAAGCCGATCTTTGAATTGGAACGGCGGCTGCAGGATTTAAAGAGTCATTCCACAAAGCACGACGTCGATCTCGGCTCGGCGGTGAAAGAACTTGAGGCAAAGCTTCGGGAAACGCGCCGTCATGTTTACGGCAATTTGACGGCCTGGCAGCGGGTCCAAATCGCGCGGCACACTCAAAGGCCGTTCGCGCTCGATTACATTCAACGCTGTTTTACGAACTGGGTTGAATTGCACGGCGACCGCCGCTTTGCCGACGATCGCGCAATGCCATGCGGAATGGCGATGCTCGGCAGCCAGCGTTGCGTCGTTATCACTCACCAAAAGGGGCGCAACACCAAGGAGAACGTGATGCGCAACTTCGGGTGCGCGCATCCGGAGGGCTATCGCAAGGCGCTGCGCTTGATGCGTCTCGGCGAAAAATTCGGCATGCCGGTGATTTCCCTGATCGATACGCCAGGCGCTTTTCCAGGTGTCGGATCGGAGGAGCGCCACATTTCTGAGGCAATCGCTGTGAACCTTCGTGAGATGATGAAGCTGCGCGTCCCCGTCATTGCCGCGGTGATCGGTGAGGGCGGCTCGGGAGGCGCGCTCGGCATCGGGGTCGCAGATCGCGTTTTGATTTTCGAGAACGCTTACTACTCAGTGATTAGTCCGGAAGCATGCTCCGCGATTTTGTGGAGAGACCGGCGACATGCTGCTGAAGCCGCTGAGGCGCTCAAATTGACTGCGCAGAATCTTTTGAAACTCGAGGTGGTTGACGAAATCATTGCCGAGCCGGAGGGCGGCGCGCACCGCGATTATGATTTTGCCGCTGCGAATCTTGGAGAAGCGCTGCGCCGGAGCTTGGAGCGAATTTCTCAGATTCCGGTCGCGGAATTGTTAGAGAAACGATATCAGAAATTTCGCCGTCTGGGTGTGTTTTCGGAAGGAAAAACCGTCACGGCCCCGGCTCGCGTTTGATGTGATGTTCGGGAACCTGGGGCAAATCGGTAGGGGTTTGGTGGCTCAGTGCTTTCGCCGCTGTGGCGTTCGCGCGCGCCGACGTCGCCGCGGCGCAGTTTCGTTTTGAGCGCGACACGTTCGCTTTCGCTAATCAAACAGTGTTCGAGTATCACGAGGGACACGCTTCTTTGCGAAAATCATCAGCGACGAAGAAAGACGCATATAATCGGCACTGCTTTGTAATGTCCCGGACGGCCGCCCAATTCAAGAAATTTGCGCGGTTCGAGCCGCGAAGTGCTCCCTTGGATGATGCATCGCTGGCCGCTCGCATTCGCGCTATGACACGCCAGGCGGCGTGGTCGGAGCCGTTGCCGGAAAATCAACGAATTGTTTTTCCGGGATACAAGGACCTGAAGGAAATGAGCAAGGCCCGTCGCGAACTCGTGCAATTAAACATCGGGCATGGTTGGCCGAGTTACTTTCGAGTCAGCAATGCCCGGATGATGTTTCAAGACGGTAGCGGCTACCAGGAAAAGACTCACGCTCGATTGAATGCGGCGTTGGCGCGCGGCGAATTGTTCGTCGCATTTCTTACAACTTATCCCCGGTTCACCATCAATCACTCGGTTTTGATTTATAAGCTGAAATCTTCGTCGCCGAATCCCGGGGTTGATCGCTATCTCGTATACGATCCAAATCATGCAGAGTTGCCGCGCGAGCTTACCTGGTCTGCACACGATCGCGCTTTCTCGTATCAAAAGGACTGGGATTTTGTAGGCGGCGTTGTTCGCGTTTATCAGGTTTACGGCAAACCGCTGCAGTAAAAGCGATTCTTTAACGAGAGCTCCGATGCCAGAGAATCCGTCTCCGCCCAGACCAACGCCGCCGCCGCCTGTACCTCCACCCGAACCGTTGCCGCCGAATCCGTCGCCGGCGCCGCCGGTAGCGAAGCTGTAGCCGTCGCCCTGTGGGCGACGCAACATACGCACATCAGCCTCACGCTTCCCACAGGGAAGCGGCTACAGTTTTATTTTGGCCGCGGAAATAAAAAGCGTAGCGCCGGTTCGACCCTCGCTGCCCAGGCTGCTTCGCTGTGATCGGCGCCCTTGACCTCGAGGTAAGCTAGATCGAAACCAGGTTGCCAGCCTTTGTCCACTAGGTAGCTTGCATAATTCGCGCGCCAGTTCCCAGCCCGGCTCAGCCGTGCCGGTGTCGAGCCAGATTTTCAGCGGCGGCTTTTCACCCAAGATTCCCACCAAGCGGAAAATTGCGTATTCGTCCCACCAAATCGATGGGGACATCACAATTAAACGCGTGAATACCTCTGAATAAAAAATTCCAATTGCCAGCGTGGCCAAACCACCGAGCGATGATCCACCGAGTCCGGTAAATTCTGCCTCCGGCTTGGTTCGATATTTTCTGTCGATGAACGGCTTCAATTCTTCGATCAAGAATCGTCCGTAAATGCGAGCCAGGCCGCGGCTGTGTTTTCTCGGGTGATCTTTCGGTTCAATCACCGCCGGCGTAGGTGCGTATTCATGGACTCTTTCTTCGCCGATATTGGCCACGGCCACGATGATGAGCGGCTCGATTAGTTTTCGATGGATCAAACGCTGCGCAGTTTCATCGACTCCCCACTCGACACCGGCAAACGAAGTGACAGCGTCGAAAACGTTTTGGCCGTCGTGCAGATACAAAACCGGGTAACGTCTCAACGAAAAACGCCGATAACCGGGAGGCAAGTAGACGAGCACATCACGTCGATTTCCCAGTACCTGGGAGTGGAAAGCGCGATGTCGTTTGATATTGCCAGTAAGCGTGTGTTTGGTCACGAAAACGAGATGCTTCGCGCAGATCAACTGTAGTGCAACCCTTTCGCTTGCGATTTCATTGGCTCGCCATCAAGATGCTCGCTCCGCTCGGAATGACACAACTAATATGAAACTGGTGATCGCCGCGACTGGTGCAAGCGGATCGATCTATCTGCAACGCTTGCTTGAGCAAATCGATTGCGCGGCGCACGAGGTGCATCTCGTTATGAGCGCGTACGCGAGAGAGGTTGCGAAACAGGAACTCGATGGTTTCAAAATTCCTGCGGAAGTTTCGCACCATTCTGAAAGTGACATGAACGTGCCGTTTGTGAGCGGCTCGGCGCGTTTCGACGCGATGGTGATCGTCCCTTGTTCGATGGCCACGCTGGGGCGAATCGCTTCCGGTTCCAGCGACAGCGTCCTCTTGCGCGCGGCCGATGTCTTCTTGAAGGAACGACGGAAACTGATTCTCGTCCCCCGGGAAACACCGTGGAATTTGATTCACGCCCGCAACGTCGTGACTTTGCTTGAAGCTGGCGCGATTGTTCTCCCGGCGATTCCCTCCTTCTACAGTCGTCCCAGTTCCCTCACCGCCGTCGTCGACACAGTGGTTTGGCGCATCCTCGACCAAATCGGGTTGCCCAGCCAGGGTGCATATCGTTGGGGTGAAAAAGGGCGTCGGCGAAAACGTCGCGCAAGAAAAGTTGAAGATCGAAGGCAGGCTTGCGCGATGGCTGATCGCGTTTGGAGTTTGTTTGTTGCGGGTCTGGGAGCGTACGCTGCGTTACGAGGTTGACGATCGGGCGGGCATCCTCGGGAAACCGGTGACGGAAAATTACATCGGCGCGCTCTGGCATAATCGGTTGCTAATTTTCCCCTTGGTTTTGCGACGGTTTTTTCCAAATCGTCCTGGCGCGGCGCTGATCAGCGCCAGCCGCGATGGCGATTTGCTGACGGATGCCATCCACCGTTTTGGCTACGATGTGATTCGCGGCTCCAGCTCGCGTCTGGGCGCGAGCGCAATTCTTCAGCTTACTGAGAAGCTCGCTTCAGGACGCGACGTCGTCATTACGCCCGACGGTCCACGCGGCCCGGTTTACGAACTTGGTCCCGGAATCGTTTTTCTCGCGCAGAAATCAGATGCGTCGGTGTTGCCGATGAATCTGGAATATTCGCGCTACTGGCGGCTGGGAAGCTGGGATCGCTTCATCATCCCGCAACCATTTTCCAAAGTGCGCGTGCTGATCAGCCGACCGCTTCGCGTCAACCCGACCAGCACACCCGACGAATTCGAGGCCGAACGCCGCCGCGTGCAGGACGCGATGATGTCGCTGGTTGAAATGCGCTGAGACGTCGTCATCCTGAGCGCAGCGAAGCGAAGTCGAAGGATCCGTGAATCTACCTTGGCTCGCAACGGGTTCCTCGACTTCGCTGGAATGACAAGCACAACCTATGGCAAAACTTATCGATGGCCGCGCTGTCGCGGAAAAAGTTTACGCTGATCTTCGCAGTGATATTGCAGAACTGAAAGCAAAGGGCGTAACGCCCGGTCTTGCCGTAGTTCTCGTTGGAGACAATCCAGCTTCGCGCGCTTATGTGCGTTCGAAAGACAAAATGTGCCGCGAGCTTGGCTTGCACTCCGTGAAACTGGAGCTGCCCGCTTCAACCACGCAGAGCTGAACTGCTTGCGCGCGTCGAAGAATTCAACCGCGATTCGACCATTCACGGCATTCTTGTTCAGTCGCCGCCGCCCGAGCATATCGACGAAGCGGCAATCGTGCGCGCGCTGGACCCGCGGAAAGACGTGGACGGATTTCACCCGGAAAATGTCGCCAAGCTCGTGCTCGAAGACGCGAGCGGTTTTGTGCCGTGCACGCCGCTCGGCGTGCAACGTTTGCTTCTGGAAAGCGACATCGAGGTCAATGGCGCCCACGTTGTGGTCCTCGGCCGCAGCATGATCGTTGGCAAACCTTTGGCACTACTGCTCATGCAGAAAAACAAAAACGGCAACGCGACGGTGACCGTTGTGCATTCGCGCAGCCGCAATCTCGCGCAGATTACGCGTTCGGCTGACATTGTTGTTGCTGCGATTGGACGAGCAGAATTTCTGAAAGCCGATCACATCCGCGAAGGCGCTGTCGTTATTGACGTGGGAATTAATCGTGTCGAAGACGCCGCCAAGCGAGCGTGGCTACCGGCTAGTCGGCGACGTTGCATTTGACGAGGTGTCAAAGAAGGCGAGCGCGATTACACCCGTGCCGGGCGGCGTTGGGCCAATGACGATTGCGATGTTGATGGCGAACACAGTGAAAGCGGCGAGGCAAGCATCTTCGGGTGACCGCATACGCCGCCTCTGTAGGGAAGCTGACAGCTTCCCAGGACGCGGCCACACGGGAAACTGTCAGTTTCCGCTACAGTTTTTCAACGATCTTCGCGGTCAGAAGCTTCAATGATTTCGGGACGAATTCGCGCGGCGTGAACGAACAGCGAGCCGAGTTGCGGCCGCAAGACCGCCGCGCGCGCGAGGCGATTGATCCATAAACGTCCGCGATACATTTCGGGCGTAAGCGCGAGTGAAATTCGCGCAACGCTGAGTTCCGATTCATCGCCGCGAACAATTTTTGCGACCGCGTTTGCGGCCAGTTCGCCCGAGCGCAGCGCGTAATAAATTCCTTCGCCTGTGAACGGTTCGACCACGCGCGCAGCGTCGCCGATGAAGAAGAGATTTTCATGAGCGGAGGGAACTGGCGAACGCGTTAGCGGCGTGATCGTACGCCAGCCTTGATCGGCGGGCAGTTGAAATTGGCGTTCCGCCCACTCGACGCAATTTCGAAATTGTCGGTGGTGTGCCGACGAGGCAGAGATTCAACTGAGTCTCATTTACTGAAGCCTGGCCCGAATAACCTTCGCGCAGAAATTGTAGAACGATGCGGTTCCCAAAGTCTCGCGGCAGCGGGATATGCGCCTGTAACGCCACACGTTCGCGCGCAGGACGCGGCAACAAATTGCACAAATGCGCCACCGTAGAGTTGCGTCCATCCGCACCGATTAATATCCGAGCCTGAAAAAATCGCCGGAAGCAGTTTCAATGTTCCAGTGGTCGTTTCTGCTTAACCCGGTCACAGTGGTTTGTTCGTGGACGTTCGCGCCGAGCTCGCGAGCCCGCCTTAAAAGCAGGTCGTCAAAGAGGCTGCGTTTCACCGAAATCTCGCAATCGGCGCCCGATGGAAGATCGACAGTCACTCCGCGCCCATCGATCGCAGATGAACTCGACCGAACATAGTTTCGAATGCGGCAAATCCCGCACTCGCTCCGCGAGCTCCAGCCGCTCCAAGACGGGCCAGCACGACGGATTCAAACAGTCGCCGCACACTTTCTCGCGCGGAAATTTTTCCCGGTCGAGTACCAGGGATTGCAAACCGGCCATCGCGCAAAACGCGGCGCAGCTCGATCCGGCTGGCCCGCCGCCGACGATTGCAACGTCAAAAAGCTGCATGGAGTTAATTGAACTGTAAAACAGCGCTGGCGCGCGATTTAATCAGAGAGGACACTAATTCGCATGGGCTGGTCGATTCCAATCCTTCGTGTTGCCGGGATCCAATTGCGGATTCACATCACGTTTCTGCTGCTGATCGCGTGGATCGCATTTGCCTATTATAGCCAGGGCGGCTCGTCCGCAGCAGTCGACGGGGTCTTGTTCATTCTGTTGTTGTTCGCATGCGTGGTGTTGCACGAGTTCGGGCACGCTTTGGCAGGGAAAGCTTTCGGAATCAACACGCCTGACATCACGCTGTTGCCCATCGGCGGTGTGGCGCGATTGGAACGTATTCCGGACGAGCCGGTGCAGGAACTAGTCATTGCGGCAGCAGGTCCGGCTGTGACGGCGCTGATCGCGCTCGGTGCGTTCATCGGCGGTGGTTCATGGGATTATCCGCCAACCACGAAAAGCAGCATTCCGGATCTGTTGTTCACGATGAACGTCGTGTTGCTTCTGTTTAACTTGCTGCCGGCATTTCCAATGGACGGCGGCCGGGTTCTGCGCGCTCTGCTCGCGACGCGTTTGAGCTATGCGCGCGCCACGCAGATCGCCGCGACCGTTGGCCAAGGGTTTGCGTTCGTGTTCGGTTTTTTCGGTCTACTTTTTAATCCCTTTCTAATTTTCATCGCGCTGTTCGTTTACATCGGGGCGTCGCAAGAGGCAGCGCTGGCGCAAATGAAAGATGTCTCGCGCCGGTTTCCAGTTTCCAGCGCAATGGTGCGCGAGTTCCGCACGCTGGCAGCAGATGCGACGCTCGAGGAAGCGGTGGACGCGTTGCTTGCGACTTCGCAGCACGATTTTCCGGTCATGGACGAAACCGGGAACGTCGCCGGTTTATTAACCCGTCACGATCTCATCTCGGCATTGCGCAAAAACGATCCCACGCTTCGTGTGGGCGACGTGATGCGGCGCGACATTCCAACGGTCACAACCGGCACACGATTCGAGGATGCCTTTCGCATTATGCAGGAGTGCGATTGCCCGGCCGTGCCCGTGCTGGATCGCATGAAACGGCTGGTCGGCTTGCTCACTCCGGAGAACGTCACCGAATTAATGATGGTTCAATCGGCGATGCCGCAGCGGCGAGTTTTGTAAGCTGGTAGGGCGCGTCACTCCGTGCGCGCCGCCTCCGTCGGGTTTAGCCGAGAGAATTACGAGCTGATGCGCATCGGCATTATGCACGTAGAGGAATGGCGTTTGAATTTTCACAACGCCCGGGCTCATCTCGTCGATCAGATCGAGAAAGACTTCGTCCTCCGTGAGCGCGCGCAGCGGCGCCATCAGAAACTCCGGATTAAACGCGATGGAAAACTCACGCCCCTTATAGGGCACGGCCAGTGATTCCTTCGCTTCACCGACTTCCGGCGTATTCGCGGTGATATCGAGATTGTTCTTGCTGAAATTCAGTTTCACCGAGTGCGACTTGTCACTGGCCAGAAGCGAAACGCGCCGCAGTGAATTTAAAAACATTTCGCGCTCGAGTTTTACGCGCTCTTTCGCCTCGCCTGGAATGACCTGGCGATAGTTCGGATAATTGCCTTCGATCAATTTGGAGACGAGCAGCGTCTTGTTGAGATCGAATGCAATCTGGCCATCGCTCATGCTCACCTTCACGTCGCCGTCATCGGTAAGCAGACGCTGCAATTCCGTGACCGCTTTGGTCGGAATAATCAGGTCCGATTCGTGGCTTCGCGGGAATTCCAGTTCGATTTCCGCCATGGCGAGGCGCCGCCCATCGGTTGCCACCAGCGTTAGCTTGTTGTCCTTAAAACTGAACAGGACGCCGTTGAGCACGTAACGGGTTTCATCGGTAGAAATCGCGTAGGAAGTTTTGCGCAAACCGTCGCGCAAATCTTTCTGCCGCATCGTGACGACTTTCGCGCCTTCGAATTTAGGGAGCGGCGGAAATTCGTCCTCTGGCAGACCGAGAATCTTAAAGAAGCTTTGGCCGCTACGGATGGACGCGGCATTTTTTCCATCGACATCGATCTGAATCTCGCTCGACGGCAGTTCGCGGATGATGTTGAAAACACGCCGCGCGGGTAGCGTGGTCGCTCCTGCTTTGTCCACGTGCGCTTCGCAAGTGCCGCGCACGCCAACGTCCAGATCGGTGGTTGTCAGATGCAATTCGGTCTCGTTAGCCTGTAGCAAAACGTTGGAAAGAATCGGCAGCGTGGTGCGGGTGCTCACTACGTTTTGCACCTGTTGCAGGGCTTCGAGCAGTTTTTCCTTGGTAACGCTAAATTTCATGGTGACCAGAAAGCAGGCCTAAGATGTAAAGCCTTCGATTTTATTCGGCAACCGCAATCTCTCATCTCTGCGCCTTGTAGGCTTGCACGCGCTGCGGCCCCTACCGCTGGAGGGAGCTGTCGATGTACGAGATCGTCTGGCGAATGTTGTCCTGCTCGGCTATTCGTTTCTTCACCAGCTTGCAGGCGTGCAGCACAGTGCCATGGTCGCGCCCGCCAAACGCGTCGCCGATTTCATTCAAGGATGCCTTCGTGAGTTCGCGCGCCAGATACATCGCGACCTGTCGTGGAAAAGCGATGCTGGCCGGGCGCCGCTTGCTCGTCATATCGGCAAGACGCACGTCAAAGTGTTCGGCTACGCGCCGCTGAATTTGTTCGATGGTGATCGATTGCCGGCCTTCTTCCTGCAGAATGTCCTTTAGCAAATGCTCCACCGTTTCGTTGGTCAGTTCCCTGCCGCTGAGTGATGCAAAGGAAGCGACACGCATGAGCGCGCCCTCCAGACGACGCACGTTTGTCCGGATACGGGTGGCGAGGAATTGAAAAACGTCTTCATGCAATTTGATCTGCATGGTGTCCGCCTTTTTCGCAGAATGGCGAGGCGCGTTTCGATGGCGGGCGGCTGAAGCTCGGCGGTTAGCCCCCATTCAAACCGCGATACCAGGCGGTGCTCCAGATTCGCGATTTCTGAAGCGGGCCGGTCGCTGGACAGCACGATCTGTTTATGTCCGTCAAAGAGCGTGTTGAACGTGTGGAAAAATTCCTCCTGCGACCGCTCCTTACCACCGAGAAATTGAATGTCGTCAATCAAAAGAAGGTCGGCCTGGCGATAACGCTTCCGGAATTTGACCAGATTACTGTGCTGGATCGCGTCGATGAACTCGTTGATGAACAGCTCACTCGAGACGTAGATCACCTTCATGTTTTTCCTTTTCGCCCAGACGAATTGGCCGATGGCTTGCATCAGATGGGTCTTGCCCAGACCGACGCCGCCGTAAATGAAGAGGGGATTATACGTGCGCGCCGGCGCCTGCGCGACAGCGAGACTGGCTGCGTGCGCGATTTCGTTGTTCGGGCCGACGACGAAAGATTCGAATGTGTTTCGCGGATTGAGTCCCGGAACAGTTGCGCCTGGTCGCGCGTCCACTTGAGGCGCGGGCAACGCTTCTTTCACCGTGGCCGAATCTTCCGCAGATGTTTGCGCGCCAGCCGCCGACGGGGCGCAAAACTTCACCGAACGCGGACCGCCAAACGCGACGATGATCGCATTCTGCAATGCCGGCATGTAATTACTCTCGATCCAGAGCTGGTAAATATTGTTTGGAACAGTAAGCGTGATCGATTTCTCCTTTGCCTCCACTAACTCGACGGTAGAAAACCAGCGTTTAAAACTATCCGCGCTAATCTGTGGCTTGAGAGCAGCCGACAATCGCTGCCATAGCTGCGCGCATTTCTTGTCCATAGAGAAGTTGTTAACAGTGTTACAGAAACGCCACATGGGCCTGTAGCGTGGGAAATCGCCCGCAGCAGCCTGGCCAATAATCGAGCTGTTCCCGAGTATGATTCGGAGATCAATAGTCCAAAAAATGCCAAAAAGGCGTAAATACGAGGGAAAACGGCTCGAGCCGTCGTGCAGTGTATGTTTACTACGACGCTCGCGCGCATCCGCAATCAATCGTTCTGGCGCGGAGCTTTCGCTGTTGTTCATTCTTGCTGCCGGAAGTTTCTCAAACATGTTCACAACTTATTCACACACGCTTTGTGGCTGCCCTCGCCAGCGGGCTTGAGACTAGAAATCAGTTGCGAAAGCGACAAGAAAAAATGAATTTTATTTTCAATTACGACCAAAAAATTTTCTTGACTGGGAAAATGAAGCACGCGTGTCGTCGCGAAAACAAGAAACAGTGTGTTGAAAAATTTCGCGAGCCAGCCGCGACGGATTCTGAATCGCCGCAACGAACAGACTTCGCTGCTGATTGGCTGCGCCATCCCGAGTTGACCGAATCCATCTGTGCGCGCAATTTCTCGCCTCTGCGAGCGGACGCGTAAACGCTCAGCAAGTTGTAGATGCAGGCAACCGATACCGATACCACCGGGCGTGTTTCGATGTGCGTTACTCGTCCGAACCAGCCGATGATCCGCCAATTTTTTTGATTGGCCTGATCGCCTCTTTTGTTTTTTCCGCGCAACACGCACGTGCCGCTGATGAATTGGTGCCGCCGTTCGGGTTTCGTTGGAACGATTCGATGGCTCGCGTGGAGGCGGTGCTGCACGGCGCGAAAGCCAAATTAGTTTCGCGTGAAAAGAAAGAGAACCGCGAAGTTTGGACTGTGGAGGGGCTGATTCATCCCGGACTCAAACGCACGGTGTTTACGTTCAAGGAGAGAGCGCTCGTGGCGGTGGAGCTGCAATACGAATATCCCGACTGGTCGATCGAACGTTACAACCAGCGGATGGGAGAAATTCGCAAATACTTCGATGAAAAATACGGCACCGGAAAACTGGTGTCACGTTCTCGCGACCACGACACCGAGGTGATTCAAACACTGGTCGGATATCAATGGATGGTCGGGACCACGATGCTCGAGCTGTTTTATTTCTCAGCGCAACACGATAACCTCGTTTACCGGACGATTTCTGTGGATTACAAGGCGCTGTGAACGCCCAACGCGTTTTGTAGCGAAGCCGAGGTTTCAGTCGGAGTTACTGAGGCAATGATAAACCTTCGTACGTCTCCACGACGATCTGATCAACCACTGCTTTCATGTCCTGCGTGCGTTCCCACGCAGCGAGTTGCCGGTCCGCGCCGGTGCCCTCGCGGATGATTCGCTCGATATGCGCCATTTCTCTCTCGCTGCCGAGTTCCTTAACCTCGGTCGAGACGAAGTCGAGCAGTTCGTTTAACAGGCTCCGTTCGTCCACTTCGGCTTCCTTGCCGAAGTCGATCATTTTTCCGTCGATGCCGTAGCGCGCGGCGCGCCAGCGGTTCTCATCAAGAAGACGCCGCCGATAAATCCGAAAGGTGATGTTTTGGTGCAGCAGTTTGTGCAGTTTTGAAATTATGGCCTGGATAAGTGCCGCGATCGCGAGCGTGTCGTCCACGCGCGATTGCGCGTCGCACACGCGCACCTCCAGCGTGTCGAAGAACGGATGCAACCGGATGTCCCACCAGATTTTTTGGCGTTGTCGATGCAACCGGTCTTAACCAGCAGCTTGCAGTAATCCTCATACTCAGACAGCGACTCGAACGAATCCGGAATGCCGGTGCGCGGAAAACGCTCGAATACTTTCAGGCGATAACCTTTCAGCCCGGTGTTTTGACCCACCCAGAACGGTGAGTTGACGGACAGCGCGTATATGTGCGGCAGAAAATAGCGGGCCTGGTTCATCACGTGGATTGCCGTCTCCCGATTGGGAATGCCGACGTGCACATGCAATCCGAAAATCAGATTCGCGCGCGCGAGCGATTGCATGTCCTTGACGATTTCCTGGTAACGCTCGCCTTCAGTGATGAGTTGATCGCGCCAGTGCGAGAACGGATGCGTCCCCATCGACGCGATTTTTAACCCGCTGCGCGCCGCCAACTCCGCCAGTTTCGTGCGCAGCGCAGTGACGTGATCGCGCGCACAACCAATGGAATCGCAAATTTCGGTGCCCAGCTCAACGACCGACTGGTGCATCTCCGGTTTGATCTGCTCTTTGAGCGTGATTTTTCCGCCTTCGAGAATTTCGTGAATATGCGAACGCAGCTCGCGCGTCTCGGGGTCGATGATGGCGAACTCCTCTTCGATTCCCAGAGTGAACGTGTGGTCCTTCATGCGATGATGGCGGCGAGCAAATGTCCCTCAAAAACAACGCACTGTCATCCCGAGCGCAGTCGAGGGATCCCGTTGCGAAACTTAATCGCCAGATCGCGGGATTCTTCGACTCCGCTTCGCTCCGCTCAGAATGACACGCCACCTCAGGCGAGTTCGCCCAACGAACGTCGCGTCACCGCAGCTTGCAGGAACTTGCCCCAGCTTAGATTGTCCCGACCGGGAACGTGCTCGCGCGCCTTGCGGATGGCCATTTCGGCGACCGCTTCCACCACCCACTCGAAGTTGTGCTCACCGATCCACGCCGCTTCGCAATCAGGCGCGGGATTGCAAAAGTCGATCGCAACCGGCACGCCGTCGCGCATGGCGAATTCCACGGTGTTAAGGTCGTAACCGAGAAATTGATTCAATCGCAGAACGCCCTCCTCGACCTTTTGCAGAATTTCCTTCGGCGCGTGCCACTCCGTTCGGTAACGCAAATGAAAGGGATTCCGTGGCTCGTAGGGCATGATCCGGACGTGACGCTGATCAATCGAGTAGCAGCGGAAATACATGTCGAACTTGATTTCCTCCTGCAGCATCATCACCAACTGTCCGGTGTCGTTGTAAGCGCGGAAGAATTCCTCGCGATTGTGCAATCGATAGACGTTCTTCCAGCCGCCACCGGCGAACGGTTTGAAAAACGCGGGCCAGCCTACGTAATTGAAAATCCCTTCCCAATCGAGAGGATAGCCGAGATTTCGAAACGATTTGTCGTTCGTATCTGGCGGCGGCTGATTTGATGGAAGCAACACCGTTCGCGGAACAGCGACGCCGATTTTGGTCGCCAGCGCGTTGTTGAAAAATTTTTCATCCGCGCTCCACCAAAACGGATTGTTTACCACGGCGGTGCCGGTTAGCGCCGCGTTCTTGAGCCAGGCGCGATAGAACGGCACGTCCTGCGAAATCCGATCGATCACCACGTCGTATCCGCACGGTTCGCCCTGAATCACTTTGTCGATCTTCACAAACTCCGCGGCAATGTCTTTGCCGCCGGTTTTCTGATTCACCCGATCGACAAACGCCGGCGGAAAACTCTGTTCCTGTCCAAAAAGTATTCCGATTTTTTCATAGGTGCGCTGCTGTCATTTCGAGCGAAGCCGGAGGCGAAGTCGAGAAACCTCTCGAATTTCAGACCTCAGCAAGAGATGTCTCGACTTCGCTCGACATGACAACAAACCAGTCGGGTCGTGGACTCTCATTGACACCGCGGCTTCGAGCCCGGTGCACTTCGCGAGGAGCGCAATGAAGCCGTTTTAACGGCTTTGTCCAGAGGAGGCTGTTTGAATCGACCCGCTCAAGCAATAAGATAGGCCATGGTCAAGAAATTACTGCACACGCGCTATCGCGTACTGACTTGGAGAAGACCATTTCGTTCTACAAGGACGTCCTCGGTCTGCAGGAGGTTCGTCGCCACACCTCCGGGCGCGGGTCACAACTCGTCTTCCTGAAAGCACCAGGCAGCGATGAGGAAATTGAGATATGCAAATTCGACGGGAGCGGCCCGATTGTCGTCGGCCCCGATCTCACGCATCTCGCATTTGAAGTCGACGATTTGGACAAGTTCGCCAAACACGCCGCGGCAAAAGGCCATCCGTTGTCGGACGGACCACATTCGACGAACGGCGGTAGAATTGCCTTCATTGACGCGCCGGAAGGCTACGAGGTCGAACTTATCGAGCGCGGTAAGAAATAATATTTGCACGCAATCCTGCAGGCGTCTGCGCAGATGCCAAACGCACCTCGCAGAACGACTTGTGACTCTCAGCGCGTCAGGATCGCAACGCATATGCAGCGCAGGCACTTGCGCAGGCAAACGTTTTGTCCGTAATTTTCCGTCCATGATTTGGCGCAATCGAATTTGGTTCCTTTGCGCACTGATCCTGAGCTCAGCGCTGAGCGCGTGGGCGCAGGACATCGTTGATTCTGATATTGTCCGGCCAAGCGGTGTTAACGGGCCTGTTCGGAAAGCAAAGGCCGTAACGCAAAAAAGTGCGGATGACGAGACCGAATCCGATGCGCCGAAAGCGAAGCAATCAAAGTCGAGCCATGCTCGGTCGCACCGGGCGCGCGCAAAATCGAAAGAAGAGCCGGACACAATTGCCGCGCCTACCGAGTTCACGCCTGACGGCATACCGAAGACCAGCGCGGCTTCAGTGATCATCGTGGACGCCAATAGCGGCAGGATTTTGTATGAAAAAACCCCGATCAGGTACGACAAGCGGCGAGCACGCAAAAATTGCTGACTGCGCTGATTGTGGCAGAGACCGGTTTTCTCGATCGGCCGGTGACGGTGCAGTCGGTAGATACAATGTGTGACCCGGTGAAGCTGGGAATCAAATCGGGCGAGACTTATCAGCGGATAGATCTTTTACGGGCCTTGCTGGTGAAAAGTCCCAATGACGTTGCACGATGTCTGGCGCGAGACAATGCCGGGAGCGTCGAGGCATTTGCCCAGATGATGAATAGACGCGCAGTGCAACTCGGAGCTGTGCATTCGCACTTTGTGAATCCAAATGGTCTGCCGGTGCCGGGACAATATTCAAGCGCCCGCGATCTCTCGCTCATCGCTCGCGCTGCTTACGCGAACCCGACCATCCGCTCCATCGTCTGTCTTCCTCAGCTTGTCTTCCGTTATTCGAATGGGCGCACGCGCGAGCTTGAAAACACAAACAAACTTCTTACGACGGCTGCCGTACTGCAACGGCATGAAGACTGGTTACACCGACGGTGCGGGCAAATGCCTGATCGCAAGCGGAACGCGTCCTGGCAAAGATGTAATCGCTGTTGTGCTGGGCGACAGCTCCAGCAAGATCTGGCGCGACGCCTCCGCGCTGCTTTCGTGGGGCCTGTTGCTGTAACAGCCGACGACGGGATTCGAACCCGTGACCTACGGTTTACGAAACCGTTGCTCTACCAGCTGAGCTACGTCGGCGGGAAGCGGGCAAACATTGCATCCAGCGGCGGTTCACACAAGCGCGCTACTGTAGCCGCTTCGCTGTGCGAAGCGATAGAGAACGCGGCGCGTAACAGGCTATACGTGAGCTGCTCCGACGCTGAGCGGGCGCGTCTCACAGAGACGCGGCTACAGAGGCAGCACGAATGTCTCGCCAATTTCCCGCAGCGCAATGCGCTCGGGAGTTTTACTTAGCGCGGCCTCGAAGCGCTCGATCGGTTCGCGGAAGGGCTCAAAGCTGAGCCGGAACGTCTGGTGGTGAACCGGCACAACAAAGCGAGCGCCTGCGGCATTCGCCATCTGGACTGCCTGCTCGGGCGTGCTGTGTGATTGGATCCACGGATTGTACGCGCTGATAGGCACGATTGCGACGTCGATTGGGCCGTGTCGCCGCAGCGCTGCGAAGCTGTCGGTCATTGCGGTGTCGCCGGCGAAAATAATTCGGCGTCCCCTTCGTTCGATTAAATATCCATTGTACCCGCGATGAGTGTCATGCTGCGTGCGCGCGCCCCAGTGTTTCACGGGAAATGCGGCGATTACCATTTCGCCCGCAGCAGCGCTTAAGGTCTTGCTTTCGCCCCAATCAAGTTCCGTGATGTTGGAAAAGCGGGTTCGTTTCAATAAATCGCTCGTGGCGCGCGCGGTGATCACGCGCGTAGTCTCATCAAAACAACGGAGTGTTCGCAGATCGAAATGATCAAAGTGCGCATGCGACAGAAGGATTAGATCGATATGCGGCAGGTCATGAAACTGGAGCGCAGGCGCAGTCAGGCGTTTCGGACCGATGGTGATGCCTGGCAAACGAATTCCGACGCGCGGAAAAAGGACGGGGTCGGTGAGAATTGTGACACCGAAAAATTGATGAGCACTGTGGAGTGCCCTAGCCATGCAAGTGTCACCTGCGTATCACTCCATTTCGACGGCTTGGGTCGCGCAAAGGCCGGCGCGATTGGCCGCCAGCTTTCAATCGTCCATTCCCTGAATAGATGCCCGAGCCAGCGACGCACCCTGGATCCGCGCGGGGCTGGTTGTTGCGGTGCGTGCACCTGGAACGTAACACAGCTATCATGGCTGCAGGGTCAGCAGGCTGGAAGCCTGCACGACGAATCAGGCAGGATGCCTGAACTACGTCCCTACGGCTTGCCAAACAATCCTCTTGACCGCCTTCCAGAGCGTTCGAGCTGGTTTGGGCGGGCCGGCGCGGGCGACGAGGACGGGCACATTCGATCGGTTCAAAATGTCCCGGGTTAAATCGCCCATGATGTAGTGTCGAAACAGGCCGCGCGCCTGCGATGTGCCGGTCACAATCAAATCGTAATTGCCATCCCGGGCTTCTTCGAAAACCTGATCGATCACGATGCCATGCCTGAGATGCACTTCAGCAGGGACGCCCAGCCGGTCGAGTTCTCGTTTTTGACGGCGCAAATTGGTCCCGAGCTCGGAGTTTGATTGGAGTAACTGATCAACATTTTCTTCCATTCGCACGAGATCGGCGAACATCGCGGGCGGCTCAGCCATTACGTGTAGCAAAGTCACGGATGCGCCTACGGCCGCGGCGAGCTTGCCAGTGAATTTGACCGCTTGCTCGATGAATTCTTTTCCGCCTGTGCAAACCACGAACCGCTTCAATTCTTTGCGTTCGCCGATGGCCACCAGCACCGGAGGCTGAATGGCCTTGATGACTTCGTAAGTTCTCTTTGATCGCCAGTAATGTCCCACCGCGCCCGTCCAGCGCGCGCCGATGACGACGAGGTCGTATTTGCTCTTCGAGGTTTGCTGGACGATCTGCAAGACCGGCTCACCGAACTGGACGACGATGTCCGGCGATACGCCGCGTTGCCGGAGCGATTGCGCCTGCGTATGAAGCGCTTCGCGCAGGGGCTGCTCGTCTTCCGATCTTTCTGCGATTCCCAAAAGCGTGGTCTCGGCTGTGAGCGGACCGGCCAACAATCCGCCGAGGTCGATTGCGGTTTGCGCTGAGGGTGTGCCGTCACTGCAAATCAAAATTTTCATGGCTAGAGCTTGTGGCCGGTCACGAGCGTGTAGATGACTATCGCCGCGCCGATCAACGGCAGCGGCACAAAAGCGAGGCGGATCTTCGGACCCGCGAAATATTGCGTAGCGACCACGCCGATCTGCGCCCCGATCACTGCGCCGGTGTGCATGACGAGCGCGATCAGAATATCCACGTTGCCCTTGATGGCGTGAGTGAACGTTCCGTAACTCGCTGAAATCACGATCTCAAAAAGATCCGTTCCCACGGCCAGGTGAGTGGGAACTCCGAGCACATAAACCATCGATGGCATTCGGATGTAGCCCGCGCCGCCGCCCAAAAACCGCTGAAAAATCCGCCGACAACGGCGACCAGCCAGTATGATCCAGAGAGAGATTTGTATCCCTGAGGTGGGCAGACTGATCATCGGCCAAATTTTCATTCGCTGAATCTTTTTGTGACCGGTCCGAATGCCGAGTGATCTGCTTTTGATTCCGCAGCCTTTGCATCGGACCGTTCGGCGCGATCGGCCCTTGTGTAACCTCAGTGTTTTGTGGCTCTCCCAGAGCATGAAGATCGAAATGCTGAGCATACACAACAATGGCGACCCAGCTGACGACGGTGTTCACGTTGCCTGCGCGCTTGAGTGCCTGGATCAGCTGTGCGCCACCTTCGGCGCCGCCGATGGTGCCCAGTGGCCATGATCATTCCGAGCTTCAGATCGACATTGCCCAGCGTGCGATGTTTTCTTGCTGCGACGATCGACTTGCCAACAATGTGCGCCAGGTCCGTTCCGACCGCGTAATTCCAATCCACTCCCATCAGGCGCAACGCCGGACCTGCAATGAAACTTCCGCCTACGCCAAAAAAGCCGCCCAGAATTCCAATAACAAAGCCGACAACGACCAGATAAAGCGGATTGATGTGCGAGTTGGAGATTGGGAAAAACATGACTCATCTCCAACGGCCCCGCAGGAGCCGGAACAAAACCGTGGTTACCGCATCCAGAACAACGGCCTGACCAGCTATGAGCAGGATGGCGACGACTGCATAAAGGATGCGATGCTGGGTTTCGAGCTGGTACAGCCAGTCGCCCAGAACATGGAGGACTAGAAAGAAATAACCGGTAACAAGAACCGCATAGATTGCCAACTCGGCTGCAAACGCGCGCAGGCTTTTGGCAGCATCCTGTTTCATGAAGAGAGGTTAAGGGGAGGTCGCTAAATGCGAGAACGCGTTTACGTTTGAGGAGATACGTGCCAGCGGCACGTTGCGGTTGCGTCTGAACCAATCAGCGGGCACATTATTGCGTTAGGAGCCTTTCTTCCTAACGTTCCACTTCACCTTCAGGGAAACATGGCCGACTCAGCGAACAAATACCCCGAGAACGTACCGGGCAAATTCTACGTCGATGATCAGTGCATCGACTGCGATTTGTGCCGCGAAACGGCCCCCGCCAATTTCAAACGAAACGATGACGGCGGCCACTCCTACGTGTACAAGCAGCCGGAGACGCCGGACGAAGAAGGTCTCTGCAAAGAAGCGATGGAAGGCTGCCCGGTCGAAGCGATCGGCAGCGACGGGAACGGCGCCTAAATGGTAGCGGCGCGACCGCCGTGCGCGCCGCAGACGCGCCAATCCGAACGAAACAATTCAGCATCGGATTCAATCACCGCCCATCGCATCTAACCATTGCAGGTTCCGACAGTAGCGCTGGCGCCGGTATTCAGGCCGACCTGAAAACTTTTACCGCTCTCGGCGTTTATGGATTGACCGCTGTGACCTGCATCGTCGCGGAAGTTCCTCGGAAAGTTTCGCGAATTGAACCGGTAACTGCGAGAATGGTTCGCGAGCAAATCGAAGTGCTGCTCAAAAATTTCCGGGTAGGCGCGATCAAGACCGGTCTGCTCTGCTCGGCGGAGATCGTTTGCGCTGTCGCGCAGACGATTCAAGACGGCGAAAAAAGCAGCGCGATCCATCCCATTCGTAGTCGATCCGGTAATGATTGCGACGAGTGGCGACAACCTCCTCGAACCCGAAGCTGTTGAAGCTTACAAAAACAAACTGTTTCCGCTCGCGACACTTATCACGCCGAATCTCGACGAAGCAGCCTTATTGCTCGAGACCACGATTAATGACCGGAAACAAATGGAGAGTGCTGCAAAAGCTCTCGCGAAGAAATATCGCGCGTCGATCCTGTTGAAAGGCGGCCATCTTCGCGGTGACAACGCGATCGATTTACTTTTTCACCACGGCGAATTGACAGAGTTCTCGGCGCCGTTTGTGCGCGGCGTCGAAACACACGGCACCGGTTGCACGTATTCGGCAGCAATCACTGCGGGTCTGGCGTCCGGCTTCTCGTTAGAACAGGCCATCAAACGCGCGAAAAAGTTTGTCACCGAATCGATCAAGCGACGTTTCCGTTGGACAGTCGAAATCTGGGGACATTCTCGACGCACTCAGGCATTCGTCCTGAAGCGGTAGGGCGCGACCGCCGGGCGCGCCGGAATCTCAAACGCACGGCCACTGTCTTCGTAGGGACCCTACGTCCCCGCTTCCGGCTTTTTTCCCAGCGCTTTAATTGCAACGCTTCGAGCGCAGCCGCGGTTTCCGCTTGTTTCTTGCTCCGCCCGGTGCCCTGACCAAGAACAATTCCTTCCCAAACAACTTCTGAGACAAAAGTTTTTTCGTGCTCAGGTCCGCTCTGTGAAACGAGTTCGTAAACCGGACTGCGCGGCGAGGTGCTTTGTAACAGCTCCTGAAGATCGCCCTTCGGATTAAAATCCACCGGCTCTTCCGCCAATTTCGCAAGATCGGCGCGAGTCTGTGTCAGAATGAAATTTTTGGCAACCTCGAGACCGCCATCCAGGTAAAGCGCGCCGATAAGCGCTTCGAACGCATCGGCCAATGTGGACGTACGCTCCCGGCCGCCACTGGCTTCTTCCCCACGCCCCATCAAAATGTAACGGCCCAGATCGAGAGCAGCAGCATGCGTCCTCAACGCATCGCGAGAAACCAGCCGTGAACGCAATTTCGTGAGTTGTCCTTCCGCTTCGACTTGGAAATGGCTGAACAAATATTCAGTGATGACGAGTTGGAGCACAGCATCGCCAAGAAACTCCAAACGCTGATAATCAAAGTGATAACGCTGCGCTTCGTGTCCCAGGCTCGGGTGTGTTAGCGCTTCGGCCAACAAAAGCGAGTTGCGAAACTTATAGCTCGATACGTTCCTCGAGCGGCGTCACATCTCTGATTCTGAGCGAAATCGGAGAATCTCGTCAACTGTATAAACCCAACGCCTAAGCGAACGGCATCTGATACAGACGCGTTATAAACAAACGCAAAACGACGTGAGCGCCGTTTATCGTTTTTGATAAACTTCCAGCGAGGTCACTACATCCAGCGCACGCTGTAAAACTGGATCGTGAGGCGGCGGTTTTTCCGGCGCACGGCCGCGGCGTTGCTGTGCCGCTTCGGCGGCTTCTAACTCGGGATTTGTCCCGGCTAACAGCGCAGCTTCACTCATGTGCGGACGCCCCGTCTCGTAAATGAACGGTCCCATTCCCTTTTCGCTGTTCGACTGAAAAATCTGTCGCTTCTCTGACAATGACATTTCGACGGGCAAATCTGGTTTCACGCCTTCGCGAAACAGTGATCGACCTTCGGGCGACACCATTTCAGCCACGGCGAGCCGCAGATCCTTGCCATTGGGCAATGGCAAGTCTGAGTATTCGGCGGCGCGACCGGCAGTTGGTTGGCCGATAACGAGTGCCTTGTTGTAGAACCGCAATGCAGCCGCAATCGCTTCGGCAGCGCCACTCGTGTCGCTGTCGGCGAGCACCATTAGCAGGCCGCGAAATGCCGGCTCACGATCGGAACTAAATACCCGGTCTTGATGCCCTGTCGGTTTGCGCACCGTAAAGATCGGTTTCCCCTTCGGACAAAACCGCTTCGCGAACTCCGTGGCCAACGACAAATCACTCGTCGCGGAACTGGCGCGAAGATCCACAATGAGATCATTCACCTTTTTTGCAGCGAAACCGCTCAGAGCCTTGTCAAGTGCCTGAAGGTTGGCGTTGTTCAATGTTCCCAGTCGCACGTAGCCGGTGCGTCCGCGCAATCAGCTCACTGTAGAACGCGCCTGGGGTTGCGGCGGAAACGCTTTCTTTGCCTGCCAAAAGCGTGATCCCACGCGGCAGCCGCACCAACAAGCCCTCAACAGTTGCCCGACTCAACTCGGTGTCGGTGATCGCGTCCGGGTCGGTAAAATTAGCCTTCAGCAATGTGATGAACGCCTGCAGATCGGCTGGGCCTAACGAGTCAACCAGCTCTTCCACGGTAGGCGTAGCCGATGGGGAAGGCGTCGGCTGTGCTGGCGACTTTCGGTCCGGTCTGCGGCGCTGATGTCGGCGCCGGCGATTGAGCGGCCAGATTCGCACCGAGGACGGAGATAAGAAATGTGGCCAGCAAAAATCGAGACATCACAATAATTCGGTCATGTTAGCCGTAACAGCATTCAGAGCAATGTCGCGCCGGTAATGACAGTTCTCGAAATGAATACGCGACACGGCCTCATATGCGCGTGCCCGCGCCGTTTCGAGCGTGGACCCGAGCGCCGTGACGGCGAGCACGCGACCGCCGGCAGTCTTTACTTCGCTGCCGTCGCGTTTAGTTCCGGCATGGAAAATCTGCACATCCTCGAGCTTGGCTGCCTCGTCGAGACCTGAAATTGATTTTCCACTTTCGTATTTGCCAGGGTACCCGCCAGAGGCGAGCACAACCGTGACCGCAGCGCGCGTATCCCATTCAATCGCGCATCGCTCGATTTTTCCGTCAATGGTCGCCTCCAACAGTGGCAACAGGTCTGATTTCATTCGTGGTAAGAGCGCCTGCGTCTCCGGATCGCCGAACCGGCAATTAAACTCCAGCACGCGCGGGCCATCGCTGGTAATGATCAAGCCCGGATACAGAAGTCCTCGAAACGTGACGCCTTCCTGAATAAGACCACGCAACAGCGGCTTCATGATTTCGGTATCGAACCGCGATTGCAATTTGGTGTTCCAATTGTTGGCGGGACTGAATGCGCCCATCCCGCCCGTGTTCGGCCCTTGATCGCCATCCAACGCCCGCTTGTGGTCGCGCGACGATTCCAGCAGAAGATAATTTTTCCGTCGACCAAGTGCATGCAGCGAGCATTCCGTGCCGTGCAAAAATTCCTCGATGACAATCCGCCGGCCAGCGTCGCCGAAACGGGCTTGATTCATCATGTCGTCGATCGTCGATCTTGCCGTGGCAGCATCGGCGGCGATGACAACGCCTTTGCCCAGCGCAAGCCCATCCGCCTTGATCACGATCGGAAATCTCAAGCGCTCGCAGTAATGAAGCGCATCGCTGCTATTGGAAAATGTGCGTGCTTCCGCGGTGGGAATTTTCTGCGTGCGCATCAATTCTTTTGCAAAGATTTTCGATGACTCAATCCGCGCTGCCGATTTGTCTCGGACCAAACACGCGCAATTTCTCGCTCGTGAACAGGTCGACGATTCCAGCAGCAAGAGGATCATCCGGGCCGACCACCGTCAGATCGACACGGTTTTCCTTCGCGAACCTAACGAGCGCCGCCAAATCGCTCACGGGAATCGCGACGTTTTCGGCAATTTCGCCAGTCCCGGCATTTCCCGGCGCGCAAAAATCTGGTCCGCATGCGGCGATTGCCGCAGCTTCCATGTAAGCGCGTGTTCGCGGCCGCCGCTGCCAATGACGAGAATTCTCATCGGGTAAGAGTAGCGTAACCGTCTCGGTTGCGTCGGGAAATCGCAAGCCAGAGGCTCGCGCTACTTTTGTGCTCGCGATTCCGCGGGCAGAATCGGCAACGTCCAATTTCTCCGTATGCCGAATGATCGTGAGGCTGGCGCTCACGTTAATTTGTTCGCCGACCAAAACCTTGTGCAGATGATGCACGGTGCCGATAGGCTGGCTGTTGAACGCGACGATCAGATCGCCCTGGCGCAAGCCGGCTCGTTCGGCGGGGCTGTTCTTCTCGACTGAAACAACCAGCACGCCCGTCTCAAGCGGCAGACCGTAAAAGCGCACGATCCGCCGGTGAATCGGCACGTTCTGACCGGCGACACCGATGTAACTGCGCCGGATTTTTCCGTCTTTGATCAGCCAGCCGGCCACAAATTTCGCCGTGTTACTGGCGATGGCGAAGCAGATGCCCTGCGCAGGCCGGATCATCGCTGTGTTTACGCCCACGACTTCACCGGCTGAATTGACTAATGGCCCGCCGGAATTACCGGGATTCAGCGCGGCATCGGTTTGAATGATGTTGTCGATCAGCCGGCCGGACTGCGCGTGCATTGAGCGACCCAGCGCGCTGATGACCCCGGCGGTGACGCTGGCTTCAAACCCGAGCGGGTTTCCGATCGCGATCACCAGCTGGCCCACTCGCAAATTCTCGGAATCGGCCAGGCGCACGTGTCTCAACTGTGGCGCATCGATTCGAACAACGGCAAGATCAGTATCCGGGTCATCGCCTGCCAATTGGGCGGGATATTCGCGGCCGTCCGGCAGGTTAACGGTGATTGCGCTCGCGTCGTGAACAACGTGGCTGTTCGTCAGAATGAATCCATCAGGCGTGATCACGAACCCGGAGCCGTTCCCGCTGAGTTCGCGCTCTCCACCTCGTGCGCTGACGCGCTGTTTTACGTCGATATTAACTACGGCTGGCGCGACGCGCGCGACTGCGCTGACGACCGTGCGCGAATACGCGTCGAGTAACTCGGAGTCGTCCGGTTGCGTCTCGCCGCGAACTGGCTGTGAAGCGCCGGAGTCGGTCTCATGGAACAGAAAGTCGATCCGACCGGCATTGTTTTTCGGAGGAGCTGTGATGCTCATGCCTTAATTTCGGACGCCGAAACCAGCAGTCAACTACACGCGATCCGGAACCATACGCACCTTTCGGAGCGTTACCCTCCAGCTTGCACCTGTTAGCAAGTTGTTTTACACAGGGCCATGCCAAAGGCCTCTTCAGTTCCCTCCGTGCTCGATCCGCGCTGTCCCTCCCGGTTGGTGCTCGACCGCATTGCTGACAAATGGACTGCGCTCGTCATCCAGATTCTTGCCGGCGGCACGATGCGTTACGCCGCGCTTCAGCGCGAGATCGGCGGGATTTCTCAGAAAATGCTCACCCAAACCCTGCGCAGCCTCGAGCGCGACGGCCTGGTGCAACGCACAGTGCATCCGGTTGTGCCGCCGAAAGTAGAATATTCGCTTACGAAGCTGGGACGCACGTTGATCGAGCCGCTCCAGGGACTTTGTCGTTGGTCGGAAAAACATCTCGGGGAGCTTCAGGCGAACCGCGCGCGGGCCAAAGCTGTAGCCGCGGGCGTTGACCGCGGCAGATGAGATGCTTTTGGCGAGCCGGGGTCATCGCCCCCGGCTACAGATCAGCCATCTGACTCATGCACCAGGCCGAGATTATTGTGCTTTTGTTCACGGCCGTCGGAGTTCTGGCCGTGCTGGCGCACAAGATTACGCTGCCGTATCCGATCGTGCTCGTCCTTGGCGGACTCGCTTTGAGTTTCGTGCCGCGATTGCCGGCGGTGAACCTGAATCCGGACGTTGTGTTCTACTTCATTCTTCCGGCGCTGATTTATCCTGCTGCGTTGTTCACATCGTGGCGTGATTTCCGGCGAAATCTGCGGCCGATACTCCTGCTCGCCATCGGGTTGGTGCTGGCAACAACGCTGGCAGTTGCCTGGATCGCGCATTCCATTGTGCCGGCGCTTCCATGGGCGGCTGCTTTTGCCCTCGGCGCAATTGTGTCCCCGCCAGATGCGGTTGCGGCGACGGCGATCATTCGCCGGCTCGGCGTTCCTCATCGCATACAGGTGATCCTCGAGGGCGAGAGTCTGGTGAATGATGCCACTGCGCTGGTTGCATTGCAGTTTGCGATTGCCGCCCTCGTTACCGGCACTTTCTCGCCGGCGTATGCGGCGGGGCGGTTTGTGTGGGCGGCGGCAGGCGGCATCGGAATTGGATTGCTTGTTGGCGTAGCGATGCGCTGGGTGCAGAGCCATCTGGATGATCCACCAATCCAAATCACATTCTCTCTGCTCACGCCCTTTATCGCTTATCTGCCCGCCGAACAAATGCATGCCTCTGGCGTTTTGGCGACAGTTGCCGCCGGCATTTTTCTTGGCTGGCACTCGCCGCTGATGATCAGCGCGCGGACTCGCCTCCAAGCTTATGCGTTTTGGGAAATGATCGTGTTCCTTCTCAACGGGTTCGTTTTCATCGTCATCGGTCTGCAACTTCCCAGAATCCTGCATGCGTGGAATCGAGAATCGCTCACTGGCGTGTTTATGAGTGCGATCGTAATCTGCGCAACGGTAATTTTAGTCCGTTTCGCGTGGGTAATACCGGCGACCTATCTGTCTCGTCTGTTCAAAAGCGAACGACAGGTGCGCGACCCAACTCCATCGTGGCAGCACGTTGCGATCGTCGGCTGGGCTGGCATGCGCGGCGTGGTGTCACTCGCGGCCGCGTTTGCATTGCCGCTGGCGTTGCCCACCGGCCGGCCATTTCCCGGGCGCGATTACATTTTGTTTCTCGCCTTTTCAGTGATCCTGGTGACGCTCGTGTTACAGGGTCTGACGCTGCCGGTGTTGATTCGGAAGCTCGGCGTGCCACGCGATGCGGAGACGGATGAAGAGGAGCGCCTGGCGCGATTGGAAGCAAACAAGGCGGCGCTCAAATGGATCGAGGAAGCAGGCGCAAATCGGAAGTTTTCTCCGGACGCGGCAAATCGGTTGCACGCCGAATACGACGAGCGCATAGAGCAATTGCAACTTTGCGCTGAAAATCCCGATGATTGCCGGGGCGAAATCGCCACACCACAATATCAGCGTTTGCAACACCAGGCGTTGCGCATCGAACGCAAAACCATCATCCGCCTGCGAAACGAGCGAGTGATTAATGATGACGCGTTGCGCCGAATTCAGCGTGACCTCGATCTGGCGGAAGCACGGCTGATCGGAGGGTGAAGCAGCATAGTACGTGGGTCGACTTGCGGTAGGGCGCGTCACTCCGTGCGCGCCGTTTTGTGCATAACACGAGCGTGCACGACTGCGGACGCTCTGCCTAGCTGATCCAGTCACACCAGAAGAGAGATCGATGCTGTCGTCGAGCAGATCCCACAAGAATAGCAGCAGTGAAAAACCGTATCGCGCCGGCCAATCTCTGGCTGCCCCACCGAGCCGCGCCGCACAGGTCTTTAGCTCTTTCTTGAAGAACTGTGCCAGATGCGACCGAACTTTATCCGTAAGCGGAAGCTTTTCCATCCTGGCCCAACTGTTGTAGTCGGCCGGCACCCGGCTGGCTGGCTTGTCCGGATCGGCACCCAGAAAATCGAGGATCGAACGCCGCAGTTCAGTTGGATTTCTTTGCAGGTCATCAAAGAAATAAATGCGAAACCGGTCTGGATGAACATAACGTTTCCATCGCGCGACGACTGCGCTGGGATACGAACGCAAGAGCAGCCCTCGCCGGAGCAAATTCCGATTGACTTCGTCGATATCGGTTACGTCGAACGATTCGATCTGGTGGTAATGCACTTCCATGGACAAGTGCGACCACACTCGCTCAACCGGATCACGGGCCAGGAAAATCACCTTTAACTTTGGGAAATATCCGACGATTCGCCGAATGACCTTATTACTGAGCGTCGAATAGTTTGGCGAAATATCACCGGAAAGTAGCGGTCCCTTCGGTTCGAACAGTCGGGCATAATGCTCGAAGTCTATATACGGTTTGGCACTGAGGCTGTTTATGCTCTCGAGAAAGCGAAGATCGCGCTCATCTCTACAGCGCGAAGAAGATGAGCGTTGGACCCTGCTCAATTGATCAAAATAATGCAGCTCCTTTAAAGGAGGCATCCAGAAATCCGGATGGGAGTCGAGTTGTTGATAGAGCCAGGTCGTTCCGCCTTTATGGACTCCGACACACAAGAAATCGGGTCGTGCACTGTGGGCATCGGAGCCGTTCCCGTTCTTATGTTGGCCGTTGCCGGCGCGACCATTGAATGGCCAGGTCCATCTCATGCCTGATTATCTTTCCTGCGGGATCGAGAAAGCAAGAACGTTGGCAGCGTCAGCAAATCCAATCGCACCAGAAGAAGAGATCGATGCTGTCGTCGAGCAAGTCCCAGAAGTACAGCAGCAGTGAAAAGCCGTATCGCGCCGGCCAGTCTTTCGCAGCGTCCACCTAGCTCGCGCCGCGCAGGCCTTCAGCTCGTGCTCGAAAAACTGAGCCATACGGGCGCGCACTTTGTCGGTCAGGCGAAGCTTTCTCTGGCCAGCATCGGCATTGTAATCAGCCGGTTTCATCCGCTCGCTTGGCTTGTCCGGATCAGCCGCCTAGAAAACGCAGAATCGATGCCGCAGCTCGGTGGGATTTTCTTTCCAGATCATCAAAGAAATAAATGCGAAACCGGTCTGGATGAACATAGCGTTTCCATCGCGCGACGATTTTGCTCGGATGTGAGCGTAAGAGCACACCTGGGTGCAGCAGATTCCGATCCACTTCGTCGATATCAGTCACGTCAAACGAACTGATCCATCCGCGACGCACCTCCATGGATAACTGCGACCAAGCCCTCTCGACAGGATCACGTGCCAGGAAAGATCACTTTCATAGTTTGGGAAATAGCTGACGATTCGCTCGAATGATCTCGTCATCAAGCATCGAATAGGCTGGCGAAATATCGCCGGAGAGCAGCGGTCCCTTTGGCTGGAACAACCGCCCATAATTTTCGAAATCGATATAGGGTTGGGCACTCAGGCTTTTTATGCTTTCCAAAAACGAACGATCGCGCTCATCTCGGCGACGCGGAGAAGATGACGCGTTTGGTCCTACTCAGTTGATCGAAATAATGCAGCTCCTTTACAGGAGGCATCCAGAAATCGGGATGCGAATCGAGTTGCTGATAGAGCCATGTCGTTCCGCCTTTCTGAGCCCCCACGCACAAGAAATCGGGTCGCGCACCGTTGGCATCAGAGCCGTTCCCGTTCTTATGTTCGCCGTTGCTGGCGCGACCACTGAATGGCCAGGTCCATCTCATGCCTGATTATCTTTCCTTCGGCGTCGAGAAAGCAAGAACGTTGGCAGCGTCAGCAAATCCAATCGCACCAGAAGAGGAGATCGATGCTGTCGTCCAGCAAGTCCCAGAAGATACAGTAGCAGTGAAAAGCCGTATCGCGTCGGCCAGCTTTTCGCGCGTCCGCCAAGCTCCGACGCGCACGCTTTGAGTTCGTGTTCGAAAAATTGAGCCATACGGTCGCGCACTTTTGCCGTGAGCCGAAGCTTGTCGCGGCCGGCATCGTTATTGTCGTGCGGTTTTAATCTGCCGCTTGGCTTGTCGGGATCGCCGCCCAGAAAACGCAGAATCGATTGCCGCAGCTCAGCGGGATTTTCCTTTAGATCGTCGAAGAAATAGAGACGGAAGTTTTCCGGACGAACATAACGTTTCCAACGCGCGACGATCTTACTGGGGTGCGATCGCGACCAGCACGCCCGGAATCAGCAAATTGCGAACGACTTCCTCGGGATCCGTGGCATCGAATTTATTGATCACTCCAAGGCGGACGCCCATGGACAATTGCGACCAGGCTCGCTCAACAGGGTCGCGAGCGAGAAATACCACTTTCAAGTTCGGAAAATGATCGACGACTCTTTCGATGATCTCATCGCTGAGAGTCGAGTAGGCCGGCGAAATGTCACCCGAGAGAAGGGGCCCTTTATGACAGAACAACCGGCCGTAACTGATCGAGATCGATATGGCTTCGCATGCTCAAGTCTTTGATGCTCTCTGAGAAAACAAGCGTCGCGTTCGTCTTTGGAGCGCGGCGCCCGATGTCGCTTCGTCCTGTTTAGATTGTCCAGGTAATGGAGTTCCTTTACTGGAGGCATCCAGAAATCGGGATGCGGCTCGAGTTGCCGATAAAGCCACGAGGTTCCGGCCTTCTGCGCTCCAACACATAGGAAGTCGGGACGTGCATCACCGGTGACGCCGTTGAGGTCGTGTCCGTTACCGTTGTGGCCGTTACTGTGGCCACCGTTACCATCGTGACCGTTCCGATGGTTACCGTTGCGGGATTTGAATGGCCAGTTCCAACGCACCGCACAATATTTTCCATTCCCGACTTAAAAAGCAAGCCGGGAATGTAGGGTTGCGCCGGTACTTCGGCCGTGTGGAAAATCGCCAGAATGAAGCAGAGCGTCGGCCATCGGATTTTCGTTCTCTCGCCGGCTTACGCCGGAGGTGAACGAGCCCGAATGATTTTGCGCGATCAGGCGCAATTTCCGCTCGCCCGAAAGTTGCGCGGGAAAAGTGGGGCGCCAATCGCGGACGTCTTCACCTTTCTGAGCGGCCTCTATTTTCGCGGAAAGATTGCCTACGCAAATGCATTTGCGCGGCCGGCGCGCGGAACGTCAGGTGTGCTTGTGATCACGCCGACACGCGGGTTGATCGATGCGCGAACGCGAATTCGTCTCGATGATCTGCGTGAATTTGCGGAGGTCGACATCCATGAGGACGATCCGCGTTACCGAATGCCAATCGAGCGCGACGCGCGGCATTTGGCAACGAAACTGCCGGCCCAAAGCGAAGTGATTCTCCTCGGCAGCATCGCCACCGGCAAATACGTCGACGTGTTGCTGGCAACTTTGGCCAGCGACTGCGATTTCCGGCGGACTTTGTCGGCCGCGGCGACATGAGTCGCGGCGGACTGATGCTGCGTTGCGCCGCGGATCGTCAGGAACTTTCATACGTCCCGGTGGCGGGCGCGATTGTGAACGGGAAACGGCCGCCGAAACTCGCGCCGCGGAGATACGCGACTGCGGTGCGCGCCTATCTGCCCAAGGTAGCGCCAAAGGCGCGTTCTCATACTAGCCTGGGGCATCGCCCCAGGAATTGATTGCTGCGAAAGCCAAGCGCTGGAGGCGCGATTGCCAGTCGAAGATGATCGCGCTTTCAGCGCTGGTGATTCTGGGAATCCGTTCTCCTCGGGCGTTGCCCGAGGCTGCTGTTGAGTCCTGCGCCGTTGGCGCTCAAAATCTCAACCGCGAGAATTGTTTTGCCTCTCTTCCCTGGATTGCCCTATGTTGGAGCTCTAAGTCTTCGTGATTGAGTGATATGGATGTTAGCGGCACGATCGGCGCAGTTCTGAATCAGAAAAGCAGAGAGATTTACTCCGTTTCGCCGGACGCGACGGTGTTCGAAGCGGTCCAATTGATGGACGCGAAGAACGTCGGCGCTTTGCTGGTAATGGACGGCCAGCGCTTGGTGGGAGTCATTTCCGAGCGCGATTACACGCGCAAGATCATGCTGCGCGGCAAGCGTTCCCGTGAAACCAAAGTCGCAGAAATCATGTCAACGAATGTGTTCACAACGCATCGGCGCGAGGGAGTCGAAACATGTTTGCGACTCATGACGGACCAACACATTCGCCATTTGCCGGTCGTTGATGACGATAAAGTGGTCGGGGTGATCTCGATCGGCGACCTCGTGAAACATGTGATTTCCTGCCAGCAAGCCGCCATTGCCCATCTGGAAAATTACATCCACGGCGGTTTCGCCGCGGGATGATTCGACGAGTCGCAGGGCGTCTCGCCGCGGCGGACGCCAATCTCACGACGCCGTTTCACACGAAACGCCGCTACAGTTTCCAAACCGTTTTCCCTTCAACAATCGTCCGCACCGCGCGGCCTTTCAGTTTCCAGCCGTCGAATGGCGAATTGCGCGACGCTGAGTGAAATTGATCAACTCTTCACCGTCCACTCCAGTTCCGGATCGATCAGCGTCACATCAGCGCGCGCGCCGACCGACAGCGTGCCGGCGTCAATCTTCAATAAACGCGACGGCTCGACCGTGTACATCTGGATCAATCGCGCGATGTCGATCGTGCGATGTTTGTGCACGAGCAGATCAAGAAATAACCCGAGCTCTGTCTCCAACCCAATGATGCCAAACGGCGCGGCATCGAATTCGACTTCCTTTTCGAAATCGGCATGCGGTGCGTGATCGGAACACAAGATCGATAGCGTTCCATCCGCGATTCCTTCCAGCAGCGCATCAACGTGGTTCTGCGAGCGCAACGGCGGATTCATTTTGTAGTTCGTGTCGAAATTTTGAATCGCGTCGTCGGTTAACGCGATGTGGTGCGGACAAACCTCGCCGCTGATTTTCACGCCCCGCGCCCGAGCTTCACGAAGCAACCGCACACTGCCTGCAGTCGAGATGTGCTGGCAATGAATGTGATGATCGCAAAGTTCCGCGAGCAAAATGTTCCGCATCACTATCGCTTCCTCGCCCGCCGCGGGCCAGCCGGGTAGGCCAAGCAGCGTGCTCCAATAACCCTCATGCACCACTCCGTTGCCGACCAAATTGTAATCCTGACAATGGTCGAGCACAGGCACGCCAACCATCCGCGCATATTCGACGGCGCGCCGCATGAGTTCGTGATTTTGAATGCAATGACCGTCATCCGTTATCGCCACAACGCCTGCCTGTGCAAGTGAGCCGATCGGCGCGAGTTCTTCGCCTGCGAGATTTTTTGAAATCGCGCCCGTCGGCAAAACATTCACGCACGACATGGTGGAAGCCCGATCTTTGATCCACGCAATCGTGCCCGGATTGTCCGGAACAGGCGCAGTATTCGGCATGCAAACGACAGTCGTGAATCCGCCGGCCGCCGCGGCTCGCGCGCCAGACTCGATGGTTTCCTTGTGACTGAATCCCGGCTCGCGCAGGTGCACGTGCATGTCGATTAAGCCAGGCGCGACGATCAACCCACGCGCGTCAATCTCTTCAATTTCGGATTTCGGACTTCGGATTTCGGATTTGGACGCGACGATTTTTCCATCAGCGATGTAAACATCGGCAACTTCATCCCGCTTGTTCGCGGGATCGATCACGCGACCGTTGCGGATAATGGTCGCGCTCATGTCCGGGGAGCGCACGCTTGTAGCGTGCTGGTCGCCGGCATCCTGCGGCGACGAACTTTTGTCCGACTTTGCCGCGATGTCTGATTGTTGCGCTGATGAAAAGTTCGTGATCGCGAAGATGCGATCACCAGCACTCGCGAACGCGTGCGCTACCCAGACGTGCAATTGCCAGCGCTCTCATGTCGCGATTCCTCCGCACAAATAAAGAACAGCCATGCGCACGGCGAGGCCGTTGGTGACCTGGTCGAGAATCACGCTTTGCAAGCCGTCGGCGACTTCGCTGTCGATCTCGACCCCGCGGTTGATCGGTCCGGGATGCATGATCAGGCAGTCGGGCTTCAAAAGTTTCGCGCGTTCTTTCGTCAGGCCAAACAAGCGGATGTATTCGCCGAGGCCCGGAAAATACTCTCTGCGCTGCCGCTCGTGCTGGATCCGTAAAAGATTCACGACATCCGCGGTCGGCAGGACGTCCTCGATTTTGTGCGAAACCTCGGCGCCTAGCTTTTCAAACTCGCGCGGCACGAGCGTGCTTGGGCCGACCAGCGTCACGCGCGCGCCGAGCTTGAGTAGACCGAAAATGTTCGAGCGCGCGACGCGACTAAACAAAATGTCGCCGATGATCGCGACGTGCAGGCCGGCGATTTTACCTCTGCGCTCGCGGATCGTGTAGAGGTCGAGAAGCGCCTGCGTCGGGTGTTCGTGCGCGCCGTCGCCGGCGTTGATTACGCTGGCTTTCAGTCTGCTTGCCAGAAACTGCGGTGCGCCTGCGGAGCTGTGGCGCAGCACGATAATGTCGGCCTGCAACGCCTCGAGATTGCGCGCGGTGTCCTTGAGCGTTTCGCCTTTGGTCAGGCTCGAAGTCGTTGCCGAGATATTGATCACGTCAGCGCTCAGGCGAAGAGCAGCCAGCTCGAAAGAGGTGCGCGTCCGTGTGCTCGGCTCGACAAAAAAGTTGACCAGCGTTTTGCCGCGCAATGCAGGCACTTTTTGATCTCGCGTGTGCCGACCTGCTTAAACGCGTCGGTTGTCTCGAGAACGAAATTGATTTCGTCGGCCGTCAACTCGCGCAGGCCAAGTAAATCCTTGCGGGTCCAGCGCGTAGTCATGATCCGAACATCCACTGCGGCTGCGATGGCGGAATCCGGCGAGCGCACGCTTGCAGCGTGCTGGTTTCGGCGTTCCGCCGAAACGAACTTCTCACTGGATCCGCGTTAGTCTGCCGAGATTCCGAACCTTCAAGAAAGTTCGCGAAGGCGAAACGCCTTCGCCAGCACGCTGCAAGCGTGCGCTCCCGGAATTGTCTTTCGCGTGTTCATTGCTTTTCCAAGTCAGACGCCATCCGGTTCGTTGTCGGTTTCTTGCAGGCGCACCTGAATCTGTTCGCGCGTCGCGGTCGGCAAATTTTTGCCGACGTAATCGGGACGAATCGGCAGCTCGCGATGGCCGCGATCGACCAGCACAGCGAGCTGAATGCGCGCGGGACGGCCGAATGAATTGATTGCGTCCATCGCCGCACGCACGGTGCGACCAGTATAAAGGACGTCATCGACAATGATCACCGTCCGGTCCTCCAGCGGCACCGGAAGTTTCGATGCGTGCACGACTGGCAATTCCTTGCGCGTGCCTACGTCGTCACGATGCATCGCGACATCGATGACGCCGGTATCGACATCAGCTTTCTCGATCTCGCGAATGAAAGCCGCGATTCGGCGCGCGATCTCCACGCCGCGCGACGGAATCCCCGCGAGCACTACGCTTTCGAGCTTCGGGTTTCCCTCGATGATCTCGTGCGCAATCCGGCGTAGCGCCCTACGAATTGCTTCCGCGTCCATGATCGGGACGCCGGCGGTTGGATTCTGTTTTGGTTTCACGGTTTCCTTGGCGACCTCGCGGGATCGCCTTAAAGGTACAAAAATTAGGAGGCGGCCTTTTCGGTGCGCGCCTCCTTTCGTCGTCGCTCTCGCCAGTTGGAGCGATGTTTCACGATCCAATCCAGCAGAGCTCTTTCAAAGCCGATGTCTTTCCCGGCCTTTTCGCTCTCGATCCACTTGTGCTTCAAAATTTCTGCGCGCTCCGCGAGGAACTCCTTGTAAAGCGCCGATTCTTTAACGAACTGCGCCTGATCTGCTTCCGAAGGGGACATGTCCGGTTGTACTTTCATAAGATCTCCACCTAGTCAACTCCGAACGGCTTGGTGGCCGTAATAATATCAACACCGGAATTGGACGAGTGAATCGCGGAATTTATTTAGACCTCCGTTTCCGGCGGGCGCCGCGGATGCCTTACTCAGGCAGCATTTTGCGAATATCTTCGGCAATCCGCTTAAATTCGGCAGTGACAGGTGATTTCGGATCCTCGCTAACGATTGGGATCCCGCGATCGCCACTCTCGCGCGTGGCAATGTCGATCGGAACCTGCCCGAGCAATGGGACACGCAACCGCTTGGCTTCCCGTTCGCCGCCGCCTGTGCCGAAAATATCATAACGCTTGTTGTCCGATGGCGAGACGAAATAACTCATGTTCTCGACCAGGCCGAGCACCGGCACGTTCACCTTTTCGAACATCGTTGCTGCCTTGCGCGCGTCGATCAAAGCCACTTCCTGCGGCGTCGTGACGATGATCGCTCCCGATAACGCGACGGTCTGCACGATGGTCAGCTGAATGTCGCCCGTGCCGGGCGGAAGATCGAGCACCAGATAATCCAGTTCGCCCCATTCGACCTGCCGCAGAAATTGCTGCGTGTAACGCGTCACCATCGGTCCGCGCAAAATCGCCGGCGAAGTGTCATCCAGCAGAAATCCCATCGACATCAACCGCAACCCGTATTGCTCGATCGGGACGATCATATTCTCATCCGTCGCCGTTGGCCGCTCGCGCGTGCCGAACATCAGCGAAATGCTCGGCCCATAAATGTCGCAATCACACAGACCGACGCGCGCGCCGGTTTGCTCCAGTGCCACTGCAAGATTTGCCGCGACTGTTGATTTGCCTACGCCGCCTTTGCCGCTTGCCACGGCGATAACGTGTCTGACGCCCGGAATCCGCGTGGTGACTGTAGCCCGCCCCTGCGCCGCCAGGAGGCGCATGGATATCGATCAAAACTTTGGCGCTGCGAATGCCTTCGATCGTGCGCAAGGCGCGTTCCGCATCATTTTTGATTGTTGCGGGGATGTTTGGATCATTCGTGGCGAGCGCGAGTTGCACTTTAACGTCGCCATTATCGATCTGGATCGACTTCACCAATCCGAATGAAATGATGTCGCGAGTGAAGCCCGGATATTTCACAGACTTCAACGCGTTCTTCACTTGCTCCTCGGAGATCGACATATTCCAAGGTAACCCGCCAGCCTCAGACGTAAACCGGCGCCAAGGTGGATCGTCTTGTCCTCAAGACGATGGAATTGCCGAAGGCCAGCCTTTCAATGCTTTGTTAGCGCAGAAAATTCCAGGCGGCAGAACCGTAGTTTCCAACGCGTTGAGGACAACGCGTTCCACCTCTTACGGTCTGGAATCCATCTCGGTTTTGCCATCAAGGTGAATTGGACGGCGCCGACTTTTGAAGAAGATCGATGCGTTCATGCGTTTGTCCGACTTCGACGACGAGCCCGGAATAATTCCAACGCCCGAGTGACTTGTTTGCGGACACGTAAATTGTCCCTTTTCCCTTGGGACCAGAGATGGGAATCGCCAGATTGGATTCACCAGACGCGCCGTTCACGTTTGTGTTTCCCGAGAGGAGAAATCCGTCCTTGATAGGTGAACCGAGAGCTTGAACCACAGCGGGATCCGCCTTGGCGCGGGCCAATGCCTCCTTGTAAACGTCTGTCGATTTCATCGCGCTGAAGACGATCACGACTATTGATCCAACGAACGCCAGAAACAGCAGCGCCACAGTGAAACAGCCCAGCGGCACGAACCATTTCCAGTTTCGCTTCCACCAGTTTGGTCTTGGTGTTGCAGGCTGCGTCAGCGGTTGATCCACGAGCCTCTTCTACTTCAGTGACGAAGTTGTTTGCAACGTATCTCTTCAAGCGCTCGTAAGCTTGACGGTTTCGATGGTCGTCGAGGCAGGATCGGCAGGCATGAAGCGACAACACACCTCTCCGAATTCTTTTGCAGTCGTCTTAGTAGCAGTGATTGCTGGATGCGAAACTGTCCCGAGCTCCGGCCCGGACGCGCTCGTCGGGCAGTGGACCAACTCGCTGGGCACGGTCTGGACGATCAATCCCGACGGTACGTTTCACGTTGCAACTACAAAGCCAAAGGCACAGATCTGGGGCACCTATACGGTTTCCGGCGACACCATCACAGTTCAGGAGACTCGCCAGTCAGGGAAAGTCCCCAAAAATTGCAAAGGCCCTGGCATGTATAAGTTCAGCCGGCCAGACGCAAACACTTTGGCCTTCGTGTTGGTGAATGACGTCTGCAAGCCACGGATTCAGAACGTTACGCAGCCGTGGCATCGCCAGTAGGTCGATAGGCGACCATCGCAGAATCTTCTGGGGAGCGCACTCTGCAGAGTGCTGGTTTCGGCGTTCCGCCGAAACGAACTTTCTGGGCCATACTGTGTAGATTGCAAACGACGAGAAAGTTCGCGAAGGCGAAACGCCTTCGCCAGCACGCGAGACGCGTGCGCTCCCAGAATCGATCCCGACCAATTCGCGAGAGCGCCACTAATTGGGCCTTGCGATCATTCGAAGATAAATTTCTTCCAGTCGCTGCGCTTGCTGTGGACAGGTCGAAATTTTTCGCACTGCGTCGGCGCCCGCATGCCCGATGCGCGAAAGCAAACCGGGATCTTGTGCCGCGTTGAGCATTGCTCGCGCTAATGCTTCGTCATCGCTGCTCTGGCACAAGCACGCCGCTCACGCCATTCTCGATTGCTTCGGGAATGCCGCCGTGCTCGGTGGCAAACACCGGCAGACCGGTGGCCATCGCTTCGAGCATCGAATTTGGAATGCCTTCTTGATTTCCGTCGCGACCAGTCTGGCTCGGGTGCAGAAAGATGTGCGAGCGATAATAGATCTCACGCAATTGTTCCTGCGAAACGAAACCAGTGAACGAGACGCGGTCGGTGATACCTAATTCGCGCGCACAATTTCTGGAGTTCGGAAGTAAAGGTCCTTCGCCGGCGATCGTTAGCGTGGCGTTTGGATGTTGCTTCAAAAAGGTTGAGAAAGCGCGAAGGGTTACCGGCAGACCTTTTTCTCGATTAATCGGCCTGCCTGCACGAATCGCCATTCGCCGTTTTTCGGGACAGCACGGTCGCGAAATGGAAATTCCTCCAGCGGAATTCCGGTGCGCTGGATCTCAATCTTCTTTGGGTCGCAGCCGAGATCGACGACCGCGCGCCGCAGCGATTCTGACCTAACGAGAACCAGCGTTACTGCGTCGAGCATCCGCAAAGTCGCTTCTCGATAGGCCGGCTTATTCATATCGACCATGACATCGGCGCCGTGGAAGGAAACAATCGATGGATTTTTCCACGCCCGAATCAGCGGCAGGAGATGCACACCGATGTGGCCAAAGTAAATGTGCAAAAGACGCGCGCGCGTTTCACTTAGAACGCTGAGCAACTCGCTCAGTTCCGCGTCCGAGATCTGCCACGGCTGATCACGCAATTGTCGAAACCAAAACCGCCGGAGGAAATGCGTTCGCGGCTTGGAAACGATGTGAACAGGCTCAAACGGATAGCGCGCTGCGTTTTCGCGTTTCTGCGCAATCACCACCGGAGCGCATCGTTTCAGACCGGTGATCTGCCGGTAGATATGCAACATCTCCGGTTTGAGAAACGTCGCGCAATAACAAGCGATAACCGGGCGTGACTCGGGCGTTGTAGCTCAACGCGCAAGATTAGACGCTCAGCGTTCCGCGTCCAACCGGAGCAATGGCTGCCGAGACCCACCAGGTCGCCTCTCCCTTCGGAAGGGAGAGGGGAGGGTGAGGGATTATTCATTCGAATAGCGCCTGCGACGGGTCGAACCCCTCATCTTAATCCTCTCCCTCGCGCAGGGAGAGGCGGAATAACGCGCGTCAACGCAATTCAAATCGAAAACTGCTCGCGCACTTCCGCCGGCACGCGGACTGGCCGGCCGGTTTGCGCATTTATCGGGCACCAGAGTGTTCGCGCGGATGATAATAGCTGGCCATCGCTGCTCCTTCGGATTTCAGTGAACCGTTCGAACGTAAGCCGGGTCGCTTTGCCGACCCACGTGCGCAACACGACGTCATCGCCCAGACAGGCCGGGGTTTTGTAATCGATTTCGTGCCGCAACACCACCCATCCGATGCCTTCCTGTGCTTCGCTACTGGCGATCGCTTCCCAATGGGCGGTAGCAACTTCCTGGACCCACCGCAGGTAAACGGTGTTGTTGACATGATTCTGCTCGTCGATGTCTCCGGGCACCACTGACAGAGTCATTTCAAACGGCGCGGAGGACATCAGGGATTAAAATTCATCTCACACACAGCGCTGTCATCTTGAGCGAAGCGAAAGATCTCAGTTGTTGCTCAGGTATCAGAGATTCTTCGCTGGGCTCAGAATGACAAATACGCGCGTTGGAAAGCGAGACGGCCGGTTCAGAAAATGTTAAATCGTCGCATCAATTCCTGGCGCGCTTCCATCGCCTGCGCTGGATTCATCCGGCTGAGTATTTTTCCCGGCGCTCGCGATCCATTGCTGCGAGTTCGCGCACGAGCCGGTTGCGCGCTTTCCATTTTGCGTATTTGCCGGCGCCAATGCCCAGCGCGAGCAGGGCGGAGACGATCCAAACCGTAATGTCGGTCGAGGTAACGAGAAGCATAAGCAGTCGAAAACCGTTCGCGTCAATAACGTTCCCTCTTCACAGCGAAAGTTCAACACGGCAGCGCGTTTTCCTCGTCCACGCGCAGGATGTTCATCGAAACGGCCCGTCAAGTTGACCGTTGCTGGCGACGGGGCGGACAGATTTCGCCGATGCCGTTCGGACGCGTGAGCGGTCCTCGTCGTTGTGTGCACGGGTGTTTGCTTCGCCGGTGCGCACCTGAGTGCAAGCACAGGAGGCGACTTCGGCGAATCTTCCGGATCAATTTCAGACCGGCGAGATGATTCAAATTCACAAACCGAAGAAGAAAAAGGCTGAAGCCAACTTCGCAAACTCGTCGGCAACGGCTCCGAAGCAAGACACTGCACCTGTACTCGAGCAGCCGCTGGCTGCGGAAGAAGTGCCAACACAGATCGCCCCAGTGGTAGAGAAAAAGGCAGAGCCCAACCGGAGCACTGCCTCGATGCCACCAAGTCAAAAACCGGCGACTCAACAATCGAACAGGCGTCTCCTGCGGAAGAGTCGGAAGTAGTCGCCGCGCCTGCCGAAAAGAAACATCGACCGAGAAAACGGCCGCGACCTGCTGTGCAACCGGAGGCGGCGAGCATTTCGGCGCCCGTTCCGATGTCGCTTTCGGTGGCACAATCCATGGCAATCACCGCGCCTTTGCCTGATTACCCGTACGAAGCGAAACGCCGCAACCTCACCGGAAGCGGTATTTGCGTGGTGACCGTTGATACCGCGACAGGAACAGTGACGAACGCAACCATGTTCCAAAGCACCGGCAGTCCGCTACTCGACAAACTCACCATCCAAACATTCAAAAGCTGGCGGTTTAAACCCGGAACAGTTTCCCAGGTCCGCGTGCCGATCAGCTACGGAATGAGGTGCAGTTTTAGAGATGACGAATTCGTCCTGGTCTTTTACGCATCCCATTCCTCGACGATTTGGCCGTCGATCTGCACAGTAAACCGTCGTGGATTTATTGGTATGAAGAAGTCTGGATGGTCGCTTCTAGAGGACCTTTCACTAACCTTGAATGGCGGCCGTGTAAGTATTGAGGTGTGGCGATTGGCATCGCCGGTGAAGCGAAGAATCACCTTGCGGTGCCGTCTCGTCGTAAACCGCGAAGCGATAAATGTAAAGAGGGGTGCGCACCTTCACCTTGCGAGCTGGAGCTTAGGGCGTCAGGGGAAAAGGTATGAGAGAGCTGGCGATCCGAGGCGCTGGGATGACAATGTGAGCAACCCCCGCACAATGCCTTCCAGTGTTGTGACTCGCCCGGAATTGTTGTTTTCGAGAAGGAAGTCTCTACCAGTGTCGGCGAAACGCTGAGCGCGTGCGGTAAAACGACCGCTTCGTGTCGGCCAGTGCCGTAGCAGAATGGATAAGCGACAAACAATCATTCACATGCTGGCGATACCTGCAGGCATTCATGGGCCTAACGAGGCACAAGATCAGCGACCGCGCGAGCGAGAAAATGATCGTGCTTCCGGCGTTGCGCTGATAAGCCACATTCCGTTCAGCTGACGCGACGTTCGCGCTCTAACTCGCAGATGTCGCTGGCCGGCGTCGCCAACGTTCCAGCCGGAGAGCTGCTAACACGAAACCGCGATCGCGAGAGATGTTTCATGATTCCCACTCCCGCTCAGTTAATACTTCGACGCATGCTCCCGCCGGACGGATGGAGTCTTACCCAACAAATTTTCATTGCCTATGGCGAATAAACGTAGCGCTGGGACTATTTCTTTTTATGTCCGACCATTTCGCCTTGCATTGAACGACGATCTGAGGCGAGGTCAAAGATTTTTCAATTGCTGGTGTCGTATTGAAATGTGCGGGATGTCGCAGAGAGGTGTTCTGGCGTGATGAACCAGATCGGTTTTTCTGTGGTCATCCAGTTGAGATGATCGAATCGCGCCAGGTTCACCGGGCGCGAATACCGCCGCAGAGTGCGTTCGCCGCGCAGGTTGAAGTAGATGTTGAAATAACTCATGGCCAGCTCGCGCAGGCTGCGATACACCGGCTCGCGATAACGGCAGCCGGTGAAATTCGATTTCGCCACCGCGCCCCAGTGTCCGCGCACTTTGAAAATCGCGACGACATGATCGGTGTCCTGTTCCGCTTCCAAATCGAAGATCAGCGGTGGAAATCCGATAACGCGGAGCGCAGCCGCTGCGAAAATTCCGCCCTCGAGACATGACGCGATGCGATCGTGCAGGACTTTCTTCGGCGAGCGCGCGGTGAAGCTCAGGTTGTAAGGCAGGTCGTCGAGAAACTTCTGTACGCCGGCCGGCGTTTTCAATGCGCGCAACTTACGCAGCTCAGATGGCGTGAAACCGAAACCAGATGAATCACTAAGTCTCGACATCAACCTCCGAGAAATCGCCAAATCAGTCACGAACATGCAGAGCTTGCGGAGCAGCAACGATTTATGATCGTTCAATTCGATGCTTGGCGAACAAATCAGTGATGTTGCGTTTCGCTGACATGCTTAGGTGCGCCATCGAACGATTTTGGCCACTAAACCTGACCGAAGCTGGGATTTGACTTGCAGGTCACAACCCGACGTGGCGGTCGGCCGGTAGACGGTTTGCCAACGCGGCGCCCATTTGCCGGTGTAACGATCGAATGGCGTCGTGTCGAGTCGCAGCCCGGCAATGACTGCGAACGTGTGACCCTCGCGCGCGTAGATCGTGATCCATTTGCCAGCGCCGCGTTCGCCGTAGCTGCGAAACTCGGTTGAGCTCATCGGCGTGCTGATCAAACCAGCCGCGGCCAGGACGTAGGAGATTGTGCCGGAACAATCGTAACCGTGATCCTTAAATGATTTGTGGCCGCCGCCGTAGCGATACGGTTTTGACCGAAGTTGGTTGGCCGCCCATATCGCGCGTTTCACCGGAACCGGTGCATTCTTCGGTGCGGCCGCTTTCCCGAATCGAAGACGCGCAACTTTACCCGATACAACAGGTCCGGAACTCGGAAAAAGATCGGCCGATGCCGATGGAAGGATCAATCCTGAGATGACGACGGTTAGCAGGATTTGACGATTGACCGGATAGATAAATTCCTCCGGGTCCGTCTTCTACAGAAGGAAAGTGGCGGATGAAAGGAAAAATTCCGAGGCATGACGGCTTCTCATCCCTCAAATTGCTGTAGTGTCGCTGTCCCAGCGGTCCGTATCAGGCGGCAAGATGCGCTGTCCAGCGCAGTGCAGGCAGCGGCGCAAGTGCTGCTACGAAAAATTTTGTGATAAACTGCCAGCATGATCCGCGCGATCGCGTTGCCGGTGATGTTGCTCACCAGCGCGATGATCGCATTAGCTGCGGATCAATCGAGCAATTCTGACGAGCCCGGCGAGTTCGACGTTGAGCCGCCGATATTGAAGCAAAATCTTTCCGACGAACTCGCCGAGGCGGGAACGCCCGACGGCGACGTTGCCCGGTGCGAAAAGAAACTGGAGCGTGCGAAACGAAATGCCGCCGGCGCGGAACGCCTGTGGAGGATCGGCGTGCTCGCGAAAGTCGAGGTGGAGCAGCGAGCGTTGAAGGTGATCAAATGCGAAGCTGAACTGGCAAGCGCGCGAGTCGCCCAAGCCAAAGGAACAGTCGCCGAGCAGGAATCCCGCGTTGCGTCTGGTGAAACCACGAAACAAGAGCTGGAAGTGGCGAAAACAGCGCTCGCGCAATTGATCGAAGCCGAGCAAAAGCAGTAGCAAAACGCGAGAGCGCCGAGCTTGAATTTGCCGAAGCGAATCTGCGGCGTCAGCAAAGATTGCTTAAGCTCGGCAGCGCGCACAAATCCGACGTAACCAACGCGGAAGAAAAACTCGCCGAGCTCAAAGCGCCGAAGAATTAGCTCGCACAAAGTCCAAATGGTCACAGAGCGATTTTGTCAATGACTGCCGATCCACTGTGTCCTAGTGTCGAGCCAGATCGCCGTCAAGCGACTCAATATCCGGCCGCCATTCCGTCTTTGCGTGATTCGCTGGCGCCGACGTAAACGCGCTGGCCATCATGCATTTCGACTTTGATCGCTTGATAACCACCGTAGCCGCCGACGTCGAAACGGACGTCGTGACCTTTCTTGCGCAGCTCGCGCACGGTCTCGTACGGAATACCGCTCTCCACTTCAACGTATCCACCTGAAGCGTTCATCTTTTCGCCGGTAGGTTCGTTGTCGCCTTCATGCTGCCAGCGGGACGCGTCCCCGGCTTCCTGCACGTTCAAACCAAAATCGATCTGGTTTGTGAGCACCTGCACATGACCCTGCGGCTGCATGCCGCCGCCCATGACGCCGAAAGCTTCCCACGGTTTGCCGTCTTTCATCACGAATCCGGGAATAATGGTGTGAAACGGGCGTTTGCCCGGCGCGTAAACATTCGCGTGCTGCGGGTCCATCGAGAAAAGTTCGCCGCGATCCTGAAACATGAATCCAAGACCGGGCACGACGATCCCGCTGCCCATCCCGCGATAATTGCTTTGAATCAGCGACACCATGTTGCCTTCATCATCGGCAGTGCACATGTAAATCGTGTCGCCATCATCGATGCGTGGAGCCGCCGCTCGGCGAATCCAGAGCGGCGGGCGCGTCGGTCCATTTGCGGATTGCCGCCTCTACAGTTTTGGCCGCGTGATTTGGATCGATCAATTTGCGACGCTCTGCCGCGTATTGTTTCGAAAGCAAGCCCGGCCAGCGGAATCTTCGCGAACGCAGGATCGGCATAAAATTTCGCGCGATCAGCCCACGCGATCTTCTTTGCCTCGATCATCGTGTGCAGCGTCTCGGGTGAATTGCGTCCCATGGCGCGCAGATCGAATCCTTCGAGAATGTTCAAGATCTGCAGCGTGGCGATGCCCTGACCGTTCGGCGGAAGCTCGAATACATCGTAGCCGCGATAATTCACCGAGACGGGCTCGACCCACGTCGAGGTATGCTTCTCGAAATCGGTTTTCCGCAGGAACCCGCCATTGGCACGCATAAACGCGTCGATCTTGTCAGCGATCTCGCCTTTGTAGAAAGCGTCGCGCCCTTTCTCGCCAATCAATCGCAGCGTTCTCGCCAAATCTGGGTTCTTGAAGATGTCGCCTTTACCGGGAGTGCGTCCTTTGCCATCAAGCGTGTAGGTCTCGACAAACGCTCCGGGCAATCCTTTGTAGAGGCGCGGACCGAACGCCCAGTAATACGCGATCAAATCGGTGACCGGAAAACCTTCCTCGGCATAACGAATCGCCGGGGCGAGATCGTCGCTCAATTTCAGTTTGCCGAATTTTTGTGTAGCTCCGCCCACGCATCGACGCATCCGGGAACGCTGATCGGCAGCATGCCGCGCGGCGGAATAGTCTCGCTATGCAGCTTCGCCAGTTCTGATTTCATCGCGTCGTAACTCAGACCAAGCGGCGAACGACCGCTCCCGTTGATTCCGTAAAGTTTGTTTTCTTTCGCGCTGTAAACGATCGCGAACAGATCGCCGCCGATTCCATTCGAGACCGGCTCCATCAAACCGAGCGTCGCATTCGCGGCGATCGCCGCGTCCACTGCGCTGCCGCCGCGCTTTAAAATCTCGACCCCAACCTCCGTGGCTGCCGGCACGCTGGTGCAAACCATTCCATGCGTTGCCAGAACTTCCGATCGCGTGGCGAAATTTTTACCGGTAATGCGATCGATCTGCGCATCAAAGGTAAAGCTGAACCCACCGTAAGCAGTGCAAATATCAGTGGCTGAATCCCGCGCATCCCGAAATTAACGCCTTCCAGCTAAAGAGCGCACTTGAATTTTGGGCTGCCGGCTATATTTGATTGCCGCTGCCAATGAAAATCTCCAACGATGACCAGCGAGCGATCGGGCTGATTTTGTTCTGCGTTGGCGTTCTTGCTTTCCTGATAGGCCTCGCTGGGCATCTCAAAGAAAATTATCATTACCGCGGCGAGATCTCGTCCACCGGCTTTACCATCGCCATTATTCTGGCGGCGATCGGCGTCGTGTTGTTTTTGGTTTCGCTGAGGAAGAAACGAGGCTAACGCCGAATTCAGATAGGTAGGGGCTGTTGACCTCAACAGCCTAGGCGATTGGCGGTCAATCGCCTCTGCCAGGCTACCTGCGAGAAAGCGACCCGGCGGCGACCCTTTTGAGATCGCCGCCTTTTCCCTAGTCGCTCTGAACGAGCGGGAAATTAGTCCTCCATCGCGTCGTGCAGCTGTTTCTTGGCGTTCAGCATGTCCTGATGCGCTTTTTCGATCGCATCGAGTTTGCTTCTGCTGATCAGCGTTCAGCATTGGCCGAATTTGCGACAGTGTGCTGTTCATCACTGTATGCATCTTCTGCATCGCCTCCTGATGAATGGCGGCGATTTGCGGTTTGGCCTGCATCAAGGATCGGCTGGACCTTCGTCTGTTGATCAGCGGTCAGGTCCAACTTTTCGGTGATCCCTCTCAGGCCGAACGCATGGCCATGCCAGTGTCCAGCGCCGCCGGGGCCCGCTTGTGCCTGCACAACGACAAAGCCGCCAAGCGCGATCGCACCGGCGGCTGCAAGTGCTAATAGGTTTCGTTTCATAGTTGGTTTCATTTGTTGTTCTGCAAAGCGCTCTTCGCGCCTTTGAAAGACATGACCGTGCGCGTAGCAGAGCGGTTACAAAATTTTGTTAAACGCGACCAGCGCCAAGCCGCAGGTGCTTGGCACAAGCACTTCTACACGAGAAGTTGTAACCAAAGCGCAGCCAAGCCGGTCATGGTTAATGGTGTGGATGCGCTCTCGATCACATGGATGATTCTGACGCAAGCGCGCTGGTTAAGGCTGCGCTTCAAAATGACGATGAGGCAGCTCGCGCGCTGGTGCGACGGCTTTATCCGTTGGTTGTCAGGATCGTCCGTTCGCATCGGTCGCGTCGAACCTCGGAGGAAGACCTCTGCCAAATGATTTTCATTAAAGTATTCCAAAAGCTGTCGCAGTTTTCGGGCAACGTGCCGCTGGAGCACTGGGTCTCGCGCGTTGCGGTCAACACTTGTCTCAACCAAATCGAATCGGAAAAAGTGCGGCCGGAAGTGCGGCATGCTGATCTGAGCGTTGAAGAGCAAGCAGTGGTGGAAAATCTGGCAAGCTCCAGCGACGAGCTGGCGCCGGACCAGCGGTTCGCTTCGCGCCAACTGGTGGAGCATCTTCTGGCTGCGCTGAAGCCGGTCGAGCGGCTGGCGATCGATTTGCTATACTTGCAGGGACGCAGCGTGGAAGAAATACGCAAGATCACTGGCTGGAGCGCGGCGCTCGTTAAAGTGCGAGCATTTCGAGCCCGGCAGAAAATGAAACAACAGCTCGCGAAAATTTCGGAAAAAGAAAAGCGATGAAGAACGAACAGATCGATCGGTTGCTGCGATCTGCGGCGCAGGCGGACGAAGAGGTTCCGGCGGCGATGCCGTTTGGATTCGATACTCGCGTGGTCGCGCTCTGGCGCGCTGGTACGCCAAAGGCGAACGGCGTGATGCAGCTGCTTCGACGCGTGGCCGTGTTGTCGATAGCCGTGATCGTCATATCAACAATCGCGGCAATTCGCGAAGCAAATCAGAGCCGCGAAATCCGCGAATCGTTCGCGAATGAATTCGCCATCGCGGATTCGGCGATCCAGGATGAGTTTTGAAATGAACCGGGCGTTGCAATGGAAACTCATCGCGGGCTTCCTCCTGGTGTTTGTCGCGGGTGGAATCACCGGCGCGTTCGTTGGGGGATCATATGCCCGGCATCATTTCTTTGAACTGCATCATCCCGAGCGGATCGGCGGACGAATGAAAGAAAGGCTCCGCGCCGAACTCAATCTGACCCCGGAACAACTCGCGAAAATTTCGCCAATCATCGACAAGACAACTGCTCAACTGCGAGATATTCGGAGAGACACGGGTCGACGAGTTCGCCAGATCATTGCCGACGCGCATCGCCAGATGGCTGCCGAGCTCACTGACGAACAGCGTCAAAAGCTGAAGCAAATAGAAGAGCGACATCGGCACTGGCGACATCATCGCTTCCACGAATCATTCGGCCGAAGCGCCGTCGGCCACACCTTAGTGTAGTGCGCTGTCTCAGCGCACTCGCGCGGCGTTCCGAAATTCCGCTGCGGCAGCGGACGCTACAGGTCAGAAGCGCAACGCCGTTTTCGAAAAAATTCGTTCCCGCTCGACGTCTGCGCCACGGCTGAGAAAAAGATCGCGTATTTCAGGCGTGTAATAGCCGCCGTTGTAGGAGGGATTGAGTCCAAAAAGATTTTTCCGCCCGGCGCCAGGTGATGCTGTAAATCGCGCAGAAAGAAATCCCATTCCGCCGTTCCCCAGCGTTTCTTGGCCGGATGATAAAGGTAAAAGTTCGCAGAGAACGCCGTGATCCAATCGAATTGTTGACCGAGGTCCGGCAGCGGCTCGAAAGCGTCGATCTTATAAACGACTCGGCGCACGCCGAACAACTCCAGTAGTTCGCCGAACAACGGAACGCGATCGATGTCGAGGCCCGATGACGGAGTGGCCAAGGTTCTTCAGGATGAACAAGAAGAATCCGCCTCCGCAACCGAGATCGAGAACACGTTTGGGCGCCGAGCGATGAAGATTCAAATCCTGCACGCGTTCACGATTCAATCGCAACCACGGCTCGATATCTGCGTATTTAGCGTAGCCCGCAGTGGAATTCGCATATCGCTGCTGGATCTCTCGTGCGCGGTCCCAGTCGATCTGCGCAAGCATTGGCTTGAGCGGCACGCGAAAAATCGAGCGTTGCGCCCTGCGCCAGCCGCGCCGGTAGGTCAGTGGCTCGGTGAACTTGAGGATCTTGCGGGACAGTTTCATTCTGAAAATCGATCAACTGTAGGGCAACCGCTCCGGTTGCCAACCGCTGCGGCGGCAGGCGATGCGCCCGCCCTACAAGCTATCCATGATTTCGCGCAGAAGCTGCGGGCCGCGGTAAACCAGGCCGGTGTAAAGCTGAATCAGTTGTGCGCCCGCCTGAAATTTCTCCCGCGCCGATTCTGCGTCGAAAATTCCGCCGGAAGCGATCACTGGAATTGTAGATCGAGCAGCAATTTCACGCACCAATGCGGTCGATTTGTCTCGGAGTGGCGCTCCACTCAAGCCGCCTGCTTGATCCAGTTGCGGCGCAATCGAAGAGTGATCCAGCGTGGTGTTCGTGGCGATGATTCCCGAGACGCCGTTCTCTTCGCATACAGCGAGAATGGCTTTCAGTTCAGCGCCTGACAGGTCCGGTGAAATTTTCACGACCAGCGGTTTTGGAGCTGTTCCTGCTTCCTTGCCGATGGCGTGCAGTAACTCCGAAAGCTTTTCAGGCTCCTGCAACTCGCGCAAACCGGGTGTGTTTGGCGAGCTGATATTCAACGTGATGTAATCGGCAAAATCCCGCAGCATGCGAAACGAGTAAAGGTAATCGTCTGTCGCTTGTTCGAGCGGCGTTGCTCTCGACTTGCCGATGTTGATTCCCACTGGAACGGCCGGCCATCGGCCGCTTTCACGCAGCGCCGCCAATCGCTGCGCAATCGCGTCCGCGCCGTCGTTGTTGAAACCAAGCCGATTGATCAGCGCTTGTTGCTCGGGCAATCGAAAAATGCGCGGCTTGGGGTTTCCAGGCTGCGCTTTTGCCGTCACGGTCCCAATCTCGATAAAACCGAACCCGAGCGCTGCCCACGCGGGAAGAGCAACACCGTTTTTGTCCAGCCCGGCCGCAAGTCCAATTGGGTTTGGGAAGTTTAGACCAAAGAGCGTTTTTGGTTTCGGCGACGGCTGAAAAGATCTGAGCACGCGCAGCGCGAGATCGAAATGCGACGCCCTTTGGAGCAATGCGATGGTGAGATGATGCGCGGTCTCAGCATCCAAAGAAAACAGCAGCGGCCTAACGAATAGCTCGTAGCCGTTCTTCATTTGAACCGCGGCCTCAACGCTTCAAGCCCGGAGGTCCTCATCACAGCCATGTCATTCTGAGCGAAGCGAAGAATCTCCGATCATTTCTGTGCCAATTGTCACGGAGAAAAACCGAGATGTTTCGCTTCGCTCAACATGACAGCGCTGTTGTCTGGATTAATTGCAGCGTCACTTTCCGATGCAAAATTGACTGAAAACCGAGTCGAGAATCTGTTCCACATCCACGACGCCAATGACTTCGCCGACTGCGCGCAGCGCTTGATCAAGATCAACCGCAACGTACTCGCCGGATAATCCCTCGCCCAGCGCCGTGCGGGCGCGATCGCATGATTCCAAGGCGCGGCGGAGACAATCGCGATGACGAGTATTAATCGCGATCGCGCTTTCCGGTCTCAGATTTTGCTGGCGAATGCGTGCCAGAATTTCCTCTTTCAGTTGCGGCAGTCCGTCTTCGGTCACGCACGAAATTCGCAATGCCGGGAAATCCTTCCAGTCCTTGTCCTCGGGCAAATCGCTCTTATTCAAGACAACAATTTCGTTCGGATCGCTCGTCGCTCCGTTGAAATGCGCGGGCTTCGGCGAATTGCGATCAGCGATGTGCAGCCGCAAATCAGCCAGTTGCAGCGATTTTTGTGTGCGCTCGATTCCTGCACGCTCCAGTTCGCTTTCCGAAGCGCGCAAGCCCGCAGTGTCGAGCAAACGGATCGGCACACCCTCCAAATTGACCGTTTCCTCGATCGTATCGCGCGTCGTGCCGTGCGTGTCGCTGACGATCACGCGATCGTAGCCAAGCAGGCGATTGAGCAAACTCGATTTGCCGGCGTTTGTCGCACCGTAAATCACCACGCGCACGCCTTCGCGCAGCACACGACCCTGATCGGCGGTCGCGAGCAACACGGCGATTTCATCTCGAACAGAATCGAGCCGGGCGCAGAGCGCTTCGTCTTCGTCGGGCTCAATGCCTTCCTCCGGAAAATCGATCGACGCGTTGATGTGCGCTAGCAGCGCGATCAATTCATCGCGGATCTTCCTGATTTGATCGCCGAGTCTGCCTTCGAGTTGTTCGGTGGCCGAACGCAGCGCCAGATCAGTTCGGGCGCGGATCAAATCGATCACCGCCTCGGCCTGGGTGAGATCCATTTTGCCGTTGAGAAACGCGCGCTCGGTGAATTCGCCGGGACGCGCTGCTCTGGCCCCTGCACGCAGACATGCTTCGAGAACTTTCGCGGAAACGAGGGTGCCGCCGTGACAACTGATCTCGACCAGATCTTCGCCGGTGTAACTAGCCGGTGCACGGTGCACTGAAAGCACGTGCCTGATCGATCAACTGATTTTCCGCGCTGAAAATCTCGCCGAGATGCTGAACGTGTGACGCGAATTTCGACGGTTGTTCTTTGCCCCGAAAAATCTTGTCTGCTATTTGAATAGCGTTCGCGCCGGAAATCCGTACGAGCGCAATCGCGCCTTCACCAGGCGGAGTCGAGATAGCGGCGACGGTGTCCGAAGCGGTCATACGTTTGAACTCAAATTGTAGGGCAACCGCTTCGGTTGCCAAATACTGCGGAGCGCAAACTCGAAACCGGCGCTGCTGCGCTGCTTTGTGATTGAGTGTTCGCTTCGCTCTAGTGCGGACGCATGATATCCCGCAGCGCCGCGATCAACTGCCGATTTTCTTCCATTGTGCCGACGGAAATGCGGACCCATTCATGCAGGCCATAGCCTTTGAGCGGGCGCACAATGATTTTCCGTTGCAGCAGCTTCTGGAACACCGCACAACCGTCGCCGACGTTTACCATCACGAAATTTGCAGCGGCTGGCACGAACGGAATCTGCATTTCGGCAAATTGTTCCTGCAAATAAGCGCGACCTTCGTCTATAACCCGCTTGGTTTCGCGCAGGTGCGCTTCATCATCGAGCGCCGCGATCGCGCCGGCCTGTGCGATGCTGTTCACGTTGAATGGCTGTCTCGTCTTGTGAAGCACTTCGGTCATCTCAGGCGGCGCGATGGCGTAGCCGATGCGGAGCCCGGCAAGACCGTGAATCTTCGAGAACGTGCGGAGCACAACGACGTTTCGCCCGTCGCGAACAAATCGAAGTGTGTCGGGCGGATCATCGAGGAATTCGAAATACGCCTCGTCAAAAACGACAATGATGCTGTCCGGCACTCGCGACATGAAACTGTCGATCGCGCGCTGCGAGATCAGTGTGCCGGTGGGATTGTTTGGGTTTGGAATGAAAATGATCCGGGTTTTTGCGGTGATCGCGTCCAGTGTTGCATCGAGGTTCTGCTGATAATCCGGACTCGGCGTTTCAATCGTGCGCACGCTGAAAGCGGTCGCGAGTAGTTTGTAGACGATAAAGGCGTACTGACACGTAATTACGTCATCGCCGGGATTCAGAAACGCGTGACCGAGGAATTCGATCACTTCGTTTGATCCATTGCCGAGAATTACGTTCTCAGGCGCTACGCTGAGTTTCGCTGCGATTGCTTTGCGCAGGTAAAATCCGCTGCCGTCAGGATAAAGATGCGCATTCTCCAGCGCGGCGCGCATCGCCTGCAGTGCCTTGGGAGAAGGGCCGAGCGGATTTTCATTCGAGGCCAGCTTAATGATTGTGCTCGGATCGACGCCTAGTTCGCGCGCCGTTTCCTCGATCGGTTTCCCGGGTTCGTAAACGGCGAGATCACGCAACTGCGGGTTGGCCAGCTCCCACACTGACGTCATGCGCGAGAGATTAGATGCGAGTGCGGTAACTTTGCAATCCGCGGCGATAAACCGGCCTGAATAGTGACGGTTTGATTTTAGCGCGATTTCGCGGGTTGGCCGTTATCAGAACGTGTTCGGCTGTCTTCAGCTTGTTTTCGCAATCCTTGAAACTGCTGCTCCAGTTTCTTGAGATCGTCATCAGAGAGGTTTTCCAAATCGACGAGTTGATTGCGCGCGCCTTTCACGGCGCGAATTAGCTCGTCCAACTTGAGGTGCATCGCTTTGGCGTCGCGGTTCTGCGTGTTCTGAATCAAAAACACCATGAGGAAGGTGACGACTGTCGTGGCGGTGTTGATGATCAGTTGCCAGGTGTCCGAGAAATGAAACGTCGGTCCGGTGACAAGCCAAACGACAATGATAAGAACGGCGCCGCAAAATGCCCAGGCGCTGCCAAGCAACACTGGATGAACGCTGCGCAAAACACCGGAACGCGTCCCTGACGATGCAAAAAAATCGCGCTCTTGCTCGTTTCTCTTCGCTTCTTTTGTCCAGGCATGATTCGCCATGTCACTTAGTCTTTCGCGCCTGACCGCACAGTTGCGCGCACGGACGTCCTGCTCTCGCTCCCATGTCAGGGCACAAAGCGGATTGATTTCACCGCTGGTTTAGGGAAGACTTGACCCCGAATTCATGCAGCAGGTGCAAGGGTTTTCACGTCTGCAAACTGTTCCATCCGGGCCGGCGACTGCCGCCAGGCCGAAGCTGTGGATACTCAGTTCCTGGCGGGACCTCATCTTGTGCGTTGGGACACCGCTGCTGCTGATTCCCGCATTCGCGCTGGCCCAGGCCAAGTGGAGTCCGCAGGACATTTATCTCTTTGTCGCTGCCTTCGGTGCCATGGGTCATCACCTGCCGGGCATGATACGCGCGTATGGCGATCGGGCTTTGTTCGAACGCTTCAAGTGGCGCTTCATTTTGGCGCCGTTGTTTCTGCTCGTAACTTGTGTCGCTTTCTTTTGGTGGGACCTGAAGGGAATTCTTTTGGTGGTTTTCTTCTGGGGCGTTTGGCACGGATTGATGCAGACCTACGGGTTTTGCCGCATCTACGACGCCAAAACGGGAACGTTCGATACGCTCACGCGCCGGCTCGATTTCGCGATGTGCGTGATCTGGTTCGCCACTGCGGTGGCGCTTTCGCCATACCGGCTGAGCGACACGCTGGACACTTACTACCTGTGTGGCGGACCGTTCATTCCGCCGACAGTTGTAAACCTCGGCCAAAACATAATTCTCGGCGCAGCCATTTTTGTGTCGGTTTTGTTCGCCGCGCATTTTGTTCGGACTTGGATCGCGGGGCATCGGCCAAATCCGGTAAAACTTGGACTGCTGGTGACCAGCATCGCGTTTTGGTGGTACTGCAATAATCTTGTCTCAAACATTCTCGTCGGGATCGCGCTGTTCGAAGTGTTTCACGACGTGCAATACCTGTCGCTCGTCTGGATCTACAATCGCAACCGCGTCGAGAAAGACAGCAACATTGGCGGATTCATGCGATTCGTGTTCCGAAGGAGCGGCTCGCTAGTTGGGCTTTATGTCGGCCTCGTCTTTGCCTACGGCTCGGTTTCCTTCATCAATGCGCATCTCGGAATGGATACCGTCAAACGGATTCTCACCGGCGTGGTGACCGCTTCCACGCTGCTGCATTTTTATTATGACGGATTTATCTGGAAAGTTCGGGAGCGCTCGACGCGTCAATCGCTCGGGCTTGCTGGTGGAACCGCTGATGTATCGCTCGGCGGTATGCTTCCCAGTTGGGCATGGCACGGGTTGAAATGGGTGGGCGTGTTCGTGGTGCCGCTTGGAGCGCTGTGGTTCTGGCAAACGCATCTTGCCGTTCCCGACGTGCAACGGACGGCGTGGCTGGTCGCGGATGTGCCTGACGGCGCAAAACCGCATTTTGATTACGGCTCTGCATTGCAAAAGGAAGGCAAACTAGACGAAGCCATCGAACAGTACAAACTCGCGCTCCAGTTCGATCCCAAGTATGCGGCAGCGCACATGAACCTTGGCGCTACGTTGAGTGGGCAAGCCAAATTCGACGCAGCGGTCCCGCACATGGAAACAGCGTTGCGGCTTCAACCGAACAACGGCGATTTTCATCTGATCTACGCAAATCTGCTGCAACGGATCGGACGCAACGATGATGCCGCGTTTCACTTCGAAGCGGGCACACGCCTGAAACCAAACTCAGCTGATGCGCACTACAGCTACGCAGCTTTCCTTCTGGCAGTGGGCAAAAATGATGAATACGTCAGCGAGCTTCGGACGGTTCTTCGGCTCAAGCCGAAGTATCCGGACGCTGAGCTTCGCCTCGCGGACGGACTTTTTGCGAATGGAAATCTGAAGGAGGCGGAAGGACATTACCTGGCGGCACTTCGGACGGACCCGGAATTGACAGTTGCTTACAACAATCTGGGCAGAGTGTACTGGCCCAGGGCCAGATCTCCCAGGCCGTGGTCCAGTTCAATGAAGCGCTGCGGCGCAATCCTGGATACAAAGAAGCCGAGGAAAACCTGCGCGTGGCGAAGGCAGCCGATGCCGAGATTTTCCCAGCCGCGCACCGGTGATCTTGAGCGACCGCGCGCTTCATCTCAATCTCGATGACGCGTGGCCTAACGAATCGATCGGCCTTCCTGTAGTCGATGCGCGGAGTTGGGGGCCGCGTTTGCGTTTCTCCGCGCCTCCGCGACTGATCGAACAATTCTATCGGGAGCGGGAGAGGATCTCGCAGCGCCGTTCCTGCTCTACGGCTCCGGCGACTTTCACCACCTGACAGCGCTCCGATTGCGTTCTGTTGCCGAACCGATGGTCCTCGTCTCCTTTGATAATCATCCCGATTGGGACGTGCGGCCGCCGAAATGGGCCTGTGGCGGATGGGTGAACCGCGCATTGGAACTTCCAAATGTACGGCTTGCGAGTGTTTGGGGCTGCGGCAATTTCGAATGTTGGTGGCCGCACCAGATTTTCGGCAATCGTCGCGCCGAACGCGCCGGAATTCTTGAAGTCCATCCGTGGGCAGACGATCGGCCGTTGAAAGATCGACAGCGGAAGGGCGCGATCCTGCGCGATAATTGGCGCGAGCGTTTTGAAGAATTTGCGAAACGTCTCGCCGGCGAAAATGTCTACGTCACGATCGATCTCGATTGCCTGCTGCATCGAAGAGGCGGTGACGAACTGGGAGAGCGGCCGCTTCACGGTCGCCGATCTTGAGTGGGCGCTTGGAAAATTGCGCGAATCTTCCCGTATCATTGGTGGCGACATCTGCGGCGCGTATTCGCCTCCGAAATATGCGCGTTGGAAGCAAGCGTTTCGCTGCTGAGTTCGACCGGCCGAAGCTCGCGCCACCAAACCTGGAAAAAGCGCGCGCGACTAATTTGGCGACTCTGGAAAAACTCTGGCCGTTATTAACGCGGACCGTTGTAGGGCAGCCGCATCGACTGCCAGCCGGATAGCGGCAACCGAAGCGGTTGCTCTACAATTCTCTAGCTCATCGAAACGAGCACGATTCCCGCGGTGATCAGGAGCGCGCCGATGGTGAGCCGCGCGCTTAGTTTTTCTTTCAACACCACCGCGGCGAGAATCGTGATAAAGATCACGCTCAAGCCTTGGAAAGGATAAAGATAACTCAGATCGAAGCGCTGTAGCAGTCCGAGAGTCAGGAAAAAGGAAACCGTCATTAGAACAACGCCGATGGCGACGCGCGACACGAAATAGGAGTTGCGCATACCGTGCGTCGCCGAGAATTCCATCGCTTTCTTGAGGATGAGCTGCGCTGCCACAAAGGTGACCAGCGAAATAAGGATGAACAGGAAAGCGAGAAAACTCACAGGCGTTCCTCCATTTTTGCGATCGGCTTTGCCACCAACGCCAGGCCGAAAACCACCAGCGCAATCCCGCACCAACGCAATGTAGAAATCAGTTCGCCGAGAAAAATCCAGCAGCCCAGCGGAACAAGAATATCGACCACGCGCGAGAGCGGATAAGCAAGGCTGAGCGGGATGTAGCGAAGCACGTAAAGCCAACTGATGAAGCTTGCGATGATTAGAACAATCGCCCACCACACCAGCGGCGACGCCAAACCATTGATTCCGGTCCAGGAAAATGCGTCGTCCGGCGCGGCGACCTCGGTTGCACCGCGTTTCAAAAGGAGTTCGGAGACGAATACACACACGACGCTCAAACCGAGTTGCAGCCACGGATTCCCAAAGCCGGATGGCCGATTTTGCATCCGCTTTTCTAGCGCGCGATCAAAGCACCGCAACCGATTTTGAATTACGGTTGGTAGGGCGCGTCACTCCGTGCGCGCCGGGCCTTCGGCGTGCAGAGGACTGCCCGCCCTACCAGGTAATTGCTGCGCTATCAAAGCTGGTTCGCGTTCGGAAATCGCTGCAAGACTGGATCGTGCCGCGTCGGCCCGAGGTATTTGATCACCCGGCGAAAGATCGGATTCAGCAGCGGATTCGTGTGCATGACGTACAGATCGAGGGGACCAATTCGCAGTCCAGATGCAGCTTCGGCTCATAATTGAGCGGGTTGCTGTAGTAATATTTCAACCCTTGTTGCAGCGACCACGAGATGATGTCGCGCAGCGTGTAAAAGTATAAGTGCAGATCGAGCGCGACACTGTAATCGAGCCCGATGCATTCATCATAGATCGCGTCGCCGCAGACGAGGCAGAAACTGAACGCAACGATCTTGCCGTTTTGTCGCCAGATAAAAAACCGCGCACGCTCCGGCATCCGCTGAGCAACGGCGCGGAAATAATCTTTGGTCAGCGTCTCAAATTTCAGTGGCGATCGCTCGTGGACGGCCAGATACAGCGGATAGATTTCGTCGACCAAAGGTGTGATGTCGTTCACCACCTCCATCTCGATCTTTGGTGCGCGCTCCGCTTTGCGAAACTTTCGGCGCAAATCTTTGCGGGTCGCCTTACTAAGTGTGCCGAAATATTCGTCCCAGTTTGCGTATGGGAGCGGCAGCCGCGTCATCGGCATGCTCGGAATGCGCGCGTAAGCATTCGAGACCAACGTTTCGAGGGCTGAGCGATAGTTCGCCGGGAAATCCTTGAAGACGACAAGGGAAGCTTTGTTTCTGCCTGGCGTAGGTCCGAAGACTCGCCTGCAATGCATTTGCCACCCACGGCTCGTCTTTTTCGTCGCATGCTCCCAGGTCACCCGTGCCGGCTCCGCAGCCAACCATCAAAACGCGCATGGTGAGAAAGCGCGGGAAGACCTTACGGATTCCATCGACAATGGAGCGGATCTTGCCCGGCACGCCTTCGACTAAGTTTTGCCGGACAAAGAACACCGGCTGGATCGCGCGCACGTTGCCAGAGGCGTCCTCGAGCAGCAGATAGTGATGCTCGAAACCGCACTCCAGCGTTTCCTCCACGATCTCGTAGTAACGATAATCTTTGCACTTTCTCTGGAGCGCTCGTTTCCAGGCGTCGCAATTCTGCAACTCGGGCAACTGCACAACTGTCACGGAGCCTTCGGAGACTAGGATCCGGTTAGCGTGCGGCATTGGAAGGCATGTTGTTCTATCGAGCAAGCTGTCGACAGCTGCAACCGTCTCAGAGATGTCATTCTGAGCGGAGCGAAGAATCTCTAGTCGCTTCTGGATCGAGTTGCCACGCGACAATCCGAGATGTTTCGCTTCGCTCAACATGACACGGTCGGTGATGAGATGAATCTTGGTCTCCGATGCGTCCTGTGCTTGTCTTTCTTTGTGACGTTTTCCACCTTGAGTGTTCCGCTGCGGATATGCAGGTCGCGTTGTGGATTTGGGATCTCGATGCCGGCAGCGGTGAGATGCTTGTAGATCAGGTAATTCAAGTCGCTTCGGAACCGGCGCGGGCTGTGACTCATTTCACGGCTCCAAGCAACGACCTCGAAATCGATGGTGCTATCGCCAAATTTCTCCAGAAACGCGGTCGGCTCCGGATCCTCTCAACGTGGCTGGGTGCTCGCGTGCTGCGGCGATCAGCGCCTCACGAACTTTGTTCACGTCGCTGCCGTAAGCCACGCCTACCGGAAGACGAAACCGCACACTCGGATCGCCGTACTGCCAGTTGGTTACCGGCGAATCTATGAATTTCGAGTTCGGCACAATGATGGCGATATTGTCGTTGGTCACAATCACCGTACTCCGCGCGCGGATTTGCCGAACTGTGCCCAGGATGCCTGCTACTTCGACGCGATCTCCAATCGTGATCGGCCGCTCCGCCAGGATGACCAGACCGCTGATGAAATTACTGGCGATATTTTGCAGGCCGAATCCGACACCGACGCCAACCGCGCCAGCAAAAACCGCCAGTGCGGCGAGATGGATGCCAGCGTTCTCCAGAACAAAGAAAATGCCAACCACCAACACGATGTTGCTGACGACTTGGGCAATGGCGTACTGCAACGACCGATCGAGCCCGCTTTGCGCAAGCAGCCGGTTGAAAAGAAAACGTTTCGTCCCCGAGGAAAACCAAAACACCGCCACCAACAGCGCGATCAGCAGGAAAATTTGAACGAGGCTCAGAGTGATTGCCGGAAGCGGCGCGGTCCAAGCCAGCGGAATTCCCGCAGCATTCACCGCCGTGACAGTGAAAAAGACAATCGCCGCCAGACTCAGGATCGTCGTGACGATCGCGATGAAGTTTGTGTCGATCTTGAACCGGCTGAAAAAACGCCGAACGATCTGGCTCTGCAAAAACCGGGCAATGATCAGTCCGGCGGCGAAAAACCCGACGAAGGCAATCAGTCCAAGGACCGTTACGTAGTGACCGCCGACGTAAAACAGCGGCCGCTGCAGGAGCGTCATGTCCACGTCCTAGTGTGAACGTGTCATAGGGCTTCGCAACCAGCGCTTGTAGAGGCGTGCGGCCGCGGGAACGCCTGAAGTTTCGAAAGCGATGCGGTTGCGATCCGAAGGGGCGCTACTGCTGCTTGGACGACTTGTCTTCGATGTATTTGATGACGTCGCCGACGGTCTGCAGTTTTTCCGCGTCTTCGTCCGGCACTTCGACCCCAAATTCTTCTTCAAAAGCCATCACCAGTTCGACAATGTCCAGTGAGTCTGCCCCTAAATCCTCAATAAAAGATGCCTGCGGCGTGACCTGTTCCGGGTTCACGCCGAGTTGCTCGACGATGATGTCCTTGACCTTCTCTTCGATCGATTTTTCCGCCATAAAATTTGTTCGGTTGGTATTAGTCGCGCGGGGTAAGTCCGGCAGCTGCCGGACAGTCCGGGCACAGCATCGCAAGTAAATGAATTAAAGAGGATGTCAATCAATTTCAGGGTAGTGGTAGCAGACGAAGGCTGCAGCGTCGGCGTTTGCTTCCGCTTTGCCCGTTCGAGTAGATGAACGTGATGAGCGCTCCGCCCGTCGAGCCTGCCGATCTTCTTGATCTGAAGTTTTTGCCTGCATGGGTGAAAGAACCCGGTGCGACGAAGCATTACGATCATTACACGGCAGAAGAGGCGCCTACTGAACTGCGCAGCCGCGACCGGGTTGGCAGACACAAGGATCGATCATTCCGCTCCCGCGAACGGCGAGGACAGACTCAACGCCCAGGGTCCAAGCCCGACAGGCGCCACCGCGGCAGAACGCCCAAGGCAGAAGGCACGCAGGCGTCGCGATTCCGATCGAGGCAAAAATCGCCGTTCGCCGGACCGCGTTGCGCAGGCTCCGCCAAAGCCATTCGAGGGAACGATTCGTTTTCTCCCGCGTCAGAACGTATTCGAAAATGTGGTTGCGCAGATCAAGTCCGGCTCGGTTGCCTATTCGCTGTTTGTTCTAGCCCGCTTGTTCCTGGAAAAACCGGGGCGATATGAAGTTCGTCTCACGGCAAAGGCCGAAGCGCCGCTTTATCAACTTGGCGAGGACGGCGGAGTCTCCGTGGACCGGGAATTCCTCGAGCGAAACGCATTCCGGTTCGCCCAACGCGACTTTTACCAGGTCAATGTTGTAGAAACCGATCCGATAAAGGGAAGTTTCTCGAATGTCGCCAGGTGTCGGTTGAGCGGCACGCTTCTGGGCCCGACTAATCACCACGCTTACCAGCCGCAACTGCGCAGCTTATACGAGCAACGTTTCAGCCGGCGATTGAGCTTTGCCGATTATCAGCGGCAAATCGAGATCGTCAGCGATCCCGCGGTGGTCGAGCGCTGGAAAGAGGAAGCCAGAAAGGTCACGACTTACACAACCGTGCGCGAACAAACGCCTCTGACGTTTTCGTCTGCTGCGGAAGCGGAACGACATTTTCGTTCGCACTATTTCCCGGCACTCATCCGCAACGTGGACGACGTGACTGTCGGCGGCACGTCGAGCCGGAGCTTGCCGGACCGGATACTGAACCGGGCGATCGAGCAGGCGTGGGTGCGCGAAACCCGCTCGCCTTCAAACATGATGCAGGAGCTGGCGAGCCGATTCCGACAAAACGGCCTGCACATTTTTCGTCATCGGCGCGGCATGTTGTTTGTTTCGCCAATTCGTGTCCGCGCGTTTGTTCATGAACAGGCCGGCGTGTCTCCGTTGGTGAACGCGATACTCGAAGCAGTCTCGGCGACGGCGGGAATTAATCGGAAGCAGCTTTTCGAAACATTGACTGGCAATGGGGCGAGCGAAGACGCGGAGCCGCGCAGACTGGCGCTCGCGTCCGATCTGCGTTGGCTGATCAACGAAGGTTACGTGATCGAGTTCAACGACGGTTCACTTGATCTGCCACGGATGAAATCAAAGCAGCCGCGAAAATCTGTAGAGGCGCTCGTCGCGGCAAGCGCCATGACGGTTGACATAACCGCCACAACAACACTCTGGCCGCTGCAGCTTACCTGGCGAGAACCTTAGCGATTGCTGTAGGGCGTCTGTGAGACGCCTCGGCGTCTGACACAGACGCCCTACATTTCAGATAGCGCCGGCTTTCTTCAGCGCCTTGTAAGCGCCCTGCTTGTTTATTGTCTTGAGACCGCGCGCCGTGACGCGAATACGCACAAACTTCTTCAGCTCCGGCACCCAAATACGCTGGCGCTGCAAATTGGGCGCGAAAATGCGCGGCACCATTTTCGTGATGTGCCGGCCTACGCCACCTTTCTTCTTGGCCAAACCGCGCCGGTGAATCACGCTGCCTCGCACCGCTCTGGATCCTGTGATGTGACAAACTTTCATGTCGCGAGAAAAGCCGCGTAACCTGCCGTCTTTGAGCGTGGAGGTCAAGCGGATCATTGCTCAGCGTTGCCGCTGAAGGCGAACGCTCAGCCGGACGGCTCGGCGATCCGTCCCTACCGCTGTCGGTTGAACGCGCAATTGCTCGCAGCGGTCAAAGCTAGCTCGACCATAACCAATCGCTTTTGCAGCAGCGATCATGGCACAGAACTAATGCACAAAAATAATCACAAATTGCGGATCGGAATCGTCGGAGCCGGCAACATCGTGCGCACCCGCCATTTGCCGGCGCTCAAAAAAACTCCGACGTGGAAATTGTCGCCGTTTCAAACTCCACATACGAAAGCTCGGAACGCTTCTGCCGCGAGAATTCGCTGGAGGCGCTACCGATCCGCGATTGGGCGGAGTTGGTTGCGACGCCGGATATCGACATCGTCTGGATCGGCACAACGCCGTACATGCATTCGGCAGTCACAATCTCTGCGCTTGAGGCGGGCAAACATGTCTTTTGCCAGGCGCGCATGTCGATGGATCTGGCCGAGGCGGAAGAAATGCTCGCCGCTTCGAAGCGATATCCAGAGTTGGTGACGATGCTCTGTCCGCCGCCTTTCGGACTACGCGGCGATTTGATGGTCAAAAAATCCTCGCCGAAAATTACATCGGCCAGCCGCATCACGTGCGGCTGCAAAGTTTCCACGGAAATTACCTCGATCCCGACTCGCCGGCGCATTGGCGCCAAAAGATCGAGATCAGTGGACTCAATACGCTCACCCTGGGGATTTACATTGAGGTTTTGCAGCGCTGGCTTGGCGACATCACCGGTGTGTTCGCGCGCGGGAAAATCATTCAGCCACTTCGCGAAGCCTACAACGTGATCGTTCCCGATTTGCTCACGGTGCTATGCAGTTTTGAAAGTGGCGCGGAAGGCGTGCTTGAGTTCAGCGGAATTAATGCGCTGGCGGAAGGTGATCGGCTGGAAATTTACGGCAGCACCGGGACCCTGACGTATGATTTCACGGCCGACGTCATGCAGGCGGGAAAGGTTGGCGATCGCGCATTGCACGTCGTGGATGTTCCCACGGAATTGGAAGGCGAATGGCGCGTGGAAGAAGATTTCCTTGCCGCGGTGAAATCAAAGGGGCGCGTGCTTCCCCATCCAAATTTCGAAGACGGCCTGCGCTACATGCGCGTCGTGCAAGCTGTCTCCGATTCTCGTGCGCGGAACGAGTGGGTGGCAATCAAGAGCTGAAGCCACCGCGGCATTCTACGCGGCCATCGTGTCTGGAACGAGATATCTCCTTACCAGCAGGGCCCAGATTAGCAGCGTGATCAGTTGATACCACGCAAAGAAACGATCGTAGCCGCGTCGATGCGCAAGGAGACCGATGGCCGCCAGGACGGCGTAGTGACCTATAAAGGGCACGTACCAAATCGGATGAAAGAGATCACCGTGGATTGCGGTTTGCGCGATGTCGAGCACGCACATCGCTGATGAACGCCGAATAGTAGCCCGTCACGGTTTCGTTGAAAGCGGCGCTGGTGTTCTTCCGCTTCGGATAGGTCGGGCGGATACAGGAAAACGGTGAGCATGTAAAGCGTGATGGTCCAAACGATCAGCACGAGAAACATGTCAAAGCTCCAAGTGACCTCGGTGTTCCATTTAAACGTCACCCACCATTGCAATACCAGCAGCAGCAGAGTCGCGAGGGTGAGGACAATGTGGACTTCGTCGAGCGGGTTTTCTTTGCGGCGGTAAAACGCGCGCCCGGCGCCCGCGAGCAGGTTGGTCACACCGAGGCCGATGATGATGGACATGAGCGCGGCGATGAACTCGAAACTGCTCATCAGGTTTTGAGCGTTCTGCATGGCGTGCTCAGCTTAAGGGGAGCCGCTCTGAAATCGAGGTGTAAATGGCTACGTGATAGGCCGCTACGGCGCTCGCGGAGAACTCGTCTTCGTTAACACCCAACCGAGCGCATCATTCAAATCCGCCAGCGCGGTCCCTTCGATCAGGATCGTTGTGATGGGCGCCGCGCAATTCGATGATGCGTTTTTCTCCGGCGTATGCCTGAACCACCAGCCGGTGAAAACGCGGCGCCACGATCTCGTCTCTTTCCGCCAGCAAAAAGATTGCCGGCGCACGACTCGCTCTCGCGTTTGCAATGCAGTCGAGGTCTCGCGGGATCTGCAGTGCGACTGGACCTGCCAACAGCCACAGGTTCCACCAGCCAAACTGGCGCAGGATCATTTCGCGCAGCGGCGGTGGATTATGCAAGATCAATCCGGCAATTTCGGCGGGGCGAGACGCGGCCACGTGAAGCGCAGCCGTTGCGCCGATGCTCGCTCCATATGCGACGATTGGCGCATCAGCCGCTTCATGTCTTAATGCGTCGAATGCCGCAACCGCTGCTGGTCCAATGCGCGCTAATCGCGCCGGTCCCGTGCTGCCGCCAAATCCGGGATAATTCATTCCCCAGATTTCCACTGCGCGATCCTTCCACATCTCGGCCTCCATGGCAGGCCAGCGATCCGCGCGATCCGCGTTGCCGTAAAAGCGCAAAATGAAAACATCTGCGCGGCCCTGTTGACGCGCCGACTGCGATTGTGCCGTCCAGATTTCCAACTCGCCATTCTCGAAAGGAATCGTTCTGCGAACGGCGCCGCCGGCATCGATCGGCGCCCTCGTCGGAAAAAGAATCAGATGGTCCGGCAAATGTCCGAAGAACATGACAACAAAGTATGCCAGGCCAAGTACGAGCAACTTCCAAGCCGTTGGAACAATTCTTGGCCTCACATTCCTTTAGCCCACGAAACACACGAAGCTACACGAAAGGAAGTCGACTAAGAAGGTGATGAAAAGGTATTCCGTCGATCTTCGACCTGAAATTTTTCGCGTCTTTTCGCGTGTTTCGTGGGCCAAAGGCAACTGTGACGAGAAGCAACGTCGCGACAAACGCCTCAAATCTGCTGATCATTGTTGCTGAGCTTTGGGCAGGAAGGGGCAGGAAACGCGACATGATCGCGAGCAGCACGATCACAACCAACGCCAGCGCGCCCCAAAAATGTAGCGAGTCGATCCGGTTAGTGTTTGGCCAACCAACGACGGTTTCGGCGAAAGGTTTTCTTCCGCACCTGCGGTCGACGGTGCCGCGTTCCGCCTTCAGAAGTTCGCCGGCAACGAGAGTGAGATCGTAACGCGGGGCGGTTGCATCGAGATTGCCGTAATACAGCCAAACCGGCTGCGCGGGATCCGGCGTCGCTTTGAATACGACACGCGTTACCGGGTAGTAACTGCGAAAGTCGCGTAGCTCGATTGCGGGGTTGTCGCCGTTATCTGTTTCGAGAAACAACGTATCGCTTTGCGGGCGCGCGTTGAGCTCGATAACCAGATCGCGTTTTGGAGAGTTGGGCGTTTGGTCCCACGTGGCGCGGCCGAGTTCGGATGCAAATTTGTCGCCGCGCTCGTCAGTGACTTCTTCCCACAATCGCATTTGCCGATGGAAAAGCGGCGAGGACGATGTGCAGACCAGCCGCGTGATCGGCACGCCGGGCTGCGGGAGTTTTAGGGACCAACGCGAAAGGGCAGGCTTCTTCGGATCATTCGCCGCTGCGGCATTTAAGACTGATCGGACGCGATAATGACGTGCGTTCAAAAGGAACGGCAGCTGATACTCGCCGCGCACGATGCGGATGTCGCGTTGGTCGGGTTGCGAACGAGCCAGCAATTCGGGATCCAGTTCGACTTGTTGCACGCCGCTTTGTGTGAGCGGTAGAAGTTTGCGGAATTTCCATTTCGCGACGTCGATTTGCGCTCCGGTCAATGTGAGCGCGGCGAGTGCTTCGGGCGGTTTATAATTTGGATTGGGAACAAGCGCTGAGGGAACAACGTCCGTTGCGGTTGCATTCCTGAGCTTGCCGCTCAGCGCCGAAAGATCGTAGCGCGGCGCGGCGCATTGGGTGTTGCCGCTGAGAAGTGAATACTGGCCGGGTTGGTTTGCGAAAAAGGTCAGGCGCACGAGCCGCCTGTCAGCGCGCACGGTATCAATCGAAAGTGGTGGGCTATCTTCATTTCGAATCAGCACGAACAACTCGCGCGTGTGGATTTGGGATTCGAGCGGAATCTCCAGGTGCGCTTCGTTTTTGCCGTTCACATTCACCCGATAAATCACAGCGTCGGCGATGTTGCGTTCGCGAATGCCGTCGTCGCCTACCTCGGGCACGGCGAGGGTAACAGCGCGCGTGAATACCGGTTCGTTACTCTCGATCCGCAGAGATCCCAAAGTCAGATTCGCTGCGCCAAGATCGAGAGCGAGTCTCGTTGTGCCGGGACTTTCGTCGCGCGATTTGATGGTAATCGGAACCGCTTCCGCAGGCGCGGTTGTGCGCGCCTTGTGCAGGTGCGCCCCGGTGAAAGGCACCGGTGGCGACCCCAGATCGTCAATGGTGATGCGCAAGAATTGCCACGCGCCCTCGGGGAATGACACGCGCAGTTTCGTTGCGCCGTTCGGCAACTGAAAGAGCGAATCCCCGCCGGCGAGTTTGGTCCAAGTCCTCCCGTCATTCGATCCTTCGACGTCCGCAGCTTTCATGAAGCGCGTCGCTGGCGTTTCGAGACTCACGCCAATGATTGGCGCGCTTGTTCCTGTTTTAAGAGTTGAGGTGTGTCGCGCCGTTCTCGATGGTGCTGCGAAATTCCGTTGGCCGTATCGTTGATTCGGGGTCCGGCAGCAATCGCTCGATGAGATAAGGGACCTGGTTCCCTGTAGAATCGACGATGCGCAGATCTTCGAGCCCGGGCTGCGCTGCGTCCAACGTTGCCGCCGGAACATTCACGCGCACGAGTCCCTTGGCTGGAACCTCGAGCGCCTGCGTGTTACGCCATTCGTTAGGATCGAATGCCAGACACGTCTGCGCAGCGACTACGATCGTCAACGCGACAATGGCGCAGAAGTTATGGAGCGGGTGAGACCGCGGTATTCGTTTCATTGTTTTTCGTGACTGCGGCGAGAAACCGCTGATACAGAAACGACGCGAGAATTGCGATTACGGCGACGGCGATGAACGCGCCGATGCGATAGAGTTGATCAAGCTGCGAAAGATCGTGAAAGAAAAGTTTCACGACTGTGATGCCAAGCAATGCCAGGCCGGCGTAACGCGTCGCCGCGATTCGTTTTCGGATTCCGACAATGAGCAGCAGAAGAGCGAACAACGCCCATGCGATGCTGTAGCTCATGTCGCGCGCGAAATTACCTGAGAATTGAAACGTCAACGCGGCCACGCCCGGTGTGCTGAAGTAATCGGCGATCTCGATGTTCACGGTGAAAAAGGCGAGCACGGTGCCGAGCGTGTAAAGTAACGGCCGCACATTGTGCCCGAGCACGCGATTGCGCGGCGGCGCCAGTAATCGCGCAGCGGCGAACAGGCAAGCCGTCGCGATCCCGTATGTGTAAAGATACCAGTTGAAAATCGGGAACGCGGCGCGCGGATGATAACTGAGCACGGCTGGATTGAGCGCCAGGCGAACGAATACGACGACGAGCAAACCAACGCCCGCCAAACGCAGCCCGGGATGCGGCACCCGATGAAAGAGCCAGCACAGCGCTGCGCCTTCCAGCGCCCAACCCACTGTGATCCATTGTCGATCGAATTGGATCGGGAAAATCAGTGTGATGAAAAACAGCGCCGCGCCGCCGAAGAGCGCCAGTTGCGCGTTGCGTGCCGGGCTCGTGAGCGGTGTGCGTTTTAGCAGCACGAACAATCCAAGTAACGCTGGCAGCGCAAATGCCGCCGGCACCAGACCGGGAACTCCGCTGGGAGTACGCAGTGCGAACGAGCTGGTAGATAAGATAAAAGTGCAATGGACCAGCAAGCGCTGCTGTCGCCCACGGGACCGTTTTTCCGGCAAACCGTTGATGGAAAACGAACGGAAAGATCGTGAACAGGGCATAAAACCCGAGATACCAAATCAGCGGCAGCGTTGCGCGAGTGGGATCGAAATGTTCGAAATGCCACGCGTGCTCCAGCCCGAGCACGGAGACGAGCGCGACCGCCGGGAGCAGATCGAGCGAAAAGATTTCGCTCATGCCGAGAAGCAAAATCACCAGCAACAATCCCAGACCGAATACAGGCGACGGATTTGCCAGCGGTAACTGCAGCGCCACCATGATGAGCAGCAGAAACGGCAACGTCGCGGAGAGCGCGGGAAGTTGAACCGAGAGATTTGCCGGGTCGGTGATGTTGCCGAACAGGTTTGGCGCGCGTGTTCCCGGCGCAATCAAACGGCGGCACGCCCAACTTACGGCAACGAAAAAGAAAATCGCGAAGCAGGCGAGTATGAGCAGCGCCGTCGGCAACCCAGTGAGCTCAGTCGGAATTCGCAGCAGCCACGCGCCGACCGCGACGAGTGTGAGCACGAGCACGGCGATGACGGGCAGCAGAGTCGCAGTCGCTATCGCCAGACCGATTGCGAGAACGTCGATGATTAACACGAACGGCCAGACCAGCAGTGAAAGCTCGGTGAGTCGGAATATCGGTATCAGCACAAGCAGAAGGGCGAGCGCAGGAAAGATGTGAGTCCACCGCGGAACCTCGATCTTGTGCAAGCGTTGCAACGCGATTGGCATTGCTGCATGAAACAGCGCGAAGACGAAATAGAATCCCAGCGCGGTATAAATGTGACCGATCGTCAGGTAATTGCCCGTCCATGCGCCGAGAAAAATGAATGCCGCGAGTCCCGCCAGGGCTTGAACAGTCGCGAGCCTTCTTCCGATCAGCGTTAGTGCCAGCAAGCCAAGGTCGATGACGAACAGATAAGTGAACAACAGCGCCGGCCGATGCGCGACTGCATGGAAACCAAGCAGGTAAAACGCCGAGAACATCGCGACCGCCGCGAGACCGATCGCGCACGCGAAAAGTGTGGTGTTCGCTTTTCCGGTGCGCTTTGCCCATGCGGCCGCGGCCAGGAACAGCGCCTGAAACCCAACAAACACCGCCATGAAGATGAGGACTTTGTTGCCGGCGAAATATTTCTCCGGAACAAAGAACGCGTCCGACCCAGGCGAATTGCATCAGCGCCGTTCCAATCGCGCCCAGGATCGGCAGCGCATTCCAGCGTTGCCGTTGCGCCAGCGCGAGCAGACCGATATCGAGCAGCGCGATGTAACCGAAAAGTCCGAGCGGATTGTCCTGGTTCGTTGAGAGCAAAATGGGCGTGAGAAATCCACCCGCGATCCCGAGCACCGCGACGATGATCGCGTTCAACCGCACGGAAAGCAGAAACGCGACTGCTGTGATCAGCGTCATCAACAGAAACGTTGGAATGAGACCAAAGAACGCGAAGTGATAGTAAGCTCGACATGCAAAGGTCACGGCGTAGAGCACCAGGATGCCGGTCGCGCAGAGCGTCTGCGCAGTGACAGCGTTTTCTTTCCGTTTCAGAAGCAAACCGCCAACAACAAGACCGGCGCCGACGACGAACCCGATCGCAATCCGCAGCTCCGGCGGGATCAAATTGTGCTCGAACGAATATTTCACGAAAAATGCGATGCCGAGGAAAAGCGCGAGCCCGCCGATCCACGCGAACAATTTGGCGCCCATGAATTGCTCCCAATCGATCGGCGGTTTGGTTGGTCTGGCGATTTGCGGCGCGCTCGGTTTGAGAAGTTCTTGTGGGATTGGCGGCGGCTCTGGCGTTGCCTTGGATACGACGGGAGCAGGTGTCATCGCTGGGATCGGCGGTGGAACGGCTTCCACTCTTGGCTCGGGCGCCGCCACAGGTGCCTCGGGTTGCACAGCCGAAACCGTTTGCGGCCGCAAGTTGCGCAGTTCGTTTTCGAGGGATGACAATCGCCTGGCGAGATCGTCAACGCCGCGTTTTGCCCTGTTTGCTTTCGCTAGCGCGACAAACGGCAGAACGAGAATCGCGATGAGAAAACCGATTACAAGAAAACCTAGAAATTCCATTGGTTGTTGGGGTTTGGCTGGATTACTCCGGCTTTGCGACAGAGGATAGCTGCTTTGCGCGGCGACTGTGAATTGATAAAAATGACGGATTTCATCGACGATTTCGATTAGAACACGTCTCATGAATGGCGCTGTCATGTTGAGCGAAGCGAAACATCTCTGATTTATTTCAGTTGCGTCATCGGTCCAAAATCAGTCCGAGATTCTTCGCTTCGCTCAGAATGACAAAACGAGATGGGTTTTATGAACATTCATCATCTGGAGTTGTTCTACTTCGTCGCGAAACACGGCGGCATCGCAGCAGCGGTGCGCAATATTCCCTACGGCATTCAGCAACCGGCCGTCAGCGGGCAAATCGCCAAACTGGAGGAATCACTCGGCACGAAGCTCTTTCAGCGTCGGCCCTTTGCGCTCTCGCCCACGGGGACGGAGCTCTTCGAGTTCATCCGGCCGTTCTTCGAGAACATTGATGTTGTCGCCGAGAGGCTGCGCCAGAACAGTTCGCCGCAATTGCGAATCGCGGCTCCGGCGATCGTGCTGCACGATTATCTGCCGCAAATCTTGCAACGCGTTCGCGCAAAATTCCCGGCGTTCCGGCTTTATCTGCACGAGGCGACCCGCACTGATGCCGAACGATTGCTTTTGGCTCGCGATGTCGATCTCGCCATTATGCTCATCGACAAGAAATCGCGCGCCGGAATTCAGGTGCGACCGCTATTGGAGCTGCCGTTGATTCTGTTGGTGCACAAGAAATCCAAGCTGACGCGTGCTGAAGAGTTGTGGAAACGCGACAAAATCGAGGAAACACTGGTGTGCTTTTCACGGAGCGATCCCGTTCATGCGTATTTTCAGCGCGGCCTTGAACGGCTCGGGGTGGAATGGTTTTGCGGGATCGAAGTCACATCCGAGCGATTGATCCAGCACTACGTCGCCAGCGGTTACGGTATCGGTTTGACGGTCGCGGTGCCCGGCTTTAAGCCACCACCGCAACTGCGCGCACTTCCGTTATCGGACTTCCCGCCTGTGGTCGTGGGTGTTGCGTGGTCCGGCAAACTTTCCGACATCGCACGCCAACTACTTGCAGAACTCGACGTCGAAGCAGAGAAGCAGCGAGCGCGAATCGGAAAAAGCGGATCGCGATCCGCGGCGACTTCTTTCAGTCGCGTTCGTCCTTGAGCATCTGCTTGATCTGCTCGCGCAACTCCGGCGTGTTCTCGTGCCCGTGAACGGAAGCGGCATGCTGCACCGCCGCGTCGAGCACTTCTTCTTCCGTGCCGGAAATCTTGAGCGAGCAATTCTTTTCGCTCGGGTAATCCCTGCAATCGATGGATTTTCTCTGCGCTGCCATTGGTGACCTGAGTTTAGTTCAGCTCTTCTTTAACTCCGCCAAATCTTTCAACACTTGGTCGCTGTGCTCGGCGGGTTTGACGCTGGTATACACCTTTACGACCTCGCCGTCAGGATTAATGATGAACGTGTTACGCGCGGCGAGCTTCTGGCCCTTGTAATCCATCACTGAACCGTACTCGGTAGAGACTTTCGCGTCGGGATCGGCGAGCAATTTGAAGTTGAGCCCTTCCTTCGCGCAAAAATCTTTGTGCGATTGCGCGGTGTCGACGCTTACTCCGAGGATGACTGCGCCGGCATCACCATATTTCGCGATGTCTCGCTGAAAATTGTGCGCCTCCAGCGTGCAACCGCTGGTGAAATCTTTGGGATAGAAATAAAGAACCACCCATTTACCGCGATAATCTTTCAAGCTCACCTGCGAACCGTCTCCGGTGGTGAGACTAAAATCCGGCGCGGGCTTACCGACTTCGGGCTGCGTTTGAGATTCTGTTGCCGCCATGCAGGTGAACGTCGCAAGACCTATGATCGCTGACAAGATCGTGTTTTTGATATTCATGCCTCAGTTTTCGAGTGCGCAAGCGGCGAGTCAAGAAACTCTGGGGAGCGCAGCGGTCGCGCCTCGCGGCAAACCTCACGTGTCTAAAGTTCGCGATGGCGAGGGCACCGTCGCTGCACGCGAGCCGCGTGCGCTCCCAGAATGAAAGCTTGCGCTTGCGTGACAGCTTTGAGTCAATAACAACGTTTTATGCCGAGGCCGGACGTCGCCGAACATCTTCCGATCAAACCGTTGCGACTGCTTCTAGGTGTGGTCGCCTGCGTCGGGATCGCGATCACACTATTCACGCTGCTGTTCGGGTTCACCACGATTCCGGCAAACTCGCTTGGTGTGAAGACGCGGTTCGGCGCGTATCACGACAACGTGAACCCGGGTCTGACCTACGCGATTCCGTACATCGATGAAATTCACATCGTGCCTACGCAACGTTTGCTGAAGCTCGAGTTTGGGTTTTCCACGCCAGGCTCGACGAATATTTATCAGGGCGATGTCGAGCCACAAGAAACTGAGACGATGATCACGGGCGATCTGAACACCGCGCTCGTGCCGTGGGTGGTGCAGTATCGGATTACTGATCCAAAAATGTATTTGTTCGGGGCGCGCGAGCCGGAAAAGACGTTGCGGGACCTTTCGGAGAGCGTGATGCGCGAAGTAATCGGAGACCGCACGGTGGACGAAGTGCTGACGATCGGGCGCCACGACATCGAGACGTCAACGTTGAAACGTTTGGCCGATCTCTGTTCGCAGTACGACCTGGGAATCCAGATTCAACAGGTTCAACTCACCAGCGTTCGTCCGCCGCCGGCCGTGCAGGCGGCATTCAATGATGTCAATCAGGCGCAACAGGAAAAGCAGACCGCGATCAACCAGGCATGGTCCGTTTATAACGATGCTGTTCCGAATGCGCGCGGCCAGGCAAAAGAGCGCGAGAAACAGGCGGAAGCGTACGCGTTTCGACGGGTGAACGAAGCCAAAGGCGAAGCGCAAAAGTTCTCGTTGTTGCTCGCCGAGTATCGCAAAGCGCCGGAGGTGACGCGCCGACGCCTTTATCTCGAGGCGATGCAAGCCATCCTGCCGAGTTTGCAAAGGAAGATCATCGTGGACGACAGCCTGAAGAATATTCTCCAGACGCTGCCGCTGCAGGTGCCCGGCGAATCGAGGAGCTCGCCATGAACGCGATCGATGTGACTCCGCGGCCCGCTGCCGTGTCTGCTGCGGTCCGTTTTTGCAAAGCCCGTTCATGTCGATCCTGGGCATTCTTTTCATTCTGACCGCATTGAAATGGGGAACGCTGCTCTTCGTGGTGCACCAATACGAGACGGTGATCATCACGCGATTCGGCAAAATCGTTCGCACAATCACCGACGCCTGGGTTGAAGATGAAGCTGCCGCTCATCGATAAGGTGCAGCGGTTCGACAAGCGCATACTCGCCTGGGACGGGCCGCCGATCGAATGTCCAACCAAAGACAAGCTCTATATCATCGTCGATTGTTTCGCCCGGTGGCGAATCAGTGACCCAATGCTTTACTACAATCGGCTGAATGACGAGCGGAGTGCTCTTTCGCGTCTCGACGACATCCTCGGCAGCGAAACGCGCAGCGCCGTGGCCACGCATGATCTGGTCGAAATCATTCGCGTAACTAAGGGGCGAAAACCGGTGCGCGACGAAGAGTTGGAAAAGACCGGGACCGTTCTGCCAACCACAATTCCCGATATTGAGTACGGGCGCGGCGAAATTGAGAAACAGATCACCGAGCGCACGCGTCAAAAGATCGCCGACTTCGGGATCGAACTGCTCGACGAACGTTTTAAACGCAGCAAATACAACCCGGCGGTGGCGGAGAAGATCATCGAGCGCATGTCGAGCGAGCGACACCAAATCGCGGCGCGTTTCCGTTCCGAAGGCCGCGGCGAGGCAGCGAATATTAGCGGCCAAAAAGAAAGCGACGTCGCCTCGATCAGTTCCACCGCCACAAAGAATGCGCTTGAAATTGAAGGCAAAGCCGACGCCGAAGCCGCGGCGATTTACGCCGCAGCTTTTGGCACGCCTGACCAGCAGGAACTCTATACGTTTTTGCGCAGCCTCGATGTCATGCGCGCCGCGTTTCAAAAGGACACGACGGCAGTCCTCTCGACCAACAGCGATCTCGGCCGAATGCTGAAATCGATGGCCGAAGCCGTGGCTCCGACGAATCCGCCGCGTTGACCGGCCTGCCAGTCTGTTTCCCAGCGTTAGAGCGCGCAAGCTCCTGCGCTCCCCTTGCTCCCGTAAAAATCATCGGCAGATTGAAATCCCAACTTTTTCAATGAAGACAACGCTTGCTCATCAACTTGCTGATTACGCGTGCGCGCTGCGATTTGAGGATCTTTCGAAGGAAGTCGTGCACGAAGTGAAACGGCGCGTAATCGATTCCCTGGGCTGCGCGCTCGGCGCATGGAAGGAAGAACCGTTTGTGATCGCGCGAAGAGTAGCGGCAGATTTCTCGGCGAAACACGGATCCACGATCTTTGGCACCGATCACAAGGCGCCGCCGGACTGGGCGGCATTCGCCAACGGCTGCGGCATTCGCTATTTCGATTTTAACGACACGTATCTGTCGAAAGAGCCGGCGCATCCCAGCGACAACATTTCGGCCGCGCTGGCCGTCGCGGAAAGCGTGGGCGCTGGTGGACGCGAATTGATCACGGCTATCGCGCTCGCATACGAAGTGCAATGCCGGTTATGCGACGCGGCGAGCATTCGGGCGCGCGGCTGGGATCACGTGACTTACGGGACGTTCTCGACTGCGCTGGCGTCCGCGAAGTTGATGAAACTTGACCCGGCGAACACGCGGCACGCGGTGAATATTGCCGGTGTGGCCGGCGCGGCCATGCGCCAGGCCCGCGCAGGCGAACTCTCGCATTGGAAAGGCGTAGCCTTTGCCACCGCGGCGCGCCACGGCGTTTTCTCCGCGCTGCTTGCCCGCCAGGGTATGACCGGGCCGGCGCCGATTTTCGAAGGCGAAATGGGATTCGAGAAACAACTCGGCGTGTCGCTGGGCAACGTGGGTGAGAAATTTCGCGGATCGCCCGCAATGATTTTGAAGACGAGCATCAAATATTGGCCGGCGGAATATCACAGCCAGAGCGCGATTGAAGCGGCGCTTTTTTACGAAGCCAGATTGACGACCTCTCGAAAATCAAAGGCGTGGTGATCGAGAGCCACGATGCTTCGGTCGACATCATCGGGAGCGAACCGGAGAAATGGAAACCGAAGACGCGCGAGACGGCGGACCACAGTTTGCCTTACATCACGGCCATTGCGCTGATTGACGGCGAAATCACCGATCGCCAGTTCGAGCCGGAGCGGTTCAAAGATCCGGAGGTCTGGAAGTTTCTGGAGAACGTGAAAGTGGAGCGGAACGCGGAATTGAGCGCGATGTATCCAGATGCGGTCGGCAACATTGTGCACGTTGATCTTGCCGATGGCCGGCGATTAACCAAGCGCGTCGATTATCCGCTGGGCAACGCGAAGAATCGGCTCAAAGATTCGGCAGTCGAAGGAAAATTCCTCGCGCTTGTCGAGCGCATCATTGGAGAGAGCCGAGCGAAAAAGATTATCGAGCTTGTTTGGAAACTGGATGAAGCCAAAAACGTGGATGCGCTGATGCAGGCGCTTCAGATGCCAGAGCAGAAATAATTAGAGATTCCTCGACTTCGCTCGGAATGACAGGGGTTCGCTCGACATGACAGGACAAACAAAAGCGGCGCGACTGCGTGAGCTGATCGCGAAAGGCGCGATCATGCTGCCCGGCGTACCAAACGCGGCCATGGCGCGACAGGTGGAGCGTGCTCGGGTTTGACGCGGTGTACGTGAGCGGCGCGGGAATGGCGAATGCGACAGCTGGCGTTCCCGATATCGGTCTGCTGACGCTAACGGAAGTGGCCCAACTGGCCGGGTACATCGCGAGGGCGGTGAAGATCCCGGCAATCGTCGACGCGGATACCGGGTTTGGAGGTTCGGAAAATGTCGCGCGCACAATCCGCGAGCTTGAAGCAGCAGGTCTGGCCGGTTGTCACATTGAGGACCAGGAATTTCCCAAGCGCTGCGGACATCTTGCCGGAAAATCGCTGGTCGACGTTGAGGAGATGACGGAGAAAATCAAAGCGGCGGTAGCTGCGCGACGCGATCCCGATTTCATGATCATCGCGCGGACGGACGCGCGCGCGGTCGAGGATTTCGATCGAACAGTTGATCGGGCGCAGCGGTACATGGAAGCGGGCGCCGACGCAATCTTTCCGGAAGCATTGCAAAGCGCCGAGGAGTTTCGCGATTTTGCCAGTGAGATCGATCTGCCGCTGCTGGCGAACATGACGGAGTTTGGGAAAAGCCCGCTGCTTTCGTTTAAGGATTTGGCCGGATTCGGCTACCGCATGGTGATTTTCCCGCAGAGCGCATTCCGCGTGTCGATGAAAGCGAGCGAGGAGTTTCTGCGCGCTCTCAAGAAAGCGGAACCCAAAAGGAATGGCTCGATGAGATGCAGACGCGCGAGGAGCTTTACAAACTGCTCGACTACGATCCAACTGCAGAGAAATGGCTGGGCTAGAGCGACTGACGATTTGTCGGCGCGCGTATCGTAGTTACAATCAGCGAACAACATGGGTACTGAAACAAAACCACAATACAGCCCGGGACTGGCCGGGGTAATCGCCGGTGAGACGGCGATCTGCTGGGTCGATCCCGCTGCCGGGTTGATGTATCGGGGCTACGACATTCATGGGATGGCCGAGAAGGCCACTTTCGAGGAGGTCGCTTATCTGCTGCTCAATGGAGAGTTGCCGAACGCGAAGCAACTGAAGGAATTCACGCAACAAATCGCCAGCGAACGCGAGTTGCCCGGGCCGGTAACGGAAATGCTGCGACTTCTCCCGAGCGACACGCATCCAATGGACATGCTGCGCACCGGCGTTTCGATGTTGAGCGCCTTCGACAAGGATCTGAGCGATAACTCGCACGACGCCAACATTCGCAAAGTCAATCCGGCTGATCGCGCGCGTTTCCACTTTGATCACCGACGGCTGGCGCATCTCGCACGGTGAACAGCCGTTTCCGGAAAAACCGGAGCTGACGCAGGCGGCGAATTTCTTCTACAAATTCAACGGCAAAATTCCTGAGCAATGGCAGACCCGGATGCTCGACACGATTTTCAATCTCTACGCCGACCACGAATTCAACGCGTCCACATTTGCCGCGCGCGTGACGGCCTCGACGCTGGCGGGCATTTATGCAGCGGTTACATCCGCAGTTGCGACTCTCAAAGGGCCGCTGCACGGCGGCGCCAATGAGGAATCGATGAAGATGCTTGAGGAAATCGGGACGCCGGATCGCGCCGAGGCATGGTTAATGAAAAAGCTGGGGACGAAAGACAAGATCATGGGATTCGGTCATCGCGTTTACAAAGCAGGCGATTCCCGCGTGCCGGCGATGCGCGAGATCGCGCGCGACCTTGGGAAACGCACGGGGAAAGAGAATTGGGTGCCGATTTGCGAGAAGCTCGAACAAGTGATGGAACGGGAGAAACAATTGTGCGCCAACGTCGATCTTTACGCCGCGCCCGTGTTTTGGCTGTTGGGATTTCCTCCCGAGTTGAATACGCCTCTTGTTCGCTGCATCCCGCGTAGCAGGCTGGTGCGCCCATGTGATCGAGCAACACGATAATAACCGTCTCATTCGGCCGCGGTCACTCTACGTCGGGCCAGAGCTGCGTCCGTATCCCGGGTCGCCGCAAGTAATCAAGGTGGAACGCGTTGCCTCAACGCGTGCTGTGTCGGCACTGCCTGCGATTGATGATGAACGCGTTGCGAGCGAAGCGTGTCAGAGAAGCGATCCACTCGATGAACGCTGAACAATCGCTTCAGGAAAAATATGCGCCCCGAAACATGTGCTTCGGTTGCGGCGCGGCAAACCCGGACGGATTGCATATTCGTAGTTTCCTGAAGAACTCCGATGAATCGCGAGCAGGCGGCGAAGTCGTCGCTGAGTGGAAACCGGAGAAAAATACGAAGCGTTCGAGGGAGTTTTGAACGGCGGGATCATCGGCACGTTACTCGATTGTCATTGCAACTGGACGGCAGCGTATCATCTGATGAAACGCGCAGGCGAAAATCGCCCGCCTTGCACGGTCACCGCGGAATACGCCATCAAACTGCTGCGGCCGACACCGACGAACGACTCCGTGTTTCTCTCTGCGAAGGTTGTCGAGATCACGGATGACCGTGCGACCATCGAGGGAACACTGAGCGCCGGCGGAAAAGTTTGCGCCACGTGTCGCGGAGTTTTCGTTGCGGTGAAGGAAGGCCATCCCGCGTATCATCGATGGTAGCAGCTTTGCTTTTGTTGCTCGCTGCGAGCACGCCGGGATCGACCAGCGATTTCGCGAATCGGATTCTATCTATCGAGCAGCGAACCGGTGCTCGAATCGGTGTGGCTGCGCTGGACACTGGCAGCGGTAAACGTCTCGATTACCGATCGGAAGAACGTTTCCCGATGTGCAGCACGTTTAAATTTCTCGCTGCAGCGGCGGTCTTGAAGCGCGTCGATGACGGACAAGAGAAATTGGATCGGTTCGTTACTTATGGTGCTAAGGACATTCTGGAATATGCGCCAGTGACGAAGGAACATCTTAAAGATGGGGGTATGACGCTTGGCGCCTTGTGCGCAGCGGCGATCGAACAGAGTGACAACACAGCCGGCAACCTTTTGCTGGATACAATTGGCGGACCGGGTGGACTGACAAATTTCGTGCGCAGCATTGGCGATGAGATGACGAGACTTGATCGGAAAGAACCGGAATTGAATAGCGCCATTCCCGGCGATGAACGCGACACCACAACCCCTGCGATGATGTGCGCAGACATGCAACGGTTACTGCTGGGCAATGTGTTATCCGAATCTTCACGGCATCAGCTCGAAGATTGGTTGCGGCACAACGAGACTGGCGCACTGATGATTCGGGCCGGCGTTCCAAAAACGTGGACCGTCGGGGACAAAACGGGGCGATGCGCAAACGGAGCGACGAACGATGTTGCCATTATTCGTCCACCCGGGCGTGCACCGATCCTGGTTGCTATTTACTCGATCGGCTCGACATCCTCAGCGGATGATCGTGCTGCAACTGTTGCGGAAGCAGCGCGCGCCGTTGTGGAGTTTCTGTCTCCGGTAATTGTAGCCGTCGCCCTATGGGCGACGCCGCGCTTCCCACAGGGAAGCGGCTACAGAATTCGCTGCCTGAATTTCGCCGATGCGCGGCTCGCGGTGTTGGATTTAGCTGTCGCTCATGAAAACCTCGACGCTTTCACATCATTCCTCTTCCTACCGAAATTGCAGACGCAGCGCGGCGCGTAGTAAACGCGGGTGCAGCGGATCACGCGCTCATCACAGTAGATTCGCCCGGAAGCAGTCCGTGCCGCCACTGCCTGCGGTGGGCGCAGCCTGGCGAGCGCGTCATTCTGTTTCCGTACGCCGCGATTCCGTCTGGTCACCCGTATTCTGAGACAGGCCCGATCTTTGTTCACGCCAATGAGTGCCAGCGCTACAGCGCGACTAACGAATACCCCGCCGACTTTCGCAATGGTCGCGTGTTTCGCGCTTACGATTCAAATTACAACATCATCGACGCGCAAGTTGTGAATGGCAGCGAACCGGAAGTCGTGATTGAAAGTTTGTTCCAAAATCCCGACACCGCGTTTGTGGATGTACGCAGCGTTACCCGCGGCTGCTTTACGTTCCGAGTTCAACGCGCATGAAGACACCGCGAAGCATCGCTGATGAATGTAGCCACGGCGCTGTGTCGCCGTGTCTGATGTCGCTTCGCAAACGCCTCGACGCAGCGACGCGGCTACAGAATTCGCTGCTCGAATTTCGTCGATGCATCAACGATTGTGAGTGCTTAGCTTTTTCGCATGAAAACGCTCGAACTTCTGCCGCCCACCGGAGACGATGTATCGCGCACTGGTGAACCGCGATCCGAGCTTCGAAGGAATTTTTACATCGGCGTGCGCACGACTGGAATTTTCTGCCGGCCCACATGCTCGGCAAAAAAACCGGCACGCGAAAACGTCGATTTTTTGCAACATCAAGCGACGCACTGGAAAACGGTTATCGGCCTTGCTTGCGCTGCCACCCGCTCGATCCAAACGCGCGTCCGCCGAAGCTGATCGAGCGCTTGCGCGCGGAAGTGGAGCGCGCGCCGGGCGGACGCCTGACGGACAAGGAACTGGCCGCGCTCTCGATCGATCCTTCAACCGCGCGTCGACAGTTCAAGCGCCATTATGGAATGACATTCCAAGCGTATCATCGCGCGCGCCGGATGGGTCTTGCTTTGAACCAGGTGCGGCAAGGCGATCGCGTGGATCAAGCGAGAAACGGAAGTGGCTTTGAATCTGAGAGCGGTTTCCGCGACGCGTTCACGAAGATCTTTGGCGAATCGCCAACAAACGCCAGGACGCATGCACCACTGTTTGCGGAGCGAATCGATTCGCCGCTCGGGCCAATGATCGCTGTCGCTGACGACCAAGGCTTGCGCTTGCTCGAATTCATCGACCGGCGCGCGACAGAACGCGAGTTGTCGATTTTGCGGAAACGATTGCGCACAAATGTCGTGCCGGGGAAACATCGGCATCTCGAAACCGTCCGTTCGCAACTCAGGGATTACTTCGCCGGCAAGAAGCTGGAGTTTGAAGTTCCGCTGGCTCCGGTCGGATCGCCCTTTCAATTGCGCGCCTGGAAAATCTTGCAGTCGATTCCAGTTGGCGAAACGCGTTCGTATTCGTGGATGGCAAAGCGCCTGGGCGATGAAAATGCGCGTCGCGCAGTTGGTCGCGCGAATGGCACGAACATGATTTGCATCATCATCCCGTGCCACCGCGTCATTCGAGCCGACGGGACGCTCTGCGGGTACGGCGGCGGTTTATGGCGCAAGAAATGGCTGCTCGATCACGAACGGCGCTACGCGCGTGGTCGAAAAGCGAGTAGTGATCAGTAATCGGGATCGGTGATCAGGTAAGGCGTCCTGCCTGCAAAGCTTGCTTCGCGAATCCGAACAAATGAATCGGGCGATGCTGAAGTCATCGCGCGTCCACGTGCTTTTGACACTCTCGATCACTGTGCGAGTCGTGATGCGCGATGGAGCGCAGTGAGCATGCAGCAATAAAGATTGAGGCGACAGCGCCTCAGTCCATTTGCGCCGGCGCTGCATCTCCGGCTGCGAACGCCTGGTGGCTATTCTGCGCGCTGGTTCTCGCGATCAAGCTTCTTGCTCCTTTGGCTGGACCCAACGCCGAAACTCTTTATGGGCGACTCGGGGAGCTACATCTGGACGGCGCTGACCGGCTGGATTCCAGGGGATCGATCGTACTTCTACGGCTACCTGGTACGTTGGTTCGCGGTTTGGCCGCACAGTTTTGCTCCACTTTTAGTGAGTCAGGCGCTCGCCAGCGCGCGTGACAGCGATCGTGTTTGCGCTGATTTGCAGCCGCTTTTTCGAAATGTCGAACAGGCTTTCGTTTTTGTTCGGATTAATGTGCGCGCTGGATCCTTGCCAGCTTGTCTGGGAGCGGTACGTGATGACCGAGACCTTTAGCCTCCTTGTTTACGTGCTGGTTCTATACTGGTCTCTCGCTTATCTACGGGATCGGCGGCTGTGGCAACTTGCAGTCGTCCAGGCGCTCTCGGTGCTGCTGATTGGCTTTAGGATGAGCTATCTCCTGGTCGTTCAGGCCTGCACGATTCTGCTGCCACTCATTGCGTTTGCACGTTGTGCTCTTCCGGCGTTACGCAAGCGATCAGAGGCGCGCGCACCGGAAGGCGGCGTTCTAACGATCGGGTTAACGCACGTGGTCGCCAGTATTGCGATGATGTTCGTAATGCATGGCGCCTACAAGTATGCGAACGGCTGGCTTAGCAACCGTGAGCCGGCTTATTGTACGATGCCGGAGCTCACCTTGCCGCGGTTTGGGCGCCGGCGCTTGAGCCATCTGACGCCACGCGATCCGCGTTTCGGCGAGCTAATTGCCAACGGCCATCAGTTCAAAATCAACGATCTGACACTAAGAAATGCCCAACAGTTCGGCGAAGGTTTTCTGATCGACCGCTGGCGCGAAAATTGAAAAGAACCGTCGAAAGAACGATCGCGTTGCGCGAGAGACCGCAATCAATGCGCTGCGGCGCCGCCCGCTGGAAATTGTCGGGCTCGCTGTGAAGACTTACATGGGATATTGGGACATCGCGATCCATTCAGTGATACGCCCGAACCGATCTCGGCTATGGCAAGTTGAACGACGACCAGGTCAAGATGCTCGCTGAGAAGTTCGGATTTCGAACGGTAAAACGACTCCCGAGCGCAGCCATACTCATTGTTACAACAGTACTTTCTTGGATCCTGGCCGTATTACTTCATTGTGATTGTGTCGCCTTTAGTCTGCGCATTCGCGACATGGTTGAGTCGCGATCGAGCATTTGCGCTTCTCTTGTTTGTCCATGCATCGATCCTGATGGTGGTGGTAACGGCTCTCTCACCGCAGCCGTGCATCCGTTACCTCCAACCCGTCTCTGTTTTGACTCTCTTGAGCATCGCCATTTGCGTTGACTGGCTTGCCAGGAGAGCAAGGCCGGCGGCGATGCAATCCGCTTCTTGATTCTGCCGCGCTGAAGCAACGTATTTTGAGGCTGCGCGCCCGGAAGGACTCGAACCTTCGACCTACGGATTAGAAATCCGTTGCTCTATCCGGCTGAGCTACGGGCGCAGATATTTCGCGGTCGTTCAACGACCTCGGGTCTGCATTATCGAGGCTGATGGCTGACACCGCAATATCCTAGAACTTGCAGCTTCGGCCACGCACTCTCGATCGACAGGTCAGCGCTGTTGCGAAGCTGAGCCGAAGGGTCTCGCCGCCTGGGAATTCATCCAGTGTCCGGCATAACGGCGGATCGATCTGTGTTTCCCCATGAAGTATTGGGAAATCATCGCGAACAAACTCAGCAAAGCTGGTTGGTCGTTGGGGCTGCGTCTCAGCGATTGATTCCGATCGGCGAACAATCTGGATTGTTGACGCGCATCGCGACAACGGAAAGCGTTTCGTTGTGCATGCAGATGAAAAGCTGACTGCGTTTCTCGAACTCGAATCGGCGATTCGCGCTTGCGGCGAATTGGTTTGACAGGTTGGCGAGATTTTTGCCAAACTCGGCGTCGCTAAGCCGATCTTGAATCAGGCGGAGGACTTTCCCCGCTGGGTTCTTCGCCTCTTCCAGACCTGCAATCGCAGAATCAACACGGCGGGGAAACAGAAAGGAAGATATCTATGAATCCACTGATTCAACTCAAAACAACTCCACCACTTCTCATCACACTCACGCTCCTCTGCTTCGGCCTTTGCCAAGAGCGCAAGCAGTTGTCCCGCCGCCGGACGGCGGCTATCCCGGGTTCAACACGGCAGAAGGGCAGGCGGCCCTTTTAGCCTCACCACCGGCACTGGGAATACGGCAGTTGGCTGGTGTTCGCTCTATAGCGACGCTGACAGGCAGCTTCAACACCGCTATCGGCGCTGGGGCGCTCCTTTTGAACACCGCAGATCAAAATACGGCTACTGGCGCGGGGCGCTTTTAAGCAACACCGAAGGCACCAACAACACGGCCAATGGAGCGTTCGCCCTTTTTAGCAACACCGACCGGCGACTTCAACACGGCCACCGGTTTTCAAGCGCTCTTTGGCAACACTACCGGCGACGCCAACACGGCTACCGGTGACAGGGCGCTCAATGACAACACCACCGGCATCTACAACACGGCCACCGGTTATTGGGCGCTCGCAAACAACACCGAAGGCGACGGCAACACGGCTACCGGTTATAGGGCGCTCCACGACAACACCACCGGCAACAACAACACCGGCCATCGGTTATTACGCCGGCCACGACGTCACGGGCGACGGCAATGTCTGCATCGGCGCAAACGTCTTTGGGGCGGCTGGGGTCGACAACACCACCTGGATCCGCAATGTTTACGATTCCGTCGCCACTGCCCGGGCGGTTTACGTCAATGCGAACAACAAGATTGGAACGCTTGCCTCCTCACGGCGCTACAAAAATGAGATCAGGCCGATGGCGAAAGCCAGCGAGGCCATCTTCTCGCTCAGGCCGGTGAGTTTCCGCTACAAGAAGGAGGTTGATCCGAAGAGCTTGCTCTCTTTTGGCCTTATCGCCGAGGAAGTGGCCGAGGTCGATCCAGACCTCGTGACCCCGGACCGGGACGGCAAACCTGAAACCGTGCGCTACGAAGCGGTGAACGCGATGCTGCTCAACGAGTTCCTGAAAGAGCACCGCAAGAACGAGGAACAGGAGGCGACGATCGCGCAATTAAAGCAGGACTTTCAACCAGACTCGCCGACCAGCAGAAGCAGATTGAAGCTCTCACTACAGGCCTACAGAAAGTGAGCGCACAGATTGAAGCGAGCAAACCTGCGCCGCGAGTGGTCAGCACAATCAGCTGTAGCTAATTCCAACGGGCGAACGATCTGGATTGCGGACGCATATCGCGGCGACGGAAAGCGTTTCGTTGTGCGCGCTGATGAAGAGTTAACGACCTTTTCTCGAACTCGAATCTACAGACTCAATCCGGCAGCGGACTCTTTGAACTCCACGCGTGCTCGTGCGTCTCGATCATTTTGTCATTGCCGTGTGGAGAGCAAAAGAGGCAGAATCCGCCCCCGGTGAAGTACTGGAAAACCGCACTGTCAATTTTCGCAGCGCTGTCCGCGTCACTCGCGCTGGCTGAGGACTTCAAAACCATTAACGGTAAGGAATACAAAGACGCCACGATCACGCCGCGTAGAAGGGGACGGAATTGTGCTTAGAACCAAAACGGGAATTTCGAAGGTTTATTTCGTTGAACTCCCTCAAGACGTTCAGAAAAGGTTTCGTCCCACTCCAGCGACGCCCAGCGCAGCACAGCGTGAGCGTGAGCCGATCAAGGTAGAGGCGAAACAGGACGGGCGTCGGCAGGCTGATCGGGGCGGCAGGGTAGTGGTGGTTGGGCAGAGCGCTGGCAGCTGGAAACTCATCGTTGGCGGGATCATTGTCCTGGTTGTCGTGGTGTTGGCTTTCGTTCGTAGTCGTTTGCTAATAACAAGCTATTAAGCGAGCGAAGCCTTAAATGCGGAAAATCCAGCAGGAATCAGGCGTAAACGTCGCGCACTATCGAGCAGTCTCCGCGCTTGTCCGAGGGTGAGAAATATTTCTTGCAAACAGTATTCCTGCACCGTAAAACGGCGCTCCCTTTATCTATTTAACCCCTATGAAAAAATCGTCGCCTGCGTTCTTCTGGTTTGTTCGGTCTCACATCGGCGTAGCTGCCGTGCTTCTCGCGTGTGCACCAGGGCTGATAAAGGCGGCCGATCGGAACCGGTTCCCCGTGAATCAATACGGCGCACCAGTAATCGACGCCGAAGGGCGTCACATTAACCTATGATCGCAAAAGTCTCGAGCGGATGGCACGGACCCAGGCGAATTCGGCAGACGTTCGCTTGAGACCGTGTGCATCGGAGCACAGGCAGTGCCTCGCCCACTCCGAGACCACGGCCAACTCCGCCACCACGCCCCACCAATGCCGCCGCCTGTCGGCCCGCACCCATTTTGGCAATACGCCGTCTTTGGCGGTAATATCGGATCAACCAATATCGTTATCGCTCCGGCATCGCCGAATAGCGCTCAGAAATTATCATCGGCGGCTACGCATATGGCGGTTTTGCCAAGTTACCGAAGGGATATAGCACAGATAATTTTTGGCAGGTAATCAGAGTACGACGCCGTAACCGGCAACTACGATCAGGTGTTCGTCAGCCCGATGTCCAGCCCGTAAATGGCAATCCTTTTGTAGACATCGCACGAATTGGGGTTGCGCATGTCACGAGCACGTCAAACTGGCAGATCGTCGTCATGCTCGATGACGGGCGCATTTATCTCTACGACTTCGTCACGAAGGCAGAGCTTGGAGTAGCTGGACACCGGCATTTCTGGATTTAGAGCGCTTAGCTTGACCGACATTAACGGCGACGGGCTTGTGGAACTAATCGTGACGGACGATTACAATCTGTACGTTTTCGACGGAGCCGGTCAGTTGCTTTGGCAAGTTCCAGACGCCGGTGGCGGGGATGTGGTTGCAGGGATGATGGACAACAGTGCATCACTTAAGATTGCAACAACAAGTGGCAAAGTTATTGACGCCGTCACGCACGCGATTGTGTGGAATTATCAAAACGGCTTTGGATTCAGACTTAAACTAGCGCCCTTCCCGGGCGAAAATTATCAACAACTGATCGCAGCCGAGCCATGGGACGTTGTTTACTCCTATGACGTTGGCCGACAGCTCCACGCTGGTCTATTTCAACTTTTGACAATGACGCCCTTGCTATAGCCGACGTCGATAACGACGGTGTGCCAGAGGTGATTGTTGGAGACGGTCAATGGGGCTCAGTGCACGTCTATGATCTGAACACCCAGTCGTTAAAATGGGAGGTCAATAACCCAGACCACGGTGTCACGAACATTGCGGTTGGCGATGTGGATAATGATGGTCTCGTCGAATTACTTTGGGGTGCGGGCTGGAGTGACAGTGGTCCAGATCACTTGTACGTGGCGAGCACGACCGGAGCACACGATACGAAATGGGAAAGCATCGATCTGGAAGGTCCATTCCTTGGGCCGGCGATCGGCGACCTCGATGGCGATGGTCAGGCTGAATTGGTAATCTGTTCATTCCACTCCAATGCTGGGTGCGACAGCGGACGCATTCTGGTGTTTGACTTCGCCAGTCTGACTTTGCGAGCAATATCGGATCCCGTCGTGGACAACGGGGCGTGGACAGGTATATACGATCTTAAGCTGCGCAACGTTGAGGGAAATAACCGCATGCAGATCGTGATTGGGGCCGACTCATATTACGACGGAGCAGTCGAGATCTATCGCTTCGATTCGAATAACACGTTCACGCGGATCTGGACAAACGCCACGCGGCCGCAAGGCAATCCATTTAACTTTGTAGACGTCGCTGATTTAGATAACAACAGTACTCGCAAGATCATTGCGGCGAATTTGGTCGAGCATACAGGCTCCGATGGCGTTTACGTTTACGTGTATGACTATCCATCCGGTGAGCAATCGTGGCGTTCCGTCAACCTCGCCAGCGACTTCAATGCAATTACAGGTCTAGTTGTGGATGATCTCAATGGCGATGGAAACAAGGAGATCGCCGCGCTCGTGAGCACGGGGGACTTATACACATGGGACGCTCCAACCCGGGAATTACGCAATCTGCGACAAGGCACAAATGGAACTCTACTGAGCAATCGATCCAGTCTCGCCGGTCTGGTGTTGGGGGACACGTCAGGTGTGGGTCATTTCTTGCAGTGGGCGAATAACAGTTACACAGAAACTTTCACACGTCAGCTTGCCAGCGATTGCGATCCGTATGGATACATTCCGTGCCTAAACGGGATCAATGTGACCTCCGATAATGCGCTATGGACAGGGACCGGCAGTATCCTCAATCAGCGGCTCGGTCCATCCTATGACAGCGTCGCTTGGGAAAGCCCGGCGATCGGCGGCAGCTTCGGCCGATTTGTTGCTACAACTGTTCGCAACGGCCGGAATTGCGTGTTCAGCTCAGCGCAACACGCGGTCGTTGGGTTAGTCATCGCCCCGCCGTCTACGCCTACACCACCCGAATTCTAGCGTCACACCGAGGCCTCGCCCAACTCCGCGACCGCGTCTGACTCACTGATCCGAGTCATCCGGCCGAAACCCCGGGCGAGCTGAAGCGCCAGGCCGGATCGAGGATTGCTTCGACCACGTATTGACGTGGCCTCACAGGCTTGATAAACGCTAGAGCGCAGACCGCCGCGTTTGCGTGCCATGACGAAGGAAGCTTCATCGGCCAATCCTTCTGTTCCATTGCATGAAGTGCTGGAGGCCGAGTTCGCGGTATTGCATGGAAAATTGCCGCCTGATTATCCGAGTTCGACCGAACCAAACACCCGCTTAAAGGCAATCTGGGCGGCTGTGCATGCGCTGCCGGAAAAGCGCGCCGCGCTCTGCATTTCGGGTGGCGGCATTCGCAGCGCGACATTTGGACTTGGAGTGTTGCAGGGCCTCGCTCGCTGCGGTTTGCTCGACAAGTTCCACTATCTCTCCACCGTCTCGGGCGGCGGATACATCGGCAGTTGGCTGAGCGCCTGGATTAACCGTGAGGGCCTAACAAGTGTTATCACTCAACTCGCGCATCAGAGCGAGCATACGAGACCAATCCGGAACCGCTCGAGATTCAGAATCTGCGCAGCTACAGCAATTATCTCAGCCCGCGGCTCGGGTTCTTCTCGGCGGATAGCTGGACGCTTGTTGGCACATATTTGCGCAACCTGTTGCTGAACTGGTTCGTGATCATTCCATTGCTCGCCGCGTTTCTCGCGCTGCCGTGGATTTTCAGCTCAATCGTGATGATGGATCCGCCGCTGCGAACCGACGCGCTATTCTGGAGCGGAGCGGCACTGGTTGTGATTGGCGTCGCTTACATGGGACTCAATTTACCGTGTGGCCGCAATCTGCGATGGAATCAAAAGCGGTTCCTGTTGTTCTGTCTTCTGCCGCTATTCCTCGCCTCGGTCCTCATGACGATCTACTGGGCGTGGTTTAATTATTACGGCCGTGCTCTGATTGCCTGGCCATTGTTCGGCTTCGGGCAACCGCAGACGTGGGTGCCGTTTCTCTATCTTGGAATAGCGCTGCATATCGTCTCATGGCTGACGTCGTTACTTCCCGCGCATGGATTTCGAACATTGGAATTCCTCGCGGTAATCGTCTCTGGCGCCATTGGTGGCGTGGTTCTGTGGTTAGGCGCGCAAAAGTTGTTTCCGCATCCTGTGATGCAAATGGAATTGTACATTTGCCTGGCTGTTCCCGGTTTCATGGCGCTGTTTTTCCTGGCCATCATGGCATTCGCCGGAATCTCGAGCCGCTGGACCGACGATTCGGATCGCGAATGGTGGGGACGCGCAACCGGCTGGTTGCTTGCTGTAGCTTTCGGATGGCTGCTCATCAGCGGACTGGTCGTCTTCGGACCACTTTCGCTGAAGTGGACGTGGTCGTTCATCACCACCGGAGGTCTGGCAGCACTTCTTACCGTCCTCGGCGGCCGCAGCTCGATGGTTGCGGCGAGCGAAAAAGAGCGGGCCACCGCGAGTCCGCTCGGTCTTATTTTGTCCAAGGCATCCACGATCGCGGCGCTGGTCTTTGCGGCGGTCCTGTTGATTCTCATCACCGAGGCAACCACATCGGTGATGAAGAAGTTGATTCAGGATTATCACGTTAAACTGAGCTATCAGGCGATGTTGAACTCCAAGTCGGGGCTGCTCGGTCGTCCTGAGGAATATCTCAACGTGATTTTCTACACGCCGTGGTGGCTGGTGATTCCGTTCGGGGCGCTACTTTTGCTCGCTGGCGTCGTGATGGCGCGCCTGATCAACGCAAACAAGTTTTCATTGCACGGGATGTATCGTGAACGGTTGATTCGCGCTTACCTCGGCGCTTCGAATTCGAACCGGAACGAAAATCCATTCACGGGATTCGACGAGAACGACAACATCAAAATGCGCGATCTCTGGCTGCAGGAAAAATTTAACGGCAAACTGATGCCCGTTGTAAACATCGCGCTCAATCTGGTGTCTGGCGAAAAGCTTGGCTGGCAGGAGCGCAAGGCGCAGAGCTTCACGGTCAGCCCATTGCACTGCGGATCATCAGCGATGCACCCGGGCTATCGTTCTACAACCGGCGCGGATGGGACCGTGTATGGCGGCCCGCAAGGTATCTCGCTCGGATCGGCAATTACGATTTCCGGCGCCGCTGCCAGTCCTAACATGGGCTATCACTCATCGCCTTTCGTCACCTTCATCCTGACATTGCTCAATGTGCGACTTGGCGCGTGGCTAGGAAACCCCGGCCAGGCAGGCGATCACACATTTCACCTTGGATATCCCGAGAGCAGCGTGCAGCCGATTATCGACGAAGCCTTGGGCCTAACGGACGCCAAAAGTCCATACGTGTATCTCTCCGATGGCGGCCATTTCGAAAACCTCGGACTTTACGAAATGGTGCTGCGCCGCTGCCATTTCATCGTAATCAGCGACGCAGGCTCGGATCCCGAATGTTCGTTCGCCGATCTCGGTGAATCGGTGCGAAAAATTCGGGTGGATTTTGGGATTCCGATCGACTTCGATCAGATGAACATTTATCCGCGAAGCCAAATCGACGCGGCGAAACAGCCGGGCCATAAGTGCGCCATCGGTCGCATTCGCTATTCAGCAGTCGACGGTTCCACCGCTCCGGATGGCATCATCGTTTACATCAAGCCGACGTGTTACGGCGATGAGCCGCGCGACATCTACGAATATTTTAAGAGGAGCGTAACCTTCCCGCACGAGAGCACCGCTGACCAGTTCTTCTCCGAGTCGCAGTTCGAAAGCTACCGAATGCTCGGCGCGTACACGATGGAGAAACTCTGCGCGGACGGCGGCGGCGATTTTCGGCGCTTCACTGGTGACATCCTGAGGACGCACCTGCAGATTCAACCGCCCGATTGGCTGGCCACGTTAATCCAAATGCCTCCCACCGGATCGCGACGCTGCAGGTCCTGCATAACTAGAGGTTGCAAAGTCGAACACAGCACCGGCGTTACCACGCTTCGGTTTGCGCTCGTTGCTCGATCTGCTCGAGACTGGGATCAGTGTTGCTGATCCAATTCCGCGCCTGATTGATCTCCGTTGGATTAACTGGAATCGCGCGCGGAATTTCTTCGCCTCTCGCCACTAGCGCGCCTTCATATTTCACCGGTTTGCCGCGCTTGATGGGAAACTTCCAATGACGCCCGAATTTGTAGAGAGCGTAATACATGGTCTTGGACTCGGTCGCGCCAACCCCGCTGCAACGCATGGCGTAATAAAACATCCGGTCGCAATCCTGCCATGGCCGCTTGTGCTCGCCGTACGCGACATCGTGCAGCACCGAAGCGTTCCGATATTTGCCTTCAAACGGCCCGCCCATGACCGACCAAAGATACCGCGGAATGGATGCACCATCGACGAGCGAACCAATCGGCGCGACCCAAACTTCCCCGTGCGGATCAGTGTAGCGCAACTCAGTTAAGAGCGTCATCGTGCGTCCGTCTGGATTCCACTTCGTCACGGGTTCGCCGTCGTAATGCCCCCATTTGGTTGCCCCTGGAATCGTTTGATCGATACCAGACGCGGCATCCGCGTTGTTGCTTGAAGCGCATCCAGCGAAAGCGCTCGCGAACAGAGTAATGAACGCGAACAATTGAATTGCCTTTACGTTTCCCATGAACGGGAACGTTCATCGCTCAACGTTCAAGATTCAACTGTTAGCGCAATGACGTCTGACAAGACGCTTATCCCAGCGGACGGTGTTCAAAAACGAGACGCTATTTGGTGGCACAATTTGGGCCACGGGCCGCCTTCACGAACGCCGACACCTTCTGCAAATCTTTTGTATGGCTGCCGTCGCTCTTATCGGTTTTTGTCTTTGAATCGACGCCTGCTGGGCGCGCGACGCGAATAGCCTCCTGAACATTCTCTGGTCCCAGTCCCCGGCGATGATCGTTGGGATGCGCACGCTTTCGATAATGCGCCGATCCAGTTCCCAGCTATGTGTCACGCCCAAGGCTCCGACCTGGCGATCGCCGGATTCGTAGCTATCGAGAAGCAGCCAATCGGCGATGCCATCGTACGAACAAGCGAGGGCAATGCTGCTTTCATCAACTACCGGAATACTCCGCATCAGCGCGACCTTCGGAAACTTCGTTTTGAGTGTTCGCAATTGCGCTGGTGAGAGATGCTGTGGCGCTGCCCCGAGATGCAAGATGGCCGGCATTAGCGCGGCGGTGAGCCGCTTGATGAGCTCCACGTCGTGAGAAAGCGACAACGCGGATGCTTTTGATCCGGCGGGGATCGCCGCAAAAATTTTGCGCGCCTGTTCGATTGTCTGCTCGCGAGGAAACGAGCCCTCGCCGACCAGAACACCGATGTGATCGACGCCCATTGCGCCGAGTGCATGAGCCTCTGCGGGGGTCGAAATTTCGTAGATTTGGACAATCACGCCGCGAGCTGAGAATTGCGGGCAAATTATCTAGCTAGCACGCGTGAAGCACGAGAATTCTCGTGCATTCACCGAAACTGTTAACTCCGAAGATTTGCCCGGCGCTCCGGACTTGTGGTCGAGGCCCTGAATGCGAGTCCGCTCAGCGCGTCCACGCTTTCCAGCGTTTGCGGATCGGCTTTGCGTAGCTGTTCCACGTCCATTTTTTCCACTGCTTAACGCCGTTTCGCATGACATCTTCCGATTTTTCGCGGGCCGATTTGAACAGCGGCCAGAGAAATGGCAGCGAGAGAACGCTCCAGTTGAATTTCCCCACGGCGACTCCATCACGATTTCCCGTTTGCGTTCGCTGGGAGCGGCGTAGCGGATAGCCAGGCCAATGGCGATTCCGAGGCCGAGTGCGCCGAGAATAGTCGGCACAGGATTTTCGCGCACGAAATCTTCGGTACGCTCCAGCGCCAGGCTCGCCTTCTCTTTCGTTTGGTCCCACGTCTGGCTGATTTGCGTGGAAACTTCTTCTTTTGCTCGACGAAACTGCTCGCGCCCAGTTGAGCCAATGTCTTCTTCGTGTGGCTGAAATTGCTGCGCCGGAAGCGGTTCGTCCCTCGTAAAATCGTTTTCGTTCGGATTCATACAAAATTGTATCGAATGTCGACGGCGCGATTGCGTTTCTACCTGCAAATGTTGGTGACAGCGGATTTTAGATGATGACGAAGCACGAAGGCAGCTCGAATGATCGAGCTCAACGTTATCGTTCTTATCGTCATTCGGATTTCGTAATTCCGGCTACATCGGCATTTTGAGCGCCTACGATAGGCGTCGTAAACGTCTTCGCCCCAAACAACGAAAATCACTTTCTGGGATCTCATCGCTCACGGCGAGAAATTCGCGCGTCGTTTTGAATGCAATCTGCGCGGCTTCCTCAATCGGATAACCGTAAGCGCCGCAACTGATCGCCGGAAACGCCAGTCGTTTTGATTTCATTTTCCACCGCAAGCTGCAGCGAATTGCGGTAGCAATTTGCCAGTGTCTCGCGCTTCGTCATGTTTCCCGCCGCGCCAGATCGGACCGACTGTGTGAATGACGAATCGAGCTGGCAAACGATATCCGCGCGTGATTTTCGCTTCGCCGGGACGACAACCGCCCAGCGTGCGGCATTCGGCGAGCAGTTCGGGGCCTGCGGCGCGGTGAATCGCGCCATCGACGCCGCCACCGCCGAGGAGCGTTGTGTTCGCCGCGTTCACAATGGCATCAACGTCGAGTTTAGTGATGTCGCCGCGGACGATCTCAATCCTGCCCGCATTAATTGCTTCGAGCGTTCTATTGACAATGTGCGAACGCGAACTGGAGTGAGTGGAGTAACGGAATGTCAAATGGACGAAATCGGCAACCAGCTACTCCATTCGACTCCAACACTCCATGTCACTCGACATGTCTCGCTTTCACGGCGCCAGCCGATCAATTTGCCACGATCCATCCGCCTGCCGCGTGTACCGAAACCGGTCGTGCAAACGATTGGAACGGCCCTGCCAAAATTCCATTTTATCGGGCTTGAGTCGATAACCGCCCCAGTGCGGCGGCAATGGAATCGGTTTGTCGCCGAAGCGCTCAGTCATTTCCGCCATGCGCGCATCGAGCACACGCCGGCCATCGAGCACCTCGCTTTGACGCGACGCCCATGCGCTCAACTGGCTTCCGACAGGGCGCGAATGAAAATAAGTTTGCGACTCTTCACGCGAGGTCTTTTCCACTTTTCCGCTGATACGAATTTGCCGGTCGAGTTCGATCCAGTAAAACCCAAGCGCGGCGTACGGATTGGCCTCGAGCTGTTTCCCCTTCGTGCTTTCGTAATTCGTAAAGAACACGAAGCCATCTTGATCGAAGCTCTTCAGCAGAACGATTCGCACCGACGGTCTGCGCATCGCGATCCGCCGTCGCAAGACTCATCGCATTGACGTCGCGAATGCCAGCCTCAATCGCGGCGGTGAACCAGTTCGCAAACTGCTTGATCGGATCGCGATCAAGGTCGCTCCGGCGCAGCCCTCTGCCGACGTGCTCGTAACGTGAAGCCGCAGGATCGCGTGGGACTTCCATTGTTTTGAACAAAAGGCAGGGCAACAACTCCGTGCAAGGAAATTGTCAAGGAGCGGCGGTCTCTAGTCCGCTGTTCAAGGTAGCGCAAGCGTCCCCGCTTGCGAAATTTCCGCGGGAGGCGGCCTAGAGACCGCCTCTCCTGTGTTGGAGCGTTTTAGCGATTGCTAACTGCTAATCGGGCCGAGTTGCTACTCTTCCATCCGATCACTCACTATTTGGATTTTTGCATCCTGCTCCTTGGAGCGCGCAACAAGAGTTTCCATCTCTTTCTTCAGCTCAGTGATCGTCGCCTCGAAATCTTTTCGCTGCTGTCCAATCGCCGCTTCCTGTTTTGCGGCCGTTGATTTCAACTCGGTGATCGTCGCTTCCTGTTGCTCCACTTTGCGGTGCTCCTTAGAAACTCATTGAGCAGCATCGCATTCACCTGATCGTAACGCACGCCATAAGGGTTTCCTTCCTTGTCGCGCACGATTAGATCGGGATTGACCTTTTCCACATCCTCGGCCACCAATCCCAGCTGCGACGTGCCTGCCGGATCAATCCCTCTTCTTGTAGCGAAAGCTGACCGGCTTCAGCGCAAAGAGCGCTTCACTGGCTTGGTCCATCGGCTTAATCTCTTCCTTGAAGCGGCGAGAGGAAGTCGGTAGTGCCGGAGTCTTCCGTTCGAGGTAACCAAGACCCCAATTCCGTTCGAAGAGGTCGCGCCGAAAATCTGGCCGATATAGCAACTGTCGCTCACGTCCTCACCGAGGGCACCGATGCAAATTACGTGGTCGGCCGTGACGACATTATTTCAGCAAATTACCCAAGGCGATATTGCTGCTGCCGCTGGTGTTGAATTTGAGCGCTTGATCACCGTACGCCGTGTTGAGGTTACCGTCGATGTTGCTGGAGAGAGCCAGAAACCCAGTGGCCGTGTTGCCGCCGCCTCCGGCGTTGTTCTGGAGCGCAGAGCCACCAATGGCCGTGTTTTGTATGCCGATACCGTTGTTAAGAAGGGCCAGCGATCCAATGGCCGTGTTTCGGAAGCCGTTCGTGTTCAGCAAAAGCGCTGCAACGCCAATGGCCGTATTTTCCTCGCCGTTGTTGTTGAACACAAGAGATCCAGCGCCAGCACACCGGTGTTGTAGCTGCCGCCTGTATCGCTAAAGAGCGAATACCAACCAAGCTGCTGTGTTCGCAGGGCCGGTGGTGAGGCTAAAGAGCGCGTTTTGCCCTTCTGCCGTGTTGAAGTTAGGATAACCTCCATCCGGCGGCGGGACGACTGCTTGCACCGCGGGTAAAGGCCCAAAACAGAGGAGCAACAGTGTAATGAGAAGTGGTGGAGTTGCTCTTTTGAACTGAATTATTGATTTCATGACAACATCTTTCTTTTGTCCCCGCTCGGGTTTGGATTGCGATGACTGCGGGTCTGAAAAGAGCGAAAGAACTCGGCGGGGAAAGAGTCCTCAGCCCGAGTCAGACCGACTTAGCGTCGAGTGTTGCAAGCATCTCGCCGCGTTGTCGAGGCACAAAATGTCCGCGCACAGATCGAGAAGACGCGGAGCCAGACACCGGCATCAACGATGCCGGCTACAGCATTAATCTGCCGCGCAGTTTTGAGCGGTTACTTACCGGCGATTTTTACGACGGAAGTATTCATTTCCACCACGCGAGCTTAATTTCTGCAGTTGGGCTGCGAGATCCGCAACGGTCGCTTCCAGTTTCTCGACTTTGCGGTGTTCTTTGAGAAACTCATTCAGCAACATCGCGTTCACTTGATCGTAGCGCACGCTGTAGGGTTTTCCTTCGTTGTCGCGCACGACCAGATCGGGATTCACCTTTTCCACCTCCTCGGCCACAAGTCCGAACTGCGATATACCTGCAGGATCAATCTCCTTTTTGTAATTAAAGGTGACCGGCTTCAGTCCGAAAAGCGCTTCGCTGGTCCGCTCCATTGGCTTGATTCCCTCTTTAAACCGCCGCGACGAAGTAGTAGTGCCAAGTTTACCGAGTTGAATTAACGAAAACGGCAGTTCCTGAGGCAGACGTAACACCGAAAATATTGCCGATATAACAGGTGCCGCTCACGTTCTCACCACCGGCGCCGATAGCAATAACGTTATCCGCCGTGCTCACCCGTCGCCGGCGCTCTCGCCCAACGCGATGTTGCCGCTGCCGGTGGTGTTGAAAAAGAGCGCCTGGGAACCGATGGCCGTGTTGCCGCTGCCGCTGATGTTGGCAACAAGCGCACTAGCACCGTTGGCAGTGTTGTCGTCGCCGTTGTCGTTGCTAAAGAGCGCACCATTACCGGTGGCCGTGTTGGTGCTGCCGGTTGTGTTAGTTTTGAGCGCAACACGACCGCAGGCGGTGTTGTTGCCGCCCTCGGTGTTGTTTAAAAGGGCGGCCGTTCCAACGGCTGTGTTTCCGCCGCCGGTGGTGTCGAATAAAAGCGCCGCCGTGCCAAACGCCGTATTTTCGCCTGCGGTGTTGAAAAGCAGCGCTCCCGCGCCGGTCGCGGTATTGAAGCTGCCTTCTGTGTCGCTAAAGAGCGAAAACCAACCAACTGCTGTGTTCGCAGAGCCTGTGGTCAGGCTATAAAGGGCCTTTTGCCCTTCTGCCGTGGTGAAGCCGGGATAGCCTCCATCTGGCGGCGGGACGACCGCTTGCGCCTGGGGCCCGGCAGCCGGCAGACAGAGGAAATGCTAATAAGGTGAGAACTGATCGAATGTTTGTTTTCATAGATCGCAACGTTTCGCAAAAGTCTCCGCCAGTTTGTCGAGATTGAAATCCGTCGCGACATTGTCGAACAGCAGTCTCCGCTGATTATCGGTTTCGCGATACCTGGACGAATCGGGACAGCGCACACAGCGTCAGTCCAGCATGGACGGCGGCAGGAATTCGAAGTAGCCGATCTTCAGTTGGCCGCCTTCATCGACGAGAACGATCTTGAGATTGAAATACGGATCAAAATCGTCGCTCTTCTTTAACTCTTCTACGCGTGATTCCCTCCGTCGCGGCCACCTTTTCAAGTTCCTGCGGCGACAGTTCAGTATGGATTTGCCCGCGCAAACTCGCCCTCCGGATATCGGCGGGAATCCAATCAGGCATTGCCCCGATGGCAAACATGGAGTCCATCGCGCCGAATTGCTCCTTGCTGCGCCGGTTCAAAACGTCGGGATCAGTCGAAAACACGTGCAGCATTTTGGGCGCGCGAGGTGCCCCATGCGCCGCCTCAACGTATTGCATCAAGTAGGCGAATTGTTCCGCGGTCACGTTGTCGAATGCATACGATTGGTTTTGCTGAGAATCAGAGTCCTGCTGAGCAGGCGTAAACTGATCGAGGGACATCCGCGCCCTGGCGTGGCTGGAGAGTAGCGCGTAAGCGTCCGCGTATTTTCGGCTGGCGACGGCGATAAAGAAGGGTTTCGCCGCCAGGAGATATTTGCGTTCATCCGGTTTGGCGTCTTTGTCTAAAAAGTCATCCTCGCTTTTTTGAACGGTTTTCTTTTCGCCCTCCTGACCTTTCTTGCCGCAACCTGTTAACAACCCTGGCAACAGAACGGCCAGCCAATCACGAGATGCCAACTCAGTGACGGTGAGAGCACGAGACAGCGACAGTGAGTTTTGCGCGCGATGCGCGCTAGAATGGCGGCTTGACGCCGCTTTTGCAAAAAGCTCCGATTGGCATTCCCGCTCCGAATTTCACAGCGTCACCGAGTCGGGCGTGGTGCTGGAGTCACGCACCGCGGCCGCGGTTGTGTCTCAACTGAACCGACATCAATGCGAGCGACCGAACACCCGGAGAAAACACGCGCCGCGCTGGTCGTGATCAGGTGGCGGAGTAAAACTCGGATCGCCTGCGTCAATCGCAGGGCTGCCCCGCATCGGCATATGCGTGAGCGTTGGTCCACCGTGATCCCGCAACGGACCAAGCAGCGGGTCGGTGTTGATCTGATCGCCGGGACCAGTCAAAAGGCCGCCGCCGTCATCGCTGCTGATGTTATAGCCGTGCGAGGTGACCGTGCCGCCGTTGTTGACGATGTTTTCTCCGAGTGCGCCGGCGTTGAAGATCGTGTTCGAGATCTCAATTGTTCCTCCAGACTGCCGCCGCTACGTTGTAGATGCCACCACCGGAAGCATGCTGCAGGTTGCCGCTGAGCGTGCTGTTAGCAACTGCACTCCTGCCGGAGTAGTTGGCGATGCCGCCGCCGCATCTCCGGCCGAGTTGCCGCTGATAAGTGCTGTTTACGATCGTCACGACCCATAGGAAATGCGATACCGCCACCACCGCCGGACGCCGAGTTGCCGCTGATAGTGCTGTTGATGACCGTGACGCTCGCCGGGGCTTTGAATGTCCCACTGTCTGATGCCGCCACCGTCAGCCCTGCTGCCGAGTTACCGCTCAACGTGCTGTTGAGAATCGTCACATATCCGCCATGTTGTAGACGCCTGGTCGGAGTTATCGCTGATAATGCTGTTGACGACTGTCAATCACCCGTGAAGGCCCGTCGAATGTTCTTGGCATCGCGGCGATCATTGCCGGTTCAACTGATGATGACGGACCATGCGAATTATAGTTGTAGATCCCGCCGTATGAGTTGCCGCTAATAACGCAGTTACTGACGGTTAGTTTCGCGTCGTCACTGTAGAGGCCGTCGTATGAGTTGTCGCTAAGTGACGCAGCTGCTCGCCGTTGCCATCCGTAACGTTGAGACAGCCCGGTCATGTGAGTTGCCGCTAACGCACGCAATTAGTGACGGTTAACGTTCCGTCATTCAAAATCCCAGACTGAGCGTTCCTGACGGTCAGACCAGAGATCGTGGCAGCTTTGCCGGGAAAAACTCCGAAAACAAGCGATGCGCCTGATTGCCATCAATTGAGAGTTGGTCGGCGCCAGGACCTGAGATGGTGATGTTCTTATTGATCGGCAGTCCGCCGCTGGTCAGCGTGATTGTGCCGGTGACTGCGAAGTTAATCGTGTCCCCATCATTCGCGATCGTTGAGTGCCTGACGTAACGAGCCGGGCCCGCTGTCGTTTGTGTTCGTGACGGTAATCGTTGCTGCGTGCGTTGGAATTACGACTGCGCACAGCAGCAGCACGCTAATCGCAAACGTTGTCGCCCGCATCATTACGACCATTCATATCACCTTGTGATTGCAGGTGAAGATTTAAAAGCGGCATGATTGATCGGGCAAAGCACTGGGAAATCATCGCTGACAATCTCAGCAAAGCTGGTTCGAGTTGGGGCTGTGTCTCAGCGATTGATTCCAACGGGCGAACGATCTGGATTGCAGACGCGCATCGTGATGCTGGAAAGCGTTTCGTTGCATGCGGATAAGAAGGTGACTGCGTTTGTGGCACTTGAAGCGGCGATCTGCGCTTGCGGCGAATAGCCTCGACAAGCTGGCGAGATTTGTCCGAAACTCCCTGGGATATGGAAACACGCATTTCACTAGTTCTAATCACAGTTTGCACTCGTCTGCCTTGCCTCGGTTGCAAAACGCGCAAGCGGTCAGTCCCGCGCCGGACGGGGGCTATTCCGGCGGCAACACGGCGGAGGGACAAGATGCTCTTTTGCACCTCACCGCGGGTGTGCACAACACGGCGGTTGGTTTTCTTTCACTGAAAAGTGATACCACTGGCAGCTACAACACCGCGATTGGATCCGGCACGCTGCGTGCGAACAGATCAGATGCAAATACCGCCTCCGGCACCTTCGCATTGTTAAACAATACCGGTGGCCGGCAGAATACGGCGAATGGGGCACTCGCACTCCTCAGCAACACCAGCGGCAATGTCAACACGGCCGTTGGTTATTCTGCGCTTGTTAGCAACACCGTCGGCTTCCAAAACACTGCCGTCGGCGACTCGACGCTCGGTAACAACACCACTGGCGACAACAACACGGCCAGCGGTTCTGTTGCGCTCTATAACAACACTACCGGCGACGGCAACACGGCCACCGGCTCCGGGACGCTCTATAATAACGGCACGGGTGGCGGCAACACGGCCGTCGGTCGCCTCAGCGCTTTCTGAGTAACCAATCCGGCATCGTAAACATCGCCTTGGGGTTTCACGCCGGCGATCTCACCACAGGCGATAACAATATCGTCATCGGCAACAGAGGTGTGGCGGGCGAGAGCAACACCATCCGTATTGGGGAGGCGTATTTGGGATCGGCCCTCAAACCGCAGCATTTATCGCCGGTATTAGCGGAACCGCCGTCGTGGGCGACCCTGTTGTCGTAGATGCAAACGGTCAGCTCGGTGTTGCCCCTGCGGGGTCACGCGTTCTCGGCAAATCAGCTGCTCCGGACAGCAGCGCGTGGCACAGGAATTGAAAACGATCGTTGTCCAGGCAGCAAAAGCAAATTGATGCGCTTACTGCGGGATTGCAGAAGGTGAGCGCACAGCTCGCCGCAGCGAGTCCGTCCGGTGGCGGACTTGAAGCGAGCAAACCTGCGCCGCAAGTGGTCAACAACCCCTAAGGCCGGACAGAGATAAGCCACGGCATGGTGTCGTGGCAAACACACTATGAAGTTGTTTCGCAATGGGGCCGTTGGCTCATCGATTGGTTAGATGGTTTCACCGCGCTAAACCGCTACGGGCTTGGGCGCGGGTGCGGAGTAAACGCGGGCGTACGCGTGAGGGGCTTGGCGGGGCGGATGGCAGCGGACGTGGTGCCGGCGTAGGCCGAGGGATTGGGGGTGCATGGCTGCCGCCTGGTGACACCAAGTAATAGTCACCGTATCAATACGCCAGCCTTGACCGGACCCAGTGTTATCGCTAGCCATTCGCCACCGGAGCCTACCTCCTGCCGGGTGTCTCGAATGGCTGGCAAGTTCACTATCGTCGTGATGAAGCCTCCCGAGTCGCCGCTCCATGCTTGACGACCGGCGATGGGACTACCTCGGTCGGTGCTAATTGTGCGGATTGTAACCGCCCATCACAAACGCGCTGGCGGGAACTTCTTGAAATGTATTTCCGCCATCAGTGCTGAGCTCGAGCACGCCCCCGTCGAAACCTACACTGGGATCAACATCAGAGGCTTCAAGATTGAAGTTGTGCCGGAATGACAACTGGGGCAGCAGCCTTCAAAAAAAGAGAAGAGCATTGAGTCTAGTCGTTTGTCACTTATCACATCGGGGTCATCAATGAACGCGGCATTCGGCGGTGTATCCGCAGGCGGACTGGGTTGACCGGTATTGGATGTGACCCAGAGTGGCGGTGGGCCGAGAGCGTTTGTCGCTAACCATTGTATCGGCAACGCTGGCACTGTGACGCTGTCGAAGTTCTCAACCGAGGTCACCAGGCCGGCACACGGCGGACATCGGCCGGGTCTGGGGCGAATCCCGCTACCCTTGGCCCGCTTGCGATGGCACCTGCAATAAGCAGCATAAACAAAATAAAATTCCGCAGTCGGGTCGACGTGAGCGTGTAGCTTTATGCTTTCACTCATGATCACGGGCTTGGCGAGGTTGCCGGAGTAAGTGCGGGCGTAGCGTAAGGGCTTGGTGGTGGCTTCAGAACCGACGTGGTGCCGGAGTCGGCCGGGGCAGAGGCCGCGTCGGACTGAGGATGACGGTCCAAGCTCATTACGCTCCTCATTGATTATCAATCACTATTCAGTTTGGTGTGGACCCGGTCGTGGTGCTGGAGTCACGCACCGCGGCCGCGGTTGTGTCTCAACTGAACCGACATCAATGCGACGACCGAACACCCGGAGAAAACACGCGCCGCGCTGGTCGTGATCAGGTGGCGGAGTAAAACTCGGATCGCCTGCGTCAATCGCAGGGCTGCCCCGCATCGGCATATGCGTGAGCGTTGGTCCACCGTGATCCCGCAACGGACCAAGCAGCGGGTCGGTGTTGATCTGATCGCCCGGACCAATCAAAAGGCCGCCGCCGTCATCACTGCTGAGGTTATAGCCGTGCGAGGTGACGGTGGCGCCGTTGTTGACGATGTTTTCCCGACTGCGCCGGCGTTGAAGATCGTGTTCGAGATCTCATCTAGTACGGGATTGCCGCCGTACGTAGATGCCACCAGCAGAGCCTGCCGAGTTGCCGCTAATTGTGCTGTTAGTAAGGTGCACCCCCGGAGCTGGACGATGCCGCCACCGATCTTGCCAGCGGAGTTACCGCTGATTGTGCTGTTAGTAGCTTGAACCCCTCCGGAGAAGTTGGCTGATGCCTCCGCCCGCATCTCCGGCTGAGTTGCCGCTGATAGTGCTGTTTACGATGAGTCACGACCCCATAGGAAATGCCGATACCGCCACCGCCGCCGGATGCTGAGTTGCCGCTGATAGTGCTGTTGATGACTGTGACGCTCCCGGGGTTTTGAATGAACCAATGCTAATGCCGCCCCATCGCAGTCCTGTCCATGCCGAGTTACCGGTCAACGTGCTGTTGAGAATCGTCACGTATCCCCCATCGTTGTAGACGCCGTGCTCGGAGTTATCGCTGATAATGGTGTTGGCGATTGTCAAATCACCCGGTGAAGGCCCGTCAATTTTGTTGGCATCGCGGCGATCATTGCCGTGTTCAACTGATGATGACGGACCATGCGAATTATAGTTGTAGATCCCGCTGTATGAGTTGGCAGTAATAACGCAATCACTGACGCTTAATATCGCGTGGTCATTGTAGAGCCCGTAGCCTGAGTTGTCGCTAATGACGCAATTGCTGGCGAGTTAACGATCCCAATGTTGAACAGCCCGACCTGTGAGTTGTCGCGAACGTCGCAATTACTGACAGTTAACGTTCCCTCATTCAAAACGCCAAACTGAGCGTTCCTGACGGTCAGACCAGAGATCGTGGCAGCGTTGCCATTAAAAACTCCGAAAACAAGTGATGGCTTGATTGCCATCAATTGAGAGTTGGTCAGCGCCAGGACCTGAGATCGTGATGTTCTTATTGATCGGCAGTCCGCCGCTGGTCAGCGTGATGGTTCCGGTGACTGCGAAGTTAATCGTGTCGCCATCATTCGCGATCGTTAGCGCCTGACGTAATGAGCCAGGTCCGCTGTCATTGGTGTTAGTTACCGTAATCGTCGCTGCGAGCGTTTGGGTCGCAAATGAGAGATGCAGTGCGAACCAAACTAAAATGCATAGACGAACCATGCATCGACAACCGTAACAGGTATCACTCATCACTATTCCACTTCAGTGTGGAGTCGGGCGTGGTGCTGGAGTCACGCACCGCGGCCGCAGTTGTGTCTCGACTGAACCGACATCAATGCGACCACCGAACACCCGGAGAAAACACGCGCCGCGCTGGTCGTGATCAGGTGGCGGAGTAAAACTCGGATCGCCTGCGTCAATCGCAGGGCTGCCCCGCATCGGCATATGCGTGAGCGTTGGTCCACCGTGATTCCGCAACGGACCAAGCAGCGGGTCGGTGTTGATCTGATCGCCTGGAGCCGTTTAAATGACCGCCGCCGTCATCGCTGCTGATGTTGTAGCCGTGCGAAGTGACAGTGCCATCGATGTTTCCCGACGCGTTCGCGTTCAGGATTGTGTTTGCAATTTCCACTTCCACCGCAGACGCCGCCGCAAGTAGCAGCCGAGTTGCCGCTCACGGTGCTGTCGACAATCATCATACCGAAACTGCCGCTCGCGATTCCGCCGCCGTAAGCCCCAGCCGAGTTGCCGCTGATCGTGCTGTTAACGATGGTCAAACCCGACTTGCCACAAGCGATGCCACCGCCATCGGAAGAGGCGAAGTTACCACTGATCGTGCTGTTCATAACGGTGAGGTTCCCCGGAGTTTTCCCACCGCCTTGATACGTGTGAACACCGCCGCCTAGGTCGGACTGGCCTCCAGTCTTGCCGACGGAGTTGCCACTCGATTGTGCTGTCGACAATCGTTACGAAGCCCGCATTGTTGTCGACGCCGGGTCCAGAGTTGTCGTTGATAATGCTATCGGCGATTGTTAAGACACCGCCAAGAATATGGTCATTTGGGCCGCCTGCCATGCCATCGTTGAAGACGCCGCCGTGATTGATTGCTGCTAACGATGCAATTAGTGACGCTTGCTTCGCCGTGATCATTATAAATCCCGTATGAGTTCCCACTGACGTCGCAATAAATTACCGTTAACACGCCAGGGCCATAGCGACTAAAAATTCCGCCGCCTGAGTTGCCACTAACGACGCAATTGCTGACGGTCAACATCCCATCGTTGCACAGCCCGACCTCCGAATTGCCGCTGACAGCGCAGTTACTAACAGTTAACGTTCCGCGCTCGTTCCAAATCCCAGCCTGGCCATTCCTGATGCTCAGGCCGGAAATCGTGGCAGTTTTGTCGGGAAAAATCCCGAACACAAGTGACGCCTGGTTGCCATCAATTGAGAGTTGATCCTTGCCAGGACCTGAAATCGTCAGACTCTTGTTGACCGGGAGTCCGCCGCTGGTCAGCGTGATTGTGCCGGTGACTGCGAAGTTAATCGTGTCCCCATCATTTGCGCCCCTGAGCGCCTGACGCAACGAGCCTGGTCCGCTGTCATTTGTGTTTGTAACCGTAATGGTCGCTGCGCGCGCTGGCATCGTGCTCACGCAAAAACACAGTACCGTGCTAAGGATCGCAAGTTGTTTCCAGCTGACTCTGCTGCTCATCTGAGCTCCGGCGTCTGCCGAAGTCTTATAAAATCTTCTGTGCTGAGTCGAGCAAAAAGCGAAGACGCTAGTTGCTCATGCTTTCGACGACAATTTTTTGCTCGGCGAACTTCTCGCGACTGACGGCGCGCACGTTCCATTCGCCTGCGGCGAGCTGCCAGAAAAATCGGCCGTCGCGCTGCTGGCGCAACTCGTGCACCGTTCACAAACCATTCCACGTCGCCGGCGGACGCTGCAGTGAGTTCGACCATCTGCTGTGACGGCTGGCAGGACAGGATCAATCTGATAATGCGCGTTCGGCGGCGGACTGGTGATGTGAAAATCGGATTGCACGTGTGCGCCGATCGTATTGTCGCGGGTCGCGCACCAGCGCGCGTACGCATCGGGCAAAATCAACTTCCCATCGTTCGCAAAGTAATGTGCCGAGTCTTCGTTCGGCTCCGTTCCGGCAAGGAAAAGCTCTGGCATGCTTGCGTTACTAAAACGGGACGGAAGCAGACCCGTCGTTTTGCAAATCTCTCGCCGGATCAGTTTATCGTTTTCCGTCGCTGGATCGAGCGGATGATCGCGCCTGAGCAATTCCTGCATAATCGTTGCCCAGAGCGGTGTGGCCGCCCGCACGGCAAACGTGTCGCGCATTGGTCGTCCATCGAAATTGCCTGCCCAAACGGCGACGGTGTGTTCTTTGTCGAAGCCAACAGTCCAGGTGTCGCGGAAGCCGCTGCTGGTTCCGGTCTTTGCCGCAACGCGTTCTTCGAAGGCGAGCGGTGAACGCAGCCCAAAACTTTTCTGGCGCGCGTCGTTATCGCACAAAATATCGGTGATAATCGCTGTCGCCTCTCGCGAGGCGATGCGCGTGAGCGGCTGATGTTCTGATGCCAAAAATTTCGCGCGCATGGCTGTCCCGCCGCGAGCGAGTCCGGCATACGCAGCGGCAAGATCAACGAGGCGCGTCTCGGCATTCCCCAAAACAAACCCGGCGCCGTATTCATCGAGGCCCTGTGGAAAATTGAAGCCCCACTTCTGCAACTGATAGAACGTTGGCCGCGCGCCGAGCTGGCTCAGCACAAACACCGCCGGCACATTCAGCGAACAAGCGAGCGCTTCGCGTAAGCGCACCGGTCCAAAATAATGATGACTGTAATTTTGTGGATCGTAATCGGCGTACTCATTGCGAATGGCATCAGGCGTGTCGGGCAACAAGCTCGCGGCGGTGAACAGCCGTTTGTCGATCGCTTCGAGGTAAACGAACGGTTTCAAAGTCGATCCACAACTGCGCGGCTGCGTCGCTCCGTTGATCTGCGACACAGCATAATTTTCCGATCCAACCATGGCGCGGATTGCGCCCGTTGCGTTTTCGACCACGACAACAGCGGCCTGCGTGATGTCGTGACGGTTTAGCGCTGACAAATGCGAGCGCGCCAAACGTTCGACCGTCGCTTGCAGATCAAGATCGAGTGTCGTCCTGACCGTGCCGCGCAGTCCCGGGTTTTGCGCCACGACTGCATCCACAAAATGTGGCGCAAAGCGCGGCGGATCGCTGCGCACGATTTTCGGCGGCTCTGCAAGCAGCGATTGCTGGTCGCGCGTGATAACTCCCAAATCGGCAAGCCGCCCGAGCGATCGCGCGTATTTACGATTTGCTTCCTCCGGATGGCGCCAGGGATTGAAGCGCGTTGGCGCCTGCGGCAGACCAGCCAGGAAAATTGCTTCGCTCAAAGTGAGATCGCGAGCCGGCTTCCCGAAATACGCGCGAGCAGCGGCCTCCGGGCCGAGTCGCCGATTCCCGTAGCTGCTGCGATTCAAGTATTCCGACAGAATTCGCTGCTTGCTCCAGCGCCGTTCCAATTTCCAAGCGACGATTGCCTCGTACAGTTTGCCGCTCCAACTGCGCCGGTCACGGCTGCTCGCGAGTTTCACGAGTTGCTGGGTGATCGTGGATGCGCCGGAAACAATTTGCCGCGATCGCAAATTCCGTGCGCACGCGGCAACGGTGGCGCGCCAGTCAACGCCGCGGTGTTCGTAGAACCGCCGGTCTTCCAGCGCCACGGTTACGCGTGGCAGCCACGGTCCCATTTGCTCGAGCGCGACTGGAAATTGGGTGCGCGCTTCAGGCGACGCGAGTTCGGCAATCTCGCGGCCGCGACAATCGAGCAGCGTTAAGGTTCCGCTGGGCGACTTTTGCAGTTCGTTAGGTATCGGCAGCCACCATGCAAACGCAACGCGACTACAACGACAACAAGGCAGAAGACCAAAAACGTGAACGCGAAATTCTGGGAGCGCACGCGTCCACGCGTGCTGGCGAGCGCGTCTCGCGATCGCGAACTTTCCTCTGCGTTGGACTCGGCACTGAATCACATTTGAAAGTTCGCGATGGCGGGACGCCACGCCAGACACGCGAGACGCGTGCGCTCCCCAGAATTAATCGGCGGAGACTGACGCATACGCTTGAGGGCGACAGGCCGGAGAAACGGCTGTCGTACATGGGCGCGACTTGCGTGGCTGGCCAGCGGAAGGTGCCCGCGGCTGTTGCGCGCGCCAGAATCGAGTACGTGCCTGAGCCGGGATCGACAGTGTCAAAATAAAGAAGCGCTGAGCGATCGCGCATCTCGGAGTACGATAAGCCTAAGCAAACGATCCTGCGGATCGGGTGGCGGCAGCTGGTAGAATTTTCCAACGAGCGCAAGATTCGGGTTCACCACTTCCACGCCGGCCGGCAACGCATCCTCCAGCGCGACAAAATTCTGAAGCTTCCGCGTATTCAGCCGGTACGTGATGAGCAGTTGATCGCCCAATTTTAACGGCGCATTCGGAGTGCCTACGCGCGTTGCGTCAGTGAGATTTTTACGACACGCTCGATTCGGAATCCGCGGTCCACGCGGTCGGTATCAACTTCGCTGGTGGAATATTCCGCCTGCATCAAAAACGTGAGCGCGCTCTGATTCAGGCCTTTGATCACAAGATCATTCTCCATTTTGTGATCGACCCACGCAGCCGATCGGCCATTTTTGAAACCACGGCTGCCGCCGGCTGCGCCGCGTGCAGTTCCGGCGTTGTTTCGGCGCCGATCATTGATGTGAACGCCAGCAGGAGCCACAGGTTTTCCTGCGTCGAAAGCGAGCCGGCGTCGTCCATCAGCTTCGACATGCGGTCGCGTGCCTGTTGTTTTCGCTGTTTCGTCCACGTCGGCGGCGCGATCATGTTGAAGGCGAACGCGCGCATCGCCTCGGCGCGCGTCATTGACGAAAACGTGGCGGGATTAAAGGCGCGCTCTTTGATGGGCTTATCGATCTCGCGAAGAAGTTGCTGCTGCTCGTGAGCCATGATGTTTTGCTGATGCAACGCGATTGCGAGCAAAGCGCGATCTTCGTCGCTGCCTTCGTTTCGGTGGAGATACAACTCCTGCGATTCGTTTTTGTAATCGTCGCCGTTGTTCGATTGGGTCAGCACGAAAAGCGCGAAGCATTTTTGAAATCGCGACGCCGGCACCTGGCCTTTGACCATTTTCTTTACGGCGCCTGCGAGTTTCTCTTGTAAATCCGACGGCGGCTCGAAACCGGCCTTGACCGATTCGTTGACGGACCAAAGCGCCTGGCATGTGACAAAACCGTTGCCTGTATTGCCGCCGGGCCAGTAGGGGAGCGTGCCGTCCTCCTGGACCGAGTCGGCATACTGTTTCATCCCGCGCTCGAGCGTGGCGCGATATTCGGCATCGCGTTGCTGAAAATCCGGCAGGTAAGCGAGAACGTTCGCGAGCAAACTGTACCCCAGCAGCTTGGTCGAAATTTGTTCGAAGCAGCCGTGCGGATATTCCAGAATCACCGGAAGTCCCGACATCTGTGGCAGCCACGGCGAAGTTGAAATCGTTGTGGTGAAATGGCCGCGGCCGCGCCTCCACGACTTCGGGCATTGCGCGGCGAGCATCGAACTGCGGACCATTGAACGAAGCGGCCACGCTTTCCTTGCGCACAATCGTCGGCGCTTGCACCGGAATCGTGATCTCCACCGCGTCGGACATTTGTTTGTTCGAGTCCGAGACCGCTTCGAAGCGCACCTTTGTCGGCGCGAGATTCGGGTCGGTGACTTTTGCCTTGAAACGAAACACCGTCGGCGCGTCGCGTTGCGCCGACTGGGTGGTCACATCGCCGCCGAGTAACTTAATGTTGGCGTCCGTCACACACCGCGTCGTGACGCCGTCGCTGTCGGCGAAGTTTTGCCGGACAACGGCGCGCAATTCGACTTCATCGCCCTCGCGCAAAAAACGCGGCAACGCCAGATCGATCAGGAGCGGTTTCGATATTTTCACCGTCTGCGGTCGCGTCGCCGCCGAATTGATTCATCTTGGTCTCGCCGACCGCCACGATGCGATATGTGGTCAGGTTATCCGGCGCGACGAATTCGAACGCGACCTTGCCGTCAGCGCCAGTCTTCAAACTGCCCTGCCAAAACGCGAGAGTGCGAAATTCTTTGCGAACATTTTTGACGTTCGAGATCGCTTCCTCTCCGCCATCGCCGATGACGAATCCTTTTGGGTCAAACTGAGTTTGGCGAGATTCTCGATATAACCGTGCAGCGCCTCGTAAGTGCGCACGGAGAAAACATTCCTTGGGTAAAAGCGCGCGCCAATGTTCGGCAGTTTCCAATCGCCCAGCGTAAGAACGGCGTCGTCGACTGCGAACACGAGCAGATCGGCGTCGGCAACCGGTTTGTCTTGCGACGTCACCAGCACTTCACCGCGCACCACATCACCCGGTTTCGCGGTCGTTGCTGGCGAGATGCGGCGCAACTTTTAGTTCGCGGTCAGGCCGGCGAACATCGATCTCACTGTAAGCGAAACGTTCGAGGGGAAGCTCGTTTTCGCCGCCGGGCTTCACCAGATAGATCGAAACCGTCGCGTTCGGTGCGTAATTTTCTTTGATGGGCACTTCGATCCGGCCGGCGTTGCCTTTTACCGGAACGAGCAACGTGTCGAGCACCTCATCCGTTTCGACCGATACCCACGCGACGCCACCGAATGGCGCCTGTATCGTGAACGCGGCTTTCTCGCCCGGTAGAAACGGCTCGGCGCGACGATCGATCTTGAACGTGGTCTCGTTGACCACCGGTAGTTGCGCCGGTTTTTCACCGGTAACAGTGGTTTCATCGCTCACCACCGGTGCTTTGACTTTTGTGGCGTTGACGGCAACAACGTAACGGCCGGTCTCGGTTGTTGGGAAAACAAGTTCGGCCGGCGTTTTCGACTCTTGCGATGCGACTTTCGCGAACTGGTCGGTGTTACGATAGCGATAAACAAACGGCGCGATCTGTTCTTTGACCGTCTTTGTGGTGACGTGGAAGAGGTCGGCGCGAACAAGAACGCCGTCCTGTTTCTCGTCCTCGGGATCAAGCGCGTCGATGTCGACTTTTATTCCCGCCTGCGCCGAGGCTCCGGCGGGCAGGCTGGCGGTTCGTAGTCTGCTCTTCGGCGCGGACCCCGAGACGCGTTTCTGTCGCGAAAAGCGTGGCCGTGTCGCCGCCGCTGAGGGTTTGTCCGTCGATCGAGGTGACGTCCGCGCGCCAGATAATGTTCGTGCGGCCGACGGCGGGATTGTCTTTGAACGGCGATTCGCAGGCGATCGTCGCGAAACCATGTGCATCGAGCTGCGTATCGCCCTCGATTGTTTTGATGTCCTCACTGTCGACATCGAGGCGCGGACCGACCTCGGAGTAAGAGTTGAAACGCTTTCGATACGGTTCGTCGGAATCGCTGGCGAAGTCCGCCAATGTTGTCCAGCTCGCTTTCCAGTGCACCCGCGCTCCTGCGTTCGGTGCGCCGTGAAAATAGGCAGAGGAGATCCGCGCATGCGCGGTGGTGCCGACCTCTGGTGTCGTTGCCTCGACCATGACCGAAAACAGCGGGACGCGGTACTCCTGAACGCTGATCACAGTCACGCCTGCGTAATCGCGACCACCCACAGCGCACCGCACCTCGTAACTCCCGAGCTTTGCCTTTTCCGGCACATTCCACTCCGCTTCCCATCCGCCATAAGCCGATAGCGTCGTGTCTCCTTCACCAACAACCCGGCTGCCGTCGCTTTCGTTTATGGTCCAGTGCACGGAGGCGCCGACTGGGATCATGAGGCCGCTAGAGACGGTCAACGTCGCGCGCCAGCCCCTTCATCTTCACGGTATGGCCCGGACGATAAAGATTGCGATCGGTGATAATCTCGGCGTGCGGTCTGTTCGGTGAAGGAGCGGAATCAATTCCCGAGGAATACGCTGTGGCTTCAGCAAATTGCAGCGCTGGACCGGTCGCAGTGTCGGCGATGAAGAGATGCGTATTCTTCGCGTTAGAATCACTTGTTTTCGGGAAAACCTTATCCTTCGGAAATTCTGCGATGCCGTTCCTTGTCTGTGACTGCGCGAGCAAGTTCGATGTTCTCCTCGGTGAGGGCGCGAATTGTCACGCCGGCCACGGAGCTCGCGTCGGACATTTTCGCGAGACGCATGATCACCTTGGTCGGCGTTCGTTTCTGCGTGAGCAGGTAATCGTTAACGCAAATGATCGATCGATTCCCAACGATGCGACCGTCAGGCAGAGTTGCGCTCGCTTCGAAGAGATACGGCCCGGCGAAGGCTTCGTTTGCTGGTGGAACGCCCGCCTTCGCCGAGGCTTCGGCGGGTGAACAACGGACATCGCGTCGTGTTTCGGTATCGTTGCTCGTGGCCTCGAAGGTGCCGCTGCTCGCCACCGGCAGTTGAAACGCTTCGACGAGCAATTCAGTCTGAAATTCTTTCGCGAATCCTGTGCGCGGATCGATTACCACCTTCCCGGTGACAGGATCCCTGGCGTCCTTTTCAAATTCTTTCACGCGCGCGGTGACAGCCGACAGCTTCTCCGCGGGAATGCGCGCCAGTTTCCATGTGACCTGTGGCGTGTTGACTTGGAAGAAGGCAAAGCGCAATTCCTGGCGCGCGCGGGCAAACACCTGCCTGGATGGGAAGATCAGGCACGATTCCTTCGGTCGAAACGTTGCGCCCCAGCGCGATTCAGACTGGACTCCGTAGCCGCGGTCGCCCTTTAGTTCCGGCGAAATGGTGACTTTGTAGCGCTGCTTGAGATCGAAGTCGCCTGTGATTTGCAATCTGGTCGCCGCTCGCAAGGAGTTTCATTTTCTCCACCGCAGGCTCGACGCGGATTCGCTCCGGCGTCGCTTCCACAGGATCGATCGAGTCGTCGAATTTGATGCGAATCGTGGGATCCTCCAGCGGATGATTGAACGCGCCGAGCCATTGCACCTCGAGCGGTTCGGTTTTACCGGCGGGCATCACTTGCAAATACGGAAGCGGCCGCCGGCTTTTCGCGTCGAGCAAGCCATTCACGATGAGGTCGAATGTGTGTCCCACTGGAAGCGGTGCGCGCGGCGTGACTCGAAACCCGGTCGCTTCCAGCGAATCCGCAGCTTTGCCTTCAGCCGTTTGAATTACTTCGACTGGAAAACGCTGGTGCGCCTCGCGGTCTTGAAAGTAAATGTGCTGCGCCGCTTCATCGAGACGAACCGCATAAGTTGAGTCGAGATAGATTTGCGGGCGCGCCGCCAATTGTTTGCGCTCGTTGAACTCCGTGGTGATCGCAAATTTCGGAGTTCTGAATTCGGCGCTCCAATCTTTCACCACGAACGGTTTGCCCGTCGCGTCCTTCAGCCCTGGAGCCAGCGTCAGCCGATGTCGCGCTTCGGCCACGACGCCGCTCACCGTGAAAACGCCTTCAGTCTGACTTTTCCAGAGAAACGTGCCGTCGAGCTTCGGCTCGCTGACAAACGGGCTTGGCTGATCACCAACATCGATGAGGTCGGCGGCGACCATCGAGACGGGAAACGTGATCGTGATCGTGTCGCCTTCGGCGATCTTTCCGCTCGACGGCTCGATCACAATGCCGCCGGCATCGGGTTTTGCATTCGATGCTTCTTCTTCCTGTTCTTCGTCCTGCGCGAAGGCTGCGACAGTGACGCCAAGCGCGAGAACACAAGAGAAAGAAATGAGAATGCGTCGGCATCTTTTAGCGCCAACGGCGCTCTGGTCAGATCAGCCTGGGGCAACGCCCCAGGAATCCGAGCGATTATCGGAGCGCTGAAGGCGCGATTCAACACGGAAGTGAGTCGCGCTTTCAGCGCTCGGGCTTTTGCTTCATGCACCTGGGGCGCTGCCCCAGGCTATCGATGAATGCTGCGCCGTTGGCGCGAAGCGCATGCGTTCGCCGATTCATTCTCACTATCTTTGTGGCGCCAGTTGCTTGTATCCGGCGCAGATCGGCGTCGGCTTCGGCTGTCTTTCCGATGCGCCGTTCGCATTGCTCGCGTTCGTTTAATGCGACCAGTGACTCATTAATTTCAATTGAGCGCGTTTGCGACGCGACGGCTCCCGCGAAGTCTGCGCGCTGCCGTTCGAGCACGCCGCGGAAGAACCACATGTTTGAATTGTGAGGATCCAACTCCGTCGCGATGCGAGCATGCAACAGCGCCTCCTTTTGCCGGTCCAGACCGTCCAGGTCTTGTGCCGCTTCGAAGTGTGCGGCTGCCGATTTATCATTGATCGCCAGCGCGGCATTCGCGTCTGCGAGGGCGAGCGTGAATTGACGCAGGTCTCTCAAAATTTTAGCGCGCGCAACCAGCGCGTCAGCATCCTTGGGATTCGCTGATAAACGAGCGTCCAGCGTTCCAAGTTCCCGCAATGCCTCATCGCTAACGTGCTTGTCCTCTCCACGACGCAGATACCTGTCGACTTCCAACTTTGCTGCGTTCTCGGGTTGGCCTGCATCCAGCAATGCTTCGGCTAGTTCAATGCGCGCGCGCATCGATGCGGGCTGAAGCTTGAATGCGCGCTCGGCGTCATCGATCGCCAGCAACGGGCGGCCGGCGAGAATCAAAACGCGGGCACGTTCAAGCAACAGTCCCGCAACTGCGGGATCATTTGGTGATTTTGCGATCTGCGCATCGAGCGGTTTGATTTGCGGCAGGAATTTTTGCAATCGCTCGAATTCCGGGAGCCACTCCTTCACTTGTGGATTGGTGGCATCCATTTTGTTCGCTTTCGCCATATCGGCATAAGCGGCGTCCCAGTTATGCAGGCGCAGGAAAGCGACCGCACGCAACACGCGGCGCGCGGCGGTGTCCTGCGCCGCGATTGCCTTCGTCCGGTATGCCGCGTGGTCCGCCCAACGCGCCTGCGCTGCGCATAATTCCGCCAGGTTGTCGTAATCGGTCGCGACGTCGGCTCGCGGCGGTTTGGTCGCGATAAACGCAAGCCAGTGCTGCTCGGCACACTGATAATCCTTGCGCTTGAAGCACAGCCCGGCGCGGAAATCTTCGATCGCTGCGGGCGGTCGCTTGAATGCTTTTTGCCACTGCATCGAGCGTGCGCTCCAAGCCGTCGAGCTCCTCGCTTTCGAGTTGCGTCTGCGCGAGCGTGTCCCATGTCCCGGAATCGTTCGGAGCGATGGCGACAATGCGCCGGCTCAATTCAATGATTGCGGGTTTGTCTTCCGCGTCTTGAGCTTTCTTCAGTTGGTCTCGCAACTGCTGAAGCTCCGGCGCTTCCGTGGCGGCGAAAGCGCTGCCAGTCAGCAGAATAAGAACGGCGATCGCGAACGTTCTCAAGTGGGTCGCGATCTTGGCCATCGCGACGCGAAGGTTCAAGCATTTTCGGGAGGCTTCAGCGCCTTGCCAGTGCGCAGGAAGATCTTCCCGCTGGGACAGAGCTTGAACACTTCGCACCGGCTGCAGTCCGGCTTGCGCGCATAGCAACGGCGGCGCCCGTGCCAGATGAGCCAGTGACTCCAGTCTGTCCAATGCTCGCGCGGCACGAGCTTCATCAAATCGAGCTCAATCTTTACCGGATCCTTTTGTTTCGTTAGGCCAAGCCGCTGCGATAGCCGGATCACGTGTGTGTCGACGACGATCCCTTCGTCTTTGTGAAAGGCGTTGCCCAGCACCACGTTCGCAGTCTTGCGGCCGACGCCCGGCAAGGCGCATAATTCCGCCATTGTATCGGGCACTTTTCCGCCGTGTTTCTCGACGATTTCGCGCATCGCGCCGCGAATGCTTTTCGCTTTGTTGCGATAGAAGCCCGTGGATTTGATCGCGTTTTCCAACTCGGGGAGCGGCGCGTCCGCATAATTTTTCGCCGTGCGATATTTCCGAAACAGAGCAGGCGTGACCATGTTGACGCGTTTGTCCGTGGATTGCGCCGAGAGAATGGTCGCTACGAGCAGCTGGAGCGGATTCCGAAAGTCCAGCTCGCAATGCGCGTGTGGATAAATTTTTGGCCAGGCTTTCAGAAGCTGCGCCACGCGCTCGCGAGCGGTCATCCGGCTATTATTCTCCAAGGCGGCTACAGATTTCAATCCGCCTTTGGAATCAACGCTCGGAATCGCTCGCCTTTGATCGAGCTGTGAGTAGCGGATCGGATTTATTCTGGCGTGGGCGAGGGAGACGGCGAACTGGGCTGCGTATCAGATGACTCTGCGTTGGGAGATGCTATCGCGCTCATCTTCTTTCTTCGTGCCTCTTCGAGACGACGCTGTAGCTCTACGGCTCGGTCTTCTGTTCCCGTGCTTTTTTCAGCTGTTCGAGCATCCAACAATGAGCGGTCACGAATGAGGGCCTGAAGTTCGGGAGGAAGCTGTTGTATTCTCCTTTCTCTTTCAGCTTTCGCCTGCTCGGGATCGGGCGTCTGGCCCTGAAGCGCAGGTTCCCGCTCTTTGCAAGCCTTGCAGAGTTCATCTGCTCGCGGTTGGGAATCAGCGCACGAAGCTCCGGAGGGAGCTGTTGTAATCGCTTTTCTCTTTCCGCTTCCACCTCCGCGGGGTTGCGAGCCTGCTGCCGCGGCTGAATGATACGGCTGTTCGCCACGGCTTTTTCCCTTTCGACTAATGCTTTCTCTCTTTCATCCAGCGCCTTCTCGCGTGCGTCCAGTTCTGCTTTCCGTTGAGCAAGTTGCGCTTCAGCTGCCGAATCCTGTTTTTGGCAGGCACAAATCATCGCAAAACAGATGAACGTCGAAAGGACAAAGCATTCTTTTCATATCAGGAGCAAACCATAATTCCGTAGTTGTGATGAACAACAGCTAAGGTTTGTTCACGACCACTTTGGCCGCTGGCTTACTCATCTCGAGCTGGGCGCTCACTTTCTGGATTTGCGCGGCCTGCTCTTTGAGCTGCGCGGTCAGAACTTCCATTCCTTTCTGTTGCTGGGCGACGGTGGCTTGCAATGTCCTCGACTTTCTTGTGCTCTTTGAGGAACTCGTTGAGCAGCATGTTGTTGATCTGCTCGTAGTGGACGGCCATAATTTCACCATCTCTGCCCCGCACCACGAGCTGGGGATCCACCTCGGCGACCTCCTCGGCGATCAAACCATATTGTGTCGTGCCTTTCCAGTCGCTGTTGTATTTGAAGGTTACTGGCTTGAACTGGTACAGCGTTTCACTGGCCTTGTCCATCGGTTGAATGTCGTGTTTGAGCTGCCGGGACGACGTGTTGAAGACGCCCACGTTGTTAAATTGATCGACATATACTGGCACTTGGCTGCCGGGGTCGCTAACCGCCTCGCCGAAGATGCTGGCCGATGAAGCAGGTGTTCATCAAAGGTAGCAAAAGGGCCATCACCAGGTGCGCCGATCGCGATGCAGTTATTGACGCTTGGTCCCAAACCGGTGCCGGCCTCGTCACCGACAGCCACGTTACAACTACCGTCCACGTTGTTACGGAGCGCGTCATCACCGATGGCTGTGTTACTGGCAGCCCGATGTGTTGTTTTCCATCGCAAGATCACCGAACGCATTATTTTCGCTGGCCGTATTGGCTGCAGAGCGCGTTACGACCATGTGCGTTGTTGAAAGCACCTTCGACGTTACTAAAGAGCGCATTTGTGCCGAAGGCGTTGTTGTCGGAGCCGTCTGCGTTATGGACAAGCGCGTTAGCTCCAACGGCAGTGTTCTCTGTGCCAGTGGTGTTGAGAAACAGTGCTCCAGCCGCCAACTGCGGTGTTATTATCCGCCTGGTTGAGAGCCAGCGCTCCGGCGCCAACTCCGGTGTTGGCGTTGCCGGTGGTAGTCGAAAACAGCGAATACCAGCCAACTCCCGTGTTTGCCGCACCGGTGGTGAGGGACGTTTAGCGCATTGCACCCTTCCGCTGTGGTGAAATTAGGATAGCATCCGTCCGGCGCCGGGTTGACCGCTTGCACTCCCGGTAAAAATGCAAGGGCGCGACAGGATTGCTCCGAACATGATGTGTCGATTTTGCATAAGTGAATTTCTCCTTTTGATGATTTGGTTCGCCACAAACGTTATCTGGTGGAGCGGTTGACCCGCGCCTGCGGAGAGCAGTGGGTCACCATTCGTTTGCCGTGGCTTACCGATTTGGGTTCCCGGGTCTTTACGAAAAACGCGCCGGATTTGTCAAGAAAATAGGGGTGCCAAGACCGCTGGCGTAAATCACGCGCACTGTCATGCCGTTCGCGCATTCAATGCTATTCATTCGCGAACTTTCCTGCTTTCCTGCGTTCCTGATTCGCCTAGTTTTCGCTCGTGCAGAAAACGATGAAGGCCGTCGTGAAGGCCAAAGCGGAGCCGGGTCTCTGGCTCGAGGAAGTTCCTGTTCCAGAAGTCGGCGGCGATGACGTGCTCATCCGCGTCTTGAAGGCATCGATCTGCGGCACGGACGTGCACATCTACAACTGGGACGCCTGGGCGCAGAAAACGATTCCAGTGCCGATGACCATCGGTCATGAGTTTGTCGGCGTTGTTGATGCTGTCGGCGATCACGTGAAAGGATTTGCGCGCGGCGATCTCGTGGTGGGCGAGGGACACATCACCTGTGGACATTGCCGCAATTGTCTGGCCGGGCGGCGGCATCTTTGTCCGAACACGCAGGGCGTCGGCGTGAATCGTCCCGGCGCGTGGGCGGAGTTCGTGGCGATTCCGCAGGACAACTGCTGGCACGCCGATCCATCGATTCCGCTGGATGTGCTTTCCTGTTTCGATCCGTTAGGCAACGCGGTGCACACTGCGCTCTCGTTCGATCTGGTCGGCGAAGATGTGCTCATCACCGGCGCCGGCCCGATCGGTTGCATGGCCATTCCGATTTGCAAACGCGCCGGCGCGCGTCACGTGGTTGATCACCGATGTAAATCCGTATCGGCTTGAATCTCGCGCGCAAAATGGGCGCCGATCTCGCACTCGATGTGCGCACCGAAAAAGTCGCCGACGCGATGCAGAAGCTCGGGATGAAGGAAGGCTTTGATGTCGCGCTGGAAATGTCCGGCAACCCGAAAGCGTTCGCCGACATTTTGCCGAACATGTTTCACGGCGGCAACATCGCCTTGTTAGGCATCATGCCCGGCAGCGCTGCCATCGATTGGAACACGGTCGTCTTCAGCGCGCTCACCATCAAAGGCGTTTACGGCCGCGAAATGTACGAAACCTGGCATAAAATGACGGCCATGATCCAGAGCGGCCTCGATATTTCTCCCGTCATCACCCACCGCTTTCCGTACACGGAATTCAAGGAAGCGATCGAGCTAATGAAATCCGGCAACTCCGGCAAAATCGTTCTCAACTGGAGCGAACAAGGAGCGACGGCTTCCAAGCCGTCGAGGTGAAGCTGACGGCTGTGAAGCCGTCACTCCTTGATGGCTACCGCAGTGACGCGGCTTCTTTCTCCCGGCCTTCGAGCTCAAGCACCATCCGTTTGATGTGCCTGTAATCCTGGTGGCGGCGCAGGAACTGCAGGCTCTCCTGCGGATCGCCCCATTTCAGAACTTCGATCGTCTCCGCACGCGCGCCCCAGCTATTCATTTCACGCTGGTTCGCCATGTAAAGATCGATGGTGTTGCGCCCTGAAAGCGCCCAACCGTAGTCTTCCACGCGGTAGTTTTGTCCGGTCGAGAGCAGACGAAAGACGGTGCCGGCCGGCCAGCGCGACCAATCGGCCGCTGCGCTGCCGATCTGCGGCGGACGGGATACGACTACAGCGCGTTTGACGGCGCGAGTTGCTCTCGGCGCACGTTTCGGACCGGGTGTGACGGTTTCGCGTTCATCCATTGAGAACCGTTGCAGCCGCGGGGAGTATGAGGTGCTCTCATTCACCGGGATCGCGCGCGGCACTTCGTAAGCCAGCGTTGCGCGCGTTACAACTTCAGCGCGGTGAACCGCCGGACCTGCAGCGTGCAATTCTCCACCGAGAGCGTTGTGATTACTGTACTGGCGATGGTCAGATTCAGTGTGCGTGTACGCAGTCGTGCGCACCTGCTGAAAATTCGTCTTCGCCAGCGGCGGCTCGTACGCCGGCAATGCGTGATGGTGTGTGGTGCCGCAGCCGGTAAGGAGAATGAGGGCGATGAAAACCGCCAGCAGGATTAAGGCAAGGTTACGACGCTCAGCGTAGGTCAAGGCGTATCACCAAGGCGAGTTATTAACAGTTATTCACAATTTGGCAAGAACTTTTGAGATCTGCCGGACCCATGAATACTGAACTGAGAATGCGCTTTGTGGACCAGCTTCACATGGAATTGAGAATGCCGCTTTAATCCTTCGTGCTTCGTCATTCCTTCGAATTCGACATTCGTGTCCGTCGTGGACTTTGCGTGAGAAGATTTGTAGTTATCGCTCACCTATGATCGCGGAATTCGAAAAACAAGTTTCTCAGACGCTCGAAGAAATTAAATCGCAAGGCCTGTTTAAAACCGAGCGCGTCATCACAAGTCCGCAGGACGCCCACATCGCGATCACCGGCGGCAAACGCGTGCTGAACATGTGCGCGAACAATTATCTTGGCCTGGCCGATCATCCCGCGCTGATTGCCGCTGCCAAAGAAGCGCTCGACACGCATGGTTTCGGCATGGCGAGCGTGCGTTTCATCTGCGGCACACAGGACATTCACAAGGAACTGGAAGCCGCGCTTACGAAATTCCTCGGGACAGAAGAAACGATCCTTTATCCCTCCTGCTTCGACGCCAACGGCGGATTATTCGAAACGCTGCTCAGCGAGAAGGACGCGGTGATCAGCGATGAATTGAATCACGCCAGCATCATCGACGGCATCCGCCTCTGCAAAGCGCAACGGTTTCGCTACAAGCACAACGACATGGCAGATCTGGAGGCGCAACTCCGCGCGGCGCAAGATGCGCGCTTCAGATTGGTTGCCACCGACGGTTGTTTCTCGATGGACGGCACGATCGCGAACCTCTCGGCCATTTGCGACCTCGCCGAAAAGTACAACGCGCTGACGATGATCGACGACGCGCACGCCACCGGTTTTCTCGGCAAAACCGGACGCGGCACGCACGAATATCGCGGCGTGATGGGCAGGATCGACATCATCACCGGCACGCTTGGCAAGGCGCTCGGCGGCGCCAGCGGCGGCTTCACCAGCGGGCGAAAGGAAATTGTCGATCTTCTGCGGCAACGTTCGCGGCCTTATCTATTTTCCAACACAATCGCGCCACCGGTTGTTGCTGCTTCGCTGAAAGCGCTCGAGCTTCTCAGCGCATCGACCGAACTGCGCGACAAGCTTGAGGAAAACACAAAGTTTTTCCGCGCTGCGCTGACCGAACGCGGCCTGACGATCAAGCCCGGCGTGCATCCGATCGTCCCGATCATGATTGGCGACGCTGCAAAGTCACAAAAGTTCGCCGCGCGCATGTTGGAGAAAGGCGTTTACGTGATCGGCTTCTTTATCCGGTCGTTCCACACGGCACCGCGCGCATCCGCACGCAGGTGTCCGCCGCGCATTCGCGCGAAGACTTGGAATTCGCGGTTAATGCGTTCGCCGAAGTAGACAAGGAGTTGAGGAAGCTAAACCGGTAAGCGACGCGTCGCGTCTCTGGGTAGCGCATGCGTCTCGCGATGCTGGTTTCGGCGTCGCGCGAAACAATCTTTTTCTAGTCGCGGTCGCACCTGTGTTTACGAAACGCCAAGGAACAGTTCGCGATCGCGAGGACGCGCTCGCCAGCACGCTGGACGCATGCGCTACCCATCTTCTGCACTGGCGCTTGGCGGCACGTATAGCAGATTATGGACGTGCACAAGCTTGCCGCGAGCCAGGTGGACTGGAGTGCTCTTCGCGAGGATTTCCCGATCCTGCGCCAGCAGGTCGCACGGGCATCCGCTAATCTACTTTGATAGCGCTGCGACTTCGCAGAAACCGCGCGCTGTCGATTGAGGCGTTGCGGAATTATTACGAGCACGACAACGCGAATGTTCATCGCGGGCTTGCACACGCTGAGCGGGCGTGCGACCGAAGCTTACGAACACGCGCGGCGGCGCGTCGCGGAGTACATCGGCGCGGCGAGTCGCTGACGAAATCATCTTCACGCGCGGCACGACAGAGAGCATCAATCTAGTGGCGCAAGCGTGGGGCGGAAAATTTATTCGCGAGGGCGACGTGATTCTTCTGACCGTGATGGAGCATCACAGCAACCTGGTGCCATGGCAGTTGCTGGCGGAACGCAACAGGTGCGCGTCTTCGGTTTCTGCCGGTGCGTGACGACGGAACTCTTGATGTTGACCAGCTTTCTTCCTTGCTAACACCAGAAGTGAAACTTTTCGCCTTCACGCACATCTCAAATTCGCTGGGCACAATCAATCCAGTCGCCGAGCTTTGCGCCAAAGCTCGCGCTGTGGGCGCGCTGACGTTGGTCGACGCGGCGCAGAGCGTCGGGCACATGCCGCTCGATGTGCAGGAGTTGGGCTGCGATTTCCTTGCGTTCTCAGGACACAAGATGTGTGGACCGACTGGAATTGGCGTGCTTTACGGACGCGCGGAGCTTTTGATTCCATGCCGCCGTGGCACGGCGGAGGCGAAATGATCGTAAGCGTCACGCTCGAAAAGAGCACGTTCAAGAAACCGCCTCACCGGTTCGAAGGCGGCACGCCAAACATCGCCGGTGCGATCGGCCTCGCGGCAGCGATCGATTACATCGAGCAGATCGGACGCCCTGCAATTTTCGAGCACGACTCGCAGCTTGCGCATTATGCGGCTGATCGCCTGACCGAATTACCGGGAACGCGCGTCTTTGGTCCAAAGGAAGAGCGGGGCGCGCTTGTTGGGTTTGTCATGGACGCTGCGCATCCGCACGATCTGACCACGTTTGCGGATCAGTATGGGCTGGCCATGCGCGGCGGGCATCATTGCAACCAGCCGTTGATGCGTCGCTTCGGCGTATCGGGCACAACGCGCGCGAGCTTCTACTTCTACAACACGATGGAGGAGATCGATCGAATGATTGAGATCCTCCAACGCGCGGTGCGTTTCTTTTCATGATCCACCTATCCTGTCATTCTGAGCGCAGCGAAGAATCTCTGATCAATTTGATCGGCCAGACTACGATTCGACTAGAGAGATGTTTCGCTTCGCTCAACATGACAGACGACCGCGTGCGTTTCTTTCTCCCAAGGAGGGCGGTCTCCTTGGGCGCCGGAGCCTCGGCGAAGGCGACAGTCCGCCCTCTGTCATGAGCCCGGAAATCGAAGAGCTTTACCAGGAGGTGATCCTCGATCATTCGCGGCGGCCGCGGAATTTTGGCGAGCTGCCCGACGCTGCCGTGCTGGTGCATGGTGATAATCCGGCGTGCGGGGACGAAATTCATCTAGCCGTAAAATTCGACGCGAACGGCGGCTTGGAGGACATCAAATTCAGCGGACACGGATGCGCGATCAGCCAGGCTTCGGCGTCACTGATGACAATGAAATTGAAGGGCAAAAGCCGGGCGGAAGTAATGGAAATGCTCCGAGCATTTCACGATCTTGTGACAGCCGACACGAGCGAAGCTCCGAAGACGCTGGGCGATCTGCGCGTGATGCAAGGCGTTCGAAAATTCCCGCAGCGGGTGAAGTGCGCCATGCTGGCCTGGCGCGCGGTGCAGCAGGCGTTCGAGCAAGGCTCCGGTGAAGCAACGGTGTCAACGGAACCGGCGTAATCGCGCGCTCGAACGTCCAAACGTGGACGGCATCCACATTCGGACCGCCAGCGTAGACGATGCCGCGGCGATTGCTGAAATTTACAATCAAGGCATCGAGGACCGCGTCGCCACCTATGAAACCGAGCGGCGATCTGCGGAAGATCAGCGGGCGTGGCTTCAAGCCATCGCTGGTCGTTATCCCGCCGTTGTTGCGCAAATCGATGGCGAAATCATCGGCTGGGCCGGCGCTGGACCGTACCGGGACCGGGAATGTTATCGGGGCATCGGCGAATTTTCGATGTACGTCCATCGCGATTGGAGACGTCGAGGCGTGGGTGATCTGCTGGTCGCCGCTCTCATCAGTGAAGCCGAACGCCTGGGCTTGTGGAAACTGCTGTCGCGCATCTTTCCGTTCAACGAGGCCAGTCGGGCGCTGTGCCGCAAACACGGCTTTCGTGAGGTCGGCGTGTATGAGAAACATGCGCGCCTCGATGGTCGCTGGCTTGACGTTGTGATCGTCGAGCGGCTTATCTCCGCGAACCTGAACGTCGTCAGTTTGTGACGCCTGAAGATTCCGCTATTCGTGCAGTGCGATGCTGGCGCCCACCCAGGTCTTGTCGACGTTGAAATCGACGCCCATCATTTTGCCCTGGCTCATCCGGACGAGATTGTTCACGAGCGTGGGATCGCGATCCTGATCCGGCCACACAAACATCATCCGGATCTCCGCCTTCGATTTGTGACCGTCGATCGTCGGCACAAACGCGGCATACTCGACTTTCCTCTGCAAAATCCATTCGTGCGGATTTTGCAACCCGGCGATTTTTTCCCGCGTCGGCTCCATGTCCACACCGTGGCCGGCGAATGAATAAAGCGGTTTCAACACGTAATCTCCGACCTTTTCGTCGGATGGAAATTCATCAACGAAAAACGTTGGCGAAGTGTGTTCGGTTTTGAGAAACGGCAGAGAATGCTTGCTGATCCGAAAATACCAGTTCGGGTGACCGACCCACGTGACATCGAGATCATCCTGTAAACGAAACTGTAAATTCAGATCGTGCCGTTGACTCAGTTCATCGAAGATGACGCGATTATAAATTCGCTCGATCCGCACTTCGCGCCCGTCGCGATCGTAGAATAATTGCCGGCCGCGCTTCTTGATTTTGGTCACGCAAACCGGTCGAATGCCGAGGAACGTTTCGGTAGCGGCAAAATCCACGCGCGTTTTTTGTTTTTCCGGCTGGATCTCGAGCAATACCACACTCTCTACAGGTGAATCTGCAATGATGGTGCGCCGCAGAAATTCGAGATACGCGTCATCCTTGATTCCACCAAATGAGGAGGTCCAATTGCGCGGAATGACCGGGTACGCTTTGCGGATGCAATCCAAGAGCACCAACTGAAACCCGAACAAGCTGGGGAATGCCTGTAATTCGATCAAGCGGGGGACCAACCGATCTCCTTCGGCGCAAATCGCGAAATCGACGATATGAAAACTTGGGTGCGCTGATTCGTTAGGCACTTCCAAGTCCTTCGGAACCGCCACCGCCGAATGTTTGACAAATTCCGGCGTGCGCGTCGCGGCCACAATCTCATTCGCGGCGCGCGTGACTTCATCCGTGAACTCGCGGGTTAAGAAAATCGGTGTCTCGGAAATCCGGAAATCCGCCGGCCATTTCTCGGTTTCATTTACGCAGCGCACCAGCGCGGCGTATTTGTCCGGCGTAAAGTCGGCGTTGAAAGCGGAGCGAAGTTTCGGATCCACGTGACGATCACGGCAGCGCTATATCAAAAACTTCCCTCCCGCATTACCTGCTGGCCGTTGAACCAGATGTCGAAATCGCGGCCGACGCAGTCGATGTGCGTTTTGGAAGCCCAGTTCGCGCCGGTGTGCTCGGCGTAAGGATGACCAAACGCGATGTGGACTCCGGGAATTTTTTCGTCCTGTAAAATGTGTCCGATGATGTGCGTGCAGGCGATGTTAGTGCCGATGGCAAATTCGCCGACTCGGTCGCTGTTTTCGTCAGTGCTCGTGTAAGCCCGAAATTCGTCGCGTAAATCCTTGTTTTCCGAATGCAAGCGCTCGAATACGATTATTTTCGACCTCAATCGTGAGTGGATTTGATTGCAGATCGCCAAACCGTTCGCACAAGTAATCACCGACCACGCCGTCCACCACAAACACGCCGTTGGTGTTCATGGGCGTGGTGAAAATTTCGCCGCCGGGCAAATTGCCCCATTTGTCACGTGCAATGATGCCGCTGGTTTTGAGCCACTTGAGTTTTGGCGAGAGCTCCGCCACGAACTCGGTGCCGTGCGGCGTTTTGCAGGTGATGCGATCGACCTGACGCGCATGTTCGACCAAACGCTGGCTGAGCTTGTCGACTGCGCAAAAGTCGGCGCGCATGCCTTCGAGCATGATCTGACGATTGATGTTCACCATGTGTGCGTGCCGGATGTGGTGATGATTGACCACGTTGGTCATCTCGGTGCGCGAGCCAAGTTCACGCGGCTGCGTCTGCGCGGCAAAGATAGAGACCTGTGACAGCGCGAGATCATCGAGAATGATTTCCGGCATGTATGCTGAGCGGCCGCGCGCGCATGATGCTCGAGCACAAAGAAGCTGTAATCGGACCCGACGCGCTCGACCTCCGTTTGCAGTGCCGCGGCAATCTGCGCGCGTGGCAGTGTCGGTGATAATGGTGATCCGCTCCTCCGGCTTCAATCGAAGGCACGCCTCGATCGCGTTGCGTGCACCGGGAAGCAATTCCGGATCAATTGGATGGAGATAAGTGCGGTCGGGCATAACTGAAAGTTGAGAGATTTACTCGGAAACCAATCGTAGGCAAACTCTGCTCTGCGTGCCGACTCTACCCTTAATCACTTTTCTGTTTAAAGTGAAAGCAACCGATGGATTTAACGACAAACTATCTCGGGCTTTCACTGCGTTCGCCTCTGGTGCCGTCTGCCTCGCCGCTTTCGGAGAAGATCGACAATATCCGTGCGATGGAACAAGCGGGCGCTGCCGCGGTGGTTTTTCATTCGCTGTTCGAAGAGCAAATCGAAGCCACCGCGCCGGAATTTCGCATCGATCCGAACACGTACCTCGAGAACATCACGCAAGCCAAACGCGCAGTCGGCATTCCAATCATCGGCAGTTTGAATTGCACCACACTCGGTGGATGGATCAGCTACGCGCGGCGAATCACAGAGGCCGGCGCCGACGCGTTGGAACTAAATATCTACAGAATACCGACACGACCCGAGGTCACCGGCAGCACGACGGAAAATATTTACATCGAGACGGTTCGCAGTATTCGGGCTGCCACAAAGATTCCGCTCGCCATCAAGCTCAGTCCTTACTTCAGCAGTTTCGCAAACATGGCGATCAGTCTGGACGACCTGAATGTCGACGGCCTCGTGTTGTTCAACCGATTCTATCAGCCTGACATCGATCTGGAGAAAATGGAGGTCACGCCAAATTTCACGTTAAGCACCCCGGCTGATATGAGATTGCCGCTGCATTGGATTGGCATCCTTTACGGGAAAGTCCGGGCCAGTCTCGCAGCTACGAGCGGTATTTATCAGGCGCAAGACGTGATCAAGCTGGTGATGGCCGGCGCCGACGTGACGATGTTATGCAGCGCGCTGATGCGTCACGGCATCACGCACATCCAGCGGATCGAAATGGAGCTGGTCGCATGGCTGGAGGGCCATCGGCCGCAAATCATTGGCACGAACTCAAAGGCATCATGAGCCAGCAAAATTGCCCTGACCCCAGCGCATTCGAGCGCGCGCAATACGTGCGCGGACTTTCCAGCTACACGTCGCTGTTCCCGATGCGACGGTGAAAGCGTGACAGCGCATCGCGAGGACGCGTGCGCACTCCCAAAGCTGGCGCGAAACGGAATAAACGCTCTGGTAAACTTCGCACGAAGTGCTTTCGGAGTGCGATGCGTCGCTCGCATCGCTGTAGGCAAGCTGGCTGAGTCTCAGGATTTGACCGCGACACAACCCTTCGTTTGTTTCTGCCACGATCTGATCCACCACGGCTTTCATGTCCTGAGTGCGTTCCCACACCATCAGTTGCCGGTCTGCGCCGGTGCCTTCTCGCATGATCCGGTGGATGTGCTCGATCTCGCGCTCATTTCCGAGTTCCTCGACTTCATCGGAAACAAATTCGAGCATCTCCTCGAGCAACTCGCGCTCGTCCACTTCGCATTTCCGACCGAAATCGATCAGCTTGCCGTCGAGTCCGTAACGGCCAGCGCGCCATCGGTTTTCGTCGAGCAAACGTTTTTGATAGCTGCGGAAGGTCACGTTATTACGGCGCAATTTTTGCAATTTGAAAACAATCGCCTGCATCAGAGCCGCCAGCGCGATGGTGTCGTCAACGCGCGATTGCGCATCGCAAATCCGAAATTCAATGGTGTCGAAAAACGGATGCAGCCGGACGTCCCACCAAATCTTCTTCGGATTATCGATGCAATTCGTGGCGACCAGCAATTTCCAATAGTCTTCGTATTCGCTGAGACTTTGGAACGCGTCGGGGATGCCGGTGCGCGGAAGACGTTCAAAGATCATCTGGCGATATGCTTTCAGCCCGGTGTTTTGTCCCAGCCAAAATGGTGAGTTCACTGAGAGCGCATACAGATGCGGCAGGAAATAACGCGCCTGATTCATGATGTCGATCGCCTCTTCGCGGTCCGGAATTCCGACATGAACGTGCAGGCCAAATGTCAAACAGACTCGCGCAACCTGCTGCATGTCATTTACGACCGTGGTGTAGCGCTCGTTGACCGTGATCAATTGATCCATCCAATGAGAAAACGGATGCGTGCCGGCTGAAGCGATTACCAACCCGTGCTGCGCCGCAAGCTTTGGCCAACTCAGTGCGAAGTGCAGTGATTTGCCGTCGCGCGTCTCGGGCATCGCTGCAAATCTCGGTGCCGATTTCCACAATCGACTGATGCAGCTCCGGTTTGATCTGCTCCTTCAAAATGATTTTACCGTCGGCGAGAATTTGCTGGATGTGCGAACGCAGTTCGCGCGTCTCGGGATCGATGATCTGCAATTCTTCCTCGATGCCGAGAGTGAAAACGTGATCGGGACTGCGAAGCCTCTTCGGTGTTTTCTTCAAATCGCTTGAGGCATTTTGCCGAGCAGAGGCAACGTCCATAGTATCAACTGTTGAAAGCATAGTTGATCGTGGGGTTTCTCTTCGCAACAGACTCTGCGCGATTTGCGATTTATCGGGCTTCTTTTGCGGTTCTGAACCATCGTGCAACAAACGACATTCGGTCCGCCTGTTTACTGCAAAACAAAGAATCCTGTCTCGCCGCCGCCGGAAGTGACGTTAACGATTGGCGTGACGGATAGGCAAGCCTCTTTGTTAATCGCCCAGCGAGTCCCGCGCACGTCTCTTCGCGCAAGCGCACGGGCAAGGCGGTCTGACGGGCCAATCTTTGATTAACCAGCCAATCGCGCGAAGTAGCGATGAACGTTACTGCCATTCCGGCTCTTTTGAGCATCGCGCAATGATTAACGTATACAGCGCCATCGTCGCCACCACACCCAATATAATCAGGTATTCCATTTTTGTTTACCTCCTATTTGTCACCCGACCAAAACTGCCGCGTTCTGCTCGGTCTCGTGCCGGGATTCGACGCATCCGGGACACGGATGGCCCCAGCGGTCGCATCGGCAACCATGTGCTTCCGCGCCGGAATCCAGGTCGTTCTGCGCCGTGATTGGAACATGACGGGCGTCGGGAGCCGGTGGACTCACGCGATTTCGCAGACACAGCATTGATCGAGATATTCATTCATCGTCAGAACAACATCTGTTTTCATAACCGTTCCTTTCGCGATTCAGAATTAGCATGCGCTCAGCTGCCGACGCGTCTCCACGTCAGATTGGCTTTTGCTATGCGGCGAACTGGCATACGAACCATCGCGCCGCAGACTTTCCCGCGAAAGAGAAATGGGTTCGTATCAACGAACATCGGCTGCAACTTCCAGTCGGTCTCGCTGAAGATCGGAAACACTTCCGGGTGCAAATCGAGCGCATCCTGCACGATGTAGTCGGCTGAAAGCGCAGTTTGGATCGCGTTGTCCCACTCGCGCTCGTCTAATTGCGCGCCGAAATGAACGCCGTGTCCGCCGTAATCATCGTTCGGTTTGAGAACAAAGCGTCGATCGATTTCTGCGGATGAATTCGAGCAGATTGATCGTTTCGCCCTTTGCGCGTGGTCTTTCGGTCGGAAACGCGCCGCGTCCACGGCACGGTACGACGTATCGCTTCCTTTTCGCTTGAGGTGAACCAATCCTGGCGCTGATCGTCCGTGAGCATCTCAAACACCGCTTTCTTGTGCATGATTTTGCATCGGAACGGATTCACGAGACAAACGTCGTGGTTCACGTATGCGCGGACGAGTGGGTGCGTATCGTCATAGCGCGCCAGGAATTCGTGGATGATCACCCGTTTGTAAACGAGATCGATGCGAAACGCGCCGCATCGAAGTTGCCCTTGCTGATACTCGAGATCCTCCGGCGAACATATGATGGTGGGAACGCCGTGCGCGCTGAAATGCTCTTGCAGAAAAACGAACTCACTCGACGTAGGCAGGTCCTTCCAATCCAGGATCGCAACGTTCGGCACGCCGGCGCCGCCCCATTCGCGGTAAGTACTCAGCAGCGTTTCAAGCAGTCGTTTGACCGGCGAGAACTGACGTAAACGATAGCGTCGGGCAAAGCTCGCCATTACGGGCAGCTCGAACAGCAACCGATTCAGTTCCTCCTGGTCCGGCAGACTTGAAGGATTCTCGGCGTTCGATTCTACAAATTTGATTTCATCGCCGTGAACGAACGCATCGAGCCGGGTCGTTACGCCGGCTGTTGAAAATCCCGGATCAACCAGCGCCATCTTGCGCTCTGCCTCTGTCAGGCCGAGTTCATCCATCAGGTTCGGATCTTGCACGACTGCGGCTGCAACCTTTTCCAACGCACTCGTAACGCGTTCTGCCGAGAGAGTCAGTGCGCGAAATTGTTTCTGATCGAGAAGATGTGGCCTTAACGCGATGCCAATGGGTCGGTCGCCGTAAAGCAGCCGGTTTTTGCGCATGGCGCTGCGCAATTTTTCGAACGTCGCAGGAGTTAGCGTCTCGTCCGCTGCGAGTAGCTCGTGATATTCGGCAATCGCTCTCTCGCGCAGAGCGCCGGTATTTGTCGCCGGTCGTTTCAAGGACCTGAGGCGTTTGTTTGCCATGTCAGCTTGAACCTACCGGAGCATGCGGAGTGCCTGGCATGGTTTTCGATTTTGGAATCATTTATTGCTCGGGCCTGAAACGCGGGCGCATTGCCGTCGCGATAAGTCAGGGCAGGACGGCGATGCCCTTCTAAAGCCAAGCGCAAGAAATGCACACGATTCAACAATTGATGCCGAGCGGATCATTCCTCGGGCGCTGAGAATCAACGCATATGAAAGCTCAAGTTCTCGAACCCGAAGAAGTGGTGGAATTCGTCCCGCAGATTTTGAATCTCAAAAAATTCTCGTGCCTATTGATTTTTCGGACATGTCGAAACACGCGTTTCAATACGCGTTGCGATTTGCCGAACAGTTCCGATGCGAAATCGTTCTGCTGCACGTCGTCGAGCCAGAAACGGTCATCGCGGGCACGCCGCTTGCCGTCGACGTTTTTGCGGACCTGGAGGACGACATGGCTGCAGCGAAAGCGGAGTTGGCAGCCCTGGCAGCAAGCTCGCGCGACCGTCTGAACTCCGTTGCGTCAGCGGTGCGCAGTGGGCATGCACCCAACGAGATCACCAAAGCGGCCAAGGATCTGGACGTCGATCTTATCGTGATCGCGACCCACGGCTATACCAGTTGGCGGCATCTGTGCATCAGCAGCACGGCTGAGCGCGTGGTGCGAGCGGCGCCGTGTTCAGTCTTTGTCGTGCGCGAAAAGGAGCACGACTTTGTCTAAGGAGAACCAGAATGAAAGCAGAAATTGAAATTGAACCCGCGATTGAACCAATGAGAACACGAGTGGCTTTGCATCCGTTCCTAGCCGGAATGAATCGTTCGCAGGTCGCATTGCTTACAGATTGCGCGATGGCTGTTCACTTCGAAAAAGGGCAGATAATTTTCCGCGAAGGCGAAATGGCCAACCGATTTTATTTAATCGAAACCGGAAAAGTAGTTCTCGAATCGAGCGAGCGACTCGGCAACCCAGTGATAATCGACACGATCGGCCGCGGTAATTTGTTGGGTTGGTCGTGGATGTTTCCGCCATACACATGGCGTTTGACGGCACGCGCTGTCGAGCCGACGTCAGCGATTTTCTTCTACGGAACAATTTTGCGCGAATATTGTGAACGCGATTGTTCGCTCAGGTACGAGTTGTTCAAACGCATGGCCCCGGTCATGATCAAACGAATGCAAGCGGCGCGCCTCAAAATGCTGGGGATTCAATCGGGAGTGGAAGTTCTGAAGCCATCGCCAGTGGTGGATTTATCGGAATACGATTAACCATTCGACGCGATTCTGCCAGACGTGCGGAACGGAATCGGCTTGGTACGAGGGCAACCGCAATGTTATTGTGGCGGCAGCCTTTATGGCCGATACGCCAGCAGTTCCAGATTCAAGCAAGCAGTTGATCGATACGCTGCGCCGGTCCCGATTATTTCGGGATTACGAGCGCGTTTTTAGCGAAGCGACCGGGCTGGCTCTCGCGATCAGGCCTTTGGAATTTTGGCAACTGGCACATCACGGCAAAAAACACGAAAACCCGTTCTGCGCGTTGCTAGCTGAAAATCCAGCCACACTTTCGGTTTGTTTGCGGGCGCATCAGGACATGATCGACCACACTGGAGTGCTGCCCCACACTGTAACGTGTCCGTTCGGTTTAACGGAGACCGCGGTGCCAATCAAGCTGGGCGAGCAGATCGTCGGTTACCTCCGCATCGGACAGGTGTTGCGGCATATCCCGGCGAAGATGAATACGACTAAGGTTAGCAGGGAGCTCCAGCGATGCGGCGTCCGAGTTTACGGGTGAAATTCGCAGAGCCTGGGAGAAAAATCCGCTGCTCCCACCTGAAAAATACAATGCCATTGTGCGGCTGCTCGCATTTTTTGCCGATCAGCTTTCAGCGTTGAGCAACCAGTTGATCACGGAGAAAAGCAATGCCGAGCCGCCCCTTGTGCTGAAGGCGCGTGATTACATCGACAAGCATAAAAACGAAGAATTATCTCTGGCCGACGTGGCAAAGGCTGCTGGTGCGAGCGTTTTCCATTTCTGCAAAGTCTTCCACAAAGCCACCGGCCTAAAGTTCACCGATTACGTCGCGCGCGTGCGCCTGGAAGACGCGCGCAACCGGCTGCTGAACCCGAATCTCCGCATCAGCGAGATCGCATACGACGTCGGCTTTCAATCGCTGACGCAATTCAATCGCACATTCAAACGCGTCTTTGGTCAATCACCGAGCGAGTTCCGGGCGCGGTTTCTTCCGCAGGCGCGCGGGTAAAACTGTTACCATTCCGGCTGTTTCAGGCAGCCGACGATGATCAGCGCGTAGAGCGCCATCATTGCTACTACTGCAACTTAGAATCAGATATTCCATATTTTGCTCCTTTGTGCTCTTTGTAAGGCGGCGACAGATCTCGTGCTCCACGTTTCTTGGCTTTTGCTTTGCAAAAATTGCTCACGCACGAAGCAGCGATGTTTCCCGTCATCGCAAGATCAGGTGAGAAATTGGCAACGGAAGAACAGCGCGAGTGTTCAGCGACGATTAACCATTAGGCGATGACAAAGATGTTGTTCGCTGCCGAGGTTGAAAATGCGACTTGTCGGAGTAGAGCCGAGCCAGTCGCGATTTGGAAAGCGCGCAAATACATCGAAGAACACTCAGGCGAAGAGCTTTCCCTGACCAAAGTCGCAAACGTCGTCAAAATGAACGCCAATCACCTGAGTGAAAATTTCAAGCAGGTAACCGGCATAAATTTTGTCGAGTATGTCGCGCGCACCCGGTTCGCAAATGCGTGTGATCTTCTGCGCAACCCAAATCTACGTATCAGTGAAATCGCGTTCGCGACGGGGTTTCAATCGCTTTCGCAATTCAATCGCGTTTTCAAGAGATTTTCGGGTAAATCGCCGACAAAATATCGCGCCGCCGGGCTATGCGACGGCAGGAATGGCGAAACTCTGAAAGGCGAGTAAGAAAACGCCCGAAAAAATGCGTAGTAATTATTTTCTGTTTCTGCGCATACTCGCGATTCGTGTGGGGTTCGAGACTAACTCGATGGATCCACGGTAAGCGCGAAAGCTTGTTGTGGGGCGCCGGAGGAGCAGTTGCGCTGGCTGTAATTTTGCTTTCCTGCAGTACGACGAGCCGAACAATTCTCGCTCCGCCCAGCATCCCTGGCGCGGAGTTCGTCGGCTCAGAAGAATGCGCGACCTGCCACGAACAGATCGTGCGCGATTTCCGAACAGCCACTCACGCGCGACTGCAGACAAAAAGGTAATCGTAAGTAAGAGCAGCGCAAAGGGCGGCGAAACTCCAAAGGAGTCCATCGACATGGGTTGCGAGTCGTGCCACGGACCCGGGAGTTTGCACGTCCAAGCTGGCGGCGGAGCGGGCACGATCATCAATCCGCGAAAGTCGCCGGACACTTGTTTCCAGTGTCACCTGGAAGTTCGCGCAGCGTTCCAGTTGCCTCATCATCATCCGGTGCTGGAAGGCAAGATGAGCTGCAGCGATTGCCATGAACCGCACAAAGGGATCGCGATCAAGGGCGCCCCGACAAATATTCAACAGAAGCTCAGAAGCCGGCGGCCTTGCTTTCCTGAGCCGAAACGAAACCTGCTTCGAGTGTCACACGCAGCAACGCGGGCCGTTTGTCTATGAGCACGAAGCAGTGCGTCAGGGTTGCACCGCTTGCCATTCACCGCACGGATCCGTCAACCAGCGCCTGCTGAATGAACGCAACGCGACGCTCTGCATAAAATGCCATTTCCAGGAGCAAAAAATACCGGGCACATTTTCATTGGAGACGTCGATCACTCGAATTTCCTGCAGCAGGGCACGTGTTGGTCCGCTGGCTGCCATGAAGAACCACACGGGTCCAACGTGACTCCGCTGCTCAGATATTGATCTGGATGTTATGACGAACGCCTCTCGCAGATTCCTGGTGCTGGTTTGTGCGGGAACTTTTGCCGCTGCTGGAGTTCGCGGTGGTACGAGCGATCAGAAGACCGTCGCTACTGCCACGGAAGAGGAACTCCGAAGAATACAAAAATTGGATCGAGCTCGCTATCGGGGGAGTCATCACGAGCGGCGATCGCGCGCAGTTCGAACAGGAACACCGGCTACCGGGCGATCAGGTTTACGGCGGTATCCAGGATCTGCACTTTGAGGGAACTGTCGGCAAAGACGGCGCTGTTTTCGGTCGATGGTCACGCGCTCTGGGATTTCAACGATTACGACATAACCGTGCAACTGGCGAAGCCGAATCTCGGCTACATCAAGGCTGGCTACACGGAGTTTCGCAGTTGGGTACGATGGCAACGCCGGGTTCTTTCCGCACAACGATGTCTTCTTCGACCCGCCGTATCCCGAAATGCACGTTGACCGTGGGGACGCTTGGATTGAACTGGGCTTGCGCGCTCCAAACTGGCCGGAGATCACGATCCGTTACGACCATGAATTTCGCTTTGGCCAGAAAGATTCAACTGTATGGGGCGATACAAATCTGACCGGCTTGCAACCTCCATTTAATTCAACGCGAAAAATCGTTCCCTCTTTCCGCAACATCGATGAGAAGCGCGACATATTTTCGTTCGAGGCATCGAAGACCATCGGTAACACCGACGTTTTGCTCGGGATGCGTTACGAGCACAACACGAACGATTACTCGCTAAACATGGAGCGCGGCGCCGGTCAGTTGCCGCCAGCCGTTCCGCCTCCGGGCCAGCAGCGCAAGGTCACTCAGCAACAGAATGATGACGTCGACTTGTTCAGCGGACATGGCATCACTGAGACGCGAATTACCGATAATTTCTGGTTCACCGCCGGATATTCGTACACGACGATAACAAATGATCTCTCAGGTTCCCGCATCTTCGGGACGCATTGGGACGAGGCATTCGGAGAACCAGTGCCGACGCTTGGCCAACCGTGACCATGCTTTCATCGATCTAGCCGGAACTGCCCGGATCAAGGAAAATGTCTTCAATGCCAACCTGTTTTGGATGCCGTTTGAGAGTCTCGCGATTTTGACCGGTTTCCGATACACTCACGAGAATAACGACAGCGATTCGACCTTTCTTGCGGAGGAACCGGTGCCGAACACGACCGCCGTTTACTCCCAACAATCCGTCGGGCGGATTCCACTTCGGACCGCCAATACCAGCCGAGGGCGCGCGCAACTCGGATTACAACCGCTTCGCCGAGAGGCTCGAATTGCGTTACACCGGCATCAAAGATTGGCTTTTCTATGCTGAAGGCGAATGGGAAGAGGAATTCGGCAACGTCGATGAGTTTCAGAACATCGACGAAGAAATCCCGTTGGATAAAGACACTAACGCGCTGGGCCAAAAGTATACCGATCGGCGCTACGTGGTATCCGACGATGAGATTGAATTTCGCCGGGCAGTAGCTTCACAGAATTGCGTCATACGATGAAGATATTCTCAGCGCACAGTTCCCACGCTTGATTAATCAAGACTGGAATGTCGATGACTTTAATATTCGAATGACCTTCCGGCCGAAGCTTCCTGCGTGCATGGGCACGCTTGCTCTGGTCACGCGCTACGATTTTGTGCATACGTCGATCGATAGTCAGTGGGGAATATTTCCACAGGATGACGTGCTGGCCGAACTGCAGAGTGGCGAAATTAAAAAGCACGTGATCAGCGAGTCGCTGAATTGGAATCCTCTGCCGCGCTTTTTCCTGCAGGCGAACTTCTCGTACGTGCTCAATCAAACGGACACGCCGGCCAACAACATCGAATCTGGATCCCCGATGCAGGTCCGACAGTCGTGAATTTTAGAAACGATTACTGGACCGTAACCAGCGGCATTGGCTACATCATCGACGATAAAACGGACTTCTACGCCGACTACTACTTCTACTGCGCCAACGACTATTTTAAAAACGCAGCCGTCGCTGTGCCATACGGAATGGGCGCGACGGAGCACGCGGTTTCAGCAACTGTGACGCGCAAAATGAGCAAGAACATGCGCCTGCTGCTGAAATACGGTTATTTTAACTACAGGGACGTCACTTCCGGGGTCATAACAATTATCAGGCGCACTCACTCTTTTCGAGCCTGCAAATCAGATTCTAAGCACGTGTGCATCGCAGCATTGCCATGAGTCTGCGCTGTCGACTCCAGGTGCGTGTTTATTTTCGAAATCGAGAATCGCTCGATTTTTAACACGCCGCTAAATACTTGCCGCGATGCCTGAGGCTACAATTCCAACGCCGCCCCGATCGTTCAGGCGTCATTTCCAGAACTGGCTCAGTTGGGCCGGGCATGGTGCTGGCGGCCGCGGCGCTATTCGCTTTTGTTTTTCTCTTCGCGATCGATTTCTTCGCTCCCATACAGAATCCGTACGTTGGGATCCTGGCGTATGTCATCGCGCCGTTTTTTCTCCTTCTCGGCCTCGCACTCACGCTTTTGGGCGCCATCCTGCACAAACGTGCGGAGCGTCGCGACAGCGCATCTTGAAGAAAAGCACCGTGTTCTCCAGATCGATTTGTCGCGCAAACGCGACCGGCGGATCCTGGCGGTGTTCGCGTTTGGCGCTGTTGGCTTTCTTTTTCTGACTGCCCTCGGCAGTTACGAAACTTATCAATACACCGAGTCGGTCGATTTTTGTGGTAAGCGCTGTCATGTGCCAATGGAGCCGCAGTTTGTCGCGGCCCAGCACACAGCGCATGCGCAGGTGGCGTGTGTCGAATGCCATGTGGGTCCCGGCGCGGCTGCTTACTTCAAGACCAAGCTCAATGGCGTAAAACAGCTGTACCACACCGTGCTCGGCGATTTCGATCGTCCCATTTACGTTACGGCCGAAACGCGGCCGGAGCAGGAGATCTGCCTGGAATGCCATTGGCCAAACCGTTACATCGGCACGGTCGATCGCACATATCAACATTACCTCTCCGATGAGGCGAACACACCATTTGCCGTGCGCTTGTTATTGAACGTCGGCGGCGGCGAACCATCGCGCGGTCCGGTGGGCGGTATTCATTGGCACATGAACATCGCTAATAAGGTCGAATACATTACGACTGGTAAGGATGCTGAAACGATCCCGTGGGTGCGCCTAACTAATGCCCAAGGTCAGAGCACCGAATACCGCACAGACGATTTCAAAGGCGACCCGTCGCAACATGACATATCACCGCATGGATTGCCTGGATTGCCACAGCCGGCCGGCTCACAATGTCATGCCGCCGAACGACGCCGTAGACGTTGCGTTGGCCGCCGGGCGGATCGACCCGAAGATTCCTTTCGCAAAAGCAAAGTCGTCGCCGCACTGACGCAGCCTTATACATCCGAACCGGAAGCGTTACAGGCGATCTCAACTTCATTGCACACGGCCTATCCGGACCCCGCGCAAGCCGATCCGCTCATTGCGGAAGCGCAGGCAATCTATCGCAAGAATTTCTTCCCCGAGATGAAGACCGACTGGCGCACGCATCCCAACAACATTGGACACAAAGACTGGAATGGCTGTTTCCGTTGTCATGATGGCAATCACAAGACCGCCGATGGCACAAAGACGATCGCAGCCAGTGATTGCAACTCGTGCCACCTCATCCTCGCGCAGGGCAGCGGCGAACAGCTCAAGAAATTGAACGCCGACGGCTACACGTTTTTTCACATCGACTCAGAGTTCTCTGAGTTCTCCTGCACGACGTGCCATACCGGCGGACCGCAAGTTCCCTAAGACCGCAGGCGCGCGATGCGCAATGTCGATCCTGACTCGTTCGAATGAAATCCCGTTTCCTATGGCGGTTATTCGATTATTTTCCGCTCTCATCGGAACTGAATTAGCGTAATGAGTTAAGATGGCATCGCAGGGCGCGCTTGTTGGGTCATGCGAATTAGCAAAGCATTTGATCGTTTATCTGGCTTTGTCTGCTGCGGTTGCTCGTTAGCTGCGAGAAAAACTCCGAGATCAAGGTCTATCGCGTTTCCAAGGCGCCGCTGGAACAATCCGCGCCTCAGCAGCAAGACGCGATGCCGACGAACACGGCCGCGCCTCGGATGCCAGGCGGTCTTCGCGCCGGCGGCGGAAACCGCGGTGACGACACCGCCGAATTGGGAACCGCAGCCGCTCTCGCAAATGCGGCAGGCAAGTTTTCTGGTCAAAGGCGATAACGGCGCAGTCGCAGACGTTTCATTTGTGAGTCTGGGCTCCGCTGCGGGGAATGTCCTCGAGAATGTGAACCGCTGGCTGGGTCAACTCGGTCAACCGCCAATCACCGAACAGAAACTCGGCGAGATGGCGCAGCGACTGCACACTTCGTTAGGCGACGTGACCATCGTCGATCTCGCAGGACTTCCCGACAACGCCGACCCGGCAAGAGACGGCAGAATCATTGCCGCAATGGTGACCACTGCTAATGCAACGCTCTTTTTCAAAATGCGCGGTAACGCCGATCTGACCGAGGCGCAAAAAGGCGACTTCATCAAATGGGTCGCAGCAGTTTGCAACGCCCAGACGCAAGCCGGACCGCCGCAAATGGCAGCGGCGCCGCCGCAGACGACGAGCGCGCCCCCGATTAAATGGACAACACCCGAAGGCTGGACAGAAGTTCCGCCCTCTTCGATGCGCTACGCCAGCTTCAGCGCTCCGGCAGACGAAGGCGGTAAGATCGACATCTCCATTGTGACGTTCCCCGGCGATGGAGGAAGCGATGCCGACAACATCAACCGGTGGCGCGGACAAATGGGTCTAGCGCCCGTGGATGCAAACGCCGTGACCTCGCAAGTCGCTCCTCTCAAAACCGGAGATACGACGTTCTCCACCACCGACATTGCTGGTAACAAAACGCGCACCATTGCGGCCTGGACGCGACGCGACGGACGCGTCTGGTTTTTCAAAGCAACCGGGCCAACCGCGGCAATTGAAAAAGAGAAACCGAATTTCGTGAAATTCATCGAATCCGTTCGATTTTAGAAAACATGCTGCACAAACTCGTCGACATCTTTACATCGCTGAAGCTGACGATCGTTTGTCTTGCGGCGGGGATGGCGCTGATCTTTGCCGGGACGCTGGCGCAGGTCCATCTCGGGATCCACGAAGCGCAGCAGCGTTATTTCCAAAGCATGTTTGTCTGGTGGCCGCCGGACGGGCGCGGATTCCAGATCCCGATTTTTCCTGGTGGCCATCTCATCGGGGCTGTGTTGCTGATCAATCTAATCGCCGCTCACCTGAAACGTTTCCGCTGGAGCTGGCGGAAACTGGGGATTCATCTCACGCACGCCGGGTTAATCATCATGCTGGCTGGCGGTCTGTTCACCGATCTGTTCGCGGTGGAGAGTCATATGCAGTTGGCAAATGGCGACACGAAAAATTATTCCGACGACATGCGCCAGACGGAGCTGGCCGTGATCGACACGAGCGGCGATGACCTCGATCAGGTGACCGCAATTCCCGACACCGTGCTGCGCCATAACCGGGTGATCGACCACTGGAGTTTGCCGTTCCGGATTGCAGTCAGAAACTTTTATCAAAATTCGCGTTTGAAGATGTTGAGCCAGGCAGGAGAAGGCGCGCGACCGATCGCGAATCAAGGACCCGGTGCAATGATCGCGGTCGAGCCTGTGATGCGCGCGACCGCTTCCGATGAACGCGATGTTCCGAGCGCGGCAATCGAGATTCTGCCGAAGGACGGCGGTTCGTTAGGCACGTGGCTGGTTTCGGATGCGCTCGGTGCGCCGCAGACGTTTGCGTGCGGCGGCCGCACCTGGATGATCACGCTGCGTCCGTCGCGCTATTACAAGCCTTACAGCGTGACGTTGCAAAAGTTCACGCACGAAAAATATGCCGGCACCGAAATCCCGAAGGATTTCTCAAGCAAAGTCACTTTGATCGATCCCGAGCGTTCCGTGAACCGCGACGTCTTGATTTACATGAATCATCCGCTGCGCTATCGCGGCGAAACATTTTATCAGGCCGGATTTCAGAAAGACGATTCGGCAACGATTTTGCAGGTGGTGCACAACCCGAGCTTCATTGCGCCTTACGTGGCGTGTGTGATTGTCGCTGCCGGTCTGCTTGTGCAATTTGGTTTTCATCTCGTAGGATTTTCACGACAACGGCGGAGGGCAATCGCATGAAGCGTTTCCTACCATGGATCATTTTGGCTGTTGCTGCCGCCTGCATCGCGGCCAATTGGTTGCCGCCAAAGACGGCGAAGGACGATTTCGATTTCAGCAGGTTCGGCGAAATCCCGGTGCTCGTCGGGGGCCGGATCAAACCGCTGGACACGGTCGCGCGCAATTCGCTCTTGATCATTCACGGAAAACAGGAACTGCGCCTCGAAGGCGGCAAGCGACTCGAGTGCGATGCAATGGCTCACCGATGTCCTGTTCAATGCTCCCGTTGCCGATCAATACCCGGTGTTCGTCGTGCAAAACGCAGACGTCCTCGGCTTGTTCGGCTGGCAACAAAGCGACCGGAAATATTTTAGTTTCGCCGAGTTTTCGCCTTTCCTGAAGCAGATCGATGAACAAGCCGCGCAATCGGACAAGCTCGAAGCAGTCCAGCGCTCCGCCTATCAAAGCGCCATCCTGAATCTGCGGAACGGACTCTCGCTGTATCAGCGGTTGAAAAACAGCATTCAACCTGAGGGCGCAGAGAATTTCACTGCTGAACTTGCAGCGTTTCGCGAGCAGCGTCCCGGGTGCAGCAACGGCAGCGCGCCAACGCGCGATGGGCGAAAATTTCGACAAAGCGAAACTCGATGACGTCGCTCAGATGATTCAGCGTTACGAACGACTGTCGGAGATGGCATACATCCTGGCTGTTCCACCACTCGAGCCAAATGGTGAATGGCATTCGGTTGGCAACAGTTTGCTTCGATCGGTCGGCGATCGGCGAAATTCATCCGATTGTGGCGGAATACGCAGTCATTGGCGACGCCTACCGCGCAAACGATCGGACGCTCTTCAATCAGCATGTGCAGCTCGTGACCGATTGGTTCGCCAAAGAACAGCCGAACACGACGAAGCGCGCGTCGTTCGAGTTCTTGTTCAATCGGCTTCAGCCCTTCAGTCAAAGCATGACGCTTTACGTGCTCGCGTTCCTGCTGGCGTGCGCGTCGTGGCTCGGATCGAGCAGTCTTCTCAGGCGTTCGGCTTTCTACGTTTTACTGCTCGCGCTTGCTATTCACACGTTCGGTCTGGTTTCGCGGATGTATTTGCAAGAGCGTCCGCCCGTCACCAATCTGTATTCATCAGCAATTTTCATTGGCTGGGGCGCGGTCATTGTCGCGCTGATACTCGAACGCATTTTCAAAGACGGCATCGGCGCGGCGTGCGCGGGCGCGATTGGTTTTGTGACCTTGATCATCGCGCATCATCTCGCCGGTAGCGGCGACACGCTCGAAATGTTGCAGGCGGTGCTCGATACCAACATCTGGCTCGCCACTCACGTCGTCGCGATCACGACCGGTTACTCCGCCATGTTTCTCGCCGGTATGCTTGCCATCATCTACGTCGTGCGCGGTGTCTTCACGCGCTCGTTGAAAAAGCAAACCGCCGATTCGCTCGCGCGCATGACTTACGGCGTGGTTTGTTTCGCCACGCTGTTCAGTTTCGTCGGCACAGTGCTCGGCGGCATCTGGGCCGATCAATCATGGGGCCGTTTCTGGGGCTGGGACCCGAAAGAAAACGGCGCGGTGCTGATCGTCGCTTTGGTGCGCAATCACTTTGCACGCGCGCTGGGGCGGATTCATCCGGCAACGCGGCCTGATGATCATGGCGCTCTTCGGCAACATCGTCACCAGTTTCTCGTGGTTCGGCGTGAACATGCTCGGCGTCGGCCTGCATTCCTACGGTTTCATGCAAAAGGCGTTTCCATGGCTGGTCGGATTCATGATCAGCCAACTCGCATTAATGGCCGTCGCTGCCATGCCACTTGAAAAGTGGCGCAGCTTCCGCCCGCGCGAGTGCGCCAGCTCGTGGCGAACAGCCCGCAAGTTCTCGCCCGCTCCCTCCGCCTGGTTAATTGCAGGCGCAGAAAACTGATCCCATCATTCCATTGCTCCATTACTCCACCACTCCATGAATCCTGCACTCCGCGCCGCCGTGATCGCTGAATGGCGCGGCTTGCCGAGCAGAAAACTGCGACCCGACCGGTGGCAATCCCCGGCCGAGCTGATGCCGAAGCTGATGCAACGCCTCGGCTTACGCGAGCGCCTGCGCGAAACCGAAGTGATCGACGCCTGGTCAAAAATCGTCGGCGACTTCATCGCCGCGCACTCAGCGCCAGTCGCGTTGCGCGAAGGAATCCTGTACGTCCGCGTCCTTCAACCCGCGTTGCACTACGAGCTCGAACAAATCTCCAAGTCCGAAATCCTGCGAAAACTAAAACAACGCTTCGGCGGCAAAACCATTCGCGACGTCCGCTTCCGCGTCGGCTGATTAATCACGCCTCCGAGGATACAAGAAGACGGGAGTTAAACGCGATTGCTGGAATGTTTGTGGCGGTCTTTGAAGGTGAGCTCGGCGATGCCGGATTTGTCGAGGTCGCCGAGGCCTTCGGCGATCATGCGGTCGTATTGTTCCTTCGTGGCGCTGCGCGAGCGGCAGACTCGAGGCCGAGATTGCGCGCGAGTTCGAGCGCGATCCCGCTGTCTTTGGCGGCGTGCGCGGCGGAGAAAAGCAGCTGTGCTCGCGGTTCTGCATGTCTTCGCCGTCGGTTTCGAGCACGCGCGAGTTCGCACCAGGTCTGCGGAAAAACTTCTCGCAACATCGTTGGGTCCGAGACCGAGAGCGGCGCTGGAGCTCGAGACCTTCGGCAAGCCCGGCGGTGTCTGATGTTCATCACTATGTTGACCAGCGCTTTCACCTGTGGCGGCTTCGCCTGCTTTACCAATGAAACGCACTACCAAACTATCTCATCCGCTAGGACGAAGGGTTGCCGGAGGGCGGTTAATGCCACCATGCTTGGCGGTTTAGGCATTGACGATTTCTTTGCACTCGAACGCGGGCTGCGGCACTGTTGGCCTTCAAAACGGTGAATCTCCAACACACCCCCGCGGAGGCTAAGCCAGATCTCCCCCTGGAGATCGCACATCTTTTGCTAATCGACGTCGTCGGTTATTCGAAATCGCTCGTCAACGAGCAAATCGAAGTTCTGCAAGAATTGAAGCGGATCGTGCGAGGCACGGACTGTTTTCGCGTCGCCGAAGCAAAAGACAAACTCATTCGAGTGCCAACCGGCGATGGAATGGCGTTATCTGTTTTTCAGAGCCCGGAAGAGCCGGTGCGATGCGCGCTCGACATCAGCAAGGCGTTGCTGGAGCATCCGCACATTCAGCTGCGCATGGGCATCCACAGCGGCCCGGTCAATCGTGTCACGGATGTTAACGACAAAACCAACATAGTCGGATCAGGGATCAATGTTGCGCAGCGGGTGCTGGACTGCGGCGATGCCGGACATATTCTTTTGTCGGCGCACGTCGCAGAAGATTTGGCCGAGCACCGGCATTGGCAACTGTACTTGCACGATCTGGGCGAGTGCGAAGTGAAGCACGGCCTGCGCCTGCACCTGTTCAATCTCCACAAGGATGGCCTCGGCAATCCACAGCTTCCCGAAAAACTCAAGCCGACGAATGTGGAGGCAGGGATCCGGTTCGACCAGTAACTCCCGCCGCGTGGCCCAAGTTTGTTCTTGCAACGACGTTAATAGTGTCGGTCGCCGCGTTGGCCATCAGTGTTTGATTTCTTTTCATCGGGAATCAAAACGCACTGCCGAAGTGCCAAACGCGGGTGCTCTGGCATCGATTCCAGAAAAAGCATAGCCGTGCTTCCATTCGAAAATTTTAGTGACCGATAAGGAGAACGCTTTTTTCGCAGATGGCATCCAGGACGAGGTTCTGACGTACCTCGCCAAAGTCGCCGACCTGAAAGTAATTAGTCGCACAAGCGTGATGCAGTAAGAATGCGGCGATGCGCAATCTTCGCGAGATCGCCCAGCAACTCGGTGTGGCGAATGTATTGGAAGGAAGCGTTCAACGTTCGGGCAATCGGGTGCGCGTGACGGCACAGCTGATTGATGCGAGGACCGATACGCATGTTTGGGCAGAGCGTACGACCGCGATTTAGCGGACGTATTCGCCATTCAGAGCGAGATTGCCAAGAAGATCGCGGACCAGCTTCAGGCAAAAATCTCCGTAAGCGAAAAGGCGGCGATCGAGAAAGCACCCACTACCGATCTGCTCGCATACGATCTTTACCTGCGCGCCCAGGCGCTGTTCGCCGATACATCGGATGCTGTCCATGCACGGGAGAAGCTGCCTCAAGCGGCCCAACTGCTCGATGAAGCTCTCGCGCGCGATCCGAACTTTTGCAGGCTTGGTGTCTGCTGTCCAGAGTGCATAGCGTTGCCTACTTTCGAGGCCACGATCATACACCGGCCCGCCTCGATCTGGCCAAGGCCGCCTTGGAACGCGCTATGCGCCTCCAACCGGACGCGGGTGAAGTTCACCTTGCGTTGGCGAATTACTACTACCACGGCTTTCGCGACTACAAGCGCGCCCGCAGCGAGCTGGCTAGTGCCAGACAGACGCTGCCGAACAATGCCGATGTATTCCTGTACACCGGCTTTCATCGATCGACGCGAAGGCCATTGGGAAGAAGCAACGCGCAATTTTGAGCGCGCTCTTGAGCTGGACCCGCGCAACTTCTTCATTCTCCAGCAACTCGCTTTGGCTTACGGCTGGCAGCGTCGCTACGCCGACGAAGCCCGAACCTACGATCGAGCACTGACGATCGTGCCGGCCGATCCGAATACTCGCATACAGCAGGCGCAGGTTGCGTTGGATTGGCAGGCCGACATCAAACCCTTTCAGACTACGCTAGCCAGTTTGATGGCTGAAGATCCCAGCGTGGCGCTCGATATAGACACGCTTGTCTATTCTCTCTGCGATCGGACGTGGGCTGCCGCAACCCGGATCGCTGACAAACTATCCGCGCGAGGGCGCCGCAAATAATGGTGTCAACTATCCCTATGCATATTGGGAGGGGGTCGTTGCTCGCTGCCAGGGTGATTCAGCCAAAGCGCGGGCCGCCTTTGCCGCTGCACGCACAGAAGTCCAAAAAGATAGTGGAACAGCAGCCCGACTTCGCGGCTGCTCTCAGTCTGTTGGGAATGATCGACGCCGGCCTCGACAAAAAGAAGAGGCGCTAAGGGAGGGTCAACGCGCGTGCGAATTGCTGCCCATCTCCAAAGACGCTATCGACGGCGCGGACTCTGGCCATTAATCTGGCGCAAATCTACGCTTGGACCGGTGAGAAAGATCGCGCGATCGAACAAATCGCGGCCGTGGAGCGCGTCCCGAACACCCTCAGCTATGGTCTTCTCAAACTCCACCCTGACTGGGACTCGCTGCGTGGCGATCGCGCGTTTCGAGAAAATTGTCGCCTCGCTCGCACCGAAGTAGCAGGAAAACCGACTCCCGCTACATAAAGCACCGACTCGCGAATTCCGTCTATTCCGAGGTCTCTTCTCGATCAGCGTGTCCTTGAGCGCCGCTGTGCAAAATGGCGCCAGCCCTAGCCAGGTCGCCACCAGACAAAAAGTTTGGCACAGATGTCCGGCATCGAGAAGCACCACGCGATAAGCCCGAACGTGCTGATACTTCCACATCGTGCGCGGAAACACAGCCGTCATTAAAAATAAAGCAGCTGCGTTTTTAACGAAATGTTGGCGGGCGCAATACAGCCATGCCTTCTCGCGCGACGTCATTTGTGCTGATCGTCTCCAACTGGTGGGTCGCCGGCTGATAGTGATACAGTCCTGCCTTCAGGCCTTTGACGCGCAACGCCATGAGATACACTTCTCCCGGATGCCGCGCACCGCCCGATGGGCTGGTTTTATGAAGTAACTTCCCGAATCTGCGCGAATGCAAATAGCCATTGACTCCCCAAACCAACGAAAGCAGTTGGGATACCGTCTCAAGCGGCAACTGTTGTTTTGAGAATTGTCGATGCGTCTTCCGGCTCATCAGGACCCGGACGAATTCCGAATCAGGAAAAGCGCGACTCGGGAGTGGCGTTTTCGCCGCCCCTTTACGATCTTGAAAATTTTAGGCTGTGGCGTCTTCGGCAGGATTGCCTTCAACCGATCGGAGCCCAATTGCTGCGATCGACGTAGATTGCATCCTTCGTAGCAAAATGAAAGCTCCCTTGGGGCAGCCAAGCGGACCACTCGTTTGCGATCCGACCGTCCCGTTTCCGTTCCGGGGAGTCGTTCCGGAGCAAGAGTCCAAGCTTAACTAATTGAGCGAGCGTGGAACGCACGCTCCGCTGCGTATACTCAGCGAAATGTTTGACCGCTTCCTGGGAAGTTCGCCACCTGTCAAAGAACGCCAGAAGTTCGCAAGTAATCGGTTTCCCTGAAACGGTCCGTCGTGTGGCGAAATTATGAAAACACAGCTGACCATTCTGCCAGTAGGCGAACAAGCACCTGGCCCGTCGCAACCGGATGGTCCGCTGCCGCATTTCTTTCGGTTGGATGCAGTATTCCTGCAGGACAGCATCAAAAAGGGCTTCCTGACCTATCGCGCCCTGTGCGGATCGCCTCTTATTGCTACGAGATTGGATCTAATCTCGTTCAGTTCCGCGTTAAGATCTTTAGCTTTAGGATTCGCGAGAAGTTGGTCGACTTTCGCGAGAGCTTTTCCGGCTTTGTCGTCAATTCTTTCTTTAGGAGTTTTTTCACTGTCAGGCATTGTTGCTAATCCTTTCTTTTGAGCAATCGGAGCCCATAGGAGTCCGATAGTTCACGTGTTTCGCCGAGCATATTTTGGAAAGCGACGCGATGTCAATGGTCGCGACGTTACCACACTAAAACGCGAGCGATTGCAGCGGTAGTTGTGGACCGGAGTGTCGCCCCGCTAGCACTCGGGACCATCACATCCGATCGCCGGAATGTTTGTGGCGGTCTTTGAACGTGAGCTCGGCGATGCCGGATTTGTCGAGTTCGCCCAAACCTTCGCGCGATCATGCGGTCGTATTGTTCCT